>Ga0164290_1000217_pt1 | contig 220098 bp, 183 predicted proteins | sample Micstemetagenome_FD_108782 | JGI IMG/M metagenome (GOLD analysis project Ga0164290, IMG submission 108782) | Contaminated culture microbial community from soil near Moab, Utah, USA - Microcoleus steenstrupii SON62 (Illumina Assembly) | ecosystem: Environmental > Terrestrial > Soil > Soil crust... | reverse complement strand
GATTATCGGCGCGGTGATGCGTAAGCTGGTTCACATCTGCTATGGTGTACTCAAGCATCAGACCCCCTACGACCCTGCCAAGGCGGTTGGCCGCACTGCCCTAGCAACGTAATATCTCTTCTGTCACTATGGGAAAACTACGTTGAACCATTAATGCACGCTATCAGGTAATGGAGCTTTTCGAGTAGGCCGGGCACCGGGAAAACCGACATCCACGGAAGGAGGAGACAAGCGGCGCAGAAGGGCTGGATGAGCAGACGGAGGTTGTTCAAGGTGCGCTTCCAGCTCAGTTCAGGGTCCCACCAGGGGTGTCGGTTGACCTTCGAAGCCTTACGGGCTCCACCTTATGGTCACGGCCGTGCCAGCACGGTCAGCACGCCCATTTGCTTCCTCCTGCACCATACTCGTAACCCTTTTGTATGAGCTGGCACGGCTCGCGCCATGCCAGCCCCGCCGCCTACTGAAGCCGGGGCAGAATATGGCGGGCGTAGAAGTCGAAGAAGCCTTCCTGGTTCGGGCCGACCTGGTGGATGTAGACATGATCGTAGCCAGCGTCGATGAACTTCCGGATCTGGGCCAGGTGCCGCTCGGGGTCCGGTCCACACACCACTTCCTTCGCCACGTCGTCTTCCGTAACAAGCTGGGATGCCTGCTCGAAATGGGTTGGTGTCGGCAGTTCCTGTGACAGCTCACCCTTGAGTCCGGCGGTCGGCCAAATCTTGTGGGCGATCCGCCGCGCGGTTGCCTCGTCCTCGGCCCAGCAGACGGTCAGCTTGCCGAAGCGTGGCTTGCCAGCGCCGCCAGCCTGCGCAAACGTCTGCGCGACCTCGGCGTCCGGCGCGGTGTTGATCAGCCCATCGCCACGCCGCCCGGCAGCCTGGGCGGCGTGGGGGCCGCTCGCCCCGACCATAATCTCGACAGGTACCTCAGGCAGGGTGTAGAGCCGGGCATTCTCGACCGTGTAGTAGGTTCCGCGGTGGGTTTGTTCACCGCCCTGCCAGAGCAGCCGCATCACCGCAATCGCCTCCTCAAGCATCGCCAGCCGCACATCGTGCGGCGGCCAGCGGTCGCCCAAAATATGCTCGTTGAGGTTCTCGCCCGTGCCGACCCCAAGGAAGAAGCGGCCCGGCATCATCGCCGCTACCGTCGCCGCCGCCTGGGCGATGATCGCCGGGTGGATGCGGATGGTCGGGCAGGTCACTCCGGTACTCAGGCGCAGGCGTGTGGTAGCCTGGGCGATGCCACCGATGACGCTCCAGATAAACGGGCTGTGGCCCTGACTATCGACCCAGGGGTGGAAATGGTCTGAGATCAGGGCGAAGCTGAAGCCGACCTCCTCGGCCCGCCGGGCGTGCTGCACGAGGTCATTCGGCGCGTGCTCCTCGCTTGACATTGCGTAGCCAATCGCAACCATGCTGCCTCCTCGCTGTCGTGCTCTATCGCACAGCGTGAGGCGGATACTAGTTCCGCTGTCGGCGCCGCTGTGCGCCCCATCGCATCAAATGGACATACAACCAGGTTCCAGGGCCGCAAGAGACGTGCCGTGGCAGACCAGGCGTCCGAGTATGGCATAGCTCTTGCCGCGAGGTATGCACAATGCTGCAGCCTCTTGTCCACGTTCAGACAGCAGGTAACTCGAGCCCCGCATTGAGGGACAATATGGAAGCATCTGCAACTACCTCGGCAATCGCTGTGCGCATTCCCGCGGATACAGAAACTCTCGACGGAGACGTGCGCATCCCTGCCGGGGCGAACGGCATTGTGGTCTTCGCCCACGGCAGCGGCAGCAGTCGCCACAGCTCGCGCAACCGCTTTGTCGCGGAGAACCTGCACCGGGGCGGACTGGCGACGCTGCTGTTCGCCTTGCTCACGCCCGAGGAGGAGGATCAGGAGCGTATCACCCACCACCTGCGCTTTAATATCCATCTGCTTGCCCAGCGGCTTGTCGCCGCGACCGACTGGCTGGCCGATCAGCCCCAGACCCGCCAGCTCCCCGTGGGCTATTTCGGCGCCAGCACCGGGGGCGGGGCCGCGCTCACGGCAGCCGCTATACGCTCAAAGCGGGTGAGCGCGGTGGTTTCGCGGGGTGGCCGCCCGGACCTTGCCGGCGCACATCTCGTCAAGGTGCGGGCGCCGACACTGCTGATCGTCGGGGGCCTCGATTCCCAGGTGCTCACCCTGAACCGCCAGGCGCTCGTGCATCTCACGGGCGAGAAGCGGCTGGAGGTGGTGGAGGGGGCGACGCACCTCTTCGAGGAGCCCGGTGCGCTGGAGCAGGTGGCCGGGTTGGCCTGTGACTGGTTCCAGCGTCATCTATTACCGCCAGCGACTACCTAGCGGAACGTCGCTCGGATGGGATCTTCTTTGAGAGGAAAAATCAACAGGAACGCGAGCCAGTCCGCGGATCGGCGGTTGTGCATAACGGCACGTCTGTGAGCGCGACGTGTTCGTGGAATAGTTCTTGCGGCCAAAAGCGCAGGTGTGCACAGGAGCACACACTATCGGGTTTAAACCGAGTAAGGGGTACCACCATGTCGGTTGCACGGGTCATCGAGATCAGCTCAACCTCAAACCAGAGCTTTGAGGACGCTATCCGCCAGGGCATCGAGCGCGCGAACAAGACGCTCCGCAACGTCGAGGGCGCCTGGATCAAGGAGCAGAACGTGATGATCCGCGACGGCCAGATCGTCGGCTACAAGGTGAACATGCAGGTCACCTTTGTGCTGGATGACAGCGCTGGCAAGACAGAGGACATCTAACTGCATCGGAGCGTCGTCACCAACGGGCATTCCTGGTCTTGCCACAGCTACGCCTCGCGCTCAGCACCAACGCTCCGGCGCGACAAGCGATGCACCTACCGGGGCCACGAGGGCAGTTCTGCCGCTGCGCATTGTGCTTGAAGCATTCGCCTGTCATATGGGGCTGCGGCCTGTATTGTACGCAGCCCCAAAGAGGCAGTGTCCTGACACAACCTCGCTCCACGTTGCGACGGTGTGAGATTTCATGCTCCTGCTGCGCGATGAAGCAGCTGCGGCCGAGGTAGTGCGAGGCCCACGTCTGGCTATCACCTCGCGCTGCCCGTCCTCACGGATACCAATCACGGCCAGGATTGGAGTGTGATCGTGCCCCGGTAGGGCGAAGCCCCGCCTCCTCGTTGAGCGACGGGATGAGCAGGATTGCTAAACGGGGCAGGACGGTGGTGATGAGCAGCAGCGCCGTTACGTACCACTACGGCCTGACTCGCCAGCGGGCCGATCGGCTGCAGCAGCTTGCCTACACCCGCCCGGCCCTCCGTGATAGCGGCGACAATCAGCGCCGCCGCAGTCGGGCCGATGATGGAGGCGAGCAGGAACAGCACGATCCCGAGCGCGTCCGGGAGGTTGAGGAGCCACGAGTCTTTCGGTGAGGCGGATGCGGCCTTTTGCCGCTGTGCTAGACCACCTGCCCCTGTACGGCGACGGAGGCCGGGGCTGCCCGGCGCCTCCTCAGCATCGACTCCGCAACCAGGAGGTTCGGCGCCCAGCACGACCAGGCGACGATCATGTAGCCGAGGTCAAAGCCGAAGGCAAGCGCCAGGGGTAACGTCTGCAGGCGCAGCGATACGCCCGCGAGGGTCAGGGCAAAGTTGCGCAGCATCCAGCGGCGGTGCGCCTGGACATCGCCCTCGCGGATGCGAACGAACGCCATCACGCCGGTCCCGAGCCAGAGCAGCCCGAGCATGGCGAAGCCAGCGCTGGTCGTTCCACCTGTGTAGGCGTAGGGGGCAAGCGCGAGACCGGCCGCGCCCCCTGCCAGGACGCCGAGGAGATACACGCGGCCGAGCCAGCGATGGATGGCGGGCCAGCGCGCACGCAGCCGGCTTAGGAACATGAAGGGCCCGATCGCCAGCGCCACCATGGCGCCGGCCACGTGGGTGATCAGGATACCAAGGTGGGCGAGGTAGGTCGCACGCTGCTCAGAGAAGAACACCTCAGGGTCACGGGTCAGGTAGCGGCTGACGACTAGCACGATGGTCAGCGAGGCCAGGGTCATCAGGCCCCAGGCGATGCGCTTGCGAAGCATACGGCGCTCCTTCGACGAGACCTCAGGCCAGTCCAAGCACGAGCCCGAGGAGCAGGAATAAGAAGTACACACTCTGTCCTGAGTGGACGATGATTGCGATCCAGACGCTCCGAAGGCGCCTGGCCGGGTAGGCTTCCAGGAACGTTGCGCTGACAATATTCCCTGGCATGCCCCAGGGCTGGTGGAGGTGGTCACGCCGGTAGTGCCGGTTGGAGCAGCGGTCGTCCCGAAGGAGCTAATCGCGTCTGGCGCTCCCTTCTGAAGGGCGTCATTATAGGTCGCCTGACGCGTCGCCATGTCCTACTCTCCTCTTGCGAACGAGGCCTGTGAGACCCCGCCGGCTCTGTGAGCGTCGTTTTTCGTCCGGCTGCGCCTTCTGCGCTCATCGCTCGCCGCGCCGTGAGTCAAGCCTACCCGAGCGAGCGGTCACGTGATAAGTGACGGCTGTCATCTCGCGGCTGCCGTTCGCAGGCTAGACCGTGGGCCGGAGCTAAAGGCCGAACACACGTAGCGGTATGGGGCACGGCCAGAGCCGACGGGATGCCTCGACGCCAGGGCTTGTGACGCCAGTCAGCTATCATATGACCAGGCTGTGTGCTAAATTGGGTACATCCGAGCGCTCGCACAGATCGCCCGCTGGTCACAGCGGCCGCCCTGGTGAGAATGTATGGGCCGACTCCTATTCCATGCCTCCACGGATGTGGTTACCGACGCGATCAACTGGTGGCTCACCCTGCTCTACGGCGTGGCCTTGCTCGCGGTCGCGCTGCAGATCGGCCTCTCGCTCCCCGTGGCTGCCACGGTCCTGGCGCTGCTCCTCGTTCACGTCGGCGCCCACTGGCTGTCGCAGCAAGGCGGGCCAGCGCACTCCCTCGCCTACGTCGCGTTGCTGGTCGAGTTCGCGCTTTTGCTCGTGCTGCATCGCGGCGGCGGGAGCGAGCTGTCAGGCACGGTGTTCCTGATCTACACCGTTGTGGTCATGCTGAACTACCCCGCCTGGCTGGCGTTCCCCCTGGTGATCGGCGGCTACCTCACCTACCTCCTGCTGATCGAGCGGCGGCCCTTTGGCATAGGCGCTTACCTGCCGAGCCTGCTTAACTTCATGCTCTTGCCGCTCGCCGTGTTCGCCATCCGGCTGCTGATCGCCCAGCGCCAGCGCATCCTGGAGCTCAACCGGCGGCTCCAGTCCCAGGCCGAGCTCGCTGCAGAGATGACCAGGCTGCGCGAGCGCAACCGCCTCGCCGAAGCGATGCACGATACGATCGGGCACACACTCACCGCCGCGCTCGTGTCATTGGAGGGGGTCTCGCTGCTGCTAGAGAAACGGCCGGCTGAAGCGGTCGGCCTGCTCGACTCCGTTCGCGAGCAGCTCCAGACCGGCCTCGGCGACCTCCGGCAGACGGTGCGCGGCCTGCGCACCGATGGTTTAGCCGAGCAGGGAGTGCTGCGCGAGAGCCTGGAGCAGCTGGTGGCGCGCGTGGGCAGGCAAACCTCGGTCAGCATCGAGCTGCACTACCAGGTCGATACCGAGCTCCTGCCCATTCAAGAGTATGTGCTCTACACCAGCGTCCGCGAGGGGATCACCAACGCATTGAAGCATAGCGGGGCGACGCTGGTCCAGATCCGGATTGAGGAGACAGCACAGCGCTCGGTCGCCCTGGACATCGCGGACAACGGCGAAGGCGCAACGCTCCTCGAGCCCGGCTTCGGGCTGAGCCACCTGGAGCAAAAGGTGACGGCGTTGGGGGGTGTATTCTCTATCGACACGCGCGAGCAGGGCGGCTTTCGCCTGCACGTGCTGATGCCGTTGGTGCTGGAGGCAGCGCAGCCACCGCTCGGCCAAACGGCGACGCAGGTAACAGGCAATGATTAGCATCATGCTCGTAGACGACCAGGCTTCGATTATTGCTGGCCTGAAAGCGATCCTTAGCACCCACGAAGAGTTCGTCGTGGAGGCCACCGCCGGCTCGGGTGAGGAGGCGCTCGCTACGCTGGCCGCGCGTGCAGCGGTGCAGCACCTGCCGGACGTCGTGTTGATGGACATCCGCATGCCCGGAATGGGCGGCGTGCTGGCGACCCAGCGCATCAAGGCGAGCTACCCGCAGCTCACGGTCCTGATCCTCACGACCTTTGACGACGACGAGTACATCATCGATGCGCTGCACTACGGCGCCTCCGGGTATCTGCTCAAGGACATCGGCGGCAGGCGCCTGATCGAGTCGATCTATGAGGCCTTGTCAGGGAACTTGCTGCTGACCGGGCGGGTAGCAGCCAAGCTGGCTCGCAACATCCGCCAGCCACCAGCCTCGCCAGCACATCCGCCGACCCTCGCCGGGCTCGCCTTCTCTGCCCGCGAGGTGGAGATCGCATGCTATATCGTCCAGGGCCTCAACGCCCGGGAGATTGCCGAGCGGACGATGTTGTCGTTGGGCACGGTCAAGAACTACACGAGCAGCATCTACACCAAGCTTGGCGTCAGCGACCGCAGCAAGGCGATCGTCGCCCTCCGCGAGCTTTTGGACGGGTAGCTGAGCTGAGCTTCACGTGGCTGCTTGTGTGGGCCCCAGCATCCCCACATCGTGACGTCCCCACTCACGCAGCCACCACCGCTACATCTTTGACACATTCAGCACCGGCCGATGCCCCTTCTGTTGGAACCTCCACCATCTTCTTGACCGGCTTTCGATCACAAACCGCACGCCCTGAACCTTGCGCGACCTCGCCGCTCGCTTAGCCGAATCCGAGGGCAACCCGACGAACGCAAGAACGATCTTCACGATGCTGGATCGCATCAATCGCGGCGTCGATGACGGCTCCCTCCCCACCCTGCTCCGGCTCTACCGCTTCCTCTCCCCCTTCCTCTCCTCCCCCTCCCGGCCTTTCCTCCTCGACGATATTCTCACTGTCCACCGCTGGCGCATCGTCATGTCCATTGCCGAAAAGCAGCTCGGCGCGGCGAGGCTGATTGTGGTCGCGTTGCGCCGCCGGCTGGCTAACTCGGCTGCACCCGGCTCGCCTACGTCGGAGCGATGTTCCGCATCCTATTGGTGAAAATGCCAATCTGCTTTAGAAGGGCCGGGCACTTGCAGGCATGCGGCTCAGCTCAACCGTTAGGCATGGCGGCTCTATCACCTCGTCCCTTTTTCTGTGTCTGCCGGGCCTTGCCAGATGGCGCGATTGCGGGTAGAGTGGCAGCACCTCACAAGCCTGTGCAGCCTCGCTGCAGCTTCAGCCCTACCGTGGAGCGCGTCGTGGCGCTCCCAAGGAGAACCCATGCGCCGGAAGTTGTTCACCCTCGCCGCTCTCGCCGCCCTCCTGCTTGTCGTATCGCCCGCCTATGCCATCACCAATGGCCAGCCCGACGGCAACGGCCACCCGAACGTGGGCGGCCTCGTCAACGGGGAGCAATACTCCGACGGCACCTGGCTCTACTGCTCGGGCACGCTGATCTCGCCCACGGTCTTCCTCACCGCGGCTCATTGCAACGACGGGGAGTCGGGCGTGGCTCAGGTGACCGTAACCTTCGACCCGGACTATGTGGACGGCGACAAGACCTACACGGGCACCTGGTACGCCGACCTGCTCTATCCCGGGAACAACAGCGACACCCACGACATCGCCGTGGTGGTCTTCGCCAAGCCGATCAAGGGCATCACGCCCGCCCGTCTGCCGGCGGCTGGCTCGCTCGCGAACCTGACGGGCGCGCAGCAGTTCACCTCGGTCGGTTACGGCGCCTACGAGGTGACGAACAGGCCCGGCGGCCACCAGTTCCTCTATAACGACGTGCGCATGGTTGCCGTCGGCACGCTGAACGCGGTCAACCCAACTTGGCTGCGTATCTCAATGAACCCGGCCACTGGCAACGGCGGCACCTGCTACGGCGACTCGGGCGGGCCGAACTTTCTGGGCACGACCGGCATCGTGGCCTCGACCACCATCACCGGCGACGCGATCTGTCGCTCAACCAACGATACCTACCGCCTGGACACGCCCTCGGCGCGTGCCTTCCTCGGCCAGTTCGTCGCCCTGCCGTAGCGGCTGGCTCCTGCATGTTCGGAATCCTCGGGGCGCCCGATTGTGGGCGCCCTTTTTGTCTGCCCGCCGCAGGCGCGGGCAGTTCGGCTCGGGTATGGGGTGCCAGAGCGAGCACGGCCTCCAGATCGTCGAGGGTGAAGCCGCCGACAAACGCCCCGAGCCAGGCCAGCAACCGCTGCTCCGGCGGGCACGGCAGCTCATAGCTCCAGCCGATCGCGCGGCGCAGAGTGCGTTGGCGCGAGGGGAGATCGGGCGGGCCATCGGTGAGCCGATCGAGCCGCTCCAGCAGAGCCGTCAGGCTCATGCCACGGGTGCGAGCCGCGGCAAGCTCGATCGCCAGCGGCAGGCCGTCGAGACCCGTGCAGATCGCGGCCACCGTGGTGGAAGCGTAAACCGTAGCTCGCTGTCGGCTCAGGCGTCTCCCACGCGCGGGTCGAGCGGGGGCAGCCCCAGGTCGCGGCCGCGCAGTGCAGCCTCAACACGTGTTGTCACGCCGAGCTTTCCCAGCACGCTGGCGACGTGATGCTTGACCGTGAACAGGCTGATTACCAGCGTCTGTGCGATGACAGCGTTGCTGGCGCCGGCCACCAGGAGCCGCAGGACCTCGACCTCGCGGGGACTAAGGGTAGCCCCGGTCTCCGCAATAACGAGCGCCCCGGCGGGCGCGGGAAGCTTCCGCCCAGGGGCCTCTGGCTGGGGGGACTGCGGCGCTGTCGGCTCTCTGGCGTACAACGCCTCAATCCAGTGTAGCGGCTCAGTGCCTCCCGGCCACGCCGTAGCGCGTTGCTGGGCGGTGAGGCGCTGCGCCAGCTCTTCGCGCAGCGCCTCGGCCTGCCGGCGCGTCACCTGCTCCCCCGGGACGTGCTCCAGCGCGAGCAGGGCGGCCCATGCCTCCTCGTCCCGCCCCTCCGCCGCGCGCACCAGCGCGAGGCTGTAGACCGCCTCAGCCAGGGCCGGTCTGCTGATATCCCGGCCGATCGCCAGGAGCTCGCCGACGCCCCGCCATGCCGCCACCAGATCGCCCCGGCGGACCTCCACCTGCGCCAGGAGCCCCCGGCTCCGGCCATAGGTCAAGTAGTCGCTCACAGCGCGGAGCGCCGCGCAGCTTTCCGTGAGGAGATAGAAGGCTTCATCGATCTCTCTGCGCGCCAGGGCGAGGGCGCCGAGGGCCCGGAGCGCCCGGCCGACCGTCGGCTGGTCCTGGGTCGTGCTCCCAATCTTCAGGCACTCGTGGGCGTAGGCCGCGGCGGCGTCGAGGCGACCTTGCTGCAAGGCGACATCGCTCAGGCCGAAGAGCGCCGATGCCATGCCCCGTTGGTACGTTGCGGCCCGCCACTCTGCCAGGCAGCTCGTGAACTGTCGCTCGGCGACGGCAAGCTCGCCGCTGAACATAGCAACGCCGCCGTTAAAGAACATGGCCCACCAGCGCGTAAACGCATCACCCTCAGCGGCGAGCCGTGCGGCGGCCTCGTAGTGGGCCCGCGCCTCGCCGAGGCGCCCGGCGTACAGCTCCACCGTCCCCAGATTGAAGCGCATGAAGGCGTACTCGCCCCCCGCCTCGGCCCCCGCGAGCAGCTCCACGCTCTCGACGAGCAGGGCCGCGCCGGCGGCAACCTGCCCCGACCAGAGCAGGCAGTAGCCGTGGTGGCCCACGACCAGCCCGCGCACCTCGTCCGCTGCGCCCGCCTCCTTTAGGGCCAGGGCCGCGCGCTCGAACAGCGCCGCGCCCTCGCGCAGCCAGCCGCGCCCGTCGTAGAAGATGGCGAGAGGGCGCGCCATCGATTGCAGGGCGGCCTCGTCGGCTAGCTCGACGGCCCGCGCCCACGCGGTACGCAGGTTGTCGGCGTCGCGCACCAGGGCTGCCCACGCCTCCGGCGGAGCGCCGCCGGTTTGGGGGTTGATCGAGCGGCCAAGCAGCCCGGCGTAAAAGGCGACGTGCCGACGTATCGTCTCCTGCTCGGCCGTGGGATCCTCAGCCAAACGGGCCGCCGCAAACTGCCGCACCAGCTCGTGAACGGTGTAGCGCGTCACGTCCTCGGCCAGTGTGTGGCGCAGCAGTGACTTGTCGATCAGCGCCGTCAGCGCGGGCAGGCCTGCGCCCATCACGGCGGCTGCCGCACGGTCAAACCCTCCGCGAAAGACCGACAGTCTGGCGAGTATGTCGCGCTCCGTCGCGTTGAGCAGCCGCCACGAGTGCCCGAGGGCGGCGTTGATGCTGCCGTGGCGGGCAGGGCTGTCACGGCTGGATCCAGCTAGGAAGTCGAGCGAGTGGTCGAGCTCGGCGACAATCTCGACCGGACTGAGGGCACGGACCCAGGCCGCGGCCAGCTCGATCGCCAGCGGCAGCCCCTCCAGCTTCCGGCAGATCTGGGCCACGCTCGCCCGATTGGCGGCGGTGAGGGTGAAGGCCGGCTGTGCCTGCCGGGCGCGCTCGACGAACAGTCTGACGGCGTCGGCCCGCTCCACATGCTGACCGAAGCCGGGGCGCGGCAGGTCGAGCCCCTCCAGAGTGAACACCTGCTCCGTCCGCAGGCCCAGGCGCTCGCGTGCTGTGGCGAGGATCCGCAAGCCGGGCGCGCGCTCCAGCAGCAGCAGCAGGAAGGCTGTCAGGGCGGGCGCCTCGGCCGGGGCGAGCAGCTGCTCCAGGTTGTCGAGGAGGAGCAGCATCCGGCGGCCAGCCAGCGCCGACGCCAGCTGCGCATCGGCCGGGCGGTCGCTCTGGAGCGCCAGGCCCAGGGCCTCGGCCAGGGCAAGGGGGAGATCCGCCGCCGCGCCCAGCGGCGCGAGCAGAGCCGCTCCAACCCCGTCCGGGAAAACGCTCTCGGCGACGAGGTCCGTGGCAACGCGTAGCGCGAGGCTCGTCTTGCCGACGCCGCCTGGCCCCACCAGGGTCACCAACCGATGTGGGCCTTCCCGCAAGAGCGCCGCCACTGCGTTCCGCTCCCCGTCGCGCCCCACCAGCTCCGCGACCGCGGGCAGGCGCCGCAACGTGAGGGGGCTGGGCGCCCGAGGAGCAGAGGCGTGGTCGTCCCCGGGCGGAAGGTCGAGCCGATCGTCATCGGGTGGCGTGACCATCGTCGTCTCGCTGTGTCTGAGGAGATCGTGCGACCGTCAGTGTACCACGGTGCGACCACCCAATAGATCCTGTAATAGCTCCATGGATCTATGACGTCCCCGGTGCCGCTCGCTATGCTCGGGGTGTGCTCATGAACGTCCGGCAGATGAAAGGACACCCTCACCATGGCTCGTATCCTGATCGGCACCGTGCCCGTGGTCGGCCATATCAACCCGTTTCTGCCCCTGGTGCGCTCGCTGGTGGCGCGCGGCCACGAGGTGCGCTGGTACACCGGCGCGAAGTACCGCACCCGCATCGAGGCGGCCGGGGCCAGCTACTTCCCGATGATCAAGGCGCGCGACTATGACGACAGCGACATCAACGGCGCCTTCCCCAGCCGTGAGGCCTATACGGGGCTCGCCCAGCTCAAGTTCGACCTGAAGCACCTCTTCATGGATAACGGCGTCGGCCAGCTCCGCGACCTGGAGGCGATCACCCGCACGTATCGCGCCGACCTGCTCCTGACTGACAGCTCCTTCGTCGGCGGGGTGCTGCTCCACGAGCTAAGCGGGATCCCCCTTGCAGTGCTCAACGTGGTGCCCATGAGCCTGAGCAGCAAGGACTGCGCGCCCTTAGGCTTAGGCCTCGCACCCGACGCCTCGCCGCTTGGGCGTCTGCGCAACCGGGCGCTCCAATGGGCGTTCGAGCACGCCCTGTTCGGCGACGTGCAGCGCTACTGGCAGGCGACGCGGGCGCAGGTCGGTCTTGCGGGCGGCGGCTGGCTGATGGACGCCCCGGCCACCTCCAGCCTCTACCTCCAGCCGTCCGTGCCCGGCTTCGAGTACCCCCGCAGCGACCTGCCGGGCCACGTCCACTACATCGGTCTGCTCCCCGTCGACATGCCGCCGGCCTGGCAGCCCCCCGCCTGGTGGGGCGAGCTGGAGGGCGGCCGGCCGGTGGTGCACGTCAGCCAGGGCACCATTGCCAACGTGGCACCCACGCTGATCAAGCCGGCACTGGAGGGGCTGGCCGAGGAGGACGTGCTGGTGGTGGTGGCAACGGGCGGCCGCTCGGCAGAGGAGCTCGGCCTCGGCACGCTCCCCCCCAACGCCCGCGTCGGCGCCTTCCTCGCCTACCCCGAGCTGCTGCCGCGCACGGCGGCGATGGTCACCAACGGCGGCTACGGCGGCACACAGCTCGCCCTGGCCGCGGGCGTCCCCCTCGCCGTCGGTGGCACCACCGAGGACAAGCCGGAGGTGGCGGCGCGGGTGGCCTGGTGCGGCGCCGGGATCAACCTGAGGACAGCCGCACCCCTCCCGAAGCAGGTGCGCGAGGCGGTGCGTGCCCTGCTCACGGACGGGCGCTACCGGGAGCGGGCCCAGGCGCTGCGGGCCGAGTACCGCCGCTACAACGCCGTGGCCCGCGCCACGAGCCTGATCGAGCAACTGGCGTCCACGGGCCGCCCGGTGCTGCGACCCGGGGCCGAAATGAGCCGCGTTCCTGCTGCCGCAGCCGCGCAGGGGGACTAAGGCCAGCAGAGGGCGAGTGGGCCGCTCCGTCGCCCACTCGCTCGCAGGATCGGTATGCATGGCGCCGCCGCGACCCTAATCGAGAAAGCACGTCCTATGCGACCCCTACCTTCGACCATCGCCCGTCTCACGCTGTGCGTAAGTATGCTGACCGCCGTCTTGCTCGGCGCTGTCTCGGCCCAAGCAAGCGGCGCGCAGACCGCCGCCGGAGGTCATCGCATCTACCTACCGCTGGTTGTCGGGGCCGCCACCTCGCCCGACACTCCGGACGACTCCACCCCGATCCCCGCTGAGCTACACGGCACCTGGGTGGCCGGCAACCTGTCGAGCATGCAGCTCTACGACCCCGCCACCGGCCAGTGGCTGCCCGAGGTGCTGGGCCTCGGCCAGGCCTACGCGTTGCGTCCTGACGGCACCTACACCTACGCCGCCCAGCTCACCATCGGGCGTTTCCCATGCGTCAGCCGCTCGTCGACCTACGAGACCGGCACCGTGCGGGCCGCGGGCGCCCGGCTCGAGCTGACCGCAACCTTCTACCGCAACCGCACCGCGATCTGCGGCGGCCCCCCAAGCGAGACGACTACGCCGCCTGATCTACAGAAGCGCACCTACCTGATCCAGTTTGATGCTGGTGGCTTCGCACAGCTCTACCTCGATAGCGGCGGGGCGACGGCCACCAACTTTGTGCGCAAGGACGGCCCCAGGGGAGAGCCCGAGCCGATGCCCGTGCCCGGCGCTTTGGTCGGCACCTGGCGGAGCGGCGCGCTCGACCCCGAAACCTTCTTCGACCCAGAAACCAGGACCTGGGATGAAAACCCGGCCCCCGGCCACTGGTACCACTTCAACGCCGATGGCACCTACAGGTATGGCGCCTTCACCTCGCGCGTTGTGAACGGCTGCATCCTGCGTGCGTGGCACTACGTCATCGGGAAGGTTGAGGGGAGCGGGCAGGCGCTGAAACTCAACCCCGAGTATTTCCCCGGCCCCTCGCTCGAGCGTACCCACGACTCGTGTAGAGGTGGAGAGCCCTCCTATTTCGTGTGGCAAGGTGCCACCGAGGTGTTGGCCTGGTCGCTCGACAACGCCGGCCGCCTGACGCTCCACCGCGGCCCCTACACCAACACGTACACAGCCGACTAGCCTCCAGTGCCCACGAAAAAAGGGCGAGCTCGGCCGCGGTGCTTCACCACAAGCACCGCGGCCGTACCCATGCCGCATTGCATCTCGAGAGGATGAAGGCGTTCGCCGGTGTGGCGTCGCCGTGCACAAGGGCCGGAAATGGTAGCGGAGGCATCAGCGCGGCGATCGCCGCCTGCACGTCCTGGGCGACGACTGGCGATAGCGCAACACCGAGCCGGGTGAGCAGCGTCGGGAGCTCGCCGAGGTTGGTGCGCAGCCTGTGAATCGGGTGGCTGGAGTTCCCGGCCACTGTGTGTGCCGCGCAGTGGGCGGTATAGCGTTCCTCACGCCCAGCGCTTGTGGCGTGCAGCTGCCCAAGGGCTCGCATCACGACGGCCAGGCTATGCTCGGCGGTACGCAGGTCACCCCCGAACAGGATGGCGCCGACCCGCTGGTGCTTGGGCAGGCGCGGATCTTCGAGCTCCAGAGCTGATGAACCAGGTTATCGTCGTGTGCGGCACGGCAATCTTTGAGAAGCACAGGTCATTGCTCACCACAGTCGTCCAGGGCATGTCGATGATCGCTGCCGTTGCGCAAAGGAGCGCCTCGCCAGGTTCTCCCCGCCCTGCTCCAAGCGGCGCCCAGGGTATGCCTCTGGCAGCAATGGTCGGAGTGCCAGCGACGGGAATTACCTGGCCGACGCTGGCGTTGAAGGGCGTGAGCGACATCAGCGCCAGGCGACTTGCTATGAAGCGCTCGTTCTGGCCCCGCCGTGCAGCGACCGCAAGCTAGCCTAGCCGTGGGAGTGGCGCGCCTAGCTTGACCGGCTGCGCCAAATTGTCGAGGTAGTTCAGGGGAAGTGAACCGAGGTCTTGCGCTTGGACGATGACCAGCCGCATACATTGGAAAGCTTTCTGGCCCGTATGCGGTCTTAGCCGCCCTGCACAGCGCCTGTATCTGAATCACTCAGTCGCTGGGGCGTGACCCGCTCGCCTTTGCCGAACTTGTCGACTGGTGAGCGGGTCATTTCTCACCAAGCATTACAGGTGAAGGCAGTTCCTCCAGCAGCTATGCCTCAGCCCGACTCGTGGCTCGACGACCACGGCCACCCTACTGACGGTGTCGAGCCGATTCAGGAAGAGCACTACCGCTGCGACGATGTTGTCCGGCCCGTTGAGCGGCTGAACCAGCTGCTACTAGAGTCGGCCCTGGTAGCGTCGGAGAGTCATGGCTACGCTTCACCACGTGGCGATTGAGTCGATATTGACCTTCTCGCCATACCTCGCCATCACATCGTTCAGTGACCAGTTATCCTTAGTGACGCACCCCTGGCTCGCGCGCAGGCCCCAAAGGATTACCGCAAGTGCCTGATGCTCGCTCATCTGGTTTTGGTACTGCGCAGCAATATGCAGTGCATAGGCGCCCTTACCGCTCCCATCAGCCTGTGGCGCTTCGTAGCCCAACGCCTTGAACGCGAGGCTTACTCGCTGGAACGACTTGTTCTCGGCCCCAATCCAATGTGATCGGATACTTATGGTGTCCTCCTTCATGCGTCGCCAGCCCGAAGGTGGCTCGTGATATCTTAAAAGTTCATATCGCCCCTGCCACCGCTAGCAGTGGTAGGCACCAAGCTCCCCTCCGGGTGGTCGGCGATCAGGGCTTCGGTCGTCAGCAGCAGGCCAGTCGTGGGTGACCGTTGGCGTGCCGTAGGCTATGTCGAGCGCGACGTTGCGGCCGCGCGGGCCGAGCGTGGTCTTCACCGCGTCGGCGACCAGGTCGACGCCGCGCTTGAGCGCACGCCGGGCCTCGGTGTCAAATAGTATCTGCTTTGGCATAGGGGGAGTAGACCTCTTCTTTAGTTGGATAGAATGAGCTGCGAATGACACTCAAAAATCTTTACTCGGACATGATCAAATGCTCGATATTGACGAATGCCTCCTCGATACTTTGATTATGAATGATATAGGCGGGAAAAAGCGAATGGTAAGCTGATGGGCACGGCAAATCCTCAGCTTTCAGCGAGGGGATTGGAGTCCGAGTTAATGCATTGCCCGCATAGGACACTATATACACTCAGTATAGTGATGCCAGATAGTGCCGGTAGCAGGCGGACTCCTCAGCAATGTCCGTACTACCCCTGACAGCGTCAGGGTTGTGCTCAAACTTCACTCCCGCCACGATGCAGGAGGAACAAAGGTAACCAGCCGAGCCCTGACATTGTGGGGAATATCGCGTAGTAGATCTGCAGGAACCCCGCTACTAAACCTATCAGCGCCGTAGTATGCTGAGTATTACGACCTCTAGAACACGAAGTTGAGCCGGCTCACTTATAACTTCCGCCGATGTGCCGGAAGCGTAAAGGCTACTCATGATTCCCGAAGGTGACATGTCTGCTAAAAGTAGCGCCCCTCCAGGAGTTGGAAAGCATCAGCTTAGCCCCAACTCCTCTGAGCCTACCCTGGAGCTCGCCGCGGAGCTTGTCGCGCGCTTCCCGCTGGCGATGCGGGCCGTGCTGGAGCTGCTTGCAGCGATTCCACCCGCCCGCTGGCCGTTGGAGTTGGAGGCGCTGCAGCGCAGCGCCGAGGCGCTAGAGCGAACCCACCTGGCCCGGGCCCTGCTGAACGAGGTGTGCGGCTCTCCGCCGTCGCCGCCGTCGGCGGTGCGGGCGCAGATTACCGACGAGCGGCCGGCGGGCGGTGTTTGCGTGATCTACCAGATTGGTGGCCTTCTGGGGAGTGAGTTGATTGTCCCGCTCGATCGTCTGAGCGCCGAGATCATGATCGCGCAGCACCGGGTCGGCCTCGGTGATAAGGGGCTGCACTGGTTCGCGGTGCTGCGCGACCTACGGACGCTGCTCAACGACCCGCGCGTCGGCGCGCTCCTCGATGGCCCCGCTGCGCAGCGTACCGGCTGAGAAACTCCTTCAGTGTGCGCGCTAGCTCAAAGCCAGCTCGCCATGTCATACGTCACTCCCAGCTTGCGGGATCACTTCTGGGGGCTGAGGTGCCCGCCCGATTGTTGCTGGGGAGGAGGCCCCCGCGGTGAGCAGAACGCGAACCACGTGCTCGCCGGCCGCGCCTTTGAGCGGTAGCCGCCGATCGGGCATGGTCACGCCGTCGAGGGTCAGCGAGTACGCGCCGCTGCCGCGCTCGACCGTGATATGGTACGTCGCCGCCCGAAGAGCTGCTCGATGCCCAGGCGGTAGAGCCAACCGGCCGACCCCGCGCGTCGAGCGCCAGGCTGGTGCGCAGCCGATCACGGGTGCCGGGCTGCAACGTGGCGTCGCGGTGGCTGGCGGCGAGGGTCTATGCGAGGGCATCGAGCTGCGCGGCGCTAAGGAGATCCTCGCCCAGCGGCGCGGCCGTGGGCTCGGAAAGGGGGGCCGTCCCCGGATGGGGGCGAAGGCGCACTGTCAACGACCGGAGGCCGCCCAGGAGCGAGGCGCGGGCGTGCTGAAAGAGCATAACATCCTTACGTACATATGGCGCGGCACCGGTCGGAGGCGGCCGCACTCAGGAGTTGTGGAGCCAGCCGCGCTCCAGGGCGTAGCGCACCAGCGCCGCCCGGCTGGTCAACCCAAGCTTCTCCAGCGCGCGGGCCCGGTAGGTTTCCACAGTCTTTACGCTCAGGCTCAGCTGGGTGGCGATGTCCTTGTTGCTGTAGCCTTGCACCACCCGCTGCACCACCTCGCGCTCGCGCTCGCTCAGCTCGGCGCCCAGCAGCTCGGTGACAGCGGCCGGCCGGCGCACGTAGCGCCCCACGACGTGCTCGGCGAGCGACGGCTCCAGGTACAGCCCGCCCGCCGCGACGATGCGGATGGCCTGGATCAGTGCGTCCGCCCCCGTGTGCTTGAGGATATAGCCCGCGGCGCCCACCGCCAGCATCTGGCGCAGGTAGCTGGTATCGTCGTGTACGCTCATCACCAGCACCTTCACCGCAGGGCAGACCTGCCTGAGCTGCTCGGTCGCCTGGATGCCATTCATCTCCGGCATCGAGATGTCCATGACCACCACGTCGGGCCGGCAGTCCTGCACCGCCTGCAAGGCGCTCTCGCCGTCCCCGGCCTCGCCGATCACGTCCATGTCGTCCTGGGCAGCGATCAGCGTCTTCAACCCCTCACGCACCACCATGTGGTCATCGACCAGAAACACCTTGATGCGTGTCACTGCAACCCTCCTATGCTTCCGGTAGCGGGATGCGGGCGAAGATCGTGGTGCCGCTCCCAGGAGCCGACTCAATCGTCAGCGTGCCGTTGAGCAGCGCCACCCGCTCCTGCATCCCGAGCAGCCCCAGCGACGGGAGGGTATCGGGGCTCGTCGGCGGCAGCGGCGCGCCGAAGCCGACCCCATCGTCCTCGACAATCAGGCGCGCCTCGTCGCTGTGACGCTCGACGATCACGCTGACCTCGGAGGCGCGGGCGTGCTTGAGCACATTGGTGAGCGCCTCCTGCACGAGTCGGTAGAGCGTCGTCTCCACCGCTAACGGTAGGCGCTCGCCGTCGAGACCGCTGGCGTGCAGGTCGACAGCCACGTGGGCCTGCGCCGACCACTGCTCGACGTAGCGGCTGAGCGCCACCTCGAGCCCCAGGTCGTCCAGCACGGTGGGCCGTAGCTGCACCGCCAGGCTGCGCACCTCCTGGCCGATCTGCACCGCCATCGCCTGAAACTGGGCGACGCGCTCAGCGATACTATCGCCGGGCGGGACGCTGTCCTGAAGCGCCTTAAGGCCTAGGATCAGGCCGGTGAGCATCTGGCCGAGCTGGTCGTGCAGCTCGCGGGCGATGTGGCGACGCTCCTCCTCCTGGGCCGTCACGAGCTGCCGGAACAGCTGCTGGCGGGCCTGCTCGCCGCGCGCCAACTCCCCGATCTGAGCCTGTAGCGCCGCGTTGGCCAGGGCCAGATCCTGGGTGCGCTCGGCTACCCGCCGCTCCAGCACGTCGTGGGCCTCCTGAAGCACGGCCCCGGCGCGCTTGAGCGTGGTGATATCGGCGAAGGTAAGCACCACTCCGTCGACCGCCGCGTTGAGCGTCCGGTAGGCCCGGATCTGCGCACTCCACCAGCTGTCCTGCTCCGGCCGGTGGACCACCAGCTCCTGCGAAATGTGGGAGCGCAACACCTGCGCGATCAGCGGCCACAGGTCGCTGGTGTTGAAGCGGGCGGCCAGGTCGCTGATTGGCCGGCCGATGTCGCTCTCGATCAGTTCGAACAGCTCGGTCGCCTGGGGGGTGAAGCGAGTGATCCGTCCGTCGGCGTTGAGGAAGATAGCCGGGATCCGGGTGCTTGCGAAGAGGTTGGTGAGGTCGGCGTTGGTCTGGTCGAGCTCCTCGACCTTGCGATTGAGCTTGGCGTTGAGCGTCTGGAGCTCCTCGTTGATCGATTGGATCTCCCCCTCAGGACCAGATTCCGTGTCCATTGTCGCCCTCCAGAGCGTGTCCAGAAGCTCCTGGGCGCGCAGGCCATTGTAGCACGCTCCCTGCCGCAGCCTCCTGAGAAGACACGCCGGCAACCTGACAACGTCGGGGATCCCCCCACATGTGAGCCTCGTTCTGCCGGGTAGAAGCCCAGGTTCCGAGTAGCTATACTCGACCGCACAGACCTCCGGGCCGCGTGGCAGGTGTGTCGCATTCTCACGTAAGGCTGTCTCACACGGGGACGAGGAGCGGGCGGTGATTGATGATGCACCCAAGTAGCACCAGCCGGCCGGCGGCTGCTGGTGCTCCTGGCCGACGACGACGGGACTGCCGCGTCATCCTCGACGTGCGCATGCCCGTGCTCGACGGGGTGGACGCCGCCGAGGCGATCCGGGGGCTTGACCCGGGCTCATAATCATTATGATGAGTGCCGCCTTCCCAAGTGACTGCTGCGAGCGCCTCATCTCGCTTGGCATCACCCAGGTGCTCGACAAGCCATTACCGCTCAGCCAGCTGCGGGCGCTCGCGCGCCGCTCGTGGAAGCATGGCTGCCTGGCCCTGAGAGCAACTTGATCGAGCCCGCTCCCGATCGATCAGGCTTAAGTTGGCGTGTGTTTGGTGGGAGTTCGGCGCAGTTCCGCAAGCTGGCCAAAGCTAATCATCCGGCGGGTTTCTTCATCCCAGAGACGCAGGGCCAGTGTTCGCATCCCTGAACGGATGGTCAGCACGTGAGCACCCTGGAGCTGGGGGTTCTCATCGTGGCAGCGCTGCAGCGCGTAGTTCGGGATGCGCGGGCTCAGGTGGTGGATGTGGTGCAGGCCGATGTTGCCGGTGAACCACTGCAACACGGGAGGCAGGCGCAGATAGGAGCTGCCCTGAACCGCGGCCGCGGCGTAATCCCACTGCTCGTGCTCGGCCCAGTAGGCGTCCTCGAACTGGTGCTGCACATAGAACAACCAGACCCCGGCCGTGGCGGCAACGACCATCACCGGCAGCTGGATCAGCAGGTATGCCGGCAGGCCGATCAGCCACGATAGGCCGAGCACGCTCCCCGCCAGCGCCAGGTTGGTTACGTGGACGCTGGTCCGCTCGCGACGGGTCGAGCCGGGCACCGTGAAGCGCTGGGTGATCAGAAAGCTGTACAGCGGACCTAGACCGAGCAGCACGGCCGGGTGGCGAAACAGCCGGTAGCGCACCTGGCCCCAGCGTGAGAGCGCCAGGTACTCACGGACCGTCAGGGTGAAGATGTCACCCACCCCGCGCCGGTCGAGGTCGCTGGCGGTGGCGTGGTGGACGGCGTGCTGATGGCGCCACTGATAGTAGGGCGTGAACACGAGCAGCCCGGCGACGATGCCGACATAGTCGTTGGCGCGGCGGGAGCGGAAGAACGAGCCGTGGCCACAGTCGTGGAAGATGATGAAGACGCGCAGCAGCAGGCCACCGGCGACCACGGCAAGGCCCAGGGTTAGCCAGTAGCTGTAGGCCAGGCTCCACACCATCAGGTACCACAGGGCCAGATAGGGCAGCAGCGTGTTTGCGAGCTGCCAAAGGCTGCTGCTCAGCTCGGGGCGCTGATAGCGCGCCACGACGCTCTGCCACCCGGAGGCCGCGGTCGGGTGTGGCGTCATACGGCGCCATCAAGCTGGTGGCGGTAGACCACATGGCGCTCTGGCTCGACGGGATAGTCCGGGTGGTTCTCCTGAATGCTGGCCCAGGGGCGGCTATCGCGCAGGATGCGGCCCCAGCAGTCCTGGTAGGGGCACAGCCGGAGCAGGCTGCGCTGCGGGTGGCGGGGCGTAGCGGCCACGCGTATGGAGCGGTAGGTGCCCTTCACAAAGGCCCGCTGGCAGGAGCGGCACCAGGACCAGGGCAGGAGCAAGGCGTCGAACTGGTGCTCGACGGGGTGGAGATCAGGCATATGTGGTTCCGTTTCATCATCGGTGGCCGCGTCGGGCCGTCTACGGCCTTGGGCGCCCCGCTGGGTGTAGCCAGGCGAGCAGAGCATCTCCAGGTGCGCGAGCAAGGGAGTGATCATATGGTAACTGAGCGGCGGGCGGTCTGCCAGCAGGCAGGCCCCGCCGATATGGCGCGGGAATACCTGACAGTGTCAGGCTGCTCGCCGTCTGCTCGGGTCACACGCTCTGATAGAGCCGGGGGAGCACCGACAGCGCGCCTCCGAGATGCCCGCTTGAAAGTCAGAACAAAGGCTGCTACGCTGAACACACCCTGCTCACCAACGAATGTCATCGTGCACGTTCACGTCTTTAGCCCTGCGTGAGCGGTGCCTGACGCTATCGCGTACCAGTGCAAGCTGCCGGCGCGGGCGCATTTTGAGTTCAGTGGCTGTGAAGGGCGAACAGTTACAGTGAGGGGTGGAGATGCTCAACGTAATCGCCTGGTTAGTCCTGGGCGCGTTGGTCGGTTGGCTTGGCAGCCTTGGCGCAGGCCCCGGGCCCAACTGGCAGCTGAATATCGGGCTGGGGGTGATCGGCGCGGTGCTGGGGGGGCTCTTCTTCAATCGCTTCGCTATCAGCGCCGCATTGGGCCGTGATGGTGTCGACATCAACGGGCTGATCGTCGCCTTCATCGGCGCGATCAGTCTGCTGACCATCATAAATGTGGTTCGGCAGGGCCACGGGAGCCCACGGTAACGGCGATCTTGCTGCCGTTTCTACGCTCCTTCGCCGGCCCCATGCCCCTCGGCCAGCCCGCCCACCTCGGGGGGCGCCTGCCTGAGCGGAGGCAGCACCACCACGGGCTCGCGCTGGGCGTAGGCGCCGAAACGCATCGTCACCACCCGGGCGATGCGCTCAACCTGACCGTCTCGGGCCTGCTCGTCAAGCGCCAGCACCGTCTCGGCGATCGGAGCGACCAGTGTGTAGGTGGTATCGAGCGGAAAGAGTTGCCCCCCCGGCAGTCAGCTGGTCTAACTTCGGCACCCCGAACCCAAGCCGCCCCCCCTCCCGCCGCAGCGGAGGCGCCGGAAGCCACGCCTCCAGGCGGAGGAAGGCGACGAGCCCGTCGTCGGTGATGGTGTAGCTGTGCAGCCCGGCCAGCGCCGGGTGCCCGCGCTGTTTGACCACATCCAGCCGCCGGACGTGCCGCCAGCCGGCGACGTGATAGTCGAGGTCGATCACCACGTCGGCCATGGTCAGCACCGCGCCCTGCTGCGGGTCACGTCCGTCGCCCTCCATCGTGACGAGCACAGTGCAGCGCAGCATTTGGGCGAGCTTGGCCAGGCTGTCGAGCAGCCGGCGCGGGACCACCGGCGCCTCAAAGAGCTCGGGGATGCCCTGAAGCCCATCAATCAGGATCACCCGCGCCCCGGTTTGGCGCACCGTCTGGAGCACCAAGCCGGTGTCCAGCCCTCCCCCCGGGCCAATCAGCGAGCCGAGCGTGAGCAGCTGGATCTGGGTGCTGGTCGCCGTCTCATCGAAAAACGTCAGCCCCGCAGGTGGCCGAGCAGCTTGCTGTGGTCCTCGGAGAACGCGGTGAGGATGAGCCGCGGCAGCCCCGCGCGGACGGCCGAGAACAGGATCTGAGTAGCCAGGATCGTTTTGCCTGCCCCCGGTGGTCCCACGATAAAGGCCAGCCCGTCCCAGCTCAGCCCGCCCCGAAGAATGCTGTCGAGGCCTGCAATACCGGTTGCGAGGCGGTCTGGTCGCACAGTCATAGCATCCTCAGACGTGCAGGCTTCTAAGCAGCTGCTCGATCTGCACGAGGTCAAAGGGCTTGGCGATGAAGCCCGTCGCTTCAGTTTCGCGGATCGTCCGACTATTTGCAAATGCCGCGCTCATCAAGAAGACCGGGGTCTGGGCCAGGGCCGGGTCGGTGCGCAGGGCGTGAACCAGCCCGTAGCCGTCCAGGCCAGGCATCATCACGTCGCTCAGGATGAGCTGGGGGCGTGCGGCGCGGGCCAACTTCAGGGCTGCGACCCCATTGCTTGCCGAGAGCACCACGTGCCCAAACTCCTCAGCCAGGTCGCAGAGCAACTGGCGGATAGCTGGGTCGTCGTCGACAATCAACACTGTCGCCATAATGTGATAACTTTCTGCAGAGGGCAACCCAATGCAAACTTACTCGCTGCGTGATGTGTAAACTTTCCATAAAAAGCAATGTGTGTGCCAGCTTCGGGTCGCCTGACCGTCGGGCTGACTTCTTACGTTTTTGTTGTACAATACTCAAGTTAGCCAATATCATCCACTGTGAGACTTCCCCTGCCTGCCACGGTACTGTCCCACTATATCACTTCGTCGCTCGAAGTATGTTGTTGTGTCGCCGGAGCGAGCGCGTCGGGCTATTGCCCGGCCACCGGCCGTTCGAGGTATGGCGAGTGTTCTGTGGAGGCGGCACCGCTGCTTTCCCCCAAGATACTGCGCGTTGGCGCAGAGGAGTGCTGCGATGCAGGTGAAACTGTTTGTTGGGAATCTGCCCTGGAGCGTGGGCGACGCCGAGTTGGAGCAGATCTTCGCCCGTCACGGCGAGGTGCGGGGCGCGCGCGTGATCAGCGACCGCGACACCGGCCGATCCCGCGGCTTCGGCTTCGTCGAGATGGAGGCCAGCGACGTCGGCGCGGTGATCCAGGCGACCGACGGCTACGAGGTCGACGGGCGCAATCTGCGGGTCAACCAGGCCGAGGACAAGCCCTCGGGCGGTAACCGCGGCGGATTCGGCGGTGGGCGGCGCGACCGCTACTAGCTCGAATCGATAGCGCCGCGTGAAAGCGGCAATTGATACGGTGGAGGTGGGGATTCAGCCCCACCTCCGCTGCGTTTCAACTGGGTCTCCTGCGGGCCGCCCGATCTGCTCGCTGTCGCTGCCCACTTCCATCCTGGTGGATGGATCAAACGCATATGCCGCCGCCCAGCTCGACCGCCCCTGGTTATATTATAGTGGGAGACGAACAGTAAGGCACGTCCCTCCATTCGGGGGGCTTGCCGCGCTGATCTGCCCGCCGTGCTGCTCGACGATCTGTCGTGCGCTCGCCAACCCCAATCCTGTGCCCTGGGTCGTCGACTGTACATTTGCGGCCCGCCGAAAGGGCTCGAACACATGGGGCAGATCGTCCGCGGGGATGCCAATCCCCTGATCACGCACCTGGATGACCGCCCACGACCCTGCCTCGGCGGGCTCAACAAAGATGCTCACGGTGATCCGACCGCCGTCGGGGCTGTACTTCACCGCGTTCGACAGGAGATTGTCGAACACCCGCCCGATGCGTACCGGGTCGACCGGGATCACCAGAGCGGGAGGCTCTGTCTGCACACTAATCTCGTGTTGCTCCGTCCCTTGCCGAGCGGTGGAGGCAACTGCTTGTGCCAGCGCGACCAGATCAGTTGCCTGCACATGCAGAACCAACGGCTGCCCAGCACGCAGCCGTGCTGCGTCCAGGAGCTCGGCGATCTGGGCCTGAATCTGCCGGCCAGCCCGCTCGACGTTGGTCAGCCCGCGGAGCAGTTGCTCCGGCGCGAGTTTTCCATTCGCGAGCTTTCGTAAGAGGAGCGCAGTCTGGCCAAGCACTGCCGTCAGGGGGTTGTTCAAGTCGTGTGAGATAAGGGCCATCAGCTCATCGCGTGACCGCACGGCTGCCTCCGCCTCAGCCCGCGCGGCCTGCTCGGCGCGGTACAGCCGAGTCTGGTTCAGTGCCAGAGCCAGACGTTCTGCCACCTCCTGCACGACCTGGCGGTCGTCGTCCGGGAAGGCCCGGCCTGGGCCCAGCATACCCAGAGAGATCACGCCGAGGAGCTGTTCGCGAACTACCAGCGGCATCACCAGGCGCACGCTGGCGCCCACCGCGCCCAAATGGGCCTCGGCAAGGCGTTCGGCCGTACTGGTCGCCGCTCCCCCGTACCCGGGGACGCGGGCAGGAGGTGCTGCGCCGACGGCCGGGGTCGGTGTATCGGACAAGGGCATACCATCCAGCGTGCCCCGTAGAGCTGCTTCGACGGGTGCTGCCTCGGGGACAAAGCGCATCGCCGCAGCGTGCAGCATGTCGCCGTCGAGGGTGTAGATAAGGCAGCAGTCGGCGAGCCGGGGAACCAGCAGCGCGGCGATGGCAGCCAGGCTTTCGTCCTGGTTGTGCGACGTCGTGAGGAGCTGACCGGCCTCGGCTACGAGGCGGGCCTGATACTGCCGGTGACGGGTGCGCAGCGCCATCTGAACCACGCTCAGCAAGGTCTGGGTGCTGATCGGCCGCTCCAGTACCAGGACCGTGCCCAGCTGCTGCACGAACGGTATGCCGAGCGCTTGCTGTGTGCCTGTGCTCGCAAGCAAAATAATTGGCAGGCTCGACCACGTCGGCTGCCCGGCTAGTGCAGCGCCCAGAAGCTCACGGCGCCCTGGGGCCAGGGCCTCCTCGGTCAGCACAATCGCCCCCGCGCCTCGAGCAAGCTCACCGCTAAGGTCGACGAGATCCGAACACACAGCGCACGCGAGGCCCGCCCGCGTAAACAGCGCATAGCTGAGCTGGGCGTCCCTGGCGGTAGGCGCGACGACGAGCACCCGCTCCTCCTCCCGGGAGAGTGGACTATGCATCCTGGTGCAGATCCATATTCAGCAGCGGGCCGGCACCGCCCACGTAGGTCGGCACCCCTGTCAGCACACCCTGGAAGGCTGTCAGCGGCTCGCCCAGCCGCACCCCGCCGGTGTCGATGTGGAACTCGCGGATGGTGTGCTCGTGGGGTCCGCTCCGCTTCTTTACCACGGAGACCGCCCGGCGGACCGCACCGCTAGCCTCGAAGTAGCGCAGCAGGATGACCGTGTCGGCCAGATAGCTGGCGTCCAGGGGGGTGTCCATGCCCGCGCCAATCAGGCCGGTCTGACCGACCACCAGGATCGTCACCACCCCGCGCTGGCCGAGGTAGGTCAGCAGTTCATGGAGCTGTGCGAGCAGGTAGCGCTCGCCGGGCATGGCGTTGAGGTAGCCGTTGAGGCTGTCGATCACCACGACCCGGGCCTGCAGCCGCTCCACCTCCGCGCGCACCAGATGAATAAACTCGCCGGGGGCGAGCTCGGCCGGGTCGACCTGGCGCAGCTGGAGATGGCCGGTATCGCGCTGCGCCTCCACGTCCAGCCCGATCCCGGCCGACCGTGTGAGGAAGACGGCGAGCGCCTCATCGAAGGTGAAGACGACCGCGTGCTCATCCTGGGCGGCGGCGGCCAGCGCGTACTGGGTGGCCAGCGACGACTTGCCGGTGCCGGCGGGCCCAATGAGCAGGACGCTGGTACCGTAGTGGAGGCCGCCGCCGAGCAGACCGTCAAGCGCCGGCACCCCGCTGGCGAGCAGCTGCGGAGCGAAGGGCTGATGGTGTTCGGCGGCGATCAGGCGCGGGAAGACCGCGAACCCGCCCCGCACGATGCGGAAGTCGTGGAAGCCCCCCCGGAAGGCGCGCCCACGAAACTTGATGACTCGCAGCCGGCGCCGCTCCGCGCCATACTCCGGCGACAGGTGCTCCAGCAGGAGCACGCCATGGGCGATGCTTTCAAGCTGGCGGTCGTTGCCCTCGGCGGTGAGATCGTCGAGCAGGAGCACCGTAATCTGCCGCTCCGCGAAAAACTGTTTGAGTGCTAAGATCTGGCGCCGGTAGCGTAGGGGGTTATGGGCCAGCAGCCTGAGGTCGGAGAGCGAGTCAATGACGACCCTGGTGGGGTTGAAGCGCTCGACGGCGGCGAAGAGGGCGCCCACCGTTTCGCCGAGCTCGACCTCGGCGGCGTGGAACATCAGCGACTGGCTGTCGAGGCTCCGCAGATCCTCGGCTATGGGCAGCTCGAATATCTCCAGCCCGGCGAGGGTCCAGCCGTGGGTGGCGGCGCTCGACCGCAGCTCCTCGGCTGTTTCTGACAGGGTGATATACAGCCCTTGCTCGCCCTGGCGCAGCCCTTCCAGGAGAAACTGGAGGCTCAGCGTGGTCTTCCCGGCGCCGGGGGAGCCCTCGATCAGGTAGAGCCGGTGGGGCGTGAGGCCGCCGCCGAGGATATCGTCGAGGTTGGCAATGCCGGTCTTTGTTGCCGGGAAGTGCGGCGGGAGGGTGTCATCCACAAGGCATCCTTATGGCATACAGGGGAAGGCGGCCCGAAGCGTATAGTGGGGGCTATGATGGACAGCGTATAACATCGCTATTGTACTCGATAAGCTCGGCATCGTCTTGGTGTGCATATCGTGTGCGAAAAGCAATATAATTGCACATGGTGACAGATGCGATCCAGCGTGTTATACTCGTCGCACACGCAAGCCGAACGATATTCCCCGCTCGAATCAGCACGTCCTTTGCAACAGCACGGTGGGCAAAGGTCGCCCAATTGGTGCAATAGCTGTGCAGCAAGTAACGACCGGTGGTAACAACCGTGGATGACCTCGTGCCCGTGCGTCTCCGTTCGTCCAGCCATAGAAAGAAGCAGAGGAGTCTTGTGATGGGGCGGATCAGCTATCAGCGCCGTCTGGCCACGCGCTTTACCCATACCCGGCTGAGCACCGACGCCGGAACCATCTTCGTGCCAGCACATCCGGTTGATCTGGAGACATATTTCGGCGCAGATGACGCGCTTGACTCTCCCCATGCGGCAGGCCTGACCGCGTTCGAGCGTTTAGTCGACGCCGAGCGCTACCGGTTGATGCTAAGCCTGGGCTGGGGAGGAATGGCGCTTTCATCCCAGATTCTGGACCTTGGCCTGCTCCGGGTCGACGGCGACAAGCTCTTTGTGCTGCATCAGCTCAACGACGATGCCGGAACCTCGCTCATCCTCGCCTACCTGTGCGGGGACGTGCCGAGCCTGCTCTTCCGCCCGTTTCTGGCCGACTATCTCAGCAGCGGAGGCACTGGGTATATGGTGACCCTCCCGTGTCTGCTCCCCGAAAGCATCTGGATTGCACAGCCAGAGCTTGTGTCGCACGTGGCCGTCGCGGCCGGGCTGCTTGCCCTTGTTTCCTCCGGCAATATCAATGCCAGCCGCCTGCAGGCTGGCCCCGAACCGTGCGAACAGCACGGCTCGCAACTGCCCCGGCGCCCCTCGCTCGTCGCGTGATGGGCCGTGCCCATCTCCACAACAAGGGGCCCACCCCGGCGAGGATTCCGGGGGCCGTTGTGTCGAAAGTCGGCGACAGCTCCCCAGCGAGTACACGAGCATGCAGGTCGGGACGGTCTTTGCGGAGGCGACGAAGGGCGGCAGCCAAACCATTACCAGACGGCCGCTCGCCGATGTCGGCCATTCGTCATTGGCACCCATTAATCGGGCGTGGTATCGTAGGCGTATTCACGCTGCTGTGCTAGCCTGTTAGCCATGTAGTCATCTTCTGGCGAGTGTATCGCGTAGGAACAGACGAGTTGGTGTCTGCTCCTACCGGTGCTACCGTGGCATGCAGAGCGCGCTGTGCGACGATTCCTCGACTCCCACTTCTTTTTTCCTCCTGCGCCGTCAACCCTCCTTGGGCACATCGTGCCAGCGTCTCTCTGCGTGTGTCTCATCGCATTCCCGAACACACGTACTGTGTCTACATCAGCTTAAAGGCACAGAAGAATATGCCTCTCTATCGCCGTCCTCTGCTACTGCCCGACACCTTGTCGGAGGCACTGACTCTCGCCGAACACTCACCACTCAACCTGCCGCATCTTGCCGACTGGCCGTATCGTTTCGCTTCATGGGCTCTTGATGACCCTGAGAACACGCAGGGATGGTTCGATGAGTCGGCTCGTCTTCTCGGTTGGGCAGTCTTACAAACCCCCTTCTGGGCGGTCGACTGTGTTGTCCACCCTGAAGCGCCCTCGGAGCTTTACCGCCAGATGGTGGCGTGGAGTATGGCCCGTGCTCATAAACTCCAGGCGTCTGGCGCAGGACGCCCTATCTGGTTCATCTCAATCGCTGCGTCATGTGAAGCCCACCGTCACGACCTTGACCGCCTTGGCTTTGTAGATGTCTCGGAGGCCAACGAGGACCCCTGGTCGAAAGTGGTCTTCGTGCTCCATGAGGGCCATGAGGTGATGCCTACTCCTTTGCCTGAGGACATGCAGATCCACAGCTTACATGTGCCTGGGGAGATCGAGGCCTACGTTGCCTTGCACCGAGATGTTTTCAAGAGCGACAGCATGACGGTTGGCTGGCGCACAAGAACAACCCAGATGCCCGGCTACCACAACGCGCTGGACCTGGTGCTCACCTCCGCAGCGGGTGAGTTGTGCGGGTTCTGTGTGGCCTGGCTCCATCAGCGTGGTTCGGGGGAAACCATCGGCCAGATTGAACCACTTGGTATCAAGGAGTCATATCGCGGCCGGAGATTGAGCCAAGCGCTCCTTGCTGAGGCGGTACAGGGGCTGAGGAACTATGGCGCAGGTCAGATCTACGTCGAGACAGACCTGCAGCGCCAGTCGGCGATGAGTGCGTATGCAGCAATGGGCTTTGAGATTGCCCATCAGGTACGCGTCTATCGCTACGATGTCCCGAACGTGCTTGTGTGATCAGCGCAAAAAACTGGTGCGTTTGAGCATCATGAGCGATCAGCCTTTGCGCTGTGAGACACGGCGACGGCGTGACCGTAATTCCGCGTCTGCCAGGCAGGGCTCACGCTCTCAGACCACGTTGCCGTCGTCACCGCCTACGAGCCGGTCCGCGCCGAGCCGCCCTTCCCCGTGATGCCCGTTTCTGATGTGGCGATGCCGCAGCTGCGCATGTGCAGCGGCACAACCCCGGCCGCCCTGCTTATCGAGGTGCTGATCGTCGAGGGTGGCTGTCTGCGGGTGCGCGAGGAGGTGATCGACGCCAGCTACCTGGTGATCTGGCAGCCTGACTACTACCTTTCTGACCACGACGGTAGGAGCGATAATAACAGGCCACCCCAGCCTGGGCTACACGCTATCTTCCGCGTGTCCAGTCTTTAATAGTGTGAGTTAAGCAGTGGCGTGCGGCCCAGCGATTGAGCAGCATGAGTCACTGCATGAGTCGCGGGCAGCCAATGATAGACAGCAAGGGTCACAGCCGCGGCTCAAATTTTGGCTTTGCAGTCTGCTCTGTCAATATTAGCCAGCGTCTGTCCAAGCTGAGAAACGCCCTTAAAAACCGCTGGGGGTAACCCCGTACGGGTTCGATTCCCGTCTCTGGCACCAGCGCTTTCTGATGCGGCATTCTGGCTCTCCGCTCCGCACGATGACGACTTTTTCCTCGTTCTGGCCGGGCGCCTGACCATCCGGTTGCCGGACAGGGCCCTTGTCCTCGGGACAGGGGAAATGTTCGTGGTGCCACGCGGTTTGGAGCACCAACCCTACGCTGAGGTCCGGCTCGCCGGCGAGCAGCGACGCGTCGAGCTCCAGCGCGCCGGACCCCCATCGACGCCGAGCCCCTGCGGCCACGCCGCGGGCGGCTAACCGGCCTCCTGCTCGACATCGTACGTTTCGGCGGCGCCCCAGCCGGCGGCGTGGGCGACGGCGACGCGGGTCGGCCGGACCTCGACGACCGCGTACCACCCGGCGTGCGCGGTTGGGAACGCGGTCGTGGCGCCGGGGCGCTCGGCGTCGTCCACGACGCGCGCCAGCCCCCACAGCTGCCAGCGGCTGGTGGTGACGACCACGAGGCTGTCCGCCTCCAGGTTGAGCAGCTGGTCGGAGGTGCGCGGCAGGAGCAGCAGCAGCCGTAGGCCCTCCACGGCGCACGGGACGATCTGGGCCTGGAGCCCCGCCGGCCCGTCGCTGGCTACGGTCGCGGTGTCGGCGGAGGCTAGCACGGTGGCGAGGTGGCGGCGGATATGGGCAAGCATAGGACACCCCGGTGGATTGGGCCGCGGCTCGCACCGGTGAGCCACTGGCCATACCATACGGTGTCCGCCCGCGCATGTCGTCTATCCAAAGGTTGACGAGAAGGATGAGCGCGGGAATCCGAGTCTTCACGGGCTGTTATCGTGCCTTCACGCCGCGGCGGCCTTCCGGGGTGTACTGTAGCGGTACCATTCCCGGTAGGCGAGGAGGGCGCCGCGATGCTTTCCGTCGGAGGCCCGCTGCTGCAGGTTCGGCTGGTGGTGCCGCCGCCGCGGCGACACACGGTGCGACGGGTGCGCCTGTTGGATCGCCTGAGCGCCGACGATAGCCCCGTGATTCTGCTCTCGGCGCCGGCAGGCTTCGGCAAAACCACCCTGCTTGCCAGCTGGTGCCACCAGCTTGCCGCCGCGGACGACGTCGCTGTCGCCTGGCTGACGCTTGATCCGGGCGACAACGACCCGCTGCGCTTTCTGGCCTATCTCCGGGCGACGCTCGGGGCGGCCGCCGGCGCGACTGGGCCCGCTGCCAGCCTGCCGAGCGCGGTCGAGCCGGCGCTGACCATGCTTCTCAACGCCCTCGCCGAGCGCAGGCGGCCGCTCGTGCTCGTCCTCGACGATTATCACGTCATCCACGCGCCGGCCGTGCACATGGCGGTCGCGTTTCTGCTTGAGCATGTGCCGCCGCAGACGCGGCTGGTGCTGAGCGGGCGCGCTGACCCGCCGCTGCCCCTTGCCCGGCTGCGCGCCCGCGGGCAGCTTGCCGAGCTGCGGGCCGCCGAGCTGCGCTACACCTCCGCGGAGCTCCAGGCGTTCTTCGCCCAGAGCGGCCTCAGCCTCCCCCCCGACGAGCTGGCGGCCGTCGGGGCCTCCATCGAGGGGTGGCCGGCGGGCGCCCAGTTGGTCGCCCTGACGAAGCGCAGCGCCGACGCCGCACCAGCGGGCGACGAACGGGAGCGGCTTGAGGCCGCCGGGCCGCGGGCGGGGCTCGCCGGGAGCCAGTCCCACCTGTTCGCTTACCTCGCCGAGGAGGTGTTCGCGGGCCAGCCCGCCCACCGCAAGGCCTTTCTGCTCCAAACCGCCATCCTCGACCAGCTGTGCGGCCCCCTCTGCGACGCGCTGCTCGACGTAGCCCCCGCCGCCGGCGCGGACTCGTACAGCCGGCTCGTGCTCGACGAGCTCGACCACGCCAACCTGTTCGTCGTCCCGCTGGATGGCGAGCGGCGCTGGTTCCGCTACCACCAGCTGTTCCGCGCCTTTCTGCAGGAGCGGCTGGAGCGCGAGCGCCCGGACGACCTCGCGGCGTTGCACCGGCGGGCGAGCGCGTGGTACGCCCGCCACGGCCAGACCGCTCCCGCCGTGCAGCATGCCCTTGCAGGGGGCGACGTCGGCGTTGCGGCCGAGCTGATCGTTGCGGCGGCCGTCGACACGGTCGCCCGGGGAGAGTATGAAACCCTCGCCGCCTGGCTCGCTGCTATGCCCGAGGGGGCGCGCGACGAGCGCCCGGCCTTGTGGCTGTGGGCGGCGTGGGCGGCTCTGCTGGGAGGGGCGGTGGAACAGGTCGAGCCGGCCCTCGACCGGGCCGAGGCTGCCTGGCGCGGCGAGGGGCGGCGGCGCGAGCGGGGCGAGGTGGCGCACCTGCGCGCCCACCTGGCGCGCCTGCGCGGCGACGCCCCCGCCGCCATCGCGGCCGCGCAGCGCGCCCTTGCCGACCTCGGCCCCGATCAGCTTACCCTGCGAGCCGGCAGCCTCTTAGCACTCGGCGCCGGCCAGCTGCTCGCGGGGGAGCTCGGCCGGGCGGGGGAAACCCTTGAGGCGGCCCTGGAGGCGTGCCGGGCCCACAACTTCCTCGGCTCGCTCGTCGCCCTGCGCTGCCTGGGTGATCTGGAAGCCCGCCGCGGCCGCCCCGAGCAGGCCGCGGCCCACTATGAGGCGGTTCTGGCTGTGGGCAAGGGCCGCTCGCTCTGGGAGTGCTGTGAGGCTGAGCTGGCGCTGGCCGAGCTGCGCCGGGCCAGGGGCGATCTTGACGGCGCCCTGGCGCTGCTCCAGAGCGCCCTCGACGCCGCCGAGCGGGCCGGCGTCGGGGTGTACATGGTGGAGGGCTACCTCACCCTTGCCCGGGTGCGGGCGGCCCGCGGGGACATGCCCGCCGCTGAGTCAGCGCTCCGCCGCGCCCATCGCGACGCGCAGCGGCTGGGCGCCCGCCCGCTGGAGCAACTGGTCGATCAATATCGGCTGCGGCTGCCCCTCGCGGCGGGTGGGGCGGCGGAGAAGCCGCTGCCGCCGGCCGCGGCCGGCTATGTCAGCCTTGCCGAGCCCCTCAGCGAGCGGGAACACGAGGTGCTGCGGCTGGTCGCCGCCGGGGCCTCGAACCAGGCCATCGCCGAGGCGCTGGTGATCAGCCTCGGCACCGTCAAGAGCCACCTCAACCACATCCTCGGCAAGCTCGACGCCCGCTCGCGCACCGAGGCGGTCGCCCGGGCCAGGGCCGCATCTCTGATCGAGTAGGCGCCCAGGCCGTGCCCCCGCGCCTTCCAAACCCGGCAGGCGTGGAGGCAGACGCGCCTCAATAGCCCGGCGGCTCCATACTCCATCCCGTCAGGCAACCTGTTTCGGGCCAGATTAGCTACCCGGCACTACGCGGGAGGGCTACAATACCCGAAAGCACGCCCGATGCCTGCGGCGCCAGCCCCCCACCGGTTGCCGGCGCGAGGAACAAGACAAGGAGCCACGATGAGCCGGTTCGGCCCCGACCCCCAGGCCTTCTTCGATGCTGTCTACCGGCAGACGCCGCCGTGGGACATCGGCGGGCCCCAGCCCGCCCTCGCGGCCCTGCTGGACGAGTTCCCGCCGGAGAGTCCGGTTCTTGACGTCGGCTGCGGCTCGGGCGACCATGCGATCACCCTCGCGCAGCGCGGCCTGCAGGTGCTTGGGGTTGACATCGTGCAGGAGGCCATCGCCCAGGCCCGGACGAAGGTGGAGGCCTTGCCGCCCGAGATCGCGCGCCGGCTGGAGTTTACCGCCGACGACGCCCTGCGCCCTGCCTCGCTCGGGCGCCTGTTTGGCGCGGTCGTCGACTCGGGGTTCTTTCACCTGTTCGACCCGGAGGTGGGCGACCGCTTCGTATCCGAGCTAGCGGCGGCCCTGCACCCCGGCGGCCGCTACTACCTGCTCGCCTTCGCGGTGGAGTTCGCCATCCCCAACGCGCCCCGCGCGGTCAGCCAGGATGAAGTGCTGGCGCGCTTCACCCCCGCCCGGGGCTGGCGGGTGCTGGCGCTGCGCGAGGCATTGTTCCAGAACCGGGTCGCCGCGACGCCCGCCACCTGCGCCTGCCTGGAGCGCGTCCCCCCGGCGCGGCACTCCTGGTAGCGGGCAATCTAGGCCCCAGAGGCGACGATAACTCCCACGGCGGCGCAAAAACGGGCTCAAGACACCTCGCAAGTGAAGACACATTATGCGCAGCTCAGGATGGCCGCCCAGCACGGCGGAACGACAAGCTCCAGCCGGCTGTTTCGGGCCTGCACGCGCTCGTGCGGCGCGAGCGCGTCGACAAGAACCTGGCCATCGGGTAAATCGATCCGCAGCTCCAGCCGCGCGGGCTCGGCCGCCGCGTTCACCGCCACGATCGCCTGCTCGTCGCCGCAGCGGCGGGCGAAGGCGATCTGCTCGTGTGCGACGTGGAGCTGCCGGTAGTCGCCGTGGCGCAGGGCCGGGCTATCCCGGCGCACTTGGGTGAGGCGCTGGAGCGCGCTCAGGAGGTCGGGGTGCGGCGTCGTCGCGAGCGGGGGCTGCGGCAGCGCGGGTCGCAGGTGCCAGTCGTCGTCGGTTTTTTGGCCGCCCAGCCCCCACTCGCTGCCGTAGTAGATCGACGGCACGCCCGGCATGGAAAGCAGCAGCGCGTACAGCGGGTACAGGTGCCGCGGGTTGTGGAGCGCGGTCGCCACCCGGCTCACATCGTGGTTGTCGGCGAAGGCGTAGAGCGGGAGCTCCCGGTACAGCCCGTTTGGGCCGAACTGGCGGTTCAGCGCGTGGGCGATCTCGAAGTAGTTGCGGTCGTTGTGGCTGGAGTACAGCCCCTTGTAGCACTCGTAGTTCGTGACGGCGTCGAGCGTGTCGGGGTTGGCCCACTGGCGGTAATCGCCGTGGATGACCTCACCCAGCAGCCACAGATCCAGGCCGCGCTGGCGGCGAAACGCCGACAGGTCGCGCAGAAAGCTCCGGTCGATCACGTCGGCGGCGTCGAGCCGCAGCCCGTCGATGCCGAAGGCCGCGGCCCAATGCTCGACCGCGGCGAACAGGTGGTCGCGCACCGCCGGGTTGGCGAGGTTGAGCTTGACCAAGCTGGCGTGGCCGTTCCAGCCGTCGTAGGCAAACGGGTCGCCGTAAGGGCTGCGCCTGCCGAAGTCGACCCCCGCGAACCAGTCGCGGTAGGCGGAGCGCTCGCCGTGCTCCAGCAGGTCGCGGAAGGCCCAGAAGCCCCGCCCGACGTGGTGGAAGACGGCGTCGAGCACCACCCGGATTCCGGCCGCGCGCAGGGCCGCCACCAGGCCGGCCAGCTCGGCATTGGTGCCCAGGCGCCGGTCCACCGTGAAATAGTCGCTGGTGTCATAGCCGTGGGTGAGCGACTCGAACAGCGGGCCGAGGTACAGAGCGCTCACCCCGAGGGCCTGGAGGTGGGGGATCCAGCCGTGGAGCTGCGCCAGGCGGGGCGCCGGCGGCGACGCGCCGTCGTTCGTGTGGGGCGCGCCACACAGCCCGAGCGGGTAGATGTGGTAGAAGATCGCGTCCGAGGGCCAGTGGCAGTGGGTGGTAGCGCAATCAGTCATGGTACTTTCTTTAGGTACATACCGGTAGGTACAAAGCGGGTACAACCAGAGGCTACGAGTAGATTCCGTGGGAGAACTGGCGGACAACCTGCTCCGCAAGGGCCGGGCTCAGGTCGAGGTAGCCGTTGAGGCTCATCCCGACGCAGGTGTTGAGCGTGCCAAGCAGCGTGGCGGCGTACATGCGCTGGCGCCCGCGCATGTTGCCGTGGTCGGCCGTGGCGGCGAGGAACAAGCCTTCGACCAGCTCCTGCTGGCGCCGGTGCAGCGCGACGACGACCTGAAACGCCTCGTTGTCGGGCGCCGCGAACCACAGGGCGAGCAGCATTCGGTAGAGCGCGGGCTCGCGGGCGGCGAAATCGAAGTACGCCTGGGCCAGGCGCGATAGGGCGGCCGGGAGGTCGCCGGTATAGGTTGTCTCTGCCGAAAGGGTGGCGAGAAAGGGGGCGCTCCGCCCCTGCACCAACGCTTCGAGCAGGCCGCGCTTGCTGCCGAAGTAGTGGTACAGCGTCGGCTTGGTCACCGCCGCGGCCTGGCAGATCTCCTGGACGCCGATCGCGTCGTAGCCGTGGGCGGCGAACAGCCGCAGCGCATGTTCGAGCAGGCGGGCGCGGTTCTCCGGGTTGTGCGTCACCTTTCACGTTCCTCCTGCCAATCAGTATACCGTTCGGTACCCTCCCTGTCAATGGCGCCAGCTGTTGCCCGGTGCCGGCCGAGCGTCGCGCAGGAGCCGGCCAGGGCTGCGTGAACCGGCGGCGAGGAGAAGGTGGACGCCGAGGCTCGCCCCGCTCCCTTGCCTGGTCTGACGACCTGTCATATACTTTCACGCACCGATCGCGAGGTATTGGCAGACGTAAGGGCCCGGCACGGGCCCGGCTCGCGGCAGCACAACACACAAAGGTATGGCTCGACGCACAAGCGCACTTCCCGAAAAGATCGCGCAGGACCTTTTGCGACGGATCCTCGCCCACGAGTTCGCGCACGGGAATCTGCTCCCCTCCGAGCGGGCGCTGCAGGATACCTACGGGGTCAGCCGCACCGTGGTGCGCGAGGCCTTGAAGCTGCTCGCGGCCCGGGGCATCGTGTCGACGGGAAGCGGCCAGGGCGCCGTGGTCAGCACCAACCTGACCGCGCCGGCGATCGACGCCCTTGCGCTCGCCTTCCACCGCGCCAACGCGCGGCTGGAGGATCTGCTCAACACCCGCCTGCTGATCGAGCCGCCGGTGGCCGCGCTCGCGGCCCAGCACGCCACGCCCTTGCAGATCCGCGCCCTGCACGACCTGGCGGCGGAGATGGCCGCCCTCGCCAATGTGACGCCGCCAGTGCGGGCCGCGACCTACAGCTACGACAACAACGCGCGCTTCCACACGCTGCTCGCCCAGGCCAGCCAGAACCCGGTGCTGGAAACGCTGATCGAGCTGATCGTCGGCATGATCTGGCGCCAGCAAAACACTGTCGACGCCCAGCAGCCGCCCGAGCGCCACCTTCAGACCGCCGAGCAGCACGCGCGGATTGTGCGCGCCATCGAGGCCCACGACCCTGCGGCCGCCAGCCAGGCCATGGCCGACCACCTGGAAAGCACCCGCCGCGGCCTCGCCGCCGGGCCCACCAGCCTGCACTCGCTGATCAACACCCTGTACTCGACCGACTAGCCCACGGCGCCAACCTTGACACGCCCCACGGGCTATCGTATAGTACAGGCTGTCAGACCACTGATCAGTCCATAGTGCGCCGACGAAGGCGCGGACGCGAGGGATCGATGCAGATTACCGCCGTCCGAGTGATCGTGACCTGCCCGGCGGGCCAGACCTTCACGCTAGTGAAGATCGAAACCGACGCGGGCGTTTACGGCGTGGGCGAGGGCACAAAGAACGGCCGAGAGCTGGCCGTCGCGGCCCTGCTGGAGCACCATATCGCGCCGACGCTGATCGGGCGCGACCCCGGAGCGATCGAGGATATCTGGCAATTTCTGTATAAGGGCGCGTACTGGCGGGGCGGCCCGATCCAGATGTCGGCCCTGGCCGCCATCGACATGGCGCTGTGGGACATCAAGGGCAAGGTGGCGGGCCTGCCGGTCTACAGCCTGCTCGGCGGCCCGACGCGGCGGGGCCTGCTGACCTACAAGCACGCCAACGGCCGCGACTTCGCGGAGGCCACCGAGTCGGTGATCCGGGCCCGCGAGCTGGGGTACCGCGTGGTGCGCGCGCAAGTCGCCATCCCCGGCCAGCCGGGCGCCTATGGCGCAGAGGACGCGAGCGACCCGGCCTTTCAGCGAGCGAAGGCCGAGCGGCTGCCCTACGAGGGCGTCTGGGAGCCCGAGCCCTACCTGCAAACGGCGCCGCGCCTGTTCGAGCATCTGCGCGGGGCGCTCGGCCCCGAGGTGCAGCTGTTCCACGACGCCCACGGCCGGCTCACCCCGATCCAGGCAGCGCGGCTGGCCAAGGACCTGGAGCCGTACAAGCTGCTGTTCCTGGAAGACCCGATCGGGCCCGAGCACGCGCCGAGCATGCGGCTGGTGCGGGCGGCGAGCACCACGCCCCTTGGCATCGGCGAGATCATCAGCAGCACCTACGAGATCCTGCCCATGGTGGTCGAGCAGACGATCGACTATATGCGCTGCTCGCCCATGCACATCGGCGGAATCACGGCGGGCAAGAAGCTGGCCGCGATCGGCGAGCCCCACGGCGTGAAGACGGCCTTCCACGGCCCCGGCGACGTGTCGCCGATCGGGGCGGCCGCGAGCGCCCACGTCGGGATGGCGATCGCGAACTTCGGCGTGCAAGAGTGGGTGCGCCACCCCGACGCGGTCCACGAGGTGATCACGGGCGGGCCCTTCTTCGAGGACGGCTACCTGCGGCTCCCCGACGCGCCGGGCCTCGGCGTCGACATCGACGAGGCGCAGGCGGCGCGCCACCCCTACGAGCGGAAATACCTGCCGGCGCCCCGGCGCGCCGACGGCAGCCTGCACGGGTACTGACGCCGCCCCTGGCGGCGCAAAGTTCCATTGGCGCACGTCGCGGATCTACGAAAGGAGCACACGAGGATGTGGACCGTCTCCGCCTTCGCCAGGCACAGATCCCTCGCGGCCCTGCTGCTGTTGCTGAGCATGGTGCTCGCGGCCTGCGGCAGCGCGCCGCCCGCCGCCGCGCCCTCGCCGGCCGCGCCGACCGATGCCCCCGCCGCCGCGCCGACCGATGCCCCCGCCGCCGCCGCGACTGAGGCGCCGACGGCGGCCGCCACGGAGGCCGCCACGGAGGCCCCGGCCGCCACCGCAGCCCCCACCGCCGCGCCCGCCGCCGCGGCCCCGACCCTGGCGCCGATCGCGCCGCCCGCCGAGGGCGTCTTCACCTACTGGGGCGGCCTGATCTTCTCCGAGGAGGCGAACCGCCTGCTCCAGGAGCGCGTCCGCCAGTGGGGCGAGGAGCGCGGCATCCCGGTCGAGGTGGTGATGATCAACCAGAACGAGACGACCCAGCGCGTCTCGGCGGCGATCGAGGCCGGCACCATGCCGGACGCCCTGGACATGGGGCGCGACCTGATGCTGCTGCTCAGCCGCAACGGCAACCTCGAGGCCGTGGACGAGCTGTACGACCAGATCGGCGCGGCCCACGGCGGCTGGCTGCCCTCGGCCGAGGCGGCCAACAACCCGGCCGACTTCGGCGGCCAGCGCTACGGCATCCCCTTCGGCACCTCCGGCAACCTGCTCAACCGCCGCTCCGACCTGCTGGAGCCCGCCGGCTACGCCGAGGCCCCCGCCACCTGGGAGGAGCTCGGCGAGATGGCCCTCGCCGCCCAGGAGCCGCCGTCGAGCTACGGCATGGGCTTCGCCCTGTCCAACGTCGGCGACGGCAACCTGATGACCTCGATCATGCAGTCGTGGGGCGGCCGGATCGCCGACGATGCCGGCACCACCTGCACGATCGACAGCCCCGAGACGCGCGCGTTTCTGGAGTGGGTGACGGGCCTGTACGGCCAGGGCGCCTTCCCGCCCGGCGCGACCACCTGGGACGGCGCCGGCGACAACACCGCCTACCAGTCGGGCCAGGCTGTCTTCATCGCCAACCCCGGCAGCGTCTACCTGAACCTGCGCGACAACGACCCGGAGTTGGCCGAGATGACGCGCTTCTCGGCCCTGCCCTCCGGCCCGGCCATGCGCGTGGCGCCGCAGAACCCGAACTTCCGGGCCATCCCCGCCACCAGCCGCTTCAAGGAGGAGGCGAAGGACCTGCTGGCCTATCTGGCCGACGATGAGTTCATGCGCGAGTACTTCGCCAACGCGATCTACGGCCCGGTGCTGGCCGGCCAGCAGGAGTTCCCGATCTTCGGCGAAAGCCCGGTGCACGAGGGCCTGCTGGACCTGGCGCTGAACGGGACGGCCGCCGGCTACCCCGACGTGAACAACGCCGCCTTCGCCGAGTTCCAGACCAACTTCCTCGTGCCGAAGATGATCCAGCGGATCGTCGTGGACAACCGCTCGATCGACGACGCCATCGCGGAAACCCAGTCGGCCTGCCAGGCGATCTACGACAAGTACAAGTGAGACTCGCGGGGCGGGGCGGGCCACCGCCCCGCCCCGCCTCGCGCCAATGACGGTGCGCGCGCGGCCGTGGGCGGCGTGGATCGTGGCTGGCGACAGTGGTGCCTATGGCCTCCCTCACGAACACCCGCAGCGAGACGGGCGCCCGGCGCGGCGCCCTCGGCAGGGCCGACGCCCGGCTCGGCTATCTGCTGGTCGCGCCGATCGTGATCTGCCTGCTGCTGCTGGTGCTGTACCCCTTCCTGTTCGCGATCTGGATCAGCTTCACCGACCGCATGATCGGCCGCCCCGGCCAGTTTGTCGGGCTGGCCAACTACTTCTACCTGGCGGGGCAGCCCAGCTTCCAGGCCAGCATCGTCAACACCGTGGTGCTCGTCGGCAGCGTCCAGCTGCTCAAGCTCGTCTTCGGGCTGGGGATCGCGCTGCTGCTCAACCTGCCCCTGCGCGGGCGCAACACCTGGCGCTCGCTCATCCTGCTGCCCTGGGCCATGCCGGCCTTCGTGGCCTACCTGACGTGGAAGTTGCTGCTGGCCCCCCAGGGCGGCGCCTTCAACATGATGCTGATCGGCACCGGCCTGGTCGGCAGCCACATCGACTTCCTCGGCACGCGCCAGTGGGCCATGCCCAGCCTGATCGTCGCCACCTTCTGGCGCGGCTTCCCGTTCTGGGTGATCTCGTTCCTCGCTGCCCTGCAGAACGTGCCCCAGGAGGAGTACGAGGCGGCCGCGATCGACGGCGCCAACGCCTGGCAGCGCTTCTGGCACATCACGCTGCCCAACATCCGGCATGTGGTGCTGGTGGTGGTGCTGCTCTCGACGATCTGGACCACCAACGGCTTCGAGAACGTCTGGCTGCTCACGGGCGGCGGGCCCTCCGACGCCACGATGACCTTCCCTGTCCTCGCCTACTACGGGCTGCAAAGCCTGCGCATCGGCGAGGCCGCCGCCGTCTCCGTGGCCATGCTGCCGATCTTCGCGATGATGGCCCTGATCGTGGCCCACCTGCTCCAGGAGGACTGAGATGATCGGACGGCTTTCCCTGCCCCAGAAGATCCTGGCCTACGCCGCCCTCGCGGCGGTGGCGCTGGTGATCCTGTTCCCGATCTACTACATGCTGATCATCTCGCTGAAGATCCCGCGCGACATCTACCGCACGCCCTCGCTGCTGCCCGTCAACGCCACGCTGCGCAACTACGCCGACCTCGTCGGGCGCCAGGATTTTCTGGTCAACATCGGCAACAGCCTGGTCGTCGCCGGCCTGGCCACCCTGTTCTCCCTGGTGATCAGCACCATGGCCGCCTACAGCCTGGTGCGGCTCAAGTACCGCTACCGCGACTGGATCGGCCGGCTGATCCTGTTTAGCTACCTCACGCCGTCGGCGCTGCTGTTCATCCCGCTTTCGGTGATCATCGCCCAGCTGCGCCTCGGCAACACGCTCCACGGCCTGATCTTCGTCTACCTGACCTTCTCGGCCCCCCTGAGCACATGGATGCTTATGGGCTTCTTCCGCGGCATCCCGCGCGAGCTTGAGGAGCAGGCGATGGTCGACGGCGCGACGCGGGTTGGGGCGATCTGGCGGGTGCTGCTGCCGCTCGCCGGGCCCGGCCTGATCGCCGTCAGCGTGTTCACCTTTACCGGCGCCTGGAACGAGCTGCTGCTCGCCTTGATCTTCATCACCTCGCCCCGCCTCCAGACGGTGCCCGTGGCTCTGCAATACCTGATCACCGGCGACGTGTTCCGCTGGGGGCTGATTATGGCCGGCGCCGTGATGGCCGCCCTCCCGGTCATGGTGCTGTACTACCTGGCCCAGCGCTTCGTCGTCCAGGGGCTTGCCGCCGGCGCGGTGAAGGGCTGAGCGCGAACGATGTTGAGGGAGCCTATGTGTGCCATGCGCGTCGCCATCGGTCAGTTCAGCGAGCTGACCCACGAGCGACTGACCTTCGCGGCCCAGCTCGGCGTGAGCGGGGTGCTGCTGAACACCCCGGTGCTCCCCGGCGAGCGCCGCTGGGAGCTGGACGACCTGGCGTGGATGGCCCGCCGCTGCGAGGCCTACGGCCTGCGCCTTGAGGCGATCGAGAACGTCCCCGTCAGCTTCTACGACCGGGCCATGCTCGGCCTGGAGGGCCGCGATGAGCAGATCGCCGCCTACCAGGAGACGATCCGACACATCGGGGCCGCGGGCATCCCCGTGCTCGGCTACCACTGGATGCCCAATGGCGTGTGGCGCACCCCGGATAAGCTCGGCCGCGGCGGCGCCCTGGTCACCGCCTTTGACGCGGCCGACCTGGAGCGTTTCCCCCTGCGCTACGGCATCCGTGAGCACCCGCTCGCCCAGGGGCGCCGCTTCCCCGCCGAGCAGATGTGGGACAACTACTGCTACTTCCTGGATCGGGTGCTGCCAGTCGCCGAGGAGTCCGGCGTGACCCTCGCCCTGCACCCGGACGACCCGCCGATGCCGGAGCTGGGCGGGATCGGGCGGCTGTTCGGCAGCCTGGAGGGCTTCAAGCGGGCCATGGAGCAGTTCGCGAGCCCCCGCCACGGCCTCGACTTCTGCCTCGGCTGCTGGTCGGAGATGGGCCCCGACCCGCTCCTCGCCATCCGCCACTTCGGCGCGCGCGGCCAGATCTGCTACGTCCACTTCCGCGACGTGCAGGGCACCGTCCCGTCGTTCCAGGAGTGCTTTCTTGGCGAGGGGAACGTGAATGTCGTCGCGGCCATGCGGGCCCTGCACGAGGTCGGCTTCGCCGGCTTCATCATCGACGACCACGTGCCGCTGCTGGTCGACGACACGGCGTGGGGCCACCGGGGCCGGGCCCACGCCACCGGCTACATCCAGGCTCTCGTAGCCGCCGTCACCGCATAGTATAGCCGGGCTGGCCTGCCGCGCTTCGGGCGACGGGCGGCGTGCAGGCCCGGCTTATGGCTCCACCGGGAACAGGTTGTGGGCGGCGAAGGTGCGCTGGCCGCTGTCGGACGTGAGCAGGGCGATAAAGGCTTCCGCGAGCTCGGGGTTGGGGGCGCCGCGCAGCCGCGCGGCGAGGATGGGGCGCGGCATGGAGTTCTGGCCGCGCAGGGGCAGCGCCCGCAGCTCCAGCCCTTCGGGCGAGGTGTCCCGGCCGTAGAGCAGGGCTGCGTCGGCCTGGCCGGCCACCAGCGAGACTAAGGCGCTCATCGTGTCGGGGTGCTCCTGGACGCGCGGCGGGGCGCTCAGGCTTTGCAAGACCTGGCGAGCGGCGGCGCCGGCCGTTGACTCGTCACCAAGCACCGCGAGGCGCAGGCCCAGGTCGGCGAGCACGTCGCTGCTCTCGATCGGGCTGGTGGCGAGCGTGACGAGCACGAGCCTATCTTCGGCCACCGGCACCGCGCGGCCCGCCTCGACCAGGCCGGCCGCTACCATCGCGTTCAGCGGCGCCTCGCCCTCCAGCAGCACAAGGTCGAGCAGGCTTTCCGCACGTACGACCGTCGCGATCCGGTCGCTGAGCAGGCTGGTCGCCTCCACCGGCGCGCCGTTCGGCAGGCGAGCGAAGGCCGCAGTCAGCTCCGGCAGCGCCCGGCCGAGCGCTGTGTCGGCGAGGATGTGGAGGGTGCGCGGGGCGACAGCGGTCGGCTCGGTGCCGGCGGGGGCGATGGGCGATGGGCTGGGGGAAAGGGTGGTGGCGGTGGCGGCCGCCGCGGCGCGGGTTGGCGAAGGCGCAGGAGCGGCTTGTGGCGAGGCCGCGCCGCAGGCGGTGGCAAGCGCGGCGAGCGCCAGGTGCAGGCCTATGCAAGCCGCCCGCGCGAAAGACAAGCGTGTATACGGCATCGGACGGGGCTCCCATGGCAGTCCGCAAGGTACGGCGGCAGCGCGTAGCCGAACCCGGGCTGGCGCCGCCGAGCCCCGGGCCGATCATACATACGAGTGGGCCGAGCGCTGCTGCTACTGCTGCCCCGGGCCGGCATCGGGAGCGCCAGCGCCGGCGAGGGCGTCGGCGACTGCCTGCTGGGTGATATGCCAGTGGGAGGCCGACCAGACCGCGGCGCCGCGGTGGAGCAGCAGGATCTGCGGCGACTCGTGGGTGACGCCCGTGCGCTCGCTGATGTGCTCGGTCACATCGGTGTCGCGGGCCACGTTGACCACCGCGATCTCGTGGGGAAGCTCGGTCACTTCGCGGTAGGCTTGCAGGCTGATCGGGCAGTACGGGTCGAAGTTGAACAGCACTAGCGGCTCCGCCATCGACCGCTCGATCAACTGGTCGATGGCGTCCGTCGTGGTGACGGGCGTGAGTTTTGCGTTCATCGTTCCCCCCTTGGAACCTGGCGCTCGCGCCTGCGGATAGACTGCTCGCGCGCTTTATTCCACGTGCTGATTGTATCACGTCGAGGCTGGCCTCCGCCGCTCGGTGCGGCGGGCCGGCCTCATGTATTTTTCGAACCTACAGCTTGACAAACTGTTCCTATTCTCATACACTCACCCCGACTATTAGGGCCTACTAATCCCGGGCGCCGCCCGGTAGCTGGAACCGAACGCGCGTGATGGCCTGCACTTCACTCTGGCGCCCGCAGGAGGCCGCCGCGGCGACAGGAACGCCGCGATGAAAACACTTTCGGCGCGCCCCTCCCTCCAGTCGCCCGCGTCGCTGGCCCTTGGGCTTGGGCTGCTGTTCGGGCTCGGGCTGCTGGCGCTCGCCATGGCGAGCAGCATCGCCTTTGGCGCCGCCGACATCGCGCCGGCCGACATCTGGGCTGCTTTGCTTGCCTTCGACCCGGCCTCCACCGAGCACCTGATCATTCGCACCCTGCGCCTGCCGCGGGCCCTCGCGCCCACGCTGGTCGGCGCATCCCTCGCGGTCGCCGGGGCGGTGATGCAGGGCCTCACCCGCAACCCGCTGGCCGACCCCGGCATCCTCGGGATCCAGGCCGGGGCGGCGCTGGGCGTGGTCGCCGCGGTCTTCTTTCTGCAGATCACCAGCCTGTCGCTCTTCGCCCTGTTCGCCTTCGCGGGGGCGGGGCTGGCGGCGCTGGCCGTCTACGGCCTTGGCTCGCTCGGCCGCGGCGGGCCGACCCCGCTTTCCGTCACGGTCGCGGGCGCCGCCGTCACCGCCCTGCTCGGCTCGCTCACCACGGCGATCCTCATCCTCAACCAGCGCACGCTGGAGGAGGTGCGCTTCTGGCTCGCCGGCTCGGTGGCCGGGCGCGACCTCGGCCTGGTCGCCCAGGCTTCGCCCTACCTCCTCGCCGGTCTCGTGCTCGCCCTTAGCCTGGGCCGGCAGATCACCACCATCGCCCTCGGCGACGACGTGGCGCGCGGCCTCGGCCAGCGCACCGGCTGGGTCAAGGGCCTCGCCGCCATCGCCGTCGTGCTGCTGGCCGGCGGGGCGGCCGCCGTGGCGGGGCCGGTCGGCTTTGTCGGGCTGGTCATCCCCCATGTCGTGCGCTTCCTGGCGGGGGCCGACTACCGCTGGGTGCTGCCCTACGCCGCCCTCGTCGGCGCGACCTTTCTCGTCGTTGCCGACGTCGCCGCCCGCCTGGTGCTCCGGCCGGTCGAGCTGCCCGTTGGGGTGATGACCGCGCTGATCGGCGGGCCGTTCTTCGTCTACCTTGTGCGCTGGAGGGTTAAGCGATGAACGACTCCCCCGCGCCGCTGGCCGCCACGCTCGGGCGCGCCTCGGCCCTCGACCCGCTGTTCGCCGCCGACCTCGGCCCGCTTGAGGCGAGCTGGTTTCCGGCCGCCCGCCTGCACGACTCCGGCGCGCCCGAGCTGGCCGAGGCGTTGGCCCGCAGCGTCGTGCGCTACCCCCGGGCCGAGCGGCGCGTAATGGGGTCGTTCTTCGCCAACCAGTACGCCTGGTACGTTCCTGCCGCGGCCGTCGTCGCATTCCTGGCCGAGAGCCGCGTCCCCGACCTTGCGCCGCAGCACGTCGCCCTGCGCTTCAGCGGCGCCGCAGGCGGCCAGGCCGAGCGGATCGACGCCCGCTTCCTGAGCGGGCGGTTCGCCGTTCTGCCCGGCGACCCGGCCGCCGTCCACCTGGACGCCGTAGTTGTGCCCGACGCCGACGCCCTGCGTGGGTGGCTGCGCAGCGGCCTGGAATCTCACCTCGCGCCGCTGGTCGCGGCCGTGGCCCGGCGGACGGGCCTGGGCGCGCGGGCCCAGTGGTGCATCGCCGCCGACGCGCTCGCGGCCCTGTTCCTTGAGGCGGGCAGGCGCCTGGGGGACGGGGCCCGCGGGCAGGCCGAAGGGCTGGCCCTCGTGCGGGCGGCCGGCTCGCCGCTGCACAACCGGGGCACCGGCTACGTAACCGTCGAGGCCTGCGGCCACTGTGAAACCTTCTGCGCCCGGGGCGGATGCTGCCTGTTCTACCGGGTCGAGCCCGGCAACAATTGCGCTACGTGCGCGCTGCGCCCGGCGGCCGAGCGGGACGAGCGCCTGCGGGCGTACCTGGCCCAGAAGCACGCGGAGGCGGTCGGCGCGTGAGCGAGCGGTGAGCGAGCGATGAGCAAGCCCTGGATCACGGTCAGGCTGCGCGGGGCCTCTTTCCGCGTCGACCGGCGGGTGCCGCCGGTGCTGGCGGCGGCCCTGCTCGCTACCCTCGCGGTGATGGTGGTGAATATCGGCGTGGGCGAGTACCCCATCCCGCCCCTCGACGTGGTGCGCACCGTGCTCGGCCTGCCCACGGGCAACGCGGACTACGGCTTTATCGTCAACACCCTGCGCCTGCCGCGTATGCTCGTCGCCGCCCTGGTGGGCCTGGCCCTCGGGCTTTCGGGGGCCATCCTCCAGGGCCTCACGCGCAACCCCCTGGCCGATCCCGGCATTGTCGGGGTGAGCGCCGGGGCTGGGCTGGTGGCCGTGACTTTGATTGTGGCGGTGGAGAATGTGCCGACAAGCGTTATCCCGTTCGGTTCGTTCGTGGGCGCCGCCGGGGTGGCCGGGCTGATCTACCTGCTGGCCTGGCGCGGCGGCGACTCGCCCCTGCGCCTGATCCTTGTCGGCGTGGGCCTCGCCGCGGTCTGCGGCGCGCTGACCACGCTGATGATCACCTTCGGCGACATCAACGACGTCCAGCGCGCCCTGGTCTGGCTGACGGGCAGCGTCTATGGCCGCTCCTGGAAGGATCTGTGGGCCCTGCTCCCCTGGGTGGCGGTGTTCGCGCCCCTGGCCGTGCTGCTCGCCCGCGACCTCAACGCCCTGAGCCTGGGCGAGGAGGTGGCCCGCGGCCTCGGCAGCCCGGTGGCCCTGCGCCGCGGCCTGCTGCTGTTGGCCGCCGTGGCCCTGGCCGCGGCGAGCGTGGCCGCCGCCGGGACGATCGGCTTTGTCGGCCTGATCGCCCCCCATCTGGGCCGGCGCCTCGTCGGGCCGGACCACAGCGGCCTGCTGCCGACGGCCGGCCTGCTCGGCGCGCTGCTCGTCGTCGCCGCCGACCTGCTGGGCCGCACCCTGGCCGCGCCCACCGAGCTGCCCGCCGGCCTGGTGACGGCTGTTCTGGGCGCGCCATTCTTCATCTTCCTGCTCTGGCAGCAGCGGAAGGGCTGACCTGCGCGTTCTGCACGCCTGGAAGCCAGAGCTGCCGACGACACACCGCGGCCGGGCGGATGCCCGGCCAACATGAGCTAGTGCCACGCGCCGGCGGCGAATCTTGGCGGAGCCGCGCCGGCGCGTGAACCCCCGAAAGGAGTCCCACCCATGGTACGCCGCCTGTCAATCCTGCTGACAGCCCTCGCCCTGCTCGCCGCCTGCGGCGCGGCCCCGGCCGCCCAGCCAACCGCCGCGCCCGCCCCGACGGCCGCCCCTGCCGCCGCCCAGCCAACCGCCGCGCCCGCGGCGGCCACCGAGTCCCCGTTCCCCGTCACGATCGCGCACAAGTATGGCGAGACGAACATCCCGGCCGCGCCGGAGCGCGTCGTCGCGCTCGGCTACACCGACCAGGACCCGATCATCGCTCTTGGCGTCGTCCCCGTGGCGGTGCGCTACTACTTCGGCGACACAGCGGACGCCATCTGGCCCTGGGCCGAGGAGGCGCTCGGCGGCGCCTCACCGCAGGTGTTGAATATGCCGTTCGGCGCGCTAAATGTCGAGGCGATCGCGGCGCTGCGGCCGGACCTAATCGTCGCCGTGTCGGCCGGGATCTCCGACGCGGAGTACGCCACGCTGTCACAGATCGCGCCGACCCTGGCCCAGTCGGCGGACTACGTGGACTTCGGCGTGCCCTGGCAGGAGCAGACGCGCGTCATCGGCCGGGCCCTCGGCCAGGAGGCCCGCGCCGAGGAACTGGTGGCCGCGACCGAGGCCCGCTTCGCGGAGCTGCGGGCCGCTCACCCCGAGTTCGCCAGCTCCTCCGCCGCCATCGCCGCCCCGGCGCCCGACGGCCAGTTCTTCTTCTCCGGGCCGGAGCACGAGCGCCAGCGCGTGCTCGCCTCGCTCGGCTTCGCCCTGCCCGACGAGCTGGCCGCCATCGCCGGCGACTCGTTCTACGGCACCATCAGCGGCGAGCGGCTCGACCTGCTCGACACCGACGTGCTGCTCGTGACCGCGAGCCCGAGCGAGCGCGCCACCATCGAGGCCAACCCGATCTTCCAGCAGCTCGACGTCGTCAAGGCGGGGCGGGTGATCTATCTCGACACAAGCGGCACGAGCGATGACCGGGTCGGCCCCGCGCTGGTCTACAGCAGCGTGCTGAGCCTGCCGGTGGTGTTCGACGAGCTCGTGCCCCAGCTCGCCGCGGCCCTGGACAGCTAGGACGCCAACGAGCCGTTCGCGGATCCCAGAGGCGCAGAGCGCACAGAGTCGAACGTGATGTCCGAAGCTCTGTGCGCTCTGTGGCTCGCGGTCCGGTGCGACCGCACCCGTTTCTTGGAAGGCTATCCGCGCTACTGCCACCCCGGCGTCGCGCAGGTGTCCACGTCGCCCGACTGGAGCCCGTCCTTCAGGGCCATCTGGCGCTGCTCGGAGGATCCGTGGGTCCACGACTCGGGCGAGACATGGCCCTGGGTTTGTTGCTGGATGCGGTCGTCGCCCACGGCGGCGGCCGCGTCGAGGCTTTGGGCGATCTCGGCGTCCGTCACCCGCGTCAGGTAGCCGGTCTCGGTGGCATTGTGCATCCAGACGCCCGCCAGGCAGTCGGCCTGAAGCTCGGTCAGCACGGCGCCGCTCGTTGGCCCGCTGTCGCGCGCCCCGGCCGACGCATCCAGCGCCCCGGTGATATTTTGGATGTGGTGTCCGTACTCGTGCGCCAGGACGTAGGCCTCGGCGAAGGCGCCGCCCTGGGCGCCGAAGCGGGTGCGCAGATCGTCGAAAAAGCCCAGGTCGAGGTACACCTGCTGGTCGCTCGGGCAGTAGAACGGCCCGACCGCGGCGCTCGCGTAGCCGCAGCCGGCCTGGGTGGAGCCGCTGAAGAGCACCAGCCTCGCGGGGGTGTAGCTGGCCCCGCGGCGGGCGAACTCGTCGCTCCAGAACGCCTGGATGCTGTTGACGAAGCCGACGATCCGGCAGTCCTCGCTGGCGTTGGCGTCGGCGCCCGTCTGGCACTCCTCCAGCCCGCTTGTCGACGCCGGGTTCCCCGTCGACACCGCGGTTGTCGGCTGGACGAGGCTCCCCAGATCAGACGGGTTGACGCCGAGCAGCAGTGCCACCACGAGGATGACGAGGCCAACCCCGCCGCCGCCGACGGCCATCGCGGTGCCGGCCCTCCGGCCACGCCGGTCCTCGACCTGAGATGGGTCGAGGCGCGATCGATTGTTAAACGCCATTGGTTTGCCCTCCCCGCCTCACGGCGAGCTCGATTGTGCGCGGCTCCGGCCCATCGGGGCGTGCCTGTTGACACGTCCGCCGCGAGCCCCACGACAGACGGGCAGCGCGCCTGCCTTGCCGGGTGCAAGAGTGATGCCACGCACGCCGAGCGCAGAGCTCAGGGCCGGGCGAGCTGCTCGCGGAGAAAGGCGACCGTGCGCTCCCAGGCGAGCGCCGCGGCCTCGGGCTGGAAGGCGTCGGGGCGGTCGGGCTCGCAAAACCAGTGGCCGGTGCCGGGGTAGGTGTGGAAGGTGACTTCGCGGCCGGCGGCGCGGAGGGCCCGCTCCAGCTGGTCGACCCCCTCCTGCGGCTCGAATGGGTCGGCCTCGGCGAAGTGGCCCAGGTAGGCCGCGCGCGACTTGCTGAAATCGCCCTCGCCGTTGCCGTAGAAGATCACCGTCGCCGCGATCCGGTCGGGGACGAGGGTCGAAAGCAGGATCGCCCAGTAGCCGCCGAAGGAGAAGCCGATCTCGCCGATGCCTGAGCCCTCGACCGCCGGGTGCTGTCCCAGGTAGGCCACCGCCGCATGGAGCACTGAATGGACATAGCCTGGATCGCTCGTCTGGGCGAGCTGCTCCGCCTCCTCGACCGTTTCGGCCACCTTGCCCGCGAACATGTCGGGCGCAAAGGCGACAAAGCCGGCGGCGGCCAGCTGCTCGCAGAACTGCTTGAACACGTCGTTCAAGCCCCACCAGGCGTGCAGGACGAGTACGGCCGGCCCGGTGCCGCCGGCGGGCACAGCCAGGTAACCGGTGCCGGAGCCGGCTTCTGTCTCAAGGTCGATCATGGAGTACTGCCCTCGCTTAGCTTGATCCCGCCTCGATCGTAGCGCTCAATCCGGAAAGAAGCGATCCACATTCGCCGGCCGGCGGGATCCGGCGCCAGGCGGCACTAGCCAGTGGGCGCTGCGGCGCTCGGCTGGGGCGGGCTGACGACGATCGGGGCGTTGAAGTCGCGGAAGCTACGCAGCTCCACCAGATCGCCCGCGCCGGCGCCCGGCACGTTGCCCGAGACCCGGGTCTGGCTTTGCGCGACAAAGCCCTGGGCGGAGACGAACTGGTCGTAGACCACCTGGCCGCCCGCCGCCTGGTTGCGCGCCTCGTCGAGCACCCAGTACTGGTAGTGGGCCGCTGGCGCCCCGCCGATCTCGGCGTCGGGCAGGCGCGTCAGCTGGGCCCGCTCGACCACCAGGAAGAAGGCGTCGTTGAGATCCTGGTCGGGGACAAAGGCTTGGTCGGGCCGGGCGCTCCAGCTCGTCTGCTCGTTGACCCGCTCGTAGTGGGTGCCGTCGAACAGGACGAACTCCACCACCGTGCCCGCGACGAAGCGCTGGTCGTAGACCGTGGCCGTCGCCAGATCCTGGCAGACTCCGTGCACCCGGTTCCAGGACTGCCACTCGCGCTGGCAGACCTGGAGGGGGCGGCCGTTGAAGCTGAGCAGCGTAGTCTCGCGCACGCTTCTGAGCGCCGCGAGCTGGGGCGGGCGTTCGGCGGCGCGCGCGGTTGCGGGGGCCGCGGCGAGCGCGAGGGCCAGGGCCAGGGCGGCCAGCAACAGTCGGTTCATCGTCGCCCTCCGAGCAGAAGCTACGCGGTGCCGTAGCGGCAGATCGGCGGGTACGGCCTACCTGGCCGGCCGGTCGGCGATCACCTCGACATCGCTCGCCTTCACGAAGCCGAAGCGATGGTTGAACATAATCTGGTAGTACAGGGTTTCGCCGGCGATCGTCTGGTGGCGGGCGGCCTCGGGGGTCACGGCGTAGGCCGGCGCCCAGTAGTAAGCGCTGCCGACGAGGTCGGTCGCGACATAGCGCTGGCCGGCCGGCAGGTCGTAGATCGGGGCGAGGCTTTGCGGGTCAATCCCGGCGGGGTAGGCGCCGGCCTCGGGGTAGGCCCGGCCATAGACGGGGATCGACTCCAGGCCGGGGCGCGGGGTGACGAGCAGGCCGCGGGCGGGGGCGGTGGCCGCGAAGCCGGGGTTGTAGAGCCAGGCCAGCCGGCCGCCGAAGTGAATCCCGTCCCAGTCGCCGCGCCGCTCGACGCGGTAGAACTGCTGGCCGGCGACAGCCTTGTTGCCCCAGTTGTAGGCGCGGGTTGGCTCGGAGCCGAGGTAAGGGTTGTCGATCAGGGGCGCGTTCGGGTCGGGCGCGGCCCGCAGGTATACGAAGTTGGACGGCTGGCGCGGCACCTCGCGGCAGTCGCGGGCCTCCTGGTCGTAGCAGTAGCTGAGGCCGGGGCGGTTCGAGGCGAAGTCGGGGGCGATCGTGATGATCCCGGGGCCGCCGCTGTCGCGGGCGGCGCGCAGAGGCGCGCCGAGCAGCTCCATGTAGTGGGCCCAATCCCAGAACGGCCCCGGGTCCCAGTGCATGCCGGCCTGCAGGCCGGGCGTCGGGCCGGGGATCTCGTCGTGGCCGATGATGTGGGCGCGGTCCAGGGGGATGCCGTACTTGGCGGCCAGGTAGCGCACCAGCCGGGCCGAGGCCCGGTACATCGGCTCGGTGTACCACGTCGCGCCCTGGATCGCCACGCCCTCGTGCTCGATGCCGATGGCGTGGCCGTTGAAGTACCAGTTGCCGGCGTGCCAGGCCACATTCTTCGTGCGGACCATCTGCGCCACCTGGCCGTCGGCGGAGCGGACCACATAGTGGGTGCTCACGGCCGAGGTGGGGTTCTGGAAAACGCGCAGGGTCAGGTTGTAGTCGATCTCGGTGTTGTGGATGACAATGTAGCGCACGGCCGGGCCCGCGTCCGGGCGGCCCGCGAAGTCGTAGTTGCCGTAGTCGGCGGGGTCATCGGGGTTGTTGGGCTGGTAGGCGGCCGGCACGAACAGGCAGCCCAGGTCGGGGGGGCACTCTGGGGCGGTCGGGGGCAGGCGGCGCAGGCCGAGGCCGCGGGCGGCGTCGCGGTTCGGGGCCACGGCCTGGGCGGCGAGGGCCACGCGCTGGCCGTCGGCGGTGGTGCGGGCAGCGCCGCCGCGCATCGTCGCGTAGACCTGCTCGGCGAAATCGAGGGCCGGCGCCTCGTCGGCGGCGCCGCTGAAGCGGGCGACGGCGCCGTACCAGTCGGCCAGGCGGGCCGGGGCGGGGCCAAGCTCGCGGGCCGCGTGGGCGAGCAGGGCCGCGCCGCCGCGGATGTTCTGCGCCGGGTCGCTGCGCAGCACGGCCGCCGGCAGGCCGAGGAGCCGGGCCGCCTGCTCCAGGCTGTCGAGGCTGGCGGCGGCCCGCGCGAGCGGGCGGGGGGTGTCGAGGCCGCGCCCGTCGCGGCCTGGGCTGCTCGCCGGGCCGACGAGGTGCATGGGGCCGTAGCCGCCCACCACGCTCGGCGCGCCCCCGTGCGCTTCCCAGCGTGACAGGTTGTACGACACCGCGAGCAGCAGCGGCTCGGGGACGGCGAACTCGGCGGCGGCGGCCCGAAACGCGGCCTGGAGCGAGGACGGGTCGTGGCGGGGGGCGGCCGGGGCGGCCGTCGGGGTCAGGAAAAGCGCCCCGGACACCAGCAGCGCGAGCAGCAGCGCGCGCCGGCTTGTGCGGCAGAGAACGGCCATCGGCGGGCCTCCGGCAAGGGGGGCAGGGGACGCGGGGTGTGAGCTGTGGCGAATGGGACTACGGTAGCAGGCCGGGCCTCTGGTGTCAAGAGGGCGCCTGGCCGCGCAGCCGCCTCTGCGCCAACCGAGGGGAACCGCGGCTATACTAGGGCTAACCCAGGGGCCCAGACGTTCTAGCGCGAAGCGAGGAGCAGCATGACCGGCACAGCGAATCCGTCAGGCGGGCGGGATGTGTTCGACCGCGAGCTTGAGGAGCGCCTGGTGCGCTATGTCCAGATCGACACGACGGCGGACGAATCATCGCCCACGACGCCGAGCACCGCCATCCAGCACAATCTGCTCAACCTGCTGGTCGATGAGCTCCGCGCGATCGGCGCGCAGGAGGTCCGCCTCACCGACTACGGCGCGGTGCTCGCCACCATCCCCGCGACCGTGGAGCGGGACGCGCCCACGGTCGCCTTTCTCGCCCACGTCGACACCTCGCCCGACTTCAGCGGCACCGGGGTCAAGCCGCTCGTGCGCCGGGCGTACGACGGAGGCGACCTCACCTTCCCCGACAACCAGGAGCTCGTGCTTTCGCCACAGGACTTTCCCTACCTGGCCGGGCGCGTCGGCGACGACATCGTCACGGCCAGCGGCGCCACCCTGCTGGGCGCGGACGACAAGGCGGGTGTGGCGATCATCATGACGATGGCCCGCCACCTGATCGCGAACCCAGACCTGCCCCACGGCCCCATCCGGATCTGCTTCACCCCCGACGAGGAGATCGGCCGCGGCGTTAACCCCGCCCTGCCGGCGGATCTGACCGCCGACGTGGCCTACACCCTCGACGGCGGCGAGCGCGGCTCGATCGTTTACGAAACCTTCTCCGCCGACGCCGCGGTGGTGACGGTGCAAGGCGTCTCGATTCACCCCGGGCGCGGCAAGGATCGGCTGGTCAACGCGCTCCACCTGGCCGCCAGGATCATCGCCGCGCTGCCCCAGGACACGCGCACCCCCGCGACCACCGCGGGTCGCGAGGGCTTCATCCACGTCTACAACCTCCAGGGCAACGCCGCCGAGGCCAGGCTCAGCTTTATCCTGCGCGACTTCGAGCGTGACGGGCTGGCGGCCCATGGCGCCCTGCTCCGCGAGGTCTGCGACGCGGTGCAGGCCGCCGAGCCGCGGGCCCGGATCAGCTGCACGATCACGCCGCAGTACCGCAACATGCGCTACTGGCTCGAAGCGGACATGCGCCCGGTCGAGCTGGCGCTGGAGGCCTGCCGCCGGGCCGGCGTGGAGCCCTTCTCCGAGCCGACCCGGGGCGGCACCGACGGCTCACGGCTGACCGAGCTCGGCGTGCCGACGCCGAACCTGTTCACGGGCATGCAGAACATCCACGGGCCGCTGGAGTGGATCAGCGTGCAGGACATGGCGCGGGCCACCGAGATGTGCCTCGAGCTCGCCGAGCTGTGGGGCGCCGCCGACGCCCCGCCGCGCAAGGGGTAGCCGGCGCCGCCAGCACTTCGCGGTCGTGACGCGCCTGGAGGTTGGTGGGGCGGCGCCCGGCGGCTCGACTACGCCGCCTACAGCCGGCTGGGTTGAGCGGGGCCTCGCCCAGGCCGGTGGGGCAAGGGCTGTACCGTGAGCGTATGGGGTAGGGGGCGTCCAGGTGCAGGAAGGCTGGGCTACCCGCGGGCCGACCTCCAGCCGAAGCCGAGCAGCGCGCCCGCGAGTACGACCAGGGCAAAGGCGCCCTGGAGCAGAGCCGTGTGCTGATTGAGCCTGAGCGGCTCGGCGAGCAGCAGCACAGCCGCCGCGCCGATGACGCTGCCGAGCAGGGCGCGCCACGGGTGTCCGGGTCGCCGGAGCACGGCGTTCAGGCCGACGATGCCTGCCGGCGCGCCGAGTACATAGCCGCCCAGCATCCCCAGCACCGCCCCGACCAGGTCGCCCCAGCCGCTGGCGTCGCTCTGGCCGATCGTGTGGCCGAGCCAGGCGCCGAGCGCCGCTCCGAGCAGGCCGGCCAGCAGGCCCGCCGCCAGGCCGCCCAGGAGGGCCGGGCGCTGGGCGCCCTGGCCCGTGGTCAATTGTCGTGGTGTATTCATTCGTCCATCGTGCGCCACCGTCGTGGCGATGAGCGCTACGGGGCCTGGAAGGCGCCGTAGGCGGAGCTGTCGAAGGTGAAGCTGAGGCCACGGGCGCCGCCGACTTCTACCAGAGTGAGCCGGTGGTAGCGGCCCTGGAGCCCCGGCGCGCTCCGGTCGGCGCGGAAGCTGACGTTGCCGCCGGCGTTCGCCGGTACGCTGCCGGCGAGCTGAAACACAATGCGCAGACGCTCGCGCTTGCTCGCGAACATCTGCGCTTGTAAGACGCCGCCGGCGGGGCCGGGGTTCCCAAAAGTGGCGCTCGCCAGCCACTCTGCGCCGGGCCACAACCTTTCGCGCGGGAAGCAGGCTGGCGGCCATGTCGTCGCAGCGCGGCGCCGTCACGACGTCGGCCCTGGGCCCAATGTCACGCCCGTGTCACGTCTGCGCGGTACAGTCTGGGGCGTACCTCCGCCGCATGTTAGAACGTGCGCTATCTTGTCGCCCCCGCCAGCGGCCTGTATGATACGAGCTACCTCAAGCGGGCCAAGAAGTTTCTGAAGGAGCGAAGCGGCGTGGGGCCGGGCGGGCAGCGGGGGCGGCCGCAGGCTCCGCGGCCGGCGCCCACCGCCCGCCCCGCCGCGCCCTGGCCCGGCACCTTCCGCCGTGTGCGCGCTCTGCCCGCCCGGCGACAGCCTGCCCCCGCGCCTGCCCCAGGCGATCCGCTCGGGGCTGGCGTGGCCGGACAGCGCGATCGGCGTGTACGCGAGCGACGCTGCCTGCTACGCCGAGTTTGCCGCCCTCTTCGACCAGATCATCCGCGACTACCACGGGGTCGCCCTCCATCGGCCCTGGGCCAGCTCGATGGACGCCGCGCTGCTCAACCTGCCCGAGGCCATCCCCAACGTGATCTCATCGCGGCTGCGTTGCGCGCGCAACCTGCCGCGCCCTTGCCCGCGCGCACTGGCTGTCGGAGGCGAACGACCGCTACCTCCTGAGCGCAACTGCGCTAGCCGCTCCGCAGGGCCTCCCCTGGGGCTTATGGGGCGGCCCGCAGCCGTGCGGCGACGGCGGCCGCGACGGCGCGGAGCTCGTCGTGGGGCAGGGGCGGAAACTCGCGGCTGTGAACCAGGGTCGTCCCGTCGGGGCCCGGTACCTCCACCAGCTCCCCGCGGATCATCGCAGCGCTCAGGGCGTCGCCGGGGCGGTGCGGTGCCAGGTGGACGTGGAGGTGGGGGACGCCATCCCCGAAGATATAGACGTAGACCTGCGCGGCGTTTGTCACGGCGCGCAGCGCCGCCGTCGCCCGGCTGAGCGCCGGGCCGAAGCTGTCGGCCTCGGATCCGTCGAGGTCGGCGACCGATGGGATGTGCCGGCGCGGCTCTAGGTAGGCAAACCCGGGCACCTCGGCGCTCAGGCTGCACGTCAGCCGCCACAGGCCGTCGGACCAAACCTCGACGCGGTCGAGCGCTTCGTCGGCCGCGGCGGCCCGGCAGAGCAGGCAGTCGTCCATTGGCATCCCTCCGCTCGTGGAGCAGGGCTTCCAAAGGTTATCGGGAGCCTCGCGCGGGCCTGGAGCGAGGGGCCGCTCCGGGAGCAGGGCCGTCAGGAAACAGCTGGCGCCGGCGGCCCTGCCGGCGATCAGATCCCGTAGCGCTCGTGGAAATCGGCGATGTGGTGCAGCTCGTGGCCGGCCGCGATGTAGGCCCAGGCCCGGGCGCTGCACGGGTGCCCGGAGACGACGCCCGGGCAGAGCCAGGCCTCCGCGTCGAAGCTTCGCAGCACCGCGATCGTCGCCCGGCGCTGGGCCGTGTAGGACTCGAGCAGGTCAGCCAGCGCCTGTTCGGCGAAGCGGCCGGCGCGGACGTAGTCGTCCTGCTCGAAGCCGGCCAGTGGGGTTGGGTCGCCGCGGCCGATCCGCAGGGCACGGTACGCGAAGACCTGCTCGCCGTCGGTGATGTGGCCGAGCACCTCCAGAATGTTCCAGTCCTCCGGGGCCGGGCGGGCGAGAACCCGCTCCCGGCTCAGCGGCGCGAGGAGCGATCGGGTCGCCGCGAGCTGGGCTTCGAGGATCCCTACGATATCCCCGTCGGGGACGCGGGCCACGTAGCCGGCGAAGAACGGAGCGAGCTCGTCGGGGCCGGGGCGGCCGATCGGGCTTGGCATACGGGTGCTCCTTGTCGGTCTCGTGGGGGCCCCGCGGGGAGATTGTAGCACGCCGCGGCGGCCCGACCCCGCGGCCCTGTATCGCTAGGCCGTCGCGCGGAAGCGCGGCGTGAGCTCGCCGTCGGGCGCCAGCAGGCCGCGCTGCTCCAGGTACTCGACCCGCGCGGCGATCGCCTGCAAGGCGATCAGGAGCCCGGGCGGCTGCTGCATGTCGGGGTAGATCTGCGCCGCTATCTCCAGAACGGTGCGCGGCTCGCCGCAGGCGGCCCGGATCTGCTCCAGCCGGCTCAGGTGCGACTCGCGGAGGGCTTCCGCCCGCGCGTATACGTCGGCGATCGGCTCCTCGTGGCCGGCCAGCCCGAGCCGGAGCCCCGGCTCCGCGCCGACCCGGTCGAGGGCCGCGAGGTACGGCCCGAGCCCGTTGTGGGCCTCCAGGTGCGCGGGGGTGAGCCGCGGGTTGGTCCGGGCCAGCAGGTGGTCCGCGCAGAACAGCACGTCGCCCAACCGCAGGCAGACCTGGCCGGCGCAGTGGCCCGGCGTATGGATCACAGCGAACCGTCCGTCGAGCAGGTCACCGTCGGCCAGAACTGTCGCGACCTCGCCGCCGGGCGCGCCACGCATCCCGCCCCCGAAGTACCGCCCGAGCTGCCCGACTACCGCCTCGGCGACGCCGGCCCAGCGCAGAAAGGCGGCCGTCGGCGCCAGCTGCGCGGCCAGGTGGGCCGGGTGGTCGCTGACGGCCGGGATGTCGAGGTGGTGGGCGGCTACCGGGGCGCCGCTGCGCGCCCGCACGTAGCCGAGCCCGCCGCAGTGGTCGATGTGCCCGTGGGTGATGATGATCCGGCTGAGTCTTTCCCAGCCGATCCGCTCGCCCGCTTGCGCGGCGAGCGCGGCCATGCCGGCCTCCAGGTCGGCGTTGCTCTCGTCGTGGCCGCTCCCGGTGTCGATCAGCGCGCTGTAGTCCCCGTCGATCACGACATAGGTGTGGGCGATCATACCTCGAAAGGCACGCACGGGGATCTGGTAGATCCGCTCGCCGCCCGCGCCATCAAAGCGCCGCACCGCTCCCTCGGTCATGCTGGTGCTCCTGAACCACCCCGCCGCCCTGCGCAGCGCATCGGGCCTATTCTACCGCGACCGCGTCGCCCTACGGTGCCGGCCAATGCGGCCGGGCCGCCGGGGCCGGCCGGGCGCGCTGGCGCAGCAGCGGCCAGGCGAGGAGCACAAGCGCCTCCGCGCCGAGCATCGCGGCAAGTACCGCCAGGCTCCCCTGGCTCAGCCAGAGGCTCCCGACGGTGAGCAGAACCGTCGGCAGGCCGAGCAGCGCGGCCAGCCGCGCTGAGCTCAGCGTCACCCCGAGCCAGCGCGGCCAGGGGACCAGGCGGCGGCTGCCGGCGAGGAGCAGGAGCAGCCCGAGCCAGAGCGCCGCCCCGGCGACCAGGCGCACGATCCAGCCCGCGATCTGCTGGACCGCCCCGACGTCGCGCAGCGCCGCCTCCCGCTCGCCGGCGACCACCCGCAGGATGGCCTGCCCGTCGGCCGCCGGATACGGCGCCATCCGGCCGCCGTCCAGGGCGGCGAAGACCGTCACGAGCTGATCGGCCGCCACGACCTTGTAGCTGACCCGCAGGTCGCCGACCCGCGGCCAGGCGAGCGACCCGACGCCGATGTACAGGTAGCCATCCTCGATCCGCCCGTGCGTGCCGGGGAGCAGGTGCCGCTCCTGGAGCGCGAGCCCCGTGGCGAGCGGCAGATCGGCGCCCTTCAGGGGGATGACCACCTCGCCGATGCGCGCCTCGCCCGCGGTGAAGGTGCCCCCTTTGAAGGGCATGGGTGGGTTGCTCAGGAGGCCCCGCTCGGGGCTGCGCGTCCACACCTTGCGCTGCTTGTAGCGCGGCCTGCCGTCGCCGTCCTCGCCGGCGCGCTCCTCGTCCCAGGCGTACATCTCGACGATGCGCTCGACGGTCAGGTACTGGCCGGGGGCCAGCAGCAGCCCGTCGCCAAGGGGCGTATTCACGTCGATTGTCCCAGTCAGTGAGACGAGTTCGCCGGGGCGTGCGGCCGGGTCGTCGGGCCTGATCGCCCGGCTTTCCCGGGCTAGCTGGGCCACGTCGACCTGGGTTTCATTCACGACGAGAAAGGCCATCGCCAGCAGGGCCAGCGCGATGCCGGCGGTGGCGACGAGAGCGAGCAGCGATATGGCACATCCGCGTGGCACAGGGGCGCTCCGTTGCTTGTCGCGATCGTCCTGGCGTCCATGGTAGGTGGGCGCGGGCGGGCGGGGAACGGCCGACGGACGTGGGTCGCGCTCCGCCCATTGACGGAGCGCGACTCTATAGGCGCCGAGCTCCTGGCCCTCCTCAGCCACGATGTGTAGGGTCGGCCCCGCCTCTCTGGCCCGCCGCGGGCCGCGCCCGCAGCCATGCGGCCAGGACGACGGCGCCAGCGCCGAGGAGCAGCAGGGCGGCCAGCGTGGCGCCGGGGCCCGGCACGGGCGAGGGCGCGCGGCTGGTGGCAGGCAGCGCCGGCTGCAGCTCCGGGCGCGCGAGTAGCTGCCGCATCGCGGCGTCGCCGGCCGCCGTGGCCTGGAACCAGCCCCCGTCGTACTCCGACCAGCCCCCGCCGACGGCGCTGAGCCCAGGGTAGAAGACGACGCCCCGCCCGCCCGCGGCCGGCGGGTAGTACACGGCGCGGTCGAAGATCTGATACCCCGACCCGTGGCGGAAGAAGCGGTCCAGCTGGTAGCCGCCCGAGATCTGCGGGGGCGGCTCCAGGGGCGCCGCAAGCTCTTCGAGCCCGCCCAGGCCCAGGTCGCGCAGCGCGGCCGCGTCGGTGATCTCGACCGGCGCGGCGATGCCCGGCCCGCTGATGATCAACTTGTCCGGCGGCCCCTTCGCCAGCGCCGGCGACGTCGCGAGCAGAGCGGCCACGGCCACGGCTAGAATGATGGGGATCATGCGCATCACAGTTCTCCTTCTCACATCAGCGGAGCGACTCGGCGACCTCCTTGGCCGCCTCCAGCGACAAGCCGCTTTCTAGCCGGTAGGTCAGGCCGGCCTCCTCCCAGATTAGCGTGTTGCCATCGACCAGCCGCCGCTCGGCCAGAGCCTGGCCGGCGCCCTCGCGGATCTCCAGGACATAAGGCCCTTCCGCCCAGACCGCGCGTCGGTCACCGACGGTTGTCTCCTGGATCGCTTCGACGCCGAGCTTCTGGGCGAACACGTCGGCGCTGAGGATGTAGAGCGCGAGCCGGACTCGGGCCGGGTCGCCCGGCTCGCGCCAGGCGAGGATCGCGGCCGGGCCGCCCAGGTTCTGGACGAACACATCGTCCGGCGGGCCCAAGTCGTCCGGCGCGCCGGGCAGGCGCAACGCGAACGGGAGGCGCGCCCGGGCATCCTCCAGCGTTGTCGCGCCGCTGAGGTCGCGGAGGGGGGCGGGCGTTGTCATCCCAGTGGGGCGGAGGGGGGATGTCGCCGCCTGGGGCGCCAGGCCAGCGGGGAGAATCCGGACAACCCCGACCCGCAGCGCCTCCAGGGCCGCGCCGCGCACTTGCGGCGCCGCCAAGAGGCCGGCGCAGACGGCGGCCAGGAGCGCGAGGAGGCCGGCCATGGGCGCCGGCAGGGCCGTGGGCCGGCGGCTCCGCCGCTCGCGCAGCGCCGCGACGAGGTTTGGGGTTGGCGGGTAGGGGAGGTGGCGGGCAACCTCGCGCAGCCACGGTGCGAGCTGCTCCTCTGCGTCGTCGCTCATAGATCAAACCCTTCTCGAAGGCTCGGGAACTCGGTGCTGACAATGCCGCGTAGCCGGCCGAGGGCCCGGTTCAGGCGCGACTTGACGGTGCCCGCCGCGACCTCCAGCGCGCGGGCCGCCTCGGCCTCGGACAGGTCGAGGAAAAACCGCAGGTAGATGATCTCCTGGTCGGCGCGGCTGAGGCGGCGCACCGCCTGCCAGAGCGCGTCGGCGTCCGTCCACGCGTTTGTCCAGTCCCCCGCCTGGCGCTCGGGCGCCGCGGCCTGCGCGGCGGCGCGCTGGAAGGCGGCGAAGGCGCGGCGCAGGCTGCGCCGGGCGTTGCGGGACAGGTTGGCCGCGATCCGCAGCAGCCACGGGCGGAGCGGCCGCCCCGGCTCGAAGCGAGCGAGGGCGGCGACGGCGCGGATAAAGGTTTCCTGCGCGATGTCAGCCGCCTCGTCGGCGCTGCCGGTCATGAGGTAGGCAAGACGAAACACGGCCTCCTGGTGCGCTGCCACCAGGGCCTCCCACGCGGCCTCGTCGCCGCGCCGCGCCCGCTCGATCAGCTCCGCCTCGTCCACTGGCCGCTCACTTTATGCCGGTCATGCCCCATCCTACACCGCGCGGCGAGGTTCGGTTCCCGCCCGCGGATCGAGCCTGGGGGAACGGGCGGGCCGGCGCGATGTATCTGCTTTGCTGGCAGGCCCCCGTGCAGCCTTTTCTGCCGCTCGGGGCCCTGACCCTGCTGATCCTGACAGCCCCGGCCGCCACGTCGTTCCGCGCGGCAATGCGGCTGCTGGGGCGGGCGTGGAAGCGGCTGCACCGGATGCGGGGCCTGACCGGCGGGGCGGCGGCCAACGGGCTGCTCGTCGTGGCCTAACCCCCACCCGAAAGAAATTCAGCCCGCGGAACCAGGACGCCGCCCCGCCCGTTGTGTAGGATGGGCTGCGAACAGCGATGGGGTGAGGGCGCCGGCGAGCGGCTCGCCGGGCCGCCCGCGCCAGGAGCGGAGCGATGGAAATCTTTCTGCGGCCGATCGGCACAGTGCGCGCCGCGCGGCTGACCGCCGAGGACGACAACTGGGGCGAAACCGAGGCAACGATCGAGCTCGCTGACTGGCTGCCGGAGGAGGCCCTCGCCGGCCTCGATAGCTTCTCCCACGCCGAGGTGATCTTTCTCTTCGACCAGGTCGACCCAGCCAAGATTGTCACGGGGGCGCGCCACCCGCGCAATAACCCGGCCTGGCCGGCGGTCGGGATCTTCGCCCAGCGCGGCAAGAACCGGCCCAACCGGCTCGGGCTGACCACCGTGCGCGTCCTCGGCGTGACGGGCCGGGCGCTGCGCGTCGCCGAGCTCGACGCGATCGACGGCACGCCGGTGCTCGACATCAAGCCGGTGCTCGCGGAGTTCCTGCCGCGCACCCCGGTGCGCCAGCCCGCCTGGTCGCACGAGCTGATGCGCAGCTACTGGAGCAGCGCCGGCGACGAGGGGCGTGACGGCTGATACTCGCGCAGGCGCGCCCATGCGGCGGGGCGGGTATGGCGCTCACCGCCCGCCGCTCGTCACTGGCTCAGCGGCGCCGATGTGGCGAAGGAGTGTGACGGATGCAGGCGATACGTGTCGCGGCCCACGGCGGCCCCGAGGCGTTGGAGCTGGTGGCGCTCCCGCTGCCGGAGCCGCGGGGAAATCAAGTGCTGGTCGCTCACCGGGCGGTCGGGGTGAACTATGTGGACGTCCAGCACCGGCGTGGCGAGCCCTACCCGGTCGCCCTGCCGCTCATCCCCGGTATCGAGGCGGCGGGCGAGGTGATCGCTGTCGGCCCGCGGGTGCGCCAATGGCGGCCTGGCGACCGGGTCGCGTTCGGCGGGCTGATGAGCGGCGTCTACGCCGAGGCCAGCCTCGTCCCCGAGGGGCGGCTCGTCCCGCTGCCCGCCGGGCTGTCGTTCGACCTCGCCGCGGCCGTGCTGCTCCAGGGCATGACGGCACACATGCTGGCCCAAACGGTCTACCCGGTCAGGGCCGGCGATGCCGTGCTCGTCCACGCCGCGGCGAGCGGGGTCGGCTACCTCCTGGCCCAGCTCGCCAGGCGCCGCGGGGCGACCGTGATCGGCACCACCTCGTCGGCGGAAAAGGCCGAGCTGGCGCGCGCCGCCGGCGCGCACCACGTTCTGCTGACGAGCGACCCGGGCTGGGAGGAGCAGGCCCGCGAGCTGACCGGACGGGAGGGGGTTCATGCCGTCTTCGACGGGATCGGGCGGGCAACCTTCGACCAAGGGCTGCGCCTCCTGCGCGCCCGCGGCCACATGGCCGTGTACGGCCTGTCGAGCGGGCCGGTCCCGCCGTTCGACATCAACCGGCTGTCGGGGATCACCGGCGGGCCCGAGCGCGGCTCGCTCACTCTGAGCTGGCCGACGCTCAGCGACCATCTGGCCGCGGACGAGGATCTGCGCGCCAGCGCGGCCGACGTGCTCGGCTGGGCCGCCGACGGCACGCTCCGCCCCCACGTCGACGCGGTGCTCCCCCTGGCCGACGCGGCCGAGGCCCACCGCCGGCTGGAGGCGCGGGCCGTGCGCGGCAAGCTGCTGCTGCGCCCCTAGCTTAGCGGGGGTGCGGCGGCCCGGCGAGCCAGCCGTGCCCCAGGCCTGTGCTTGGCTGTGGACGAACCGCTCGCTACCGCTCCACGACGAGCGCGATCCCCTGCCCGACGCCGATGCACATGGTGGCCAGGCCGTAGCGCACCTCCGGGCGGCGGCCGAGCTCGTGGACGAGGGTGGTCAGGATGCGGGCGCCCGACGCCCCCAGCGGGTGGCCGAGGGCGATCGCGCCGCCGTTCGGGTTGAGCCGCGGGTCGGCCGGGTCGACGCGCCAGGCGTCGAGCACGGCGAGGGCCTGCGCGGCAAAGGCTTCGTTCAGCTCGATCAGGCCGACCTCGGCCATCCCGACCCCCGCCCGCTGAAGCGCCTTGCGCGCCGCCGGCACCGGCCCGATCCCCATCACCCGCGGCGGCACGCCCGCCGTAGCCATCGCGCGCACCCGCGCCAGCGGGCGCAAGCCATGGGCCCGCCCGAACTCGGCCGAGACGAGCAGCACGGCCGCCGCGCCGTCGTTGAGCGTGCTGGAGTTGCCCGCCGTGACGGTGCCGCCGGCCTTGAAGGCGGGCTTCAGGCCGGCCAGTCGCTCCATGCTCGTGTCGCGGCGCGGCCCCTCGTCGGCCGCGACGGTGGTCTCGGTTTTGCCGGCGCGCACTGGCACGGGCACGATCTCGTCGCGGAAGCGGCCTGTGTCGGCGGCGGCCACGGCTTTGCGGTGGCTGGCGAGGGCGAAACTGTCCTGGGCCTCGCGTGACACGTTGTAGGCCGCGGCAAGGCCCTCCGGGTTCTCCTCATCGGGGGTGATCGCGCAGCGCGCCTGGGCAAGCGCCTCGGCGGTGATGCCGAGCGGGTCGGTGTGGCCGAGCTGCTCCATGCGCGGGTTGACGAAGCGCCAGCCTAGCGTGGTGTCGTAGACGGTGGCGTTGCCGGTCGGGAAGGCCCGGTCGGGCTTGGGCATGGCCCAGGGCGCCCGGCTCATCGACTCGACCCCTGCGCCGATATACACGTCGCCCTCGCCGAGCATGATCGCCCGCGCGGCCTGGGCTACGGCGTCGAGGCCCGAGCCGCACAGCCGGTTGACGGTGCTCCCCCCGACGTGCTCGGGGAAGCCGGCCAGCAGCGCCGCCATTCTTGCCACGTTGCGGTTGTCCTCGCCGGCCTGGTTGGCGCAGCCCATCAGTACGTCCTCGACCTCGCCCCCGGGTACTCCCGTCCGCTCCACCAGGGCGCGCAGCGTCAGGGCGGCCAGGTCGTCGGGGCGGACGGAGCTCAGGGCGCCGCCGTGCCGGCCGATCGGCGTCCGCACGGCGCCGGCGATCCACACCTCGCGCGCGTTCTCGTAGGCCATCTAAGCGCTCCTTTCCACGGCGGGCTCGCGGCCCCAGAAGGCGTCCTCCAGCAGCGCCCTGATCCCGGCCTCGGTCAACGGCCGCGCGTTGTCGGCCGGTATATGGGCGACCACCTCGGGCAGGATCGCGTCGATCTGCTCCTCACGCATCCCGATCTCGCGCAGCGCGGTGGGCGCGCCGACGGCGCGGGCCAGGGCGAGGGTGGCCGCGGCCGCGCTCGTCCCGGCGGGGGCGCCGAGGGCCGCCCGGACCCGGGCCATGATTGCGGGGAGGGCGGGCTCGTTGAAGGCGACGGCGTGCGGCAGCACCGCCGTGTGCAGCCCGGCGTGGGGCAGGTTGAAGGCCCCGCCGAGCACATGGCAGATCTTGTGGTGCAGGCCGGTGCCGGCGGCGGCCAGGGCGGCGCCCGCCAGGTAGGCCCCGTACAGCAGCTCCGTCCGCCCATCCAGCTCGGCGGGGCGCGCCACCGCGGCGGGGGCGCCCCGGGCGATAGCCCGGATCCCCTCTTCAGCCATGAGCGAGACGACCGGGTTCGCGCCCGGCCCGTAGAAGGCCTCGACGCAGTGGGCCAGGGCGTTCATCGCGCTTGGCCCGCTGATCGCCGGCGGCAGCGACAGGGTCAGCTCGGGGTCGTACAGCACCAGCCGCGGCAGCACGGCGGGCGAGCGGCCGGTCTGCTTGCGCTGGCCGCTGGTCAGGCCGTAGATCGGCGTCATCTCCGAGCCAGCGTAGGTGGTCGGCACGGCCACGATCGGCAGGCCCGTCGCAAGCGCCACCGCCTTCGCCGTGCCGATTGTTGACCCACCGCCCACCGCCAGCACCCCGTCGGCGCCGGCGTCGCGGGCCGCCGCCCGGGCCGCCTCGGCCACCTCGACCGGCACGTGGGGCTTCACCCCGGTGAAGCTGCCGGCCACGCGCCCGCCCAACGGCTTGGCTAACGCAAGGGCGTTCGGCAGCTCGCGCGGGGTGGCGATCAGCAGCAGGCGCGCCAGGCCCAGCGCCTCGGCCTCGGGGGCCAGCCGCGACCGGCCGACGCCCGCCCCGAACACCACCCGGCCCGGCAACGGCTCGTAGGTGAACGCCCTCATCGGGGGCCCCCCTCGCGCGCGGCCCGCGTGCGCGCGTGAAGCTCGCGCAACGCCCCGAGCTCCTCGGGCGTGGGCGGCGCGGTGCGCTCCAGCTCGTCGGCCACGTGAAGCGGCCAGCCGGTGGCGGCGCGGGCCTGCTCGACCGTCGCCCCCGGGTGGAGCGCTGCCAGCGTCAGCTCGCGGCTTTCCGGGTGCGGCCTGAGGATGCCGAGGTCGGTGATGACCATGGTCGGGCCCCGGCCGTGGTAGCCGAGCCGGGCTCGCGCGTCGCCGCCGGCGCCGTGGCCCACCGAGGTCACGAAGTCCAGCCGCTCGACGAACGAGCGCGGGCTTTGGCGCAGGATCATCATCACCTCGCGGGCCGACGCCGCGATCTCCGGCGCGCCGCCCGCGCCGGGCAGCCGCACCTTCGGGGCGCCGTACGGGCCGATCACAGTGGTGTTGATGTTGCCGAAGCGGTCGACCTGGGCCCCGCCGAGAAAGCCCACGTCCACCCGGCCGGCCTGGAGCCAGTAGTTAAAGATCTCCGGCACCGAGACGACTGAGTCGGCGTGCTCAGCCAGCTCGCCGTCGCCGATCGAGAGTGGCAGCACGTCGGGCTTCGCCCCGATCGTGCCCGACTCGTAGATCAGCAGGGTGTTGGGCGCGTGGGTGGCGCGCGCCAGGTTGGCCGCCTCGCTCGGCAGGCCGATCCCCACAAAGCAGACCACGCCGTCGTGCAGGGCCCGGGCCGCCGCCACGGTCATCATCTCGTCGGTGGTGTAGCCGCGCTCGCTCATGGCCCGCTCGCCTCCCTCTCGCCGGCGCTGCTCAAGTGCTCGGCCAAGCTGTCGGTGCCGAGGACGTGCCGCTCCATCCACGCCCGGAAGCTGTCGCGCTCGCGGCTGATCGCGTCCCACGCCTCGTAGAAGCCGTTGTCGCGGGCGTAGTAGCCGTGGGCGTACGACGGCCACGCGCCGCCCGGCGCCACCGCGACGGCGCTGACCGCGACGGCGGGCAGCACGATCTGGAACGGGCGCGGCTCGAAGCGCTCGACCACCTCCTCGACCGTGACGATCACGCGCTTCGCCGCCAGGGCGGCCTCCTTCTGGATGCCGGCGATCCCCCAGATCGCCACGTTGCCGCGCCGGTCGGCCTGCTGGGCGTGGATGATCGTCACGTCGGGGTTGAGCGCCCGCACGGCGACCAGCTCCTCGCCCGTGAAGGGGCAGGTGATCGGCGCGATCGTCGGCGTGACCTGCGGCAGGTCCGTGCCGACGTAGCCGCGCAGCACCGCGAAGGGCAGCCGCGCCGCCCCGGCGGCGTAGCGGTTGGCCATGCCGGCGTGGCTGTGCTCCTCGATCGCCAGGGGCGCCGGCCAGCCCCGCTCCACCGCGTCGCGGAAGCGGTGCAGCGAGCCCACGCCGGGGTTGCCGCCCCACGAAAAGATCAGCTTCGCGGCGCAGCCCATCCCGATCAGCTGGTCGTAGATCAGATCCGGGGTCATGCGGACGAGGGTCAGGTTGCGCCGGCCCTGCCTGATGATCTCGTGGCCGGCGGCGAACGGGATCAGGTGCGTGAAGCCTTCGAGGGCCACCGTGTCGCCGTCGTGAACGAGCGCGGCGACCGCCTCCCGCAGGCTGGTGATCGTGTCCATCGTTAGGCCTCCTGCTGAGCCAATGCCAGGCCCCCGCGCGGGCCGCACTGTGCGGCATCTGCGGTTCGCAACGGACGGTGACTCTATTCTGGCGCCGGCCGGCGCGATTGTCTAATACTCGTTTTTGACGCTCCCATACGATTTTTGTATAGTAGCGCCATTATGGACGACCTGAAGTTAGATCTGCGCCGGATGCGTTACTTCCTGGCCGTGGCGGAGGAGCTGAGCTTCAGCCGGGCGGCCGAGCGGTTGCACATGGCCCAGCCGCCGCTGAGCTACCAGATCAAGCAGCTCGAGAAAGACCTGGGGGTGCTGTTGTTCGAGCGGACGCGGCGCGGGGTGCGGCTGACGGACGCCGGCCGGCTGCTGTTCGAGGAGGCGCGGCGCATCCTCATCCAGCTGGAGCAGACGGCGCGCATGGTCGAGCGCGTGGGGAGCGGCGCGGTCGGGCGGCTGAACCTGGGCTTTGTGCCGTCGGCCTCGAACGAGGTGCTGCCGCCGCTGCTGCACCGCTTTCGGACCCGCTTCCCCGCCGTGGAGATCTTGCTCCAGGAGATGCCGCCCGACGACGTGGTGCAGCGGCTGCACGACAGCCGGGTCGACGTCGGCTTCTTCTACCTGCCCTTCGCCGATGAGGCACTGGCGTTCCGGCCGGTCTCGCGCGAGGTGTTCGTCGTCGCGCTGCCGGAGGCTCACCCGCTCGCCGCGCGGGCCGAGGTCGAGCTGGCGAGCCTCGCGGACGAGCCCTTCATCCTGCCGATGCGCTACAAGATGCCGGGCCTGCACATGCAGGTGATCGAGCTGTGCCGCGCGGCGGGCTTCGCGCCGCGGGCAGTGCAGAAGGACGTCTGGCTGATCCAGACGATCGTGGGGCTGGTCGCGGGCGGGCTCGGCGTGGCCCTCATCCCCGGGTCGAGCCGCAGCCTGCCGCGCCGGGGTGTCGTCTACCGACCCCTGCACGGCGCCGCGGCCACCGTGGAGATGGCCGCGGTCTGGCGCAGGGGCGACGGCTCCGCTGTGCTGGGCTCGTTTCTCGCCGTCGTCCAGCAGCTCGGCCCGATCGGGGACGGTTAGCGCCTCGCCTCAGTCCCGCCCGCCCAGGCTGTTGAGCAGGGTGCGGCCGAGGACGTAGTCGTAGGCGCCCAGGGCGGCGCGGGTGCCCTCGCCCACCGCGATCAACACCTGTTCGCCGAAGGTCGTGGTCACGTCGCCCGCCGCGAACAGGCCGGGGAACGACGTCGCGTTGCGCTCGTCGACCAGGATAAAGCCGCCCTCGTCGATCTGGGCCAGCTCGCGCACAAGGGCGCTGTTCGGCTGGAGCCCGAGGTCGGCGAACGCCGCGTCGACGGGCAGCGCCCGGCGCTGACCGTCCCGCTCGACGACCACCTGCTCCAGCTGGCCGTGGCCCTCCAGGGCCACCGGGCGGTAGCCTTCGAGCACCTCGACATTGATGCAGCCGCGCAGCGCGTCGCGCAGCAGCCCCGTCCCCTCGCCTTCATCGCAGATCAGATACACCTGGGCGGCCCCCTGGGCCAGCTCGGCCGCGCCGCGCAAAGCCCGCGGCGTCGCCCCGATCACGGCGGCGCGCCGCCCCTCAAGCTGCCTGGCGTAGGTCGTGGCCGAGTAGCCGAGCCCGTGGCCGAGGAACTGGTCGGCGCCCGGCGCCTCCAGCCGCGCAGGGGTGACGCCGGTCGCCACGATCACGGCGGTGCTGTGCTGCACGCCGTGGCTGAGGGTTAATACCTCGAACCGCTCGGCGCGCGCCGTCACTCGGGCCACCCGGTCGGCGATCGCGGTGCCCGCGCTGGCCCGGATCTGGCGCTCTAGCAGCTGCACCAGCTCCTGCCCGGCGTGCTGCGCCTCGCCGATCGGCCGGTCGGCGCCCTGGGCCATCTGGACCAGGATGTGGCCGATCAGAAACTCCACGTCGGCGTCGGGGTCGGCGCGCAGGCCGAGGTGCTGGCCCACCTTGCCGCCCAGCGACTCGTAGATCATCAGCACTTTTAGCTGCTTGCCCAAGGCGTAGGCCGTGGCCGAAAGGGCCGCCGCCCCGCCGCCGATAATAATCAGATCATACATGGTCGCCTCCTGTCACTCCCTGCCCGCACACTCTGCGCACACACTAACAACCCCGCCCGTGCCTGTGTGAAGCGCCTCCGTAACGCACCGGATCGATGCCGCAACCATGCCCGCGGGCCGCCACAGAAATTGTGAACTCTTTCCCGACTATAAAGAGCCCTTTCCTTTTGGCCGGGTGCCGGCGGACTATGATGGTCGCGAACGCCCACACCACAGGCATTACGCTGGCGCGCCCAATGGAGGGCCGCCGCTCGCGGGGAGGAGTTCGAGCGATGACGACGCTGGAGACCGAGATGCTGGAGATGGTGCTGCAGACGCTGCGCGACTACGCGGCCCGGCAGCTCAAGCCGGAGTTCCTGCGCGCCCTAGACGAGCGCGACGAGTTTCCGGTCGACGTGCTCAAAGCGCTCTATGACCCCGACAAGATCGGCCTGCACCTCCTGTTCATCCCCGAGGCGTACGGCGGCCTCGGCGGCGGCGCCTACGACATCTACCGCGTGTCCGAGCAGATGGCCCGGATCGACCTCGGCATCGCAACCGCCGTCCTGGCGACCTTTCTCGGCACCGACCCGATCACCGTGGGCGGCACCGAGGAGCAGAAGGCCCACTGGATGGGCCGCATCGCCGAGGAAGGCCTGCTCGTCGCCTACGGCGCCACCGAGCCCCAGGCCGGCAGCGACCTCGGCGCCCTGACCACCAAGGCCGTGCCGGTCGAGGAGGACGGGCGGGTGGTCGGCTACCGGATCAGCGGGCGCAAGCAGTGGATCAGCAACGGCAGCGTGGCCACGCTCTACACCATCCTCGCCAACGCGCCGGGCGGCCCCTCCTGGTTCATCGTCGAGCGCGACGCGCCCGGCTTCGGCAAGGGCAAGCCCGAGGACAAGCACGGCATCCGCGCCTCGAACACCGCCGCCCTGTTCCTCGACGATGTGTACGTGCCGGCCGACCAGCTCGTCGGCCTGGTGGAGGGACAGGGGCTCGCCCAGGCCCAGGCCGTCTTCGGCTACACGCGCCTGATGGTCGCCGCCTTCGGCCTCGGCGGCGGCTGGTCGGCCCTGGAGCGGGCCGTCCGCTACGCCCAGACCCGCGTGCAGGGCGGCGCCCCGCTGATCACCAAGCAGGCCTACACCCACAAGCTGCTCGTGCCCAACGCCGCACGGCTGGAGGCCGCCCGGGCCTATATCGAGTGGGTGGCCGAGCGGATCGACGCCGGCGAGCCCGGCCTGCAAACCGAGGGCGCCGTCGCCAAGTACCTCGCCACCGAGTCCGGCAACCGCGCCGCGGAGGACGCGATCCAGGCCCACGGCGGCTACGGCTACACCAAAGAGTACATGGTCGAGAAGATCAAGCGCGACGTGCGGATCACCTGCATCTACGAGGGCACCTCGGAGATCATGGAGTGGACGATCGCGCGCGACCGCTGGCAGCTGCACCTGAAGACCCAGGGCGCCTACTACCGCGACTGGGCCGCCCGCGTGGAGCGTCTTGCTGCCGACCGGCCCGACACCGGCGCCGCCACGGCCGCCCTGGCCCTCCATGCCCTGGCCGAACTGCTGGAGCGCTGCCGCGTCGACCGGCTGACCCGCAGCCAGCACCTCCTGTTCCGGCTCGGCGAGCTGATCGCCGCCGCCGAAACGGCGGCCATCTTCGCCGAGCGCGCCGCCCGCGCCCCGAGCCAGGCCTCCGCCCTCCCGGCCGACGCCCTCGCCGCGATGGCCCGCGTCTACGCCCGGGACGCCGCGATCAAGGTGGCCGCCGACGGCCTGCGCTGGGCCACTGGCGCCGGCCAGACCGACCCTGAGCTGCCGGCGCGCCTGCGCCTGCCGGCGATCTACGCCGCTCAGGCCGGCCAGATGGAAGACATGAACGCCGTCGCGGCCGCCCTGGCGGCCGCCTTCCCGGCGGAGTGATTGCGGCGCCACGCCGCGCCACAAAGGAGTGGCCCTATGGACAACCCGGCCAACCGCGCGATCGCCATCGTCGGCGTCGGCGCCCTGCTGCCCGACGCCCCCGACGCCTCCGCCTTCTGGGCGAACGTCGTCGGGCGACGCTACAGCATCAGCGAAACCCCCGCCGAGCGCTGGAGCGTCGCCGACTACTACGACCCCGACCCCACCGCCCCCGATAAAACCTACTCCAAGATCGGCGGCTGGGTGCGCGGCTTCACGTTCGACTGGCAGCGCTTCCGCATCCCCCCGAAGGTCGCCCAGGCCATGGACGAGGGCCAGCAGTGGGCGCTCAGCGTCGCCGCGGCCACCCTTTCTGACTACGGCGCCCCCGACCGCAAGCTGGACACGGCAAACACCGGCGTGATCCTCGGCACCGCGATGGGCGGCGAGCTGCACTACCGCACCAACCAGCGCGTCGTCTTCCCCGAGTACGCCGCCTGGCTGCGGGCCACGCCCATGTTCCGCACCCTCGCCCCCGCGGTGCAGGCCGAGCTGGTGAACCAGCTCCACATCCAGATGGACCGCGCCCTGCCGCCGATCAGCGAGGACTCGATGCCCGGCGAGTTGCCGAACATCGTCGCCGGGCGCGTGGCCAACGTCCTCGACCTCCACGGCCCGAACTACATCACCGACGCGGCCTGCGCCTCCACCTTCGCCGCCGTCGAGGCCGCCGTCGAGCTGCTGAGCGCCGGCCAGGTTGCCGCGGTGCTGACGGGCGGCGTCGACCGCAATATGGGCCCTGGCACCTTCGTCAAGTTCTGCAAGATCGGCGCGCTCAGCGCCACCGGCACCCGCCCCTTCGGCGAGGGCGCCGACGGCTTTGTGATGGGCGAGGGCGCCGCGCTGTTCTTGCTGAAGCGCCTCGCCGACGCCGAGCGTGACGGCGACCGGATCTACGCCGTGATCCGCGGGGTGTCCGGCGCCTCCGACGGCCGCGGCAAGGGCATCACCGCACCCAACCCGGTGGGCCAGATCTACGCGATGGAGCGGGCCTGGCGCGCCGCCGGGCTCGACCCGGCCACCGCCACGCTTGTCGAGGCCCACGGCACCAGCACCCGGGTCGGCGACGTGACCGAGGTCGAAAGCCTGAGCAAGGTCTTCGGCCGCGCCGAGCCGGGCTCGATCGGCCTGGGCTCGGCCAAGAGCAACATCGGCCACCTGAAGGCCGGCGCCGGCGCGGCCGGGCTGCTCAAGACGGCCATGGCCCTGTACCACAAGGTGCTGCCGCCCACGCTCAACAGCGAGCGGCCCAACCCGCACATCGACTTCGCCGCCACCCCCTTCAGCCTCGTCCACGAGGCCCGCGAGTGGGAGCGCCGCGGCGACACCCCACGCCGCGCCGGCGTCAGCGCCTACGGCTTCGGCGGCACCAACTTCCACCTCGTGCTCGAAGAGTACGTGCCCGGGATGATCCGCACCGAGCCGAAGGTGTACGCCGGGGCGGCGTCGGCGGATGGACAAGGGGACAAGGGGACGAGGGGACAAGGGGAAGCTGTGCCCGGCAATGGTGCCCCCCACTCCCCGCAGCCGCCCCGCGGCATCCTCGCCCTCGGCGCCGATACCGCGGCGGCCCTCGCCGAGCGGATCGCGGCGGCCGAGGGGTCCTTCGCCAACGGTACCCCGCTGCCCGCCGGCCGGCCCAACCCAACCGAGCTGCGCCGCGCCGAGCGGCTGGTGATCGACTTCGCCGACCGGGCCGACCTGCTGGACAAGCTGGGCAAGGCCCACAAGGCTGCCGTTCTCGGCGCCCCGGCGGCGTGGCGGCCGCTCCAGGCTCAGGGCGTGTTCCGCGGCAGCGGCGCGGCCCCCGGCAAGGTCGCCTTTCTCTTCCCCGGGCAGGGCAGCCAGTACCTGAACATGGGCCGGGCCCTGGCCCAGTTCTCGCCCGAGGTCGCGGCCGTCTTCGCCGAGGCTGACCGGGTGATGACCCCGATCCTCGGGCGGCCGCTCACCGAGCTGCTATTCTGTGACGCGACCGACCCGGCCGCGCTCAGGGCGGCCGAGCGGGCCCTGATGCAGACGGCCGTCACCCAGCCGGCCATGCTCACCCTCGACATCGCTATGCTGCGGCTGCTCGGCGCCTTCGGCGTCGCGCCCGACATGGTGATGGGCCACTCGCTCGGCGAGTACGCCGCCCTGGTCGCCTCCGGCGTGATGCCCTTCGCCGAGGCCCTGGAGGCCGCCGCCGCCCGTGGCGCCGAGATGACCCGCGTCAGCGTGGAGGACAACGGCCTGATGGCCGCCGTGATGGCGCCCCTGGACGTGATCGAGCGGACCCTGGCCGAGGTCGACGGCTACGTGGTGGCCGCCAACATCAACAGCTACGGCCAGGCCGTGATCGGCGGGGCCAGCCCGGCTGTCCAGCGCGCCGTGGCCCTGTTCGGCGAGCGCGGCTTCCAGGCCCAGCTCATCCCGGTCAGCCACGCCTTCCACACCCGCATTGTCGCCCCGGCGGCCGGCCCCCTGCGCCGGCTGCTCGACCGGCTGCACATCGCCCCGCCGCGCCTGCCGATCATCGCCAACGTGTCCGGCGCCCCCTACCCGACCGACATCACCGCGATCAAGGACAACCTGGAGCAGCAGATCGCCTCGCCCGTGCAGTGGGTGAAGGGGCTGGAAACGCTCTACGCCGCCGGCTGCCGCGTCTTCGTCGAGTGCGGCCCGAAAAAGGCGCTCAAGGGCTTTGTCGACGACGTGCTCGGCGCGAAGCCCGGCGTGGTCTCCCTGTTCACCAACCACCCCAAGACCGGCGAGCTCGCCAGCCTCAACCAGGCCCTCTGCGGCCTGCTCGCCGCCGGCCTCGGCGCGACGGCGCCCGAGCCGACGACCAACGGCCATGGCGGGCCGGGTAGCGCGGGCCACCTCGAGCGCTCCGCCGTCGACCACGAGCTCGACCAGGCCGCGCCGGAGAAGGATACAACTGTGAGCCACACGAACGGAAACGGGAACGGCGCCAAGGCGGCCCCGGCCTCGCTCGACGCGCTCGGCGCGCTCCTGGCCCGCGCGCTCGAGGCCGCGCCAGCCGCCGCGCCCGCCCAGCCCGCCGCTTTTGACCGCAACACCGCCCCCCCCGGCTCGGTGGTGATCTCGGGCACCGGCCTCGGCCTGCCCGGCGCCGAAAAGCCGGTGATGGACCCCGACAACGCCATGCGCATCCTGCGCGGCGAACAGTTCATCGACCTCATCCCCGCGCGCTTCCGCGACCGCATGCTGCGCAAGCGGATCACCCGCGTGGTCAAGGGTGAGGACGGGGCCGGCAGCTTTGAAACGATCGATGACCCGGACCACGTGATCCGGCTGGCGGGCCGCCCCGGCAGCTTCGACCTCAGCGCCGAGTATGGCGTGCCGGCGAGCCTTGTCGAGGCCCTCGACCTGACCACCCAGCTCGCGATGGCCGCCGGGCTCGACGCCCTCCGCGAAGCCGGCATCCCCCTCGTCCGCACCTTCCGCCGCACCAGCAAGGGCGGCCAGCTCCCCGACCGCTGGGCCCTGCCCGAGGCCCTGCGCGACGAGACGGGCGTGATCTTCGCCTCGGCCTTCCCCGGCTACGACCGCCTGGTGGACGAGCTGAACCGTTACCACACTTATGAGTCGCGCCGCGCCCAGCTCGACCAGCTCGAAGCGCTGCGGGCGGCCACGACCGACCCGGGCACCCTGGCCGAGATTGTTCGGCGCTCGGGCGAGCTGCGCGCGGAGCTGGAGCGCGAGCCCTACAGCTTCGACCGGCGCTTCCTGTTCCGTATCCTGGCGATGGGCCACAGCCAGTTCGCCGAGTACATCGGCGCCCGCGGCCCGAACACCCAGGTCAACGCCGCTTGCGCCTCGACCGCGCAGGCGATCGCCCTGGCCGAGGACTGGATCCGCGACGGGCGCTGCCGGCGGGTGATTGTGATCGGCGCCGACGCCGTGACGAGTGAGACCATGCTTGAGTGGGTCGGCGCCGGCTTTCTCGCCACCGGCGCCGCAGCCGACGACGACCGGGTCGAGGCGGCCGCCCTGCCCTTCGACCGGCGCCGCCACGGCACGCTGCTCGGCATGGGCGCCTGCGCCCTGGTGGTCGAGAGCGAGGATGCGGTGCGCGAGCGCGGCATGCGCGGCATCGTCGAGCTGCTGGCCAGCGAGTCGAGCAACAGTGCCTTCCACGGCACCCGCCTCGACGTCGAGCACATCGCCCAGGTGATGGGGTCGCTGCTTGGCGCCGCCGAGCGCCGCTTCGGCCTCCAGCGCGGCGCCATGGCCGGCCGCACCGTCTTCGTGTCCCACGAAACCTTCACCCCGGCCCGCGGCGGCAGCGCGGCGGCCGAGATCACCGCCCTGCGCCGAACCTTCGGCGACGCGGCCGGTGAGGTCGTGATCGCTAACACCAAGGGCTTCACCGGCCACCCGATGGGCGTGGGCGTGGAGGACGTGATCGCGGTCAAGATCCTGGAGTATGGGATCGTGCCGCCGGTGCCGAACCTCATGGAGCCCGACCCCGACCTTGGCCCGCTGACCCTCAGCCGCGGCGGGCGCTACCCCGTGCAGTACGCCATCCATCTCGCCGCCGGCTTCGGCTCGCAGCTCGCCCTCACGCTGCTGCGGCGCATCCCGGGCGGCCCCGAGCGGGTGGAAAGCCGCCCGCGCTACGAGCACTGGATCGAGCAGGTGAGCGGCTTCAGCCACGCCGAGACGGAGGTGGTGCAGCGGGTGCTGCGCGTCCGCGCCCCCGCCGCCCCCGACCGCCGTCCGGCCCCGAGCCCCTGGCGCCCCGGCACCGGCCCGACCGTGCGCGCCGCCGAGCCTGCCCCCGGCGCCCCGGCCAGCTACACGCCCGTCGCTCCATCCACCACGCCCGTCGCAGCCGTGACCGCGCCCGTCACCCCATCCACCACGCCCGTCGCAGCCGTGACCGCGCCCGTCACCCCATCCACTACGCCCGTCGCAGCCGTGACCGCGCCCGTCACAGCCGCCGCGCCAGCTTCACCCGCGACCCCGACCGTCGCCACTGTTGTTCCCGCCGTGACCGCGCCCGTCACGGCTCCCACCCCCGCCCCGCCTGCGCCCCCCGCCGTCCTGGCCGCGCCCGTGGTGACTGTGCCCGAGCCCGCCCCAGCCACTCCCGCGCCCGAGCCCGCGCCCACGACCGACGCGGTGGCGGCGAAGGTGCTGGCGATTGTGGCCGAGAAGACCGGCTACCCGTCGGAGATGCTCGACCCGGAACTGGACCTTGAGGCCGACCTGGGCGTGGACACGGTCAAGCAGGCGGAAACCTTCGCGGCGGTGCGGGCGGCCTTCGACATCCCGCGGATCGAGGAGCTGAAGCTGCGCGACTACCCGACGCTCCAGCACGTCATTCAGTTCGTCCGCGACCAGCGCCCCGACCTCGCCCCGGCGACCGTAGCGCCGGCGCCTGCTCCGGTCGCGCCCGCGCCGATAGCGGCGGCCACGGCCGAGCCCGCGCCCACGACGGCCCCCTTGGTCGTCAACCCGGCCGCGCCAGCGGATGAGGTGGCGGCGAAGGTGCTGGCGATCGTGGCCGAGAAGACCGGCTACCCGTCGGAGATGCTTGACCCGGAACTGGACCTAGAGGCCGACCTGGGCGTGGACACGGTCAAGCAGGCGGAAACCTTCGCGGCGGTGCGGGCGGCCTTTGACATCCCGCGGATCGAGGAGCTGAAGCTGCGCGACTACCCGACGCTCCAGCACGTCATTCAGTTCGTCCGCGACCAGCGCCCCGACCTCGCCCCGGCGACCGTAGCGCCGGCGCCCGAGCCTGTTGTGGCGCCCTCGCCCGAGCCCATCGTGGCGCCCGCTGCCATGGCCGAGCTAGCGCCCGCCCCCGTTGTGCCAGCCGCAGCGGCCTCGCCTGCGCCGGCGGATGAGGTGGCGGCGAAGGTGCTGGCGATCGTGGCCGAGAAGACCGGCTACCCGCCGGAGATGCTCGACCTGGACCTCGACCTTGAGGCCGACCTGGGCGTGGACACGGTCAAGCAGGCGGAAACCTTCGCGGCGGTGCGGGCGGCCTTCGGAATCCCGCGGATCGAGGAGCTGAAGCTGCGCGACTACCCGACGCTCCAGCACGTCATTCAGTTCGTCCGCGACCAGCGCCCCGACCTCGCCCCGGCGGCCGACGCCGCCGAGCAGGCCGCGGAGCCGGACCCGACCGACCCCGACGACGAGCCGCCCCCGAGCGGCGGCTCGCCCTCCGGCGGCCCCAGCAGTTCGGCCGAGCCCTCCCCGCTCCAGGAGGTGGAGCGGGGGGCGGCCCGGGCCGAGCCCGTCGCCCTCGCCGAGGCCGAGCGCGCCCCGCGCCGTGCCCCCACGCCTGCGCTGCGGCCCCCGCTCGCCTTCTGCAAGCCCACCGGCGTGGCCCTCGCCGCCGGCGACCGTGTCGTCGTGATGATGGATCGCGGCGGCGTTGGGCGGGCCCTGGTCACCCGGCTGGGCCGGCGGGGCGTCGAGGCCCTGGTGATCGACGAGCCGCTGCCCGACGCCGACTTGCTGGCCCGCGTCGAGGGCTGGCGCGCCGAGGGTCCCATCCAGGGCGTCTACTGGCTGCCCGCCCTCGACCCCGAGCCCGAGCTTGCCGAGCTCGATCTGGCGGCCTGGCGCGAGCTGAACCGCGTCCGCGTCAAGGCGCTCTACCTGACGATGCGCGCCCTCTACGAGCAGGTCGCCGGGCCGGGCAGCTTTCTCGTCGCCGCGACCCGCCTGGGCGGCCTTCACGGCTACGGCCCCGAGGGGGCGACATCACCCCTCGGCGGCGCGGTGACCGGCTTCGCTAAGGCCTACAAGCGCGAGCGCCCCGACGTGCTGGTCAAGGCCGTCGACTTTGCGGCCGGCCGCAAGACGGCCGAGCCCGCCGACGAGCTGATCGCCGAAACCCTCGACGACCCTGGCGTGGTCGAGGTGGGCTACCACGAGGGCCTGCGCTTCGCGATCACCCTGCGCGAGCAGCCGGCCGCCCAGCCGGCGGTCGCCCTCGACAAGGAGACTGTCTTTCTCGTCAGCGGCGCCGCCGGCGGGATCACCAGCGCCATCGTCGCCGACCTGGCGGCGGCCAGCGGCGGCACCTTTTTCCTGCTCGACCTGGCCCCCGAGCCCAGCGCCGCGGATCCGCAGATCGCGCTGTTCCGTCAGGGCCGCGACGTGCTCAAGGCGGCCCTGATCGAGCAGTTGAAGGCCGCCGGCGAGCGCCCGACCCCGGTCACGGTCGAGCGGCGCCTGGCCGCCGTCGAGCGGGCCGAGGCCGCCCTGCGGGCGATCGAGGCGGTGCGTGCAGCCGGCGGCGCGGCCTTCTACCACAGCGTCGACCTGCGCGACGGCGCGGCTGTCGCCGCAGCGGTCGAGGAGGTGCGGGCCCGCTTCGAACGCGTCGACGTCCTGCTCCACGCGGGCGGGCTCGAGATCAGCAAGGCGCTGCCGTCGAAGGAGTCGGAGGAGTTTAACCGGGTCTTCGACGTCAAGGCCGACGGCATGTTCAATCTGCTGCGCGCCGCCGCCGGCATGCCGATCGGGACTATCCTGGCCTTCAGCTCGGTGGCCGGCCGCTTCGGCAACGCCGGCCAGGCCGACTACAGCGCCGCGAACGACCTGCTCTGCAAGCTGTGCAGCGCCACCCGGCGCACCAACGCCGCCGCCCGCGCCCTCGCCATCGACTGGACGGCCTGGGCCGACATCGGTATGGCCGCCCGCGGCTCTATCCCCCAGATCATGGCGGCGGCCGGCATCGAGCCGCTGCCCCCGGAGGTCGGGATCGCCGTCGTGCGCCGCGAGCTGCTTGCCGGCACCAGCGGCGAGCTCGTGATCGGCACCAGGCTGGGCACTCTGGTGGAGGAGCTCGACCCGAGCGGCGGCCTCGACCAGGCCCGCGCGGCCGCCGCCCTGGCCGCCCGCGAGCGCCCGCTCGTGATGATCGGCGGCCTGACGGCCGCGCCGCTCTACGGCGACATCCTGGCCGAGACCACGCTCGACCCCCATGAGCAGCCGTTTCTCTACGACCACCAGATCGAGGCGACGCCGGTGCTCCCCGGCGTGATGGGCAGCGAGGCCTTCGCCGAGCTGGCCGCCCTGCTCGCCCCCGGTATGCGCGTGGCCGCCATCGCGAACGAGCGCTTCAGCAGCCCGTTCAAGTTCTACCGCGACCAGCCGCGCACCCTGTACCTGAGCGTAACCGTCCGCCCCGACGGCGACGGCCTGCTCGCCCACACCGAGCTCCGCTCGGTGCTCAAGGCCCCGAAGCCCGGCCTGCCCGAGCAGGTCACTCGCCACTTCAGCGCCGACCTGCGGCTGACCCGCGCCCCGGCCGAGCTGCCGGAGCCGGCGCCGCTCTGGCCGGCGGCCGAGGCCCGCGTGGTCGGCCGGGCCGACATCTACGCCCTGTACTTCCACGGCCCGGCCTATCAGGTGCTGGAGCGCGTGCTGCTGGAGGAGGGGCGCGCGATCGGCGTGATGGCCGCCGACCTGCCCCCGGCCAGCGCGCCCGCGGGCGCCGACCAGCTGGTCGACCCGCTGCTCGTCGAGCTGTGCTTCCAGACGGCCGGGATCTGGCAGGCGGCCTTCCAGGGCGTTCTGGCCCTCCCCGCCGAGGTCGAAACATTGAACGTCTACCGTGAGCCGCCGGCCGCCGGCACGGCGCTCTACGCCGTGGTCACGCCGGTGGCCGATGGGTCCGCCTTCGACGCCCAGGTGCGTGACGCCGCCGGCCTTGTCTACGTGGCCCTGCGCGGCTACCACACGGTCGCCCTGCCGGGGCGCGTGGAGGTGTGAGGCCAGGTGAGACGGGGCGGCCAGGGCTTTTGCAGATGGTGGTGGCGACAATGATCGATTGGCTAATCCAGACAGGGGCAGACTGCCCGCCGGCCGAGCGATTTCTCGCCCACGCCGAGCTGGAGCGGCTGGCCGGGATGAGGGTGGCGAAGCGCCGCGACGACTGGCTGCTCGGGCGCTGGACGGCCAAGCAACTGCTGCGGGCCTGGCTTCGCCAGGCGACGGGCGCCGCGCCCGCCCCGGAGGAGCTGGCGATCGGGAGCGACCCCGACGGCGCGCCGCGCCTGGAGCTGGGTGCGGCGGGGCGCGGAGTTGCCCGGCCCTGCCTTTCGATCAGCCACGCGGGGGGGCGGGCCTTCTGCGCCATCGCCGCCAGCCCCGCCGTGGTCGGCGCCGACATCGAGCGGGTGGATGCGCGCGGCCCGGCCTTCGCCGCCGACTACTTCACGCCGCCCGAGCTCGCCCTGCTTGCCGCCGCCCCGGCGCGGAGCTATGACGTTCTGGCGACTGCTATCTGGAGCACCAAGGAGGCCGCGCTCAAGCTGAGCCGCCACGGCCTCAGCGTCGATACCCGCGCCGTGACCTGCCTGCCTGCCGGTGGCCCCTCGCCCTGTTGGCAGCCGGTGACGGTGCGGACGGGGCTCTGGCCGGGGCCGCTGTGGGGCTGGTGGCGCGAGGCCGAAAGCTTCGTGCTGACGCTTGTGGCGGCGCCGGGGTGGGGGCGGGCGACCGGCTCGGGGTGTGAGACTGTGGGCGAACATAGCGTTGGGATTGGCTAGCCCGAGGAGAGCAGCGATGCAGATGCAAGACTATATCGACCGGCTGCGCGCGCGCCGGGCGGCAGCCGCCGGCGGCCCCCAGGATGTCGAGGCCCAGCACAAGAAGGGCCGGCTCACGGCGCGCGAGCGGATCGAGCTGCTGTTCGACCCGGGCAGCTTCAACGAGATCGACACCCTCGTCGCCCCGCGCTACGATCGCTACATGGGCGGCAAGGGCTCGCGCCCCGGCGACGGCGTGATCAGCGGCTTCGGCCTGATCCACGGCCGTCAGGTCTTTGCCGCGGCCCAGGACGCGGCGGTGATGGGCGGCTCGCTCGGCGAGATGCACGCCAACAAGATTGTCAAGGCCATGCGCATGGCCCTGACCTACGGCTGCCCCTTTATCGCCCTGAACGACTCGGGCGGCGCTCGCATCCAGGAGGGCGTCGACAGCCTGGCCGGCTACGCGCGCATCTTCGACGCCAACTGCGAGTCCTCCGGCGTCATCCCGCAGCTCTCGGTCATCCTCGGCCCCTGCGCCGGCGGCGCGGTCTACTCGCCGGGCCTGACCGACTTCATCTTCATGACCGAGAACAGCTACATGTTCATCACCGGCCCCGACGTCGTCCGCTCCGTGATGCGCGAGGACGTCAGCCAGGAGCAGCTCGGCGGCGGCCGCATCCACAGCGAGGAAAGCGGCGTCAGCCACTTTCTCGCCCCGGACGACGGGACCTGCCTGGCCCAGGTGCGCGAGCTGCTCGGCTACCTGCCCTCGAACAACCGTGACGACCCGCCCTACATCGCCCCGCGCGACGACCCCGAGCGGCGCTGCCCCGAGCTTGAGCGGATCGTCCCCGTCGACCCGCAGCAGCCCTACGACGTGCGCCAGGTGATCGGCGCGATCGTGGACGAGGGCCGCTTCCTCGAAGTCCACGCCCTCTGGGCCCAGAACATGGTCGTCGGCTTCGCCCGCCTCGACGGCTACGTAGTCGGGATCGTCGCCAACCAGCCGACCGTGCTCGCCGGCACGATCGACATCAAGGCCTCGATCAAGGCGACCCACTTCATCCGCACCTGCGACGCCTACAACATCCCGATCGTCACCCTGCAGGATGTGCCGGGCTTTCTGCCGGGCACCAACCAGGAGTACGGTGGGATCATCCGCAACGGCGCCCGCCTGATCTACGCCTACAGCGAGGCGACGGTGCCGAAGCTGATGATCATCCTGCGCAAGAGCTACGGCGGCGCCTACTGCGTGATGAGCAGCAAGGGCCTGCGCGGCGACCTGATCTACGCGTGGCCGAACGCCGAGCTGGCGGTGATGGGCGCGGCCGGCGCCGTCAACATCCTGTTCCGCAACGAGGTCAAGGCCGCCGCCGACCCGGAGGCGCGCCGGGCGGAGCTGATCGGGCAGTACCAGGAGCAGTTCAACAACCCGTATGTCGCCGCCGCCCGCGGCCTCGTCGACGATGTGATCGAGCCCGCCGACAGCCGGCGCATCCTGATCCGCGCCCTCCGCGTGACTTTGAACAAGCGCGAGCGCCACCTGCCGAAGAAGCACGGCCTTTCGCCGATGTAGGAGCCCCTCATGTTCAAGTCGCTGCTGATCGCGAACCGCGGCGAGGTGGCGGTGCGGGTGGTGCGGGCCTGCCGCGACCTGGGCCTGCGCGCGGTCGTCGTCCACGACGACGCCGACGCCGACGCGCTCCACGTGCGCCTCGCCGACCGCGCCTACCCCCTGCGCTCGCCCCTCGGCTACCGCGCCGCCGATGAGCTGGTCGAGATCGCTCTGGCGAGCGGCGCCGAGGCCGTCCACCCCGGCTATGGCTTTCTCGCCGAAAGCCCGGCCTTCGCCCGCCGCTGCGTCGAGGCCGGGATCGCGTTCGTCGGGCCGGGCGCCGATTGCCTGGAGCGCGTGGGGGACAAGATCGGCGCGGCCGCCATCGTCGCCGCCGCCGGTCTGCCGACCACTCGCTGTTCCAGCCGGGCCTTCGGGCCCGGCGACGAGGAGGCGCTCGCCGCCGAGGCCGATGCGCTCGGCTACCCGCTTGTGATCAAGACCGCTGCCGGCGGCCGGGGCCGCGGCACGCTTGTCGTGCGCCGCCCGGAGCGGCTGGCCGCCGCGGTCGAGCGCTCCCGCGCCGCCGCCCTCGCCGTCTTCGACGACCCGCGGCTGTTCCTGGAGGCGGCCGTCCTGCCCTCGCGCTACCTGGAAGTGACGGTGTTGAGCGACGGCCGCGGCGGCCGGGTCCACTTCGGCGAGCGCGACGCCTCGATCCAGCGCAACAACCTGAAGCTGATCACGGAGGCGCCCGCGCCCGGCCTGAGCCCCGAGCTGCGCGAGCGGATCTGGGCGATGGCCCTACAGGCCGCCGAGGCGCTGGGCTGTGAGGGGCTGTGCAACGTCGAGCTGGTGCTCGACGGGGCCGGCCAGCCCTTCTTCACCGAGGTCAAGCTGCGCCTGCCGATCGAGCACCCCGTTGCCGAGCTGATCAGCGGCGTCGACCAGGTCTGCGCCCAGATCCGCGTTGCGGCGGGCGAGCCACTGCCGCTCGCCCAGGCCGACATCCGGCTCCACGGCGTCGCCGTGCAGTGCCGGGTCAACGCCGAGGACCCGGCGCGCGGCTTTCTGCCCGCCCCCGGCCGCCTGGCCGGGCTGCGCTCGCCCGGCGGCCCGGGGGTGCGCCTCGACAGCCACGCCTTCGCCGGATGGGAGCTGCCTCTGCGCTACGACCCGCTCCTGGCCAAGCTCGCCGTCTGGGGCCCCGACCGGGCGAGCTGCCTCGGCCGGCTGCGGCGGGCCCTCGCCGAGCTAGTGGTGGAGGGCCTGCCGACCAACCTGCCGCTGATCCGCCAGGTTGTCGACGACCCGCGCTTTGTCGCCGGCGACTACACCACCGAGTTCGGCCGCCACCCGGCCCCGGTCGGCTCCCGGCCGGACGACCTCGCCGACCTCGCTGCCGTCGCCGCCCTCGCCCACCTGCTCGCCGGCCGCCCCCGCCCCGCCAGCCAGCCCCCCGCCTTTACGACCGGCTGGCACCACGGCAGCCGCGAGCTGCCCGGGTAACGCCAGGGGAAAGGGTTTATACATATGGCTGTATTTGACATAACAATCGACGGCGCCCGATATACGGTGGAGCTGAACGGGGTGCAAGGGGCCGATGGGCGCTACGTGGTCACGGTGGACGGCGTGCCGCGCGCGGTGCGTTTGACGCCGCCGGCCGAGCCCGCCGGGCTGTATCTGGCCGTAGTGGCGGGCCGGCCCTATGAGCTAGCGCTCGACAGCGAGCTGCGCTGGATGCAGACGGCCCACGGCCGGCACGACGTCGAGCTGCGCGACGTCGCCGCGGCCGCGCCGCGGCCGCACGGCGGCGACGGGCGAGTCAAGGCGCCCATCCCCGGGACGGTGGTGCGGCTGCTGGCGGAGCCGGGGCAGGCGGTGGCGGCCGGCCAGCCGATCTTGATCCTGGAGGCCATGAAGATGCAGAACGAGATCTGCGCGGGGCGAGCCGGCGTGCTCGCCAGCGTCCATGTCGCGCCCGGGCAAAGCGTCGGGCTCGGCGTGCTGCTCGCGGAGATCGGGGAGGGGCAGGGGAGCTGAGTGGCCCGCCAGGTGAAACGAGAGCAGGAGATCGGCCTCGCATCGCGCGGGGCCGGCCTCCTGCTCGTTTGCGCCGGCGGGAGGCGAGCCGGCCCTACGCGAGGCCGAACTCGCGCTCCGCGGTGCCGATACTTTCGTCGAGGATCGCGATGATCCGGTCGATCTCCTCGCGGGTGATCACGAGCGGCGGGGCGATGTGCAGGATCTCCCAGACGCGCGTGAGCAGCCGGCGCTCGACGGCGAGCTGGTGGACGCGCTTGATGAAGTCGGAGTCGCGGGCCCACTTCTCCTTCGTGCCCTTGTTCTTGACCAGCTCGATGGCGCAGAGCAGGCCAAGGCCGCGGGCGTCGCCCACGGTCGGGTGACGGTCGGCGAGGCCGCGCAGGCCGGCGAGCAGGTAGTCGCCCATCTCGGCGGCGCGCTGGGGCAGCCCCTCCCGCTCCATGATCTCGATGTTTTTCAGCGCGGCGGCCGCGGCCACCGCCTGGCCACCGAAGGTCAGCAGGTGGCTGACCGTGTTACGCTCGTCGGTGAAGACCTCGAAGACGCTCGGGCGCACGATCGTGGCCGCGATCGGGGCGTAGCCGCTGGCCAGGCCCTTCGCCATCGTCATGATGTCGGGGGTGACGCCGAAGTGCTCGCTGGCGAACCAGCGGCCGGTTCGGCCGAAGCCGTTGATCACCTCGTCCATGATCAGCAGCACGCCGTGGCGGTCGCAGATCTCGCGCAGCAGCTGCCAGTACTTCGGCGAGGGGATGTGGACGCCGTTCGACGACGAGATCGGCTCGCCGATCACGGCGGCCACCGTTTCCGGGCCCTGGAACAGGATCTCCTGCTCGACCCACTTCGCGCACATCACGTCGCCCTCCTCGCCCGCGAGGCCGAAGTCGTTGCGGTAGCGGTTGGGCGAGGGCACGTGGTACACGCCGTCCATCAGCGGGCCGAAAAAGCGCTCCTGGGCGGCGCGGTTGCCCGTGGTCAGGCTCATGGCCCCGTAGGTCATGCCGTGGTAGGAGCCGCGGCGGGCGATGATCTTGTAGCGCTTGGGGAAGCCGCGCAGCACCTGAACCTGCTTGGCGATCTTGATCGCCGTCTCCACCGCCTCCGAGCCGCCCGAGGAGAAGAAGACGCGCCGCAGGTCGCCCGGCGTGATCTCCGCCAGCTTCTCCGCGAGCTGCACGGCGGGAATGGAGGTGTAGGCCGCCGAGGAAACGTAGGCCAGCTTGGCGGCCTGCTCGGCCATCGCCTCGGCGATCTCGCGCCGGCCGTGGCCGGCGTTCACCACCCAGAGCCCGGCCAGGGCGTCGATCCAGGCCTCGCCGCGGGCGTCATAGAGCGTCGAGCCCTCGCCACGCTCGAAGACGTGGAGGCCCTGGCGCTCGGCCAGCTCGACATAGTTGATCGTGTGGATCCAGACGTGGTCAAGCCCCTTCTGATAGATCGGGGCGTCGTAGGGGGCGGCGTGGGCCGCGGCGGGGTCGCCGGGCTGCATGGTCTCGGTCGTCATCGATCTGCTCCACCAAACGTGCGGAACCGCGGTAGGCGCAAGTATAGCACTCCGCCGCCGCAGCGGTTCGGGTGAAGGAGTCTTATCCCCCCGGCGATCAGTTCTTACGTCGCAAGCCGGAGCCCGCGTGCTAGGCTCTGTGCATTGCTTGCGCGAATCAATAGTGGCCCAGACACACGAACGATGGAGTATCGGGAGGGCACGATGGACGATTCCTGGACGACGCTCGACGGGAACGAGGCGGTGGCGCGGATCGCCTACCGGCTGAGCGAGGTTGCGGCGATCTACCCGATCACACCGTCGACGTCGATGGGCGAGCTCGCCGACGCGTGGTCGGCCGCCGGCCTGCCCAACCTGTGGGGCAGCGTCCCGACGGTGGCCGAGATGCAGTCCGAGGGCGGCGCCGCCGGAGCGATCCACGGCGCGCTCCAGGCCGGCGCCCTCGCCACCACCTTCACCGCCTCCCAGGGCCTGCTCCTGATGATCCCCAACATGTACAAGATCGCCGGCGAGCTGACCCCGGCGGTCTTTCACGTGGCGGCCCGGGCCCTCGCCGCCCAAGGGCTCTCGATCTTCGGCGACCACTCGGACGTGATGGCCGTGCGCGCCGCCGGCTGGGCCATGCTCGCCTCCAGCACCGTCCAGGAGGCCCACGACATGGCCCTGGTGGCCCACGCCACCACCTTGCGCGCCCGCGTGCCCTTCGTCCACTTCTTCGACGGCTTCCGCACCTCGCACGAGATCAACGCCGTGCAGCTGCTCTCCGACGAGGTGCTGCGGGCCCTCGTCGACGACGAGCTGATCCGGGCCCACCGCGCCCGGGCCCTGTCGCCCGACCACCCCACCGTCCGCGGCACCGCCCAGAACCCCGACGTGTACTTCCAGGCCCGCGAAAGCGTCAACCCGCGCTACCTGGCCTGCCCCGCGATCGTCCAGGCGACCATGGACCAGCTTGCCGCCCACACCGGCCGCCAGTACCGCCTGTTCGACTACGACGGCGCCCCAGACGCGGAGCGGGTGCTGGTGATCATGGGCTCGGGCGCCGAGACGGCCCGCGAAACCGCCGCCTTCCTCGCCGCGCGCGGCGAAAAGGTCGGCGTGGTCACGGTGCGCCTGTTCCGCCCCTTCGCCGCCGAGCGGCTGCTGGCCGCCCTGCCGCCGAGCGCTCGCGCCGTCGCCGTGCTCGACCGGACGAAGGAGCCGGGCAGCCAGGGCGAGCCGCTGTTCCTCGACGTCGTCGCCGCGCTCCACGCCGGCGGCCGGGCGATCCCGACCGTGGTCGGCGGGCGCTACGGCCTCGCCTCCAAGGAGTTTACCCCGGCCATGGCGCGGGCCGTCTTCGACGAGCTGGCCGGCCCGCGCCCGCGCCACGGCTTCACCGTCGGCATCACCGACGACGTGTGCGGGACGAGCCTCCCCGTCGACCCTGGCTTCAGCATCGAGGAGCCGGACGTGGCCCGCTGCGTCTTCTGGGGCCTCGGCGCCGACGGCACGGTGGGCGCGAACAAGGACTCGATCAAGATCATCGGCGAGGAGCCGGGCACCTACGCCCAGGCCTACTTCGTCTATGACTCAAAGAAGTCCGGCTCGGTCACCGTGTCGCACCTGCGCTTCGGGCCGCGCCCGATCCGCGCCCCGTACCTGATCGACACGGCGAGCTTCGTGGCCTGCCACCAGTTCGGCTTTCTGGAGCGGCTCGACGTGCTGGAGCAGGCCGCGCCCGGGGCGACCTTCCTGCTCAACAGCCCCTTCGGGCCCGACGAGGTGTGGGAGCATCTACCGGTCGAGGTCCAGGAGGCGATCCGGGCCAAAGGGCTGCGGCTGTTCGTGATCGACGCCGGGCGGGTGGCTCAGGAGCAGGGGATGGGCGGCCGGATCAACCGGATCATGCAAACCTGCTTCTTCGCGATCGGCAGCGGCGTGGAGCGCGGGGCCGCGATCGAGAAGATCAAAAAGAGCATCGCCAAGACCTACGGCAAGCGCGGCCAGGCGGTGGTGCAGAAGAACCTTGCCGCCGTCGACGCCACTCTCGCCCACCTCCACGAGGTGCCCGTCGGCCCAGACGTCCTGGCGGCGGCCCCGAGCTTCGCGACCAACGGCGCCGTCGCCGTGGCGGCTGTGGCCGGCCTCACCCGCCGGCCGCCCGTGCCGGCCGAGGCGCCGGCCTTCGTGCAGGACGTGCTCGGCCCCATGATCGCCGGCAAGGGCGACCGGCTCCCGGTGAGCGCCCTGCCCGACGACGGCGTTTACCCCACCGGCACGGCCCGCTGGGAGAAGCGTAACCTTGCCGTGGAGATCCCGGTGTGGGACCCGGAGCTGTGCATCCAGTGCGGCAAGTGCGCGATGGTCTGCCCGCACGCCGTGATCCGGCCCAAGCTGTACGACCCGGCGCTGCTCGATGGCGCCCCGGCCGGCTTCCGCTCCGCCCCCTCGCGCTTCAAGGAGTTCCCGGGCCAGGCCTACACCCTCCAGGTTTCCCCGGAGGACTGTACGGGCTGCGCCCTGTGCTTCGAGGCCTGCCCCGTGAAGGACAAGCGGGCGGTCGGGCGCCGCGCGATCAACATGGCCCCACAGCCGCCGCTACGTGCCCAGGAGCGCGCAAGTTGGGAGTTCTTCCTCGGGCTGCCGGAGGTGGAGCGGGCCGGGTTGAACCTGGGCACGATCAAGAACAGCCAGTTGATGATCCCGCTGTTCGAATTCTCTGGCGCCTGCTCTGGCTGCGGCGAGACGCCCTATATCAAGCTGCTCACCCAGCTCTTCGGCGATCGCACCCTGATCGCCAACGCCACCGGCTGCTCCTCGATCTACGGCGGCAACCTGCCGACCACGCCCTACACGGTGAACCGCGACGGCCGCGGCCCGGCCTGGGCCAACTCGCTCTTCGAGGACAACGCCGAGTTCGGCCTGGGCATGCGGCTGGCCCTGGACGAGCAGCAGATCCAGGCCGAGGCGCTGCTACGCGAGCACGCCCCGCTCGTGGGGCCGGCGCTGGCCGAGGCGCTGCTCGGCGCCGACCAGCGCGACGACGCCGGGATTGCCGCCCAGCGCGAACGGGTGGGTCGGCTCAAGCTCGTGCTGGCCGATGCGATGGCCGCCCAGAGCGACCCGCGCGACGAGTTTGTAACGAGCGAGTGCGCCGACCTGGCGCGGCTCCAAAGCCTGGCCGACGCGTTGGTGCGGCGGAGCGTCTGGATCGTCGGCGGCGACGGCTGGGCCTACGACATCGGCTTTGGCGGGCTCGACCATGTGCTCGCCTCGGGGCGCAACGTCAAGGTGCTCGTGCTCGACACCGAGGTTTACTCCAACACCGGTGGCCAGTCCTCCAAGTCGACCCCGCTCGGCGCGGTGGCCAAGTTCGCGGCGAAGGGCAAGGCCACCGCCAAGAAGGACCTGGGGATGCTCGCGATGGCCTACGGCAGCATCTACGTGGCCCGCGTGGCGATGGGCGCCGACGACCTGCAAACGCTGCGCGCCTTTATGGAGGCCGAGGCCTACGACGGCCCGGCGCTGATCATTGCCTATAGCCACTGCATCGCCCACGGTATCGAGATGCGCCAGGGTTTGGAGCAGCAGAAGCTGGCCGTCCAGTCCGGCGTGTGGCCGCTCTACCGCTACAACCCGGAGGCGCCGGGGCAGGGCAAGCCGGCGCTGACGCTCGACTCCAAGGCGCCGAGCGTGCCGCTGGAGCAGTACGTCGACCACGAGGCCCGTTTCCGCATGCTCGCCCAGAGCGACCCGGCCCGGGCCGAGGCCCTGATGAGCCAGGCGAAGCAGGAGGTGCGGGGCCGCCGGCAGGTGCTCGAGCAGCTCGCGGCGCGCCAGAACGGAGGGGAGCAATGATCGACCTGACGACAAGCTACCTCGGGCTGCGGCTGCGCAGCCCGCTGGTGGCATCGGCATCGCCGCTCTCGAAGAAGGTGGAGACGGTGCGGCGCATGGAGGAGGCGGGGGCCGCGGCGGTGGTGCTGTACTCGCTCTTCGAGGAGCAGATCCTCCACGAAAGCCACGCCCTCGACCACTACCTGAACCGCAGCGCCGAAAGCTACGCCGAGGCCCTGAGCTACTACCCGGACCTGCCGCACTACAACCTGGAGCCCGACCGCTACCTGGAGCACCTGCGGCGCTGCAAGGAGGCGGTGCAGATCCCCGTGATCGGCAGCCTGAACGGCGTGTCGCTCGGCCATTGGGTCGAGTACGCCAGCCTGATCGAGCAGGCGGGCGCCGACGCCCTGGAGCTGAACCTGTACTACCTGCCCACCGACCCGTCGCTCGTCGGGGTCGAGCTGGAGGAGGTGTACATCACCCTGGTGCGCGACGTGCGGGCCCAGGTGCGCATCCCGCTCGCCGTCAAGCTCAGCCCGTTCTTCAGCGCGCTGCCGAACATGGCCCGCCGCCTGGCCGCGGCCGGCGCCGACGGCCTGGTGCTGTTCAACCGCTTCTACCAGCCCGATATCGACCTGGAGCGGCTGGAGGTGGTGCCGACGGTGCACCTCAGCCGGTCGGAGGACCTGCTGCTGCCGCTACGCTGGATCGCGATCCTGTCGGGGCAGACCCGGGCCGACTTTGCCCTCACCGGCGGCGTGCATAGCGCCCCCGACGTGCTCAAGGCGATGATGGTCGGCGCCCGCGTGGCAATGCTCGCCTCCGAGCTGCTGGCCCACGGCGTCGGCCGGCTCGGCGCGATCGAGCGCGACCTGCGGGCCTGGATGGAGGCGAATGAGTATGTGTCGATCGCGCAGATGCAGGGCAGCATGAGTCAGCGCGCCGTGTCCGACCCTGCCGCCTTCGAGCGGGCTCACTATATGCGCGCCCTGAACAGCTTCGACATGCGCCTGCCGTAGGGCAACGGCGCTACTGGCGGGCCGACGTCTTTGCGAAGACGTCGGCCCCGACCTGGAGGGGGACGTGATGAACGACATCCTCGGCGACGACCACGGCCCGTGCGTGGCAGTCTTTGGCTACGGCGACGAGCGGGGGGGCGATGGCTCGGTCGGGCTGCGCGTGGCCCGCGCAGTGGCCTCCTGGCAGCTCCCCGGGGTGCGGGCCATGGCGATGCAGCAGCTCACCCGCGAGCACGCGGCCGCGCTCGCCACGGCGGACCACGCCTTTTTCGTCGACGCATGGGAAACGGAGGGCGACGCCGAGCCACGGCTCGTCGCGCTGGAGCCTGAGCCGGGGGTGCCGCCGGACGCCCGGGGCGACGACCCGCGGGCCCTGCTCGCGCTCGCAGAGGCGCTCTACGGGCGCCGCCCCGGCGCGTGGCGGCTGCTCATCCCCGCGTCGCACTTCGCCTGCGGGGCGAACCTGTCGCCGGCCACCAGCCGGGGGATGCTGGTGGCGCTGCGGCTGCTGCGCGACCTCATGCCCACCCTGGCGAAGTGCGAGCGCTGTACGCGCGTGGTGTGATGCCCGTCTTGGGCGGGGCCCTACGGGTGTTGCCCGGGGGCAAACGACCGCCGGGCGGATGTTGTAGTTCCGCAGCCTCTGCACGATGCTGCCGGCCATGCTTGAGCTGCGGGGACGCGCGCTGTGCCCGGCGCTACGGCTCGCGCCTGCGGTAGGCGACGACGACGGAGCGCAGCTGGGACTCCAGGCCGCTCAGGCACTCCAGCTCGCTGTCGGAAAGCGGGGCGGCCTCGATGCCCCGCACCGGCTCGCCCGGGCCGCGGGGAGCGTTCATCGGCTCGAAGGCCAGGAGATAGTCAGCCCCCAGGGCCCGCTCGGCGTCCGACAGGAGCCGCTGCTGCTCCGGGGAAAGGTCGGCCCATTTCCAGGTGGGGTTGGTCATACATCCTCCCGCGCTCGATAAGGGGACGCTTTTGCGCCCCGTCGCTCCGCCCGGCTCGGCTGTCGGGGTTGCTCTTGCAGTATACCAAGGCCCGTGCCGGCCGGGCGGCCTTTCGCCCCCATCACTCCTTGCCGGGGACGCCGGCCTCGTCAAAGGTGGCCATCTCGTCAAGGAGCCGGCAGGCGGCCTGGCAGAGCGAGATAGCGAGCGCCGCACCGGTGCCCTCGCCCAGGCGCAGGCCGAGGTCGAGCAGCGGGTCGAGGTCGAGCCGGGTCAGGATGGCGGCGTGCCCGCGTTCGACGGAGCGATGGGCGGGAATAAGGTAGGGCTGAAGCGCCGGCGCTAACCCGCAGGCGAGGAGCGCCGCCGCCCCCGAGATAAAGCCGTCGACCACGACGGGCAGGCGCCGGGCGGCCGCGCCGAGCATCACCCCGGCCAGGCCGCCGATCTCGAAGCCTCCGACCGCGGCCAGCACGCCGAGCGGGTCGGCCGGGTCGGGCCGGTGGAGGGCGAGGGCCCGTTCGACCACGGCCACCTTGCGCGCCAGGCCCGAGTCGTCCACCCCGGTGCCGCGCCCGGTCACCTCGGCGGCGGGCCGCCCCGTGAGCGCCGCCACGATCGCGCTCGACGCGGTGGTGTTGCCGATGCCCATGTCACCGGTGGCGATGCTGTCGGCCCCGGCGGCGATCACGTCGGCGGCCACGCCGATGCCGCTTTCGAGTGCCTGGAGTGCCTGCCCGCGGGACATGGCCGGGCCCGCGGCGAGGTCGGCCGTGCCGAGGGCGACCTTGCGGTCGATAAGCTCGGGGTGGGGCGGGATCGGGGCGGCGACGCCCATGTCGACGACCACCACGCGCGCCCTGACCTGGCGGGCCAGCACATTGATCGCCGCCCCGCCACCGAGAAAGTTCAGCACCATCTGCGGGGTGACGGCGGCAGGAAAAGCGCTCACACCGCGGGCGGCAACGCCGTGGTCAGCGGCCATGACGATCACGGCCGGACGCAGCAGCCGCGGCCTGGCCTGGCCGGTGATTCCCGCGATCTGTATCGCGAGGGCCTCAAGGCGGCCAAGCGAGCCGGCCGGTTTGGTCAACTGGCCCTGGCGGGTGCGGGCCGCGGCGCTGGCCGTCGCGTCGGGCGGGCCAATCTGGGCGATTGTTTCCGAAAGCAGGCTCATCTGGTTCTCCGCGCATCGCTCCGGGCGCCGGCTTGCGCAAGCGCCTCGGCTATAGCATACACCCAGGCCGCGCCCCCATCTACCGCGGAGATCGCAGAGCCGCGCTCCAGTCCCTCCCACCCCGGCGGCCCTGTCCTGCTACAACCCCTCATTGTACTGTTTGCTCAATTTTGACTTTTTCCCGAGGCATTTAAAAGGAGTGCCCTTTCTGCCTTGTCTTTAAACGCGCTTTCTCACGCAAGTCATTTGACAAGCGCCCTGCCCTACTTCATAATCAGGGCGCCGGGAAAAAGTAGTCATTTTTGAGTATTTCCGCACGTTGCCGGGAGTTGTGGAGGGCCGCGATGGGCAGGGGCAAACAGGCGCTCACAATCGAGCCGGCCATCCTCGGCTTTCTGCGCGAGGGGCCGCTCTACGGCTACGACCTGTACCAGCGCCTGGTGGCGCCGGCGGCCCTGGGGAGGGTGTGGCCGCTCGGGCAAAGCCAGTTTTACGCGCTGGCGGCGCGCCTGGAGGCCGAGGGCTTCATCGCCGTCACCCCGGAGCCGCGGGGAGGCCGGCCGCCGCGCAAGCTGCTGTGCCTTACTCCGGCGGGGGAGGTGGCCTTCAGCTCATGGCTGCACGCGCCGGTCGACCTGGCCGAGAACCTGGAGCGCGACTTACTGGCCCGCCTGTTCTTCGCCCGGCAGGCCGGCCCTGCGGCGGTGCAGCGGCTCCTGGCGCCGCAGCGCGCCCGCCTGCGGGCCTGGCTGCACTGGCTGCGCGAGGAGGCGCGGGAGCGGGCCGTCGCCCACAGCTACCCGTGGCTCGTGCACCAGTGGCAGATCCGCCAGGCCGAGGCCGCGCTGGACTGGCTCGACACTTTTGGGGCCGCCCCCACCACCCTGTGCGTGACCTACCGAATCGCCCCGGTCGCGGATAGCTCTGTCGCGGCACTGGCCTCCCAGTTTGTCGCCTTCGCCTGCGGGCCGCTGGGCCAGGCCACGCTTGTTCGTGCCGGCTTCCTGCCCGCGGGCGAGGCCGCGCTCCAGGCGCCCGCGCCAGCGGGGCACCTCCACGGCCGGCTGGTTGTTTATGCGGCCTCGTCGCTCACCGCCGCGTTCGAGGCGATCGGCGAAGCGTTTCGCGCGGCTCACCCCGATGTGGAGCTCGCCTTCACCTTTGGCGGCTCGCAGGCCCTCGCCGGCGCGCTGGCGAAGGGGGCCCGCGCGGATGTGTACGCGCCCGCCCACGACGACGCCCTTGCCACCGCGGTGGCCGCCGGACGGGTCGCCGCCGATGCGGCGCGCACCCTCGGCCACAACCAGCTCGCGATCGTGACGCCGGCTCAGCGCCCCACCCCCCTACTCACCCTTGGCGACCTGGCCCGCCCCGGCCTGCGGCTGGCCTTCGGCTCCGGGGCCACGGCGATCGGGCGCTACGCCCAGGAGGCGCTCAGCGCCGCAGAGCAACAGGGCGCTCTTGGCGGCGCGGGCGCGGCGGCCGTGCTGCACAATGTGGTCCACTACGCTGAGACGGTCACCGGGGTGCTGGCCAAGGTGGCCCAGGGCGAGGTCGACGCCGGGATCGTCTTTACGTCGGACTACCACCGGGCCGGCGGCAGAGTCCAGGTCACCGCCGTGCCGCCGCTGCGCTGATCGCGGCCGAACCGCGCCACAGAGGCACCGAGGACGCAGAGGCTTGACCAGGCATATGGTGGCTCTGCGCGCTTTGTCCCTTCAGGGGAGATGAACGCCTCGCCGTCCTATTAGCTGGCCAACGCCTTTGTTCTTGCCCGCCGTATCGAGGAGGTCTTCGTGCTGCGCTCGCCCGTCGCCCTGCTGACCCTTGCGTTCGCCCTGCTGCTCGCGGCCTGCGGCAGCGCCCCCGCCACCCAGCCCACCGCCCCCGCGGCCCCCACCGACGCCCCAGCGCCGACGACCGCGCCCACCGGCGCCCCGACCGCCGCGCCCACGACAGTGGCCCGAGAGGCGACGCTGAACGTCTTTGCGGCGGCCTCGCTGACCGAGGCCTTCGAGGAGATCGCGACCGCGTTCGAGGCGGCGAACCCGGGCGTGGATGTGGTCTACAACTTCGCCGGCTCGCAGCAGCTGGTCGCCCAGATCGGCGAGGGCGCCCCTGCCGACGTCTTTGCCTCGGCCAACCGCAGCCAGATGGAGGCGGCGATCAAGAGCACGCGCGTCGTCAGCGGCACCCAGCAGACCTTTGTGCGCAACCGGCTGGTTGTGATCACGCCCGCGGACAACCCGGGCCAGATCGCTACCCTGGCGGACCTGACGAAGCCCGGGCTGCGCATCATCCTGGCGGACAAGGCGGTGCCGGTGGGCCAGTACAGCCTGGACTTCCTGGCGAAGGCCAGCGCGCTGCCCGCGTACACCGAAAGCTACAGCCCCACCGTGCTCGCCAACGTGGTAAGCTACGAAGACAACGTCCGCTCCGTGCTGACCAAGGTGGCCCTCGGCGAGGGCGACGCCGGGATCGTATACACCACGGACGCGGCGCTCGACGCCGACAACGTGGCGCAGATCGCCATCCCCGACGAGCTAAACACAATCGCCTCCTACCCGATCGCGCCGCTGGCCGACAGCCCGAACGCGGAGCTGGCCCAGGCCTTCATCGACTATGTGCGCTCGCCGGCCGGCCAGCAGGTGCTCGTCAAGTTCGGTTTTATCTCGGCTTCGGGCTCGTAGGCGGGCCGCCGACCGCCCTGGTGGGGGAGTGTGGAAGGTTCACTGACACAGCGCGAGGCGGCGGGCCAGCGCAGGCGCGGCGCTGCCGGCGGGTGGCTCGGCTGGCTGCTGGCCCTGCCGCTGCTGAGCTTTCTGCTGCTGCCGCTTCTGGCGTTGCTGCTGCGCCTGGAGTGGGGCGGGCTGTGGGCTACGTTGCGCAGCCCTGTGGTGGCGCAGGCCCTCGGCCTGAGCCTGGCGACGACCCTGGTCGCCACGGCGCTCGCCCTCGCCCTGGGCGGGCCGCTGGCATTTCTGCTGGCCCGCCGGCAGTTCCGCGGGCGGGCCGTGATCGACACGCTGATCGACCTCCCGATGGTCCTGCCGCCCTCGGTGGCCGGCATCGCCCTGCTGATGGCGTTCGGGCGGCGCGGCCTGATCGGCGCGCCGCTCGCCGAGCTCGGGGTCAGCATCTCCTTCACCGTCGTGGCGGTGGTGCTGGCCCAGTGCTTCGTGGCCGCGCCCTACTTCGTCAAGGCGGCCACGGCCGGCTTCACGGGGGTGGACCGCGAGCTGGAGCAGGCCGCGGCCCTCGACGGCGCCAGCCCCGCCCAGGTGTTGCGCTACATCACCGTGCCGCTGGCCTGGCCGGCCCTGTTTAGCGGCACGGTGATGACCTGGGCCCGCGCCCTCGGCGAGTTCGGGGCCACGATCATCTTCGCCGGCAACCTCCCCGGGCGGACCCAGACCATGCCACTCGCCATCTACCTCGGCTTCGAGCGCGACCTCAACCTCGCCCTGACCCTCGCCGCTATCCTGCTCGTCATCTCCTTCGCCGTCCTCGCCCTCGTCAAGGGCCTGCTCAAGCAGCGCGTGGGGGTGAGCTAGGGCGGTCAGAATGACGAGCTGGAGTGTGCTAGTGATTGTGGCGCGGCGTTTTTGCGGCGACAGCGCGGTACTTCGCGGCGGCCTCGATGATCGCTCCGTCGGCGAGTTGGCCCACGGTGGCGCGGTACAGCTCCTGCCAGGGCGTGGCGTGCTCAAGGGCGGGCTGGGCTAGAGCAGCCTTGCGCCGGGCGATCTCCTCGTCGGGGACGAGGGCGTCGCAGCGGCCCGCGCCGAGGTCGATACGGATGGTGTCGCCCGTCTGGAGCCAGGCCAGCCCCCCGCCGGCCGCAGCCTCCGGCGAGGCGTTGAGGATCGAAGGGCTGTCGGAGGTGCCGGACTGGCGTCCGTCGCCGATGGTCGGCAGCGAGGCAACGCCGCGCTGGAGCAGGGCGTCGGGCGGCTGCATGTTAACCACCTCGGCCGCCCCCGGCCAGCCCAGGGGGCCGGCGCCACGGATCACCAGGACGCAGTTCTCGTCGATCGCAAGACCCGGGTCGTTGATCCGGGCGTGGTAGTCCTCGGCGCCGTCGAAGACGATCGCCCGGCCCTCGAACACGCCCTCGCGGCCGGGCTCGCTCAGGTAGCGCTGGCGGAACTCGGCCGAGATCACACTGGTCTTCATGATCGCGAAGTCGAACAGGTTGCCGGACAGGACGAGGAACCCGGCGGCCGGCTTCAGGGGCGCCTCGTAGGGCGTAATCATTTCGCGGTCGGCGCTTTCGCGCCCGGCGACGTTTTCGGCCAGCGTCCGGCCGGTCACCGTGACAACCGTGCCGTCGAGCTTGCCCGCCCGGAGCAGCTCGTGGAGCACCGCGGGCACGCCGCCGGCGCGATGAAAGCGCTCGCCGAGGTACTTGCCGGCGGGCTGCATGTTCACCAGCAGCGGGATGTCATAGCCGTGGGCCCAGTCCTGCGGCGACAGCTCGACGCCGGCGTGGCGGGCCATGGCGGCAAGGTGAGGCTGGGCGTTGGTCGAACCGCCGAGCGCGGCGATCGCGACGATCGCATTCAGGAAGGCGGCTCGGGTCAGGATCTGGGACGGCCGCAGGTCCTCGTAGGCCATCTCCACGACCCGCCGGCCGGTGGCGTAGGCCATCTGGCCGCGCTCGCGGTAGGGCGCGGGGATCGCGGCGCAGCCGGGAAGCGACATGCCGAGCGCCTCGGCCACGGCGTTCATCGTTGAGGCGGTGCCCATCGTATTGCAGTGCCCCGCCGATGGGGCCGAGGCCATCGCGGCGTCGAAGAACTCCGCCTCGTCGATCAGGCCGGCGGCCAGCCGGCGCCGGCTTTTCCAAATGACCATGCCGGAGCCGACCAGCTCGCCTTCAAACCAGCCGTCCAGCATCGGCCCGCCCGACAGCACGATCGCCGGGATGTCGACGGTTGAGGCGGCCATGAGCGCGGCGGGGGTGGTCTTGTCGCAGCCCGTGGTGAGCACGACGGCGTCGATCGGGTAGCCGTAGAGCACCTCGACCAGGCCAAGGTAGGCCAGGTTGCGGTCAAGGGCGGCGGTGGGGCGGCGGCAGTTCTCGAAGATCGGATGGACGGGGAACTCGATCGGGATGCCGCCCGCGTCGCGGATCCCGTCGCGCAGGCGGCGGGCCAGGTCGAGGTGGATGCGATTGCAGGGGGACAGGTCGCTCCCGGTCTGGGCGATCCCGATGATCGGCTTGCCCGCGCGCAGCTCCTCGGGGGTGACCCCGTAGTTCATGAAGCGCTCGAGGTACAGGGCGGTCTGGTCGATCCGCTCGGGGTCGTCGAACCAGTCGCGCGAGCGAAAGCGGCGCGCGGCGCGGGTGGCCTGGGGGGTCATCGGTGTTCCTCTCCAGCTGTGGCGTGAACACCGCTATGATAGCACCACCGCGCCCCGCCCTGAGCCGGCTACGGCCGCTGGCAGTAGTGCGCCACCAGGTCGAGCAGACGCGCAAAGTCGATCGGCTTGGGGAGGTGCTCGGCCACGTCGAGCGCCCGCCGATGCTGCTGGATGTCGGTCCGCGCCGAAAGCAGGATGATCGGGATGTCGGCGAGGTGCGGGTCGGCCGTGAGTGCTGCCCGCAGCTCCCAGCCGTTCATGCGCGGCATCATCAGGTCGAGCAGGATCAGCGCGGGCGGCGCCTCGGCCTCGCGCAGCACCTCAAGGGCAGCGAGCCCGTCGGTGGCCTCGGCCGGCTGGTAGCCCTCATCCTGCAGCAGTTCGATCAGCATCTCGCGGACGTGGTCGTCGTCCTCAACGACGAGGATATTCATGAAGGCCTCTGCTGGGCGGCCTTGTGGTTGCGGGCCGGTGACTGCTCCGCTGGTTGTCATGGTAGCTTGTCTCGGTAAGTACGGCCGGGCACGCCGGCCAGGCCGGCACGCGATCCAAACAGCGTTGCACAGCAAGATGCGTGCCGACCCGCGGGCGGAGCCAGGGTCAGGCCGGGAGAGACGCTGCCCACAAGGGCGCCGCGAGCGGGGGGCGGGCGTTAGGTGGCCGGGGCGGCGAGTGGCAGCGCGACGGTAAAGGTGCTGCCCTCGCCCTCGACGCTGGCGACGAACACCTCGCCGCCGTGCTGCGTCACGATCTCCCGCACCACATACAGGCCGATGCCCATCCCACTGATGTGGTGGGCGCTGACATTGGCCGCGCGGAAGAAGCGCTGGAACAGCTGAGGCAGGGCGGCCGCGGGAATGCCGACGCCCTGGTCGGACACGCTCACGACGGCCGCCCGCCCTTCCCGGCCCAGCCGCACCGTGATCGTGCCGCCGGACGGGCTATACTTGACCGCGTTGCTAAGCAGGTTCTGGATCACCTGCTCGAGCCGCATCAGATCACCCTCGACGACGAGCGGCGCGGGGCCGCGCTCGTACCGGATGGTGTGCCGGTCGAGGTCGGGGCGCAGCTCGTCGACCACGCGGTCGAGCAGGGCGCCAAGGTCCACCGGCTGGAGCTCAAGGGCGAACTGGCCGCGCTCGAGCCGCCCAACGTCGAGCAGGGTCCGCACCATTGCGTCGAGCCGCTCGGCCTGGCCGGCGATCACAGAGACGGAGCGGGCCAGGCGCTCCGGGGTGAGCTCGCCGCGGTCGAGGCGGCGCTGGATGAGCTGGGCCTGGCCGGAAAGCGAGGTGAGCGGGGTTTTGAGCTCGTGGGCGGCGATCGAAAGAAACTGGTCGCGGATCTGGATCGCCTCGCGGGCCTGATGGTAGAGCCGGGCCCGCTCCAGGGCGATCGCGCACTGGTGGGCCATGGCGTCGAGAAAGCCGCGGTCGTCGGCGCTGAAAGCCCGCGGGACGGCGAAGCCAAAGCTCATCGTGCCGATCAGGCGGCCGGCCACGACCAGCGGGAGCAGGGCGGCGGCCTGGTAGCCGAGGGCGCGCATCGCGTCGGACAGGTGCGGCCACTGGGCGTCCACCTCGGCCGGCGTCTCGATCAGCATCGGCCGGCCGGCGCGGGCCACCTCGGCCATCGGCACGGGCGCGTCGAGCGGGATGACCTGCCAGCGGGCGTTGAGGTCGGGCGGGTAGCCGACGACCTGGATCGCGTGGAGCGCGGCGCCGTCGGGGCTGAGCTGGCGCACCGAGCCCGCCGACGCGTCGAGGGCGGCCATCCCCTGCTCGACGATCACGGCGGCCACCTCGTCGAGGGTCAGGGTTTCGGCGAGGGCGGCGGTGATCGCGTACAGGCGGGCGGTATGGGCGGCGGTGCGCTCGGCGCCGAGCCGGGCCGCCCGCTCGGCCACATACAGCCGGGCCCGCTCAAGGGCCTGGGCGCACTGCTGGCCGAGGGCGAGCAGGAGGGCCTGCTCCTCGGGGGTGAAGCGATGCGGCGCGCGGAAGGCCAAATAGAAAGCGCCGAGGATCTGCTCGTCGAGCAGGAGGGGCACGGCGGCGGTGGCGGCGTCGCCGCTGCGCTGCTGGTTGCCGGTGAGCTGGGGCCAGCGCCGGTCTAGCTCCTCGGGCGTCTCGACCAGTACGATCGAGCGAGTTTCGAGCACATCGCGCAGGGGGCCGGGGCGGTCGGCGCGCCGCCACAGGTATTGCGGCTCCAGCTCGCCCGGCTCGTTGCGGTAGGTGAGGATGCGGAAGGCGTGGGCCCCGGGGTCGAACATAAAGATCGCCCCCGCGTCGGCGCCCACGGCCGCCATCCCTTCTTCGACGATGATCGCCCCGACCTCGTCGGGCGTGGCGGCGGCGCCCAGGGCCGCGGTGACGCCCTGGAGCCGGGCGATCCGATTCGCCGCCTGCTCGGCCGCCGCGCGGGCCTGCTCCACCGCCAGGAAGCGCTCGGTGCGCTGCATCGCGGTGGCGCACTGGCGGGCCAGCATCTCGATCAGGGCCCGCTCGTCGGGGTCGAAGCGGCGCGGCGCGGTGAAGCCGAGCGACAGGATGCCAAGGATCTGCCCCTCGGCCCGCAGGGGGACGATCGCCCAGGCGGCGCTACGCAGGGCCGTGGCGAGCTCCGGGTAGGTGGCGAGCAGCGCCTCGCGGGTTTCCCAGAACTGGGCCCGCCCGCTGCGCACCACGTCCGGCCCGGGCTGGCGCGAGTCGAGCGGGGTGCGCTGCCAGGGGCGCAGGTCGCCCGAGGTGTAGCCGGCCATCTGCACTAGCTCGAGGACCTGGCCGTCGGCGCTGACCAGCCCGATCACTCCGCTGGCCGGGCCGACGATCTGCGCCACCTGCGCGGCCACGATCGCCATGACCTCGTCCGGGGTGAGGGCCTCGGCAAGGGCCGCGGTGAGGTGCTGGAGCCGCAGGGTATGGGCGGCGGCGTGCTCGGCGGCGGCGCGGGCCTGGGCCGCCTCGCGGAACAGGCTGGCGTTGGCGATAGCGAGGGCGGCGCGGTCGGCCAGGCCCATCAGAAAGGTCTGGTCGTCGAGCGTGTAGGAAGGCTCGCCGGCGTAGCGGGTCATACTGAGCAGCCCAAAGATCTCGCCGCGGGCGCGCAGGGGGACGATCAGCATGCTGTGGATCGGCCAGCGGTCCAGGTGCCCGTGGAAGATGGGCCGGACGGTCGCCCGCAGGGCCGCCCCGTCGACGACGGGGAGCAGGACCGGCCGGCCGTGATTGAGGATCAGCGCTGATATGCCCTCGTCGACCCGCTGGGGCGTCGCCTCGAGCAAGGCGCGGGCGCCGGCGGCGAGCTCCGGGTCGGGGTGAAACATGGCGGCGAGGCGCAAATGTTCGCCGTCGGCGTCGATCAGCCGGACGGCGCAGGCCCCGCCGATCAGCTCGGACACCCGCCGGATCACCTGCTCTAACACATCGTCCAGGTCGTGCCCGGCCTGGCTGAAGGCCTGGGACGCTTCGGCGAGGGCCTGGAGCCGCGCGCCGTGGCGCTGCATTGCCTCGGCCTGGCGCAGACGGCTGAGGGCCGCGGCGGCCTGGGCCGCCATGGTCAGGAGGAACAGCCGGTCCTTGGGCGCGAAGGCCTGGGGGTCGGCGAAGGCGAGGGCGAGGGCGCCAAGGGGGGCGCCGCCGGCGTGGAGCGGCGCGATCGCCCAGGCCGCCGGCTCGCCGCGGGCGAGCGCGGGGTAGCGCCCCGCCAGCTCCTCCGGGGAGCCGAGCCACAGTGGGTCGGGCGCGGCCAGCGCGTCGGCGAGGGGCGAGGCCTGGCCGGGGACTTCGCCCCGGAAGGCGGCGACCAGCTCGGGGGCGAGAACGCCGGCCTGGACGGTCGCGGCCTGCTCGCCGTCGCCGTGTCCCGCGACGGCGAGCAGGCCGCCGGCGGCGCCGAGGGCGGCGATGGCCGGGGGGAGCAGCGCGTCGCCGACGGCGGCGATGGACGAAGCTGCCGCCAGCCCGACGGCTGCGCCATACAGGTGGCCCACGCGGTCGGCAGGGGCCGTGGGCCCTGCTGCTTGGGGAAGGTTTGTGGTGGCCCCCGCGTCGGTTGGCCCGGGCTGGGGCGGTGTGGGCGGCAGAGCAGTCACTGGGCCTTCCGTCTACGGCGGGGGTGTGGCAGGGCGGGGTGGGCGACACCCAGCGGGCGTGGGCGAGCGGGCTCGCCGACGGCGCCCGGGCCGAGTTGAAGCGACGTGAAACGATGCCTTGTATTGTGCCACAGATCCAGGCCGACGTTGCGGGTGGGCCAGGGTTTTGGCGGGATGGAGCCATGCTATACTGAGCATTGCCCCCCGTCGCGTAGCAACCCTGAGCGCCCGTCAGGAGCCGAGCGATGTCGCGTGATGCGTTCTCGAACTTTTCCACCGCGCTGTCGGCCGGCGACGACGAGCCCGGGCGCGACGCCGCGCTACGGCGGCTGTACGAGGAGGCACAGCAGGCGCGCATGCGGGCCGAGCAGGCCCACGACCGTGCGGCCTCGCTCCAGCGAATCACCGCCGCACTCACCGGCCTGGTGCGACCGGGCGAGATCGCGGCGGCCACTGTCAGCAGCTGCGCGGCCCTGCTTGGCGCGTATGCCGGCGGCATCTCGCTGCTCACCCCCGACGGCGCCCACCTCGAGATCGTCGGCTCCGTCGGCTACAGCCCGGCCACCCTCGCCGCCTTCCAGCGCTTTCCCCTCGCCGCCCCGTCGCCGATCGGCGATGCCGTGCGCGACGGCCGGCCCGTGCTGATCGAAACCCCGGACGCGATCGCCGAGCGCTACCCCGCGATGCGGGGCAGCCCGAGCCTCGCCGTCGCCGCGCTGCCCTTGTCGCTGGGCGAGCGGGTCGTCGGGGGGCTCGGCCTCAGCTTCGACCAGCCGCGCTCCTTTGACGCGGAGGACCGGGCTTTTCTCACCACCGTCGCGCAGCAGTGCGCCCAGGCCCTTGAGCGGGCCCGCCTGTACGAGCTCGCCGTCGAGGCTCGCCACGCGGCCGAGCGCGCCGCCGCCCGTTCCGCCCGGCTCCAGGCGGTGACGGCCGCCCTCGGCGAGGCCATGACGGTCGCCCAGGTCGCCCAGGTGATCGCCGCCGAGGCGGTCCAGGCGCTGGGGGCCGCCACGGGCGCCCTGGTGCTGCTGCACGAGCACGGCACCGAGCTCGACCTCGCCGGCGTCGTCGGCTTTCCGCCGGAGGCGATGGTGCGCTGGCGCAGCCTCAGCCCCGACACGGCCATCCCCGCCCTGGACGCGATCCGGCGCCAGATGTCGATCTGGCTGCCGACACACGAGGCGATGCTCGCCGCCTACCCGCACCTACGCGCCGACTGGGATCCGGCGCATGTCCAGGCCATCGCCGCCATCCCCGTGCTCGCCCATAGCCGCGCCATCGGTGTGCTGGCCCTCGCCTTCGCCTCCCCCCTGGCGGACAGCCCCGAGGACCGGGCCCTCGCCCTCGCCCTCGCCCAGCAGTGCGCGCAGGCGATCGAGCGAGCCAAGCTGTACGAGGCCGAGCACCGCGCCAGGGCCATCGCCGAGGAGACGCAGCGCCAGTCCGCCTTTCTGGCCGAGGCGAGCCGGCTCCTCGCCGACTCGCTCGACTATGACGAGAGGCTGGCCCGGCTCACCCGGCTGGTTGTCCCCTTCCTGGCCGACTACAGCCTGCTCTACGCCGTGGCCCCGGACGGCGCCTATGTGCAGGTTGCCGTCGCCCACGTCGACCCCGCCAAGGAGCCGTTCCTGCGCGAGCTGGGCGAAACATACCGCGTCGACATGGCCAACCCGACCTCCGTGATCGCCCGCGTGCTGCGCTCCGGCGAGCCGATCCTGGTGGCCGAGGCCAACTTCAGCCAGGCCCGGGCCATCACCGCCGAGCCGCGGCTGCTGGAGCTGTACGTGCTGCTCAGCCCCGCCTCGTACATGGTGATCCCCCTGAGCGTGGCCGGCGTCATCGTCGGCACGCTGTTCCTGGCAACCGCCGATTCGGGCCGGCGCTACGGGGCGGGCCACCTCGCCCTCGCGATCGAGGTGGCCCGCCGCGCCGCGATCGCCCTCGACAACGCGCGGCTGTTCCGCGAGGCTCAGGCTGCCATCCAAGTCCGCGATAGCTTTTTCTCCGTCGCCGCCCACGAGCTCAAAACCCCGCTGACCGCCCTGCTCGGCCAGGCCCAGCTGCTCCGCCGGCGCGCGGCGCGCGACGACGAGCTCGGCGGGCGCTACCTGCGCTCCGCCGAGCTTATCGCGGCCCAGGCCGGCCGCCTCAACGCCATGATCAACGAGCTGCTTGACGTGGCCCGGATCGAGCGGGGTCAGTTCGCGCTCGATCTGGCCCCGCTCGACCTCCGCATCCTGGTGTGCCAGGTGGTAGAGGAGATCGCGCCCCTCAGCGAGCAGCATACGATCACCTGCGCCACCCCCGACACCCCGCTGCTCGTGCGCGGCGACGCCGCCCGGCTGGAGCAGGTCGTGCAGAACTTGCTCCAGAACGCGCTCAAGTACAGCCCCGCCGGCGGGGCTGTCGCCGTCTCGCTTCAGGGCGACGGGGATGCGGTGCGGCTGCTGGTGCGCGACGAGGGGATCGGCATCCCGGCCGCCGCCCTGTCGCAGCTGTTCCAGCGTTTCTTCCGGGCGCGGAACGCCGAGGCGCAGCGGATCGATGGGATGGGGGTGGGGCTGTACGTGGTCCGGGAGATCGTTACCCTTCACGGCGGGGCCGTGGCCGTCGAGAGCGTCGAGGGGGCGGGCAGCACCTTTGTGGTCACGCTCCCCGCCCTCGCCCCGGCGCGGGCGCCCGACGCAGGCCCCTAGCTACGATACGGCGACCGGCTCCTGCATCGCCAGCCGCACCCCCCCCACCTCAAGGAAGTGCTCGGGGCTGGCCGCCTCGGGGGCCCGGGTCGGGTCGACCAGGAGGTAGCCGGCGTTGCGCACCGTGACGAGGTAGCCGGGCGGCAGCTTGCGGCGCAGGTTGCGGGCGTGCGACTTGAGCAGCGCGGCCGCCTCCTTTTCGCTGGCGCGGTAGCCATAGATCTGCTCGGCAAGCACGGCATAGCCCTGGAGCTGGCCGTTCGCCTCGCCCAGGCAGCGCAGCAGCTTGTGCTCGATCGGGGTGAGCGGCAGCGGCTCCCCCCCGACCGCCACGGCCCGGCGGTTCGCGCCGACCAGCAGCCCCCCGACGCGCAGCATTCCTTCCTCGTGGCCGCCCGCCCCCCCCGCCTCGGACTCCTCCGCCATCAGCGCGTTGAGCAGCTCCATCGCCGTGCCGACCTGCCGGCGCAGCTCGTGGAGCAGGTGGGCGTAGTGCCGGTCCTGGGCGTGGCGGCCGAGGGCCGCCTCCACGCTGGCGAGCAGCGTCGCCGGCGCGCAGGGCTTGAGCAGGTAGCCGGCGGCACGCGCGTTGACCGCGCCGATCGCGCTTTCGAGCGAAGGCCGTCCCGTGAGCACGATCAGCGCCGGCGGCTCGGCCAGGTTCTCCAGCAGATCCCATGGCTGAGGGCCCCCCGGCCCGCCCGGCCCGGCCTCTGCGATCATCAAGTCGAAGGGGCGCCGGGCCAGCGCGACCACGGCGGCGGCCGCGTTCTCGGCGCTGCTCACGTGGTAGCCCTTGCCGCTGAGCAGGGTTGTCAGGGCAGCTCGGGCCTGGGGCTGGTCGTCGACCAGGAGAATGTGTACGTCTTTCATCATTGGCTTTTGCGAGGGCGAGGCGGGCCCCGCCGCCTCATGTCTTGGGGTTCGAGGCCACGGCCTGTTTAACACAGGCCAGCAGCTCGTCGAGCTGGAAGGGCTTGAGCATCGTGGCGCAGCCGAGGCGGCTGAGCGGCGCGGCTAGCTGCGCGAGCAGCCGGGGACAGGTGGTCATCAGCACCACCGGCGTCCCGGCGGTGAGCGGGCTCGCACGCAGCTGCTCGACCAGGGCCAGCGTGGTCGATGGCGCGCCCGGCAGCAGCTCGAGCAGCGCGACGTCGGGGTGGGCGGCCGCGATGCTGCCGGCCGAGATCGCGTGGGGCGCGGCGACCTCGGGCAGGTAGCCCTCGGCGCAAAGAATGTCGCGGTACAGCTCGCGGATCCCTTGGTCGTTGTCGGTCACAAAAACGGTGTGATCGAGCATGCGCGCACATCCCATCCCATGTCCCGGCCCAAGCGGCCCGGCACCCCATTGTCCTGGCCGCATTGAGCCGATACGTAGAATGGTAGGATATATGGTAAGGGGCCGGCGAGATAGCAGGACAGGCCGCAGGGCTTGTCAGGCTTTTTCCTGACAGGCGGGCCCCGACGGGCGGCCCACCCGTGCGGCCCAGGACTTGCAGCGCCTCGTGCCGGCGAGCCGTATCGCAAGGGCGGACAAAGCCGCCGGCGCCGCGCCAGCAGACAAAGGAGCGCCCTATGACTGCCAAGACGCCGCAGCCCGAGCCCGGCCAGCTTCTGGCCCGGCCGCGCACGGACCCGTCGGGCCAGCCGCAGCGCGGCCTGAGCTCGCTCCCGGTCCCGGGCGGGCGGGACGCGCTGCTGTATGTGCCGAAGCCTTATATGGAGGATCAGCCGGCGCCCCTGGCCGTCATGCTCCACGGCGCGGGGGGCGAAGCGCGGCAGGGGCTGGCGCTCCTGGAGCCCCTGGCGGAGGCGACGGGGACGCTGATCGTGGCCCCGGCCTCGTGGCGGCAGACCTGGGATGTGATCGCGGGGGGGTACGGCCCTGACGTGGCCGCGATCGACCTGATTCTGGGCGCGGTGTTCGCGCGCTACCGCGTCGACCCAGCCCGGCTGGCGGTTGGCGGCTTTTCCGACGGCGCTTCGTACGCGCTTTCCCTCGGCGTGATGAACGGCGACCTGTTCAGCCACATCATCGCCTTCTCGCCCGGGTTTATGGCGCCCGCGCGCCAGGAGGGCGAGCCACGGGTGTTCATCTCCCATGGCAGCGGCGACACCGTGCTGCCGATCGACCGGTGCAGCCGGCGCCTGGTGCCGCGGCTCGAAGCCGCCGGCTACCCCGTCCGCTACCTGGAGTTCGACGGGCCGCACACGGTGCCCGCGCTGATCGCCCGCGACGCGATGGACTGGTTTCTCGCAGGGGGCTAAGCGGGCGCGGCCGGCCTACGTGCGGCCCATCCAGCCATGCTCGACGCCGTAGCGCACCAGCTGCACCCGGTTGCTGATGCCTAGCTTCTCCATACCGCGGGCCTTGTAGGTTTCCACCGTCTTGACGCTGATATCCAGCTGGGCCGCGATCTCTTTGTTGCTGTAGCCCTGGGCGATCAGGCGCAGCACCGCCGTTTCTCGCTCGCTCAGGGCGACCGCCTCGGCGACCACGCGCTCGCGGCTGCCCACCAGCGAGTGGACGAGCAGGTCGCCGAGGGCCGGGTCGAGGTAGATCGCGCCCGCCGCGACCTGACGGATCGCGGCGATCAGCGACTCGGCGGCCGAGCGCTTGAGCACATATCCCGCCGCGCCGATCTCCAGCATTTGGCGCAAGTAGGTGGCGTCCTCGTGGACGCTGAGCGTGACGATACGACTTTGCGGGCGGCGCTCGATCAGCCGCCGCGTCGCCTCGACGCCATTGAGCTGTGGCATCGACAAGTCCATCACCACCACGTCCGGCTGGCAGGCGTGAACCAGGTCGAGCACTTGGGCCCCGTCGCTCGCCTCGCCGACCACGGCCATGTCCGGCTGACCGTCAATCAGCGCCTTCAGTCCGGCCCGCACCACCGCGTGATCGTCAGCCAGCACGACCCGGACATTCATCATACCGATAGTCCTTTGCTGCTTACCGGGGAGCGACCTGCCGCCCGGCCGCAGGTCGCCGTGCCGCGAGCCAAACTTCGCCCGCCATATGGCCTCCATTGCGCTGCTCCTCCGCCGGGCCATATGCGGTTGCGGCGGTGGCAGCAAGAATTGTACCGCGCTTTCAAACACCTGACAGGTGATAGGCGCTTTCCTGACAGTGAAGGCTTATATTTTGGCATATTCAGTGCAGGGTGGTAAGCAATAGTAACGACGCTATTCGCTGCGTTGTACAGCGCTCACGTGGCGCACCGCCTGCGCCGAAGGAAAAAGGCCGCACATGAGTCACCACGGTGTCACTCTGCGCTCGCTCCGGGCCCTGCGTGGCCCCAACCTGTACGCGGCAATGCCTGTGCTGCTCGCCGAGCTCGACATCGGCCCCTACGAGGAGCGGCCGAGCAGCGACTTCCCCGGCTTCGTGGAGCGGCTCGTCGGCTGGCTGCCTGGCCTCCAGGCCCACACATGCAGCCTCGACCGCCCCGGCGGCTTTATCGAGCGGCTGCGCCGTGGCACCTACCTCGCCCATATCATCGAGCATATCTGCATCGAGCTCCAAAGTATGCTCGGCTTCGACGTCAGCTTCGGACGCGCCCGCGGCACCGGCGAGCCCGGCGTCTACCGCGTTGTCGTCGCCTTCAAGGAGGAGGAGCCGGCCCGCGCCGCCTTCGAGACGGCCCTGCGCCTGACGCTGGCCGCCATGCACGACGAACCCTTCGACCTTCCCGGCGAGCTGGAACGCCTGGCCAACCTGGCCGACGAGTTCCGCCTCGGCCCCTCTACCGCCGCGATCGTGGGCGCCGCCCGCAAGCGCCGCATCCCGGTGCTCCGCCTCACCCCCACACGCGGCCTGATCCAGCTCGGCTACGGCATCTACCAGAAGCGCATCCAGGCCAGCGAAACGAGCAACACCAGCGCGATCGCCGTCGACACCTGCCAGGACAAAGCCCTCACCAACCAGCTCCTGCGCGTCGTCGGCGTGCCCGTCCCCGATGGCGAAACGGTCGGATCGGCCGACGCGGCCTGGGAGGCGGCGCAGGAGCTCGGCCTGCCGGTGGTGATCAAGCCCCTGGACGGCCACCAGGGCAAGGGCGTGAGCGTCGACCTGCGCAGCGAGGCCGAGGTGCGCGCCGCCTACGCGATCGCCGCCGGCTACGGCGCGGTGCTGGTCGAGCAGTTCATCCGCGGCGACGACTACCGCTTGCTCGTGGTCGGCGGCAAGCTGGTGGCCGCGGCCCGTCGCGACCCGGCCCAGGTGATGGGCGACGGCACGCGCACGGTCGCCGAGCTGGTCGAGCTGGCGAACCAGGATCCGCGCCGCCGGCCCGGCCACAGCAGTGTGATGACCCGGATTACGCTTGATGCGGCCGCCCGCTTGGTGCTGGAGCAGCAGGGGCTGACCGAGGCGAGCGTGCCCGCGGCGGGGCAGCGGGTGCTTCTGCGCTCGAACAGCAATCTGTCCACCGGCGGCACCGCCGCCGACGTGACCGACAGCGTCCACCCGGCCAACGCCCAGGTGGCCGAGCTGGCCGCCCAGATTTTGGCCCTGGACGTGGCGGGGATCGACATGCTCTGCCAGGACATCACCCGGCCGCTGGGCGAGCAGGGCGGGGCGATCGTCGAGGTGAACGCGGCGCCCGGGCTGCGCATGCACCTGGCCCCGGCCGAGGGCCAGCCGCGCGATGTCGGCGGGCCGATCGTCGCCGTGCTCTTCCCCGAGCGCGCGCCCGCGCGCATCCCGATCGTGGCGGTGACGGGGACCAACGGCAAGACGACGGTGACCCGCCTGATCGCCCACCTGTTCGAGACCGGGCGCAAGCTGGTGGGCATGACTACCACCGAGGGCGTCTACATCGGCGGCGAGCGGATCATCGCCGGCGACTGCTCGGGGCCGCAGAGCGCCAGGGCGGTGCTGCTCCACCCGCAGGTCGAGGCGGCGGTGCTGGAAACGGCCCGCGGCGGCATTCTGCGCGAGGGGCTGGCCTTCGACCGCTGCGCCGTCGGCGTGGTGACGAACATCAGCGCCGACCACCTGGGCCTGAAGGGGGTCGATACCCTGCGCGACCTGGCGGCGGTGAAGCAGGTGGTGGTCGAGGCGGTGGCCCCCGACGGCGCGGCGGTGCTGAACGCCGACGACCCACTGGTGGCCGAGATGGCGGCCGCCTGCGACGGCGCCGTGGTGTACTTCAGCCGGCGGGCCCGCTCCCCCGTGATGGCGGCGCATCTCGCGGCGGGCGGCCGCGGCGTGACGGTCGAGGACGGGGCGGTCTGTCTCCACACCGACGGCCAGCGCTCCTCGCTGATCGAGCTGGAGCGGCTCGGGTTCACGGCCGGCGGGGCGATCGACTTTCAGGTGGAGAACGCCCTGGCGGCGACGGCGGCGGCCTGGGCCGCCGGCCTCAACCCGGCCCTGATCGCCCGCGGCCTGTCGACGTTCGAGACGGACGCGCGGGCCGTGCCGGGGCGCTTCAACGTCAGCGAGCTGGCGGGGGTGCAGGTGGTGCTGGACTACGCCCATAACCAGGCCGCCATGCTGTCGCTCGGCCAGGCGGTCAACGCGCTCGGCCGCAGACGCACCGTGGTCGCCTTCACCTTGCCGGGCGACCGGCGGGAGGAGGATCTTGGCAAAACCACCGCCGCGGTGCAGACCTTCGCCGACAGCGTGGTGCTGTACGACACCAAGAATCTGCGCGGGCAGCCGCCGGGCGCGATCCCGCGCCTCCTGCGCGGCTTTCTGCCGGACAGTCTGGTCGTCGCCGAGGCGCCGGACCAGCGTGAGGGGATCCGCCTGGCCTGGCAACTACTGCGTCCGGGCGACCGGCTGGTGGTGATCCTCGACCGGGTTGACGAGGCCTTCGCGCAGATCGAGGCCCTGGCCGCCTCGTCGGCCGAGGACGCCGTCTGCGGGGCGCGCGCCCTGAGCGAGCGCGAGGTGGGGATGTAGGGCGACGAGCGGCGGGCACCCATCGCCGGGCGCCCGCCCCCGTGGTTATGAGCAGTGCAGGAGGGGCGCGTGAGTGACGCACCGAAGGGGACTTTAATCATTATCGGCGGGCACGAGGCGAAGACGGGCGAGGAGCGCATCCTGAGCGAGGTCGCGGCGCGGGCGCGCGGCGGGCGGCTCGTCGTCGTCACCGTGGCCTCGGAGGAGCCGGAGAAACTGGCCGCGACCTACCGGGAGGCTTTCACCGGCTGCGGGGTCGCCGCCGTTGATGTGCTCGACATCCGTACCCGCGAGGAGGCCCTCGACCAGGGGGCCACGGCCAAGCTGGACGAGGCGCCAGTGATCTTCTTCACCGGCGGCGACCAGCTGCGCATCACCAGCCAGATCGGCGACTCGCCGCTGTTCCAGCGCATGCACGAGATCTACCGGCGGGGCGGTACGATCGCCGGCACGTCGGCCGGCGCGGCGGCCATGCCCGCCACCATGCTAGTCGCCGGCCCGGGCGACGGCTCGCTTGAGATCTCCGCCCTGGGCATGGCGCCCGGCCTCGGCCTGCTCGACAACGCGGTGGTGGACTCCCACTTCGCCGAGCGCGGCCGCATGAGCCGGCTGCTCAGCGCGGTGGCCCAGAACCCGCGCAACCTCGGCCTGGGCATCGACGAGGACACCGCGATCGTCGTGGAGCGGGCCGCCCACTTCCGCGTGATCGGCTCGGGCGCCGTGTATGTCGTCGACGGCTCGACGATGGACTATTCCTCGCTCTCGGAGGAGCGCGCCGAGGAGATCGTCACCATCCACGGCGTCACGCTCCACGTCCTCGGCGAGGGCGACGCGTTCGACCTCGTCGAGCGCCGGCCCGTTCTGCCGGAGCGGTAGGCGCGCTCCCCATCACCCCTTCTTTGTGAACGCCTCCGCGGCGGCCATGCCCTCGGTGCGCAAGGCGCAGGCCATGTGGCTGGAGTTGTGGGCCCAGCCGGCGCGGCCCTCGCGGTCGACGATGATGCAGCCGCCCTCGCCGTCGACGCGCTCGCCAAGGGTGTCGATCGCGGCCTGGGCGGCCTCGTCGGCGGACAGGCCGGCGCCCAGAAGCTCGACGGCGGTCTTGGCCAGCACCACCTGCATCAGCTGCTCGCCGTTGCCGGTGGATGAGCAGCCGCCCAGGCCGTCGTCGGCGTAGTAGCCGCAGCCGGGCAGCGGCGAGTCGCCCACCCGGCCGACCGGCAGGCCGACCTCGCCGCCCGTCGAGGTGCCAGCCGCCACCCGCCCCGTCGCGTCGAGCGCCACGCAGCCGACCGTGTCGTGGGAGCCCACGGCCGATTCCTCCTGCTCCCTGGCCCGCTGCTCCTCCCAGGCCGTGCGCTGCTTCTCGGTGACGAGGTCGGCCGGGTCGCAGCGCTCGGCGCCGACCGAGTCGGCGAACTGTTCGGCCCCGCGGCCGCCGAGCAGGCGCGTGCGCTGGCGCTCCAGCAGGGCCCGGGCGACCGAGATCGGGTGGGGGAGGCCCTGGACAAGGGTGACGGCGCCGAAGTTCAGCCCGCCCCCCTCCATCACCCCGGCGCACAGCTCGATCTCGCCGGCCGCGTTGAGCGCGCCGCCCCGCCCGGCGTTAAACGTCGGGTCCTCCTCCAGCACGCGCACGGCGGCCTCGACCGCCTCGATGGCGGGGCCGCCCCGCTCCAGCACGGCCCAGCCCGCCTCGGCGGCGCGCCGGCAGCCATCCCGGTAGGCCCGCTCCTCCTCGGGGGGGATCGTCGTCGCCCCCCCGTGAACGATAATCGCAATCGGCATCGTACACCCCCATCTCCGAACCGCCCAGCGCCCCAGCCTGCTGCACGACCCGCGCCACAGCAGCCCTGCCCGCCGGTGCAGGTTTTTCTCGCCGTCCTCCTCACGGCGACGGCGCGCGAGTGGCCCGCAACTTGCTTTCCTAAGGGGTTGAACATGTGTATGCATACAGGGAAGAGAACCGATGGTCGCTGAGCACCAAGGCCTGCAGCTGGCGCTCGCCCGAATCGCCGAGCGCTGGATCGCCGCGCGCCATATCCCGCACGCCACCTACCGCCTCCAGTTCCACCCAGGCTTCACCTTCGCCGACGCCGAGCGGATCGTGCCCTATCTGCACGCTCTCGGCGTCGGCGACGCCTACGCCTCGCCGCTCTTCACGGCGCGCGAGGGCAGCACCCACGGCTACGATGTCTGCGACTACGGGGCGATCAACCCCGCGCTCGGGGGCGAGCCGGGCTTCGAGCGCCTGAGCGCCGCCCTGCGCGCCCGCGACATGGGCCTGATCCTCGACATGGTGCCCAACCACATGGGCATCGGCAACGGCAACCCCTACTGGATGGACGTGCTGGAGAACGGCCCCGCGTCGCCCTACGCTGCCTTCTTCGACATCGACTGGGACCCGGTCAAGCCGGAGCTGGCCGGCAAGGTGCTGCTGCCCATCCTCGGCGACCAGTACGGGGTGGTGCTGGAGCGCGGCGAGCTCCAGCTGCGCCTGGAGGAGGGCCGGCTCACGCTCCACTACTACGACACCTGGCTGCCGATCGCCCCGCGCACGATCAGCCGGGTGCTGGAGGCAGCCTTGGAGCAGGTGGCCGAGCAGCTGCCCGCCGACGACGCCGACCGCCAGGAGCTCGAAAGCATCATCACCGCCCTCGGCTACCTCCCCGCGCGCACCGAGACCGACCCGGAGCGGCTCGTCGAGCGCAACCGCGAGAAGGAGGTGCTCCGGCGGCGCATCGGCGCCCTGCTCGCCGCCAGCGCCCCCGCGCGCGAGGCCATGGAGGCCGCCGTGGAGCGCTTCAACGGCGCCCCCGGCGACCCGCGCTCCTTTGACGATCTCGACGCCCTGATCGAGGCCCAGCCCTACCGCCTGGCCTTCTGGCGCGTCGCCGCCGAGGAGATCAACTACCGGCGCTTTTTCGACATCAACGACCTCGCCGCCGTCCGCGTCGAGCGCCCCGAGGTGTTCGCCGCCGCCCACGACCTCGTCTTCCGCCTGGTGCGGGCGGGCGCCGTCAGTGGCCTGCGCATCGACCACCCGGACGGCATGTGGGACCCGCCGGCCTACTTCCGCCAGCTCCAGGAGCGCTATCTCGTCGACCGCGCCGACGAGGAGGCGGAGGCCGCCCCAGACGAGCTTGCCGCCGTCGCGCGGGCCTGGGCCGAGGAGCACGCCGCCCACACGGCCCGCGGCGAGGCGGCATGGCCGCTCTACGTCGTCGCCGAAAAGATCCTCTCCGAGCGCGAGCCCCTGCCCGCCGACTGGGCCGTCGACGGCACCACCGGCTACGACTTTCTGAACCAGGTCAACGGCATCTTCGTGAACTCGGCCAACGCCGCCGCCCTCGACGCGGTCTACCGCCGCTTCATCGCCCCGGACGACCCGGCGAGCGCCCCCGCCTTCGATGAGCTGGTGCGCGAGGCCAAGGGCCAGATCATGGAGAACTCGCTGGCCAGCGAGATCACCTCGCTCTGCCACCAGCTGGAGCGGATCAACGAGAAGAACCGCCGGGTGCGCGACTTCACCCTGCGCGGCCTCACCGCCGCCGTCACCGCGGTGATCGCCGAGCTGGGGATCTACCGCACCTACATCACCGACCCTGAGCGCGTCTCCGAGCGCGATGTGCGCTATGTCACCGAGGCCGTCCACGCCGCCCGCCGCCGCCACCCCGCCATCCCGCGCTCGCTCTTCACCTTCATCCGCGACACCATGCTCCTGCGCAACATCGAGGAGTTCCGCGAAGAGGACCGCCAGGACGTGGTCAACGTCGTGATGCGGCTCCAGCAAATGACCGGGCCGGTGATGGCGAAGAGCATGGAGGACACCGCCTTCTACCGCTACCACCGCCTGATCGCGCTCAACGAGGTCGGCGGCCACCCCGAGCAGTTCGGCCTGCCCCTGGACGACTTCCATCGGCTTAACGCCGAGCGGCGCCAGTTCTGGCCCCACAGCATGCTCACCCTTTCGACCCACGACACCAAGCGCAGCGAGGATGTGCGCGCCCGCCTGAATCTCCTGTCCGAGCTGCCCGAGGAGTGGGCCGCCGCCGTCGGCCGCTGGGCCGAGTGGAACGCGCCCCACAAGCAGCAGAACGACGGCGCGGCCTGGCCCGATGCCAACGCCGAGTACCTGCTCTACCAGACCCTCGTCGGCGCCTGGCCCCTGGAGCTCGCCACGGACGACCCGCTCGGCGCGCCCGGCGCGGCCAAAACCCTCGAAGAGTTCCGCTCGCGCATCGTCGCCTACATGCAGAAGGCCAGCAAGGAGGCCAAGGTCTACACGAGCTGGATCAACCCGAACGAGGAGTACGACGCCGCCCTCCAGGGCTTTGTGGAGGCGCTGCTCGTCGACACGCCCGACTCGCCGTTCCTGCGCAACCTCGCCCAGTTCGTCCGCCGCATCGCCGACCTCGGCCTGGTCAACGGCCTGTCGCAGAAGCTGGTGGAGCTGACGGCCCCGGGCGTCCCCGACGTGTACCAGGGCACCGAGATGTGGGACTTCAGCCTGGTCGACCCCGACAACCGCCGCCCCGTCGACTACGGCCTGCGCGAGCGGCTGCTCGCCGAGCTGGACGGGCGCGAGGCGAGCGACGCCCTGGCCGACGAGCTGGCCGCCGACCTTCACGACGGCCGGATCAAGCTGGCCCTGGTCAGCCGGGCCCTGCGCCTGCGCCGCGAGCGGCCCGCCATCTTCGCCGAAGGCGACTACCAGCCCCTCGCGGCCAGCGGCGCGCGGGCCGAGCACGTCTGCGCCTACGCCCGCGCGGCCGGCGATGAGGCCGTGGTCGTCGTCGTGCCGCGCCTCGTCGGCGCCCTGGCCGGCGCCGGTTCCAGCCTGCCCCGCGGCGCGGCCGCCTGGGGCGACACCGTTCTCGCCCTGCCGCAGGCCCTCGCCGGCCGCCGCCTCCGCGATGTGCTTTCCGGCGAAACGTTCGCGGGCGGCGAGCTCCGCCTGGCCGACCTTCTGGCCCGGCTGCCCTTCGCGCTCCTGGTGGCCGAGCAGTAACCGCAGAGGGTTTCGATCGGCTTCGCCCAACACAGAACCGCTCCGATCGCTGCCACAGGCTTGATCGGAGCGGTTCTGCCGTCCCCAGGCGATCCTTTTCGGAGCCCCCGCGTTGCTGCGGTTAAAACGGGGGCTTATCGCAGCAGCGATGCCCCGCCGTCGACATAGATCTCGACGCCGGACACGTGGCGGCCGAGGTCGGAGGCGAGGAACAGGCAGGTGTCGGCGACCTCGAAGATATCGCCGACACCCTCGTCGACGGCGGGGTTGCCCTGGGGCAGCTCCACCTCCATGCCCAGCTCCTCGGTGTTGCGCTTCTCGGTGGTGTCCTCGATGTTCGTGTGGATCTTGCCGGGGCAGATCGCGTTGCAGCGGATGCTGTGGCGGCCCAGCTCCAGGGCGACCATCTTCATCAGGGCCACCTGGGCGGCCTTTGTGGCGCTGTAGGCGTGGGCCCCTGGGTTCGAGAAGGTGCGCGTGCCGTTCACGCTGCTGGTGATGATGATGCTGCCGCCACCCGCCTGCTTAAGGTGCGGCACCGCGAAATGGATGGTCAGGTAGGTGCCCTTGAGATTGATCGCCTGAGTCCGGTCCCATTCGTCGGGCTGGAGCTCGTCGATCGGCGCCCAGACGCCATTGATCCCGGCGTTAGCGAAGACCACGTCGAGCCGGCCGAACTCGCGCACCGTCTCGGCGATCGCCGCCTCCACCGAGGCCGGGTCGCTCACGTCACAGTGCACGTAGAGCGCTCGCCCGCCGGCCTTGGTCAGCTCGTCGCGCAGCTTCTCGCCCTCCTCGTCCTGCACGTCTGCGAGGGCGACGAGGGCCCCCTCCTCGGCGAAGCGGCGGGCCGTGCCCGCCCCGATCCCGCTCGCCCCCCCGGTGACAAACGCCACCCGCCCGTCCAGCATAGCCATGCCTGATGTCCTTTCAGCTGCGCTCATCCCGCTACGCACGCTTGGCAAATGCCGTACCAGCGGCAGCACGCTGTTGTCAGGAGATCTCCGCCCGCGAGCTGTGCCGCGGCGCGCAGCGAGTGTGCAGGAAGGTGACATAACAAAGCCGTACCGGCCCGACCAGGCTCGGTGCCTGATCGGGCCGGTACGGCCGTCTGCCAACCTGTTCCAGCGCTCGGCGCCCGCCCTACGACACAAAGGGCGGCATCGTGATCGGGAGTGGGCCGTCGGGCGTCTCCTCCACGAGCAGGCCGAAGCTTTGGTGCACGTTGGAGGCATCGCCCGGCGTCTGGATGCCGAAGACCGTGCCGTCCTCGGCGCGGAAGGTGACGTCGTAGGCCCCGGGCAGCTGGGCGGAGGGGGCGATCGACAGGGGGGCCAGGCAGCGGAAGCCGTTCACCTCGCAGGCGTTCTTCAGCAGGGCGGCGTGGTCCTCGGGGGCGACGGTCGGGTTATACATCTGGAGCAGCATGTAGTCGCCGCCGTACAGCTGCGCGGCGTCCTCGTAGCGGCCCTCGTGCATGGCGAGCAGGAAGCGCTCGATCGCGACGGCGCCCGGGTCATCGGGCGCGGCTACGCTTTCGGCGCTCGCCGGCGCGGCAGCCGTCGGGGCGGCCGCGGCGACAGTCGGGGCCGTTGTCGCGGCGACGCTCGGCGCCAGGGTGGGGGCGGCCGTGGCCACGGGGGCCTCGGTTGCGGCGACGCTCTGCGGAGCGGTGGTGGGCAGCGTAGCGGGCTGTGTGGCGCTGCACGCGGCGAGGGTCAGCCCGGCGAGGAGCGAGATAACGGCGGTGCGGGCGTTGGCGAACATGCGAGGCATGGGACTTGTCCTGGGGTAACGCGGATTGCGCGTGAGTTTGTGTGTCGGGCATGAGTGAAGACGGCACCCACAGCCGAACCGTTGCCGCCTGGCTCGCAGATCGGTCGAAAGGCGGAGGAGCGGAGCGCGCATCGCCCCGTCCGGAGGCCGAAATAGGGTTTGACAGGGGCAGGAAGTAGTTGTATTCTTCAAACAGTCGGGAAAGTCAAATAGTTCGGAAATTCAAAGTATGTCTGACGATCTTGCCATGCCCACGGCCGATCAGCTCGCCGAGCAGCTGGCGGCGTTCAACGCGGAGCTGAACGCCCAGAGCATGGGCCCGGTCCTCCAGATCATGCAGGAGGCCAACCTGTCCATGCCGCGGCTGGTCGCCCTGATGTACCTGCGGCGGCGCGAGGCGGCGACGATTACCGAGCTGAGCGAACACCTCAACCTGGCCCTCGGCACCACCAGCCAGGCGATCGACCAGCTCGTTCAGGTCGGCCTGGTCCAGCGCCGCGAGGACGCCAACGACCGGCGCCATAAGCTCGTCTCGATCACCCCGGCCGGCGCCGAAATCGTCGCCCGGGTGCGCCAGAGCCGGGTCGAGGAGATGGCCCGCCGCTTCGCCGACCTGCCGCCCGAGCTCGCCGCCCGTCTCAGCGCCATTCTCGCCGACGTGGTCGAGGCGCTCAAGCTAGCGCGGGCCGCCCCGAGCAGCTAACCGGTGGCCGAGCGCCGCTCGCCCGCCGTCCCGCCCGTCACCTGTTCCCAGTGGTCTGGCTGGCGCTATCCAGCGCAACGGAGCCTTTCGCAATGGCTGTTTCCACGACAACGCCCGGCACGCGGATCGACTACGCCGCCACCCTTGACCAGCGCAGCAAAATGGTCATCCTCGTCGGCGTGCTGCTGAGCCTGTTCCTTTCGTCGCTCGACCAGACGATCGTTTCGACCGCCCTGCCGCGGATCGTCGCCGACCTGCAGGGAATCGAGCTGCTGGCCTGGGTGTCGACCAGCTATCTGCTCGCCTCCACGGCGATGGTGCCGATCTACGGCAAGCTGTCCGACATCTACGGCCGCAAGATCATCCTCCTCTTCGGCATCGTCGTCTTTCTGGTCGGCTCGGTGCTCTGCGGCCTGGCGAACACCATGCTGCAGCTGGTGATCTACCGCGGCATCCAGGGCTTTGGCGCGGCGGCCCTCACCTCCACCGCCTTCGCCATCCCCGCCGACCTGTTCGTCCCGGCGGAGCGCGCCCGCTACATGGGCATGTTCGGCGCCGTCTTCGGCCTGTCGAGCGTGATCGGGCCCTTTGTCGGCGGCCTGCTCACCGACAACATCAGCTGGCACTGGGTCTTCTTCGTCAACCTGCCGGTCGGCCTGGTCGCCCTCGGCTTTATCGTCGCCAGGCTGCCCAAGCTCGACAGCGGCCTGCGCCCGAAGATCGACTACGCCGGCGCCGTGACCCTGCTCCTGGCCGTGGTGCCGATGCTGCTCGCCCTGACCCTGGACAAGGCCGAGCACCCCTGGACGTCGCCGCTCATCGTCGGCCTGATCGGCACCAGCGTCGTCGGCCTCGCCCTGTTCCTGGTCGCCGAGCGCCGTGCCTCCGCGCCCGTCCTGCCGCTGCACCTGTTCCGCAACCGCACCTTCGCCCTGACCTCGCTGATCGGGGTCAGCGTCGGCGCCACCCTGTTCGCCGCGATCTTCTTCCTGTCGCTGTACCTGGTCAACGTGCTCGGCGTGAGCGCCACCGAGGCCGGCACCACGCTCATCCCGCTCACCCTCAGCCTGGTCTTCGGCTCGATCATCTCCTCGCAGTTCGTGCAGCGCACCGGCCGCTACAAGGCGATCATCGTCGCCGGGATGGTGATCATCGTCGCCTCGCTCTGGTGGCTGACCACGCTCGCGCCCGACACCTCGATCTGGATGGTCCGCCTGCGCATGATCGCCCTCGGCCTCGGCCTCGGCCCGGCCCTGCCGATGCTCAACCTGGCGATGCAGAACGCGGTGCCCCGCGAGGACGTGGGCGCGGCCACGGCCAGCCGCCAGTTCTTCCAGCAGATCGGCCAGGTGGTCGGCTCGGCCGTCTTCGGCACCGTGCTCACCGCCACCCTGACGGCCACACTGACCGCGAACCTGGAGCCGATCCGCGCCCAGCTCCCCGCCGAGATGGCCGCCCGCCTCGACCCGTCGGCCCTGCGCAACGGCGCCGCCGGCGGCGAGGGCGCGCCCGGCCAGGCAGCCGACCCATCGGCCGCCATCGAGCAGTCGATCGGCGAGCGCTTCGCCGCCCAGCGCGACCTGCTGACCCGCGCCCTGCGCGACGCCGACCCGGCCGCCATCCAGGCCCTCTCGGCCGACCCGCAGACGCCGACTCAGCTCAAGGAGCTGCTGCCTGCCCTCGGCGCGCTGCCCGTCGCCGCCCGCCAGCAGGCCCTCGACCGCGCCCTGGCCGCCCTCGACCAGGCCGAGCAGCAGGCCCGCGCCCGCGGCGCCGAGCTCGGCGGCGAGATCAGCCAGGCCGTCAAGGCCTCGTTCACCGACAGCATCACCGCGATCTACCGCTACGCGATCGGCCTGGCCGTGCTCGCCCTGGCCCTCTCCTTCTTCCTGCCCGAGCTGCCCCTGCGCAAGGGCGCCCAGCAGGAGCAGCACGTGCCCATGATGGAGTAGGTTTGGGAGAGCGAGGGGGGGCAAGGGGACAAGGGGACGTGATGCCTCCAAGACGACTTGGACAGCGTGATCGCTCCGCCCTCCCCACGCGTGCAGTGCGCCCTCACTGAGCGATTGGAGCAGCAATGAGCCTCCGGATGCGCTCCTACCAGGACGAGGACTTGCCCGATCTGCAGGCCGCGCTCGCCGGCTGGATCCTCGCCGCCGGCTGGTGCGGCTACTGCCACCCCGGCGACCTGGCCCACCGGATCTACGCTGGCCTGCGCGGCAAGGGCCCGCGCGGCGAGCTGGTGCAGGTCTGGGAGGACGGGGGCGGGGTGGCGGGTGTGGCGATCTGCGGTCGCTTCGACGCCGCCTTCGACCTGTTCGCCGCCCCGCTCCTTCGCGGCGGCGAAACGGAGCTGATGATGCTCCGCGCGGCCTCCGATACGACGCGGCGTCACCTTGCGCGGCTTGGCCGCCCCGGTGAGAAGGTGCTCAGCGACGTCTTTAGCTGCGACACGCGGCGCACAACGCAGCTCGCCCGGCTCGGCTTCGCTGAGTACCGGCGGTGGGACGACATCACCGAGCGCGACCTGGCCGCCCCGATCCCCGCCCCCCAGCTCCCCCCCGGCTGGGCCATCCGCCCGGCCGCGCTCGCCGACCACGCCCGGCTCGCCGCCGCCCACGACGACGCCTTCGGCGATGGCTGGACGCCGGAGCAGTACCGCGACGAGGTGATGCTCCGCCCCGGCTACGACCCCGGGCGCGAGCTGCTCGTCGTCGCCCCCGGCGGAGCCGTCGCCGCCTTCACCATCATCTGGCTCGACGAGCGCACCCGGGTTGGGCTGTTCGAGCCGGTCGGCACCTGTCGCGCGTTCCAGCGCATGGGCCTGGCCCGGGCCCTCATGCTCCACGCCCTTGAGCTGATGCGCCAATCCGGCATGGCGATCGCCCGCGTCGAGCACGACATGGCCAACGCGCCCGCGGGCGCGCTCTACCGCGGCCTCGGCTTCGTCAAGCGCTACGAGACGGTGGGGTACCGGCGGTGAACCTCAGCAAGATCTCACCGCCGCAGGACGGGCGCGCGCCTACCCACCCGTGTCGCCCTCGGGGAGGACGAGGCAGGCCTCGGGGGGGAAGTGCAGGTCGAGCTGGTCGCCGTGCATGGGCGGGCGCAGGCCGGGGCTGTTGAACAGGTCGAAGTTGAGGCTGTGGTCGGCGAGGCGGGCGCGCACGCGCACGATCGCGCCGAGAAACGTCACCTCCTCGACGCTGGCCCGCAGGCGGTTGCTGTTGGCGGCGCCGTTGGTCAGCGAGAAGACCTCCGGGCGCAGGGCCAGGCGGACGGGGCTGTCGGCGGGGATGGCGAGGCGCTGGCCCACCGTGACGGGCTGGCCGTCGAGGCTGACCCGGCCGGCGGCCGGGTCGAGCACCAGGCCGGGGAGCACGTTGAGCGTGCCGACGAAGGCGGCCACGAAGGCCGTGCGCGGGGCGTTATAGATCTCGGCGGGCGGGCCGATCTGCTCCACGCGGCCGCGGTTCATCACCACCACCCGGTCGGACAGCGACAGGGCCTCCTCCTGGTCGTGCGTGACATAGATCGTGGTGATGCCGAGCTGGCGCTGGATGGCGCGGATCTCCTGACGCAGCGACACGCGGATGCGCGCGTCGAGAGCCGAAAGCGGCTCGTCGAGCAGGAGCACCTGGGGGCGCACGGCGAGGGCGCGGGCGAGGGCCACGCGCTGCTGCTGGCCGCCGGAGAGCTGGGCCGGGTAGCGCCGCTCGAAGCCCTCCATGTGGATCAGCCGCAGCATCTCGGCCACCCTGGGCCCAATTTCGGCGGCGGGGCGGCGGGCCACGCGCAGGCCGAAGCTGATGTTGTCGGCCACCGTCATGTTCGGGAACAGGGCGTAGCTTTGGAAGACCATGCCGATGTTGCGCCGGTTGGGCGCGCGACCGGTCACGTCCACGCCGTCGATGCTGATCGTGCCGCTGGTCGGCTGCTCGAAGCCGGCGACCATGCGCAGCGTGGTCGTCTTGCCGCAGCCGGAAGGGCCGAGAAACGAGATAAACTCGCCGCGCTCGACGCCAAGGTCGAACTGCTCGACGGCGACGCCGCCGGCGAAGCGCTTTTGCAGGTCGTGAAGCTCAAGAAAGGGCATGGCGCTACCTCGGGCCCCCGAGCTGCCCCTGCCCCGCGCCGCGGCTCAGCCACTGGATGAGCCCGATCGAGGCCCAGGTCAGGGCGAAGCTGATCACGGCCAGGGCCGACGGCTCGTAGACCTTGCTGCTACTGAGCAGGTTGATGTACGGCCCGAACGCGGGCTGGGCGAGCAGGGAGGCGATCGTGAACTCGCCCATGACGATCGCAAAGGTGATGAACGCCCCGCTGAGCAGGGCCACAAAGATGTTCGGCAGGATCACGCGGGCCAGGATCGTCGCCCAGCCGGCCCCCAGGCTCTGGGCCGCCTCGGTGAGGGCCTGGACGTTGATCGAGCGCAGGCCGATGTCGATCGCCCGGTACATGTACGGGAACGACAGCACCACATAGGCGGCGATCAGCAGGATGTTCAGCCCGGCCCGGCTGTCGGTGAGCGGCGTGCGGTTGTAGGTGCGGGCCAGCCCGAAGACGAGCACCACCGCCGGCACCACGAAGGGCAGCAGGGTCAGGAACTCGACCACGGGGCGCAGGCGGGGCAGCCGCAGGTGTACCCAGTAGGCCGTCGGCACGATCAGCAGCGCGCTGACCAGGATCGTGGCCAGGGCCGTCTGGAGCGAGAACAGAAAGCTCGCCGCGAAGCCGCTTTCGCGGAACACATTGGCGTAGGCGGTGAAGCCGAGCTCCCCGCGCTTGGCCTGAAGCGAGAACTGCAGCGTGGCCAGGAGCGGCACCGCGAAGTACAGGGTGCCCAGCCCGAGCCACAGCCACGACCAGAAGGAACCACGACGCATAGGCACCTCAGCGGCGGAGCCAGCGCTCGGTGAGCCGCTGGAGAAAGGCGTAGAGCGCGATGGTGACGCCCATCACCACGATCATGCCCAGGGCGAGGGCGTTGCCGAGGCCCGGGTTGGACAGGGCGTCGCTGCTCATCTGGGCGCCGATCAGGATGGTGACCACGCTTGTCTGGCTGCCGCCGCCGGTGAGGGCGAAGGCGGTGGCGTGGGCCCCGAAGGCGTTGCCAAACAGCAGCACCACCGTGGCGAGGATGGCCGGCAGCAGGATGGGCAGGCCGACGTGGCGCCAGTACTGCCAGGGAGTCGCGCCGAGGCTTTCGGCGGCCTCGCGCCACTCGCGGCGCAGCCCGTCGAGCGCGGGCGCGATGATCAGCAGCATCAGCGGTATCTGGAAGTACAGGTAGGTCACGGCCAGGCCCCAGAAGCTGTACAGGCTGAAGCTGGGGTAGATGCTGATCCCGACCGCGCGCAAGGCCTGCGTCACCACCCCGAGCTGGCCGAGGGTGGCGATAAAGGCGAAGGCCAGGGGGATGCCGGCGAAGTTCGAGGCCACGCCGGCGAAGCTGAGCAGGGCGGCGCGGAACGGCCGCGGCAGCGCGCCGACCGTCACGGCGTAGGCGAGCAGCAGGCCGACCACCCCGCCGAGCAGCGCCGTCACGGCGCTGAGCTGGATGGTGTAGCGGTACGAGGCCAGGATGAACGGCTGGCCGAGCTGGCGCACATTCTCCAGGGTGAAAGCGCCCTGGCCGTCGAGAAAGCTGCGCACCACGATCGAGCACGCCGGCCAGAGCAGAAACGCGCCGATAAAGGCGAAGAACGGCACAACCCCAAGCCAGACCCACGAGGGCCGGGCCGGCGAGCTGGTCGGGCCGGGGGCGGTGCGGGCGGTCTCGACTGCCTGAGCCATAGCTAGATCTCTGTGGGGGCGGGCCGGGGGCGGCTGGTGCGCCCCTCACCCCGCCCCCCTGTCCCCCGAAACCTACGACACCGTCGCCCCGACGGTCGTGGGCCAGCCGGCCTTGATCGCGTCAAAGGCCGCGTTGATCTGGGCGCCGGTGGGGAAGGCCACCGGGGCGTTCGTCTGGGGCAGCTTGGCCAGCAGGTCGGCTGGCACCTTGTTGGCCTGCTTGAGCGCGTCGAGGCGCGCCGGCGAGGCGTAGCCCTTCAGCCAGATCAGCTGGCCCTCGTCGGAGTACAGAAACTCCATCCAGAGCCGGGCGGCGTAGGGGCGCGGGGCGTAGGCGCTGATCGCCTGCACATACACCCCGGCGAGCGAGCCGCTGGCCGGGATGACCACGGCGATGTCGGGGTTGCCGGCGCTCTGGTCACGGTTGGCCAGGGCGTTGTAGTCCCAGCGCAGGGCGATCGGGGTTTCGCCCTTGGCGATGGTGGCCGGCTTGGCGATCACGGGCAAAAGGTTGCCGCTGTCGTTGAGCTGCTTGAAGAACTGGAGGCCCGGGGTCGGGTCGTCGAGCGAGCCGCCGTTGCCGAGCGCAGCGGCCCACACCGCGTTGATCGCCTGGCCGGAGCCCGTCGGGTCGCCGGCGAGGGCGATCTGGCCCTTGTACTCGGGCTTGAGCAGGTCGGCCCAGTCCTGGGGGACGCTGGACACCACCTGGGTGTTGACCTCGAAGGCCATCACGCCGTAGTAGTCAGCGTACCAGTAGCCCTCCGGGTCCTTGAGGGCGGCGGGGATGTCGTCCCAGCCGGCGACCTTGTAGGGCTGGAGCAAGCCCTCGGACTTGGCCTGCTCGCCCCATGTGAAGCCGACGTCGACGACGTCGGGGTTCTGGGGGCCCTTGTTGCCGGCGTTGGCCTTGATCGCCTCGATCTCCTGGGCCGAGCTCGCGTCGGGGGTGAGGTCGTTGTGGGTCAGGAAGGGGTACTTGGCGAAAAAGGCCTGCTTCATCTCTTTGTAATTCGCCCAGTCGTCGGGCAGGGCGATCGTGGACAGCTCGCCCTCGGCCTTCGCCGCCTCGGCCAGGGCCTCGATGCCGCCCGCGTCCGCCGCGGTGAGCGGGCCCGCCGCGGGCGCCGCCGGCAACGACTGGGCGGCGCCCGCGGCCGTCGGGGCCGCCGCCGCGGTGGGGGCCGCCGCCGCGGTGGGGGCCGGGGCCGTCGTGGCGACGGCGGGGGCGCTGGTGGACTGGGCGCCGCAAGCGGCGAGCACCGCGCCCGCGCCGAAGGTGGCGCTCAGGCGCAGAAAGGCGCGGCGCGACAGCGGCTTGGCGGGCGTGTGTGGCGTACGGTCGTGGTCGCTCACCGTGATCTCCTTACGGGCGAATACCAATGCGCATGACAAGGGCAAGGCGCGGGGCTGCGTCCCGGCGGCGGGCGCGGCGTGCTGCTCACTCGTTGGGCAGCGTGGCTCCATCTGGCGGAAGGCGTGGAGAGATTGTACCCTAGCACGCCGACGTAAACAACTAGTAATCCCTATGTTAAGGGTAGATTAAGGACCAACCGGCCGCACCACCACGGTCCCGAGGTAGACCGGCTCGGGGTTGAGGCGGGCAAAGGTGTCGGGAAGGTACATGCCCACCTCGACGCGGTATGCGCCGGGCGGGACGGAGGCGGGGATGGGGAGATCCTGGTCGTCGCGCAGCAGCTCGCCCACCTGCCACGTCGGCGTGCGCCGCGTGCCCTCCAGGGGGGGGACGTCGCGCTGGGCCAGCTTAGCGCCGGCCGCGTCGACCAGATGCACATATACCGTGTAGTCAGGGCCGACGGGGGCGACGCAGCGCCAGAACAGCGCCAGGGGCAGCACCTCGCCCGCCCGCACCTCGCCCGGGTGCTCGTACGCCTCCAGCACGATCGGGCTGCCGAAGGGCGCGTTGATCGTTGTCCGGCCGCCGGCGCCGCCGGTCAGGCGGGCCACGTCGATCACGGCGAACTCTTCGCCCAGGCTGGCCGGGCCGCTCGCGAAGGCGACGCCGGCTCGATCGACCAGGGCGCGCAGCTCGGCCCGCTGCTCCGCGGGGGTGCGCGACAGGTTGGCCACGAGCAAGCTGAAGCCGCGCTCGGCATACCAGTCGATCGGCTGGCTGAGGATCGGGGGCCCGCCGCTCACCCGGTAGCGGTCGGCGGGCAGGATCAAGGTCTGGTCCTCCAGCCAGATCCGGGAGCCGGCCGGTGCGCTGGCCAGGACCCACTCGTGGGCGCGCAGGCGAGTGGTGGGCCGGGCCATGGCGTAGCTCTGGGTGATCGCGCGCTGGGCCGGGGGTAGCAGCCCGGCGAGGACGAGCGCGGCCAGGGCGACCGCGAGCAAGGCCCGCCGCCGGGCTGGCGCCATCCCCCGCAGGCGGGCGAGGCGGCCGGCGGGAGGGGTGGCGGCGGGCGGGGCAGGCCGCTCGTCGAGTAGCCGGAGCAGGGCGGCGATGGGCAGGGCGGCGAAGACGAAGAGCAGGGGCACGATCGGGTGGGCGTTGCGGAAGAAGACGATCGGCACGTTGGCGATCTGCACGAAGTAGGGCAGGGCGAAGCTGAGCAGCAGGATGTCGCCGCGGCTGCGGCGGAACGCGGCGAGGGCCACGCCGGCGAGGCCGAGCCAGGCGAGCAGCCAGGCATCCTGCCGGGCGATGCCCCAGTAGAACGCCCACTGGTGGGCCGGCTCGTCGACCCGGTAGTTGATCAGGATGCGCCCGATGTCATCGAGCATGCGCGGCAGGGCGGCCAGCCAGAAGGGGTTGCCGATGGTGAAGCCGATGGCGGCGCCGGCCAGACCGAACGCGACCAGCCCGAGCCAGCGCCCTGCCCGGCCGGCCGCCGTCGTCGCGTCGTCGTGGGCGGCCGCGCCGGCGGCGTAGGCGAGGGGGGCGAGCAGGGCGACGATGGTGTACTTGGTCGCCGCGGCGAGGCCGATCACCACCCCGGCCAGCAGGGCCTGGGCGACGCGCCGGCGGAACGGCGGGCCCGGGCGGAGCAGGGGCGTCAGGCCGAGCAGGGCCAGGGTGGCGAAGCAGGCCAGGGGGATGTCGGTGGTGATATAGTGCGAGTCGCGGACGTGGGGCGGGTAGAAGGCCAGAAAGGCCGCCGCGAGCAGGGCCACGGCCGGCCCGTAGAGCCGCCGGGCCAGCAGGTAGGTCAGCAGCACGGTGCCCGCGCCGAGCAGCGCGGTGAGCGCCCGGCCCCACGGGTAGAACAGGGCCGGCTGGATGTCGGCGACGCCGGCGTACAGGCCGCGGCTGGCCCCCCACAGGTAGTGGAGCGCCACGGGGCCGATCTGGAGGTAGGTGTAGAGCGGAGGGTAGGTGAACTGGCGCGGCGTGTAGTCCGCCGTCTGCACCATCTGGATGGCCCAGTCGGCGGTGTTCCACTCGTCGGGGTGCTCGAAGTAGGGGAGGCCGAACCCACCGCCCTGGAGCCGCAGCGCGAGCGCCGCCGCCAGCACCGCGCCCACGAGCCCGACGTGAAGCCAGCGGGCCGCGGCGGGCGCGCCGGCGCGCGGGAGGCGGCCGAGCAAGGGGCTGGCGACACCCAGCAGGAGTAGCCCGCGCAGCAGGCCGCCGCCTGGGTTGGCCCCCGCGAGCACCAGGGCGACAAAGGCCAGCGCGCACAGCCCCGGCAGCGCCCGCCACACCAGGGGCGCCATCGGCGGGGCCCAGCCCCGCCACGAGTGCGGGCGCGCGCGTTCGTCTCGCACCGGCTTCGTCCCCCATCAGCCCTGTCCGCGGTTCACCGCGCGGATTGTACCATAGGGGCGGGGCGCCAAGGCGGGCGGCGCGCAGCGGCGGGCGGCGAGCGTTTGTCGGCTCGCCGCCCGCCGCTCGCTTCCGCGGTGCTACTCCTCGCTAGCGTGGCCGCCGAAGGCGCTCGGGCGGAACGACAGGTTCGGGGTGGCGCTGCCAGTGTCGCGGGTGTTCTTCTGCACGGCGACGGCGGCGAACATGCTCAGCACGAAGGACATGCCGTAAAAGCCCTTCTCGCTCAGGTTGAGCGAGGCGTTCCACAGGCCGATCGTCAGCAGCAGGATGGCCATGATCACGGCGGCCCAGCACAGGCCGTAGTAGATCGACGTGACCTTGATGCCCTCAACCCTGTCGCGGACGCTTTTCTGGAGCGAGACGGCGGCGAACAGGCCGAACATAAGCACGGTAAAGTAGTAGCCCTTCTCGTTCAGCATCATGGTCGCGTTCCACAGGCCGACCAGGTAGGCGATGATGCCGGTGAAGAGGGCGGCCCATGAGGCCATCACAAAGGCGTTCGAGGGCTGCTGGGGCGCTGCGTTCATTGGTCGCTCTCCGTTTCGTTGCTGGACGCGGGCCGCAATTCACCGCGCCGCGCTGATAGTTCTGTTCGGCCACATGGGCCGGCTGCACAAACAGACGCTCGACCCCGCGGTTGCGTTGCCACCCCGCGGCGGTTTTTTGCTCTGGCTTTAGCATACCGTCCGCCCGCCCCCGCCACATTCACCCAAGGGAGAAGATTTCCCCACCCCTGCGCGGCACGCCCCTGCCGCCCGCCTGCCGGGCGGAGCGGTACGTTCGGCGGTACCGGCGCCGGTACCGCAGGTTTGGTACAATGGGTGGGGAAACGAACAGATGTATGAGCATGAACGACACCGATAGCTTTGGGACGCAGCTCCGCCAGCTGCGCGCCGCCGCCGACTTAACCCAGGAGCTGCTCGCCGACGCCCTCGGCTGCGCCACCGAGACGGTTCGCTCGTTTGAGAACGGCCGCCGCCGGCCCTCCCGCGAGATGGCCGCGCGCCTCGCCGATGTGCTCCACGTGGCCCCGGACTGCCGGGACCAGTTCATCCGCAGCGCCCGCGCCGCCGGCCGGCCCGCTGGAGGGCCCGACCAGCCCGCCGTCTCGCTCACGGTGCCGCCCGCAGCGGCGCCGCCCGCGCCCACCCAGCCTGAGCCGCCCCCCTTGCTCGGCACCAAGCTGTACCTGCCCCGCCCGCGCGAAACCCTTGTCGCGCGGCCGCGGCTGGTGCGCCGCCTCGACGGCGACCAGCGCCGGCCCATCACCCTTGTCGCCGCGTCCGCCGGCTTCGGCAAGACGACCTTGCTGGCCAGCTGGCTCGCCGAGCGGCAGCAGGCACAGGAGACCCCCGCGAGGGGCAAGCCCGCCGGGGCGGCCCCGCCGCGCGCGGCCTGGCTGGCCCTCGACTCCGGCGACTCGGACCCGACGGTGTTCCTGCGCTACCTGATCGCCGCCCTCCAGACGATCGAGCCGCGCGTGGGCGCCGCCACCCTCGCGGCCCTGCGCGGCCCCCAGGCGCCGCCGATCGACGCCCTGCTGCCGGGGCTGGCCCGCGACTTCGTCCTGCTCCCCGAGGGCAGCGTGCTCGTGCTGGACGACTACCACGCCGTCGAGTCCGCGGCGGTCCACCAGATCCTGGGCTTCCTGGTCGAGCACCTGCCGCCGCAGCTCCGGCTCGTGATCGCCAGCCGGGTCGACCCGCCACTGCCCCTCGGCCGGCTGCGCGCCCGCGGCCAGCTCGCCGAGCTGCGCGCGGCCGACCTGCGCTTCACCGCCGACGAGGCGGCGGCCTTCTTCGCCCAGGCGCTGGACACCCCGGTTCGCCCCGAGGACGTGGCCACCTTAGAGGGGCGCACCGAGGGCTGGATCGCGGGGCTCCAGCTCGCCGCCCTGGCGATGCAGCACCGCGACGACCTGGACGGTTTTGTGCGGGCCTTCGCCGGCAGCAACCGCTTTGTGGTCGACTACCTGGCCGAGGAGGTGCTCGACCGGCTGCCCGCCCACCTCCACGCCTTTGTGCTCCAGACCTCGATCCTCGGCCGGCTGTGCGGCCCGCTCTGCGACATGGTGCTCGGGCTCGACGAGGAGCCCCAGCCGGCCGGCGCCCAGTCGGCCTACAGCCAGCTGCTCCTCGCGGAGCTGGAGCGGGCGAATCTGTTCCTGGTGCCGCTGGACGACGAGCGGCGCTGGTATCGCTACCACCATCTCTTCGGGGAGGTGGTGCGGGCCCGGCTCCAGCAGGGCACGCCGCCGCAGCGGGTGGCCGAGCTGCACCGCCGGGCCAGCCTGTGGCACGAGCGCGCCGGCCTCGACGCCGAGGCCGTGCACCACGCCGTTGCGGCCGCCGACTGGGATCGGGCCGTGCGCCTGCTTGTCTTCGCCGTCCCGCGCGTGGTGGGCCGGGGCCAGTTTCACACCGGCCGGGCCTGGCTGGCCTCCCTGCCCGAGCACGTGTTCCGCGACCGCCCGCAGATGGCCGTCTACGACGCCGGCGTGCTCATGTACCTGAACCAGGTCGATGCGGCCGAGGCCCGGCTCGCCACCGCCGACGCCGCCCTGGCCGCGGGGCTGCCCGCTGGCCGCAGCCCTGAAGAGGCGAGGCTGTTCGCAGGCCAGGCCGCCGTGATCAAGGGGGCGGTCCGGCGTATCCGCGGCGACCTGGCCGGCTGCATCGCTCTGTCGCGCGAGGCGCTGGAGCTGCTGCCGGACCCCGAGACGGCGCCGCTCAAGCTGCGGGCCCTCGCGGCGCTCAACACCTCGCGGGCCTTTCTTGTTTCGGGGGATGTGTCGGATGCGGTGGAGGAGCGGGCGGCGGCGGTGGTGGCGCCGCTGCGCGCCACCGGGAACCTCTTCGCCCTGCTAACCAGCCTGATCAACCTGGCCCGGCTGCGCGCCGCCCGCGGCCGGCTCCGCCAGGCCGCCGCCACCTACGAGGAGGCCCGGGCCCTCGCCGCCGGCCCCGACGAGCTGCGGACGATGGTCGGCGGGGCGGCTTTCTACGCCGGCCTCGGCGACCTGCGCCGCGAGCAGGGCGACCTGGCGACCGCGGAGGAGCTGCTCGGGGCGGGGCTTGCGCTCGTCCAGGGCGGCATGACCATCGACGCCGATGTGCTGGCCATGGTCTTTATCGCCACGGCCCGCCTGCGCCTGGCCCAGGGCGCGGTCGAGTCCGCCGAGCAGACCCTGGACCGCTTGCTAACCGTCGGGCGAGAGCGGTCGATCGCCCCGCACCTGCTCGCCCGCGCCCGCGCCGAGCTGGCCCGGCTCGCGCTGCTCCGCGGCGATTTGCCGGCCGCCGTGGCCTGGGCCGACGGGAGCTGCCTTGACCCCGCCGGCGAGCTGAGCTACCCGCGCGAGGACGAGCACCTGACCCTGGCCCGGGTCCGGATCGCCCAGGGCCTTGCCGCGCCCGCGGGGCCGGCCCACGACTCGGCGCGCCTCCTGCTCGACCGGCTCCTGGCCGGCGCCGCGGCGACGAGCCGGGCCGGCAGCCTCGTCCCCATCCTGGCCCTGCGCGCGCTGCTCCTGCGCGCCTGCGGCGAGCACGACGCCGCCCTCGTCGACATCGGGCGGGCCCTGGCCCTGAGCGCCCCCGAGGGCTACCGGCGCGTCTTTCTCGACGAGGGCGAGCCGATGGCCCGGCTGCTGGCCGAGGCAAGCGCGGCGGGCCCCACCCCCGGCTACGCGGCGGAGCTGCTCGCCGGCTTCCCGGCCGCGATGGCCTCGGTTACGGGCGGGGGCGAGGCGCCGGAGCCGGAGCGCCCCGGCCCGGCGCTGACTGAGCGCGAACATGAAGTGCTGCGGCTGCTGGCCGCCGGCCGCGGCAACCAGGCGATAGCGGGGGAGCTGATCGTCGCCGTCGGCACCGTCAAGCGCCATCTTAATAGCATCTTCAGCAAGCTCGGCGTCGAAACCCGCCTCGCCGCCGTCGCCCGGGCCCGCGAGCTCGGGCTGCTGTAGCCGGCCACGCGGGGCCGCCCAAGAGGACGCACAAACGTTACGCGCCCCCACTCCAGCGCCGCGCCGCCCCGACGAGGTTTGCGCCTTGTCGGGGCGGCGCGGCGTTTGGCGTGCGACGAGCCTCATCCTCCATGCCTTGAAACAGCGTTCTGCGCGCGAGGGGCCTGCCGCTCCGCCCTTTCGGGCCCGAGCGGTGGGCCAGCGTGAACTCAACCCGGCATGGGCCGTGGGATACAGGCGCCGGGGCCAGGTTGAGGCGCATACTCAGAGCAGGCACCCACGCGCGGTCGGGCTGCCGCCCACAGCGGCCGCGGCACCACCTGGAGACACGATGGCGACCCACTACGCCTTCACTGTTCGCGGGCACCTCGACGAGCGCTGGTCGGACTGGTTCGACGGCCTGACCATCACCAACCGCGCCGACGGCAACCTCGTGCTGGATGGGCCGATCGCCGACCAGGCCGCGCTCTACGGCGTGCTCGCCCGGCTGCGCGACCTCGGCCTGTCCCTGATCGCCGTTCAGCCCTTGTCGGCCCCCGCCGACGCCGCAAAGACTCAGCCCACCGCTTACAGCTAAAGTCACAACCTCAATGCACAAGCACAGCCTGTTCGCCCTCACGCTGCTCATCCTCGCCATGATCGGGGTCGCCCCGGCCAGCTCGCTGCGCGCCGCCCCTGGCGACGAGCACTGGGACGACCGCTTCGGCACGCCCGGGATCAGCGGCCGTGTTGTCTACGCCATGGCCTCCGGCCCCGGCGGGAACCTGTACGTCGGCGGGGCGATCGAGGGTATCCCCGGCGTGCCGGCCCAGGGCATCGCCCGCTGGGACGGCCGGCGCTGGAACGCCCTCGGCACGGGGATCGGCTACCCCGACTCGGTGCGGGGGATCGCCGTCTCCGGCGCGAATGTATATGTCGTCGGCCGCTTCGCCGTGGCCGGCGGGGTGCCGGCGAAGGCCGTCGCCCGCTGGGACGGCGCGGCATGGTCCAAGGTCGGCAGCGGCGCCGGCCCGCGCATCCAGAAGAGCTGGGGCTTCGAGCCCGGCTCGATCTCGGCCGTCGCCATCGGCCCCGACGGGCAGCTGTACGTAGGCGGCGAGTTCACCCACATTGACGCGGTGCCGGCCCGCGGCGTGGCCCGCTGGGACGGGACGCGCTGGAACGCCGTGGGCGGCGGGGTGTACAACGGCGACCCGGACGATCCGAGCTTTTTCCAGGTGAACGCCCTGGCCTTCGGCAACGGCAAGCTGTTCGTCGGCGGGCAGTTCTGGGCCGCGGGCGGCCAGGAGGTGCGGAACATCGCCGCCTGGGACGGCGCGAGCTGGCAGGGGCTGGGCGGCGGCCTGCGCGGCAGCTTCGACAGCCACGTCGATACGCTGCTGTTCCACGGCGGCAAGTTGTACGCCGGCGGCTACTTCTCTCAGGCCGGGGACACGCCGGTCGAGCATATCGCCGCGTGGGACGGCGCGAACTGGCAGCCCCTTGGCGACGGCCTGGCCGGGAGCCCGAACGAGGAGGAGACGGTGCTGACCCTGCTCGCCGACGGCGCGGGCGTGCTGGCCGGCGGCCGCTTCAGCAGCGCCGGCGGCCTGCCGATCGGCGGCCTGGCCCGCTGGGACGGCGCCCGCTGGTCGCGGGTCGGCCCCGAGGGCGAGGGGATTAAGAACGACCTGCTTACCGAGGTGCGGGCCCTAGCCCCGGCGCCCGAGGGCGGCTTCGCGGCCGCGGGCACCCTGGTGATGGAGGACGGCAGCGCCTATAACGCAGTGGCCCGCTGGACGGGCGAGCGCTGGTCCGGCCTCGGCCAGGGCGTGGCCCAGGCCGGCGACACCCCCGCCGACGTCGACGCGATCGCGATCGACGCCGAGGGCAACGTCTTCGCCGGCGGCCTGGTCAACTGGGTCGGCGGCAAGCCGGTGCGGAACCTGGCGATGTGGGACGGCGAGCGCTGGCACGACATCGGCGGGGTGACGGGCGAGGATGCGAACGTCTTCGCGCTGCTAGTGCTCGGCGACGACCTGTATGTCGGCGGGCGCTTCACGCAGGCCGGCGGGGTGGCCGCGCGCGGCATCGCCCGCTACAACATCCTGAGCGGCCGGTGGTCGGCCCTCGGGGCGGGCGTCGACGGCTACGTTCGGGCCCTGGCCTTCGGCGACGGGGTGCTCTACGCCGGCGGGGCCTTCACGGCGGCGGGCGGCGCGGAGGCGCTGGACGTGGCGGCGTGGGACGGCCGAGCCTGGAGCGGCCTCGGCGGGGCATACGAGATCTTCGAGGTGCTCAACAGCGGCAACGAGGTCGGCACGTACGTCAACGCCCTGGCCTACGCCCACGGCGAGCTGTTCATCGGGGGGCGTTTCCAAACCATCCACCGCAAGGACACCATCCGCGGCTCGAACGGGCGCTACGTCGCCGTCCACAACCTGGTGAGCTACCACGTTGAGCGGGAGCAGTGGTACCTGGCCGGCCCCGACATCCACCCCGGCGTGACGCTCAACGGCTATAGCAACATGTTCACGGCGGTGCGCTCGCTGGCCTACCTGGGCGGGGCGCTGTACGTGGGCGGCGACTTCAACTACGCCGGCGGCATCCAGGCCAACAACTTCGCCCGCTACGACCTGGCGACCAACCGCTGGTCGGCGCCCGGCTCGATCGCCGGCCCCGGCGGCCGCCTGACGGTGCGCGCCGTCACCGCCTACGGCCCCGACATCTTTGTGGGTGGCACCTTCACAAGCATCGGCAACACCTCCGCCCGCTTCGTGGCCCGCTACAACAGCGTGAGCGGCCGGTGGTCGACCCTGGGCGACGGGATGCGCTGGTACAACGACGAGTACACTCACGTCAACGCGATCGCCGTCGGCCCCGACGGGGTGTTCCTCGGCGGCGGCTTCGACCGCGCCGGCCCCAACCCTTCGCTCGGCTTCGCCCGCTGGTCCGGCCCGCTGGACCCGCGCACGCCGGCCGACCCCTACGACGGCCGCCCTGATCCGGGCAACGGCGGTGGCGGTGGCGGGACGCAGTATCGGCTGTTCCTGCCGCTGCTCTGGAAGTAGGCCGCGTCGTAGCGCAGACGCGCAGCGTGCTCGCGGTGGCCCTCACGAACGCGCCGTGCCGCTCCATCCTGGGTGATGTCAGGGTGGAGCGGCACGGCGTTGTAGAGCGACCGCTTTCGAAACTCCACGCCCTCTGCGCCTCTCCGGCTTACGCCTCCGATCGGTGGTTGTGCGCCCGCTACTTGCGCAGCTCGCCGGGGACGGGGGCGTCGGCGATGCCGAGGAAGCGCTCGAGCTGCTGTTCGAGAAAGAGGGCCTGCTCGACGCTCTGGAGGCTTTTGATCAAGGTGACGCCACCGCCCTCGGCGGTGATCGCCTGGAGGTCGTAGACGGTGCTGGTGCTGCGGCGGGAGCGACGCACCCGCTCGACGCCATAGATCTGGCGGATGCTGGCCGTCGGCAGCGTGCGGCTGCCTGGCCAGGGCAGGGGGCCGTGGCGCACCGACAGGCTGCCGTAGCTCGCGTCGACGTGGCTGCTGTTCACGAACATCGCGATGGCGGTGTAGATGAGAAAAACGCCGACCGCAGCGTGGATGGCTCCGAAGAGCGCGAAGCTCCCCACGCCGGCGGCCAGGACCATCCCGATCCAGAAGCAGACGAACAGGCTCCAGAACAGCCCGAACGCGGCGAACACGAACGCCACCGGGGTGAACCAGCGCCAGGTGATTTGCAGCGCGCCCCCCTGGCGCTCGACTACGAAACGGTCGGGCAGGGGCACGTCTAGCTGTGGCGCCGGCGCCCAGCCGGGGCCGCCCCCGACCTGGCCGGCGATGCTGAAGACGGCGTTGCAGGAGCGGCACTTGGCGGCCAGGCTGGCGATGTTCACGTCCTCGGCGGGGATGGGCGCGCCGCAGCGCGCGCAGGTGATGTCCATTGTGGTTGTCCGCAGCGTGCTGCGGCATAATATGGAGGATGGCCGCTCCAGCATTGCACCGCGGGGTGGCCGGCGAGCGCCAGTGCGGGGCGCGCCGAAGCCCGCCGTGCTGCGGGAGGCCAGCGCGGCGGGCTCGGACGGGCGCCTGGCCCGCCGGTGGCTTACCGTATGACGAGCGGCAGGAGCAGCTGGTTCGGGGGCGCCGGGGCGACCGCCGCGGGATCGCGAAGGGCCTCGCGCGCTAAACCGCTCGCTCCAGCACCTCCAGAACGGTGGCCGGTAGCAGGCGGGCCTTGTAGCCGGTCTCGGGCAGTGGTGTCGCGCCGTCGGCGGCGCGCTCGGCGGCGGCGGCGAGGGTTTCGGGCGCGGCCGGGCGGCCCGCGAGTGCGGCCTCGACCGCCGGGAGGCGCAGGGGGATGTTCGCAACCCCGCCGACGACGACCCTGGCGCGGCGGATCTGGCCGTCCTCGACCACCAGCAGGGCGATCGCCTCGACCAGGGGCCACTCGGCCTCCGCCCGGCCGATCGCCCGCGCGTAGGCGGCGCGCTCGCCGCGGATGGGCGGCGGGAGCACGATCCGGGTCAGTAGCTCACCGGGGGCGAGGGTGTGGTCGCGGGTCGGGTCGGCGCCGTCGCCGAAGAGGGCGGCCGCCGGGCGCAGCTCGCGGCCATTCACCTCGACCTGGGCCTCGTAGGCAAGCAGGGCCATGCCGAGGGTCGAGGGGTGGGGGTAGGCGCAGGGCCCGAGGTCGAACAGCACGCCGTTGGGGTTGTGGCCGGCGCGGGCCGGGCAGCCCTCGCCACCCTTTTTGAAACAGTCGAAGGCCGGGTGGCGGAAGTACCAGCAGCGGATGCGCTGGAGCAGGGCGCCGCCCATCGTGCCCATGAGCCGGATCTGTGGCGTGGCCAGGCCGCCGGCGGCCTGGGCCAGGCCCGGGTAGCCGGCGCGCACCCGCTCGTCGCGGGCGACGGCGTCGATGCTGACCAGGGCGCCGACCGTGGCCGCGCCGTCGTCGCCCCAGGCGATGGTGTTCAGGCCGGGGAGCCGGCTGATGTCGACCAGCGGGCCGGACGCGATCCCGCTGCGCCGGCGCTCCTGCACGTCGGTGCCGCCAGCGCGGAGCTCGCCCGGCGCCGCGGCGGCCTCTTCCAGTGTCGTGGCGATCGTCAGCATCAGCACACCCCCTCGACGATATGCGCGGGCAGGATCGGCAGGTGGTAGGGCCGCCAGCCGGTCGCGTTGAAGACGGCGTTGCCGGCCGCGGCGGCCACGCCCAGGGTCGCCAGCTCGCTCAGGCCCGAGAGCCCGCCGCGGGCGTGCTCGAACCCCTCCTCGACGAAATGGAGCTCCATCTCCGGCGCGTCGCCGATGCCGGGGATGCGGTAGTCCTCCAGCCCGGCCGACAGGGTGTGGCCGCTGCGCTGGTCGACTACGCGCCGTTCGTAGAGCGCATAGCCGAGGCCCTGGACGATAGCGCCCATACACTGGCTGCGGGCCAGCTCCGGGGCCAGGATCCGGCCGGCCGCGATCCCGCCCCAGACCCGCAAGGGCCGCACCTTGCCCAGCCGCGTGTCGACCTCAACCTCGCAGACGTGGACGGCGCCGGTGAAGCCGCGCCCGGTGTTGATGTCGTCGGCCCCGAAGGCCAGGGGCATCGCGGGGAGGCCCTGGTCGAGCCCGCGGCCGGCCGTGGCCCGCTGGGCCGGCGCGGCGCGGAAGATCTCAGCCCAGGGGGTGTGGCCACCCGTGTGCTCGACGCCGCCGGCCACCACCCTGGCCTCGCGCAGGCCGAGGCGCTCGGTGGCGAAGGCGAGCAGCCGGCCGCGCACCTGCTCGGCCGCCTTGCGTGTGGGCCAGTAGACCGACGGCGTGGTGCGGCTCCCGCCGGACAAGGGGCCGCGCGGCGCCCGCGAGCTGCCGATCCGCACCCGCACGGTGTGGGGCGGGACGCCGAACACCTCGGCGGCGGCGCGGGCGATGCTGCTGCGCGTGCCGTTGCCCATGTCCTGGCTCGCCGTCGTCACCGTCAGGCCCTCGGCGCCGGTGGCGACCTCGATCGTGGTGGCGCTGTGGAACAGGTACAGCCAGTTCGCGGCCGCCACGCCGACGCCGCGGCGGAAGCGGCCCGTGTCGGCGCCGGCCGGCCGGCGCCCCCGCCAGGCCGGGAGCGTCTCGACCCAGTCGTAGAGCTTGTGGCGCAGGGGGTTGCCGTCCCACTTGCGGCGCAGGTCGAGGGGGCTGACCTGGAGGCGGTGGGCCAGCTCGTCCATCGCACCCTCGACCGCCCAGGCGGCCAGGGGGCCGCCGGGGCCGCGGAAGGGCTTGCCCGGGGCGACGTTGTTGACCACGTCGTAGTCCACCAGGTCGCGCGGGGCCTTTGTGTACATCAGGCCGATCAGGATGGCGATCTGCGAGCCGACGGCGATGCCGGAGTCGGCGTGGGCCTCGGCCGTCAGGGCCACGGGCTCCCCGCCGGGGCCGGCCAGGAGGGCCACGCGCATCTCGGCGCCGGGGCGGTAGCCGCCCACCGACAGCTCCTCCAGCCGGTCGAGGGCGACGCGGACGGGGGCGCCGGCGGCGCGGGCCAGGGTCACGGCGGCGACCGTCTCCATCGTCAGCTCGAGCTTCGAGCCGAAGGCGCCGCCGACGTGCTCGCAGCGCACCTCGACCTGCTTGACGTCGAGGTCGAAGTGATCGGCCACCTCGCGGGCCATGCGGTGGGCGGCCTGCGTGGACACGTGGACGGTCAGCCGGTCGCCCTGCCAGGCGGCCACGGCGACGTGGGGCTCCAGCGCGGTGTGGGACTGGGGCGAGGCCGTCCAGGTGCCCTCCACGAGGTTGGGGGACTTAGCGGCGCGGGCCGCCAAGATCAGGCCGCGGGCCTTGCCAGGGCGGCTATTGGTCAGCCCAAGCAGCGGCTTACGCGTGTTGCCGTCCCAGGTGGCGGGCAGGAGCAGGCCCTCGCCGGCGTTGATCACGGGCTTGCGGAAGCCGGTGTAGAGCACGGGCGCGCCGGCGGCGCGGGCGGCCGCGGCGCCGATCGTGGCGGGCAGCGGCTCGTAGTCGACACGGATGAGGGCGAGGGCCGCCCGGGCGGTGGGCAGGTCGACGGCGGCGACGGCGGCGATCTCCTGGCCGACGTAGCGCACGGTGCGCCGCTCGTCCAGCAGCTCGACCACAGCGCGCACGCCAGGCAGCGCTTTGGCGGCGGCGGTGTCGAGCGCGCGGACGCGGGCGTGCGGCAGCTCGGAGCGCAGGATGGCCCCCTCAAGCTGGCCGTCGTAGCGGACGTCGGCGGTGTAGGTCGCGCGCCCCGTCACCTTTTCCTCGGCCTCGACCCGGGGCGGGGCAACCTCGCCCTCCTCGAAGCGGCCGGCGCAGGCCGCCTGGATGGCGGCGTAGATCCCCGGGTAGGCGCCGCAGCGGCACAGGTGCCCGGCCAGGGCGCTCGCCACCTCCGCGCGGGAAGGCTCGGCGTCGCCGTGGGCGGCGCGCCAGCGCTCGTAGAAGGCCACCCCCTCGACGACGAAGCCGGGGGTGCAGAAGCCGCACTGGAGCCCGTCGCAGGCCATCAGGGCCTTCTGGACGGGGTGCAGCTCCGGCCCGAGCCCCTCCACCGTGCGGATCTGGCGCCCCTCCATCGCCTGAGCGGGCAGCAGACAGCTCACGACGGGGGCCCCGTCCAGCAGCACCGTGCAGGCGCCGCACACACCGGCGCCGCAGACGAGCTTGGTCCCCGACAGGCCGCACCGTTCCCGGATCACCTCCACCGCCGCCTCGTCGGGCCGCGGGTCGACCTCGTGGGCCCTGCCGTTGATCTCGACGCGCAAGGTTCGGCTCCTTTGGATGGGTGTGAATACGTTTATAACTGACTGGGGGTCAGTATAAAGTGACCCTCGGTCATTTGTCAAGAGGCTGAGCGTGGGGTGATCAGGGTGCGGCCGGGGCACTACGGGGGGAGGAGCGACGACAAGCGGCGCTGGAAGCCGGCGAGCCTAGGCCTGGCCGCGGAGGAGGGCGGCGAGGGCGGACTGGAGCTCGGCGGCGAAGTCGACGGCGAAGAGGGCGAGGTCGGGGTTGTCGCGGATGGCCTGGCGGGCGGGGGGGGTGGGCTCGGCGAGGCCGTGGAGGCCGACGATCAGCGCGTAGCCGTGGAGCAGGGCGCGGGCGCCCTGGCCGGGGCGGAGGGTGGGCAGGGCGACCTCAAGCCGGGCGCCGATGGCGAGGAGCCGGTCGCGCATCAGGCCTTTGAGGCGGGCGATCGACGCGGGGCCGGCGTTGCGCTCCAGCACGGCGTGGGTGATCGTGAGCAGGCGGATCAGAGCGGGCGCGCCGGCCAGGCTGTCGGCCACCAGGGCGGCGATCGCCTCGGGAGGGGTGCCGGGCGCGAGGCCGGCGAGGTGGGCGTCGAGGGCGTCGAACCATGCGGCGAACTGTTGCTCCTGCACGCTGAGGAACAGCTCCTCCTTGGTGGCGAAATACAGGTACAGGGTGCCCTTGGCCAGCCCGGCCTCGGCCGCGACGTCCTGCATGTTGATCGCCTCGTAGGGGCGCTCCTGAAACAGCCGCCAGGCCACGTCGCGCAGCGCCTGCCGCCGTTCCGCCTTGTCGCTTTCCCGCACCGCCCGCCGCATACCGCCCCCTTCTCCTGACTTCGGGTCAGTATAGGCCGAGGGCGGTGGCGCGTCAAGGGAAAACTGTTACTCCTTGACCTCGTGGCTCGGCGGGCGGAGGCGGAGCTTCATGTCGCGCAGCTCGGCCTGCTCGCGCTCGGCGAGGCGGTAGATCTGGTTGCGGCCGGGGTAGTAGGGCGGCGGCCAGTGGATGCCGCGGTGGTTCTGCTGGGCGGCGGCGCGCAGGGTGAAGTACGGGTCGGTCAGGTGGGGGCGGGCGAGGGCGACGAGGTCGGCGCGGCCCTGGAGCAGGATGGTGTTGACCTGGTCGGCCGTGGTGATGTTGCCGACGGCCATCGTGGCGATGCCGGCCTCGTTGCGCACCTGGTCGGCGATGTGGGTCTGGAACATGCGGCCGTAGACGGGGCGCTGGTCGGGGATCGTCTGCCCGGCCGAGCAGTCGATTAGGTCGGCCCCGGCCTCCTTGAGCATCGTCGCCGCGGCCACCAGCTCCTCACCCGAGAGGCCGTCGGGGTGCCAATCGGTGCCCGAAAGGCGGACGGACAAGGGCTTGTGGGCGGGCCACGCCGCGCGGACGGCGCGCAGCAGCTCCAGCGGGAAGCGCAGGCGTGCCACAATGTCGCCGCCGTACTCGTCGGCGCGGCGGTTGGTCAGCGGGGAGATAAAGCTGGCCAGCAGGTAGCCGTGGGCCATATGCACTTCGAGCATGTCGAAGCCGGCAGCGTCGGCGTACTGGGATGAGCGGACGAAGTCGGCGACGATCCGGCGCATGTCGGCTTGGGCCAGCTCGATCGGCGTGGGGCTGTCGGGGAAGTAGGGCAGCGGCGAGGCCGAGTAGACCGGCCAGTTGCCCTCCGGCAGCGGGTGGTTCTCGTCCTCCCAGCCGAGCTGGGTTGAGCCCTTGCGCCCGGCGTGGCCGAGCTGCATACAGATCTTGGCCCTGCTGTGGGTGTGGACGAAGTCGACGATCCGGCGCCAGGCCGCGCACTGCTCCTCGCTCCAGAGGCCGGTGCAGCCGGGCGTGATCCGCGCGTCCGGCGAGGTGCATGTCATCTCCGTGAACAGCAGGCCCGCCCCGCCGACCGCGCGGCTGCCATAGTGGACATAATGCCACTCGTTGGGCACGCCCTCATCGGCCATGTACTGGTCCATCGGCGACACGACGACCCGGTTCTCCAGCACCATGTCGCGCAGGCGGAAGGGGGTGAACATGGGCGGCGTGCCAGGGCGGGCGTCGAAGCCGGCGCGGCGGACCGCGCCAAGAAACCAGCGCTCGACCCGCTCGACAAACCGTTCGTCGCGCAGCTTGAGGTTTTCGTAGGTGATCTGCTTGGAGCGCGACATCACGCCGAAGGCGAACTGCTCCAGGTCCATGTCCCAGTAGCGGTCCATGTGCTCGAACCAGGCCAGGGACACGTTGGCCGCGTGCTGGGTCTTCTCGACCTCCTCGCGCCGGTCGTTGTCGTAGGCGGCGAGGGCGGCGGGGACGCTGTCGTGGGCGGCGAGGGCCTGGAACAGGGCGATCGCGTCCTCCATAGCCAGCTTGGTGCCGGAGCCGATCGAGTAGTGGGCGGTGGCCTTGGCGTCGCCGATCAGGACGACATTGTCCATCACCCAGGTGCGGTTGGTGATCGTGGGGAAGGAGCGCCAGAGCGAGCGGTTGCCGATCAGGCGGTGGCCCTGGAGGTCGGCGACGAAGATCCGCTCGAGGGCGGCGATATACTCGGGCTCGCTCATGTCGGCGAAGCCGAGGCCGCGCCACGTCTCCTCGGCCAACTCGATCACCCAGGTGCTACGGTCGGGCTCGTACTGGTAGCAGTGAGCGAGCACGATCCCGTGGGAGGTTTCGCGGAACAGATAGTTGAAGGCGTCGAACGGGCGGGTCGAGCCGAGCCAGGCGAATTTGTTGTGCCGCAGGTCGACGGCGGTGCCGAAGTGGTCGCGGTGGGCCTCGCGGATGCGGGAGTTGATCCCGTCGGCGGCGACGACGAGGTCGTAGCCGGCGAGCTCGTTCAGGCCACCGAGCTCGTGCTGGAAGTGGAGCGCGACGCCGAGCTCGCGGCAGCGGGCCTGGAGCAGCAGGAGCAGCTTCTGGCGCGAGCAGCCGCAGAATCCGTTGCCGCGGCAGCGCACGGACTCGCCGCCGCGGTGGATCTCGACGTCGCCCCAGTAGGCGAAGTTGCGCCGGATCTGCTCGTAGCTGTCCCGGTCCTGGTCGCGGAAGATGCCGAGGGTTTCGTCGGAAAAGACGACGCCGAAGCCGAAGGTGTCGTCGGCGCGGTTGCGCTCGAAGACCGCGACCTCGTGGCCGGGCCAGCGCTTTTTTGCCAGGAGCGCGAAGTACAGCCCGCCGGGCCCCCCGCCCACCACCGCGATCTTCATAGCGCTGCTCCTCCCGCGGCCGCGTATACCGCGCACTCTGTGTACGCCCGTCCGATATGTGCGTAGTATACGGAGCGGTGGGAGCGGGTGTCAAGGCGTGAGGCGAAAAGGAGCGCACCGCCGCGGGGCCTTGATCTTTCCGGCCGCCGTCGCTATACTACTACGCAGATCCCGGACGACGATGGAACAGATGCATACTATGCGCGAGGCCCGGCGCTGGCGTGGGTTTCGCGCGCCGCGAGGGGGCGGATGGCAAAGCGCGTGCTGGTGACGGGGGCGAGCCGCGGCCTGGGCCGCGCCATCGCGCTGGCCTTCGCCGAGGCCGGGGCCACGGTGGCGGTCAGTGCCAGGTCGGCCGAGGCGCTGGAGGAGCTGCGCGCCGCGATCGACGCGCGGGGCGGCCGCGGCCTTGCCGTGCCCTGCGACGTGGCGGACGCCGGGCAGGTCGGCCTGCTCGGCGCTGCTGTGCGCGACGAGCTCGGCGGGCTGGACGTGCTGGTGAACAACGCGGGCATCGCCGGCAGCCACAAGCTGGCCGGCCACCCCGACGAGCTGTGGCACCGCGTGATCGCGATCAACCTGACGAGCGTCTACCTCGTCACGAAGGAGTTCGTGGGCGGGATGGCCGGGCAGAAGTGGGGGCGGGTGATCAACATCGGCTCGATCGCCTCGAAGACGGGCGCCCGCTACATCAGCGCCTACGCCGCCTCCAAGCACGGCGTGCTCGGGCTGACCCGCGCGGCCGCCGCCGAGCTTGCCGGCTCGGGCGTCACCGTCAACGCGATCTGCCCGGGCTACGCTGACACCCCCATGACCGACGCGACGGTCGAGAATATGACGGCCCGCACCGGCATGGCCGCCGATAAGGCGCGCGACTTCCTGGCCAACACCAACCCCCAGGGCCGCCTGATCGAGCCCGACGAGGTGGCCGCCCTCGCCGTCTACCTCGCCTCCGACGCCGCCCGCGGCATTACGGGGCAGGCGATCAACGTCGACGGCGGCGCGGTGATGTTCTAGCCTGAGCCGCAGTGCTGCCCGGCCCGAACACCTGGAGGAGCCGATGAGCTACGACTTCCGCTACGAGGTCGCCGACGGGGTCGCCACGATCACGCTGGACCGGCCCGAGCTGCTGAACGCGTTGACGCTCACGATCTACGCGCAGCTGCGCGACCTGTTCGAGGCCCTGCGCTACGACGACGCCGTGCGCGCCGTGGTGATCACCGGCGCGGGGCGCGGCTTCTGCTCGGGGGGCGACGTCCACGAGATCATCGGCGCGATGCTCGACCGGGGCGTGAAGGAGCACCTGGAGTTCTGCCGCATGACCGGCGCCCTGGTGGCGAACATGCGCCTGCTCGACAAGCCGATCATCGCCGCGATCAACGGCACGGCGGCCGGCGCCGGCGCCGTGATCGCGCTCGCCTCCGACCTGCGCCTGATGGCCGAGCAGGCCAAGCTAGTCTTTCTCTTCACCAAGGTCGGCCTGACGGGCGCCGACATGGGCGCGGCCTACCTGCTGCCGCGCCTCATCGGCCAGGCCCGGGCCACCGAGCTACTGCTTTTTGGCGACCCGGTCGACCCCGCCACCGCCGAGCGCATCGGCCTGGCCAACCGCGTCCTCCCCGCCGCCGAGCTGCTGCCCACCGCCCAGGCCTGGGCCCGCCGCCTCGCCGACGGCCCCACGCTCGCCCAGGGCATGACCAAGCGCATGCTCACCAACGAGTGGAATATGGACCTGCTCAGCGCCGTCGAGGCCGAGGCCCAGGCCCAGGCCCTCCTGATGATGGCCGAGGACCACCGCGCCTTCTACGAGGCCTTCAAGGCTAAAGCTCAGCCGAGCTTCACGGGCCGCTGAGGGAGGAGGGAGAACGATGCCGAAGACGATCGTGAACCCGCCCGAGCTGGCAAAGCCGGTCGGCTTCAACCACGGCATCCTGGCGCGCGGCGCCGCTGTGCTGTTTCTCGCCGGGCAGGACGCGAGCGGCCCCGACGGCGTTATCGTCGCCCCGGGCGATATCGTGGTGCAGGCGGAGCGGGTGCTCGCCAACCTGCGCGCGGTGGTCGAGGCCGCGGGCGGCACGATGCAGGATGTCGTCAAGCTCAACGTGTACGTGACCGACCGGGCGGCGTACAAGGCCAACCTGAAGCCGCTGGGCCGGCTGTTCCGCGACCACTTCGGCGCCTACTACCCGGCGATGGCGCTGTTCGAGGTGAGCAGCCTGTTCCAGGACGCGGCCCTGATCGAGATGGAGGGCTTCGCGGCGATCGAGGAGGCCGCCTGATGCAGTTCGAGCTTTCCCCCGAGCAGCGGGCCGTCCAGGCCCGCGCCCGCGCCTTCGCCGAGGCCGAGGTGGCCCCGATCGCGCGCGCGGCCGACGAGCGCGGCGAGTTCCCCATCCACCTGGTGCGGCGCATGGGCGAGCTCGGCTTTCTGGCCGGCGCCGTCAGCCCCGAGTACGGCGGCAGCGGGCTCGACCACCTCGGCACCGCCCTGGTCTACGAGGAGCTCGGCCGCGCCGACTCGTCGGTGCGCGGCTTTCTCGCCGTCCACGCCGGTCTGGTGGCCGCCTGCATCGACGACTGGGGCACGGAGGAGCAGAAGCGGCGCTACCTGCCGCGCCTGGCCAGCGGCGAGCTGATCGGCTGCTACTGCCTGACCGAGCCAAACGCCGGCTCCGACGCCGCCAGCATCGAGGCGACCGTTCGCGAGGATGGCGACAGCTACGTGCTCGACGGCGAGAAGATCTGGATCACCAACGGCGGGATCGCCGGCCTGGCGATCGTCTTCGCCAGCCACGACCGGGCCGCCCGCCACAAGGGCATCTGCGCCTTCCTGGTCGAGGCCGACGCGCCCGGCTTCCGGCGCGAGCGGCTGCCCGGCCAGGAGCTCGGCCACCGCGCCGCCGACCACGCCCGGATTGTGTTCGACGGCTGCCGCGTGCCGAAAAGCGCCATGCTCGGCGCGCCGGGCGAAGGGTTCAAGGTGGCGATGGCCGCCCTCGACCACGGGCGGGTCGGCGTGGCGGCGGGCGCGGTCGGTGTGGCCCAGGCCTGCCTCGACGCCTGCGTGGCCTTTGTGCGCGAGCGGCGCCAGTTCGGCCGGCGCATCGGCGATTTTCAGATGATCCAGGCCCAGCTCGCCGACATGGCCGCCGACGTCGAGGCGGCCCGCCTGCTCACCTACCGCGCCGCCTGGCTGAAGGACCAGGGCCGCCCGGCCACCCAGGCCACCTCGATGGCCAAGCTGTTCGCCACCGAGATCGCGGTCAAGGCCGCCTCGGACGCGGTGCTGATCCACGGCGGGCGGGGCTACTCCAGCCAGTACCCGGTCGAGCGCTACTACCGCGACATCAAGGGCCTGCAGATCTACGAGGGCACCAGCCACATCCAGCGCATCGTGATCGCGCGGGAGCTGGTGGGCAAGGAAGAGCGTTAAGGAGGCCGCCGTGATCCACCGAGGCACTGACCTGCCCCTGTACTACAACGCGGTCGAGATTCTGGAGCGCAACCTGGAGGCCCGCCCCGACAAGCCGGCCCTGCTCAGCGACGAGCGCGCCCTGACCTTCCGCGAGATGGCCCGCGAGGTCAACCGGGTCGGCAACGCCCTGCGCCGGCTCGGCCTGCGCTTCGGCGAGTATGTGGCCGTGCTCGCCCCGGACTCGGCCGAGTGGGCGGCCGCCTTGTTCGGCACGCTCAAGATCGGCGCCGTCCACGTCGGCCTGAACACCCTGCTCAAGCCGGCCGACTACGCCTACATGCTCCGCGACTGCCGCGCCCGGGCGATCTTCGTCCACGAGGCCATGCTCCCCGCCATCGAGGCCGTGCGCGCCGAGCTGCCGCAGCTAGAGCATGTGATCGTGATCGGCGAGGAGGCCCCCGAGGGCGCCCACCGCTACGCCGACCTGGTCGCCGGCGCGCCCGACGAGCTCCAGGCCGAGCGCACCCACCGCGACGACGTCTGCACGCTCAACTACTCCAGCGGCACGACCGGCGAGCCCAAGGGCATTCTCCACGCCCACAAGGACCTGCCGCTTACGGCGCAGCTTTGGGGCGCGAACGTGCTCGGCCTGCGTGAGGAGGACCGCACCTTCGCCACCGCCAAGCTGTTCTTCACCTTCGGCACGGGCGGCAACCTCCTGTTCCCCTGGTACGTCGGCGCGAGCTGCGTGCTGTTCGCCGGCGCGCCGCGCGTGGCGGCCAATGTGCTGGCCCAGATCCGCCGCCACCGCCCGACCATCCTGTACAACGCGCCCACCAGCTACGCCGCCCTGCTCGCCCTCCCCGAGCTCCCCCCCGCCGACCTGGCCTCGCTGCGGCTGTGCGTGTCGGCCGGCGAGGCGCTGCCCGCCCCGATCTGGCACGGCTGGAAGGAGCGCACCGGCCTCGACATCATCGACGGCATCGGCTGCACCGAGATCTACCACATCTTCATCTCCAACCGCCCCGGCGACATCCGCCCGGGTAGCAGCGGCAAGCCTGTGCCGGGGTTCGACCTGCGCCTGGTCGACGAGGGGGGCCAGCCGGTGCCGCCGGGCGAGATCGGCAACCTGCTGGTGCGCGGCCCAACCACCGCCCTCGGCTACCTGCACCAGTACGACAAGAGCCGCCACACCTTCCGCGGCGAGTGGCTGTTCACCGGCGATAAATACCGCGTCGACGAGGACGGCTACTACTGGCACTGTGGCCGCTCCGACGACATGCTCAAAGTCGGCGGGATCTGGGTCGCCCCCATGGAGGTCGAGAGCGCCCTGATGCGCCACCCCGCCGTGCTGGAGTGCGCCGTGGTCGGCGCCGCCGACGGTGCTGACCTGATCAAGCCAAAGGCCTACGTGTCCTTGCGCCCCGGCCACGACCCCTCCGACGCCCTCGCCGACGAGCTGATCGGCTTCTGCCGCCAGGAGCTCGCGGAGTACAAACGCCCACGCTGGGTCATCTTCATGGCCGAGCTGCCCAAGACGGCCACCGGCAAGATCCAGCGGTTCAGGCTGCGCGGGTGAGGGCGGTGGAGCGGGGGACAAGGGGACGCCTCCATACGGTATAATGGCCCAATCCCAACCATACTTCCCTAGGTCGAGGAGGGGCGCCATGCCCGTCTCTGTTTCTAGCTCGCAGCTAATCTATGACGCCCTGAGGGCGTGCGGCGTTACCATCATCTCGGCGCTGCCTGAGACGTGGCTCGTCCACCTGATCCGGATGGCCGAGGAGGACCCGGAGGCCACGCTGGTGCGGCTGGCCAAGGAGGAGGAGGGCGTGGGCATCTCGGCCGGCGCCCACCTGGCGGGGGCCAAGTCGGCGATGCTGATGCAGAACCACGGCTTTTTGCAGAGCGTCAACGGGATCGTGTCCCTGGCGCGGCTGTACCGCATCCCCCTGCTGATGCTGATCAGCTACCGCGGCGAGTTCGGCGAGCGCGACCCGTGGCAGACCGAGGGCGGCGGGGTCACCGAGGCGGTGCTCCAGGCCCTCGGCATCCCGTTCATCCGGCTCGACGAGCCCGGCCACGTCGCACCCCGCATCCGCAAGGCCCAGACGCTGGCGGAGGCGTCGCACAAGCCGGTGGCCCTGCTCCTGTGCCGCGACCTGATGTGGGAGGAGGTGGCCTGATGCTCCGTATCGACGCTATGCGCGCCGTCTATCCGCAGCTGGAGCGCTGCGTGGTCGTGACGATCATGGGGGCCACCGCCGCCGAGCTACAGGCGATCGGGCACCGCCCGAACTTCTTCTACCTCCAGCACGCGATGGGCCTCGCCTCCTCCCTGGGCCTCGGGATCGCGCTGGCCCGCCCCGAGCTGAAGGTAGTGGTCTTCGACGGTGACGGCTCGATCTTGATGAACCTGGGCGGCCTGACGACGCTGGCCCGCTACCGGCCGCGCAACCTCGTCCACGTCGTCTTCGACAACGAAAGCCTCCTGTCGGTGGGCGGCTTCCCCACCGCCACCTCGACGGGCAGCGATATCGCGGGCATGGCCGCCGCCGCAGGCGTGCCGCGCACCGCCACCGTCCGCGACCTCGACGGCTTCGCGGCGACCTTTGAAGACGCCCTCGGCGCCGACGAGCTGTCCACGATCGTCGCCAAGGTCGAGGCCGTCGGCCCCAAGGCGTTCGTCACCGACCTGCCCCTGCTCGAAAACCGCTTCCAGTTCGCCCGGCACCTGCGCGGGATGCGGGATTAGGGGTGGGGACGAGGCTATCTCTGGCCCGGCAGCCTATAGCCGGCCACTCCGGCCCCTACTTATGGAGGCTCACGATGTCCAACGTCCTCAAGCAGCTCGTCGATGAGCTGAACGCCGGCACGCTGACCGTGGTCGACCTGACCCAACCCCTCGGCCCCGATACGCCGGTGATCGGGCTGCCGCCGATCTTCGCCTCCTCGCCCGGGGTGACGATCGAGCAGATCTCGCGCTACAATGAGGCGGGCCCCGGCTGGTACTGGAACACGATCCGCATGGGCGAGCACACCGGCACCCACTTCGACGCCCCCGTCCACTGGGCCACCGGCAAGGACCTGCCCGACAACCGCACCGACACCATCCCGGCCCGCCGCTTTGTCGGCCCGGCTTGCGTGATCGACGTGTCGCGCGAGTGCGCCGAGGACCACGACTTCCTGCTCACCCCCGAGCGCATCCTGGCCTGGGAGGCCGAGCACGGTCAGATCCCCTCCGGGGCCTGGGTGCTGATGCGGACGGACTGGAGCAAGCGCCAGGGCGCCGAGGCCTTCCTCAACGTGGCCGAGGACGGCCCCCACACCCCGGGCATCCACAAGTCGGCCTCGGAGCTGCTGGTCCAGCGCGAGGTGCTCGGCGTCGGCGTGGAAACGGTGGGCACCGACGCCGGTCAGGCCGGCGGCTTCGACCCGCCCTTCCCCAACCACAACGTCATGCACGGCGCCGGCAAGTTCGGCCTGGCCAGCCTGTGTAACCTCGACAAGCTCCCGCCCACCGGCGCCGTCGTGATCGCCGCCCCGCTCAAGCTCGTCGACGGCAGCGGCAGCCCGCTGCGGGTGCTGGCGATCGTTCCCGCGTAAGTTCACCGCCGAGGCGCAATGGAGCCCGAGGGATCCCCTCCGGTCAGCACGCAGTTCGTGATCTTCAACCTGTTCGGCGACTACATCCTGCCGCGAGGCGGGAGCATCTGGACGAACAACCTGTTGCGCCTGCTCGGGCTGCTCGGGATCGGGGAGCGGGCGGCCCGGTCGACCCTGTCGCGCATGAAGCAGGAAGGTTGGCTCGCCACCCGCAAGTTCGGCCGGCGCACCGAGACAAGCGTGACCCGGCGCGGGAGGGCGGTGCTGGAGCAGGGCAACCAGCGCATCTTCGAGCCGCCCCTAGAGCGCTGGGACGGCCAGTGGCGGCTCGTCGTCTACTCGCTCCCCGAGGAAAAGCGCGAGCTGCGCAACGAGCTGCGCAAAAAGCTGATCTGGTACGGCTTCGGCAACCTCGCCCCGGGCGCCTGGGTGTCCCCCCACGACCGCCAGCACGAGCTGGAGGCGATCCTCGACGACCTCGCCGTGCGCCGCTACGTCAGCCTGTTCACTGGCCGCCACGTCGGCTCGCTCTCCGACCGCGAGCTGGTGGCCCGCTGCTGGGACATCCCGGCCCTTGAGCTGGACTACCAGGGCTTCCTGGCCCGCTACGCCGCCCCCTACGAGGAGCTGCGGGCGGCCCACGAGGCCGGCGGGCCCGCGCTTTCCCCCGAGCACTGCTTTGTGCGCCGCTTCTGGCTCACCTACGACTTCCAGCCCTTCCCCCGCCGCGACCCCAACCTCCCCCCGGAGCTGCTGCCTAAACCCTGGGCCGGCCACGCCGCCCGGCAGCTCTTCGCCGGCTACCGCCGCCTGCTCAGCCTCGGCATGGGCGACTTCGTCGACGAGCTTGCCCGCGTGGCCGCCCGCGAGGAGTGACCGCGCATTTCTCCCGTCCTTCCCCGCGAGTGGCCCGCTTGTTGCTGCACCCAGGTGGCAGCGAGCCGCTGAGCGGCCGAAACCTCGCTGTGACCAGGATGCAACCGCCGGCGTTACCGGCCCCTGCTACGATCAGGCGGTGCGCCGGCGCGGTGTGTGGCCGCGGGCATACCGGCGGTCGCGCGAGCGACGAGGAGGAGCAGATGGGCACGACGACGACAACGGTTGAGCGCGCCGCGCTCCCCCGGGCGACGGTTGGCGAGACGATCGGGCTGCTCGCGGACGTATTTCTCCCCAATGTGGCCAAGGGCGTGATCATCCGCCGGCCGCCGGTGGTGGCGATGGCCGAGCGGCTGGGCCTGGACCGGCGGGCGGTGCGCCGTATGCAGCGGCTGCGCGACAAGTACGGCCAGGGGCCGCTGATGCTGCGCCTCCCCTTTCGCTCGCAGGCCGTCATCCTGGCCCCGGAGCACGTCCACCGGGTGCTCGACCAGTCGCCCGAGCCCTTCTCGCGACGACGAGGAGCTGCGGATGATGCTCGACCGGCTCCGCGCCGACGCGAACTGGTCGGTGCTCAAGCCGCGCCGCGACGGTCTGCGCCGGCAGTTCTTCGCCCGCCTGAACAGCCACCTGGCCCGCGCTGAGCCCGGGAGCCTGGCCGGGATCATGGCCGGCACGCGCCGCAGCGGCGCGACGGCCGCCGACCAGCAGGTGCCGCAGTGGCTGTTCGCCTTTGACCCAACCGGCATGGCGACGTTTCGGGCCCTGGCCCTGCTTTCCACCCACCACGGCGACGCCGAGCGGGCCCGCCAGGAGGTCCGCGCGCGCCGGGGCGCCGCCCCCGACTACCCGTTCCTGCGCGCCTGCGTGCTCGACGCATTGCGGCTGTGGCCGACCACGCCAATGGTGCTCCGTCAGACTACGGCCGCGACCGACTGGGACGGGGCTACCATGCCCGCCAAGACCGGCGTGCTGATCTTTGCGAACTTTTTTCACCGCGACGACCAGCGGTTGCCCTTCGCCAACCGCTTCAAGCCCGCGATCTGGCTGGAGCGCCGCGACAACCGGGACTGGCCGCTGATCCCGTTCAGCGGCGGCCCCGCGATGTGCCCCGGGCGCAACCTGGTGCTGCTGCTGAGCAGCGCGATGCTGGCGGAGCTGCTCGGCGAGCTTCGGCTGCGCATGAACCGGCCCGCCCGCCTCAACCCCGACCGGCCGCTCCCGGGCACACTGGATAACTTCAGCCTGCGCTTTCGCGCCCAGGGGTAGCAGCCCACGGGCGCGGGCCACCTAGGGCGCCTTATAAGCCGAGGATCAGGCGCGCGATCAGCAGGTAGATCGCCAGCCCGGTCGCGTCCACCAGGGTGGTAATCAGCGGCGCCGAGACGAGGGCCGGGTCGAGGCGCAGCCGGTGCGCGACCAGGGGCACCAGGGCCCCGATAGTGTTGGCCCAGGTGCAGATCACCACCACCGCCAGCCCGACCACCAGCGCCAGATCCCAGCCATTCCCGATCAGCGCCGCCAGCCCGAAGCCGGCGACGCCCAGCAGCAGCCCGAGCAGCAGCCCGCTGATCAACTCGCGGGCCACCACCGCCCACACGTCGCGCGGGCGGATCTCGCCCAGCGCCAGGCCCCGAACCATGGTCGAGACGGTCTGGGCGCCGGTGTTGCCGCCGGTGCCGATCAGCAGCGGGATGAAGAAGGAGAGCGCCACCACGTTCGCGAGCGCCTCCTCGAACCAGCCGAGCACATTCACCGTCAGGGTGCCGGTGAGGAACAGGATCAGCAGCCAGCCGACGCGCCGCCGGATGGTGCGCCAGATCGAGGTCGTGAAGTAGGACTCGTCGGTGGCCCCCTCCTGCACCGCGCCGAGGCGCAGCACGTCCTCGCTGCCCTCCTGCACCAGCACATCGACCACGTCGTCCACCGTCACCACCCCCAGCATGCGCCCCCCGGCGGCCACCACTGGGATGGACAGCAGGTCGTACTGGGAGACGAGCCGGGCGACCTCCTCCTGGTCGGTTTCGGGGGTGACTTGGGCGGCCGGGGCGACCGCGAGCGCGCCGAGCCGGCGCCCGGGCGGGGCCTGGATCAGGGCGCGAAAGGTGACGACGCCGGAAAGCCGGCCCTCGGCGTCGAGCACATACAGCTCGCTCAGCGCTTCGACCGCCGGCGCGGCCGCGCGCAGCAGGGCCATCGCCTCGGCTTCGGTCATCTCGGCGGTGGCGCGGACAAAGGACTCGGTCATCAGGCGGCCGGCGGTGCGCGGCGGGTAGGCCAGGTGGCGCGCGACGTCGCGGGCCTCGGCCGACGGCATCGCCTCCAGCAGCTCCTGGCGGGCCTCGGGGACGTCCTCGCCGAGGATTTCGACTACGTCGTCGATCGACATGCGCCGGAACAGCGCGGCGGCGGCCTCGGGCGAAAGCCGGCCGACCAGGGCCCGTGTCGCCTCCAGGTCCGTCTCGCTGAGGACGTCGGCGGCCTGGGCGGGCGACAGCAGCGCGAAGACGCGCGCCTGCTCGTCGTCGTCGAGCCGGTCGATCACATCGGCGATGTCGGCGGCGTGGTGTTGGGCCAGCAGCGCGGACAGATCCTCCGCCCGGCCCGCCTCCAGCGCCGCGCACACCTCCTCCTCCAGGCTGTCCAGGGCGACTACCTTCTTCATCGCGTTCCCGTGCCGCCTCCGCTATGCCTCGCGGCCGCATCAGCCGCCTCCACCGTCTGAGCGATCAGGGTGGCGATGGTCATCGGGCCGACGCCGCCGGGCACCGGGGTGTAGGCGAGGCTGCGCTCCGCGACCGCGGCGAGCTCGATGTCGCCGACGCCGCCCGGGTGGTAGCCGGCGTCGACCACCACGGCGCCGTCCTTGATCCACTCGCCGCGGATGAACTCGGGGCGCCCAACCGCACCGACGACAATGTCGGCGCGCCGGATCTGCTCGGGGAGGTCGGCCGTCCGCGAGTGGCAGATCGTCACCGTGGCGTTGGCGTTGAGCAGCATGAGCGCCATCGGCTTGCCCAGGATGGCGCTGCGCCCGGCGACCACGGCGTGCCTGCCGGCAATCGGGATGTCGTGGTGGGCCAGGAGGCGCATGATCCCGGCGGGGGTGGCCGAGCCAAAGGCCGGCTCGCCCATGGCCATGCGGCCGAAGCCGTGGCTGGTCACGCCGTCGACGTCCTTGTCGAGGCGGATGCGGTCGAAGCAGCGGCGCTCGTCGATCTGGTGGGGGACCGGGTGCTGGAGCAGGATACCGTAGACGTCGGGGTGGGCGTTGAGCCGGTCGATCTCGGCGAGCAGCTCGTCGGTCGTCGTTTCCGCCGGCAGCACCACACGCAGGGAGCCCATGCCGACCCGCTTGCACGCGTTGCCCTTCATCCGCACGTAGGTGGCCGAGGCCGGGTCGTCGCCGACTAGGATCGTCGCCAGGAGCGGCTCGCGCCCGCCCGCGCCGGCCTTGAGCCGCTCCACCCGCCCGGCCAGCTCGGCCTCGATCTCCTGGGCCAGCCGCTTCCCATCAAGCACAATCGCCGCCATCTATCTGCTCCCTTCGGCCGTTCGCAATCGTTGGCGGCACGATCATACCACGGCGCGGCCAGGCGCTGCGAAGGCGCTGTCTTTCGCAGCGCCCATCTGTCACCCGTCGTCGCGCGGCCCGATCAGGTCGGTTCCCGCCGCGCCCCACCCACCGGGGACCATGCCTCCCGTCAGGGCGCCAACGGATGTCCCGGGCGGCGCGGCCTGGTCGCCGCTTTCCGCGTGGCCCGCTTCCGGGCCAGCAGTCTCCCCGGGGTTGCTCAGCCCCGGGTTCGCCGCGTGGCGGAACACGCCGCGCACGACCGTCGCCTGGGCGCTTTCCGCGCGCACGACAACCAGCGCCCCGCCGCTGCCGAGCCACCCTGCGCACGTGCCGACCTCCTCATTGGAAAGGCCCAGCTCGCTCAGGTCGCCCTCGCCGGCGGTGCCGCTTGCCGCCCCGACCAGCGCCTTTCCCAAGGCCCCGGCGGCGATCACCGGGCCCAGCCCCGGAAGCTCGCTCGTCGTCGCGCCGCCGAGCGCGCCGGCCAGTGCGTGGGCGCTCTCCTCGGCGGCGCCGTCGGGCGGGCCGCCGGCGGAGGGGCTGCCGGCCTCGACCGCCGGCGTGCCCTCGGGCCGGGGGCTGACCACCGCGCCCATCGCCTGCTGGGAGACGCCGCTGGTCAACAGATCGAGCACCGCCTGGTGCGCCTGGGACGCCCGGGGAAACCACTGCGCTATCGTCAGCATTGAAGACCTCCTTGTCTTTCGCCCTGGCGCAGGCGTAGCACATGGCGTGCCGCATGGCGTCGGCCGGAGCGCCGCTGAGGGCCACTATCCGGGAGAGAAGCCGCGCTCCAGCAGGTAGCAGCTTTCGCCCGCCTCGTGGAGCAGGTCGGTGACGGTGTAGCCGGCGGCGAAGGCGGCCTCGAAGAGGGCGCGGGTCTGGGCGCGCCAGGCCCGGGCGAGGGGCATGTCGGCGGCCTTGATCGCCTGGAAGCCGGGCGGGATAGCGATCAGCAGGCGCTCACCTGCGATCGGGCCGGCGGGCTCCTCCGGGCGGGGCAGGGGGCCGGGCGCGACCCGGTTGAGCGGCGCGAGGCCCTCCGCGCGGAGCTGGGCGAGGGCGGGGCGGGGGGCGCCGGCGAGGCGACGCTCGACGTGGGGGCTGGTGAGGTGCCACTCGACCTCGAAGCGGTCGCTCGGCAGGCCGGTGTTGAGGCTGTCGCGCATGCCGCCGTACAGGTCGCGGTGGTAGGTGCGGCAGACGGCGCCGAGGCGGCCGATGTTCAGGGCGGCGTTGCGGCTTTCCAGCGGGTCGTACGTCCAGGTGATCAGGCCGACACCCTGGCCGAGCACGCGCTCGCGCTGGGCTAGCTTGAGCTGCCGGCCGACCTGCTGGCCCTGGAGATCCGGCAGCACGCCGGCCAGGTGCGAGCAGTGCTTGAGCCGCCCGTCGCGGGCCAGGCCGAGAAAGCCGAAGACCAGGCCGACCAGCCGCGCGCCCCCCTGGTCGGGCGCCCACGCGCCAAGGGCGAGGCCGCCGTTCTTCTGCGCGGTGAGCAGGACGTGGTCGGGGACGACTTCCAGATCGTCGAGGCCCCAGACGGCGCGCTGCAGCGCCTCGGCCTCGCGGTACTCGGCGATGGTCGCCAGCGGGCGGATCGTCAGCTCCATGTGGGCTCCGTGCATTGCCGCGGCGGCCCGCGGGCGTGGAGCGACGGCGGGCCCGCTCGTCCCGGCCCTGCCGCCTGCGGCCGTGGCGCTTCCTGGGGGCGCAGTATACCAGCCAGCTTCGCCGGCCGTGTTTGCTTCCGGCAGGCGAATACATGATAATGGCGGGCGCCCGACCTGTGACGATCTACGAGTTGCGAAGAGGACATCATGCGCATTGGAGCCGTCTTCCCCCAGCTGGAAAGTGGGGTCGACCCGGTGGCGATCCGCGACTACGCCCAGGCGGTCGAGGGGCTGGGCTACAGCCACATCCTCGGCTACGACCATGTGCTCGGCGCGAGCACGGCCACCCGGCCCGACTGGAGCGGGCCGTACACCAGTGAGTCGTTGTTCCACGAGCTGTTCGTGCTGTACGGCTACCTGGCGGCCGTCACCACAACCCTGGAGCTGGTGACGGCGATCATTATCCTGCCCCAGCGGCAGACGGCCCTGGTGGCCAAGCAGGCCGCGGAGGTGGACGTGCTGAGCGGGGGCCGCCTGCGCCTGGGCGTGGGCGTGGGCTGGAACCCGGTGGAGTACGAGGGGCTGAACGAGAACTTCCGCAACCGCGGGGCCCGCAGCGAGGAGCAGATCGCGCTGCTGCGCGCCCTGTGGACGGAGCCGGCGATCACCTTCAAGGGCCGCTGGCACACGATCGACAACGCCGGGCTCAACCCGCTGCCGCCGCGCCGCTCCATCCCGATCTGGATCGGCGGCTACACCGAGGCGACCCTGGAGCGGATCGGCAAGCTGGGCGACGGCTGGTTCCCCTGGCGCCCGCCGACGGACGACATGCGCGCCCAGATCGAACGGCTCCGCGGCTACGCCCGCGCCGCCGGCCGCGACCCGGCCCAGATCGGGCTGGAGCCGCAGCTTTCGATCGGCCGCGTCCCCGAGGCCGAGTGGGGCCCGTATGTCGAGGGCTGGCGGCAGCTCGGCGCCACCCACCTGTGCGTCAACACGATGGGCGCCGGCCTGCGCTCGCTCGACGAGCACGTCGCCGCGCTGCGCCGGGTGAAGGAGCAGCTGGGCCTGTAGGAGCACTGCCGTGACCGCCTCGACCCTGACCCACCTGGAGTGCGGGATGTGTGGCGCCCGCTACGACGCCGCCCGGCTGATCAACCTGTGCCCGGCCTGCCAGCGCCCGCTGCTCGCCCGCTACGACCTTGAGCGAGCCGCGCGCACCCTGGCGCCGGCCGCGCTGGCGGGCCGCCGGCCGAGCCTGTGGCGCTACAGCGAGGTGCTGCCGGTGCAGGACCTCGCCGCGGCCGTCGACCTCGGCGAGGGCTGGACGCCGCTGCTCCGCGCCCCGCGGCTGGCCGCCGAGCTGGGGCTGCCGGGGCTGCTGATCAAGGACGAATCGACCAACCCGACGGGCAGCTTCAAGGCCCGCGGCCTGAGCGTGGCCGTCAACCGGGCTCGCGAGCTCGGCGCCCGCTCGCTCGCCATCCCCAGCGCCGGCAACGCCGCCGGCGCGATGGCGGCCTACGCCGCCGCCGCCGGCCTCCCCGCCCACGTCTTCATGCCCGCCGACGTGCCGCTGTGCTTCCGGGCCGAGTGCGCCGCCCTCGGCGCCGAGGTCACGCTTGTCGACGGCCTGATCAACGACTGCGCGGCGCGGGTGCGGGCGGGCGCGGCCGAGCGCGGGTGGTTCGACCTGAGCACCCTGCGCGAGCCCTACCGGGTCGAGGGCAAGAAGACGATGGGCTACGAGCTGGCCGAGCAGCTGGGCTGGCGCCTGCCCGACGTGATCCTGTACCCGACGGGCGGGGGCACCGGCCTGATCGGGATGTGGAAGGCCTTCGACGAGCTGGAGGCGCTGGGGCTGATCGGCCCCGAGCGGCCGCGCATGGTCAGCGTGCAGGCCGAGGGCTGCGCGCCGATCGCGCGGGCCTTCGCGGCGGGCGAGGAGCACGCGCCGCTCTGGGAGGGCGCCAAGACCGTGGCCGACGGTCTGCGCGTGCCCGTCGCCGTGGGCGACTTTCTGATGCTGCGCGCGATCCGGGCGAGCGGCGGCACGGCCGTGACGGTGAGCGACGCCGTTATGCTCGACCAGACCCGCTGGCTCGGCCGGCTCAGCGGCATCTTCGCCGCGCCCGAGGGCGGGGCCTGTCTGGCCGCCCTCGACCAGCTGCTCGCCCGGGGCTGGGTGCGCCCTGCCGAGACCGTGGTGCTGTTCAACACTGGCAGCGGCCTTAAGTATGCCCATCTCTTCGCGTAGCGCCCCAGCTTGACAGCCGCCGCACGGTTCGATATAGTTGTATTCGCAACTGTTACGGGTACAACTATATGGGGGCCCGCGCCGCCCGGCCCCCTCGGCGCAGCTGCCGCCCTCAGCTACCAGGCCCGGCCAAAGCAAAGGAGCTTGCAATGACCGACCAGCACGCGGCGGAGAGCAATGTGTCGGCCGACTTTGTGTTCGGCACGCTGGCGACGGACGACCTGCGGATCGCGCAGCTGCGCGTGGCCAGGGGCGGGGTGGCCCACGGGCAGCGGATCAGCCCCGCGGACCCGCGCCCGGGCGAGGCGGTAACGGTGCGCGCGAGCACGGGGCCGCGGGTGGCCGCCGAGCGTGTGACCTGCTACTACACCACCGACGGGAGCGACCCGGCGGGCGCCCGTGGCGTGGCTACGAGCGGCATGGCGCTGGAGCTGGCGCGGGACGGGGTGGAGTGGGACACGCTGCTCTGGGGCTATGTGGCCGAGTGGGCCGGCACGCTCCCCGGGCAGCCGGCGGGCACCCTCGTGCGCTACCGGATCGAGGCCTGGTCGGAGCGGGGCCCTTCGCGCTGGGCCAGCGAGATCGCGGGCGTGGTGGGCGGCGCGCCGCCCGACGGGCTCGACCCGCTCGACGCCGAGCTGTTCGCCCTGCCCGGGCAGACGCTCTGGCCGGTGCGCCGGCCCGGCAGCTACGCCTACCACGTGGACGCCGAGCAGGTGCCGGGCTGGCTGCGCGACGCGGTGATCTACCACATCTTTGTGGACCGCTTTGACCCGGGCGGGGGCCGGCCGTTCCAGTCGCCCGGCTCGCTGGGCGGGATCTTCGGCGGGACGCTGCGTGGGGTGATGGAGCGGCTGGACGAGATCCAGGAGCTAGGGGCGACCTGCCTGTGGCTGTCGCCGATCTTCCCCAGCCCCTCGCACCACGGCTACGACGCGACCGACTACCAGGCGATCGAGGCTCGCCTCGGCAGCCTCGACGACCTGCGCGCGCTGACCGACGCCGCCCATGCCCGCGGCATGCGCGTCATCCTCGACTACGTGGTCAACCACGTGTCCGGCGCCCACCCCGCGTTCCAGGCCGCCCTGGCCGACCGCGGGAGCCCCGAGGCCGGCTGGTTCACCTTCACCCGCTGGCCCGACCAGTACCTCAGCTTCTTCGGCGTGCTGGACCACCCGCAGATCGACGCCGACAACCCGGGCGCCCGCGACTATATGATCGAGAGCGCCCGCTTCTGGCTCGCGCAGGGCGTCGACGGCTTCCGGCTCGACTACGCGAACGGCCCCTCGCACGCCTTCTGGAGCGCCTTCCGCGCGGCCACCCGCGCCGCCCACCCCGAGAGCGTCACGTTCGGCGAGGTGGTGGAGACACCGGCGCTGCAGCGGAGCTACGCCGGCCGCATGGACGGCTGCCTGGACTTCCTGCTCATGCAGGCCATGCGCCAGCTTTTCGCCTTCGGCACGCTCAGGGTGTCGGAGTTCGCCGCCTTTCTGGAGCGCCACCTGGCCTTTTTCCCGCCCGACTTCGTGCTGCCGAGCTTTCTCGACAACCACGACATGAACCGCTTCCTGTGGGTGGTGCGCGGGGATGCGCGCCGGCTCAAGCTCGCCGCCCTGTGCCAGTTCACCCTGCCCAACCCGCCGATCGTCTACTACGGCACGGAGGTCGGCCTGAGTCAGGAGCGGGACGTCCGCTCCCCCGACGGCTCGGGCCACCCCGAGGAGTCGCGCACCCTCATGCCCCGGCCGGGCGAGGGCGACGCGGCGGTGCGCGACTTCTACCGCCGGCTCGTCGCCCTGCGCGCCGGCGCGCTCCCGCTCTGGCGCGGCGAGCGGTCGGCAGTCCTGGCCGACGACGAAACAGGCGCGCTGGTGTTTCGCTGCGCCGCCGACCGGCGGGCCGCCCTGGTGGCCCTGAATACGGGCGCCTCCGCCCGCTCGATCCCGCTGCCGCAGGGCGCGGGCCACCGCCTGGCGCTCGCCACCGACGAGGCCGCGACGATCCAGGGCGAGCGCCTGGAGCTGCCGGCGCTGGCGGGGGCCGTGGTCTTTGAGGGCGGGGCTTAGGGAATGGAGCAGACGATGCCCCTACCCAACGGGATGCCCGGGACGCTAGTGCGCCACGCCGACATGGAGTCCGCGTTTGTGGGCCCGCGCCACGTCGATGTGTGGCTGCCGCCGGGCTACGCTGATCGGCCGGGGCAGCGCTACCCGGTGCTTTACATGCACGACGGGCAGAACCTCTTCGATGGCTCCCGCTCCTATAGCGGAGTCGACTGGGGCGTGGCCGGTGCGATGGTGCGGGTGGCGCGCGAGCGCGACTTCCCGGGCGCGATCGTCGTCGGGATGTGGAACCGGCCGCGCCGCTGGGCCGAGTACATGCCGGCCCGGCCGCTCTACGCCCCCGGCGCCGCGGAGCTGCGGGCGCATTTGGAGCAGGAGATGGGCGGGCCCGTCGAGTCCGATGCCTACCTGCGCTTTGTCGTGGACGAGCTGAAGCCGTTGATCGACGCGACCTACCGCACCCTGCCGGGACGCGAGCACACCGTCGTGATGGGGTCGAGCATGGGCGGCCTGATCTCGCTCTACGCGCTAACCGAGCACCCCGATGTCTTCGGCGGCGCCGGCTGCCTGTCGACCCACTGGCCGGCGGGGGGCGACCCGCTGGTGGACGCTCTAGGCGCCGCGCTGCCGCCCCCCGGCGACCACCGGATCTACTTCGACTTCGGCACCGCCGGCCTCGACGCCGGCTACGAGCCTTTCCAGCGTCGCATGGACGACCACATGCGGGCGGCCGGCTACCGCGAGGGGGAGGACTGGCAAACGCTCAGGTTCCCCGGCGCCGACCACAACGAGGCCGCCTGGCGCGCCCGGCTCCACCTGCCGCTGGCCTTCCTGCTCGGCGCCTAGCGACATATCGAGTATACTGCGGGGCCGGAGGGCTTCCTGCGGAGGCGCAGTGGTCGCAAAGGGTTTGAGGTAGTCTCCCGTACAAGGCCCTGCCGCTTCGCACAGGTACGTCGCAGCGAGCGGGTGCAGCGCTTTCCGTGAGACCGGATCTCAAACTCTGCGTCTCTGCGCCTCCGCGGTGAACAAAGAGTGAGCGGAGCGTATGGGCACAAGCACGGCGGAAGTGGTCGTTTGTGGGGCGGGGATCGCTGGCATCGCTGTGGCCTACGAGCTGGCGGTGCGGCGCGGGGTGCGCGGCGTGGTGCTGGTCGAGCGGGGCGACGCGCTCGCGCTGACCAGCGACAAGTCGACCGAGGCCTACCGCACCTGGTGGCCCGGCCCTGACGGCGCGATGGTGCGTCTGATGGACCGCAGCATCGACCTGCTGGAGCGGATCGCCGACGAGACCGACAACGCGATCCTGTTGAACCGGCGCGGCTACCTGTACGCGACGGCCGACGAGCGCGGCCTGGCGGACTTTCGCGCCCAGGCCGAGGCGATCAGCGCCCTGGGCGCCGGCGAGCTGCGCGTCCACGACGGGTCCGGCGGGCCGGCCTACACGCCGTCGCCGGCCCACGGCTACGCGGGGGTGCCCACGGGGGCCGACCTGATCACCGACCGGCGGCTGATCCGAGAGCAGTTCCCCTACCTGAGCGAGCGCGCGGCGGCGGTGCTCCACGCCCGGCGCGCGGGCTGGTTCGGCGGGCGCCAGCTGGGCATGTACCTGCTGGAGCGGGCGCGGGCGGCCGGGGTGCGGTTTCTGCGCGGCGAGCTGGCCGGGGTGGATCTGGCGGGCGGGCGGGTGGCGGGCGTGCGCGTGGCGACGGAGGGCGGCGAGGAGCGGATCGCGGCCCCGGCGCTGGTGAGCGCCGCGGGGCCGCTCCAGGCGACCGTCGGCCGGCTGCTCGGCCTGGAGCTGCCGATCTACAACGAGCTGCACCTCAAGGCCTCGTTCAACGACCACCTCGGCGCCGTGCCCCGCCACGCGCCGATGCTGATCTGGAACGACCCGGTGCGGCTCGCCTGGGACGCGGACGAGCGCGCGGCCCTCGCCGACGAGCCGGAGCTGCGCTGGCTGCTCGACCCGCTGCCCCCCGGCGTCCACGGCCGGCCGGAGGGCGGCCCCGGGGCGACCACCCTGTTGTTGCTCTGGGACTACCACGGCGGGCGGGCCGAGCCGCGCTTCCCCATCCCCCTCGACCCGCAGCTGACCGAGCTGGCCCTGCGCGGCCTGGCCACGATGGTCCCGGCCCTCGGCGCGTATGTCGAGCGAGTGCCGCAGGCCTACCTCGACGGCGGCTACTACACCCGCACCCGCGAAAACCGCCCGCTGATCGGCCCGCTCCCCGTCGCGGGCGCGCTGGTCTGCGGAGCCCTGTCCGGCTTCGGCCTGATGGCCGCCTGCGCCGCCGCCGAGCTGATCGGCGCCCACCTCGCCGGCGGCCCGCTCCCCGACTACGCGCCCGCCTTCGCCCTCGCCCGCTACGACGCCCCGGCCTACCTCGACGCCCTCGCCCGCTGGGGGGGCGACGGGCAGCTGTAGGCGCTAGGCCAGCGGCTTACCGCCGGTCACGCCGAGCACCTCGGCGCTGATAAAGCTCGCCTCGGCGGAGGCGAGGAAGACGTAGGCCGGGGCCAGCTCGACCGGCTGAGCCGGGCGCTGCATGGGCGACTGCTTGCCGAACTGGGTGTGCTGCTCGGGCGGCATGGTCGAGGTGATCAGCGGCGTCCAGACGGGGCCGGGGGCGACGGCGTTGACGCGCACGCCCTGCTTGATCGCCTCCTCGGCGAGGGCCTTGGTGAAGGTGACGATCGCGCCCTTGGTGGTGGCGTAGTGCAGCAGGTTCGACGAGGGCTGGTAGGCCTGGATCGAGGCGGTGTTGATGATCGAGCCGCCCTCGGCCATCTTCGGCAGGGCCGCCTTGCACAGGTAGAACATCGCGTAGATGTTGGTGCGGAAGGTGTGGTCCCACTCCTCGGCCGTGATCTCCTGGATGCTCTCGTGGCTCATCTGGTAGGCGGCGTTGTTGACCAGGATGTCGAGCTTGCCGAACTCCTTGATCGCGCGGGCCACCAGCTCCTGGCAGTGCTGCTCCTGCCCGATGTCGCCCGGCACCGCCACCGCCTTGCGGCCGGCCGCGCGGACGACGCGGCAGGTTTCTTCGGCGTCGGGGTCCTCGTTCAGGTAGGAGATCAGCACGTCGGCGCCCTCTTTGGCGAAGGCCACGGCCACGGCCCGGCCGATCCCCGAGTCGCCGCCGGTGATCAAGGCCGCCTTGCCGGCCAGGCGGCCGGTGCCCTGGTAGGAGTCCTCGCCGTAGTCCGGCTTCGGGTCCATCTCCGACTCGAGGCCGGGCGTCGGCTGGGTTTGCTCCGGGAACGGGGGCTGCGGCCCCGCCTGCTTCGGGTCCTTGCCCTCGTGCTCTGGCATCGTCATCGGGCTGCTCCTTTATGCTCCGGCGGGGCCCACGCCCCGCAACATCCGTCGCAGCGCGATCTTGCACATGCGGGGCCAACGTTCGCGCCGTGGGGAGGTTCTCCATGAAGCGCTCGGAGCGGTACGGCGATGGAGCCGGGCCCACCCTAAAGGCTCTGCGTCTCTCGGGTTCCGCCCGGCCCCGCGGTATACTGTGCCGCACGCCCCGTGTGCACACAGGAGGATGTATGGAGATCCGCCCCGAAACCCCGCGCGACTACGCGCTAATCGCCGATATCCAAGCCCGCGCCTTCGGCGGCTCGGCCCAGGTGCCCGCGATCGTGGCCCTGCACCGCCAGCGGGCCGCCTTCGACCCAGAGCTGTCGCTGGTGGCCGAGCAGGATGGGCAGGTCGTCGGCCATGCGCTGTTCTCGCCCCAGGTGATCCGGCTGATGGGCGCGGACGTGCCCGCGGTCAACCTGTCGCCGATCGGGGTCGACCCGGCGGCCCAGGGCACGGGCGTTGGCGCGGCGCTGATCGCCGCCGGCCACGCCGCGGCGGCCGAGCGCGGCTACGCCCTCAGCTTTTTGATCGGCCACCCCAGCTACTACCCGCGCCTCGGCTACCAGCCCCACGCCTTCGGCGCGGCCGCGCTCACGGTGCCGGCCGACGCGTTGGCGCCCGGCCCGGTCGAGGCCATCGCCCCCCGGCCCGGCGACATCCCGGCCCTTGAGGCCCTGTGGCGGCACGAGGAGGGCGACGTCGACTTCGCCATCCGCCCCGGCCCCCAGCTCCTCGACTGGCTCAGCCCGAACCCCGCTATCACGACGCGGGTCTGGCTGCGCGGCGGCGCGGTGGTGGGCTACACGCGCCTCCACGCCGCCCGCCCCGACCGCCCGCTGCTGTTTCTCGCCGCGGACCACGCCGCCGCCCACGCCATCGCGGCGATCCTGACCGCGGGCCTGCCCGCGCTCACGCTGCCGCTGCACCCCGCCTCGGCCTCGGCCGCGGCCTTCGCCCAGGCCGCCGAGGTGCAGAGCTGGGATGCGGCGATGGTCTGCCCGCTCCGGCCCGGTGTCTACGAGCCCTACCTCGCCGCCGTCGCCGCGGGCCGCCCGATCGGCCGCGTGATCTGGCCGGCGGCCTTCGACTTGGAGTAGGGCCCGGCGCCGATTGACAGCCCGGCGGGCGGCGGTATCATAGCAGCAACCCCCGCGGCGCATAAGGAAGGAACCCATGTCGCAGTATGACCGACAATTCGGCTTCAATACGCGCGCCCTGCACGCCGGCCAGCGGCCCGACCCGGCCACCGGCGCGCGGGCCGTGCCGATCTACCAGACTACCTCGTACGTCTTCGACGACGCCGATCATGCTGCCGCGCTGTTCAACTTGCAGCGCTTCGGCAATATCTACACCCGGATCATGAACCCGACCACGGCCGTCTTCGAGGAGCGCGTCGCCGCTCTCGAGGGCGGGGTCGGCGCCCTCGCCGTCGGCAGCGGCCAGGCCGCCCAGCTCCTTGTCTTCGCCAGCCTGTGCGAGGCCGGCGACGAGATCGTCGCCGCGAGCACGATCTACGGCGGCACCTACACCCAGCTCGACATCAGTATGCGCCGTATGGGGGTGAACACGGTCTTTGTGGAGCCGGACGACCCGGAGAACTTCCGCCGGGCGATCACGCCGCGCACCAAGCTGATCTACGGAGAAACGATCGCCAACCCGCGGATCAATGTGCTGGACATCGCGGCCGTGGCCGAGATCGCCCACGCCCACCACATCCCCCTGGTGATCGACGGGACGTTCACCACGCCCTACCTGTGCCGGCCGATCGAGCACGGCGCCGACATCGTCGTCCACTCGGCCACCAAGTTTATCGGCGGCCACGGCACCAGCATCGGCGGCGTGATCGTCGACAGCGGGCGCTTCCCCTGGGACAGCGGCAATTTCCCGCAGCTGCTCGAGCCGAGCAAGGGCTACCACGGCGTCCGCTTCTTTGAAACCTTCGGCGACTTCGCCTTTATCATGAAGGCCCGCGTGGAGGGCCTGCGCGACCTCGGGCCGGCCCTGAGCCCGTTCAACGCCTTTATGTTCCTGCAAGGCCTGGAAACGCTCGGCCTGCGCATGGACCGCCACGTCGCCAACGCTGCTGCGGTGGCCCGTTTCCTCAAGGAGCACCGGGCGGTGGCCTGGGTGAACTACCCGATCTTCCCCGAAAGCCCGTACTACGGGCTGGCCCGCCGCTACACCCCCAAAGGCCCCGGCGCGATCCTGACCTTCGGGGTCAAGGGGGGGCTGGCCGCCGGCCGGCGCTTCATCGAGCGGCTCCAACTGTTCTCCCACCTGGCCAACGTCGGCGATGCCAAGAGCCTGGTGATCCATCCGGCCAGCACCACCCACCAGCAGCTCAGCGAGGCCGAGCAGCGCGCCGCTGGGGTGCTCCCCGAAATGATCCGCCTGTCCGTCGGCCTGGAGGACGCCGAGGATCTGCTGTGGGACCTGGACCAGGCCCTTTCGTAGTTGCAATGCGAGCACTTGTATGACCAACAACACCGGGGCGGTCAGCGCGAACAGCCCCGTCAACGGAACCGAGTTCGCCACGAGCGCCTACGAGCGGCTGCGCATCCTGGAGCAGCACCGGACGATCGTGATGGTCGGGCTGTCGTCCAACCCGTACCGGCCCAGCCACTTCGCGGCGATCTACATGCTGGCGGCGGGCTACAACGTCATCCCGGTCAACCCCCGCGAGCGCGAGGTGCTGGGGCGGCCGAGCTACCCCTCGCTGCGCGAAGTGCCCGAGCCGGTAGAGATCGTCGACATCTTCCGCGACCCGGCGGCGGTGCCGCCGATCGTCGAGGAGGCGATCGCCATCAATGCCGCCGTAGTTTGGATGCAGCTCGGCGTGATCAACCACGAGGCGGCGCGGCGCGCCCGCGCGGCCGGCCTGGCCGTGGTGATGGACAGCTGCGTGAAGATCGAGCACGCCCGCTTCTTCGGCGGCCTGAGCACGATCGGGCTGAACACGGGGGTGATCAGCGCCCGCCGCCCGCGCCGCTGAGGCGGGCCACAGCAGAAGTGACGCCCGCGCGACAAAGCCGCCGTGCGGTAGAAGACCGAGCAGGCCATGACTGAGCGCCCCTTCGTTGCCAACCCGCCCCTGCCGCTCCGCCTCGCCGCCGCGGTCGGCGCCACCATGCTGGCCCTCGGCCTGTCGCTCACGCTGACCCCCCTCGTGCGGGGCAACCCGTTTATCCTCTTCTTCGCCGCGATCGCCGTCAGCGCCTGGTATGGCGGCCTCGCCGGGGGGCTGGTCAGCACCGGCCTCAGCGTGGTCCTGAGCAACTACTTCCTCATCCCGCCCACGGGCGCGGTGACCCTCAACCTGACCGACGCCCTGCGGCTGCTGATCTTTGCCGCCGTAGCCACGCTGATCAGCTCGCTCTCCGCGGCCCGCCGCACCGCCGAGGAGCGGGCCTGGGCCGAGGCCGGCCGCTTCCGGGTCACCCTGGCGAGTATCGGCGACGCGGTGATCTCGACTGACGCCGACAGCCGAGTGACGTTCATGAACGTCGTCGCCGAGCAGCTGACCGGCTGGACGCGGACGGAGGCGATCGGCCGGCCGTGCGCGGAGGTGTTCGACATCGTCAGCGAGGCGACCGGGGCGCCGGTGGAAAGCCCGATCGAGCGCGTGCTGCGCGAGGGCGTGGTGGTGGGCCTGGCCAACCACACGCTGCTGCGCGCCCGCGACGGCACGCTGCGCCCGATCGACGACAGCGGCGCCCCGATCCGCGCCCCCGATGGCGCGGTAACGGGGGCGGTGCTCGTCTTCCGTGACCAAACAGGGCAGCGGGCGGCGGAGCGTGAGCGCGAGGTGCTGCTCGCCGCGACCCAGGCGGCCCGGCAGACCGCGGAGGAGGCGGTCAAACTCCGCGATGTCTTTATCTCGGTGGCCGCCCACGAGCTGCGTACCCCCCTGACAGCGCTGCTCGGCCGGGCCCAACTGCTCCAGCGCCGCGCGGCCCGCGACGGCCTCGCCGACGAGCGCGACGCCAGCGCCCTGGCGGTGATCGTCGCCCAGGCCCAGCGCGTGAACAAACTCATCGCCGCGATGCTGGACGTAGCCCGGATCGAGCAAGGCCGCCTGAGCATCGAGCTGGCCCCCCTCGACCTGCGCGAGCTCGTGGTGCGGGTGGTGGAGGAGCTGCGGTCGGCCGTGGAGGACCGCCCGCTCCAGCTGGACGAGCGGGCCCGCGAGCTACCGATCATGGGGGACGCACTCCGGCTGGAGCAGGTTGTGCAGAACTTGCTCGACAACGCGGTGAAGTACAGCCCGGCGGGCAGCCCGGTGACGGTGTGCCTGGCGAGTGCCGACGGGCAGGCCCGCTTGAGCGTGACCGACCTGGGCGTGGGCATTCCCGCGGTGGCCTTGCCCAGCCTGTTCGAGCGCTTCTTCCGCGCCGACCGCACTGGCTCCCCCAACGTCAGCGGGCTCGGCGTCGGCCTGTACGTCGTCAGCGAGGTGGTCGCCCAGCACGGCGGCGCCGTCTCCGTCGAGAGCGTCGAGGGCCAGGGAAGCACCTTCACCGTCACCCTGCCGCTCCGGGCCTGAGCTTTGCCGCAGAGGTGCGGAGGGCGCAGCGGAAGTGGGGTGGCCTCGAATGGCGGGCCCCGCCACCTCCCGCTCGGTCCGCGGCACCGATCCTGCTGCCTCAGCCGGTGGGCACGATCCTACCCAGGGAGGAGTTTGTATGGCAAAGCAGAAGATCGCGGGGCTGCGCGTGGCGGCCCTGGCCGTGGATGGGTTTGAGCAGGTGGAGCTGACCGGGCCGGTGAAGGCGCTGCAAAAGGCGGGCGCTGTGGTGGAGGTGGTGTCGCTGCGGCCGGGCAAGATCCAGGGCATGAATGCACTGCTGCCGGGCAAGAAGGTCGCGGTGGACCGGGTGCTGTCCGAGGCGGACCCGGCGCTCTACGACGCGCTGCTGCTGCCGGGCGGCTTTGTCAGCCCCGACTTCCTGCGGCAGAGCGAGCAGGCGCAGCAGTTTGTGCAGGCCTTCGACGCCGCCGGCAAGCCGATCGCGGTGATCTGCCACGGCCCGTGGTTGCTGGTCAACGCCGGCCTGGTGGGCGGCCGCCGGCTGACCTCCTGGCCGGGGATCAGCGCCGACGTCACCAACGCCGGCGGCCAGTGGGAGGACTCGCCGGTCGTCCGTGACGGCAACTGGGTTTCCAGCCGCGGCCCGCAGGACCTCAAGGCGTTTGAGGCGGCGATGGTCGAGCTGTTCGGCGCGAACACCCCGCTGCGGCCCCACGCCAACATGGTGGCGCCGAAGCGCCGGGGCCGCCTGCCCACCTTTTTCGCCGCCCTCGTCGCCATCGCCGGCCTGGTCTACGCCGTCGTCCAGCGCCGCCAGAACGTGTACCCGGCCCAGCCGAGCACGCAGACGCAGTAGCGGGCGGGAGGGCCACCGCGGAGGCGCAGAGGCCGCAGAGAATTGTTCCGCATCCGATTAGAAAGCCGTACCGCTCCGGTCAGGTCCACGCCTGGCTCGGAGCGGTACGGCTTTGTATCGCACACCGTGGTTAAATCTCTGCGCCCCTACGCCTGCCGGTCGTCGAGGCCCATAGTGCGGACGTCGAGCTCGTCGATCACCTCCTCGACGCCGTGGACGGCCGAGACCACCTCGATCAGATTGTCGCTGTCGTCGAGGTCGTCGACGAGGCCGCGCAAAATCACCGTGCGGCCGCGGGTGAAGATGCGCACCCGGTCGGCGTAGGCGGTGGTGGCGCTGTCGGCGCGCAGGGCGTCGCGGACGCGCTCGGTGAAATCGTCGTCGGCGGGCAGGAAGCTGGTGGCGTCGTCGTCGTCGTAGGTGCTTTCGCGGGCGGAGTGGCCAAAGCCGGCGGCGATGCGGGCGTTCTGGTAGTCGCCGTCGGCCGACGGGACGGTGGGCGGGTCGATCGGCGGGATGTAGGTTTCACCCTCCTCGACCGCCTCGAAGGCGTCGTCGGTCTCGTCGCCGCGCAGCTCCAGCTCGGTCAGCAGCTCCAGGCTCTCGGCGTCGTTCGGCAGGTCGTCGTCGACGCCGGCCTCGATCTCGCCCTGGTAGATGTCGCTCGCGCTGATCGTGCCCAGGTCGTCGACCTGGTCGACCGTGCGGAACGCCTCCTCGGCGTCGGCCGGCGGGCGCCCGGTGAGCTCGCGCTGCAGGGCCTCGTCCTCGGGGCCGACGCGCGGCAGGCGATCGTTGTTCCTCTTGGTGTTGTCGGCCATTGCGTCCTCCTTGCGCCACTGCGGCTCTACGGCGGATGTGCACGTCCTATGCCAGCCGGGCACCGCCCCTGGGGCCCCTGCGCCGCCCCACCCGGTTGTCAGATCTCTGTTGGGCCAGAGCGTTTCATAACCGCGGGGCGCGGCCACCTGTGACACACTCTATGTGGCCCCGCGCACGGCGCGGGACGAGGGAGACAACGCCCGCATGGGCGGCGATTGTGATGGAGATGCGTTTCGCCATGACCTTCGACTGGAAAACACTCAACCTGCCGCAGGAGGCGCGTGAGCTGCTCGCGGCCGCGCCCAGCGTGGTATGGGCCGGCACGACGCAGGAGATCATCGACATGGCCTGCGGCGGCGCCCACAACGACTACTTCGAGGTACGCTACGGGGTGCCCGGGCGCGGCTCGGTGCTTGAGGCCACGGTGGCCCGCACCCGCAACGGCATCGTCGCGAACTACCCCGAGCCCTACATGCGCCGGCGCGACCCGGACTGCATGTTTATCGCCGACGGCCTGCCAACCGACAAGCCGCGCTTTGAGGAGCGTTTCAGCTACGAGTTCGACCGTTTGCAGGCTGAGACTTTCGACTGGATGAAGCGGCAGCCGCTGACAGCCTTCGCCTTCCACGCGGGCCAGCCCGGCATGGGCGTCGAGGCGATGGTGATCGCGCCCGCCAACGCGGGCTTCTTCGCCTTCGGCCTGGCGCTGCTCCAGGGGATCATCCCGTGCGAGGAGCTGGGCGAGGCGTTCACGCCGCGCGCGATCATCTACGTCGCGCCGCCGTTCCGCCACACCCACTTCGAGGGCAGGCAGGTCGTGGTGCACAACCGCCGGCCCGGCCTGCACGAAATGTACTCGTACAACTTGTACCCGGGCCCGAGCGCCAAGAAGGGCGTCTATGGCGTCCTGCTGACGATCGGCGAGGAGGAGGGGTGGATCACCGCCCACGGCTCGACGGTGCAGGTGATCACGCCCTACGACAACACCGTGACGATCATGCACGAGGGCGCCAGCGGCGGCGGCAAGAGCGAGATGCTGGAGCAAATGCACCGTCACCCCGACGGCCGCATGCTGCTCGGCCACAACCTCGTCACCAACGAGCGGCGCTACCTGGAGCTGCCGCGCACCTGTACGCTCAACCCCGTCACCGACGACATGGCCCTCTGCCACCCTTCGCTGCAGAACGGCGACCGGCGCCTCCACGTCACCGACGCCGAGGACGCCTGGTTCGTACGCGTCAACCACATTCAGGGCTACGGCACCGACCCCTACCTTGAGAAGCTGACCGCGCAGCCCTCGGAGCCGCTGCTCTTTCTGAGCATCGACGCCGTGCCGGACAGCCGGGCCCTGATCTGGGAGCACGTTTACGACGCGCCCGGCCAGCGCTGCCCCAACCCGCGCGTGATCATGCCGCGCCGAACCGTGCCCGGTGTGGTCGACGCGCCGGTCGCCGTCGACATCCGCAGCTACGGCGTGCGCACACCCCCCTGCACCCGCGAGCGGCCGAGCTACGGCATCCTCGGCCTGTTCCACATCCTGCCGCCGGCGCTGGCCTGGCTGTGGCGGCTGGTGGCGCCGCGCGGCCACGCCAACCCGAGCATCGTGGATAGCGGGGGCATGAGCAGCGAGGGCGTCGGCTCCTACTGGCCCTTCGCGACCGGGCGCCGGGTCGACCAGATGAACCTGCTGCTCGACCAGATCACGCGCACGCCCGACGTCAGCTACATCCTGACCCCGAACCAGCACGTCGGGGCCTGGGAGACCGGCTTCATGCCGCAGTGGGTCGCCCGCGAGTACCTGGCCCGTCGCGGCCACGCGCGCTTCCAGCCCGGCCAGATCCAGCCCGCGCGCTGCGCGCTGCTCGGCCACGCCCTGTACACGCTGCAGGTGGAGGGCCGGCTCATCCCGCGCTGGTTCCTCCAGGTGAACACGCAGCCCGAGGTCGGCGACGAGGCCTACGACCAGGGCGCCGAGATGCTCTTTGCGTTCTTCAAGCGCGAGCTGGAGGCGCTGCGCCACCCCGACCTGAGCCCGCTTGGGGCGCAGATTATCGACTGCTGCCTGAGCCGCGGCAGCGTCGAGGACTACGAGGCGCTGCTGCCCGCGGGGGAGCTCGCCCGCCGGAGCTAAAGCGAGGCCGCGGGCGGCAGGCGGCGGTGGGGCGCCGCTGGAGGTGCCAGGGGCCGCCCGGTAGTCCGGCTCCGCGAGCCGTGGCTAACAGCAGAGGCGCAGGGCTCTGAGGAGGGATGGATCCCTTTCTCGGAGCCCTGCGCCTCTGCGCCGTTGAAACGGTGCCGGCGTGTGCCGGCGACTACATGCCCGAGCGGTTGCTGCCGCCGCGGTCGCCGCTGGTCGTCGAGCTGGAGCGGTCGTAGTCGCCGCTGCTCGTGCCGGTGGAGCCGGTGGAGCCGGTGGAGCCGTAGCTGCTGCCGCCGCTGCTCAGCGAGCCGTAGTCGCTCCCGCTGGAGCCGGTGGAGCCGCTGCCCATCCCGGACGAGCCAGTGGAGCCGGACGAGCCGCTGCCCATCCCGGACGAGCCGGACGAGCCGGTGGAGCCGTAGCTGCTGCCGGTGGAGCCGCTGCCCATCCCGGACGAGGTGGACGAGCCGCTGCCCATGCCGGTGGAGCTGCTGTCCGTGCCGGACGAGCCGAAGCTGCTGCCGGTGGAGCCGCTGCCCATGCCGGTGCTGCCGTAGCTGTTGTCCATGCCCGAGGTGCTGCCCACGCCGCCCATCGAGCTGCTGAAGTTGTTGCTGCGGGCGCGCTGGTACTCGGCGTCGAACTGCGGGATGCTGCTCTGCAGGTTTTCGCGGAGCATGCGGATCGCGCTGTTGACGGCGGCCTGGGCCATCGTCTGCAGCTCATCGCCCATGGGGCCGGCGATGCGCGACAGCAGCCCCGTCACCATGCCCATGTTGCCCATCTGGCTCTGGCGGGACTGGCCGTAGTGCTGGCTCGCGCTGAAGCCCGCGCTCGGTGTGAAGCCCTGGCTGCTGCCGTAGCTCTGGCCGCTGCTGCCGCCGTAGCTCTGGCCGCTGCTGCCGCCGTAGCTCTGGCCGCTGCTGCTGCCGTAGCTCTGGCCGCTGCTGCCGCCGTAGCTCTGGCCGCTGCTGCTGCCGTAGCTCTGGCCGCCGCTGCTGTAGTCCTGGCCGCTGCTGCTGCCGTAGCTCTGGCCGCCGTAGCTTTGGCCGGCGGTGTCGGGGCGGTAGCCGTGCTCGGGGTAGTAGCGCATGGCCTGGCCGCGCTGCGGGTGCTGCGGCTCGGGCTCGCTGTCGCCGCCCATGCTGCCAAGGACATAGCCGGCAGCGACGGCGAGGCCGAGGCTGAGCCAGGGGCGCTCGCTGACCTGGCGCTTGATGTCGAAGGCCTGGCGGACGTTATCGACGGTGGTGTCGACGGTGCCGCGCACGCGGGCCTCGATCTGCTCCAGGGTCTCGGTCATCGACTCGCGGATGCCCTCTATGTCCTGTCGGATGGGCTCTGTTCCTTCAGCCATGACACATCCTCTCTGATAGTATCGATCGTCTCTCTCGGAACGGGGTCCACCGTCTGGAAGCGCTTGATGCCGATGTAGAGCACCACCCCGCCGGCGATGGCGAGCACGCCGCCGACGATCAGGTAGGCCAGCCAGCGGGCGAGCCCGGCCGCGACGAGCAGCTCGGCCACCATACCCAGCAGGAACAAGCCTCCGATCGCGGCGAGGGCGATGCCTGCGCCGAGCATGATCGCGCCCTGGCGTACCTTGGCGACCTCATCCATGATCTCCGTCTTGGCGAGGTCGAACTCCTTGCGGACTAGCGTCTGCGCGTCGGCGATCAGGTTGCTCAGGAGCTGCGCGATCGATGGCTCCGCCCCCACCGTGGTGGCAGGGGGCGGCGCCGCCGGGTCGCGCAGCGGGTCGTCGCCGACTGCGCGGCTCCTTACATCAGCCATAGTAGTTCCGCCGGTTGTTGCTGCCGCTCATGCTCTTGCCGAGCAGGAAGCCGATACCCAGACCGATCGCCAGGGCCTCGATCGGGTGCTCACGGATCATGTTCTCCAGGTCGTTACGGACCATGGTCGGGTCGGCGCGCTGGAGGTACTCGCCACCGCGCTCGAGGGCGCGGGCCGCGTTGTGGGCCACGTCGCCGGCCTGGCCGGCGGGGGCGCGCTCGCGCACGGTCTGCGCCAGGTCGGTCAGGCGCTCGCCGGTGGCGGTCATGGCCGAGTCGATCCGCTCGTTGGCCTGCTGGCCGGCCTGCGCGGCACGGTCCTTCAGCTCGTCGGCCTTGTCCAGGGCCTTGTCCTTCAGCTCGTCGGCCTTGTCCAGGGCCTTGTCCTTCAGCTCGTCGGCCTTGTTCGCAGCCTGCTGCATGCGGTCCTGGCTGCCGGTGGTCGTCGTGCCGGGCATGCCGGTGGTGCCGGTGGTGCCGGTGGTGCCGGTCAGGCCAGTGGTGCCGGTCGTGCGGGTGGGGTCAAACTCGCGATCCCGGTTCGTGGTCACGGATGGGCTCCTCTCTACGTGGCGCTCGGCCATCCAGCCGCCGCTGCGTGGGATACTTGCCTTCTGTTAATGCACAATCTATGCCAGTATGCCGCATTGCGGCATTATTCCCCCACCGCTCGTGCCTGGGGGCGGGCCCGGATGCGCTCGATCACCCCTCGGGTGGAGTGCTCGGCGAGGTAAGGGACGATGTGGACGGTGCCCCCCAGCTGCTCGACCAGGGCCGCCTCTGGCAACTGGTCGCGGGCGTAGTCGCCGCCCTTGACATACACATCGGGGCGGATGCGCTCGATCAGCGCCGCGGGCGTTTCCTCGTCGAAGACGGCGACGAGGTCGACGCTGCTGAGGGCCCCGATCACCTGCACGCGGTCCTCCAGCCGGTTGACGGGGCGGCCCGGGCCTTTGAGCCGGGCCACGCCCATGTCGCTGTTGATCGCGACCACCAGGACGTCGGCCTGCGCCTTGGCCTGGTTGAGCAGCTGGACGTGGCCGCGGTGGAGGATGTCGAAGCAGCCGTTGGTGAAGGCGACCCGGCGCCCCTGCCGGCGCAGGGCGGCCACCCGCTCCGCCAGCCGGTCGTGGCTCGCGCAGAACACTCCCGCGGCCGCCACCTGCTCGCGCAGGTCGGCCAGCTCGCAGGTGGCGGTGCCCGGCCGGCCCACCACCACCGTGGCCGCCGCGGCGGCCAGCTCCGCGGCCGCGGTGCTGCTGGCGCCGGCGGCGAGGGCCAGGGTCAGGGCGCTGACAAAGGTATCGCCGGCCCCGGCGGCGCGGGTGTGGGGCGCCGGGGAGGTGTAGGTGCGGTAGGGCGGGCAGCCGCGCTCGAAGATCAGCCCGCCGTCGCGGTCGAGGGTCACGGCGACGATGCGGGCCCCGATCGCGTCGAGCAGCCGGTCGCCGAGGGCGGCGACCGCGGCTGGCCGGTCCTCCACGCCCTCCAGCCGGCGCGGGCCGAGGAGCTGCACGGCCTCGTGGTAGTTCGGCTTGGCCGCGGTGATCCCGACGTCGCGGTAGGCCCGCAGCCGCTTCGAGTCGGCGACGATCACCCGCGGGTGGGCGGCCTGCAGCGCGCCGATGCGGGCGATCATGGCCGGGCTGAGCACGCCGTAGCCGTAGTCCGAGATCACCAGGGCGTCGCAGGCCTCGAAGGCCCGCTCCAGCCGGGCCAGCAGCTCGCGCTCGGCGGCGCGGCCCACCGGGCCCGTGGTGCCCTGGTCGAAGCGGACGAGCAGGTGGTCGCCGGCGCTGACCCTGGTCTTGGCCAGGGTGGCGCGGCCGGCCTCGCGGACGAGCCCCGCGTCGCCTACGCCTAGCCGGTCGAGGGTGGCGCAGAGCTGGGCGGCCTCGCCGTCCGGGCCGACCACGCCGATCAGCTCCACGCTGGCCCCGAGGGCGCACAGGTTGGCCGCGGTGTTGGCCGCGCCGCCGGGCTGGTCGTCGCGGCCGCTGAGGGTCACCACCGGCACGGGCGCCTCCCGGCAGATCCGCTCCGCGGCGCCGGCCAGGTAGCTGTCGAGCATCACATCGCCGACCACGGCCACGCGCAGGCCGGCGAAGCGGTCGATCAGATGGGAAGGGTTGGTGGTCATGGGGCTCCTTACGGCCAGCTCGTCTCGGTCAGCGGGGTGACCATCAGCTCCTGGACGACGGAGCTGCCGGGCATACGCAGGGCGAAGACGATCGCCTCGGCCACGTTCGCCGGGTCCTGGAGGTTGCGCTCGTCGGGCATTGGCACGCCCTGCTCGACGAAGCGGTCGAAGAAGTGGGTGCGCATGCCGCCGGGGAAGATCGTGGTCACGCGGATGTTGTGGGGCCGGCCCTCGACGCCGAGGCCGCGGCCGAAGCCGACAATGCCCCACTTGGTGGCGTGGTAGGCCGACGCGTTGGCCCAGGCCCGGGTGGCCGCCGTCGAGGCGATGTTGACGATATGGCCGCCGCCCTGCCGGCGCATGTGGGGCATCGCGGCCTTGGCGAGCAGGAACGGCCCGCGCAGGTTGACGGCGATCACCTGGTCCCACTGCTCGATCGTCATCTCCTCAACTGAGTAGGTGTGGTCGATCGCCGCGCAGCAGATCAGGAAGTCGAGCCGCCCGAGCCGCTCGGCCGTTTCGGCCACGGCCCCCGCCACCTGCTCGGCGCTGCTCACGTCGCAGCCGAGGGCCAGGTGCGCTTCGCCCAGGCTGTCGCGGGTGCGCTCGGCCGCCGCCTGGCGCACGTCCAGGCAGGCCACTGCGCAGCCGGCCTGCACCAGCGCGCGGGCCGTCGCCTCGCCCAGCCCGCTCCCCGCCCCCGTCACCAGCGCCACCTTGCCATCGAGCGTCTGCATGTCCATGCGTATCTCCTTTGTTGTTCAGGCCTCGAATGCCCGCGTATCTCGGTCCCAAGGGCCGCCGCAGGAGCGCAGCGGCAATCGCCCCGCTGCGCCTCTGTGGCAAGGCCGCCCTCAATCCCCCTGATTGCCGACGGCCCGGGCCTGGGCGACGGCCTCGGCCTGGGTGGCGCGCTCGGCGAGGGTGGCCTCGTAGAGGGCGGCGGTGCGGCGGGCTGTGGTGGCCCAGGTGAACTCGCGCTCGACCCGGGCGCGCGACACCCGGCCCATGCGCTCGCGCCGCGCGCGATCGGCCAGCAGGGCCTGGAGGGCGTCGGCCAGGCGCTCGGGGTCGCGCGGGGGGACGTGGAGGCCGGTTACGCCGTCCTGGACGGTGAAGGTCAGGCCGCCCACGGCCGACACGACGATCGGCCGGCCGCAGGCCATCGCCTCCAGCGGGGTCAGGCCGTAGGGCTCGTACCAGGGCGTGCTCACGGCCACGTCGCCGGCGCAGTAGTAGTAGCGCAGCTCGTCCGGCTGGCGCTTGCCGGAGAAGACGGTCTGTGCGGCGATGCCGAGCTCGCCGGCGAGCCGCTGCAGGGTCTCGATCTCGTCGCCGGACAGGCCGCTGGCGCCATGCTCGCCGCCCACCAGCAGCAGGCGCATCGCCACGCCCCGGCCGTGGATCAGGCGGGCCGCGGCGTGGAGGACGTTGCGCACGTCCTTGCGCGGCAGCATCCGCCCGACGTAAACGACCGTCGGCAGGTCGTCGTCGGGGAGGCCGGCGTAGCAGCGCGCCTCGGCCAGCGGCACCGGGCGGAAGCGCTCGATGTTCACCGCCGAGGGGATGATCGTCACCCTCCCCGGGTCGGCGCCGTACTCGGCCACCAGCTCGGCGTGCTCGGCGGGGCATTGGGCGATCACGCGGTCGACGCGGGCCACCACCTCGCGCTCGACGGCGATCCGCTCGTCGGGGCTGGTGTCGGCGCTGCCCTGGTGCAGCCGCTTGGTCACCCCCGTGGCATGGAAGATCTGCACGGCGGGCAGCCGGAGCTGGCGGCTCAGGCGGGCGACGGACCAGCCGGACATCCAGAAGTGGCCGTGCAGGAGGTCGTAGCGCACGCCGCTGTGCAGCATGAAGGCCAGGATGCCGCGGGTGAACTCGGCCATGTGCGGCCAGATCGCGTCCTTGGGGATGGCCGCGGGCGGCCCGGCGGCGACGTGGACGACGCGCACGCCCGGGGCCCACTCGACCACCTCGGGGGCGAGCAGGCTGTCGCGGCGTGTGAAGATGTCGACCGCGTAGCCGAGGGCGGCGAGGTTGCGGCTCACCTCGTCGACGTAGACGTTCTGGCCGCCGGCGTCCTCGCTGCCCAGGAGGGCGAGCGGGGTGCCGTGCTCGGTGACCATCGCGATGCGGGTCGGGGGCTTCATCGGTCTCCTCCTCAGCTCAGCACGGCCGCGAAGGCGGCGTTCCAATCGCGGGCGAAGCGCTCCATGCCGAACCGCTCGCGCGCGGTTTCAAAGGCCGCCGCGCCGAGCCGCGTGGCCAGGCCGCGGTCCTCCAGCAGGGCTCCCATGTCGGCGATCAGCCGGTCCGGGTCGCAGGAGACAAAGCCGTTCACCCCGTCAACGATCACGGTCGGCAGCTCCGTGGTGGCCAGGGCGACCACCGGCATCCCCACGGTCATCGCCTCGACCACGGCCAGGGGCAGGCTGGTGTAGCGCATCGGGCTGAACAGAAAGCGGTACTCGGCCACGCGGCGGTGCAGGTCACGGTAGGGCACGTCGCCCAGGCCGCCGAACTGCTCTGTCTCCATGCCCACCGCCGTGAGGGGCACCCGCTCGCGCGCGGCGAGGAACAGGTCGTAACCGGCGATGCGCGGGCGGCGCTGCATACCGTTTATCACGCAGATGCCCTCGGCCCGCTCACCGACGTAGCGGGCCCGCGGGTCGATCGCGACGCTGTGCTCGATCACTCGGGTCGGCGTGCGGCCGTTGTCCCACATCAGCCGGTTGAAGTGGGTGACGTGGACGAGCAGCATGGTCGGGTCGTCGATGGGGTGCTTGGAGGCGTACGGGTCGGGCTTGGGCGTGTTGTGCTCCAGGTAGATCGCGGGCAGCTTGCGCTGGGCCTCGCTGAGGATGGCCTGATCCTCGCTGAGGTTGCGCGGGTCCTGGTAGATGATCAGGTCGAGGTCGAGGTCGCGCACGCGCTCGGCGGGCACCTCGCGCACATAGTCCGGCAGGTTGAAGGTGGGGCCGCGCCCACCATAGCGCGGGCCGCGCTCGGCGGTGACCGGCAGGTACCAGTCGTGGTCGATGTGGGCCAGGCTGTTCAGGTAGCTGCCGTGGATGTGCCAGATCAGGATCTTCAGGCGTCGCATGGCTTTCCCCTTTGACGAGTATCGTTGACGAGCGCCGCCTACGCTCCCACCGAGCGGGCCGCCTCGCGGCCGCGGTAGGCTTCGAGCTGGGCCAGGGCCGCGGCGAGCACTGGCTCGACGGGCAGGGCGCGCAGGGTCGCCTCGGGGCTGAGGCGGGCGGGCGCGTGCTCGACGGCGTCGACGACGCGGTGGAGCTCGCGGTCGAGCGGCGCGTAGCTTTCCGGGCGGGTTGGCCCGAACAGCACCACGCTCGGCACGCCGAGGGCCGCGGCGAGGTGCGAGGCCCCTGTGTCGTTGGTGATGAGCAGGTCGAGCCCGACCAGCACGGCGGCGAACTCGCCCAATGTGGTGCGCGCCGTGAGGTCGGTCACGCCGCCGTCGAGCATGCCGCGCACGACGGCGGTGGCGGGGAGCTCGCCCGCGCCCCCTGTGAGCACGAAGCGGGCGCCGGAGCGCCGGCGCAGCTCCTGGCCGAGGGCGGCGAAGCGGGTGGCCGGCCAGCGCCGCGCCGGGTCCTTCGCGCCGACGTGGAGCCCGATCAGCGGGCCCTCGCTGGGGCCGGGCAGCAGCGTGCGGGCCCGGGCCACGTCGCGGTCGGCCAGCACGAACCCCGCCTGGTAGCCATCGGGGGCGGCGCCCGCGGCGGCCACGAGCTGAAGCCAGCGCAGCACCTCGTTGCGGTCGGTGCGATGGGGCAGGCTCGCCGTCAGGCGGTTGTCGCCGGGAAGCGCGAAGCCGAGGCTGGCCTTGGCCGCCAGGGCCTGGACAAAGCCGTTGCTGACGCTGCCGTCGCCGTGCATCTGAAGGGCCAGGTCGTAGCCGTGGGTCCGCTGGGCCTCCAGAAAGGCGGCGGTGCGCTCGGGCACGTAGGGCACCTCGTTGATCCCCTCGAAGCCGGCGAAGGGCACCAGCCGGTCGATCAGGCCCGGCAGGTGGGCGAGCAGCTCGCTCGCCCAGGGCAGGCCGATCAGCGTGATCTCGGCGCCCGGGAAGCGGCGGCGCAGCGCACGCCAGGCCGGCGCCGTCATCAGCAGGTCGCCCAGAAATAGCGCGCGGTAGATCGCGATCCGGCGTACCTCCTGCGGCAGGCTCATCGATGATGTAGACATAATGCTTGCTAATCCTTGTTGTGGCGTGTCACCCCAGCGCCGCCCTACTTCCAACCGCCCACCGCCCGCTGTGTCTCCGCGCCTTTGCGGCCAAGGGCCCTGCGCTCGGCCATGTCGAGGGCGGCGGCGGCGACCTCGTCGGGCGGGATGTCGAGGCAGGGGAGGCCGATCGGGCAGTCGAACAGGTAGCAGGGGTGGCAGGGGGTTGGGCGACGCAGGAGCGCGTGCGGCACGGCGCGCGGCCGCCACTGACTTTCCAGGTCGGTGCCGGAGTACAGCCCCACCACCGGCGTGCCCAGGGCGTCGGCCAGGTGGAGCGGCAGGGTGTTGCCGCAGACGACCACCGCCGCCCGGGCCACGAGCGCCGCGTACTCGGCGAAGCTCGCCGCCCCCACCAGCGCCGCGGTGTCGGGGGCCGACGCGCGGGCGGCCTCGACCTGGGGCCGCTCCTTCTCGACGCCGGTAAGCAGGGGCGGCAGGCCCCGCTCGGCCAGGAGGCGGGCCGCCGCGCCAAGCCGCTCGGCGGGGTAGCGCCGGGCGCGCGCGCTCGCCCCCGGGTGGAGCACGGCGTATGGGCCGTCGGGGTCGAGGCCCGCGCCGGCGAGCAGGCGCCGCGCCCCAGCGAAGGCCTCCTCTGGCACGGCGACGGTGAGGGCCCGGCTGCGCGGCGCGAAGCCCAGGGCCTCGACCAGGCGCAGGTTGCGCTCGACCTGGTGCAGGTCGTCGGGGGCGGGGGCCAGGCAGGTGCTGAGGGCGGCGCCGCCGAACTCCTTCGACTCGCCGGCGCGCAGCGGGATGCCGGCCAGGTAGCAGACGTAGCCGGGCACGTGGGGCGTCTGGCTGAAGGAGCTGAAGACCAGGGCCGCGTCGAAGCCGCGCCCGCTCAGGTCGCTGACCAGCCGCCACTCGCGCCCCGGGTCGAACGGCAGGTGCCCTAAGTCCTGCCAGACGGCCCGGTGGACGATCACCTCGTCGATCCAGGGCAGCAGCGGGGCGGCCGCCGCGCCCGCCGGGCTGGCGAGCAGGGTGATCCGCGCCGCGGGCAGGTTCTCCTTCACCGCGCGCAGGGCCGGGCCGAGCATGATCACATCCCCGGCGTTGTCCAGCCGGATGGCCAGGATGTTCCGCGCCTCGCGCCAGCTAGCCATGGTGCACCTCCTTGCCGGGCAGCGGGCCGCTTGCCGCGCTCGCCGCCAGGGAAAAGGGTTCGGCTTTGTCCTGTCCGGCGCCTTCCTGCCGCCTGCCCCCAGCCTCGCCGAGGAGCGCCGCAGCCGCGGCGATCACCTGCTCGGGGGAAACGCGGCGCAGGCAGGCGTGGTCGGTCGGGCAGGTTTTGCTGTAGCACAGGCGGCAGGGGACGTCGTGGAACAGCTGGCGGTGCGGCACGCGCCAGGGGCCCCACTGCTCGGGGGGGTTGGTCAGGGCGAAGAGCGAGATCACCGGGGTCTTGAGGGCGGCGGCCATGTGCATCGGCCCGGTGTTGTTGGTGATCACCAGGTCCGCGCGCTCGACCAGGGCGCAGAACTCGGGGAAGCCCAGGGCCCCGGCGGCCGAGATGGCCTCGCGGCGCATGCGCCCGCGGATGCGGTCGACCAGCGCCGCCTCGTCCGGGGCGCCGGACAGCACCACGCTCGCGCCGAGCTGGGCGATGGCCAGGTCGGCCACGTCGGCGTACATCTCCCAGGGGTAGGTGCGGGCCGGCATGCTGCAGCCGGGGTGGATGAGCACGACGGGCCCCTCGGCGCCGCCGCGCGCTTCGGCCAGCCAGGCGCGGGCCCGCTCCCTGGCGTCCGCGAGCACCCGGAGCGTCAGGTCGGTGCGGCTGGCGGAAAGGCCGACGGCGCCGACGAGGTCGAGGGCCCGCTCGACCTCGTGCATCATGTGCTCGGGGTGGCGGTGGCGGGTGGTCAGGAGCGAGCCGGGGCCGTCGATCGAGGCGGCCAGGCGCAGCGGGATGCCGGCCAGGTAGCACAGGTAGGCCTGGGGCAGGCTGCTCTGGCGAAACGAGGTGAAGATGATCGCGGCGTCGAGCCGCAGCTCGCGCAGGGTCGCCACCATCGCCAGCTCGCGCTCGGGGTTCTGGTCGAGCTGCTGCCACGGGTCCATCTGCGGCGACTGGTACACGACCACCCGGTCGACGTCGGGGTTGAGGCGGGCGGCCTGGGCCCCGACGGGGCTGGCCAGCACCGTCAGCTCGACGCCCGGCAGCGACTCCTTGATCGCGCGGAACGCCGGGGTCATGAGGAGCATGTCGCCCAGGTTGTCGAGCCGGACGGCGAGCACGCGGCGGGCCGCGCGCCACTCGGGCGGGATTGGCATTAGCAGAGTCATGGCGCTCCTTTCTTCGCTGCTTACCCCCCGACGACGATGCTGCGCTCCAGCCAGCGCTCAGGGACGTAGTCGAGCTCGGCGGGGCCGCCGAGGCCGCTCATGGCGGCGATGATCTCCAGAGCGTGGGCGGTGCTGCGGGCCACCGCGGTGGGGGTGCGGATGGCGCTTGGCGGCGGCGACTCGCTGCCGATATCGACCAGCACGGTGCGGCAGCCGGCGCGGTTGCCGGCCTCCACGTCGTCGAGGATGTCGCCGACAAACCAGGACTGGCCCAGGTCGAGGTCCAGGGCGGCAGCCGCGGCGTGGAGCATCCCCGGCCGCGGCTTGCGGCAGCCGCAGGCGGTGTTGAAGGGCGCGACGCTGCCGTCGGGGTGGTGCGGGCAGTAGAAGACGCCGTCCAGGCGCACGCCGATCGCGGCAAGTTCGTCGGCCAGGAAGGCGTGCATGTCGGCCAGGTCGTCCTCGCTCAACAAGCCGCGGGCCACGCCCGACTGGTTGGTGATCAGGGCCAGCCGCCAGCCGGCCGCCTGGAGGCGGCGCAGCCCATCCGCCAGGCCGGGGTAGATGATCAGCTCCGCGCGGGTGCGCGGGTAGTGGCGCGGCTCGACAAGGGTGCCGTCGCGGTCGAGTAGCAGTGCGGGGGTTGCCATGTTGAACTCCTTCAATTTACGCGGCGGACACAAGGCTGCGGCGGGAATAGCCGGGGTTGAAGTACTTCAATGTATGCGGCGTTGGTGAACAAGCGTGTTTAGAGGTATATAGAACTAGTTCAATATGTTGTTTGGAGTGAATGAGCGCGCTGGCCGAGTTGTGCCAGAGGGCATACGAGGAGCGCGGTCGCGCCGGGGGCTCCCATCAAGTTCGCGCTCGTACAAGCGGTAATCTCCCTCGTCCTGTTGTGTGTTAGCGGAGTGTCGAGGGCGGGATACCGAGCTGGCCACGGTACTTGGCGACGGTGCGGCGGGCGAGCTCAAAGCCACGCTCGCGCAGCAGCTCGACGATCTCGTCGTCGGTGAGGGGGCGGCCCTCGTTATCGACGATCTCTTTCAGCACATCCTTAACCGAGAGCGAGGCGCTGAAGAAGTTGCTGTAGGGGATGACCTCGCGGCTGGGCAGCAGGACGAACTTGTTGGCGGTGGCCCGGCTGACGGTCGACTCGTTGAGGCCGATCGCCTCGCCCACCTCGGTGCGGGTGAGGGGCTTGAGGGAGCGGATGCCGTGGCGCAGGAAGGCATCCTGGCGGACCACGACGTACTCGGTGATCCGGCGGATGGTTTCGCGCCGGTGGCGGATGTTTTTCAGGAACAGGCGGGCCCGGGCGACGTGGGAGCGCAGGTGCTCCGTTTCCTGTTCGGTGGCCTCGGCCTGGCCGCGGCCGACCGCCTTGCTGAGCTCCTGGTAGAGCGGGTTGAGCCGGAGGGCGTAGCGCCGCGACTCGGCCACATCGACCACAAAGCCGTCGCCCTCGGCGATGATCACCACGTCGGGGAGCGGAGCGGCCTCGCGGCCGGCCGACTCGGCGCCGATAGCCAGAGGGTAGGGCTGGAGGCAGCGACGGATCGTGTCGCGGACCTGAACCAGGGCGTCGTAGCTGACGCCGAGGGTGCGTGACAGCTCGGTGTAGCGGTGGGCGGCGAAGTCGTCCCAGTGGTCGGCCACCACCCGCCGCATCAAGGCGTGCATCGGGTCGCGCTGCTCCATGCGGTCGATCTGGAGCAGCAGGCACTCCTGCATGGAGCGGGCGCCGATCCCGGCTGGCCCGATCTCCTGCAGCGTCCGCAGCACCCGGGCGACCTGGTCCTCGCCCACGGACAGGGCCAGGGCGACGTCGGGGATGTCGCACTCCAGAAAGCCGCGGCCGTCGAGCGAGCCGATCAGGTATTGGGCGATCTTGGCGTCCTCAGCCGGCACGGCCACGCGCAGGTCGCGCTCAAGCAGCTCCAGCGGCGACATCGGCGCGGGGACGCTGAGCAGGGGGTCGGTCTCGCGATCGAGGCGTGGGGCGAGCTCGCTTTCGGCGGCGCGCAGGTCGTGGTCGGCGCGCAGACAGGCGAAGCAAACGCCATCCTGTAGCTGCCGGCCGCAGATCTCGCACTGCAGGTCGGCCGCCTCGACATGTTCGAGCGCAGGGTTATCGGATAGCTCCTGCTGAACAAGCTGTTGCAGCTCCAGTGTCGTCAGCACGAGCATGTTGTTGAGCGCGACGAGGGCTGGCGAGGCCCGCATCTGCTGCTCCATGCCCATACCCATCGCCATCTGCATTGCTGGCCTCTCCGTATGTTCCCTGGCGACGATTGTGTGCCTGGCTCTGCCGGGAAGTGGTATCGCAGAATGTGTGCCACGAATTCGCTAAATTCTGCAGCGGTTCGGTTCGGCTCGTGTGCATAATCTGCACCTATTTCGTTGGCACATTCCGTGCTTTCGTACCGGCTTAGCCCATCACCGTATGGGTCGCTAACACTATCTATGCCAGGAGGCCGCAGGATGGCGATGAAGACTCTAGAGGATAAGTTCGTCCACGACCTTGCCGACATCTATGATGCCGAGCACCGCTTTCTGGAGGCCCAGCAGGAGATGCTTCAGCAGGCCAGCGCCCCGCAGCTCCAGCAGATGATCCAGGAGCACATCTCCCAGACCCGCCGCCAGATCGAGAACCTGGAGCGGATCTACGCTCTGCTCGGCGCCCGCCCCACCCGGGTGAAGTGCGACGCCGCCGCCGGCCTGGTGCTTGAGGGCCAGAAGGGCCTGCAGGAGTTCGCCAGCAACCCGGCCGTCCGCGACTGCATGATCGCCGGCTCGCAGTCCAAGGTCGAGCACTACGAGATCGCCTCGTACCGCGGCCTGGTCACCGCCTTCCAGGGCGTCGGCCAGCCCGAGATCCTCGACCTGCTCAACGAGAACCTCGGCCAGGAGGAGCAGACGGCCATGAAGGTCGAGGCGAGCCTCCCGATGCTGCTCGAACAGGCGATGATGGCCCAGCAGCGCGGCGCCTGATCCCGCTGTGCTCAGAAACAACGGCGGCGGCCTCCCGGGCCGCCGCTTCGTGTTGCCGCGACGCAGGGGGCGCCCGAAAACAGGCTTCCCACAAGGGCGCTGCTGGCCCGCCACGGCTATTTGCACCGCCGCTCGAACCTCGGCACGACTCCTGCATTATTGTCTAGTGCCGGGACGGAAACCCGCCCGGACAAACATAAAACTACTGCCGAGGGGGATATATGTGGGCGAGAACGGTTAGCGCGGCGCCGCAGGAGCGGCGGACAAAGATCGGGGACGCGACGATTTACTCAGAGGTGCTCGGCCAGGGGCAGCCGCTGATCCTGATTCACGGCCTGGGCGGCTCGAGCCGCTGGTGGGCGCGCAATGTGGCGGCGCTGTCACGCTGGAACCAGCTCCACATCATCGACCTCGTGGGCTGCGGCAAGAGCCAGGGCACTTTTGTGCTGTCCGAGGCGGCCAACATCCTGGCGGAGTGGATGGAGCGCTGCGATTTGGCGAAGGCCAGCCTGGTCGGCCACTCGATGGGCGGCTACATCGCCGCCGACCTGGCGGCCAAGAACCCGGGCCTGGTGGACAAGCTCGTGCTGGTCGACGCCGCGCTGAGCATCCAGGGCGTAAAGGCATCGCCCGCCGAGATGGCCGGCATCCGCCGGGCGCCGATCCCCATGTCGATGCTGACCACAGCCGTCTCCGACGTGCTGCGCGCCGGCATCCCCACCGTCGCCAAGGCGGCCTACGAGATGGTCACCACCGACATGGGCGACCGCCTGGCCGACATTCGCGCCCGCACCCTGGTGATCTGGGGCGAGCAGGACACGGCGGTGCCCCTGAAGATGGCCCACGCGCTCACCCGCCGCCTGCCGAACGCCACCCTGGCCGTGGTCAAGGGCGCCGGCCACGCCCCCATGTGGGAGCAGCCGATCGCGTTCAACCGCGTCGTCTCTGAATTCCTCGCCGAGGTCCCGATGATGCGCCGCACGGCGTAGGGGCGAGGAACAAAAGAACAGAGGAACAAGAGCATTCCTTATATGCTTTGTTCCTCTGTTCTTTTTCTTTTATTCCCCTGTTTCTCTCACCCATCGCCACCAAGCGGCAGCCGGACGAGAAAGGCGCTGCCCTGGCCGAGGGTGCTCTCGACGGTGACGGAGCCGCCATGCTGGTGGACGATCTCGCGGACGACATAGAGGCCGACGCCGACGCCGGTGACGCGGGCCTGTTCGGCGCCGGGGGCGCGGTAGAAGCGCTCGAACAGGCGGGGGATGGCTTCCGGCTCGATCCCGATCCCCCGGTCGCTGACGCTAATCAGGGCCTCGTCATCGTCGCGTCCGGCGCGCAGGACGATCGGGCCGCCGTTCGGGCTGTACTTGACGGCGTTGTTGAGCAAGTTCTGCACCACCTGCTCCAGCCGGATCGCGTCGCCGGCCACGACCAGCGGCTCCTCCGCGATGGTGACGGTGAGCTGGTGGCGGACTAGCGAGGGCTGGAGGTCGTCGGCGACGCGGCGCAGCAGCCGGCCGAGGTCGAGGGGGGAGCGGTTGACGATCAGCTGGCCGGCTTCGAGGCGGGCGCCGTCGAGCAGGTCGTTGATCAGCTGGTTCAGGCGCTGGGCCTGGCCGATCACCACCCCTAGCGAGCGCTGGTTGGCCTCGGTGAGCGCGCCCGCTTGGTCGAGCCGGCGGCGCAGGAGCTGGGCCTGGCCGATCAAAGAGGTTAGCGGCGTCTTGAGCTCGTGGGCGGCCACGGACAGAAAGGCGTCGCGCAGCCGCACCGCGTCCTCGGCGCGGGCGCGGGCGGCCTGCTCGGCCTCGCGGGCGGCCCGCTCGCTATTTAGCAGCCGCAGGCGCTCCTCCTCGGCCTGGCGGCGCCCGGTCACGTCCTGGACGATGATCCCGACGCCCAGCATCTCGCCGCCGGCCCCGCGCACCGGGTAGTAGTCGACAAGGGCGTACCGGTCCATGGCCATCGCCGGCCCGCCGATCTCGAGCCCGACGATCGGCTTGCCCGTCTCGATCACTTGTCGCCAGAAGGGCTCCCAGACGGCGGCGCCGCTGGGGAACAGGTCGCGGGCGCGCCGGCCGATGTGGTCGGCGGCCGGCCGGCCATTGATCTGGGCGAGGGTGGCGTTGATTCGGCGGTAGCGGAACTCGGCGTCCATGAAGGCCAGGCCGATCGGCGCCGAGTCGATCACCGTGTCGAGCAGGGCCAGGGCCTCGTCGGCGGCGGCGAGGGCCGCGCGCTCCGCCGCCGTCAGCCGGGCCCGCTCCAAGGCCTGCGCGCACAGGTCGGCCACAGTCGCGAGAAAGCTCCGGGCTTCGGCGTCGAAGGCCCGGGCCTTGGCGAACTGCAGGCCAAGCGCGCCGATCACGAGCTGGTTGACGGAAAGCGGCAGGGCGGCCCAGGAGGACTCCTGGGCGTAGGGGAACTCGCGGGCCAGGTGGGGGTACATCCGCTCGCGCGCGGCCAGATCCTCCAGCCACACAGGCTCGCCGCGGCGGGCCGCATCCGTGATCGGGGTGGCCGTGGTCAGGCTGACCTGCTTCCAACGGCTGACGTCCGCCTCGGCGAAGCCCTGGGCGGCGAGCACGCTCATCGTCGCGCCGCTGGCGTCGAGCTGCATCACCACCCCGGCGCCGGCGCCCATGGCCGCCAGGCCGCTCTCCAGGGCCACCCCCGCCACCCCCTCGGGGGTCAGGGCCCGCGAGAGCGCCGCGGTGAGGGCCTGCAAACGCTCCATCTGCCGGGCAGCCCGCTCGGCCTCCTGGCGCAGGTGCTCGGCCGTCCTGTAGGCCTGTATGCGCGCCGCCTCGGCCTGCTTGAGCAGCGAAAGGTCGGTGACAAAGGCGGCCACCAGGCGGTCGTCGGGGAAGTTGCTGCCGTCGATGGCGGCGGCGCCCACGAGGACGGGGAGGCGGCTGCCGTCGCGCGTGAGGTACTCCTTTTCGTAGGGCTGGCAGACGCCGACGCGCTTGAGCTCGGCCACCGCGGCGCTGTCGCGCTGCTCGTAGCCGGGGGCCGTGATCGCCATCCACGTCGGCGGAAAGAAGTCGGCGTCGTAGCCGAGCATCCGCCGAAGCTCGGCGTTGGCGTAGTAGGTGGTGCCGTCGCGTCGGCCGATCAGCACGCCGAAGGTGGCGTTGTCGGCCAGGCGGCGCAACACGGCCTCGCTGATATGCACGCCCGCGCCGCCCGGCGCGAGGCTCATGTCCGCCGCCGGCTGCCCGTCGTAGCGGCTGAGCGACAGGTCCGCGCCCAGGATCGCGCCCACCCGCGAGCCGATGGGCTGAATCGAGGCGAGCCAACGCTCCCCGGCCGGGCCCTTCAGCTCCAGGTTTTGGATGGGCTCGCCGCCGGCGAGGACGGCCGAGAGCAGGGGGGCGAGGGGGGGCGTGGCGCCGGGGAGCAGGGCCGTGGCCTCCAGGCCGGCCAACCCCTCCATGGCGAGGCCGGCGACGGCGGCAAACGCCGCCGTCGCCTCGCGCACGCGCAGGTCACGGTCAATCAGCGCCACGGCCGGCGAAAGGATGGGCGTGGCGTCGCGCCGCAGCGTCGGCTGGTCCGCCGGCATCGGGTGGCTCCGTCAGGACGCGGGTGGAACCGGTTCAGTGTGCTGCCAGGGGGAGCAAGAACCGTGCCACGGTCGCGGCGACGGCAGGGGCGCTGCCCAGAGGCGCCCGCCACGCGGGCCAACCCCGGTGCTACAGGCCGACGCAGCGCTCCAGGCCGCGGCGCACGGCGTCCACTCGGTCGGCCAGAGTGTGGACAAACGCCGTCGCCTCCGCGATGATTCGCTGCTCGGGCCGCTCCACGTCGATCAGCTGGGCCGGCCCGCCCCGCTCGCCGACCACGTAGAAGGCCTGCGCAGGCCGTTCGCCCGCCCCGTCCCGCCAGTTTCCGCTGCTGTAGCTTCGGCTGCTCATTATCTGCTCCTGTGTGGCCGCTGGGGCCGTGTTGTGCTCGTTCTGCCCCCGGCTGTCGCCGGCGGGCGCACAAGACATAAGAGCAGATGGGGTGCCATGGTTCGCTGCCCGCGCCCGCCCGAACGGGCAGGTCCGCCACCTAGCTGACAGGGCGGCGAAAAGGTGCTATCCTCTCACGACATCAGCCACCGCGCGCACTTCCGGGAGAAAACCATGACCACTGCCAGCCGCCTGCCGGTTTTCGACGGCCACAACGATACGCTGCTCGCCCTGTACCGGCCGAAGCCAGGGGCGGAGCGCTCTTTCTTCACGCGCAGCGCCCACGGCCATATCGACCTGCCGCGGGCCGAGGCGGGCGGCTTCGGCGGGGGCTTTTTTGCCGTCTACATCCCGGCGCCGCCCACGGAGGCCCAGGACCTGGGCGACTTGCCCGACGGCCCCTATGAGGCGCCGCTGCCAGCGCCTCTGGAGCTCGGCTACGCCCAGCAGGTCGCCCTCGGCATGGCCGGGCTGCTGTTCCGGCTGGAGGCCGAGTCGGTGGGCCGCCTGCGCGTGGTGCGCAGCGCCGGGGAGCTGGAGGCTTGCCTTGGCGACGGCACGATCGCGGCCATCCTGCACCTCGAAGGGGCCGAGCCGATCGACCCCGGCCTCGACGCGCTGGAGCTGTTCTACGCGGCCGGCCTGCGCTCGCTCGGCCCGGTCTGGAGCCGGCCCAACGCCTTCGGCCACGGCGTGCCTTTCGCCTACCCGCGCACCCCTGACACCGGCCCGGGCCTGACGGACGCCGGCAAGGCGCTGGTGCGGGCATGCAACCGGCTGGGGATCATGGTCGACCTGTCGCACCTCAACGAGCGGGGCTTTTGGGACGTGGCCGCGATCAGCGACGCCCCGCTGGTGGCGACCCACTCCAACGTCCACGCCCTGTGCGCCTCTAGCCGCAACCTGACCGACCGGCAGCTCGACGCCATCCGCGAGTCGGACGGCATGGTCGGCCTGAACTTCGCGGTCAGCTTTCTGCGCGAGGACGGCCGCAGCAACCCCGACACCCCCCTGGAGACGATGGTTCGCCACGTCGACTACCTGGTCGAGCGCCTCGGCGAGGACCGGGTGGGCTTCGGCTCGGACTTCGACGGCGCGACGATGCCGCGCCCTGTCGGCGACGCCGCCGGCCTGCCCGCCCTGCTCGATGCCCTGCGCGCCCATGGCTTTGATGAGCCGCTGCTGCGCAAGCTCGCCCACGAGAACTGGGTCCGCGTGCTCCGGCAGACATGGGGTGGGTAGAACCTGGCTCCAGGGCAAAGGTGCACAAGGGCGCGGAGGGTTTGGGAACGGCCGCGCCTAAACCTCCGCGCCTCCGCGGTGATGTTCACAACCGACCCTGGGCCTTGAGCCGCATGTAGGTGTTGACGACGGCGACGGTGAGCTTGTCGGCGGGCACGTCGATGGTCAGCACGCCGCTGCGCTGGAGGGTGTCGAGGATGACCTGGCGCTCGTCGAGGAGTTGCTCGGCGACGGCGCGCCGGAACAGGGCGGCGCCGTCGGCGGCCGCGCTGCCGGCGAGGCCAGCGGCGTTGGGGTCGGCGATGGTGACGACGACGGGCAGGTGGTGGCGGGCGAGGCGGGCGGCGTGGGCGATCAGGGGCCGGGCGGCCTCCAGCGTCACCAGATCGGTGAAGATCAGGGCCAGGCTGCGCCGCTTCTGCTTGAGGCCGAGGTGGGCGAGGGCGGCGGCGTAGTCGGCCTCGACGGGCTGGGCCTGCACGTTGTAGAGCGCCTCGAGCAGCCGCTGGAACTGGGCCCGGCCGCGCCGGGGCGCGATGTAGCTCCCCACGTCGTCGGCGAAGGACAGCATGCCGACGTGGTCGCCCTTGAGCGTGGCTACGTAGCTGAGCATCAGCGCGGTGTTGATCACATAGTCGAGCCGGGCCAGGCCGGGGCTGCCGGGAGCCGTCGGGTCGCCGACCGGCGGGGCCATCAGGCGGCCGGTGTCGAGGACGCAGACGACGTGCTGGCTGCGCTCGGTCTCGAACTCGGCGGCGATCGGCTTGCCGCGGCGGGCGGTGGCCTTCCAGTCGATGCGGCGGAACTCGTCGTCGGGGGTGTAGTCGCGCAGCCGCTCGAACTCGCCGCCCTGGCCGAAGACGCGGGCGGGCCGCAGCCCTAGCTCGAAAAGCATGCCCCGGCGGGCCAGCAGGTCGTACTTCCGCGCCTCCAGCAGGTTCGGGTAGACCTTGACGGGGGCGGCGGCGGGGTAGCGGGCCTGGCGGACGACGGTGCCCAGCACGCCGCGGTAGCGCAGCACGACATCACCGAAGGCGTAGTCGCCGCGGCGGAGCGGCCGCAGCCGGTAGCGGGCCTCGTGGACGGCGAAGGGGGCCAGCTCGCCCGCCAGGGTGACCGCGTCGGCCGGGATCTCGTGGGGGTGTTCGTCACGCAGGGAGAAGCGGAGCCGGCGCGGGCTGGCGTTAGCCAGGATCACCGTCACCAGGTTGTCGACGCCGAGCGACAGCCGCGCGTCGTGGACCCGCTCGACCTCGATCGCGCCGGGGCGCGGCGTCAACACCACGTCGCTGACCACGACGGCGAGCACGAGCGCGAGGTAGGCCACCGCGAGCCAGATCAGCGCCGGCGCCAGGGCGGCCCCGGCGATCAGCGGCGCGCCGAGCAGGAGGAGCGCCAGGAGGCGCGGGGTTGGGAGCATAGGGAGATAGTAGCATAGTTCCGCCTTGGGGCGGGGTGGGTGGGCTGGCAGGCCTGTACCCAACCCAAACAGGTATAATGCCCTCGCACCCCGGCCACCGCCGGCCACCCATCAGGAGGCACCATGAACCACCCCCTGCGTTCCGCGCCCTTGCGCGCCCCCGCCCTGCTGCCTCGCGACCCTTCGTTGCCCCCTGTGCCCCTTGAGCACACCGCGGTGGAGGCGGCCGTGGTCGGCCCGGTGGCCGATGTCGCGGTGCTCCAGCGGTTCCGCAGCGGGCACGGCGACCCCGTCGACGCGCTCTACCTGTTTCCGCTCCCCGCCGACGCCGCCGTGCGCGCGTTCGAGCTCGTCGTCGGCGGGCGGCGGGTGCGCGGCGAGCTGCGTGAGCGTGAGGAGGCCCGCCGCCTGTTCGGGCGGGCCGCCGCGGCCGGGGCTGACGCCGCCCTGCTCGGCCAGGAGCGCCCCAACCTCTTCGCCCTTGAGGTCGCCAATCTCCAGCCCGGCGAGGTGGTCGAGGTCCGCCTGCGCTATGTCGCCCGCGTCCCCTTTGACGACGGGGCCTTCGCGCTCGCTATCCCCACCGTCGTCACCCCGCGCTACCTGCCCGAGGGCCACCCCGCCGCCGACGCCCGCGTCGCCGCCGCCCCCGTCCTCCCGCCTGGCGCCGTCGGCTACACGCTCGCCGTCTCCGTCAGCCTCGACGCCGGTCGCCTCGCCGATCTCGCCAGCCCCTCGCATGAAATTGACATAAAGTGGGAGCAGGGGCGCACCCTGGTCAGCCTGCGCGACGGCGCGGTGGTGCCTGACCGCGACTTCGTGCTGCGCTACCGGCCGGCGGGCTCGGGCTACGCCGCCGCCGCCCTGACATACCGGGCCCCCGGCGAGCCCGGGACGGTGCTGCTCATGCTCACGCCAGCGGGCGCCCCCGCGCCGGCCGAGGTGCTGCCGCGCGAGCTGCTGTTCGTGATCGACCGCAGCGGCTCGATGGCCGGCGACGCGATCGCCCAGGCCCGCAACGCGTTGCGCGCCTGCCTGCGCGCGCTCAGCCCGGGCGACCAGTTCAACATCTTCCCCTTTGCCAGCGACGTCGCCCAGCTGGCCCCCGAGCCGCTGCCCTTCACTCAGGAGGCCGTCGACGCCGCCGACGCCTATATCGCGGCGATCCAGGCCGGTGGCGGCACAGAGATCCGCGGTGCCCTCGCCGCCGCCCTTGCCCGCCCCGCCGACCCGGGCCGCCTGCGCGTCGTCGTCTTCCTGACCGACGGCGCCGTGGGCAACGAGGACGACGTGCTGCGCGACCTGGCCGCGCGCCTCGGCGAGGCCCGCGTCTTCGCCTTCGGCGTCGGCTCCGCCGTCAACCGCTTCCTGCTCGACAAGCTGGCCGAGCTCGGCCGCGGTGGCGTCGAGTACATCATGCCGGGCGAGCCGATCGAGCCGGCCATCCAGCGCTTCCAGGGCCGCGCCGCCCAGCCGCTCCTGCGCGACGTCGCCGTCGACTGGGGCGGCGCCCGCGTCGCCGACGCCCTGCCCGACCCCATCCCCGACCTGTACGCCGGCCAGCCGCTGGCGCTCCTCGCCCGCTTCCACGCCCCCCGCGACGAGGTGGCCGTCGTGCGCCTTAGCGCCCGCGGCGCCCGCGGCCCATTCACCCAGGCCATCGAGGTCGACCTGCCCGCCGCCACCCCTGACCGCGGTGAGCCCTGGGCGCTCTTGCCGATGCTCTGGGCCCGGGCCCGCCTCGAACGGCTGCTGACCGCGATCCGCCACGACGGGCGGCGCGCCGATGCTCTTGTCGCCGAGGCCCGCGACCTGGCCCTCGCCCACGGCCTGCTCAGCCCCTACACTGCCTTCGTCGCCGTGGCCGACCCGGCCCCCGATGCCGCCGGCCGGCGCGCCGAGGCGTCGGTCGTCGTGCCCGTCCACCTGCCCGCCGGCACCAGCGTAGAGCCGCCGGCCATGCGCGTGCCCCCGCCCGTCAGCGTCGCTTACAATCTCGCCGCGCCAATGGCCATGGGCGGCGCCCCGCCGCCTACCTCGCCATCCCCGATGAAGCGGATCGGCGGAATCGCCGAGCGCTTCTTCAACGCCATGGGTGGGGGCACCGCCGGCTCCGCGCAGCCCGACGCGGCCCCGGCCGCCGCGCCCCAGCCCTTGTATGCCCCGCCAGCCCGCCGCGAGCTGTCGCCGCCTGAGCGGCGCGACGCCGCGCTGCGTGCCCTCGCCCGCTCGCAGACGGTGGCCGGCTCGTGGGCCGACGATCGCCTGGCCACCGCCCTGGCCCTGGCCGCCTTCGCCGCGGCCGGCCATACCGCGCGGGCCGGCGATTTCCGCCTCCAGCTCGCCCGCGCCGAGGCCTGGCTCGCCGCCGGCCCGGGCGACCCCCCGGCCCTGCTCGCCCGCCTGGCCGACGCCATCGGGATGCGCGCGCCAGAGCTGGCCGCCGCCCTGCGCGGTGGGCCGGCCGCGGCCCGGGCCGGCCTCGCCCCCCTCCAGCGCCTCGGCGGCGACAGCGACGGCCTCGCCGCCCTGCCCGGCGCGGACCTGCGCCGCCCCGACGCCCTGACGCTCGCTCTGACCGCCGCCTTGGCCCTGACGCAGGCATGAAGAAGATATCGCCTATTCGCCCCCGGAGACCTTTGTGACCACACAACAACTCGCCGCCGCCGCGCGTGCCGAGGCCGGCAAGGTTCTCGTCGGCCAGGACGAGGCCTTTGATCTGCTCATGGTAGCGCTGCTCACCGGCGGCCACGTCCTCCTTGAGGGCGCCCCCGGTACCGCCAAGACGCTCATGGCCAAAACCCTGGCCCTGCTCGTACGCGCCGAGTTTAAACGGGTGCAGTTCACCCCCGACCTCATGCCGTCCGACGTGATCGGCACGCAGGTCTTCGAGCTCGGCAGCGGCCAGTTCCGCCTGCGCAAGGGCCCGATCTTCACCCAGGTGCTGCTGGGCGACGAGATCAACCGCGCCCCGGCGAAAACGCAGAGCTCGCTGCTTGAGGCGATGGAGGAGCGCCAGGTCACGATTGAGGGCCAGCGGCTCGTTCTGCCCGACCCATTTTTCGTCGTCGCCACCCAGAACCCGGTCGAGTATGAGGGCACCTACCCGCTGCCCGAGGCCCAGCTCGACCGCTTTCTGTTCAAGCTGCTGCTCGACTACGCCCCACCCGCCGCCGAGGTCGAGGTGCTGCGCCGCTACCACCAGGGTTTCGACGCGCGCCGGATCGAGGACGCCGGCCTGCGGCCCGTGGTCGGCCCCGACGAGCTCGCCGCCTGTCGCTCCGAGATCCGGGCGGTCCAGGTCGAGGAGGGCATCCTCGGCTACATCAGCGCGATCGTCCAGGCCACCCGTCGCAGCCAGGACTTGGCCCTCGGGGCGAGCACCCGCGCCAGCGTCGCCCTCCTGCTCGCCTCCAAGGCCCTCGCCGCGCTCCAGGGCCGCGCCTATGTCGTGCCCGACGACGTCAAAACCTTGGCCCGCCCGGTCCTGCGCCACCGCGTCATCCTGCGTCCCGAGGCCGAGATCGAGGGCCTGACCGCCGACAACGCGATCGGCCGCGTGCTCGCCCGGGTCGAGGTGCCCCGCTAAAACACCGCGGAGGCGCAGCGGGCGGGGAGGGTTTGGTGGGGCGCCGGGTGGCACGCAGAACCGCTTCGATCAATGGCTGTGCCTTGATCGAAGCGGTTCTGCATGACGTCTTATTCAGTTTGGGCTTTCTGCGGCCCCCGGCCTCTGCGATAAACGCTGTCCGGCTACCCGCCCGTCGCGCTGAACTCATCGGCAACGAGGACCACGCGGCCCTCCAGCTCGAGCGCCTGGTCGGCCGGGAGGAGCGCCCCGGCCACCTGGGCGGCCTCGTCGATGCCGAAGATCTGGATGGTGCCGGTCACCTCGACCACCTGGCCTTCGCTCACCTGCGCGTTCGGCGCCACCACCAGCACTTCGCTGCTTTGCCCGAGCTCAACGGTGTTTGAAGGCAGTGAAAGGCTGAACAGCCCGTCGGCGTAGATCTGGTTCACGGGGCCGCTGACGGTGATCGTCCGCCCGACGTAGGCCGAAGAGTCGTCGGCCGGGTTGGTGTTGCCCGCCTGCTCGCGGCTCTCGAGCGGCCGGGTCACCGGCGGGCCGTCGTCGCCGGAGGTCGCGCCGGTGGTGCAGCCGCTCAGGCTGACGGCCACCAGCAGGGCGGCGATAAGTGATAGGACTGCTTTCATTCGGCTGCTCCTCACACATCGATCCCTTGCGCTGACCGAAAATAATGCACATGCCGTACCAGCCGCGCACGGCATAACGCCCGATCTGGCACCCCCGCCATTACCGCTGGAGCTCGTCGGCGCCCTTGCGGCTGTCCCCCCGGCCGACAACCGCGGCCCACGCAGCGGCGAGCAGCCCGACGGCTGCCGCGCCCCAGCTTGTGGCGGCAATCAAGGGCTCGGCGGCTTGCTTGAGGCCCACGCCCATGAAGGCCCAGGCGATCACCAGCGGATAGCCCACCTCGCGGCGGCCGACGCCCATGGTCGCGGCGAGCGCAGCCCCCGCGCCGGCGAGGAGCGCCGTCCACTGGGCGTCGGAAAGCGGCCCGCCGTCCCAGCCGGCGTCGTACAAGACCACGCCGACGTTGATGATCGTGGCCACGCTTGTCCAGCCGAGGTAGATGCTGAAGGGGAGCCGGGCGAGCAGCTTTTCTGCCAGGGGTGCCGGCTCGCCCCGGCCGAGCCGCAGGTTGACCACGATCAGGCTGAACAGCAGCCCGATCATGGCGCCAAGGGTCAGGCGGTACTGGCCGTAGTGCCACAAGAACAGCCAGGCGACGTTGGCCGCGCAGCTGAGCACGAAGGGCCAGGCGATGCGGCGCAGGCGTGGGTTGTCGCGCTGGGCGGGGAGGGCCTGGTAGATCGCGTAGCCGATCAGGCCGCCGTAGATCAGGCCCCAGATCGCGAAGATAAAGCCGGGCGGGGTGATCTTAAGCGGGAACTGGTCGGAGATCTCCCCCGTGGTCCGGCCGTTCAGCGGCAGGGCGTTGGCCAGCCCGTTCACCGCGATCGTCCCGGCGAGGGCGGCCACCACTGCCGCCTGCCGGGCCATATCGGCCCCGCGCCATGCGTTCGATCCTGCCGCCGGCATCGCGTTTGTCATCGAGCGCGTTCCTCCGTATAATATTCTGGCCCCCGAAGTTGGACCTGTCAAATGTTACGGCCATGGCAGCGCGTGGGATGTATCGCGCGAGCGCGGCCGCCAAACTCCGTCGCCGCGGGCCGGGGGCCGGCGCCCGAGCAGGAGCAGCAACCGTTATGCCACCCTGGGAAAGCTATCTGGAGCAGCACCAAGACCGCTTCCACGAGGAGCTGCTCGACTTCCTGCGGATCCCGAGCATCTCGGCGATCTCCGCCCACGCCCCCGACGTGCAGCGCGCCGCCGAGTGGGTCGCCGCCCGCGTGGCCGCCGCCGGCCTCGAGCATGTCGAGATCATGCCCACGGGGGGCCACCCGGTCGTCTACGCCGACTGGCTCCACGCCCCCGGCAAGCCTACGGTGATGATCTACGGCCACTTCGACGTCCAGCCCGTCGACCCGGTGAGCCTGTGGAGCCACCCGCCCTTCGAGCCCCACGTGGCCGACGGCAAGGTGTTCGCCCGCGGCGCCAGCGACGACAAGGGCAACATGCTCGTGCCCATCCTCGCCCTCGAAGCGTTGCTCAAGGGCGAGGGCGCCCTCCCCGTGAATGTGAAGGTGTTCTTCGAGGGCCAGGAGGAGATCGGCAGCCCGACCCTGGGCGGCTTCGTGCCGGAGCACAAGGAGCGCTTCGCCTGCGACTATGTGCTCAGCGCCGATGGGGGCCAGTTCGCCGAGGACCAGCCCGAGCTGCTGGTGGGCCTGCGCGGCGGCTGCGGCGTCCAGATCGATGTCAAGGCCGCCAAAATGGACCTCCACTCGGGCATGTACGGCGGGATCGTGATGAACCCCATCCACGCCCTGGTCATGATCCTCGACTCGATGCGCGCCCACGACGGCGTGATCACGGTCGAGGGCTTCTACGACCAGGTGCGCCCGCTGAGCGAGCGCGACCGTGAGCAGATCAACGCCGTGCCCGTCGACGAGGAGGCCACAAAGGCCGACCTCCAGATCCCCGCCCTGTTCGGCGAGGCCGGCTACTCCCCGCGCGAGCGGGTCTGGGCCCGCCCGACGCTGGAGGTGAATGGGATCTGGGGCGGCTTCCAGGAGGAGGGGATCAAGACGGTGCTGCCTAGCGAGGCCCACGCCAAGATCACCTGCCGCCTTGTGGCCGACCAGGACCCGGCCGCCGTCGTCGAGCTGCTCCAGCGCCACGTCGAGCGCCACGCCCCGCCCGGCGTGACGGTCACGGCGACCCCGCTGGCCTTCCGGGCCAAGCCCTACCTCATGCCGGAGGAGCACCCGGCCAACGAGGCCGCCCGCGAGGTGCTGGTCGACCTGTACGACAGAGAGCCCCTGTACACCCGCACCGGCGGCTCGATCCCTGTCTGCGGGCTGTTCCTGGAGCACCTCGGTGTCTACACGATCAGCTTCGGCTTCGGCCTCGGCGACGAGCGCCAGCACTCCCCCGACGAGTTCTTCCGCCTGAGCAGCTTCCGCAAAGGCCAGTCGGCCTACTGCACCCTGCTGCACCGACTGGGGCGGTAGGGACAGGGGGACAAGGGGACAAGGGGACAAGGGGGGGCGCCCCCACGACCCCTTGCCCAGCGTGATCGCTCCCCTTGTCCCCCCCTCCCCCGAGCGAGCGGAGCGAGCGATGGGCTAGCGGGATTGCAGCGCCCGCCAGACGGTCTCCTCGCGCAGCGGCAGGTCGGTGATGCGGGCGCCGGTGGCGTCGCGGACGGCGTTGGCCAGGGCGGCGGCGCCGGCCGTGATCGGGGGCTCGCCAATGCCGCGAGCGCCGAAGGGGCCGTGGGGCGAGGGGTGCTGCACCAGCACCGGCTCGATCCGCGGCAGCTGGTCGGCGCGGGGCAGGGTGTAGTCCATAAGGCTGGCCGTCAGCAGCTCGCCGTTCTCGTCGTAGCGCAGGGCCTCATAGAGGCCCCAGCCCACCCCCTGGGCCACGCCGCCGTGGATCTGGCCCTCCACCAGGAGCGGGTTGAGGGCGAAGCCCACGTCCTGCACCGCCACGTAGCGCAGCGGCGTCACCTTGCCGGTCTCCTCATCCACCCGCACCTTGACGATGTGGCAGACAAAGCCGGGCGCGTTGGTCTGCGGCGCGCTGCGGCCTTCGCCGACCACCGGGCCGGGCCCGCCGGCGCGGCTTTCGGCCCGCTGGGCCAGCTTGCCGATCCCGATCGCCTTGCCGGGCACGCCGCGCACGCCGGCCTGGCCGTTGACGATCTCCAGGTCCTCGATCCGGGCCTCGAAGTGCTCGGACGCCAGCTCAAGCAGCTGGTTGCGCGCCTCCAGCGCCGCCGACCGGACGGCGCCCGCGGTGATGTACGTCACCTGGCTGCCGCCGCTGGCCCCGGCGTATGGCCCGCTGCGGGTGTCGCCCGCCACGATCTCGACCTGGCTCGGGTCGACGCCGATCGTTTCGGCCGCCACCAGCACCAGGCTGCTGTTCACGCCGGAGATGTCGACGGCGCCGATGTGCACGCGCACGGTGCCGTCCGTGTCGACCCGGCAGATCGCGGCGGCGGTGTTGTTGCCGCAGGGCCAGCCACCCACCGCCACGCCAACGCCCTCGCCCGGCCGGCGCTCCTGCCAGATCGGGTGCTCCTTCGCCGCCGCCAGCACCTCGCGCAGCCCGATGTCGCCCCAGGGCTCGCCCTCGCCCGTCAGGTCCTCGGGGCCGGAAGCGTTCATGAGCCGCAGCTCCAGCGGGTCCATCCCCAGGGTGTGGGCAAGCTCGGTCATGCTCGACTCGATCGCAAAGCTGGCCTGCGGCGCGCCCGGCGCCCGGTAGGCCCCCGCGTGGGGCTTGTGGGTCAGCACCTCGGCCACGTCGATCCGCACGTTCTCGCAGCGGTAGTAGCCGCCCAGGAGAAAGCTCACGATCCCGCCCAGGGTGAATGGGTAAACCCCGTTGTCCAGGCTGATCTCGGCGTGGAGCGCGGTCAGCTCGCCGGCGCGGGTCGCCCCGAGCTTGAGCTTGATCAGGCTCGCGGGCGAGGGCGTGGTGGTCAGGAAGTCCTCGCTGCGAGTCAGCGTGATCCGCACAGGGCGCCCCGCCGCCACCGCGGCCGCGGCGGCCAGTGGGTCGAGGATGCCGTACTTGGCGCCGAAGCCGCCGCCCACGGTCATTGGGACGACGGTGATCCGGCTTGTGGGCAGGTCGAGCAGGCGGGCGAGCTCGTCGCGCACGCCGAACTGGCCCTGGGTGCTGGTGTACACCGTGAGCGAGCGGCGGATCGGGTCGTAGTCGGCGGCGACGGCGTGGGGCTCCAGGTAGCCCTGGTGGACGATCGGGGTGCGGTAGGTGTGCTCCACCGTCACGTCGGCGCGGGCGAAGCCGGCCGCAATGTCGCCGCGCTCGATGCGCCGGCGCTCGTGGACGTTGGATGTGGGAGCGTTCTTGTCCTTGCCGTCGGCCTCGATCGCGGCGTGGGCGGCGGTCAGATCGACCTCGCCCTTCGGCGGGCCGTCGGGCCAGATCAGCGGGGCCTCGTCGGCGGCGGCCTGCTCGAGGTCGGCCACGGCCGCCAGCGGCTCGTAGTCCACGAGCACGGCGGCGGCGCCGTCGGTGGCGGCGGCCTCGCTTTCGGCCAGCACCAGCACCACCGGCTCGCCGCGGTAGCGCACCGTGCCGGCGGCCAGGGTCGTCGTCTGGCGCGAGCTTGCCACCTTGCCGCGGGTCGGCAGGTCGTCGGCCGTGAGCACCGCCACCACGCCCGGCACGGCCCGCGCAGCGGCCAGGTCGAAGCCGGCGATGCGGGCGTGGGCGTAGGGGCTGAGCACCGGCCGGCCGAAAAGCATCCCGGGGATGGCGACATCGCCGGCGTAGCGGGCCCGGCCTGTGACTCGCTCGAGGCCTTCGATCAGCTTGCGCGGCTTGCCGAGGTGCTGGTACTCGCGTTCCTGTGCGGTCATGCTCTCCTCGTTCTGTTGTCTGCGGGGTTGGTGCCACTGTAGCATATGCCGTGCCGCTTTGTGGAGGGGGTGCGTCCGCCCTTCGGCGGAGTTTTGGTCTTGACGACTTGGCGGCGCTCGCCCCGGGAACCCGCCGCCCCGGCCGGGCGTCCCTCCTGTAGCGAACAGGAGGGACGTATGTTGCACGCGCGCTCGCTAACCCGTTTGTCGTTCGCCCTTATATTGTCCGCGGCGCTCGCCGGCTGCGCCCGTCCCGCCGACCCGCAGGCCGCCGCTACAGCCGCGCTCCCCGCGCCGACCGTTGCCCCCGAGCAGGTCGCCCCCACCCTCCCTCCCGCCACCGAGGTGCCCGCTGCTACCGAGCCGCCCGCCCCGGCGCCGACCGAGGTCCAGCCGGACTATGTGGCCGCGCCGGGCGCGCGGGGGGCCGAGCCGCTGCCGGTGGTGGAGGGCCAGGTGGTGCTCAGCCTGCCGGCCGGCTCCGCCCCCGGGCAGATCGGCGTTTCGGGGGCGGCGGGCAGCTTCTATGGGCCGCCGAGCTTCCGCATCGGCGCCGACGGGAGCATCCGCCTGCTCGACGCACTCAACCGGCGCGTGGTCTTTTACACGCCCGCGGGGAAGCTCGCGCGCGCCCTCGCCATCGCCGAGGCGGGCGACCCGGTCGACTTCATCGTCAACAACGCCGGCGACGTCTTCGTGTACGACCGGGGGGCGCCGCGCGACGACGGCATGGGCTACACCGGCCAGCAGGTTCTACGCTATGGCCCGTCGGGCATACTGCGCGACAGCCTGCCGGTGAGCGACGCGATCCGGGGCGACGCCCTGATGCTCACAGCGGACCAGCACCTCGTGCTCGCCCTGGGCAACGAGCTCACCTACCTGATCAGCCACGACGGCGAGCCGGTGCCGCCGCAGCTCCAGCCAGCCACCCGCCAGCGCGGCGCCGCCACCCCGCGCAGCCCGGTGTTGTTCCGGGTCGAGCCGCAGGATGGCGGCTTCCGCCTCGATCTGGACACGGCCTACTCCAGCCGCCCGGTCAACAACGATTGGCGCCCGCTCGCCGTGCCCGCAGACGAGGCAACATTCTTCAACGTCGACCGGGCCATGAACCTGTACCTGACCGGCGCGCTCGACGGCCCCATGATCGCCGTCCGCCGGCTCGCCCCCGACGGCAGCGCCCTCGGCGGCGCCCGTATCGACGTGGCGGCTTGCGCCGGCCACTCGTGGCACACCTTCTACGTCGACCAGGAGGGCGCGGCCTGGACCCTGTGCTCCGGCGAGGCCGGTGTGACGGTGCGCCGCTACGACCTGCTTGACCAGGCCGGCCAGCCGCTTCCCACGGCCCCCGACGCCGCGGCCGACGTCCCTTGGCGCCCCGGGGCCGTTCAGAACGTCGCAGCTTGATAGGCACCCCCGGCGCCGTGCGCGCCGACGAGCGAACGCGACGACCAGCTGGGGACGCACGTGCGCCCTCGGTTATGCCTCCTGGCGTGGAAAGTGATCGAGGCTGGCTGACCGGCCTCATGGATCGATGCCATCTCAGCCTCCTGTCAATCGTTTGAGGCTGAGACGGCACAAGATATGCCCTTGGGAAGGGGTGTGGGGCGTGGTAAAGGTTTGATTCTTTACCGCACCTCGACCACCATCTCCACCTCGACAGCGTAGCCGAAGGGGATGACCATGCCGACGGCGCTGCGGGCGTGGTGCCCGGCTTCGCCGAACACCTCGCGCAGGAGGTCGCTACAGCCGTGGATCACCCCCGGGGTGTTGTCGAAGTCGGGGGCCACGTTGACCATGCCGAGCACCTTGACGACCCGGGCCACAGAGTCGAGGCTCCCGGTGAGCGATTTGACGGCGCGCAGGCACCCCAGCGCGCACATCCGGGCGGCCTCGTACCCTTCCTCGACGCTCACGTCGGCGCCGACCTTGCCCTTGATCTCGCGGCCCTCCCATTGGGACACCTGGCCGGCGGTGAAGATCAGGTTGCCGCTGCGCACCGCGAGCAGGAATTTGCCGTTGTCGATCTGGGTTGCGGGCTCCACGCTGTAGCCGAGCTCGCGCAGCTTCGCCTCGTAGGACATCCGGGTGCTCCCTTTCTGCTTCGAGTCGCCCGCCAGATCCGGCCGGGCGCGGTTTGCGCCGACGATCGGCGCGGTGGTATTGTACTGGCAGGTTACGGGCGGAGCTGCCGACCTTCTCGGCAATCCTGTGCGGGAGGGGAGCGATGGACGGTGTGACGCAGGACCAGGGGCGCCGCGCGCTCGCGGAGGTGGTGCGCCGGGCGTGCCTGTCCGCGGCCGCGGAGGCATACGAGCGGGCGCGCGAGGATGGCCTGTGCGCCGACGGCGCGTGGGAAGCGGCCATGGCCGCGGTTCAGGCGCTTGACCTGGGCGCGCTTGCGGCGCGGAAGCCGGCTCCCGCGAAAATGGATGAAAATTGGGGCGGCTGAGGCGGCGATCTGGCACGCGCATTGCTATTTGTGGGGCAGGGCAATGCATCGGCGATCGCGGCGGTCGCCGAGGCCCGGAACGTCGTTAGATGCCCCGGAACTTCCGCACGCCGCCCCCTTTAACCTCTTCTTTCCTCGACGGCCGCCGCAAGGCGGCCGTCACGCATGTCGGCGCGGTGCCGCCGCCGTGCTATCCTTTGCTCGCGGCCGCGCGCTCGTGCCCGCACCCTGCCAACCCCACCCGCCGGAACTGAAGCGGGCCGCCGTGCGTTGATATACTGACGCTATCAGATTCTCACCCACGGAGCACGACCATGCGGCGGACCTGGACCATCCCCACCCTGCTCGCGGCCCTGCTCGCGACCATGCTCACGGCCTGCGGCGGCGCTCCCATGGCGGCGAGCGCCCCCACGGAGGCGCCCGCGGCGACGGCGGCCCCAGCTATGGGGTCGTCTGCGGGCGGCGAGGCCGGCGGCGCGCCCGTCTTCTCGGAAGTCAACAGCGGCCTGGAGACGCGCCCTGACGCGGTCAACCAGGGAGGCACCGACAGCGCCGCCCCCGGCGCGCAGCCCGCCCAGCCGGCCGCCCAGCGGCTGGTGATTAAGAATGCCGAAGTGTCGCTGGAGGTCGCCGACGTGTCCGACGCCGAGGCGCGCATCCGTGCCCGCGCCGAGCAGCTTGGCGGCTACGTGGTCAGCGCCTCCACGAGCGGCAGCGGCGAGTACCTGAGCACGGCGATCGTCTTCCGCGTGCCCGCCGACCGCTTCGAGGACGCCCTTTCCGGGGTCGAGGGGCTGGCTAGGCGCGTGCTTTCGCGCAGCGTGGGCGGCCAGGACGTGACCGAGGAGTTTGTCGACCTTGGCTCGCGGCTGCGCAACCTGGAGGCCACCCGCGACCGCCTGCTCGACCTGCTCGGCCGGGCCACTCGGGTCGAGGACGCGCTGCAGGTCAACCAGGCTTTGACGGACGTCCAGGGCGAGATCGAGCAGATCCAGGGCCGCCGCCAGTACCTCCAGCAAAGTGCTGCCTTCTCGACGATCACCGCCCAGCTCACCCCTGTGCCGCCGCCCCCCACGATCATCGAGGAGAACGGCTGGCAGCCGCTTGCCGTGGCCGCTCGCGCCCTGCGTGGGCTCGTCGCCTTCGGCCAAGACATCGCCAGCATGGCGATCGTCGTGCTCGTCTGGACGCCGGTCTGGCTGCCGCTGCTGCTCCTGGCGCTGTGGGTCCGGCGCCGCTACATCCGCGGCCCGCGCCCCACCCCGCCCGCCCCGCCCGCGCCCTCGGCGTAACGGGCGACCTGCCGGGGCCACGACACGGCAGGCCACAGAAAGCGTAGAGGGGGTCGCCACGAGCTTGTGGCGGCCCCCTTTGTCTACCCGGCGTGGCGGTCATCCCGCGCGGGCTACACCCAGCTGACGCGGAGCTCGATCCCGACGTGGTCGGAAACAAAGATCTCGGCGCCGCGCATGGCGGCGACCGGTCTGGCGAAGCGCAGGTCGCTGGAGATGTCGAGCCCGGGGAGGGCGGGGGCGCGCACCAGGGCGAAGTCGATCGGGCGGACGTAGCGGGCGGGGATGCCGGGGAGGGCGCGGTAGGTCGGGCGCTCGTCGCCGGCGAGGGGGTCGGTCAGGCCCGAGGCGGCGAGAAACTCCTCGTACAGCCAGCTGCCGCGCGGGATGTTGAAGTCGCCGGCCACCACTACGAGCGAGCCGGCCGGCTCGCCCCGGGCCAGCTCGGCGAGCTGGTCGAGCTGGCGCCGCTCGACCTCGGCGTAGCGGTTGCCGCGGTTCCAGTCGCCGCTGTAGTTGGCGTTCAGGTGGGTGTTCAGCACCGAGATCGGCAGGTCGCCGCAGCGCAGCCGGGTGAGCAGCACCCCTTTGAACAGCAGCCAGTCCATCACGGCGGGCGCCCCGCGGATGTCGCGGTCGCGGTAGAGCACGAACTGGCGGTGCTCCAGGGTGGCGCGGGCGAGAGTGAGCAGGCCGCCGCGGGGGGCGTGGAGGTGGGGCGCGTGGGCGGCGGCGACGTAGGAGGGCGTTTCCTCCAGCAGCAGGCTGCGGTAGGCGTGGGTCTGCACCTCCTGGAGGCACACGACGTCGAAGCCGTCGCGCTCGATCGCCGCGGCCAAGGCCCGCAGCCGGCGGCGCACCGTGGGGCTCGGCGCGCCGAAGCAGTTGAGCGTCAGCAGCGAGAATGTGCCCATGCCCTCGCCGTTGCACGGCCTGTGCCGGGGGGGCGCGGGCCGGCACGGCCCCTGCTACGGTATGGCCGGGAAACGCACGCCGTCACCGGCCGGCCGCCGGCAGGGAGAACCGCTATGGAGCTGCCCGACCTCGTCCGCTATGGCACGTGGGGCGGCGTGGTGGCCACCGCCGCCGCCAACCGCCGCCACTACCGCCTGACCACCACCTGGCTGCCGCACCTGGCCACCAACAGCCTGGCCCTGCTCCTCCCCGACATTTACCGCGCCCTGTCGAGCGTTCTCGACCGCAGCGGTGCGCCCCGCCGCGTTCGCGGCCTCGCCCGCATGGTTGTCGCCACCCTGGACGAGCTGGTGCGCGATAACCCGGCCTATGTGGCCTATGTGCTGCCGCTCGCCGCGGGCTACCTGCTGTCCGGCCCGCGCTTCACCATCTACAAGGGCGAGCTGGCCGAGTTGCGGCTGGCCGGCTTCGGGCTCGACGCCATCCCCCACGCCGCCACCGCTTTTGCCCTCAGCGCCCTGGTGGGCGACCTCGTCCGCACCGCGGCCCGCGTCGCCGGCCCCGAGCACGCGCCCTTGCTCGCCCGGGCCGCCCGGGCTGAACACGCTCTGACGGCGGCGGCCCTCGCGCTTGCCACCTTGCTTTGGGAGGTCGGCGAGTACCGCATCCACCACTATGAGCTGCGCCAGCGCGGCAGCGCCGACGCGATCAACATGCAGTGGAGCCCCGAAGACACCCTGTACGACTGCTTCGCCAACGCGATCGGCTGGGCCGCCGCCACCCTCTGGCGCACGCGGCGCTGAACCCACCCACAACGGGCGTGGAGGTAGGAGAGGCTCGCAGAAAAAGCGGCCTGCGCACCTCCACGCCCGCCACGCCTGCGCGGCGAGCCCGGGGCCGGGCCTAGAACGTGGTGGTGAAGGTGGGGTAGACGGCGGCGCCGGCCTCGCCGATGGCGGCGTTGATCCGCTCGCGGCCGGGGAAGGCGATCGGGCCGGCGAAGCCGGCGCCGCCGCTCAGGAAGGGCGCGACGACGGGCAGCGCGTCCGACGGGTTGAAGAAAGGGTGAAGATATGGGTCGTGGCGAAGTGCTCAAGGGCCGCCGCCGAGGCCGAGGGCGAGCAGACCGCCGGCGCCGGCCGCGCCCTTGAGAAAGCCGCGCCGCCCGAGGAATAGCCGCAGGAGCGATGCCCGCTCGGGGAGCTCAGCCGGACGGGGGAGAAACGAGCGGCGGCTCGCCGCACGTTGACACAGACTCGGGGCTATGTTATAGTTCCAAAATCCAGGAGCGCGAATCCACCTGAACGCTGGGCACCGCCGCCAGGCCCCTCCACGAGGGAGTACGCTTCGCGTATTGTCTGTCCCGGCATTCCCTGTCGACGCACCACGCGCACGCCCCGCGCGTCGATAGCTTATATCCGCCACCCAACAGCATACACCCGGCCACGTCGCCGTATCAGCCAGTTGGACAGGAGGATTCGTGGACCGCAAACGCTCCCCCGCAGCAGCCCTGATGGCCCTGGCGTTCAGCACCGCCCTGGCGGCGTGCGGCGCCGCCCCGCCGAGCACTCCGCCCCAGGCGGAGGCCACCGCCGCCCCCGCCGCCCCCGCCGCCGCCACCTTGCCGAATGGCGTCACGCTGCCCCCCGACGCCGCCCCGCCCGAGTACCAGGTCTACGTCAACTACTTCGACAACACCGCCGACTTCACCACCGTCGACTTCATGGAGTCGGTGTATAAGCGCGGCGGCACCGGCCTCGTCGACCTGCTGTCCGACCCGCTGGTGCGCCTGAACAAGGACTTCGAGGTCCAGCCCGCCGCGGCCCTGTCCTGGGAGTCGAACGCCGACGGCACGGTCTGGACGTTCAACCTCGACCCGAACCTGATCTGGAGCGACGACACCCCGCTCACCGCCGATGACTACGTGGCCACCTTCCAGTACGCCGCCGACCCGGCCCACGCCTGGGACTTCGCCTGGTTCTTCAGCGCGCCCGGCGCCATCCTGAACTGGGACAAGGTCGTGGCCGGCGAGCTGCCGACGAGCGAGCTCGGGGTCAAGGCCGACGGGCCCAGCAAGCTGGTCATCACCACCGAAACGCCCGCGCCCTTCCTCCCCGCCAAAATGCTGTACAGCACGCCGCTTCAGAAGAAGGCCCTTGAGGCCCACGGCGGCCTGTACAACAACGACCCGGCCACCTCGGTTTCGTCCGGGCCATTCATCCTGACGGAGTTCAGGAAGGGCGAGCGGCTGGTCTACGAGGCCAACCCGAAGTACCGCGGCAGCAACAAGCCCTACATCCAGAAGCTGATCAGCATCGGCGCCAAGCCCGAAACGTTCTTTGTCGGCTACCAGTCCGGCGAGGTCGACTATGTGCCCGGCTTCTACCTCCAGACGGCCGACAACGAGATCATCGCCGCCGACCCTGAGCTGCAGCAGGAAGTCAAGGTCAACGCCCAGGACTTCCGCACCGACTACCTGTTCTTCGACAACCAGAACCCGCCCTTCGACGACGTGCGCGTGCGCCAGGCCTTCAGCCATATCGTCGACCGTGACACGCTGATCAAGTCGATCATCACGGACAAGCAGGGCATCCCCGCCTACTCCTTCCTTATGCCCGGCTTCCCCGCCGCCAACTCCGACGGCCTGAAGGACATCCAGTCCTACGACCCGGAGAAGGCCCGCGCGCTGCTCGCCGAGGCCGGCTTCCCCGGCGGCCAGGGCTTCCCCAAGCTGACGCTCTGGCTGCGCAACGAGTCGGCCACGCGGCAGGCGGTGGCCCAGGCGATTGCCGCGACGATCAAGCAGGAGCTCGGGATCGACGTGGAGGTGTCCAACAAGGAGTTCAAGACGTTCATGGACGCCCTGAACGCCAAGCCGACGCAGGTGCAGTTCGGCATGGTCTCCTACGGCATGGACTTCCTCGACCCCTCGAACATGCTCGGCGTCTGGCTGAGCGGCGGCCGCCACAACTGGAACAACGCCGAGTATGACGAGAAGGTGAACGCCGCCGCCGCTACCCTGGACGAAACCTCGCGCACCGCCCAGTTCCAGGAGGCCGAGAAGCTGCTGGTGACGGAAGCCCCCGGCGTGTACATCTACCACCGCCTGGTGAGCGACTTGATCAAGCCCTATGTGAAGGGCGCCGCCCTGGAAACAAACAAGGCCGGCACGGCTGGCCTCCAGTGGCCCGGCTACAGCGCCTTCAGCGACTCGATCTCGTCGATCTATATCACCAATGATGTTCTGAAGTACCGCACCGAGCCGCCGAAGTAGGCGGGCGATGGGGCGGGCGGCGCGGGCAACACCCGCGCCGCCTGTCGTGTGTGAGCGCCTATGGTTCGCTATCTGCTCGGCCGGCTCGGCGGGCTCGCCGTGGTTTTCCTGCTCGTGTCGGTGGTCGCCTTTCTGCTCATGCACTCGATCCCGGGCGGCCCCTTCGACGAGGCCCAGATGCCGCTCCCGCCGGCGGCCAAGGCCAACATCATGGCCAAGTACGGACTCGACAAGCCGCTCTGGGAGCAATACCTGCGCTACATGGGCAACGCTCTGCGCGGCGACTTCGGGATCTCGTTCCAAAGCCCCGACGAAACCGTGATCGCGCTGATCGCGCGCACCTGGCCGGTCAGCATCACCCTCGGCGGGATCACGGTGGTCCTGTGCCTCGGCGGCGGCTTTCTGCTCGGGATCATCGCCGCCCTGCGCCCCAACTCGCCCCTCGACTATGTGGTCACCCTGGTCGCCACCCTGGGGATGACCGTGCCGAACTTCGTCGTGGCGATCTGGCTGATCCTGATCTTTGTCGTCCAGCTCCAGTGGTTCCCGATCGGCGGCTGGAGCGGCGACTGGCGCACCTGGGTGATGCCGGTGATCGCGCTCGGCATGCTGCCGATGGGCGTGGCCGCGCGCTACACCCGGGCCAGCCTGATCGACGTCCTCGGCGCCGACTACATCCGCACCGCCAGGGCCAAGGGCCTCAGCGAGTGGCTCGTGGTCTACCGCCACGCGATCAAGAACGCCTTGATCCCGATCATCACCGTGCTCGGGCCGCGCATCCCCGACCTGATCACCGGGACGATCTTTGTCGAAACGATGTTTCGCGTGCCCGGCCTGGGCAAGTTCTTCGTCACCAGCGTGTCGCTGCGCGACTACCCCATGATCATGGCGGTGATGCTGCTCGTGGCCGGGGTCTGGAGCCTGGTCTACCTGCTCACCGACGTGCTGTACACCGTGATCGACCCGCGCATCCGCCTGAGCTGAGGGCCCGCTTCGCCACAGCAGAAAGTCGCCCGATGAGCAGCATCGCCGATAACACGCCCCGCGCGGCCGCCGCCCCCCTCGCCGCCGCGCCGAAAGCGCCGGCCAACCTGTGGGCCGACGCCGCGCGCCGCTTCAGCCGCAACCGCCTGGCGATGGCCGGGCTGGCCGTGGTCGCCGTTCTGGTCCTCGTGGCGATCTTCGCCGATCTGCTCGCCCCCGCGCCCTACGACTACGCGGTGCTGGCCGACGCCCGCCAGTTCCCCAGCGCCAAGTACTGGCTCGGCACCGACGAGGTCGGCCGGGATCTGCTCAGCCGCCTGATCTACGGCGCACGTGTTTCGCTCACCGTCGGCTTCGGCGTGCAGCTCGTGGCCCTGGTGATCGGGGTGCCGCTCGGCCTGCTGGCCGGCTTCCGCGGCGGCTGGGTCGACTTCGTCGTTATGCGGATGGTCGAGGTCTTCACCGCCATCCCGCAGCTGCTGTTCGCCCTGTTCTTGGTGGCGATCTTCGGCGGCAGCCTGCTCAACATTATCCTCGCGATCGGGCTGATCAGCTGGATCGAGAGCTGCCGGATCGTCAGGGCCCAGCTCTTCGCCCTGCGCGAAAAGGAGTTCGTCGAGGCGGCCCGGGCCACGGGCGTGCCCGAGGTGCAGATCGCCCTGCGCCACCTGCTGCCCAACGCCCTCACGCCGCTGATCATCGCCGTGGCGATCGGCGTGCCGACCGCCATGTTCACCGAGGCCGGCCTCAGCTTTCTCGGCCTCGGCGTCAACGACCCGCTGCCCAGCTGGGGCAAGATGGTTGGCAACTCCTTCTCCTACATCCGCCTGTACTGGCACCTCGGCCTGTTCCCAACTCTGCTGATCGCAAGCACGATGCTCAGCTTCTCGCTCGTCGGCGACGGCCTGCGCGACGCCCTGGACCCCAAACTGCGCCGCTGAAGGGCGCGGGCGGCGGGGTTTACAGGATTGACAGACAGGCAAGCCCGCCGGCCCCGATTTCGCCCGCAATTGTGACAGGCCGCTCATCGGCGCGGACACCGAATGTTCATCGCTGGCTGGTATGAACTACAGTAGTACCATCCCTTCACCAGCGAGTCTGTCATGCCGCCGATCGACCAGCTCCTCCTCGACCTGCTCGACATGGCCGGGTTCCGCCTCGAGCCGCACCTGTTCGGCCTGCTCTGGATCGCAACCCACCTGGACACGGGGCTCCAAGTGACGGGTGAGGACCCCGTCGAGGTTGGCCGCAGCGCCCTGCGCCGTATGCGCCAGGAGTACATCGCCGAGGCCGCCCTCGTCCGCCGCCACGCCACGATTATCCAGGCGATCGCCCAGGCGGCGCGGGCGCGCTACCAGGGCGAGCACGGCCTGGCCACCGCCGCCCACCAGGGCGACCCGCTCGCCCTGGCCCTGATCGACCAGGGGCTGGTGTAGGGCCGACTGGCGCTACGGCTCCGCGAGGCAGGGCGCGCTCGGGTCGGGCGCGCCCTCGCGCATGCCGACGATCGGGTCGTCGCCGTTGTCGGCGATCTGGTTCTCGCAGAGCGGGCCCTGGGGGCCGCGCACGATCTTGATCCCGCCGCCCCCGTTCCCCGTCAGCACGTTGCCGTAGACCGCGTTCTCCACCCCGTCGCTCCCAAGGTCGCCGCCGAGCCGCACGCCGGCCCCGCTATTGCCGAAAACCCGGTTGTAGCGCAGGATGTTGCGGTCGCCCTGGGCGTCGAGCCCGGCCGATTTCGGGTCGCGCTGGCCGGTGCAGCTGTTGTGCTCCACAAGGTTCTCCGTCGCGCCCTCCTTGATGTCGACGCACTCGTTGCCCCGTGTGTCGAAGCTGTTGTGGTGCACCCAGTTGTGTGCCGAGCGGTCGAGCTCGGCGGTGGGGTTCTTGCCGTCGTCGATCTGGGCCCTGGCCGTGCCGATATAGATCGCCTCGCCGTTCTTGCCGTCGCCGAAGCGGAAGTCGTGCACCCCGCAGTTGCGGAATGTGGAGTGAGCGACCTCGTTGTGGCTGGCGAAGTAGCGCAGGCGCAGGCACTCGCCGCCGGCGTTGGCGAGCCGCATGTGCAGCACCCGCAGCCCCGTCACGCCGTTGCCCGGGCGCGTGCCGATCGCGTAGAGCAGCTTATTGCGGTAGCCTGCGGCCGCCCGGGGGTCGTCCCACAGGCCGTCGAGGCTGAAGCCCTCCAGGGTGATGTAGTCGTGGTTGATCTCGACGACATAGGGCGCGCCGGCGCCGCGCACCACCGCGCCCGCGGGTCCCGCGATTGTGATCGGCGCGCCGCGCGCGCCGTCCCGCCGCGAGACCAGATCCTGCAAGTAGTCGCCTTCGGCCAGCTCCACCCGGTCGCCCGGGCCGGCCAGGTCGACGGCGCGCTGGATCGTCGCCAGCGCGTCGCCCGGCCTGGCCCCCGAGTTGGCGTCGCTCCCCCCCGGCGCGACGTAGAGCGTGCGTGGCTCTGGCGCCACCACGGGCGCTATCGCGCGCGACAGGAGAGCCAGGGCCACGCAGGCCAGCGCCGCGCCGACGAGCGCGAGAGGCCAGCGGGCGAGCAGTCGCTTACCCATGCTTTGCCAGCCAGGCCGCGATCTCGTCCCGGTCCGGGGCGTCGGGGGCGAGGCGCAGGTAGTCGCGGAGGGCGCGGACGGCGGCCGGGTAGTTGCCGAGCCGGCGCTGGGCGAGGCCGACCCCGCGCAGGGCCTCCACGTTCTCGGGCTCTGCGGTGAGGGCGATCGTGTAGTTGGCCAGGGCCCGCCCGTAGTTGCCCAGCCGGTAGCGGAGCCGCCCGGCCTCGACGTAGATCGGCGTGGGGTTCGGGCTCTGTGGGATGACGGCGCGGTAGATCGCCAGGGCCTCTTCGAGGCGGCCCTGCTCGGTCAGCAGCGCCGCCTGGCGCATGGCCAGGTCGAGGTTGCCCGGCTCCAGGACCCGGGCCCGCTCCAGGTCGGCCGCGGCGCCCTCCAGGTCGCCGAGCTGCCGCAGCAGCGCGGCCCGTTCGCGGTAGGCCGCGGCGTCCTCGGGGCGCATGGTCAGCACGGCCTCAAGGTCCGCCAGCGCGGCGTCGGAAAGCTGCTGGCCGCTGTTGACGCGGGCGCGCAGCAGCATGGCCTCGGCGCTGTCGGGCGCGATCACGAGGGCCCGGTCGAGGTCGGCGAGGGCCGCGGCAGCGTCGCCGCGTAGGGCGCGGACGCGGGCCCGCTCGACGAGAGGCGCGGCGCCGGAGCCGTCCAGGGCCGCCGCCGCGTCGGCGTCGCGCAGCGCGCCGTCGAAGTCGCCGGTAATGCGCAGGAAGCGGGCCCGGGCCAGGAGGGGCGCCGGGTCGGCCGGGCGCAGCTCGATCGCCCGGGCGAAGTCGGCGCTGGCCGCCGCGGCCTCGCCCAGCGCGGCGCGGACGCGAGCCCGCACGAGCAGGGCGCCGGCGTCGTCGGGCCGGGCGGCGAGCAGCGCGTCGAGGTCGGCCAGGGCCTCGGCGCTGCGGCCCGCGTCGGCGTGAAGCCGGGCGCGGCCCCCCAGGGCGCGCGTGCTATCCGGCGCAATGGCGATGGCCCGGGCGAAGCTTTCCAGGGCTAGCGCCTCGTCGCCCTGCTCGGCGGCCAGCAGGCCCTGCTCGACATAGCCGGCGTCCCGCTCGGGGGCCAGGCGGATGAGCGCGGCGAAGTCGGCCGCGGCGCTCTCCGCGTCGCCCGCCGCCTTGCGCGCGCGGCCGCGGGCCAGGTACAGGTCGGGGTCGTCAGGGCGCTGCGCCAGCAGCTCGTTGAAGTCGTCGAGCGCGGCCGCGTGGTCGCCGCGGAGCAGGTGCAGCTCGGCGCGGCGCTCCAGCCCCTCGCCCGCCGGCTCCAGGGCGACGGCCCGGTCCAGGTCGGCCAGGGCGGCGTCGAGGTCGCTGGCCAGCCGGTGGACGGCGGCCCGCCGCAGGAAGATCTGGGGGTCGCTCGGGCTGAGCTCGGCGGCGTGGCCCAGGTCGCCGAGGGCGTCGCCGAGCCGGGCGGCCGCGACAAAGGCCGCGGCGCGGGCCAGCAGAACTGTCGGGTCGGCGGGGGCGAGCTGCACGGCGGCGCCCAGATCCTCCAGGGCGGCGTCGAGCTGGCCCGCCCGGTGGCGGAGGGCGGCGCGCTGGACGTAGAGCCGGGCGTCGCCCGGGTCGAGCGTGATGGCGCGGGCGTAGCTGGCCTCGGCGAGCTGCGGCTCGCCGTCGCGGGCGTAGATCCCGCCGAGCCTGGCGTGGGCCCACCCGAGGCCGGGGTCGAGCTCCACGGCCCGCTCGTAATCGGCGCGAGCCCCGGCCCGCTCGCCCTGGCGCTCGTGGAAGGCCGCGCGCTGGGCCACCGTCGCGCCGCTGTCGGGCGCGGCGTCTGCGGCGGCGTCGAGGTCGGCCAGGGCGCCCGCCTGGTCGCCGGCGCGCTCGCGCAGCCGGCTGCGGGCGAGCAGGGCGCCGACGTTCACCGGGTCGACGCCGAGGGCCGCGTCGAGGTCCGCCGCGGCCTCGGCCTCGCGCCCCGCGGCGCCGAGGGTTTCGGCCCGGCCGAGGTAGGCCGCCGGGGACGGGTCGCGCTCGATGGCCGCAGCGAAGTCGGCCAGGGCGGCGTCGAGTTGGCCCAGCCGGACGCTGGTCTCGGCGCGAGCGAGGTAGCCGGCCGCCTCGGCGGGGTGCAGGGCGATGTAGCGCGACAAGGCCTCGGCCGCCGCCGCGTCGTCGCCGGCGAGCTCATGCGCCTGCGCCAGGCGCATGAGGGCCCGCGGGCTTTGGGCGAAGCGCAGGGCGCTCCCGTAGAAGGCGGCGGCCTGGCTGTACTGGCCGGCGGCGTAGCTGCGGTCGGCCGCGCTGACGAGAACGCGGTGGATGCGGCCCGCGCCGAACCACGCCAGCATGGCCAGGAGCAGGACGATGGCCGCCGCCAGCGCGACAGTGGTGACGGCGCGGCCGTGGCGCGACACCTGGTCGAGGTAGAGGTACTGGGTCACCAGGGGGGCGACCCGGCGATTGGATTGCATGTGAACTTCTCCGTATTGCTCGGGGCCGCGCCCCGGACTCGTAGCCTTGCCGGGGTGTCGCCCGGCCCATCCATAGCTGCGCCTGCCGGGCGCCCTACCGCCGGACGATCCCCGGGAGGAAGACCCGGTAGCCGAGCGGCAGCGCGGCGCTCGCCGACGAATTGCCCCCGCTGTCGGTGGCAATCGCCAGCACCCCCGCGGCCCCCCGTGGCAGCGCTCCCGCGAAGCGGCCGTCGGGCCCGGCCCGCAGCCGCGCCAGGGGCTCGTAGCGGCCCGGCTCGGTCGCCGCCAGCAGCTCCACGGTCGCGCCGGGGGCGGCGGTGCCGGCCACGCTGGCCTGGCCCGCCAGGGCGATGGTCGGGGGCACGGCGCCGTTGTTCGCCCCGGCGGTGACGGCCACGGGGGCAGCGGCGTTGCGCTCCAGGCGGTTGCCCGACCAGCGGTTGCCCGCGGTCGTGGCGCCGTTGGCCCTGATCCCGCTGCCCGCGCTGGCGGCGATCGTGTTGTCGGTCACCAGGGCGTCGCGCGTGCCGTCGGCCAGGTAGATGCCGTGGCCGCCGCTCCCGCTGATCGTGTTGCCCCGCAGCTCCGCGCCCCGCACGCCCTTCAGCTCGGCGCCGTGGCCCCCGCTGCGCTCCACCCGGTTGCCGACGATCACGGCCCCCTCGATCGCGTCCACCGCCGTCACCTCGCCCAGCAGCTCCGCGTCGACCCTTGTCAGGGCGGCCGGGCCCGTCTCCTCCGGCAGCGCCAGGTCCGCCAGCGCGGCGGCCGCCCCCGACTCCGGGAGCAGGGCTATCCCGTCGCCGCCGTTGTCGCTCAGGCGGTTGCCCGCGATCGTGCTCCGGCTCGACTTGACGTATATCCCGTGGCCGCCGTTGCCGGTGATCGTGTTGTCCTTGAGCGTCGCCCCCTCGGCGCCGCCGCGCACGAAGATGCCATGGAGCTCATTGGCGGCGAGGGTGTTGGCCGCAATCATGGTGCCGGCGCTGCCCCGCTCGACGGTGATGCCCTGGCGGTTGCGCTCGAAGCGGTTGCCGCGCACGACGTTGCCGGGCGAGCCGAGGATGCGCAGGCCGTAGCCCTCGTTGTCGTAGGCGTGGTTTCCCTCCAGCAGGTTGTCGGTGGAGGGCACCTGGGGGTCGGCGCTCGCGGGCGAGCCCGGGTCGAGCATGAAGCCGTGGGCCAGCTTGTCCGGGTCCGGGTTGCGGTTGCCGTACGAGCGGTTGCGCCGGAACACAAAGCCGTTGCAGCCGCGCGAGATGATAAAGCCGTGGTTGCCGTTGGCGAAGGCCTCGTTCGCCTCGACCAGGAAGTCGGCCGAGTAGTCGTGGGGGTCGAAGCCGTAGCCGACGTTGTGGTCGAACCGGTTGCCGCGGAAGACCATCCCGCTGGCCTGGAAGGTGTAGACACCGTAGTAGTTGTGGTGGAAGCGGCTGTCCAGCACCTCGCCAGTCACGCGCCGGCGCAGCGTCGCGGGGCTGGCCGGATCATTGACGTCGCGCCAGGCCACGCCGTAGCTTTCGCCGTCGGCCGAGCCGAGGTAGCCCATGTCCGAGCCCGCGATGTCGAGGCGCGAGGCGTACTTGGCCAGGATGTAGGCCCGCCCGTCGGCGGGATTCGCGTCCGGCGCCCCGGCCGCCGGGTCCCATGAGCGCACCGCGGCCCCGCTGATGCGGACAGCGCCGTTCTCCGCGCGCAGGTAGACGAAGCGGCTGTAGTCGTAGCCTTCTGGACTGTGGCCGTCGCGGCCCGGCTGGCTGCGCAGGCGCAGCTCGCGGGCGCCGGCCTCGGGCCCGATCGTCAGCGTTACGCCCCGGCCGACCAGCAGGTTGGCGCGCAGGAGCCAGACCCCCGGCGCTGGCTGCTCCAGCAGGCCGGCCCGCTCGCGGAGGCCGGCGCGCACGTCGGCCAGGGTGACGGACGACCCCGCCCCCGCGACCACGATCGTGGGCTGGCCCCGGTCGTCGGCCTCGACGCGGTAGCTGGCGGCGGCGCGGGCCGGCGTGGCAGGCGGCGCCACCAGGAGCAGCGGCAGCAGCAGCGCCGCGAAGAGCATCAGATGGATTCGCCGGGCCGCCGGGCGGCGGCCGGCCAACGGCTGCGTGAGGTTACACACTGGGCTGTCCCTCCTGGGCGGCCAGGGCCACCCGCTCCACCTTGCCGTCGACGACGGCGACGGCGCGGGTGAGCCACTTGTGCTCGTTGATCGTGAACAGGGCGTAGGCCTTGACCAGCGACATCAGGTAGGTGACGGCGACGAAAACCGGCAGGATCAACCAGTCGGCCGGGCGCCGGCGCAGGTGCGGCCAGATCTTGACCGCCCGGCTGGCCATCCACCAGAGCAGCAGGGCGCCGACGAGGCGCCAGTTGCCGATGCCGATCGCGATCAGCAGCACCACCGGCCCGATCAGCAGGGTGAATGGCGCGATCGTCTTGTCGATCAGCATGAGCGCCAGGTAGGGGTGGCGCCAGACCCAGCCCTGCCCGAGGGCCCGCAGGTCGGAGCGGTAGCTGTTGCGGCTCCAGCGCACGCGCTGCTTCACAAAGCCCTTGAAGTCGGGCTTGAAAGTCGAGTAGACCTGGGCGTCGAGCTGGTTCCAGGTGGCATAGCCGCGCTGAAGCACCAGGCAGGTGTAGCGCTTGTCGTCGCCGCTCATGCAGGGGCGGCCGTTGAACGTCTCGTTGAGAAAGGCGTCGCGCATGCTTTGGAGCAGGCGCGTCCGGTAGGCGGCGGTGCGGCCCGACAGGCAGCTCACCGCGCGGCCCCAGCGTGTCGTGGCCGGCACCTCGTCCGCGTAGCGGATGTCGAGGTAGATGTCAGCCAGCCGCTCCCAGAGCGTGGCCCGCAGGCCGTCGGTCGGGTACATGTTCTGGCGCGTGCCCACGCCGCCGATCTTCGGGTCGGCGAAGGGCATCATCAGCTTGCGCAGCACGTCGGGCTCCCAGATCACGTCGCTGTCGACGAGCACCACCAGCTCGGTGGCCGTGGCGTCCACGCCGGCGGCGAGGGCGGCCCGCTTGCCGGGCACGTCGATCGGGAGGATCTGCACCTGCGGGTACTCGGCGGCCACCGCCATGCAGGCCGTGTCGGTGACGTCGATCACCGCGATGATGGCCTGCGGGCCGTTGGCGATCCAGGACTCGATCGCCAGCCGGAACAGCGCCGGGTCCTCGTTGTACACCGGCGTGACGATCGTCGCCGTGGTGGCGTAGTCGTTGACCACCGGCCGGTAGCACAGGGCCGGCAGCCGCTTGGCCAGCCACATCACCCAGCGCCAGGCGCCGATCGCGCCGATTGGGATGAGCGCCCCCAGGCCCGCCAGCGGGCCCAGGAGCGCGTGGAGGAAATCAATCACGGGGTTCCCCTTGTGTTACGCGCCGAGCTCCAGCTCGATCTCCTGGGTCTCGTCGCCGCGGCGCTGCGCCGCCCGCGCCCGCTCCAGGGCCTCGTCGATCTTGTCGGGCGAGGCGACGGCGGGGACGGCCCGCTCGAGCCGGTCGTTGACCGCCATCGTCGCCTCCAGCATCAAGTGCTCGAAGCCGTGCTCGCGAGCGAACTGCATGAAGGCGGTGGTGTCCTTGGGGAGGCACGCGCCGCCGTAAGGGACCCCGCCACGGGTGCCGTACAGCGGGTTCCACATGCTCTCCGCGCTGCGCGCCACCGTCGCGCTCACCAGGTTGCTGTCGACGCCGAGCCGCTGGCAGATCTCGTGAATCTCGTTGAAGTAGCTGATCTTGACGGCGTTGTAGACGTTGTTGACGTACTTGATCATCTCGGCCTCGGTCGGGGTGCAGCGGACGATCAGGGCGCCGAAGGGGGCGTAAAGGGTGTCGAGCAGCTCGGCCGTCCGCCGGTCGGCCGTGCCCAGCACGGTGATCCACGGCCGCGCAAAGTCCTGCTCGCTGCTCACTTGCCGCAGGAACTCGGGGTTCATGGCCACGCCGAAGCCGGTGCCGGCGCGCTTGCCGGAGGCCCGCTCCAGGATGGGGGTCAGTCGCTGCTCGGTGCTGGTCGGCGGCACGGTGGAGCGGACCACG
>Ga0164290_1000216_pt1 | contig 220560 bp, 190 predicted proteins | sample Micstemetagenome_FD_108782 | JGI IMG/M metagenome (GOLD analysis project Ga0164290, IMG submission 108782) | Contaminated culture microbial community from soil near Moab, Utah, USA - Microcoleus steenstrupii SON62 (Illumina Assembly) | ecosystem: Environmental > Terrestrial > Soil > Soil crust... | reverse complement strand
ATCAGCGAAATTGATGCCGGCCTTCAGGAAACTCATGCGGTCGAAGAACTCGAAGCCGCCCACCGTGAAGTCGTCCCAGCGCAACCCAAGTCGCGGTACCCAGCCCTTGTCGACAATGCCCTGGTAGGCGAGGTTGTGGATGGTCAAGACGGTGCGTACGGTGCCTGAGGTGCCTGGGCTGCCTAGGGCTCGAGCGTAGAGCGGGGCGAGGCCGCCCTGCCAGTCGTGCGTATGGATGATGTCGAACGGCGCGGGCTCGTCGGCTCTTGGCCGACCTTGCCGTGCGGCGTAGTCCATGGCCGCGGCCGACAGGAACGCAAAGCGAACCGGGTTGTCGGGGTAGTCGATGCCGCCTTCGTAATAGATGCCGGCGCGGTCGTAGAGCTCGGGGCAATCGAGCAGCAGCACGCGCGCGCCTGGGCCGACCGGCTGACCCAGCAACCGTGCCTGGAAGCGATAGCCCGCCACCTCGGCCGACACAATGCCGTCAACCGGCCCGTCAGGCGCCCCCCGGTATCGCGGGGTGATGAGCGTGACGTCGTGACCGAGCCGCCCGAGCGCCCTCGGCAACGCGGTAGCGACATCGGCCAGCCCACCGGTCTTCGAAAACGGCTGCGCCTCCGACGCGATCATCAGGATGCGGAGGGCAGGTGGACTCGCCTTGGTCGTGACCTTCGGCTTGGACTTGGGCTTCGCCGCTTTCGGCATGCGCTTCCAGTATTGCACCACCCGCCGGTTCCCGACTCCCGACTCCCGGTTCCCGGTATGATTCAGTCGTGTCCGGCACCTCATCCAGCAGCACGCGGGTCCTGCCGCGCGATATCGCGGAACTCAAGGCGCTCGCCGAGCGGCAGCCCGAGCTGGCGCCGGCGGCAGAGCTGCAGATCAGCCTGATCGAAACGGTGCGCCGGGTGCAGGGTCGGCTGACGACGCCGTGGTTGGAGTCCACCGCCGAAGAACTGACCGCTCGGCTGGCGAAGGGGCAGGCGCTCCTCGACTTCGATCAGATCCTGTTCGAGTGGAACGACGTGCGCCTGCTGATTCGCCAGATTGCCGACATCCTGCGCCGCTACGACGCCGTCGACGCCGACGGTGTGCTCGCCCTGCACAACGTCGGTCGCGCCGCCGACCTGCCCGACCGCATGCGCGCCTGGTTCAGCGGCACACCATCGCCAGACGTCGAGATGCTGGACGAAGTGCTGCTGTGGGCCGCGCGGCCGTACCTGCAGCGCACGGCCGAGGTCCTGCAGCAGCGCGTCACCTTCGACACCTGGCGGCGTCCCACCTGCCCGGCGTGCGCCGCCGAACCCGACTTCTCGGTCATCACGCCCGCCGGCGAGCGGCTGCTGGTGTGCAGCCGATGCCTGGTGCGGTGGGCCTTTGCCGCCACTGACTGCCCCTACTGCGGCAATAGCGACCGCGCCACGATCACCTCGATGGCCACGTCCGACGGCATGTACCGCGTGACGATTTGCCAGCCGTGCGGCCGCTACCTCAAGGCGCTCGACGGGCGGAAGTCATCCCGCCCGCTGCTGCCGTATGCTGATCCGATTGTGACGCTGCCGCTGGACGCGGCGGTGATGAGAAGACAGGGGAAATAACGAAGAACGAATTGAGAATAACGAAAAGAACGAAACCAATCTAAGTTCGTTCTTCGTTATTTGTTATTCGTTATTTTGTTGCTGCTGCTGCTGCGCTTCCCCGTCGAGCAGCGCCTTGGTGCGGGTGCTCATCCAGTTGAACAGGTGGCGCGTTTCCCAGAAGCGGCTGGCGTTCGACTTGGCGCCCAGCACGACCACGGCCACCTGCTGGCCCGTGGACGGCAGCCGCAGCAAGGTCGCCAGGCAATAGCCCGAGCGGTTGATGAAGCCGGTCTTGCCGCCGACGACGTCGATGTCGCCGTTGCGGACGATCTGGTTGGTGCTGCGCGCGGTGATCGCCTGCTTGCCCGAAAAGGTCGAGTAGGTCTGCTTGCGCATGATGGCGCCAACGCGTTCATCGGCCGAGGCATGCGAAATCAGGCGGGCCTGGTCGTACGCCGATGACACGTTGTCGGCCAGCAAGCCCGACGGATCGGCGTAGCGGGTGTTCACCAGTCCCAGTTCGACGGCCTTCTCGTTCATCTTGGCAATGAAGCCCTGGGCGCCGTACGGCGAAATGCGCGCCAGCGCGCGGGCGGCGGCGTTGTCGGACCCCACCAGCAGCAGGTTCAGCAGGTCGTCAGCCGTCAGCTTGAAGCCGCTGCGCAGATACGTGGTCGAAGCGCGCGCGACGTCGCTGCGCACGACGGTCATCTGATCGGTGAGCGGCGCGCCGCTCTCGAGGAACACCAGCGCGGTCATCACCTTGGTGATGCTCGCGATCGATCGCTGATCCTGCGCGTGGTTTTCCCAGAGCACTTCACCCGTGGTCGGGTCGTAGATGATGGCGGCTTCGGCGCGCACGTCGGGCACTTCGCGGCCAAACTCGTCAACGCGGAATCGCGGTGTCTGCACTTCGCGCAGGGCACGCGCGGCGGCCGCAGCGCGCGCCTTGGCCAACTGCGCGCGGCGCGCACGAGCGGTCGTGGCCGAATAGGCTTTCTTTTTCGGAGTCGTGCGAGCCGGCGCCTTGGCGGCCTTCGCTGGAGTGGCCTTGCCGGCGGCCTGCTTCGTCTGCGTACGAGCCCGCGCGGCGTCAGCTGATGTGGGTACCGCGACGATGGACGAGGCGATAATCGCCAGGCACACAGCCAGTTTCGTGACGCGGGTGGGCTTCGTCATCAGCAACTTGCGGGCATTGTATGCACAGTATCCCCAAGAATCAATAGGGTTTATCGTTCCCTGTATTAAGCTAACCCCTAATGGAACGACCGGCTGAAACCGAGTACCGCGTCCTTAGGGAAACCATTGCTGCCCGGGGCAGCCTCCGGCCCATCCTTCTGGTAATCGGCTTGGCGGTGTGGTCCATGACCCTGATAGCCGTGCTGGCGTGGATCCCCTACCCCCTTGCCGCCATCATTCCGCTGCTGCTTCTGCTTGCAACCTTCGAGGGAATAAGGCCTTTACACTTTGGCGCCGAGCGGATTGGGCGGTTCGTCCAGGTCTTCCATGAAGAAGACGGCCAGCCCGGCCGCTTGCTGTCTGACACGCCGTCCTGGGAACGCGTGGCGATGAGGTTGAGCGCGGTGCCCGGCACCGGCGGGCACCCGCTGTTCGTCCCGGTCTTCTTCCTGGCCGCCATCGTCAACACGCTGCCGGTGCTGTTGGCCCAGCCACAGGCCACCACCATCGAGATGATCGCCATGGGCGTCCCGCACGTGGCGTTCATGATCTGGCTGCTCAACGCCGACCGTGCTCTGCGAATGCAACGCGAATCCGAGTTGAAGCAGTTTCGCGCGTTGCGCGACTCAGGTCCCGAGACCAGGGATCCGGGCTCGGCGCACTAAGGCGACAGTCCTCCGCGTCCCGGGATCCCGGATCCCGGATCCCGGATCCCGGAGTTCCGGAATTCCGAATCGCATTTTGATGTCTCGATCGCGCGTGGGCCGAACAGGTTCTGGCGAGCGACGAACGGTGTGCGCGGCAGGTCGAGTGATGAACGGCGGTTGCGAACCGCTGGTACTGCGTTTGCTCTTCACGAACAGTGGCATCAGTCAGATGCCTGCAGACACTGTTCGGAGGAGAACACATGAACGTGAGGAAAGCATTGGCGTGGTGCTTCGTCCTGGTGGCCCTGGTGGCGACCGGACGCCCCGCCGCGGCCCAGGACTTCCGGGGCCGCCTCAATGGCACGGTCACCGACAACACCGGTGCGGTGTTGCCGGGCGTCACCGTCACCGTCAGCAGTCCCGCCTTGATCCAGCCGCAAGTGCAGGTCACGAGCGCGGAGGGCGACTTCCGCTTCATCGCGCTGCCGCCTGGCGTGTACGAGGTGATCTTCGAACTCGCGGGCTTCCAGTCGACCAAGCGCGAAGGCGTGCGCGTGGTCATCAACCAGACGCTCACCGTCGATCAGCAGCTGAACGTCGCGACGCTGCAGGAGACGGTGACCGTCACCGGCGCCTCCCCGGTGGTCGACTCGTCGACCACCCAGGTGGGTACGAACTTCACCAAGGAACTGTTGACCGAGATTCCGAACGCGCGCGACATCTGGGCGGCCATGGCGCAGGCGCCCGGCATCCAGATGGCGTCCTATGACGTCGGCGGCTCGCGCACCGGCACGCAGACCGGCTTCCTGACCTACGGCTTCGGCCAGCAGAACCAGACCAAGCTCGAAGGCATCGACACCACCGAGGGCACCGACGCCAATGCCGGCTACTTCGACTTCGGCAGCTTCGAAGAATTCCAGGTCGGCGGCGCCGGCGGCGGCGCCGACAGCTTCGGCGGCGGCACCAACATGAGCATCACCGTCAAGTCGGGCGGCGACCGCTTCTCGGGCAACTGGTACAGCGACTGGCAGGGCGACTCGACGATCAGCGACAACGTGCCCGACGCCTTCAAGGTCGCCAACCAGCGCGACGAGAACGGCTTCTTCTCGCGCACCGCGCTGACCCGGGGCAACCCGATCGATCGGCAGTACGACATCAACTTCAACGTCGGCGGCCCGTTGTGGAAGCAGAAGGCGTGGTTCTTTGGCAGCTATCGCCTGAACGATCAGTACAAGTACACCCTGGGCATCGACACGCTGGCACGCTCGAAGCTGACCAACCCCTACACGCTGAAGGGCACCTTCCAGCTCAATCGCAACAACCAGGTCATCGGCTTCCTGAACAAGCGCAACAAGCTGCAGGAGCTGCGCGACCTCGGCCCGCTCGTCCCGATCTCGGCGGCCCGCTACCAGGCCTCGCGCAACTACCCGTGGAAGGGCCAGTGGACCAGCGTGATCGGCAGCAAGGCGTTCCTCGATGTAATCGGCGGCAACTGGTACAACTTCTTCCCGCTGGAACCGACCGACGCCTACGGCTTTGCCAGCGACGTCGGCCCCGGCCGCCTCGACACGGCCACCAACCAGCGCTCGGGGTACCACGACTCGTACCAGGACCAGAAGCGCTACAAGCCGCAGGTCTACGTCAACCTGTCGTACTTCAAGGACGGCTGGGCCGGCAGCCACGACTTCAAGGTTGGCTACGACTGGAAGCGCGACCAGATCAAGTTCACGCGCCCGCAGCCGGGCGGCAACATCTTCTATCGCGACGCCAACGGCGCTGCGAATGAACTCGAACTCTACAATTCGCCATTCACCTCGACCAACGAGGTGGTCTACAACGCCGCGTTCCTCAGCGACACGTGGAAGGTCAGCAACCGGCTGACCTTCAACCTGGGTCTGCGCTTTGAGCACTACGTCGACAGCTTCCCCGAGCAGGCGATCGCGCCCGGCGGGCATGCGGCGCTGGCCGGCTGGACCGACCCGCGCTACCTCGCGTTGATCGCGCCGACCACCGTGGCCGCGCGCGAAGTGGCGCGCACGTTCAACCTGTCGCCGCGCATCGGCCTGGCCTACGACCTGACCGGTGACAACCGCACCGTACTGAAGGCCTACTTCGGGCGCTTCTACTTCAACTCGGCCGACACGCTCGCCAACAACGAGAACCCGGTCGGCTCGGTCCGCCTGCGCTACCAGTTCCTCGATCAGAACGGCAACCGCATCCTGGATGGCCCGTCGGAACTCGGCGCGTTCCGCTCGACGCAGGCAACGGCCGGCGCCGACGTGGATGACAACATCAAGCGTCCCTATTCGCAAGAACTCTCGACCCACCTCGAACGCGAGATCCTGAGTGGCCTGTCGGGCCGCGTGTCGTACGTCTACAAGAGCGTCCGCGACGAGTGGGCCTTGATCGATCCGACCCGCCTGGCGGCGATGACGGTGCCGTTCTCGTTCGTCGACATCGGCGCCGACGGCGTGCGGGGCACCGCCGATGACGCCACGGTGCAGTTGCTCGACCGCCCGGCCAACACGCCGGAGAACCGCCTCTACACCAACCCGAGCGACCCGGCCTACAACAGCGACTTCCAGACCGTGGAGGTCGCGGTCAACCGCCGCTTCGCGGATCGCTGGATGCTGCTGACGTCGTTCGGCTACACCTGGCTGGATCAGTTCCACGCCGCGGTGACCAACACCGGCGCGCTCGATGCGCTGTCGACGGCCAAGGTCTACAACTGGCGCCCGAGCCAGCGCCTGTTCGGCGACAACGGCAAGGAAACCTCGACGCTCTGGAACTACAAGCTGGTGGGCCGCTACACGCTCCCCTACGAGATCGGGTTCTCGGGGTCGTGGAAGCTGCAGAGCGGACGCAACTGGGGCCGCACCACCTCGGTCACCTTCCCTGGTGACGGCGCCCAGAACGTGCGCATGGAGCCGGTCAACACCAACCGCGCGCCGAACGTCTCGATTGTCGACCTGCGGGCCGACAAGAGCTTTACCTTCGGCCGCCTCGGCAAGTTCACCGCGATGGTGGACGTGTTCAACGCCATGAACTCGGGCACGGTGACGATGTTCGCCACCACCACCGGCGCGACCTACAAGAGCGTGATCGGCATTCTCGACCCGCGCATCGTCCGCTTCGGCGCGCGCTTCGACTTCTAGATCTGGAGGAGCAGGGTGAGCGGTCCGCCGCTCACCCTTTCTTCTCGATGTCAATACTGTGATGACAGTATTGCCGCGAACGCGGCGGTCCGATAGAAACAACAGGTCGTGACCGATTTCGTCCGGGCCCCCATCCAATGCCCGCTCTGCCTCGCCCTCGCGGGGAAGCCGTTCAAGCAGGCGTATCACGATCCCAACAATCGTCGTATCCTTTTGCGGTGCGAGAACTGCGGCCACCGCTGGTCCGAGATCGAGCCGCTCTCGCCGCTGCCAGGGGAACCGGCGCGGCGCAGCATCGGCTGACACTCTGGATCTCCCGCCGCCGCGATCTGGCATTCGCCCTCGTGTTGTCGATCCTGGGATTGGCGATCTATGCCCCGGTGCTCGGCATCCAGCCGTTGCTGGGCGACAACCTGTACGTGCTCGCATGGGTCGACCAGGCCCCGGTCACCGCGCTGCTGAAACTCGACCCAGAGATCTATCCGGAGTGGCGTCCCCTGGCGTACTGGACGATCTGGATCGAGCACGCGGTTCTCCAGCTGCAGGCCGTGCCGGTGCACTTCGCCGTGAACCTGGCACTATGGGTCGCGTGCGCCTGGCTGGTGTACCGCCTGGTCATGGAGCTAGGCGGCTCGCCCGCGGCGGCCGCGGCGGCAGGCATCTTTCTGCTGATCGATCGGCGATCGGTCGAGGCGCTGACGTGGATCGTCGAGCGACAAACGACCCTCGCCTGCGTCCTCGGTCTGGCCGCATGCCGGATCGTTCTCCGGGCTCCCGCGGTCGCTCTGACGCGGCGACAATCCGGACTCGCGGCAGTGTTGCTCCTGGGGTCCGCGCTCGGCAAGGAGTATGGACTCGCGTTCACGATCGCGCTGTTCTGCTACGCGTGGATGCAGCGCCGCCGCGACCTGATGCAGGTCGGCGCTACCGTTGCGGTCGTCTATGCGGGTCTGCGGCTGGCGGCCGCCGGCGGTGCGACCGGCCTGTACTGCGAAGACATGGGGTACTTCAGGGAGGTCTCCCCAGCCTGCGTCGATCTCCTGACCGGGCAGGGTCTGACACAACTGGGATACAACGCTGCCGCCAATGCCGTTGGCATTGCGGTCCAGGGGCTGCTCGCCGACCCGGGTGTGATCCATGTGGAGCCCCTGCGGCTCGCGTTCGGCCTGGCGGGGTTCTCCCTGGCGGTGGCCGGCGTGGTGTTCGGCGATCGTCGGCTGCTGCTGCTCGCGCTGGTGCCACTCTTCAACGCGATGCTGGGCGCCATGCTCTACCGCGATCGCAACCAACTCGTTGGCGTGTGCGCCACGGCCGTGGCCGGCGGGATCGGCCTGTCGCTGCTGCACGCGTCCGCACGGGCCTCGACGGCGCGCCGGTGGTTCGCCGGCGCCGCGGTGGCCCTCTTGATCGCCCTCGCCGCCAGGCACGTCGTTACCACGCGCACCCGGGTGATACACGAAGTCGAGGTTCTCCAGACGCAGGAACCCTGCGAGAGCGAACTGCGCCAGTACGACTACGGCGACCGCTTTGCCAAGCGCGTCAAGAACACATTGGGAATGGACGACCCAAACTGCCTGGCCCCGCCGGAGGCGAACTAGGAGATGACGCCGCGGCGCACGGCGTAGAGCACCAGTTCCGCGGTGTTGTGAATGTCGAGTTTCTGCAGGATGTGCGCGCGATGGGTCTCGACCGTCGCCGGGCTGATCTGCAGCAGTTCCGCGACCTCGCGATTGGTCCGGCCTTCCGCCACCAGCTGGAAGATCTCGCGTTCGCGTTCCGACAGCGTCTCGTAGCGGTCGGCCACGCCCGTGCCCGAGACCCGGCGCACGTAGTCGTCGAGCATCAGCCGGGCGATGGCGGGGCTGAAGTAGGACTGCCCGGCGGCGACGGTCGCCACCCCCTTTAGCAAGTCCTTCCCGCCCGAGTCCTTCAACATGTACCCGGTGGCACCCGCCTGCAGGGCCCGGGTCACATATCCCTCGTCGGAGTGCATGCTGAGAATCAGCACCCGGGTCTGCGGCGCCTTCCGCACGATCTGCTGGGTGGCATCAATGCCGTTCAGCTGTGGCATGCCGACATCAAGGATCGCGACATCCGGTTTCAGGGCCACGGCCTTGCGCACGGCCTCGCGGCCATCGCCGACCTCGGCCACGACCTCCCATTCAGGCCGCTCCTCGAGGATCTTGCGAAAGCCGTGGCGCACCAGCGTGTGATCGTCGCCGATCATCAGGCGCAGGTTAGGCACGGGCAACTCCTGCGGGCAACTCCACAAACAGCCGCGTGCCGGCACCCGCCCGTCATCTTCCACCTCGACCCTCAAGGTGTCGGGCAGGCGCATCAGGCGGACGCGGCAATGGGCCGCGGTCGCGTGACGCGCGACGTTGGTCAGCGCCTCCTGGACGATACGATAGGCGGCAATCTCGGTTTCTGGTGCGAGGCGATCGGCCATGCCGGACTGCGACAGCTCGACCTTGATCTCGTGGCGGCGGGCCAGGCCGCGCAGCGAGGCATCGATGGCCGCCGGCAGCCCGAGGTCGTCGAGGGCCGCGGGCCGCAGCAACTGCGACAGGTCACGCACCGTCGACAAGGCGCCATCGGCGAGCGACTGCGCCTCGACGAGCGGGTCGGCCGACACGCCGGCCGCCTGCAACTGCCGGTGCGCCATGCCGAGCTCCACTTGCAGGGCGGTGAGGACCTGTCCGACCTCGTCGTGCAGCTCGCGCGCGATCGTCCGCCGCTCGTCCTCCTGGGCGCCAATCAACTTCAGGGTCGCGTCGTGGAGTTCCTGGGTCATGCGCGAATCGCGTTCCATCTGGCGGCGCAGGCGGGCTTCGAGGCGCCGGAGTAGGTGGCGGCGAGCAATAGCACCCCGAGGCTGGTCGCGAGCGCAATGCCGAGCCGCCGCCAGCTCTGGGTTTCGGCAACGCGGTGGATTTCGGCGATGTCCGCCTGCTGCCGGACAAAGGCCAGGCGGTTCAGGCTCTGGATGTCCTCGGAAATCTTCACCGCCGCTTCGCGGCGCGGAATGATGCGCCGGTTCAGCAAGTCGCGGACCATCGAGTTCGAGGGGGCGGCCGATTCGGCCAGGACCGCCAGGCTGGTGCGGTGAAACTGGTCGACCTCGGCGCGCAGGTTGCGCACGTGGTCCTGGCCCGGCGCGGTGTCGAGCACGGGTTCGTAGGCATCGAGCGCGTTGTTGATCACGCGCTGAATCGCCTCGAGCTGCTCGCGATACCCGGCCAGCGAGTCCGGATCCGGGTTGAGCAGGCGTCGCGGACGCGCACCGAGCGTTTGTCGCCCAGCGGACGGTGTCGGCGACGACCGTGGCCAATACCACGACCTTGGCACCGAAGCTCGGCTTCGCATATGACCTGACCGGCGACAACCGCACGGTCATCAAGGGCTTCATCGGCCAGTCGCGCTGGAACTCGGCCGATACGCTCGCCAACCAGGAGAACCCGGTCGGCCGTGCGCAGCTGCGCTACGCCTTCCTGCCGTGCACGGCGACTCGCACCACCGGCTGCGACCTCAACGGCAACCGCCTGGTGGACTCGCCCGCCGAGCTCGGCGCGTTCCAGCAGACGCTGGGCGGCGCCGGCTTCGTCATGGTCGACCGCGATCTGATCCGCCCGACCAGCAACGAAGTGTCGCTGAACCTCGAACGCGAAGTCGCCACCGGCCTCTCGGCGCGCGCCTCGTGGGTCTACAAGAACATGCGCAACGTGTGGGGCGAAGTCGACGTCGTCCGCGCCGCCGGCTACACGGTGCCCTTCACCATCAATGACCCCGGTGTCGACCGGGTGCTCGGAACGGCCGACGACCAGCAGTTCCAGACCCTGGCGCTCGCCGCCGGCACCGGCACCGAGCGTGTCTACACCAACGACGAGCGCAACAACGCCGACTTCCACACCGCCGAGTTCGCCCTGAACCGTCGCTTCTCGGACAAGTGGATGCTGCTCACGTCATTCGGCGTAACCCGGTCGACCATGATTCACTCACAGACTGGTGCGCGCTCGTTCTCGTATCGCCCGGTCGACCTGATGTTCGGCGAGAATGGCAAGGAAACCGACACGCTGTGGAACTACAAGCTGGTCGGCCGCTACGTGTTGCCGCTGGACATCGGCTTCTCGGGCTCGTGGAAGGTGCAAAGCGGCTTCAACTACGCCCGCACCATCAGCGTGGCCATGCCGGTCGAAGGCAATCGCACCGTGCGGGTCCAGCCGATCGACGCTATCCGTCGGTCGCGATTCTCGACCTGCGGCTCGACAAGGCGTTCGACCTTGGCCGGTTCGGCAAGGTCTCGCCCATGCTCGACGTGTTCAACGCGATGAATTCGGGCGTGCCGACCACGGTGCGCACGACCAACACGGCGACCGCGCCGTTCAATGAGGTGACGGCCATTCTCAACCCGCGCGTCATTCGATTCGGCTTCCGGTTCAACTTCTAGCTGGGGCCGGTAAGGCAGGCAGGAAAGTTGGGGCGGGTGGGAAACCACTCGCCCTGACTTTTGTACACCTGCATCTACTCGCCTGCCCTACCCGCCCCACCCGGTCTACCCGCCCCACCCGCCCTACCGGCGCCCACTCGCGATCCAAAAGTACGGATTACAGAAACTTGCAAAGCCCCCGCCTCAGGGCTACCATGCCAGCCGACTACAGTTCCCCTGGGACCATTTATCCCGGAAAGACTGTAGGCGGGCCCGGCCTTTCCGCCGTTCCCGTCAGTATTTGGCGACGTAACTTGCGTTGTAGTTGGAGGAACGATGATGAGGCTGAACAGGCTGACAGTGTTCTGCCTGTGCGTGACGCTGCTCTCGATGGCAGCTCCCACTTTCGCACAGGAATTCCGCGGCCGTATTAACGGCACGATCACCGATAACACCGGTGCCGTGCTTCCCGGCGTCACGGTCACGGCGACGAGCCCGGCCATGATCCAGCCGCAGGTGCAGGTAACGGGCGCGGACGGCAGCTACCGCTTCCTCGCGCTGAACCCCGGCGTCTACGCGATTGAGTTTGATCTCGCCGGCTTCCAGAAGGTTCAGCGCAACGACGTTCGCGTGGTCATCAACCAGACGCTCACGGTGGACCAGCAGATGAACGTCGCCACCCTGCAGGAAACCGTGACGGTCACCGGCGCCTCGCCAATCGTCGACACCTCGACGACCGCGATGGGCACCAACTTCACCAAGGAACTGCTCACCGAGATTCCGAACGCCCGCGACATCTGGGCGGCCATGGGCCAGGCCCCCGGCATCCAGATGACCGCGTATGACGTCGGCGGCTCGAACACCGGCAACCAGTCGGGCTTCCGCTCCTATGGCTTCGATACGCAGAACCAGACGCGCATGGAAGGCATTGACACGACCGAAGGCACGGCGGCCAACGCCGGCTACTTCGACTTCGGCAGCTTCGAGGAGTTCCAGGTCGGCGGCGCCGGCGCGGACTCGGGCGCCTTCGCCGGCGGCGCGGTGCTCAGCATCAGCGTCAAGTCGGGCGGCGACCGCTTCGGCGGCACGTGGTACAGCGACTACGTCAGCGAGAGCCAGCTGACCGACAACGTGCCCGACAACCTGCGCCTGGCCAACACGCCTGACGACAACGGCATGTTCTCGCGCAACGGCCTGTGCTTCCAGCGCAGCGGCGAAACCATCTGCCGCGGTAACGCCACCAAGGAGCAGTTCGACCTCAACGGCGACCTCGGCGGTCCGCTGTGGAAGGGCAAGGCGTGGTTCTTCACCAGCTGGCGCCTCAACGACAAGTACGAGTACATCACCGGCCTCGGCGACCAGACGCAGCGCTCGAAGCTGTCGAACAAGTACACCTTCAAGGGCACGTTCCAGGTCGGCAAGAGCAACCAGATCATCGGCTTCCTGAACAAGCGCGAGAAGCTGCAGGACAAGCGCGACGTCAGCCTGACGGTGCCGCTGTCGGCCGCCTACTACCAGAGCTCGCGCAACTACCCCATGAAGATCGAGTGGACCAGCGTGATCGGCAGCCGCGCGTTCCTCGACGTGCTCGCCGGCCAGTGGTACAACTTCTTCCCGCTGCGCCCGGTCCGCGACTTCGGCCTGTATGACGGCCCGTGGGAAGCGCCCCGCATTGACACCGCGACCAACGTTCTGTCCGCCCGCGGCGGCAACAGCGGCTACCAGGACCAGAAGCGCTTCAAGCCCCAGTTCTACACCACGCTGTCCTACTTCCAGGATGGCTGGAAGGGCAGCCACGACTTCCGCATGGGCTTTGACTGGAAGCGCGATCGTCGGCAACTCTTCAACGATCAGCCGTTCGACATCCAGTACCGCGACAACAACGGCAACTTGAGCGCGGTGGACCTGCACAACACCTCAGTCCTGGGTACCAACGATGTGGTCTACACCGCTGGTTGGATCAACGATACGTGGAAGCTCACCGACCGCCTGACCATTAACTTGGGTGTGCGCATCGAGAACTACCGCGATGAGTGGCCCGACCAGGAATTCGCGCCCAACGGCATTCCCGCCCTCGCTGGCTCGACCGACCCGCGTTACACGTCGTTCATCGCGCCGCGCACGGTTTCGGCCACCACGGTCGCCAACACCACGACACTCGCCCCGAAGGTCGGCTTTGCCTACGACCTGACCGGCGACAACCGCACGGTCATCAAGGGCTTCGTCGGCCAGTCGCGCTGGAACTCGGCCGACACGCTGGCGAACCAGGAGAATCCTGTTGGCCGGGCTCAGCTCCGTTACGCGTTCGTCTCGTGCGCCGCTGGCCAGACCACCGGTTGCGACCTGAACGGCGACCGGCTCGTCAGCTCGCCGGCCGAACTCGGCCTCTTCCAATCGACCCAGGGTGGTGCCGGATTCGTGCGCGTCGACCGCGACCTGATCCGCCCGACCAGCAACGAAGTCTCGGTGAACCTCGAGCGCGAAGTCGCCACCGGCCTCTCGGCACGCGCCTCGTGGGTCTACAAGAACATGCGCAACGTCTGGGGTGAAGTGGACGTCGTCCGCGAGGCCGGCTACACCGTGCCCTTCACGATTAGCGACCCGGGCGTCGACCGCGTGGTCGGCACCGCCGACGACCAGACGTTCCAGACGCTGGCGCTGGCGACCGGAGTCGGAACTGACCGTGTCTACACCAACGACACCCGCAACGACGCCGACTTCCACACCGCGGAGTTCGCGCTCAACCGGCGCTTCGCCAACAAGTGGATGCTGCTCACCTCGTTCGGGATGACCTGGTCGACGATGCAGCATACGGCGGGCGGCGCCCGCACGTTCGTCTATCGGCCGTCCGACATGCTGTTCGGCGACGGCGGCAAGGAAACCGACAGCCTGTGGAATTACAAGATCGTCGGCCGCTACGTGCTGCCGCTCGAGATTGGCTTCTCGGGTTCGTGGAAGGTGCAGAGCGGCTTCAACTACGCCCGCACCATCAGCGTGACCATGCCGGTCGAAGGCGCGCGCACCATCCGCGTCGAGCCGATCGACTCGCATCGCTACCCGTCGGTCTCCATCCTCGATCTGCGGTTGGACAAGTCGGTCAGCATGGGCCGCTTCGGCAAGATCCAGCCGATGCTCGACGTTTTCAACGTGCTGAACTCGGGTGTGCCGACGACGGTGCGCACGACCAACACGGCGACGGCGCCGTTTAACGAAGTGACCGCGATTCTCAACCCGCGCGTCATCCGCTTCGGCGTCCGCTTTAACTTCTAGTGTTTCTGGTCCCGCCTCCGGCGGGACGGCTGGAAGCGCAACACCGATAGGGCGGGTGGGAAACCACCCGCCCTATCTTTTTGTACAGCCGTATTTCCCCTACCCGCCCTACCCGCCTCACCCGCCTTATCCAAACCTCAGCGGCTCTTAACATTTCATTACATTCGTAGTACAACTCCCCTCGCCTGCACATGCGACGAGAGCGCGCCTCCCAGCTCGCCGTCGTGCTTGGCTTCGTGTTGGTCGCCAGCGCCTTCACGTGGCCATTGCCCATTCAACTGGGGACTCACCTCACCGGTGACCCCGGCGGCGATACCAGTGTGTACCTGTGGAACCAGTGGGTGTTTCACCAGGAAGCGATGCGTGGCAACAACCCATTCGGCACCGAGCAAATCCTGTCGCTGACCGAGCGTATTGACCTGTCGCAGCACAACTACACGGTCTTCCTCAACGTGCTGGCGCTGCCCCTGATCTCAATGTTCGGCGTGGTGGCGGCGTTCAACCTGGTCTACCTGGCCATGAGCGTGCTGACCTCGCTCATGACCTACGGCCTGGCGCGCGCCGCGTTCAGCGTGACGCGCGCCGAGGCCTTCCTCGCCGGCGTGGTGTTCGCGTGGTCGCCAGTCCTGGTGGCGCGGAGTACCGGGCACTTCAGCCTGGCCGCCGCGGCGCCCCTGCCGGCGTTTGTCTGGGCGCTGATTCGCGCCGAGCAAAACCGGACGCCCGGTAACGCCGCCCTGGTCGGACTGTGCATGGCCTGGGCCGCGCTCTGCGACGCGTACTATGGCGTCTACTGCGTGATGATCGCGGTGCTGTACGTCGCCACCATCGCCGTGCGGGTGACCCGCGCGGCCGCGCCGGCGCCGCGCGGCCCCTGGGTATGGCTGCTCGACATCCTGATCGTCTGCTTCGGCGGCCTGGTCGGCGGCCTCGCGCTGGGACGCGGCGGCGACTTCGAGGTGCTCGGCATCGCGATCCACGTGCGCAGCCTGTACAACCCGGTGCTGATCCTCACCGTGCTGGTCACGGCTCGCGTGATGGTGTGGTGGCGGCCGCGGCTGTCGCGCATGCCCGGCTTCGGCCCCCTGCCCATGAAGGCCGTGCTGGTGGGCCTGATTGCCTGCATCGGTCCGCTCGCGCCGGTGCTCTACGGCACGATGGAGCGCATCGTCGACGGCCGGTTCGTCAGCCCGAAGATCTTCTGGCGCAGCAGCCCACGCGGCGTCGACCTGCTCGCGTTCATCACGCCCAATCCCAATCACCCGGTGATGCGGCTGCTCTTCGGCGATGCGCAGGCGACGGCGCCGACGCAGTTCGTCGAGTACACCGCGTCGTTCAGCCTCGTGGCGGTCATCGTGGTTGGCGCGGCGATGTGGCTGGCAAAGTTCCGGCCCAAGGTGGGCTGGTGGTGGATCACGATCGGCTTCGCGCTGCTGGCACTGGGCCCCTTCATCTACATCGCCGGGACGAATACGCATGTGCCCGGTCCCTGGGCCCTGTTTCGGTACATCACCCCGATGAGCCTGGCGCGCACCCCGACGCGCTTTGCGATCGTCGCCGCCCTGGGATTGGCGGTGCTGATGGCCGGCGCCCTCGCCGCCGTCGGGACACGCTGGCCGGAACGCCGCCGCGCCCTCACCGCGCTGGTCGCGGTGCTGCTGGCCATCGAACTGTGGCCGGCCCCGCGCACGCTCTACTCGGCGTCCATTTCGCCGGTCTACGACACGATCGCCGCCGACCCGCGCGACGTGCGCGTGCTGACGCTGCCCTTCGGGGTTCGCGACGGCGTCTCGTCGGTCGGTAACTTCCGGCCACGGTCGCAGTTCAACCAGACCCGGCACCAGAAGCCGTTGATCGGCGGCTACCTGTCGCGCATTTCGCCGCGGCGGATCGAGCAGATGCGCGATGGGCGACCGACCCTGGGGATCCTGATGAAGATGAGCGAACGGCAGCCCCTGACCCGCGAAGACCTCGACGTGCTGCAGGCCCGCGGCCCCGGGTTCGCAGCCCGCACCCGGCTGGGATACGTGGTCATCGATCGACGGTTCTTCCCAGAGACGTCGGCGCAGGCGGTGATTGACGCCTGGGGACTCGAAGAGATCCAGCGCGATCAGCACCTGACCCTCTACCGGCCTGCCACTCCTCAGGCACCGTAGGCACCCTAGGCACCGTGGGTCACCCTAGGCACCTTAGGCACCTTAGGCACATTAGCTCTGATACTCTGTCTGGCAATGCGGCGTGGCCCGTTTCTGATCCTGTTCGCGGTGTCTGGCGCCGCGGCCCTCATTTACGAAGTTGTCTGGACGCGGCTGCTCACGCTGCAGATGGGCCATGGCATTGCCGCGGCCAGCACCGTGCTGGCGGCCTTCATGGGCGGCCTGGCCGTAGGCGCGGCCGTCGCCGGCCGGCGCGGCGGGCGCCTCACTCCTGCGCGGGCGCTCGCCATCTACGCCGGACTCGAGCTGGCAATCGCGGCCCTCGCCCTGCTGCTGCCATTCGCGCTGACCGCGGTTCGGCCCATGCTGGTGTCAGCCTATGCCGATGGCAACGGCGGCACCACCTTCGCCGTCCTCCGGCTGGTGACGAGCGTCCTGCTGCTCGCCGCCCCGGCGGCCGCCATGGGTGCCACCTTTCCGATTGCCTCCCGTTGGATCGTGCGCGGCGCGTCGAGTGCCGCCCAGGATGCCGGCGGGCTCTATGCCGCCAACACGCTCGGCGCGGCCGCCGGCGCCGTGCTCGCCGGGTTCGTCTTGATACCGGCGCTTGGCCTGAGCGGATCGACCTGGGTCGGCGTGGCCTTGAACGTGGCGGCCGCCGCCGGCGCGTATGCGATCGCGCGAAACCAACGTTCGGAGGGCGAGGGCGTCAGCCCTCGCCAGTCAAAAGCGGACGCTAAAGCGTCCGCTCTCCGAACGCAGCGCCCGCTCGCCGACAGCAGCCCGTGGCTGGCGGCCCTGGCACTGGGTGCGTCCGGGTTTGGGTCGCTGACCTTGCAAGTCGTCTGGACGCGCTTGCTGGTGCAGATTCTCGGACCAACGACCTACGCGTTCAGCATTGTCGTGGCGATCTTCATCATCGGACTCGCCGGCGGCGCCGCCATCGGGTCGTGGCTGGTCGCCCGTGTGCGCAGCGCCGGGGTCGGCCTGGCCATCTGCATGCTGACGAGCGCCGGCCTGTCGCTCGCGGCGGCTTCGTCTGTCGACTGGGCCTTGCTGACCATGGCCGAGATCGTGGCGCGGCCGGAGTACCAGTTCAACGATGTGCTGAGCCGCGAGATCCTGATGGTGACGGGCCTGTTGCTGCCCATGACGCTGGCGTTTGGCGCGGCCTTCCCGTTTGCGGTGGCCCTGGCCGCCGGACGCGATGAGGCGGTCACGGAAAACCTCGGCCGCATCTACGCCGTCAACACGATCGGCGCGATTGCCGGCGCGCTGCTGGCCGGCTTCGTCCTGGTGCCGGGCATCGGCCTGCACCTCACCATTCGCGTGGTCGCGGCCATCGTCGGCGGCACGGCGCTCGCCATCCTGGTTTTTGCAGGTCCGGCGCGCGGCCGCCTGATCGGTTTCGCCCTGGCGGTGGTCGTGCTCGGTGCCGGGTTGGCCCTGCCGCAGTGGGACCGCCTGCTGCTGTCGAGCGGCGCCTATAAATACGCGGCGGCCATGCGCGGACCGAGCCTCGAGGTGGCGCTCGCCGCCGGCGAGCTGCTCTCGTATCGGGAGGGCGCGACCGGTACGGTGGCCGTGCGGCGATTGGCGGGTACCGTCTCGCTCGCCATCGACGGCAAGGTCGATGCCTCCAACTCCGGCGACATGCTGACCCAGCGCCTGCTGGCCCATGTGCCGCTGTTGCTGCACCCGAACCCCAAGCGGGTGGCCATCCTCGGACTGGGCAGCGGTGTGACGCTGGGCTCGGCCCTCACCCACCCGGTGGACGCGGCGACCGTGCTCGAGATCTCACCCGAGGTGGTCGACGCCTCGCGATTCTTCGAGGCGGAGAATCACCGCGCGCTGGCCGATCCGCGAACCCGGCTGGTGGTCGGCGACGGCCGGACGCACTTGATGCTGGGACGCGAATCGTACGACGTGATCGTGTCCGAGCCCTCGAATCCGTGGATGGCCGGCATCGCGTCGCTGTTTACGCGCGAATTCTTCGAAGGGGCCAAGGCCCGCCTGGCCCCGGGCGGCATCCTGTGCCAGTGGGCACACACCTACGACATCAGCAGCGACGACCTGCGGTCGATCGTCGCGACTTTTCTGACGGCGTTTCCCGACGGGTCGATGTGGCTGGTCGGCGATGCCGATGTCCTGCTGGTCGGCTCCACGAGCCCGTTGGACGCGGCCGTGGCCGGCATTGCCGCGGCCTGGCAGCGCCCCGGCGTGGCCGCTGACCTGGCCACGATCGGCGCGGCCGATCCCTATGCCGTGGCGTCGTTGTTCGTCGCACAGGGCGAGTCGCTGAAGGCCTGGGCCAATGGCGCGCCGTTGCAGACCGACGACCGCTCGCGCCTCGAGTTTTCGGGCCCCCGCAACATCTTCGGCCTGTCGCGCGACGACAACGCCGCGGCCCTGCGCGAACTGGCGGCCACCAGTCCCAGGCCGCCGGCCATCGTCGCGGCGACGACCGCGCCGACCGCGCATAACCTGCGCAACCGCGGTTTGATGTTCCTGCGCTCCGATGCGCACCGCCCGGCCTACAGCGACTTCGAACGGGCCCTCGAACTCGATCCACACGATCCGGTGACGCTGGACGGCCTCGTCCGCGCCGCCGCGGGGCTGACTCGCCTTGACGATGCGAGGGCGGTGCTGAACCGGTTGGCATCCGGCCCGCAGAACACCGCTGCCAAGCTGGCGTTGTCAAAGGTCGTGGCCTCGCAGGGCAACATGGACGAGGCCGCCCGCATCCCTCTCGGCGTGCTGCAGTCTGATTCAGGCAACGTGGCCGCACTCGAGCAGTTGGCATCGGTGCTGTCCGATGCCGGCGATGCCGCCCGGCTCGAGCCGGTCGTGGCCCGGTTGGTCGCGGAGGCCCCCAAGAACACCTGGGCCCACTATTACGCTGGCTCGCTGTTCTTCATGCAGAACCGGCTCGACATGGCGGCGCAGGCCGCGCGCAACGCCGTCAGCCTCGACCCGGCCAACGCCAAGGCCCAGAACCTGCTCGGCGCCTGCCTGGCGAGCATGGGCCAGGCCGATGGGGCCCGCGCCGCATTCGTCGCCTCGCTCAAAGCCGACCCGCGTGAGCCCGGCACCTATGTCAACCTGGCGACGCTCGAGATCCAGGCTGGTAACCGCGACCGTGCGCTGCAGTACTTCGCCGAAGCGCTGACGGTAGACCCCATGTCGCAAGATGCGCGCGAGGGTCTCGCGTCGTTGCGCCCCACTCCGCGGTAGTTCCATCCAATTGGCTGAAGTTTGATCCAAGTTCGCCGAATACCACTCCGAAGTGGTGGCGCGACTGTGTGCGTCTGACCCACCAGCTGTGTAAGAAGTGACACGCTTCGGGACAGCCGATCCAGCCGCGATGCGACTGTCCCCAGTGAGGATTGCGGATCAGGCTACGGCACGAGCTTTGCTACATGTCGGTAGCGGGGAGGGGCAATTCGATGAGTGTCGTTCGTATTCTCGGATTCTCGACGCTGACATGCGGGTGCGTCGTCGGTCGTTACCGCGACGTCGCGAGCACGCGCGAGGTGGCGTACGTTGAAGAAAAGGGCGTGGGCTGCGAAAGCCACGCGCACCGCCGCAACCATACGGTAACGGCCGAGCGCGAGCGATTCGCCGCGGTCGCCATGACCACGTTGGCCGCCAGGGCATCGTAGGAACGGTCCGGCTAAAGCCGGACACCACATTCGCACCGCCACTCCAATGTGGCGTCCGGCTTTAGCCGGACCTTCGGAAACCGCCTTTAGGCGGACCATCGGCAACGCGCACGGTACAATCGAACCGACGTGCCTCCTCGCCTCCCCAAACCCTTTGCCGAGCTGCGCCGCGGCCGCCAGCGGCTGCGTTTCTTCCACGGCGACTCGGTTGACTTGCTGGGCCGGTTCGCCGCCGCCTCGGTGGCCGCCGTCGTCACTTCCCCCCCCTACAACCTGGGCATCAACTACCGGTCATTCGCTGACGACCAACCGCGGGCCGAGTACCTGGTCTGGACCGGCGAGTGGATCCAGGCGGCGAAGCGGGTGCTGGCTCAAGAGGGATCGCTGTTCCTGAATGTGGGATCGAAGCCCAAGGACCCGTGGACCGCGCTCGACGTGGCGCAGGCCGTGCGGCCGCACCTGGAATTGCAGAACATCCTGCACTGGGTCAAGTCGATCGCGATCGAAAAGTCGCTGGCGGGCGTGCGCTCCGGGCTGGCCGGCGACCTGGCGGTCGGCCACTACAAGCCGATCAACAGCGACCGCTTCCTGAACGACTGCCACGAGTTCGTCTTTCATTTCAGCCCGACCGGGCGGACGCCGCTCGATCGGCGCGCCGTGGGGGTGAAGTACCAGGATGCTTCGAACGTCACCCGCTGGCAAGGCGCGGGCTCCGGCCTGCGGTGCCGGGGCAATACCTGGTTTCTGCCCTACGACACCATCCAGAGCCGCGACAAGGAACGGCCGCACCCGGCCACCTTCCCGTGGCGCCTGCCGGCCTATTGCCTCAAGCTCCACGGCCTGGGCCGTCTCGGCCTGGCGGTCGATCCATTCCTGGGACTGGGCAGCAGCGCCGTCGCATGCGCGGAACTGGGGGTCGACTTCGCCGGCATCGAGCTTGACGAGCACTACCTGCGCGAGGCGGTGGCAAGAACCCAGGCGGTGCTGAAGAAGCGCACGCCTCGCTAACAAGCCCGAGCCATAGTTCTCCTTGAGTCCATCTCCACCGCAGATGTATGCTCACATCTAATCCGGGAGGGTTTGGTGGACCTTCGACAACTAGAAATCATAAGAGCTATCGCAGAAACTGGTTCATTCACGGCCGCCGGCCACAAGCTGCACGTCTCGCAGTCGGCCATCAGCCGCCAGATTCTGCTGCTTGAAGACGAACTGAAAGAGCCGGTGTTCCTGCGCGTGGGACGCCGCATTCGCATCACGCCGGCCGGAGAATCGCTGCTCCAGCTCAGTCACCGGGTCTTCCAGGACCTGAAGGACACGACCGCCGGCATTACCGACAGCCAGGAATCGCTGCGCGGCACGGTCCGCCTGCTGGGGGGCATGACGGTGTGCCTGTACGTGTTCCCTCCCCTGCTCACCGAACTGAAGCGGCAGCATCCGGAGATCGAACTCAAGCTGATGTCGGGCGGCGCCGAGCAGTGCCTGGCGCGGCTGCGGTCGGGCGCCGGCGACCTGGCGCTGCTGACCCTGCCGGTCGAGCAGCCGGACCTGGTGACCGTGCCGGTGCTGCAGGAGGAACTGCTGGTGGTCACGGCCGCCAAGCATCCCCTGTCGCGCAAGAAGAAGGTCCTGCCGCAAGACCTGGTGCGCCAGCCATTCGTGCTGTTCGAGCCCGGCTCGAACACCCGCCGGGCGGTCGACGAGTTCTTCGTGGCGGCCCGGATCGAGCCGCAGATTGTCATGGAGACCGAGAACGTCGAGATCATCAAGGCGCTGGTGCGTAACGGCCTGGGCATCACGATCATCCCCTACCAGGCCGTGGCACGCGACGTGACCAGCGGCCAGATGCACTGCGCCCGCATCGAGGGCCGTTCCCTGGTGCGCGAAACCGGCTGGATTTACCCCAAAATGAGCCGTACGCCGCGGGCGGTCCAGGAAGTCATCAAGGCCTTCGAGCGCGTCCGGCCGAAGCTGAAGCTGGCTCCGTAAGGTCCGGCTAAAGCCGGACGCCACATTGGCGGACGCTACATGGCATGATCGAATCGGATGAGTCCGATTCGATCATTGTATTTTCAGGATTGTCCAGCGTCGCTAGGATCGGGTCATGGAAAGCACCCGCGAGCGCGTCATCTCGATCGTCCTCAACGAACAGGAATGGCAGGCGTTCGTCCGCCTGCATCCCCAGCCCGTGACCTGGTTGCGCGAGCGCATCCAGGAGTCGATCGGCGTCGAACCGCTTACTGCGCTTTCGGCTGCTGCCGCAGCGAGTACGACGTCCGCGACCACACGTTGATGCCCGGCTTGTTCACCAGCTTGACCTCGATCTTGCGCGTGCGCTTGAGCGGGTCGGGGTTGGTGGACGAGTAGCCCAGCACGTAGTAGTCGCTCGTCTCGGCGTCGATCCGCTTCAGGGCCCGATCGAAGTTGTTCTGGTTGACCACGGCAATGCCGCCGGTCTCTTCCGCCAGCACGCGCAGGCTGTCCTGCGTCTTGCGCACGTGCTCCCCGAACTCCACCGGGTCGAGCTGTTCATCCAGGTCGGCACCCGCCACCAGGCCGCGCGGGTCAATGGTGTAGAGCGTGGCGTTGGCCCGGTTGGCGGTGCGCGTCACCTCGGCCAGTTCACGCGCCAGGTCGGCGTCGGCAAACTGCTGGCCGCTCATCGTGCCCTGCTGCTCGCGGCCCTCTTCGCGCGTCTGGCCGAAGCGGCCGCCAAACACCGGGTCTTCACCGAGCCGCGATTCCGCAAACGGGTTGAAGTCGTAGCCGTTGCTCACCCAGATCACCGCCTTGCGGCGGTTGTTGATCTTCTCCATCTGCGACAGCATGTCGTAGGCCGTCGAGAACGCGACGTGCGCGCGGTAGCGCACCTCGCTCGGACCTTCGGACCCTTCGGCGCCCTGGATGACGTCGGACGGCTTCAGGCCGTTGCCGGTGATCTTCTTGATCGCCTCGTCCAGGATCTTGCGGTCGTAGGTCGGGTCGATCGCCAAAGACGAGGGACCGGTCGAGACGATCGAGAACATGTCGCCTTCGTGGACCAGCGTGCGCGAGATGCGCTTGAACAAGTCGCGAATGCGCCCGGTGTTGCGGAAGTCGAGGTGCAGGTCGTCAACGATGATCAGGAAGATGCGACCGGCGGTGTCGTTCTTCGGTCGCGACGGCGGCAGGATGATGCCCTCCTGCACCGCGGGCGCGGCCGGCGCCGCCAGGTTGTGCACGCGTCCGCCGTGCACCAGGGTCAGGCCGGTAATCTCCTGCTTGACCCCGTCCTCGTAGATTTCGAAGTCGCCCTTCGTCAGGTCAGCCACGAACTGATCCTGCGAATTGCGCACGATCGCATCCGTCGTCACGTAATCGATCGCGACCCGGAACTGCGGTTGGCCGGCGGTGGCCGGCTGGGCCGGCGTGGGCGCCTGGGCGCCGAGGCCGCCGGACAGGGCCCCGGTCAGGACCACTGCGGCGAGTGCTGCAAGGCGAGAGCTTGCCGTCTTCATGCTGACAGTATAAGACGGGATTGGGGCTTCTGTGGCCGGGTGGGGCGGGTAGGGCAGGTAGGGCAGGTAGGGCGGGTAGGGCTGGTTGGGAGCAAAGGTAGTCGTCGCCCTACCCGCCCTACCCGCCCTACAATCCCCGCATGCGTATTGCCCTTGGCGCCGATCACGCCGGATTTGAGATGAAACGCGACCTGGCGGGCCACCTGGCCCAGGCCGGTCACGAGGTCACCGATCTGGGAACCCACTCGACGGCGCCCGTCGACTACCCCGATATCGCCGAGGCCGTCGCGCAGGCCGTCAGGAACGGCCAGGCCGACCGGGGCATCCTGGTCTGCGGCAGCGGCGCCGGCGCGGCCGTGGCCGCCTGCAAGTTCCCGGGCATCCGCGCGGCGGTCTGCCACGACGCCTACACCGCGCGCCAGGCCGTCGAGCACGACGACCTGAACATCCTGTGCCTGGGGTCGCGCGTCATTGGCCCCGCGCTGGCCCGGGTACTGGCCGAAACGTTCCTCGCAGCCGGTTTTTCGAGTGAGGACCGGCACATGGGCCGGTTGGCGAAGGTCGACGCGATTGAATCGCGCTACTCGCGAGACAAGTGAACGAGGAGAGCGTCTGATCCGACTCCCGACTCCCGACCCCCGACTCCCGACCCGTTACCCGAGCAGTTCCTGGCGCAACGCGTCGAACAGCCCATCCGCGCGACGCACGCCTTCGAGGATGGCTTCGGGAGTCAGCCACGAATCGGGGTCGAGCGGCTCGGCGCGCGTCATCCACCGATCGCGGTCAGCCGCATCGGCGTGCCGTTCGTGGATGCGGGCCGAGAGCTCGGAATAGCGCGCGCGCAGCCGCGTCGCGATCTCGCGTCCCACCAACTCCTCGAGCAGGCCATGCACATGCCGCGGCGCCGGGGCCTCGTCCTCGAACAGGTCGGCCACGGCCGCCACGCCTTCTTCGAGGGGCACCTCCGGCAGCTCGTCGGCCTCTGATATTTCGTCGACCGCCTCGGGCGGCGCCGGCGCCGGGTCCTGCCGGCGGCGTGGCTGCGCGTCGCGCTGCTGATCGCGCGGGCGCTGCCGGCGGCCCTCGGGTTGACGCGGGCGGGCCGGCGCTTCATCTTCCGGCGTCATCACCTCGCTCAGGGCAAGGATCGCGGGCCAGTCGAAGTCGATCTCGGGATGCTGGTCCTCGATGGTGCGGATGGCGTCTTCGTCGAGCGGCGCGCGGCCCAGGACAATGCCTGGCGCCGTGCGATACCAGTAAAGAAGGCGCGGCCGATCGCCGGGGCGATCGGCGTGAAGCAGGAAGGTGTTTTCGGTGCCGCGACGGTCGCGGGTCAGGCGCAGGAATGGCACGGGCCTGCCCTAGCGCCGCTTCTTCGCCGGTTTGGGTTTAGCTGCCTTGGCCGGCTTGGCGACGGGCTTCGAGGCCTTCGCGACGGGCTTACCCTTCGCCTTCTGGGCCTGCCCCCCGGAGCCTTGGCGAAGGGGGGCCTTGGCCTTCTGGGCCTGTCCCCCGTAGCCTTGGCGGAGGGGGGCCTTGACCGCCGCCTTTGGCGCCGGTTTCGGTTTCGCGGCGAGCTTGGCGGCGGCCTTGCCGGGCGCCTTGGCCTTGGCCTTGACCACCGGCTTGGCAGCGGGCTTCGGGACCGGCTTCGACGCAGGTTTCGGTTTGACCACCTCTGGCTTGATGAGTGCCGCTGGCGCCTTGACGACCGGTTTCGCCGCAGGCTTTTCGGTCGCGGGGCTCATTTTCACAACCGGCGCGTCGGGCGAGCGGTAGATCATCGTGAAGCGAATCTGGTCGTACGACACCGTGAACGACCACACCTCCGCAACCGGAATGGCGTATTCGGCAATCAGCCGCCGGGCGGTATCAACCGAGGCCGCCGGAACGTACAAGTACATTGGTACCTTCAACTTACAGAAGACACCCCATTCCGCCCTGGCTTCGAGCGCGTTCACCGATTCACCAGTTTCCACCTCGACCGTGCCGAGCAGTTTCTTGCCCCCTTCGGCGTAGATCAGGACATCGGGAAACACCACCAGGTTTTCGACCGTGACCGACTGGTTCTGCTCGCTGCCGGGATTGATGATGACGTCGGTTTTGCGCTTGTAACGGGCCTGCAGCAGGCGAATAACCCGGTCGTGCTCGAGCTGCTCGCGAACCGGGCGCGTGAGAATCGGGCTCACTAATGAACTCTCCGGGTTGGGTAGTATCGGTAAAAGTCACGGCACTATAACACGCGCCTTCGGGGGTCCCGGCTAGAATGGAGGGATGTTTTTTCGCGGAATTGCCATTCTCGTGACCCTTCTGACGGCCGTGAACGCCTCGGCCCAGGCTCCTGGCCCCCGGCCCGCCGCCTCAAGTCCCAAGCCCCAGGCCCCAAGCCCCTCTGGCGTCGACCCGGCCGTCGCCAAGCTCCTCGCCGGCATCAGGGCCGCCGACAAGGGCCAGTTGGCCGTCTCGGAGGAAGACGGCAAGTTCCTGCGCGTGCTGGTGGGCTCCATCGGCGCCAAGCAGGTCCTCGAGATCGGCGCGGCCAGCGGCTACAGCGCCATCTGGATCGGACTGGGCCTGCGCCAGACCGGCGGCAAGCTGGTGACGATCGAGTACGACCCGGTCCGCGCCAAGGAAGCGGCCGCCAACATCCAGCGCGCCGGCCTGTCCGACATCGTCCAGGTGGTGGCCGGCGACGCGTTCAAGGAAGTGCCAAAGGTGCAGGGGCAGTTCGACCTCGTGTTCCTCGACGCCTGGAAGCCGGACTACAAGAAGTTCTTCGACATGGTGTTCCCGCGCGTCACGCCCGGCGGCCTGTTCCTGGCGCACAACGTCATCAACAAGAAGAACGACATGCTCGACTTCCTGTCGATCATCGAAACCCATCCGCAGGCGGTGACGACCACGGTGTCGCCCGGCCACGAGGGCATTTCGATGACGTACAAGAAACGGAAATAACGAAGGACGAATAACGAATAACGAAGAACGAAAGACGAAGACACGAAAGACGAAGAGATGCGCGCAGTCCACATCATCGGCGTACCGCTCGACCTTGGTGGTGCCCGTCGCGGCACCGACATGGGGCCGTCGGCGTTTCGCATTGCCGGCATTCGCGAGCAGTTGACCGCACTTGGCCTGGCGGTGACCGACAAGGGCGATGTGCCCTCCCCCATTCCCGAAGCCAGGGGCGCCGGCGATCCGCGCAAGCGATACGTGAAAGAGATCGCCAGGGTGTGCCAGCGCCTGTTCCAGACGACGCTGGCCTCGCTGGAGGAAGGCGCGACGCCGATCGCGCTTGGTGGCGATCACAGCCTGGCGGCGGGCTCGGTCGCCGCCGCCGCCGCGCACCTGCGCCGGCAGGGCCGGCCGCTCGGCCTGATCTGGGTCGACGCCCATGGCGACATGAATAGCCCGGCATCCACCGGTTCGGGCAATGTGCACGGCATGCCGCTCGCCGCCCTGCTGGGCCCTGAGCCGGCGGAGCTCGCGCGCTTCGCGGGCGACGATGCGGCGGTGCAGGCGGCGCATACCGTGCTGGTCGGCATCCGCAACCTCGACGAGCGCGAGAAAGAGATCGTGCGCGCGTCGAAGGTGCACGTGTTCACGATGAAGGAGATCGATCGCCTCGGCATTGCCGCGGTGATGGACCGCGCGATCGCGATTGCCAGCCAGGGCACCGGCGGCTTTCACGTCTCGTACGATCTGGATGCCTGCGACCCCACCGTCGCACCTGGCGTCGGCACGCCGGTCAAGGGTGGCCTGAGCTACCGCGAAGCGCACGTCGTGATGGAGATGATTGCCGAGTCGGGGAAGATGACGTCGCTCGACCTGGTCGAGGTCAACCCGGCGCTCGACGTGCGGAACACCACGGCGGAGTTCGGTACAGAGCTCGCGCTCTCCGCCTTGGGCAAGAACATTCTCTGATTCGGACGGGAGGGCACTGCCTGTCGGGAGGGCACTTCTCGACGGATGGCCGTTTCTTGACGGGACCGTTTTGCGGGGCGAGCGGCAGATCTGACGTTCCCGACAAGCAGCGGCCTCCCGACAAGGAGTGCCTTCCCGTCAAGCGTCCAGTTCCCGACAGGTTTCTTTGTTAGGACGCGGCGATTCGGCCGAAGCCGCTCTGGTTGCCCTTCGATTCCTCGAGCATGTCCTCGAGGGTGTCCATCAGCATCACCAGCGAGTAGGGCTTCTCGACCAGGCGCGTGTTCGGGCGGAGCGTTTCGAGATCGGCCGATTCCGAGCGCAGCCCCGAGAAGATGATCACCGGCACGCCGGGCGGCGTCGAGACGACGACTTCCCTGCCGGAGCCACGGCGCAGCCGCAGGTCGATGATGGCGGCCGCCGGGCGGTGGGTCTTGATGGCGTCGAGTCCCTCGTCTGCCGTTTCGGCCGTGACCACGGTGTACTGCCGCATCTGCAGGAACTTGACGAGCGGTTGGCGCACGGCGCTATCGTCTTCGACCACCAGCACTACGGGGGACACTTCTCTGACCACGCCGAAATTATCGTCGTATAACAGGGCTAACGCTAGAGTTGAGTGGTAGGACAGCGCCAGCCGGAGTGTGCGTTTAACTGACTGAGTCGACAATTCCCAGCATTTCGCGTCGGGCCCGGATCTGCTTCTCGTGGTGCCGGGTGTGGACAAGGTGGAAGCGAAGCCAGTGATCGACGGTGAACGCGCCGAGGATCGGGTGGTCGAGTACCTTCACGTTTCCGAACCGCGCCTGCGCCTTCACCGCGGCCGCGTCGAGCCACGCGAGGTCTTTCTTCACGCCGTCGATGACATCGGGCAAGGCGAACGACCCGCTCGGCATGATGTGCTTCGGCGCCTGGCGTCCTTCCGGAAAGTAACCCAGGTTGATCAGCGCGAATGCCTGCAGCGATTGCTTGAGGGTGGCGGGCGTGGCCAGCGGCGTGCCCTTCTCGACGCTGCGCTCGAGGCCTTTCGCGGTGCCCGAGTACGCGCGCTGCAGATGCTCGACGATCTCGACCACCGACCAGCGATCGCCGCGCCGCTTTGCGGCCGCATCGGCGGCGACACCGGCAGTGGCGTCGAGGATCACGGCGAGGCAACCGTCCAAGTAGGGGCTGACCATTCCGTGCAGTGTACAATGGGAGATTCGGGCCGGTAGCTCAGTGGTAGAGCATCTGACTTTTAATCAGGTGGTCGTGGGTTCGATCCCCACCCGGCTCACCATTCGCCTCACCGTCGACTCCGCGGACGGAGCCGACGGTTCGCTCATGGCGAGCCTTATCAGGACTCCACGACCCTTCACGCAGGACGCTGCATCACGCCAAACGTTACGCCGGTGGGATCGCGCAACACCGCCATCGTGTCGCCGTCCGGCAGTGTTGTCGCGGGCACGACGACCTGGGCGCCGAGCGCTAGCGCCTGGTCCACTGACGCGGCCACGTCCGGCACGCCGACAAACAGTTGGACGAAACCCTGCGCCTCCGGCGGTGCGGGCCAGATGCCGCCACTGATCCCGCCGCCTCCGGTCTCGACCTGACGGTAGCCCATCGCATTGCGCGCGGTGACGGTCCAGCCCAGAAGCGCCGAGTAGAACTGCGCGACCTCGTCTGGCCTTCTCGAGACAAACTGCCATTACACTACGGGAGCGCCCACTTACGTCACCTCATGACTGCGTCACCAGCCATTGGCTGGCCGACGGCATGCGCAGTCGCCCTGTTCGCAACAGGAGCTCCAGCGCGATGTTGACTCGATCGACCGAAATGCCGGCGACCATTGCGAGCCATCGGCAGTCGGGCCGGAAGGCCGGCCGGGCAATTCCCAAGACCACCGCCGCAGCGTCCTCGCGGGAGATCAGGGCAGCAATCTCGCCGGGCGACAGCCCGAGCCGAGGCCCAAGAGTACGGATGGTTTGGTCTTGCACTGGCTGCGACCCGGCGAGCAGCCGCGACACGGTCGCATGATGCACGCCGAGGGCACGGGCGTATCCGCGCAAGGAATACCGGCAGTTCAGACGGCGACGCCGTTCGAACTCGCCGGCGACTAACTCTCGAAACCGCACACCAGGCATGCTAACGCAGCGGGCGTGAAATGCTTCCGCGGCGCTCGCGAAACTGGTGCGACCCCCGGTTGGCCGCGCTACTCAGCCGAGCATCCGCGCAGCGTCATGATGAGCAGCGCCGAGAGCAGGACTGAGAGGGCGATCGACCCGAGGCAGCCGATCCGGTTCGAGAAGAACAGGAACACCTGCTACCTCCTGGCCCGTTTGGCGCGCGAGATCTGCCACGCCGCCGCAGGCACTGTCAGGCTCGCGTGGCAATCGATGCACACGGTGACCTGCTGGTTGTTGCGTTGGTAGACGACTTCCATCTTGCCTTCGCACATCGGGCAACTGGCCAGAGCCGGCCGCCGCTTCGCGCCGCGCCGATCGCCGGGCGTCGGGGTCGCTGCTGCCGCGTCCATGGTCACCTCCCGTTTTCGGTTGGGCTGGGGCGGATCCTATCGGACAGGAAGTCGCGGCCCCGCGCGACCTCGGCCATGGTCTTGGCGCCACCGACGTAAGGAATTGCGTCCAGACCAGCATGCAGGGCGCCGCGGATCCAGCCCTTGCGGCGGATGGCGGATCCGATCGTCGCGACGGCGATGACAGTGCCGATGTACGGAATGGCACGGGTCAATCGGCGCGTCAGCTTCCCCTGAGTGTAGCGGGCGAGGTGAGAGGTCCTGGCCATGCCAGAGAACCTAGCAAACGCTGTTCCACTGGATCCCTCCCCCGGGGGCCCCGGGGATAGCCCAGCAGGGCGCGGTGTCAAGCGCGCGCGAGGCTTCGGTATGTCTCCTCGATATCGGCTTCGGAGTGCCGATCGGGATAGTGCAGCGATTCGCTCGCAAACAGGACGCGAACGCCCGAGGCCTTGGCGGTGCGCAGGATCTTTGTCCGGTCCTGCGCCTTCGGCGGCAGGCACAGGACGGAGAAGAGAATGACCGCGTTGATCTTCTTCAATCCCGCCCCGGTGGCCAGCTGCAAGAGCGCAGGATGATGCGGCATGGTGCGGATTTCGGTTTCCTCGTCCACGACTATCGCGGAGTTCTTCCTGGCAAAGGCGTCGATGATGAGTCGCTGATGAGGTTGACTGACAAAGCGCGTGAAGCCGTAGCGCGGATACACGTAGGCCGCCGCGTGCAGCGGCTTGGAGACCGTTACTGAAGAGGTCTTTCTAGTCACGGCATCGGCCAGCGTCCGGTAGTAAGCCCCCAGCGGCTTGTCGCCGGAAGAATCCCCCCTCTGCAGGATGCGAAAGTCCATGGACACGCGTGTCTGTGGGGTGCGGTTTTGTTCCGTGCCGTGAAGGCACCGCGCATTGAAGACGTAGATCTGACCGGGGCCGCACTCGACCGGTGTGACGCTCAAGGCCGAGCGCTTGTTGATCTCGTGCTGCGGCAGCTTGTCCCTCTCGAACTGCCGGCACAGGCGGATGGAATCGGCCAGCGAGGCGGCGCGCAGTGTGTTCGATCCGTAAGCGCGGGTCATGGGCAGCCAGAAGTTGAAGGCGTTCGGTCCGTGGCCGTACCACTCGTCCGTGTGGTACTGCACCGTTCTTCCTTTTGGCAGGTGGACGCGCGGATTGGGCACCCACTGGTAGCCAATGGGCTTCGGGAAGAGGGGGGCGATCACGTCTTCAATAAAGCGGCGATAGAGCGTTTGAAACTCGGAGCCATTCAGCATCGAGAAGAGGAATGGCGTCAGCTCGCTCAAGCGTTCAAAGTCCACCGCATGATGGAGCTCCCCAAGAGGCCTGCTCGGACGGAGTCCGTTCTTTTTCAGAAAGTCTGAGACGCAGTCCTGGAATAGATCGGGGATCGGATAGGCCTCGACATCATAGGAAAGCAGCGTTCCGACCAGGGCGGTCGGATCAGGAGGTTGGCGACGACCAGCAAGCGTAGACATCAGGGATCCGCCTTCCTATCCTCTATATCCCAAATCGTGTGCTCGTCACCGGGCTGAGATGCTGACGATGGACAGTGACGACCATGGCGGCGTTTCCCGGCGGACAGCATCAGAATCGAAACGAGACTTTCAGCGTTGGTGCCGCCACAGGTGCCCGATACAGCGGGCGGCGATTGGACTGTGCGGCGTCCAACGCATAGCCGGCCGCCGCGAACACTCCGATCACGCGCCAGGACGCGCATTGATCGTGGCTCACGCAGCCTTGGCTCGCCACCCCCGCCAGCAGGGTACCGATCAGGGCTCCCTTGATGACGCCGTCGATGCGGCCATCGTGCAGGCGGTGCGCGCTGACCACTTCCGCCCGAGGGAACCACCGACGGGCTGAACCGATGCGAAGGGCCACGCCGTCCCCCGTCGCCGATTCGACAGTCCCCTCTTGAACCAGCCCGCTCTGATCGACGACTGATACCTCCTTGCCGATTGCCTGTGAAAAGCGCGAGAAGTCCTCGAGCCGGTGTCCACGTGCCGATGGCTCAGGCACGAGTGCGATGAGTAGCATCGGCAGCATCAGGTAGCCCATTTGTTTTCTCCTGCCTCAAGGTCCTGCGAAAGGGCGTCCGGAGTCCTGAGAAAGCGGTGAGTCAGGGATGAGAATCGATGAGTTATGAGGCGGCTGACGGGATTCGGTGCTACTAGCGACGTCCGACAGACGTGCGGGCGCGTTTGCCATGAGAGACGGAAGGTCAACCTAAGTACGGTGTTTGCCGGTCAGAAGGTCTGTCACCTATGTCCCCGGAATGGAGCGCCGTCCTCGTCAGACGAAGTGCCGCTTCGCAAATGCGCGCCCGGAGCCGGACTTCAGGTATTTCTCGAAGACCGCTGCACTCGATTCGGACGCAAACTCGATCGAAGAGACCAGCTCCCAGGGCCTCAGCGCGGCAGTGTGTTGGGAGCCGCCGCTGTTGTGGGTCTCGAGTCTGGTCCTGACGTCGGAGGTCAGGCCCACGTAGTAGCGCGTGGGAAACGGCACGCTTCGGAGGACATACACGAACGTCAGTGGTGGTCGCATGGGCAAGGCCTGATGCAAGGCGTTTACCCGCGGCTCTTGCGCCAGATCGGCCGATCACGACCATGAACCGTCGCATTCTCTGCGCTGTCGACGGCGAAATGATGTGGAAGAAACTGTAACTTGGCTCGCCCAGACGAAGCTCACGGCTATCCGGGACGGTCCGCCTTCGCGAAGTGCACTTCTCGATCAGGCTAGAACGAAACCGCTTTGCTGGTTCAACCGAACTCACAATGGTCGGGGAGGTCCGCCTTCGCCGATGCGCGGCTTCGGCGGGATCAGACTTCGCCTTCAGCTGGCTTGCCCAGACGAAGCTCAGGCAAGCATTGCCCTGAGCGAAGTCTGGCGTCCCCGACGGGATTCGAACCCGTGTTTTAGCCTTGAAAGGGCCACGTCCTAGGCCTCTGGACGACGGGGACGCGCGGTGAGAAACAACGAATTATAGCACACCGTTCTAAGGTCCTGCTTCGTTCCGGAGTACCATCGACTCCCCAGGAGCCTCGCTATGCTGAAACGCCTCGCCCCCGTCGCCATCGCGCTCTGTTTGCTCGCCAGTCCCAACGCAACGGCCTCGCAGGCCCCCACCGCATCCTCGACGCAGGAACTGGACCGTGAGATCTGGTCGGTCCTTGTTGCCACGGTCGCCAACGACGACATCGCCGGCATGGGTGCCGTCTACTTCCCGAACGCGGTGCTGGTGTCGCCGACCGGCACCACCGCGATTAAGGACACCCTCGAGCGCTGGGGACGCGACATGGCCGCGGCCAAGGCCAAGGGCAACCGCGCCGCCGTCGAGTTTCGCTTCACGCAGCGGCTCGACAACGCGAGCACGGCGTTCGACGCGGGGCTGTTCAAGTACACGGTGTTCGAGAAGTCGGGCGCCAGCAGCTCGAAGTACTACCCCTTCGAGATCCTGCTGGCGAAGACCAACGGCAAGTGGCTGATCCTGATGGAACGCCAGTTCGCCGAGGTGTCGCAGGCGGCGTGGGACAAGCTGGCGAAGTGAAACGGCCGCTCAGACGACCCGCCGACGAGAGCGTCCCCGCCGTCCGCGTCAAGAACTACATCACGCCGGCCGGCCTGCAACGGCTCAAGGACGAACATAAGTTCCTCCTGACGCAGGAGCGACCCGCCGTGACGAAGGTGGTCGCCTGGGCCGCCAGCAACGGCGACCGCAGCGAAAACGCCGACTACCAGTACGGCAAGCGGCGCCTGCGGCAGATCGACAGCCGCATCCGCTTTCTCTCCAAGCGCATCGATGCCGCTGAAGTGGTTGACCCGGAAACACCGCGGCCGGCCAAGGCCGCGGCGCGGGTCTTTTTCGGTGCGACGGTGCGTTACGCCAACGCCGACGGCGTCGAACGCGAAGTCAGCATCGTCGGCGCCGACGAAGTGGACCTTCACCGCAATCACATTAGCTGGGTGTCGCCGCTGGCTCGCGCGCTGATGAAGGCGGCGGCCGGCGACCGCGTGGTGCTGCAGGCGCCCGGCTCGCGGGAACACCTGCAGATTCTCGACGTGCGCTACGAGCGCATCCCGGTCACGCCGTTCACGATCCCACCCGGGGCGGAAGCGGCGCCCAAAGGCGCGCCCGACGGCGGCTAGGTCGCCGTCCCCTGCACGAACTTCGTGTCGATGCCGGCCCGCTTCAGCAAGCCCTCGAAGCCGGCCTTGTCGACGGCCTTCAAATAGGCCTCCTGCGGCTCGACCTGCTTCTTCGTCACCATCTCCATCAGCGCGTCGTTCAGCGCCACCATGCCCTGGGCGCGGCCGACCTGCATCATCGACGGAATCTGGAAGGTCTTGCCCTCGCGAATCAGGTTGCTGATGGCGCCGTTGACCAGCAGCACCTCGAGCGCGGCGACGCGGCCGCCGCCGATCTTGCGGCACAGGTTCTGCGCGATCACGCCCTTCAGCGACTCCGACAGCATGATGCGAATCTGCGACTGCTGATCGGTCGGGAACTGGTCGATGATGCGATCGACCGTCGAGGCAGCGGTGGTCGTGTGCAGCGTGCCGAACACCAGGTGGCCGGTCTCGGCGGTCTCGATGGCGATCGCGACGGTTTCGAGGTCCCGTAGCTCCCCCACCAGGATGATGTCGGGGTCTTCGCGCATGGCCGCGCGCAGCGCGTCCTTGAAGCCCGCGGTGTGCGTGCCGACCTCGCGCTGGTTGATCAGGCAGTTCTGGTTCTCGTGCACGAACTCGATCGGGTCTTCGATGGTGATGATGTGATCCGTGCGGTGGCGGTTGATGTAGTCGATCATCGCGCACAGCGTCGTCGACTTGCCGGACCCGGTCGGCCCGGTCACCAGCACCAGGCCCTTGGTCAGCCGGCACAACTGCAGGATGTGCGGCGACAGGCCCAGTTGCTCGGCAGTGAGGATCTTGGCCGGGATGACGCGGAACACGGCGCCGGGGCCCTTGCGGTCGAGGAACATGTTGGCGCGAAACCGCGCCAGGCCCTTCAGCTCGTAGGCAAAGTCAGTGTCGTGCCGCCGCTCGTACTCTTCGCGGTTGGTGGCCGGCATGATCGGCATCAGCAACGCCGAGACATCGGCCGGCGACAGCGGGCCCATGGCCGGATCGAGCGGCTGCATGTGCCCGTCCTTGCGGATCAGCGGCGGCATGGTCGACGACAAATGCAGGTCCGAGGCCTTGCTCTCGACCATGCGCCGGAACAGCGCGTCGATGGCGTGGCCGCCGCCAGCGGGCGCGGCCGTGGCGACCGGCTCACGAGTAACCGGCGCGGCATCCGCACTCGCGGCGCCGTTCCCGGCCGGGCGGTCCCCTGCCGTGACGACCGCGCCAGATCGATCCGGCACAAAGCTCACGGCTAACTCGGCGCCACTACGGAGCACGGTCACCTTGAACGCGCCGGCCTCGGACGACATGTAATCGAACTCCACGGTCTGCTCCTGCGGCAGCCGCCGGCGGGCGTCCTCCGGAATAATCGGGCTGAGCAGCGCCAGGATCTCCTGCCGGGTCAACGCGGTGCTGGTGGCATCCTGCGCCACACCCGAGGCATCGAGCATGCGCGCCGGGCTGCCCATGGCCAGGCGCAATCCGCGGGCGCCACTCTCGAACAGGCCCTTCAACAATCCATCGATGGCAGCGGCCATTACGCGGTCACCTCTTGGGCTCGGCTACGACCAGGGCGACGGCATCGCCCGCGGGCGACACGGCCAGGCGGCTGAGCATGCCCAGCTGGTGGGCCGTGCCATCGAACACTTCGCTCCACGCGGCGGCGCCGCGCGTCCACGAGAACACCTTCGTGCCGGCGGTCATCAGCATGGTCTTGCCGTCGGGCATCCACGCGTAGTCGCGGTCGCTGCTGCCCTCGACGGTCTGCACCAGCGGCACGATCTGCCGCGAGTCGATGTCGATCTGCTTGATCCAGAACACCGACGCCGATTCGCGCTGCACGAGGCCAACTGCCTCGCGCTGCACGAAGCTCACCTGACGCGTGCCGGGAATGCGGTGGATGGAACGGCCAATGTCCTTGGCCACGATCTCTGCCTTGCCTGTCGCGACGCGGCCCACCTGGAGGGTGGCCGGCTGGCCCAGGATGAACATGACGAGATGATCGGGCTCCACCCACGCGTGATAGCCGACCGGCTTGACGCCGGCCAGCACCAACTGCGGGTTCTTCCCCGCCGCGTCGAACCGCCACAGGCGCTGGCTGCGGTCCGGCTCGGTCTGCACGACGCTGAAGCTGCCGGCCGGCCCGAGGCCCGCCGGCACGAACGTCGGCGAGTTCTCGTTCTCCGCGGTCTGCGTCAGTTGCGAGATGCGACCGCCGGCCCGCTCGAACTGGTAGATGTCACTCTGTTTGCCGTCACGATTGGCCGCGAACAGCACGCGCGCCCCATCGGCGCTGAACATCGGCTGGTTGTCGTACCCAGGCGCCACCGACAGCGGCACCGGCCTGGCCGCTTTCATGCTCGCGAGACCGCCGGTGAGCGGCACCAGATAGATGTCGGTGCCGGACGGCGGCGCGGGCGCCGGAACAGGGGCCGGCTGCGCCTGCAGCCAGCCGAATCCCGCAACGAGGAGTAGCGCAAGGGTCCGCATGGCTACATCTTCGGCTTGTCGTTCTTCAGTTCGACAATGACCACTTCAATCGGTTCCGTGCCGCGGTTCATGTCGCCGTGCTGCGTGCCGGCCGGATCAGCATCGAGCCAATACGCCTTGCCGGTCTCCCACTTGTAGGTCTGCAACGTCGCGCCCTTGCCATCGACGACGTCGAGGTTGCCGCCCTTCAGGACCACGGCCGCGCGCCCGTGATCGTGACGATGGAGTGCCAGCGGCTGGTTCGGCAGGATGATCGACTTCCACACCTTCAACTCGCTGTTCTCGAACTGCGGCTCGCGGCGGCTGGTATTCGCCTGCTGCCCCACGACCACGCCGGCGGCAAACACCGCGCCGATCACCGTCACGCCTGCCATCACCTTGAACGTCATGCTGTCCTCCTGCGAGGCTGGATTCTACACTGTCGGCGCCGCGCGGCAGTGCTACGATCGGCGGCACGTGCCCTACCCGCTGGAACTCCTCGTCCTGGCCATCGCTGGTGTGGTGGCCGGCGCCATCAATGTCATCGCCGGGGGCGGCTCGTTTCTCATCCTGCCGCTGCTGATCTTCTTCGGCCTGCCGGCTTCGCTCGCCAATGGGACCAATCGCGTCGGCGTCATGTCGCAGAACATCGCCGGCGTCATCGGCTTCCATCGCCACGGCGCGTTTGACTGGTCGTGGGCGCTCAAGGTGAGCGTGCCGGCCATGGCCGGTTCGGCAATCGGCGTCTGGGCGGCGCTGACCGTGCCCGACTTTGCGTTTCGCCGGATCCTGTCGGTGGCCATGGTGGTGGTCACGATCTGGTCGTTGATGAACCAGGGCCGGAAGCCGCCCGCCACCCAGCAACTGAAGCCGCCCACCCACTGGTTCGTCGTGCTCGGCTTCTTCGTCGTCGGGCTCTACGGCGGGTTCATCCAGGCCGGCGTCGGCTTCCTGGTGCTCGCCATCACGACTGCGGCCGGCATGGACCTGGTGCGCGGCAACGCCGTCAAGCTGCTGAGCGTCATGCTGCTCACGCTGCTGTCGCTCGTCGTGTTCGCCGGTGCCGGGCAGGTGGACTGGCCGCGCGGCCTGGCCCTGGCCATCGGGAACTGGGCCGGCGCCGTCATCGGCGTGCGCATGGCCGTGCTCAAGGGGCATGCCTGGCTCCAACAGGTCGTGACGGGCACGGTCATGCTGTTCGCGATCCTGCTCTGGTTCAATTAGCCGGGCTTTCTCATTTCGGCACGCCTGCTAGACTTCCGGGATGCGTTATGCGGTCACGGTCGTGCTGGCCTGTCTGTGTCTCGGGGCTTCCTCGAACGTCGCGAATGCCCAGCTCCGCTCGGCGGTGGTCGCGACCGGGCTGACCAACCCCGTCTCATTGCTGGTCGATCCGATGGATCCGGCGGCCTTCGTGGTGGTGGAGCAACGCGGCACCATTCGGACCCTTCGCAACGGTGTCGTGTCGTCGGCCATGTTCCTCGACCTGCGCGGCCAGTTGTCGACCGGCGGGGAACGCGGCCTTCTCGGCATGGCGTTCCCACCCGATGCCGCCGAGTCGCGGCGCTTCTACATCAACTTCACCAACCCCGACGGGCACACCGTCGTGGCCCGCTACACCCGCGATGCGCAGGGCCGTGTCGACCCCGCCTCGCGCTTCGACCTGGTGTGGCCCGATGGCCGGGCGTTCATCGAGCAACCGTTCTCGAACCACAACGGCGGGCACCTGGCCTTTGGTCCCGACGGCTACCTTTACATCGGGCTGGGCGACGGTGGCAGCGGCGGCGATCCCCAGAATCGCGCCCAGAACCCGAATTCGTTGCTGGGCAAGATGCTGCGCATCGATGTCGGCGTCGACGACACCGACCGCCGAGGCTACCGGGTCCCCGACGACAACCCGTTTGTTGACGGCGAGCCGATCGCGGCGCTGACGGAAATCTGGGCCTTCGGCCTGCGCAATCCGTGGCGGTACAGCTTCGACGACTGGACCCGCGGCGGCACCGGCGCCCTGGTGATCGCCGACGTCGGGCAGAGCGCTCGCGAGGAAGTGAACTGGGAGCCGCGGGGCGCCGGCGGCCGCAACTACGGCTGGCGCGTGCGCGAAGGCCGCAGTGCCTTCGACGGCCGGCTGCCGGCCGCGTACCAGCCGCTCGTCGACCCGACCCACGAATACCCGCGCGGCGATGGCCAGTCGATCACCGGCGGCGTCGTCTACCGCGGCGCCGCGCTCGACCCCATGTTCAACGGCCGCTACTTCTTTGCCGACTACGTGGCGGGCCGGGTCTACTCGATCGGCGTGGCGCTTGACGCGCAGCAGGAAGCCACGGCCGTTGACCTGCTGGTGCTGACCGACATGCTGGGGGGCACCGCCGAGCTCGGCCTGATCAGCTCCTTCGGCGTCGACGCGGCCGGCGAGATGTACATCGTCAGCTACTCGCGCGGGCGCATTCTCAAGATCGTCCCCTGACACACCGTTGTCACACGGTTGTGACACGGTGAGACCCGGTAGAATCAGTCATGGTTACTTCGCCCGCTGCCCCGCGACGATCACGCAAGCGCCGCGCTACGGAAAGCGCGCCTGCGATCGTGCCGCCGCAGCGCGACTGGTCGAATCTCGACCCCAACGACCTCAGCTCACCCTCGTTGTACATCAATCGAGAGCTGAGCTGGCTGGCCTTCAACGAGCGCGTGCTCGCGCAGGCCCAGGACACCTCGCATCCGCTGCTCGACCGGGTCAAGTTCCTCGCCATCTCGGGCACCAACCTCGACGAGTTCTTCATGGTGCGCGTGGCCACCATCCTGAAGAAGTTTCGTGCCGGCATTGAAGAGGTGTCGATCGACGGCATGACGACCGACGTCGAGTTGGCGACGATTCGCAGCCGCGCCCTCGCGCAGATCGATGCGCAGATCGCCTGCTGGTCGCAGTCGATCCGCCCCCTGCTGGCCGCCGAAGGCATCCACTTCCTCGACCCGCAGGATTACACCCCGGCGATCGATGCGTGGCTGGCCCAGTACTTCAGGGATCACATCTTCCCGGTGCTGACCCCGCTGGCGTTCGACCCGGGACATCCGTTCCCCTACATCTCGAATCTCAGCATGAACCTGGCGGTGCGCGTCCGGCATGCCGGCCGCACCAAGTTCGCGCGCGTCAAGGTGCCGGGCATGCTGCCGCGCTTCATCGCGCTGCCCGAAGCGCTGTCGCCGCTGCCGGGCATGGCGCACGTGTTCCTGGAAGACGTCATTCGCCGCAACATCCAGACGCTGTTCCCCGGCACGCAGGTCGAGGGTACGCACCTGTTCCGGATCATCCGCGACACCGACATGGTGATCCAGGAAGACGAGGCCGACGACCTGCTCGAGACCGTCGATCGCGGCCTGAAGCAACTGCGTCACGGCGCGCTGTCGCTGCTGCACGTCGAGGCCGACATGCCGAAGCGCGTGTTGAGCATCCTGATCGAGAACTTCGAGATCGAGGAGGATGTCGTCGCGCGCGCCACCGACCGGCTCGGCTTCGGCGACTGGCATGCGCTGTTCAAGCTGCACCGGCCGGCGCTCAAGTATCCGGCGCTGGTGCCGCGCACCCTGTGGGCGCCCGACGAAACCGAGAAGGTCTTCGAGCAGATCGCCGACCAGGACTTCCTGCTCCATCACCCCTTCGACTCGTTCACGTCGGTCGAGACCTTCCTGCGCGCGGCAGTGCAGGACACCAACGTCATCGCCATCAAGATCACCCTGTATCGCATTGGCGCCAACTCGCCGCTGGTCGACCTGCTGATCGAAGCCGCCGAACAGGGCAAGCAGGTCGCCGTGCTCGTGGAACTGAAGGCGCGATTCGACGAGCGCAACAACATTGCCTGGGCGACCCGGCTCGAATCGGCCGGCATCCACGTCGTCTACGGCCTGATGAACCTGAAGGTGCACTGCAAGCTGTGCCTGGTGGTGCGCCAGGAGGCCGATGTCATTCGCCGCTACGCCCACGTCGCCACCGGCAACTACAACCGCGTGACCTCGCAGGTCTACACCGACCTCGGGCTGTTCACTGCCGACGAAAGCATCCTGGACGATGTGACCGAGGTGTTCAACTCGCTGACCGGCTACTCCAACAAGCGGTCGTACAACGCGCTGCTGGTCGCGCCGGTCGGGCTGCGGCAGGGCTTCCGCGCGCTGGTGGAACGCGAGGTCGAACACGCCAAGGCCGGCCGCCCCGCGCGCATGATCATCAAGAACAACGCGGTTGCCGACCAGGGGATGATCAAGACCCTGTACCGGGCCTCGCAGGCCGGCGTCGTCATCGACATGATCGTGCGCGGCGTGTGCTGCCTGCGGCCGGGCATTCCCGGCATCAGCGATCACATTCGCGTCCGCTCGATCGTCGGCCAGTTTCTCGAGCACTCGCGGGTCTACTACTTCGAGAACGGCGGCGCCCCCGAGGTCTACATCGGCAGCGCCGACCTCATGGAGCGCAACCTCGATCGGCGCGTGGAAGTGTTGTGCCCGGTGACCGACCCGGCCCTCAAGCAGGTCGTGCGCGACGCGGTGCTCGAAGTGCTGTTGAGTGACACCGATCGCGCCTGGACGCTGCAAACCGACGGCGTCTATGCCAAGGCGGCCCCGCCCGAGGGCGTCACGCCGCTCAACTCGCAGCGGTTCCTGCTCGACTGGTATGCCGCGCAACACGAGTCCTAGCCCCACCACCAAATAGGTCGTGCGCGGCCAGGCAGTTGAGCTAGGGTATCTACCGTGAAGGTTCAGCAATCGCGCTGGTCCGAGAACGATGGATGGACCGGTGCCGACGCCGTCATCGCCGCGCAGCTGGTCCCGGTCTTCGGCGATCGCGCCAGCCTCATCCGGCCGCGGCTCGGGCCGGATCTGCAGACGCGGTGGCCGGGCGCGACCATCCTCGGCTGCTCCACGGCTGGGCAGATCAGCGACACCGAGGTCTTCGATGCCGGCGTGGTGGCCACGGCGGTGCACTTCGAACACACAACGGTCCGGGCGGCCTCGGCGCCAGTCACCGCTGCGGGCAGCGCGGCGGCGGGCGCCGCGCTGGCCCAGGCCCTGGCCGCGCCTGATCTCGTGCACGTCATCGTCATTTCCGAAGGGCTCGACATCAACGGCGAGGCGCTCGTGCGCGGCCTCGGCGAACACCTGCCCGCTCGCGTCTCGGTGACCGGCGGCCTGTCGGCCGACGGCGAGCTGTTCCAGGAGACGGCCATCCTGTTTGGCGGCGCGCCGCACCGGAACACGGTGGCCGCGGTTGGACTCTATGGCGCGCGGCTCGCGGTTGGCTGCGGCTCGCTCGGCGGGTGGGACTCGTTCGGTCCCGAGCGGCAGATCACCAAGGCGACCGGCAATGTCCTGCACGAACTCGATGGCCAGTCGGCGCTGGCGCTGTACAAGCGCTATCTCGGCGACCATGCCGCCGACCTGCCGGCGTCGGGCCTGCTGTTTCCGCTGTCGCTGCGCACGCGCGAGGCCAGCGCGCCGGTGGTGCGGACCATCCTGTCGGTCAACGAGTCGGAGCAGAGTCTCACCTTCGCCGGCAACATCCCGGTCGGCGGCTACGTGCGGCTGATGAAGGCGAACGTCGACCGCCTGATCGATGGCGCGGTGGGCGCCGGCTGCATCAGCGCCGAAGCGCTCGGCGGGCCGGTCGACCTGGCCCTGTTGATCAGTTGCGTCGGCCGCCGCATGGTGCTGCGCCAGCGCGTCGAAGAAGAGGTCGAGGGCGTGCGCGAAATCGTCGGTCCGGACGCGGCCATCACCGGCTTCTACTCGTACGGGGAAATCTCGCCGTTCACCCCGAAGGCCCGTTGTGAGCTGCACAACCAGACCATGACCGTCACCACCTTCTCCGAACGGTGACGATGGCCGACCTGCACAGCCTGCTGCGCCGGCAGCTCAAGCGCCACTTCGCCGGCGGCATGGCCCCGGACGAACTGCGGCCCATCCTCGACAGCATCGACCAGGCCTACCGGCAGTTCGACAACGACCGGGCCATGCTCGAGCGGTCGCTGGATCTCAGCTCGCAGGAGCTGTTGCACGCCAACGCCGAGCTGCGCGCGCTGGTCCGCGCGTTTCCCGATCAGATTCTGCGGCTCGACGCCCACGGCGTCATCCTCGACGCCAAGGGCGCCGCTCACACCGAGCCGGCCCGCGGCTGGACGGTGGGCCGACCGATCGCCGAGGTCATCGACTCCGCCGCGCGCCAGCCGATCGCCGAGGCGCTGGCGCAGCTCGCGCGCGAGCTCGCCCCGGTCAGCCTCGAGGTGGAGATCGGCGCCGATACGGCATCGCCGCGGCTCTACGAAGCCCGCCTGCTGCCCATGGCGAGCGCACAGGTGATGCTGATCCTGCGCGACGTCACCGAGCGGCACGACGCCGAGCAGCAGTTGCGCGCAAGCCAGCTGGCGCTGCACGAAGCGCATCGCGATCTCGAACGCCGCGTCGACGAGCGCACCGCGGCGCTGGCGCGGGTCAACGACGAGCTGCGGCGCGAGATGGCCGAACGCCAGGCTGCGGAGTCGGCGCGCAGCGCGCTCGAGGAGCAACTGCGCCACGCCCAGAAGATGGAGGCCATCGGCCGGCTGTCGGGCGGCATCGCGCACGACTTCAACAACCTGCTGACCGCGATCCGCGGCTACTCGGAACTGCTGCTGAACTCGCTGGCCGGGTCGCCGCTGCGCGCCGATGTCGAAGAGATCTACAACGCCGCGGAGCGGGCCGCGACGCTGACCGGCCAGCTGCTCGCCTTCAGCCGCCGACAGATCCTTTCACCAGAGATCGTCGTCCTCAACCAGCGCGTAATGGACATGAGCCGCATGCTCAACCGGCTGATCGGTGAGCACATCGCGATCGACCTGCGCCTGGCGACCGACCTGTGGTCAGTGCGCGCCGACGTGGCACAGCTGGAGCAGGTGCTGGTCAACCTGGCGCTCAACGCGCGCGACGCCATGCCCGACGGCGGGCGGCTCGCGATTGAAACGGCCAACCGCGACGTCACGGCGGCGCAGGCACGCGTGCTCGAGATCTCTCCGGGCAGCTTCGTGGAGCTGGTGGTGCGCGACACCGGCGTCGGCATTCCCCCCGAGGTCCAGGGCCGCATCTTCGAGCCGTTCTTTACGACCAAGCCGAAGGGCGCCGGCACCGGCCTGGGGCTGTCGATGGTCTACGGCTTCGTGCGGCAGAGCGGCGGCGCCATCTCGGTGCAGAGCGAGGCTGGCCGCGGCAGTGCGTTCTCGCTGCTGCTGCCCCGGACCGACGACACCACCACCGGCCCGCCGACCCCGCGAACGCTGTCGGTGGCCAGGCAGGGCACCGGCACGATCCTGATCGCCGAGGACGAGCGCGCGTTGCGCCGGCTGACCGCCACGGTCCTTCGGCAGGCGGGCTACCACGCGATCGAGGCCGCGGATGGCCAGCAGGCCCTCGACCTGTATAACGTGCACGGCCCCAGCATCGTGATGGTCGTCACCGACGTGGTGATGCCGCGCATGGGCGGAATTGAACTGGCCAAGCGGCTGCGCCAGGCGCGCCCCAGTGTGCCGTTGCTGTTCGTAACCGGATACGTCGATCAGAGCGAGGCGTTACACGAGCAAGGCACACCGGTGCTGCTCAAGCCGTTCTCGCCCGATGCCCTGCTCCAGGCCATCTCGACGGCGCTGGCCGGCACCGCGACCTGAACCTCAGCCGCGGCCGGGGGCCCGCGGCGGCCGCGCACACAGCCGTGGTACACTCGGCGTTCTGTGTCGTCGCGCATTGTGTTGATCGGACCCGCCGACGCGTTGCCCGCACTGCAGGGGCGCTTCGAGCCGGGCGCCGAGATCCAGACGTTCACCGACAGCGAAGCCCTCGAAGCGCTCGACCACATCATGCGGACCCGGCCGGCGATGGTGGCCGTGCAGGACGAGTTCTCGCGCAGCTCGCGCGGCACCGCGCTGATCAATCGCATCAAGGACGACCCGGCGCTCGCCGCGTGCGAAGTGCGCGTGTTGACGCGCGACACCGAGAGCAGCCGCGTCGCGATCAAGCGCAGCCCGGCCGGCGGCGGCACCGCCGTGGCGGTTGACGAACCCGCGCCGGCGCTCGATCAGCGCGGCACCCGGCGCGCCCCGCGCGTGCGGATCAAGGACGGGGTCGAAGTCGCCGTCGACGGTAACCCGGCAGCGCTGGTGGACTTGTCGATGGTCGGCGCGCAGGTGGTCTCGGCCACGGTGCTCAGGCCCAATCAGCGGGTGCGGGTGAGCATGGGCGACGCCAGGGGCACCATTCGCTGCAGCGGCGCCATTGCCTGGGCAGCGTTCGAGATGCCGAAGGGCATGCCGACGCGCTACCGCGCCGGCATTGACTGGGGCCTGACACAGGACGGGTCGGCGATCGAAGGCTTCGCTGACAGGAATAAGAAATAACGAAGAACAAAGAACGAATTCGTTTTCGTTATTCGCTATTCGTTATTCGTTATTCGTTTCGGAAGCCAGTCGGCCACCGCGCTGCCATCGCGGATGATGGTTTCCAGTCGATCCGATCCGGTCGAAATCAAGCCCACCGGCACACCACTGACCTCTTCGAGGCGCTTGATGTAGCGCTGGGCCTCGGCCGGCAGCTGGTCGTAGTGGCGCGCGCCCTTGGTCGGCGCGGTCCAGCCGGGCCACGACTCGTAAATCGGCGTCAGCTCACCAGCGGTGTTGAGGTCGGACGGGAACTCCGTCACGGTGCGGTCGCCAATCTTGTAGCCGGTGCAGATCTCGATCGTCTCGAGCCCGTCCAGCACGTCGAGCTTGGTCAGGGCAATGCTGTCGATGCCGTTCACGCGCACGGCGTAACGCACCGCCACCGCGTCGTACCAGCCGCAGCGGCGCGGGCGACCGGTCGAGGCGCCGTATTCCTGCCCGGTCTCGCGCAGCCGGTTACCGATCTCACCTTCGAGCTCGGTCGGGAATGGCCCCTCGCCGACGCGGGTGAGGTAGGCCTTGGCCACGCCCAGCACGCCGTGGATGGCCTTGGGCGGAATGCCGAGGCCGGTGCAGGCGCCGCCGATGGTGGCGTTCGACGAGGTGACGTAGGGATAGGTGCCGTGATCGATATCGAGCATGGCGCCCTGCGCACCCTCGATCAGAATGCGCTGCCCGGCGCGCCGCGCCTCGTCCAGGGCCAGCGACACGTCGCCGGTCCAGCGCCGCATGCGGTCGCCGTACGCCAGCAGCTGGTCGTAGACCGGCTGCCAGTCGAGGGTCGAGTCCTTGATCATGCGATTGCGGGCGCTGACGTTCTCGCGCACTTCGTCGGCCAGGGCCTTGGTGTCGACCAGGTCGCAGACGCGGATGCCGCGGCGGCCAATCTTGTCTTCGTAGGCCGGCCCGATGCCGCGCGAGGTCGTGCCAATCTTGCGTTCGCCGCGCCGCGCTTCGCTCAACACGTCAAGTTCGCGGTGATACGGCAGGATCAGGTGCGCCTTGTCGCTGATCAGCAGCCGGTCGCCGACGTCGATGCCGAGCTGCGCCAGTTCCTCGATTTCCTTGAACAGCGCCTGCGGATCGACCACCACGCCGTTGCCGATCACACACTTCACGCCGTCATGCAGGATGCCCGACGGAATCAGGTGCAGGACGAACTTCTTGCCACTCACGTACACGGTGTGGCCGGCGTTGTGCCCGCCCTGATACCGCGCCACCAGCGAAAAGTTCGGCGTCATCAGGTCGACGATCTTTCCCTTGCCTTCGTCGCCGAACTGCGCGCCCAGGACCACGATGTTCATACATCCCTACTGTATCCTAGACAGCCCAATGATCCTCCTGGACGGCACCACCCTCTCGCTCGACAGCCTGCTCGCTATTGCCGACGACTTCGCACCGGTCGGCCTGGACCCGGCGGCCCGGGCGCGGGTCGCCGCCGCGCGCGCCGTGGTCGACACCAAGGCCGCCGGCGCCGAGGCCGTCTACGGTGTAAACACCGGGTTCGGCAACTTCGCGGAAACCCGCATCGACAAGGCCGATTTGGCGGCGCTCCAGTTGAACTTGCTGCGCAGTCACGCGGCCGGCGTGGACGAACCGCTGCCGGTCCGAGCCGTGCGCGCGGCGATGGCCCTGCGCGCCAACGTCCTGGCCAAGGGCTACTCCGGCATTCGCGTCGAAACGCTCGAGGCGTTACTGGCGCTGCTCAATCATCGCGTGCATCCGCATGTGCCGTCGCGTGGTTCGGTTGGCGCCAGCGGCGACCTGGCGCCGCTAGCGCACCTCGCTCTCGTACTGGTAGGCGAAGGCGAAACCTGGGATCACCGCGCGCGACAGCCTGGCGCCGCGGCGCTGGCGGCGGCCGGACTCGTGCCGCTGACGCTTGGCCCGAAGGAAGGACTGGCGCTCATCAACGGCACCCAGGTGTCGACGGCGGTGCTCGCGCTGGCCCTGGCCGGTGCCGAACGCCTGGCCCGCGCGGCCGATATTGCCGCGGCCCTGTCGATCGACGGCCTCAAAGGCTCGGTGCACCCCTTCGATGCTCGCATCCACGAAGCGCGGCCGTTCGCAGGCCAAGGCACGGTGGCCGCCAACCTGTTGCGGCTGATGGACGGCAGCGCCATCAACGCCTCCCACATCAATTGCGGTCGCGTGCAGGACGCCTACTCGATGCGGTGTACACCGCAAGTGCACGGCGCCGCGCGGGAAGCGCTGACGTGGATCCGTCATATCGTGAACACCGAGATGAATGCAGCGACCGACAACCCCATGGTGTTCGCGGCGGAAGGCGAAATGGTGTCGGGTGGCAATTTTCACGGCGCTCCGCTCGCACTCGCCGCCGATCTGCTGGTCATGGCGGTGGCGCAGCTGGCGACCATCAGCGAGCGCCGTTCAGAACGCCTGGTGAATCCGGCTCTGAGTGGCCTGCCGGCGTTCCTGACCCGTCACGGCGGATTGCAGTCGGGCTTCATGATCGCCCAAGTCACAGCGGCGGCGTTGACGTCCGAAATCAAGACACTGGCTCATCCTGCATCCGTCGATACAATTCCGACATCAGCGAACAAGGAAGACCACGTCAGCATGAGCATGCACGCGTCGTTGAAAGCGGAACGCGCCTTGCAGCTGGTGACACACGTGGTTGGCATCGAGATTCTGTGCGCGTGTCAGGCGCTCGACCTGCATGCGCCGCTCCGCAGCTCTGCGCCGCTGATGCGCGCGCACGCCGCCGTTCGCGCGCACGTGCCCACGCTCACCGACGATCGTTCACCGGCGCCCGACATCGATGCCATCAGCGAATTGATCCGCCGCGGCGGACTTGAGTACGCGACCGACATCGTTGTCAACTGATTTCAGTTTGCAGATTCAGTTGACAAGCGAACCACCACTGCTTAGTTTCTTATCTTCGCGATCCGCCCCCTCGAATCGCCAACCGTAAAATGACGACGATTGCTCGTTCACACCGCGCGCCGCGTGGTACGTCGCTGACGTGCCAGGGTTGGCCACAGGAAGCTGCGCTGCGGATGCTGCTGAACAATCTCGATCCCGAGGTCGCCGAGCGGCCCGAGGATCTGATTGTCTACGGCGGCACCGGCAAGGCCGCGCGCAACTGGGATGCCTTCGACGCCATCGTCCGATCGTTGCGTTCGCTGGCCCATGACGAAACGCTGATCGTCCAGTCCGGCAAGCCCGTCGGTATTTTCAGCACGCACGCCGGGGCGCCGCGCGTGCTGATCGCCAACGCGAACCTGGTGCCGGCATGGGCCACCTGGGACACGTTCCGCGATCTCGAGGATCGCGGCCTGACGATGTACGGCCAGATGACGGCGGGCAGTTGGATCTACATCGGCACGCAGGGCATTTTGCAGGGCACCTACGAAACGCTGGCCGCGGTCGGCCGGCGCCACTTCGGCGGTAGCCTCAGCGGCCGCATCGTCGTCACCGCGGGCCTGGGCGGCATGGGCGGCGCCCAGCCGCTGGCCGTCACCATGAATGGCGGCGTCGCGCTGGTGATCGAGGTCGACCCGTCGCGGATTGCCAAGCGGCTCGACTCCAAGTACCTCGATGAAACCACGGCCGACCTGGACGAGGCCGTACGCCGCGCGCAGCAGTATGCCCGCGACGGCGTGGCCCGCTCCATTGGCGTGCTCGCCAACGCCGCCGAGGCGTTGCCGGCGCTCGTCGCCCGCGGCTTCCTGCCCGACGTCGTGACCGACCAGACCTCGGCGCACGACCCGCTGGTGGGCTACGTGCCCGACGGTTTGTCCCTCGCCGAGGCGGCGGCGCTGCGCACCAGCGATCCGGCGGAGTACCAACGGCGATCGATCCGCGCCATGGGCCGGCACGTGGCGGCCATGCGCACCTGGCAGCAACGCGGCGCGATCGTGTTCGATTACGGCAACAACATCCGCGCGCAGGCGGTGAAGGCCGGCGTCAGCGACGCGTTCGAGATTCCCGGCTTCGTGCCGGAGTACATCCGGCCGCTCTTCTGCGAAGGCAAAGGCCCGTTCCGCTGGGTGGCGCTCTCGGGCGACCCCGAAGACATTCGCGTCACCGACCGCGCGGTGCTCGAGATGTTCCCCGACGATGAGGGGTTGGGCCGGTGGATTCGGCTGGCTGGTGAGCGCGTGCAGTTCCAGGGACTGCCGGCGCGCATCTGCTGGCTCGGCCAGGGCGATCGCCGGCGCTTCGGCCTCAAGCTGAACGAGCTGGTGCGCACCGGCGCGGTCTCGGCGCCGATCGTGATCGGCCGCGATCACCTGGACACCGGGTCGGTGGCGTCCCCCAATCGCGAGACCGAAGCCATGCGCGACGGCAGCGATGCGATCGCCGACTGGCCGATCCTGAACGCGCTGCTCAATGCGTCCGCCGGCGCGACCTGGGTGTCGGTGCATCATGGCGGCGGCGTCGGCATTGGTTATTCGATTCATGCGGGCATGGTGATCGTGGCCGACGGCACGCGCGAGGCGGACGAACGCCTGGCGCGGGTGCTGACGTGCGATCCCGGCATGGGCGTGGTGCGGCACGCCGATGCGGGCTATCCCGAAGCCCTTGAGACCGCACGTCTACACGGAGTCCGTATCCCCATGCAGGAGACGAGCCGATGATGGCTCCCCACGCCGGTCTTGAACGCCGCGTCCTCGCCGCACTCGACGCGACCCCGCCACGCATTCCGGTGGTTATTGGCGGGTGCGGGTCGGGCCGCACCACGCTGCTGCACGCGCTCAACGACCGCATGGGACGGGACCAGTGCCAGTACGTCGACGTGGAGCGCGCCGCCAGCACGCCCGAGCGCTTCCACCAGGCCCTGGCCGCATCGTCGCCCTTCTCGGTCAACGGCCACGGTGCGGCCGTGCCGCAGGACGCGGCGTCGACGGCGCGCGACGCGTTCGACCGCACGCTGGGATTGATCGGCCGGGCCCGGGCCCGGAACGACGCGCCGGCGACCTTCCTGCTCGACGAGGTCCTGGAGCTGCGGACCTTCGAAAGCTTCCCCGGCCTGCGGCACGTGTTGCGCGAGCTGCTGCAGGCGATGGCAGAGAGCCACAACCGCTTCGTGCTGACCAGCCGCTACGTGGCGCGCGCCCATCGCCTGCTGCGCGACGGGCATCCGCGATTCGAGGTCATTCACCTGCCGCCGCTCGGCGCCGCCGAAGTCACCGCCATGCTGCCGCCGATGGGCGACATGTCGGCGGACGATCGCGATTACCAGGGCCGGACCATCCAGGTGCTGGCCGACGGCCGTGCCGCGTACGTGCGCGCCCTGAGCGAGGCGTCGTCGGCCATGCGCGGCAGCGATCCGATCAGCGCCTTGACGGCGCTGCTCACCGGTGAGGGGGCGCTCGCCAGCTGGTGCGGGCACCGCTACGAACTGCGGCTGCACAAGGCGCGCGGCTACGGCGCGCTCAAGGCGATTCTCGAGATTCTTGCCGAGGAAGAGCCGCTGACCCTGACGGAAGTTGCGCATCGCCTGCACCGCACGCCAGGGTCGACCAAGGACTACTTGTCGTGGCTTGAAGACGTGGACCTGATCGGGTCGCGGCAGAAGCGCTACAGCTTCACCGATCCGCTGATGCGGTTGTGGGTGCGGCTGCACTGCCGCCCGGTGCCACCGTCGGTGGACGAGGTCGCGCGCGAGGTGCAAGCCTACGCGATGGCGCGGCTGCCGCAAGCCGAGCCCGCGCACGTCATGGCCACGGCCGGCGGCGCCGATCGCAAGGACTGGGGAATCATCGAGATCGATTAGTCGATTCCCGACTCCCGACTCCCGGCTCAGGCCCGTGCGGTGCCGTATCTTTCGGCCGCGCGGGCTTTTGCTTTCAGCGCCTCTTCTTCGCGGTTCTTCTTCGGCGCGTTGGTGGCCAGCTGGTCCACCAACCGGCGCGCGATGGCGGCGACGTCCTCAACCGCCTGGTTGAACACCGCCTCGTTGGCTTTCGACGGGGCCGTGAAGCCGCTCAGCTTGCGGACAAACTGCAGCGACGCGGCGCGCACTTCTTCGTCGCTCGCCGGCGGATCGAAATTGAACAGCGTCTTGATGTTTCGGCACATCGCTTCGTTATTCCTTATTCGTTCTTCGTAATTTCCTGAAGCGCCAGCCTCGCCCCTTCCTGTTCGGCTTCCTTCTTCGTCCGCCCCGCGCCCTGTGCGAGCGTCTGGTCGCCGACGATTACTTCGACGTAGAACAGCTTTCGGTGATCGGGGCCAATCTCGCTGGCGATGCGATACGACGGCAGCGGCCGGCCCATGCCCTGCAGGCGTTCCTGGAGGCGCGACTTGTGGTCGCGCCCGAAGTACGCGGGCTGGCGGGCCGCCTCGATCTCGGTGGCGAGCTCACGCATCAGGAACCGGCGCGCCGGCTCGAGTCCGCCGTCGAGGTAGATGGCGGCAATCAGCGCCTCGCAGGTGTCGGCCAGCAGGGCCTGCTTGAGGCGGCCGCCGGTCTTCTCTTCGCCGCGGCCCAGGATCATGTGGTCGCCCAGGCCCATGAGCTCGGCCATCTGCGCCAGCGACGCGGTCGACACCAGGTTGGCCTTGATCTTCGACTTCTGCCCTTCCGAGTACGACGGGAAGGCCCGGAACAGCGCATCCGAGACCACCAGGCCCAGCACGGCATCGCCGAGGAACTCGAGTGATTCGTTGTCGGTGACGCCGCCGCTCGGGTCTTCGTGCGCCTTCGACTTGTGGGTCAGCGCGTGTTCCAGCAGGCCGCGATCACGAAAGCGGTAGCCGATGCGGGCCTCGAGCGCGTCGAAGGCCTGTGGCAGGGGCACGACCATGCCGCCGCCACCGACCTGGTCGCGATGGCTGTCGATAATCCGCACGGCTTCTTCGGCGTCGGCCGCCCGCACCGAAATCTGCGTCACGCCCAGCGGGTTGAGCGACATCGGGAACAGGCCGGGCGTCGGACCGGCGGTGCGCAGCGTCTCGACGCCGTGACTGTCGAGCAACGCCTCGATCACGTTCGCCTCGATGTCGGACTGCGTCCGGAAGATGACGGTCAGGCCGTGGTCGATCACGCCACCGTCCCTGAGCCGACCGGCACGGGCGGGGGCAGCTCGATCTTCATCAGGATCATCGTCATGTCGTCATGCTGATCGGCGCCGCTGGCAAAGGCGCGCAGCTCGGCAAGGATATACGAGCGCAGCTGATCGAAGGGCAGGTGCGCATACTGCTCCACCACCTGGGCCAGCCGTTCCTCGCCGAAGCAGTCGAAGGCCTCGTTCATGGTTTCGGAGATACCGTCGGTGAACCACACCACGAGGTCGCCGGGCGCCAGGCTGATGGTCTGCTCCTGCAGCAACCCGTCGAACATGGTGCCATCATCGATCTGCAGGCCGACCACGAGGCCGTCGGGCACGAGCAGCCGGGCCTTGCGGCGGCCGGGCGGCTGGTCGGCCGGCACATGGATGAGCGGGCAATGACCGGCGCGCGCGAACGTCATTTCGCGCCGCTCGACATCGATCACGCCGTAGGTCATGGTGATGAAGCTCTTGCCGTCGAGGTTGGCCGAGACCACCTTGTTGACGGCCGAGAGGAATTCCTTCGGCTCGTGATGCAGGCGCGCCAGCGACTGCACGATCACCTTGAGCTGCGCCATGTAGAGGCCCGCGGCGAGGCCCTTGCCGGCAACGTCCGCAATCAGCACGCCGGTCATGGTGTCGGTGATCGGCAGGAAGTCGTAATAGTCTCCGGCCACTTCGCGTGCCGGTTCACAAAATGCCGACATCGCCAGCCCGGTGATGCGCAGGGGCCCGGTCGGCAGCAGCTTCTGCTGGATCTCGCGGGCCGCGAACATCTCCTGCTCCATGCGGCCCTTCTCGGCCATCTCGCCGAGCAGGGTCGTCACTTCGCCGGTCATCAGGTTGAACGACTCGGCCAGTTCACCGAGCTGATCGCGGGCGCGCACCGGAATCTGGTGCCCGAAGTCGCCGGACCGCACGTGCTGTGTGCCGGTGAACAGGTCGTGCACGGCGCCGGTGATCTGCCGCGCCAGCACGAAGCCGATCACCAGCGCGACGAACTGGATGATCAGGAACAACGTGCCGATGACCGCGAGCACGATCAGCAGCAGCTGCCCGAAGCTCATGCCGCCGACTGCGGCCTGTGACACCGCCGAGATGCGGTTGTAGATCTCCCAGATGTTGATGCGAATGGCCACCGACGCGCTCTCAATCGCGCCCGTGTTCCAGTCGGAGAAGTCGAGGAACGCCACCCACTGTTGCGTGGTCGGCGAAAACACCGGCATGTCATCCGGTTCTTCGGGACGGCGCTCGAACGAGCGGCCCAATGGCGGACGACGGCCCTGGTCGAGTTCGGCGGTGACTTCCCCCAGGCGAATGCCGGTCTCTTCGAGAATGCGCTGTTCGATGACCATCGACAGCGGCATGTCGAGCACGACCGCCCAGGTCGGGTTGGCCACTTCCGGCAGCGCGACCGCGCGCATGACGAGCCGCGTCCCGCCTTCGGTACCGGCCGCGAGGTCGGCGGGCACCTCGAAGGCGACGATGCCCGCGAAGCCATCGCACGTGACCCACTTGGGCAGCGACTGCGGCACGTCCAGGTGAGCCCAGGGGCCTGCGGCAATCGGCAGTGGCGCCGGCAAGGTGCGGGGAATGCGCGCCGCGCCGGCCGCCCCGACGGTGCAGTTCAGTCCCGAGACCGGAACAATCGCCACCGATAGATACGGGTAGCGAGTTTCGGTGCTCGACTGCCGCCGCTCGAGCGCTTCGGCCACGTTGGCGGCGGTCGCGCTGCGCTGTACTTCGAGCTGGGCGGTCTGGGCGAGGAACCGCGCCTGGTCCGTGAGGGAGCGCACGCGCGACTGCACCAGATAGGAGCTGACGTTGAACAGCAGGATCAGTCCGGCCAGCAGGAAGAAGGTGATCACCAGTAGCGCCGGGACCACGCCCACGAAGACGTACGACAGGATCAGCTTGCGGCGCACGCGCCAGAGCAGGCGCCGCTTGCCCCACACCGCCAACCGGGTCAACCCGTAGGCGCAGGCAAACAGCAGCGCCAGGCTGCCGACCATGTCGATGGCGTCAAGCGCCGACGGCAGCGCCATCACTAAGCCCAGCGGCCACGTGACGAGCTTGATCAGCAGGCCGAGCACGAGGGCGCGGCCGGGGAATGTGCCTAGCAACCACGTGCGCCACACGCGCCAGCGCGACGGCGTGTCGCCGGGCAGCAATGCGGCAGGACGAACGGGACTCTTCATGGGGCGCGTCGGCGCCGCGGCGCCAGGCGGGCGCGCGGTAATTGCGCGCGAAAATCATACCAGAGTATCGTTAACCAACAGATCCCATGAAACTTAACGACTCCGCCCGCTTCAGCACCGTCTGCATCCACGCCGGTCAGGAACCTGACCCGGCCACCGGCGCCATCATCACGCCGATCTACCAGACCTCGACCTACGTGCAGGATGGCTTGGGCCAACCCCACGCCGGCTTCGAATATGGCCGCACCCAGAACCCGACCCGCATGGCCCTGGAGCGCAACATTGCCGCCATCGAGGCCGGCACGGCGGCGTTTGCCTTCGCCTCGGGCATGGCGGCCATCGACGCGGTGCTCACGCGGCTCGCATCGGGCGATCACGTCCTGGTCAGCGACAACACCTACGGAGGCACCTTCCGCCTGTTCGAACGGGTGCGCCGCAAGTTCGGGCTCGACTTCACTTACGTCGACACCTCGAAGCCCGAGCTGGTCGGGCCGGCGATCAAGCCGAACACGAAGTACCTGTTCATCGAGACGCCGACCAACCCGATGCTGCACATCACCGACATCGCAGCGGTCAGTGAGATCGCCCACGCAAAGAACGTCCGCGTGATCGTCGACAACACCTTTGCCAGCCCTTACATCCAGCGGCCGCTGCTGCTCGGCGCCGACATGGTGCTGCACAGCACGACCAAGTTCCTGAACGGCCACAGCGACAGCGTCGGCGGCGTCGTCATTCTCAAGCACCAGGACGATGTGGATTGGTTCAAGTTCGTGCAGAACGCGGCCGGCGCCATCCTGGGGCCGATGGATTCGTGGCTGATCCTGCGCGGCACCAAGACGCTGACCGTGCGCATGGAGCGGACCAACAGCAACGCGCAGGTGATCGCCGACTACCTGGCCGGGCACAAGAAGGTGCAGCGGACCATCTACCCGGGCCTGGCGTCACACCCGCATCACGCGCTCGCGAAACGCCAGATGCGCGGCTTCGGCGGGCTGATCTCGTTCGATGTCGGCTCGCTCGATGCCGCGAAGGCCGTGCTGAACAACCTGAAGCTGATGGCGCTGGCCGAGAGCCTGGGCGGAGTGGAGACGCTGATCTCGCACCCCGCGATCATGACGCATGCGTCGGTGCCGGCCGATCGGCGGGCCATGCTCGGCATCACCGACGGGCTCATCCGCATCTCGGTCGGGATTGAAGACGTCGAGGATCTGCAGGCCGACTTGCAGCAGGCGCTCGCCGCGATTTAACGCGACGACACACTGTCGGCAAGCCAGGACAGATAGGCCGGGCTGCCCGCATCGATGTTCAGCACCAGGAACTCGGGCACATCGTAGTGATGTAGCTCCTGCACACGCCGTTCAAGGGCCGCCACGTGGGCGGCCTTTGTCTTGATGAGGACCTGCCGCTCGGTGACGGTCTCGATGTCCCCCTTCCATCGATAGGTCGACTGCATCGCCGGCAACACGCTGACGCACGCCGCCAGCCGTTCGCCGACCAGCGTCCGCGCGAACGCATCGACGTCGCCGTCCCCCGGATAAGTCGTCAACACCAACGCGAATTCAGCCATGGATGATTGGGGCCAGGCCCCCATTTTCACCTTTCCAAGCCTGAAGTCGAGCCTCAACCGGACAAATCCGCCCAACCGGCGCCCGGGAATTCGCCGGAATGGTGTGTCTGGGGGCCTGACCCCAATCATCCATATACCCGTAAAACCGTATAAGCGTATTTACGCTTGCATGGTAAACCGTGTTGGTGTAAAAGTGTGCAGACGTTGAGCCGTGTTTACGTCTTGCCGTTGTGCCGTAAGGATAGATACACTTCTGCCCGTAGTGGCGGCACGACGGACTGACAGCGACACGGTGAAAACGACCGTCGAACTCCCTGGGGAGCTTTGGCGGGCCGCGAAGATTCGGGCCATGGACGAGCGGGCCGATCTTCGGACGGTGCTGATTCGCGCACTCGAGGATTACCTGCGCGGCGGCGAACCGGAACCGATTGTTCGCAACAGTCCGACGAGCTGATGACCGAGACCGACACCACCCCATCGTCGCCAACGCCACCCCCGGTGGCGCCCAAGGCAACGCTCGCCAGCCGGGGACGCCGTCTGCTGCGTCACGGCCTCATCTTCTTTACCTTCGTCATCGTCGTTGATGCGATCGCGGGCGAGAAAGGCCTGCTCGCCCTGCTACAAGCCCGCCGCGAGTACGCGGCCCTCGAACGCTCGCTCGAACGCGCCAAGGCCGAGAACGCGGGGCTGCGCGAAGAGGCCCGCCGCTTGCGCGAAGATCCCCTCGCTGTTGAAGAACATGCCCGCCGCGAGCTCGGCCTGATCAAGCCGGGCGAAGTGGTGTTCTTCGTCAAGGACGTCGGCCAGAAACCGTAGAGCTTCGCCGCCGGGGCCAGACGGTGTACGCTGGTCTTTCTCGCAACACTTTCGAGGAGGACTCATGGCACGTCAGGCAGAAGCAGAGTGGAAGGGCGATCTCAAGGGCGGCAGCGGCCGCGTCAAGCTGGGCAGTGGCGCTTACGAGGGCAACTACTCGTTCGCAACGCGTTTTGAAAACGGGAGCGGCGCCAATCCCGAGGAACTGGTCGGCGCGGCATTGGCCGGCTGTTACTCGATGGCCCTGGCCAACTCGCTCGCCACGGCTGGCTTTCCCGCCACCAGCGTGCACAGCAGCGCCGATGTCCACCTGGGCAAGGACGAAACGGGTTTCCTGATCAACCTGATCGAACTGACCGTCACGGCGACGGTGCCCAATGTGGACGAGGCGACGTTCCAGCAGCACGTCGAGAAGACCAACACCGGCTGCATCATCAAGCGCTCGCTGGCCGCGGTCCCTTCGGTGACCGTGAAGGCCACGCTCAAAGCGTAGCCGTGCCTGGGACGGCACTGCGGTGCCGTCCCACACTCTCCAAGGTCAGTTCACCATCACGCCCAGCGGTAACCGCTCCTGGCCAGCGGCAAATCGCGCACGCGCTTCCCCGTCGCCGAGAAGATCGCATTCGCCACCGCCGGCAAGACCGGCGGCAGCGCCGGCTCGCCGAGGCCGGTCGGCGAATGAGCGGTCTTGAGGAAGTGCACGTCGATCACCGGCGCCTGCGACATGCGCACCAGCTGGTGCTGATGGTAGTTGCTCTGCACGACGGCGCCCCGCTCGAGGGTGATTTCCTGCGCCATCAGTTCGCTCAATCCGTCGATCACCGCGCCCTGCACCATGTTCTCGGCCGCAGCCGGGTTGATGATCTGGCTGCCGACGTCGGCGACGACCCACACCTTGTGCACCTTCACGCGATTGTCGCCGCTGACGCTGACGTCGGCGACCTCGGCGAAATATCCCATGTGGCTGAAATGGAAGGCCACGCCGAGCGCCCGGCCCTTCGGCATTGCGGTCTTCCCCCAGCCCGATCGCCCGGCCGCCAGTTGCAGCACGGCCTTCATCCGCGCCGGGTTGAACGGGCTCGAAAACGGCCCCTTGTCCACCGCCGCCATCTGCGGTTGATCGAGCAACTGCAGGCGGAACGCCACCGGATCCTGACCGGCCGCATGCGCCAGCTCGTCGAGGAACGACTGGAACACGAAGGCGTAGACGTTCGAGCCGGGCGCGCGCAGCGCGCCGGTCTTCATCCACAGCGGCATCAGGCTGTACTCGAGGGTCAGGTTTGGGATCAGCCGCCCCGGGAACTCATCGGGACTGATGTCACCGGCCGACACGAACTGGTCGTCCTTGCCATAGCCGACGTAGTGGTTGTGCCACGCGACGACGTGCCCTGATGCGTCGAGGCCCGCCTTCAGGAACTGGAAGCCACCCGAGCGATAGAAGTCGTGCTGCATGTCGTCTTCGCGCGTCCACAGCAGCTTGACCGGCGCCCCGATCGTCCTGGAGATCCACGCGGCTTCGACCATATAGTCGTTGGTCAACCGGCGTCCGAAGCCACCGCCAGCGCGCTGCATGTGAATGGTGATGGCGCTCTCGGGGATGCCGAGCGTCTGCGCCACCAGCTGACGGCCGCCCGCCGGGATCTGCGTGTTCGACCAGATCTCGGCTTTCCCGTCGCGACAATCAGCAACACAGTTCTGCGGCTCGAGCGGCGCGTGGGCGATGAACGGGTACGAGTAGGCGGCCGTCACCGTCCTGGCCGCGGTCTTCAGCGATGCCTCAGCGTCGCCGTCCTGGCGAAGAGTCTTGAAGCCCTTCTGCTTTGACAGTTCCTGTGCCCGCTGCGCGAACGCCACGCTGCTCTGCTGCGCGCCGGGCCCCTCATCCCACTTCACTTGCAGCAGGCGGCGGGCGCTCTGCGCCTGCCACCAGCTGTCGGCCACGATCGCGACGCCCGGCTCGAGATCCACCTCGAAGCCCAGGACCTGGCCGTCCTTGACCCGTCCTTCGACCAGGAAGGCGTGCTTCACACCAGGCTGCTTCTTGATCTCGTCCAGGTTCGCGCTGACCGGCTTGCCGTTGAATACCGGGCACTTGTGGAACACGGCGAACAGCATGCCGGGCACGGTGAAGTCGATCCCGTAGGCCGGCTTCCCCATCACGATGTCCTTCACGTCGTAGCCGCGTTGCGAGCGGCCGATGATGGTGAAGCTCTTCGCGTCTTTCAGGATCAGCGTCTTGAGGTCGGGCGCCGGCAGCGTCGCCGCCTTGGCCGCGAGCTCTCCGTAGCCCGCCGAGCGGCTCGATGCAGCATGATGAACGCGTCCGGCCGAGGTGGTCAGCTGCGCGGCGGGAACGGACCAGAGTTCGGCGGCCGCGGCGACCAGCAGGTGACGCGAGGCCGCGCCGACCCGCCGCATGCCATCCCAGTTCATTGGCGTCGCCATGCTGCCGCCGGCAAACTGCGCCGCGTACTTCGTGTCGTCGAAATCAGCCTGTTCGATCTGCACCTTCGGCCAGTCGGCGTCGAGCTCCTCGGCAATCAGCATCGGCAGCATCGTCTTCACGCCCTGCCCCGTTTCGGGATTCTTGGCGACGATCGTGACGGTGCCATCGGCGGCGATGCGGACAAAGGCGTTGGGCAACAGGCCCGGGTCGCGCCCCAGCGTCTGCGCCAAGGCATCGGGGACATCGAGAAAGAGGCCGACCATCAGGCCGCCGCCAGCCAGGGACGCCACCTTCAGGAACGAACGACGGTCGACGATGGTGGGCGCCATTACGACCTCACCTCCGCTGCGTCAGCGGCATCTGCGGCAGTGGAGGCGGCCGTTCCGGCCGCCTTGTGGATCGCCTGGCGAATCCGCGAGTAGGTCCCGCAGCGACAGAGGTTGCCATTCATCGCCCGGTCGATGTCGGCATCGGTGGGCTTGGGGGTCTGCTTCAACAACGCGGCGGCGGCGAGAATCTGGCCGGCCTGGCAATAGCCGCATTGCGGCACATCCAGGTCCATCCACGCCTGCTGCAGGGGATGAGAGCCGTCTGGCGAGAGGCCTTCGATGGTGGTGATCGCTGCCTTGACGGTCGACACCCGGGTCTGGCACGAGCGGACGGCCTTCCCATCCATCAGCACGGTGCAGGCGCCGCACACGCCGGCGCCACAACCGAACTTCGTGCCCTTGAAATTCAGAGTGTCGCGCAGGACCCACAAGAGCGGCGTATCCGCGGCAACATCGACCTTGGTCGCCGTGCCGTTGACGGTCAGTTCGTAAATCATTCGCTGATTATCGCCGATTGACGGGGCGTTCCGGTCTTCTCGTCCGCACGCCAACCCCGGTCGCGGTCGGCCCGTCTAAGCCAGCCATGGGATTAGTGTCTGCGTTCGGACGTGACCTCAGGTTTGCGGTCAGGCAGCTGCGGCAAACGCCCATTGTCAGCGGCGTGGCCCTACTCTCGCTGGCCCTCGGCATTGGCGCCAACGTGGCCATCTTCTCGCTGGTCAACGCGCTCATGCTGAAGGCGCTGCCGGTGCACGAGCCCGACCGGCTGGTGCTGATCGGCTTCGAGTCGGCGCGTGGGGCCAATACGTCGTTCACCAATCCTCAGTGGGAGTACCTGCGAGACAACCAGGATGTGTTCGCCGGCCTGACCGTCACCGGTGGCGCCCGCTTCAACCTGAGTGCCGGCGGCGAGGCCCGGCCGGTCAGCGGCCTGTTCGTGAACGGCCAGTACTTCGACACGCTCGGCGTGACGCCGATCGTCGGGCGCACGTTTAGTCGCGACGACGATCGGCGCGGGGGCGGGCCGGATGGCCCGGTGGCGGTCCTCAGCTATGGCTTCTGGCAACGTGAGTTTGCCGGCGATGCCGGCGTCGTCGGCCGTTCGATCGTCCTCGATGGCAGTCCGTTCACGGTCGTCGGCGTCACGCCGCGCGACTTCTTCGGCGTACAGGTGGGGCAGGCGTTTGAGGTGGCCGTGCCCCTCGGGACCGAGCCCATCATTCGCGGCCCCGAAAGCTCTCTCGACCGCCGCAGTAACTGGTGGCTCACGGCGATCGCCCGGCTGGCGCCCGGGCAAACCCTCGAGCAGGCGCAGAGCCGTCTGCGCGCCCTGCAGCCGCAGTTGCGCGAGGCGACGATGCCGCTGGACTGGCGGCCGCAAGATCAGGCGCAATACATCAAGGAGCCGTTGGTGCTCGCGCCGGCGGCCACAGGCATCTCATCTCTGCGGACCCGCTACAGTCAGCCTCTCTACGTGCTGCTGGGCATCGTCGGGCTGGTGCTGACCATCGCATGCGCCAACATGGCGAACCTGCTGCTGGCGCAGTCAGTGGCCCGGCGGCGAGAGTTGGCGGTGCGGCTGTCGCTTGGTGCCGGACGCCTGCAGCTGGTCCGGCAGTTGCTCGTCGAGAGCATCATGCTGTCGCTGCTCGGCGCCGCTGCCGGCCTGGTGATCGCCACCTGGGGCAGCCAGGCGCTGGTCTCGATGCTGTCCACGCGCACCAGCCTTGTGGCGCTCGACTTGTCGATGGACTGGCGCGTATTCGCCTTCACGGCAACGATCGGCGTGATCACCGGCCTGCTGTTCGGTGTCGTCCCCGCTCTCCGAGGCACGGCGGTCGCGCCCGCCGATGCCTTGCGTGATCACTCGCGCGGCGTCGTCAGCGGCGGCGGCCGCTTCAACGCCGGACACGCGCTGGTCGCCCTGCAGGTAGCGCTCGCGTTCGTGCTGGTGTTTGGCTCGACGCTCTTTGTCAGGACCCTCGTGGGCCTGACCTCGCAGGACGCGGGCTTCACGGCTGACCGCGTTCTACTGGCCAGGCTGGATCTGCGACGCACCGGCGTGACCGACGAACCGGGCCGGCTTCGCCTGTTCCAGCAGGTTCGCGAGGCGGCTGCGGCGGTGCCTGGGATCGAGGTGGCGTCGGCGTCGTTCCTGACCCCTGTCAGTGGCAGTTCGTGGAACCAGCGCATCACGGTTCCTGGCTATGACGCACCGGAGCAGGACCGTCTCGCGTATTGCAACGCGGTGGCCGAAGGCTACTTCAAGGCGCTGAACACGCCCCTGCTGGTGGGCCGCGACATCGGCGCACAGGACACCGCCACCGCCCCGACCGTGGCCGTCGTCAACGAAACCTTCGCCAGGAAGTTCTTCGCCGGGCAGAGTCCGGTTGGACGCACCTACGTCGTCGAGGGTTTCGGCGCGGCGCGGCAGGATCGGCAGGTCGAGGTCATCGGCCTGGTCGCCGACACGAAATATCGATCGCTGCGCGAGCCGGCGCCGCCAACCATGTACCTGCCGATCGATCAGCTGGACCGGATTGGTTCGTCACTGCGGCTGGTCATGAAGACGTCGGGACCGCCGATGGCCGCGCGATCCGCAGTGGTCGCTGCCGTGGCCGCCGTGAACAAGGAAGTGGTCGTGGAGTTGAAGACGATGGCCGAGGACCTGGGTGCCAACGTGGCGCAGGAACGGCTGATCGCGTCGCTCTCGGCGGTGTTCGGTGGCCTCGCCCTGTTGCTTGCGGCACTCGGCCTTTACGGCCTGATGTCCTATTCGGTGACGCGGCGCCAGAACGAGATCGGCATCCGCATGGCGCTTGGCGCCGAGCCCGGCAACGTCGTCCGGCTGGTCCTGACGAACGTGTTGGTGATCACGACCGCGGGCATCGTGGCGGGTGCGGCCACGGCGGTGGGCAGCGGCCGGTTCATCAACGCGCTGCTGTTCAACCTCGCCGCCACCGACACGATCATGATCGCGGTCACGGCCGCGACTCTGGCGACCGCGGCGGCCGTCGCCGGCTACCTCCCCGCGCGCCGCGCGGCGCGGATCGATCCGATGACCGCATTGCGGCAGGACTAGACGATGAACTTTGTGGGGAACGTGAGAGGAAGGGCTAGCTCAGGGTCGAAATCCTGAGCCCGCGAGCAGAGGCCCAGCGAGAGCAGCCGGCGCATCGCTAGATATCCGGCCGCTCGAGATGGTAAGTGATGAGGCGCGAGGTCAGGCCGTTAGGCCTGACCTTCTTGCCACGCCGGGCGCATGCCCGGCGGTCGTGTGTTAGACGACCTGAACGTTCTCGCCGCGGGGACCCTTGGGGCCCTGGCCCTTTTCGAACGTCACATTCTGGCCTTCACGCAGCTCGTCGAAACGAGTGTTGGTGCAGGCGCTGTTGTGGAAGAAGTATTCGTTGCCGTCGCTGGCAAGGATGAAACCGAAACCCTTGTCGCTAACGAGCCGCTTGATCGTACCGTTCATTGGAGCCATGTGAGAATCCGTCCGTAAATCCATCGAGTAAGTTTGGCAGTTTTGGGAGATTCCCCAGCGATGCCCTGAGGCCGTCGGCGCTGGATAGACGCTGGCAGGCGTGAGAACGAATAGTGAGGATACATCTTTTTACGGCAAAGCGCCATACCTGAAATTCTTAAAGCGCACTTCGCCGGTTCCAGCGGCGTAAATCGCCGGTTTCAGGCTCAAAAACTCGCCTGCGACGTTGTGATGGTATCCCGAAACCTCCATGGCGGTGCCGAAACGCTCCCACACGACCCCGTCGCGGCTGTGCTGGATGGTCACGATATGGCGGTCGTTGCGCAGCCGCAGATGCACAGTTTGGCCCAGCGCCGGTGGTTTGGCCATGAGCCGGTCGGTGCCGTAGCGATGGAGTACGAAGTTCGAAGCCGAGTACCCCAACCCGGCGTAGAGCCGATTGCTGTAGAACAGCAACACGCCTGCCGAGGCGGTGGGATCCGCGTCGATCTCGACTTCGATCTCATAGGCGTGATCGCCGGTCACGAATCCCAGCGGCGAGGCGTCGGCCGGACCGCGGCCACGCGCGGTCATCACCAGGCTGCCGTTCTCGTAGCGCACGCGCGAGCGGTCGGCGGCACCGCCCTTGTAGAAACTCCACTGCGTCCCGAGCTTGCTGTGGATGAAGTCGTCCGAGAGCGCCACGCCGTGGGCGACGGCATCGCCGGCCGGCTTGGCCAGCGGGCCCGCCACATCTGAGCCGGTCGTGCGAAACCAGCCGTCGGCCGTCCAGGTGATCGGCTCGATCAACGTCTGCCGGCCGAGGGTGTAGAAGCCGTTCTCGTAGGCGTGATACACCACGTACCACTGTCCGCCCGGGCCCTCGACCAGCGTGCCGTGGCCCTTCGACCACCACCGCTCGGCCGCCGACGTCGTCCGCAGGATGGGGTTGTGCGAGGCATTCTCCCAGGGGCCATCGATCGACCGTGAGCGCGCGGCCACGATCATGTGGCCGGTCGGCGGACCGGCGGTGCCGCCTTCCGCAAGCACCATGTAATAGTAGTCGCCGCGCTTCAGCATCTTCGGCCCCTCTTGCGAGAAGCTCTCGACGATCCAGTCCTCGGGATAGCGCCAGCCGTCGTAGACCTTCACGGCCGGCCCGGTCACCGACAACCCGTCGGCGGCCAGCGGCACGCGATAGCCGCCGCTCATGAACAGGTAACGACTGCCATCTTCGCCAACCGCATGGCCGGGATCGATGCGCTCGATCTTCAAGTCGATCGGTTCGCTCCACGGCCCGCGAATGCTGTCGGACCAGATGACGTAGTTCGAACGATACGGCCCGACCCCGGGAAAGTAGATGTAATAGCGGCCGCGATGGTTCACGAGCTCGGGCGCCCACACCGAACCGACGTTGGTGAACAGCGACGGGCCGACCGGCTGCCAGTTGACGAGGTCGCGCGAGTGCCAGATCAGCAAGCCGGGATAGGCGTCGAACGACGAGTGGGTCATGTAGTAGTCGCCGCCGTCCTTCAACACCGACGGATCGGGACGATCGCCCGCCATCACCGGATTGAGAAAGGTCCCGTTGCCGAGGTCGGCCTTGCGCTGCCCTTCGATGCCCCGGGCCCACCCAGCGAGACCGGCGGCGGCGATTGGGGGCCGCAAGAGCAACTCGGAAGGCCCGAGCACCACGGGCGTGATCCGCACCTGCCGGATGCGCCCCTTGAACCACGACACCAGGTTCTGCCGAACGCCAACGGAGGTTCGGCCATCGGCGAGCGGCCGAAAGGCCACGACGCCACTGCCCTGCTCGACACCGTTCACGTAGTGCGTCATCACACGGCCGTCGAAGGTCAGCGAGGCGACGTGCCACTGGCCGGCGGGATGGGTCTTCGAACGATCCACCAGCGTCAGTTGGTCCTTGCCGTGGATCAGGAAGGTATCCAGGCTCCAGGCACCGGCGGCGAGCCGCAGCTCCACCATCGCGCGGTTCGGCGTGGCCGCCTCCTGGACGTGCAGGAATCGCTGCTCCTCGGGGCCATCCGCATCGGGGGAAAACACCACTTCGACGGTGAAACGTGCCAGACCAGCCAGCGGGTTGCCCTCGACGAGCAGGCCATCGGTGCGGCCGTTGAACTCGACCGCCCGGCCGGCCGCGGTATCGACCACCCTCGGCGACCCGATCACGGTGACGGCGTGTCCGCCGATGCGTGCGAGATTGTCAATGTCCCAGACGATGGGCATTGGGGCCGGCTGGCCGAACACCGTGACGGCTGAGATCGCCGCCGCAAGAGCGAGCACTCGCATGGCCTACTTCGGCGGGTCGAGCGCGCGGATCAGCACTCCCATGTTCCGGACGTAGGCCTCGATTGAGATGCCCATCAACTTGCTGTCCGGGAATGGCGACGTGTCGGTCTGGTCGCCGACGTAGCTCTGCGAGAAATCGCCGGCGACCGGAGCCTTCGAGCCATCGCGCGTAAAGGGATGGCTGTTGTAGCCCAACGGCGCGAGCCAGTAGCCCTGCGGGTTCAAGCTCGCCACCACCGATGCGACGTCGTCTTTTTGTCCCGCCGACAGCGTGTAGTACTTGCCCAACGGCACGGAGCCGGGCTGCATCTTGAGCGGCGACGTCTTGATGGCGGCGGCCGGCGGCGTGGCCATGGCGGTCTCGAACAGCTTCCGTAACGTCGGCACGTCGATGCGACGGAACGAACTGTAGTGAACGATGGTGTTCTTCGGGTTCTTGTCGACGAAGTAGCGGCCGTTGACGACGTTCGATCCCTCGCGATGCACGTAGAGCGGCTCGTTGGTGCCGAGTTCGACGAACGTCGGATGCGTGCGCCCGGCCGGGGCGACGCCGGGCGGCGACGCGACCGTGTCGAGCCATTCCAGGGCGTGGGGAATGCGCGCCAGGAATTTGGTCTCGCCGGTGAGGTGATAGAAGCGGACCAGCAGTTCCACGTTGCGCGCGGTGGTGTGCGTGACCAGCGCCTTCGGCTCATAGGTGCGCGCCCCGGCCGGCAGCAGGTCGAGGGTGTGCTGCAGTCCCCAGCCGGCTTGGGGCGGACCCAGCTGGGTCACGACGAATGCGTTCATGCCGCGCACGATCGGATCGAGCAATCGCGTCTCGCCCAGCACCTGGTAGCACGACAACAGGAAATCCATATTCTCGGCCGCCACATCGTCGTTGAAGGTGGCGTAGCCGGTATAGTCGGGCAGGCCGTGCCGTCCGGCACCCTCGACGCGCGGAAAGCGCTGAGGCCACACGCCGATCGGATACTGGCTGTCGAGCACGAACTGAATCGCCTTGTCGAGCGGCGTCCGGTGCTTCGGGTCCTTCTTTTCGACATAGAGACGCAGGAAGAACTTCGCCGACTCCGCCGTGCCGGCATCGTCGAAGGTGGCATTGCCGTCGTAGTGCTGAAACTCCTCGAGGCGCCAGGCGTTCTTGCCGATAGTGTTGTACCAGTCGCGCAGGGATGCCTCGCCGGCGAAGTCGTGAATGTAGTTCCAGCCGCCAGACGAATGCTGCGCCGCAGCCAGCGCGGCGGCGACCTGCTCGGCAGCCCGGTAGTAGTACTCGTCGTGGGTGGCGTGGTACGCATCCAGGAACAGATGGCCCATCGACGGCGTACCTGGAGGCTGAATCCAGATCATCGTCTTCTTCGCCTCCATCTCGCCCCACTGGCGCGACATGTCAGGCAAGTACGACCAGACATAGCCGCCCTTATGAGCAACCTTGTCCACCACGAAGGTCGTCGCCTTCTTCATCGCGGCCAGAATCGCGTTCCGGTCCGTCGGCGACTGGGCCGATTGCGTGGCGGCCACGCTGACCAACAGTGCAATCAGCAGAACGAGGTTACGTGCCCGGTTGGACATAGGGTACCTGGCCGAACAATCGGCGTTCATTTCCGCGAGGGTCGTCCAGCACGCGAATCTGCGTGTCGAACACCATGGTGGCTCTGCGCTTCAGATCAAAGGCCGGCCATTCTGGCAAACCTTTCACATTCGGATTGCCAGTGCGGGCGAAAGCAATCCAGGCGTCGCTCATCGTGGCGGACAGCGCCAGTTGATCGGCGCCCGCACCCACCATGTGCGGGGTGATGGCGACGTTGTCGAAGATGAAGGGCACGTCGAGGCCATGATGCGCCTTCCACTTGCCGCCATCGACCGGTGTCGGCCAATCAAATTGAAACACCCAGGTGTTGCGCCCCTGTTCGGCGCGCCGATCGGCCTCAATCACCTGGCCGCGCCATGATCGCGAATCGGTGGTCGCGGCAAAGAACACATCGCTCGGCGAGTAGTGTGGATGCCACCGGCGGTAAGCCGCAATCACCTCCGCCCGATCAAGCGTTCCCATGAAGGGCGAGTTCTTCTCGAGCATCGGCGGCAGCGTGTCCCAGGTCAGCTCGAACAACGACGGGTTGGCGCGGCCGATCAGCGTGCGGGTCTCGTCCCTGGTGTTCCCAAGAATCATGGGGATGTCAGCCGACTGGGGCGGCGCATCCGGATCAAACGGGTCGCGAGGCAACGAGCGGCCATCTTTCACGGGTCCCAGGTAGGCCGGCGCGCGGCTCACCTTGATCAATTGCGCCATCGGCAGGCTTCGCAGCTGATCCACGTGCGCCGGCGCGAGTCCCAGCGCGGTCAGGAGCGTGCGCGCGTGCGTGGTCGCGGTCGCGGTTCGGCTCGCCGTGATCTGCTGGCCGCTATGGGTCGCGACCCGATGGAACAGGCCGCGGGCTCGAGGCATGCCCATGAGCGTCGCGCTCTTCGCGCCGCCACCAGAATGGCCGAAGATGGTGACGTTGCTCGGATTGCCGCCAAAGGCCGCGATGTTGTCGCGCACCCACTCCAGCGCCAGGACCAGGTCGAGTTGGCCAACGTTGCCCGAGTCGGCCAGGTCTGCCGAACCGAACTCCGCCAGGTAGAGATAACCGAACGCGTTGAGCCGGTGATTGACGGTGACCACCACCACGTCGCCCCGGCGGCTGAGTCGCGCGCCGTCGGTCTCAAACTCGTTGCTGGTGCCGCTGGCGTAGGCGCCGCCATGAAACCACACCATCACCGGCCGCCTGGCGGTGTCGCGCAGGCCGGGAGTCCAGGCGTTCAGGTGGAGACAATCTTCACTGACCGGACGATTGCCGGGCTGTGGAGCGATTGGCCCGTACTCCAGCGCATCGCGGACGCCGGTCCAGGGTTCTGGTGCCACGGGTGGAAGAAAGCGACGACGGCTGGTGTCGGCGCCGTATCGAATGCCCTTGAAGACGTGCATGTCGCCGGCACGCAGACCGCGCCACCGGCCCGCAGAGGTCTCGACGACTGTGTTGTCCTGCGTCGCGGAGCCGCGATGACGAAGGAAAGGAACTGCCGGGTCCCCTATCAAGGGGGACCCGGCAATTGAGCCGGCCAGCAGCCGCAGTACAGTGCGGCGGTCTACTGCCATGTCAGAAACACACCGACGCTGCCTGCGTCATCTGTGGCCTAGAACGAGAAGCGGAGGCCGATCTGCATTTCGCGTCCCAGCGACTCGAGGCGCTTGCGCGTGACCTTGCCGAAGTTGGCACTGGCGATGGCCAGATCCGGGTCTTCCCAGATGATCTCGTTGAACAGGTTGTAGGCCTCGGCCCGCACTTCCATGCGGTACTTCGATCCCATGCGGAAGTTCTTGGTCAAGGTCAGGTCGGTGTTGGACGAGCGCGGACCAACCAGCCCGTCATAGGTCCACGGGTTGCTGCGGGGCGTAAACGCATCCTGGACGCGGAACTTCGACGTGTCGAACCAGCGATCGTTGGTCGGGTTGTCAATCGTCGGGTCGCCGTCGACGATGTAGCTGGTGTTGAACAACAGCGGCCGTCCCGAGTAGAGACGGGTCGCCGTGCTGATCTGCCAGCCGCCCAGCACCGCGTCGAGCGCGGCCGGCATCGCCGCCCCAAAGCGGCGATCGCGGCCTACCGGCACCTGCCACGTGAGAGCGGCCGTCAGGCGATGGCGCGGCGAGTTGGTGGTTCGCCATTCCCAGCCCTCGCCGGTCGTGTTGATCTTGTAGTTGGCCAGATCGTCGAACCACTCCTGGCGCTTCTCGTTGTTGTAGGCATACCCGACCATGAAGCTGGTGCCGCGCGTGAACGGACGCTGCGCGCGCACTTCAAACGTCTGGGCCCGCATGCTCCGGCCATCGGTGTTGCGCTGGATGAGCTGCGAATACTGCGGATACGGCCGCAGCAGGGTCGACAGCGCGACGGTGGCGGTGTTGCGCAACGCGCCGGGGAACTTGTCCACGGTCAGGTAGTTGCGGAACGGATTGGCGACCTGTGCGTTGATGGCGGCCTTCTGCTCATACCGGAAGGCGGGATCCATCATGTTCAGGTCCTTGTCGAACGGCACCCGGCTGCCCAGGTTCAAGAAATACTGGACGTCGACGATGGTGCCGCGAAACAGGTCCTTCTGATACGACAGGCTGAAGCGATCGTTGATCTGCGGACGGAGCTCGTACTGATCCAGGTTCGCGGCCGCGCCGAGGTTGGTGTAGCGGCCGTAGTCCTGTCCGTACGGCTCGGTCACGGGGTTCACCGACGCGGGATAGGGGTCGCCCAGGGTCTGCCGCGGCACGCCGTTGGCGAGCCCGAGGGTGTTGGTGAACTGCTGGTAGCCGGCGTACTGGTCCACGAAGTCACCCAGGGTGTCGCGGACGTTGGTTGACGGCATCAGGTAGCGCGCGTAGGCGAACCGCAGCACCGAATCGTCGGTCAGCCGGTAGGCGGCGCCGAAACGCGGCAGCAGGTTCAGCAGCTGGCTCTTCCACGCGTTGGGGCTGTCGTCGTTCGCAAAGACCCACGCGCCGTTGTAGATGTGCGACAGCCCCTTCGACGCCATCAACTGGCTGGCCGTGGCATTCATGGGCGGCGGCGTCGACTGGAACTCCGGGATCGGCGAGGTCAGGTCGATCCGCGTCGAGATGCGGTTGTCGGCGTCGGTCGGGCCGGGCTCGTACTCCCAGCGCAGGCCGAGGTTCAAGGTCAGCCGATCGCTCACGTGAAAGTCGTCCTGGAAGTACGCGGCGTAGCCCTGGAGGTTCGGCGTCTGCAGCGGCACCAGGCGCGCGCTGGTCTGGCCATCGAGCGCCCCCAGCATGAACGACGCCCACTGGTTGCCGCTCGAGACGACATCAGGACCGGCGTCGGTGTTGGCCGTCATCGCCGAGTTGAACACCAGGTTGATCGGCTCGAAGCGGGCCGCTTCACCGTAGTAGGTGCGCACCTCGCCACCCCACTTCAGGTCGTGGCGTCCCTCATAGCGATTCATCCGCGCCGAGACGGTCCACGCATCGGGGCGCTGGTAGTGCTCGCGGCCCAGGCGTCCCAGCCGGTTGGCCGTGCCGGTGCCCGTGCCCGACGTGACGTCGAGCGCCGGATAGTAGACGTAGCCGCTGTTGTACAGCGAGCTGTACCACGGGTTGTTCGGCCACAGCTGCTGCAGGCCTGACTCGCCGAGTTCCAACGACGGGTTATAGAACTCGTCGGTCATGTTGTAGTAGCTGCCACGGACGTTGAGCGTGGTTTTGTTCGACATCACCCACACCGAGTCGACGGCGGTGCTCATGCCGTAGCGGTTGCTGCCCGACAGCGGCAGGAAGCCGGCATCGGTCGGATTCTGTTGCGCCAGGTTGGCCTTGAACTGGCCGTAGCGGGCGAACATCTTCCACGAATCGCTGATGCTCACGTCGATGCGCTGCGAGAAGTTCCAGTAGTCCACTTTCTCGTAGACGCTCCCCTGCCAGTTGTCGACGTTGCCGGGCAGGTTCGGCAGCGGGATCTCGGCCAGCATCCTGACCGCGGTCGGGTCGAGCCGCGACGCCGGAATCTGGTTGCCGGCAAACGGCGTCCGGACCACGCGCCCGGCGGAGTCAAGGGTCGACGAGTACGGGTCGTAGACCGTGCGGACCCGACCGTTGAGCGTCGACTGGCTGAAGTCGCCACGCCGCTCGAGCTCGGTGGGCACGGTGCGGACGATGGTCAGCGGGCGATTGTCATCCCACTGCTCGAACGACGTGAACGAGAAGATCCGGTTCTGCTTGATGGCACCGCCGAGGGTGCCGCCGAACATGTTCAGTTTCGTGCCCTTGCGGGCTGTCTCGTCGGCGCCCGCGACGCGCCGCAGCGTCGGATCGCTCACGGAGTTCATGCCCGGGTCGCGCAAATAGTAGTACCCAGAGCCACGCATCTGGTTGCCGCCGGCCTTCATGTTCAGGCTGATCACGCCACCCAGGCTATGACCGTTCTCGGCGTCGACGCTGTTCTTCGAGACCGTCACTTCTTCGACCGCATCCATGTTCGGCGTATAGGCCGTCTTGAAGCTGGCGCCCAGGGGCACGCCGTCGAGCAGCACGTCGTTGGCGCGGCGGGTGCCGCCGCCGGCGTCGTACTCGTTGGCATAGGCGTGGTGATAGGGACGGTTCTCGTTCGGGTTGCCGGCGTTGAGCGTCATCGACGGATCGAGGGTCGCCAGGTTATAGGGATTGCGGCCGGCAATCGGCACCTGGTCGACCAGCTGACGTTCGAAGGTCAGCTCCGAGCTGCTGGTGTTGAACTGGACGGCGACCGGCGCCGACTCGACCACCACGGTCTCCTCGAGCCCGCCGACATCCATGATCAGATCCGCGGTCACGTCGCCACGCTGGGCGACCCGCACGTTCTTCTGGGACACCTGCTTGAAGCCGGTCAGCTCCGCACCAATGGTGTAGACACCAGGGGTGACGAAGTCGAACACGTAGCGACCACGACTGTCCGTCACGCGCGACACGGACACTGCCGTCGCATCGTCGGTCAGGGTCACCGTTACGCCGGGAAGCGCACCCTGACTGGTATCGTTCACCGAACCCTGCACGCGCGCGCGATAGTCCTGCGCACCAGCTGACGCGGTCAGCCACAGCAGGCTCGCGGCGAGCCCTAGCGTCATCCGCAACCTCTTCATGACACGACTCCTTCTTCACACAACATGCGGCGTCGGGAACACCGGTGCTTGTCTATCTCTGCACGCGCCCACTGGCGTCACCCGCGACCAGCCGCTCAACTTCTGCCACCGAAACTTGGTTGAAATCACCCGGTATGGTTTGTTTCAACGCGCTGGCCGCCACGGCAAACTGCAGCGTGGCCTCCAGATCGCGTCCGCTGACGAACCCGTGGATCAGCCCCGCGGCGAAGCTGTCGCCGCCGCCGATCCGGTCAACCAGGCGCACGGTGTAGCGCTGGCTCTGAAGGAAGCTCTTGGTTGCGGCGTCGTACAACACCGCGCTCCACCCGTTGTCACTGGCCGACGTGCTTTCACGCAAGGTGACGGCCACCTGCTTGCAGCCAAACTCGGCAACGACGCGTTCACAGGCGGTCCGATACGCCGCCACGTCCAGCACGCCGCCGGTGATGTCGGCGTGGGCCACCTCGATGCCGAGCACCGCCTGCAGGTCTTCTTCGTTGGCAATGACGACATCGACCAGCGGCATCAACGGGCGCATCGTCCGCTGTGCCTCGGCCTCGGTCCACAGCTTGCGGCGGAAGTTGAGATCGACGCTGACGCGCGCGCCGGCCTGGCGCGCCGCCGCGAGGGCCTCTTTGGTACACGCGGCGGCCGAGGGCCCGAGGGCCGGGGTGATGCCCGTGCAGTGGAACCAGGCCGCGCCGGCGAACACGCTGGGCCACGGAACGCTGCCCGGCGCGAGTTCGGCGATCGCGGAATGGGCCCGGTCGTAGATCACCGACGAGGCGCGCTGGCTGGCACCGGCTTCAGCAAAATAAATGCCCAGCCGATCGCCGCCCCGCACCACGTGCGCCAAGCCAACCCCTTCGGCCCGCAGCGCCTTGAGCGCCGCCTCGCCGACCGCATGCTTCGGCACCCGCGTGACGTAGTGACTGTCGTGCCCGAACTGCGCCAGGCTGACCGCGACATTGGCCTCGCCGCCGCCGAACGTGGCGTGCAACGCTGGCGACTGGAACAACCGCTCGAAGCCCGGCGGGCTGAGCCGCAACATGATCTCGCCGAAACACACCGTCCTGGCCACGGCTTAGCCCTTCACCGAAACACCGAGGCGCGCATCGCGAACGGCCTGGATAAACTGAGCGGCGTACTCCCGAATGACGTCGAAGCGCCCCTCGGCAATCGCCGTGGGATCCACCAGCGCCGTGCCGGCGCCCACCGCCACGGCCCCGGCACGAATCCACTCGCCGGCGTTCGCGCGGGTCACCCCGCCGGTCGGCATCAACCTGACCTGCGGCAGCGGCCCACGAATGTCCTTGAAGAACCCGGGGCCAAGCGCTGTCGCTGGGAATACCTTGACGACATCCGCACCCGCCTCCCACGCCGACAAGATCTCCGACGGCGAGAAGCAACCGGGCATGGCCGGAACATCCAGTTCGTGACACGCGGCGATCACGGCCGGCCGGAACACCGGGCCCACCACGAATCGCGCCCCCGCGCCAATGACGGCACGCGCCGTCCCCGCATCGACGACGGTGCCGGCGCCAACGATCACGTCGGGCGGCAGCGACGCCGAGAGTTCGGCGATCAGCTCGATCGCGTTCGGCACCGTCATGGTCACTTCAATCGCCTTCACGCCCCCGGCCGAAAGTGCCTCGGCCACCGCCCGTCCAACCCGCGCATCGTCCAATCGGACGACAGCGACGACGCCGGTGGCTTCGATGGCGCGAACGATGGCGGCTCGTGCGGTGCTCATGTCAGCGCAACCCGTTGATGACCAGCGCCAGCGCGAACACCAGCGTCGTAACCAGCACCGCATTGCGGCCGGCATTGGCCCGGTACTCGCCCAGTGACGGCCGGTTCACGAAGTACAGGATCAAGGCCACCGACAACGGCGCCATGGCGAGGTTACCGACCATGGCGAAAATGGCCTTCAGCAACGCCGGCAACTGCCAGAACGGCGCGACCAGCGCGGGGACGGTCAACCAGGCGGCGAAGACGAGCTTGAACAGCCGGTTGTCGTCGGTGAAACGCCAGTTCTTCCGGGCGATGTCGAGACAGAAATAAGTCATGGTCAGCGACACGCTGATCAGCGTGGTGAACGCCGCGGCGATCAGGCCCATGGAGAAAAAACGCGGCGCCAGGAACCCAAGCGCGCCGGGGAAGGCGGGCCCGAGCACCTGGCCCGCGACGGGGATGCTCTGGATCTGCGAGTAGTGACTGACGCCGAGGTGAGTCGGGCCGGCGCCGTTGTAGACGGCATGCAACGCGGTCGCGCCAGCGACGATCACCACCACCGAGAAGAGCCCCCACACCACGCCGAGGTTCGTCACGGTGCGCCAGAACGCCGGCTTCAGGTCGGCCCTCGTCTGCCCCGAGTTGGCCGCCAGGTATCCGTACGACAGCAGCACCGCCGGCGGCAGCGCTTGCCCGGCAATCGCCATGATCTGGGTGAAGGCGTTCCGCACCACCCCTGGTTGCCCGACCACCGGCGCATCGGGCGGGATCTGCGGCACCAGCCCCCCGGCGAGCGACGGCCAGGTACTCCAATCAAGCAGGCCCTTGATCGCAACCACGATGAAGCACAGCAGGATGACGACCAGCAACCCGGTCATGATGGCTTCCATGCGCTTGTAGCCACCGAGGACCGCCGCCACCACCGTGGCCCCCGTCAGGATGACGGTGACCACCGCCAATCCGACGGTCGCCTCCCCACCGGCCGGCGGCAGCATGCCCATCGCGCCGTACGCGCCCTCGACCATCGCCGACATCTGGCTCATGTTGACGACGACGTTCACGAGCGCCATCGGCAGGAACACGATCCACGCCAGCCACGCACCGATGTCAGTACGCACCATGTCGAGCAGGCCGCGTCCGCCCGACAGCACGCCGATGCGCGCCGCCGAGTCGAGCGTGAAGATGACCATGGGAATGACCACGATCGCGACCCACAGCAGATCGAATCCGAACCACGCACCGGCCAGCAGGCGCGTCGCGACGGCGCCGGCGCCGATCATGCCGGCCGCGGTCAACGCCGCGGGTCCGACGAAGCGGGTGAAGAGTCGAATCAGGGCCTGCATGCCTACCGTCCCATCCATCCGCCGTCGACGACCAGCACGTGCCCGTGCACGTAGTCGGACGCACTCGACGCCAGGAACACCACGGCGCCGCCCAGGTCCTCGGGCGTGCCCCAGCGCGCGGCCGGAATGCGTTCGGTGATCTGGCGATTGCGTTGCGGGTCTTCGCGCAGGGCGGTGGTGTTGTCGGTCTGCATGTAGCCGGGCGCGATGGCGTTGACGTTGATGCCGTGCGAGGCCCATTCGTTGGCGAGCGCCTTGGTTAGCTGCACGAGACCACCTTTCGCGGCGGCGTAGCCAGGCACGGTAATGCCGCCTTGGAACGACAGCAACGACGCGACGTTGATGATCTTGCCGGGCTGCTGCCGTTCCAGCAGGTGCCGGCCGACCGCGCGGCACAACCGGAACGCGTTCGAGAGGTTGACCTCGATCACCACGTCCCACTCCTCGTCGGTGTGCTGCGCCGCGGCGTGGCGGCGAATGATCCCGGCGTTGTTGATCAGGATGTCGATGCGGCCGAATGCCGAGAGCGTGTCCGCGACCAGGCGATCCGCGGCCGCCCGGTCGGCCAGGTCGGCCGTGAAAAGCGCCGTGCGATTCCCGTTGGCAGCGGCAATCTTCCCGGCGGTGGCCGTGGCCGGCTGCGCGTTGCTGTGCAACGCCACGTTGGCGCCGGCCGAGGCCAAGGCGACCGCGGCGGCGGCTCCCAGCCCACGCGACGCGCCGGTCACCAGGGCCACCTTGCCGTCGAGCTTGAACGCATCAAGGGCAGGCACGGCCGTTACCGATCCCCACCGGACTTCGGCATGAAGTCTTCGCGCGGCGGCGAGAAAATGTCGATCAGCACGACCTCTTCGTCGAGCATGGTCGCGCCGTGCTGGATGTTGGAAGGAAACAGCAGCACGTCGCCGGCGCGCGCGGTCTTGCGCTCGCCCTCGACAAAGAAGTCGGCACTGCCCCGCTCCACCAAGGTGATCTGCTCGTGCATGTGCGAATGCACCGGCGTGACGGTGCGCGCGGCAATGGTCAGGCGGCAGACCATGAGACGGTCGCCGTGAATCATCTGCCGCTGCACGCCCTCGGCCACCTGCTCCACGGGAATGCCGCTCCAGTCACGGTGTTGAAAGGCGGTCACAAGGGGCGTCATTTGCGGCCCTTGTCCAGGCCCGAGCCCAGGTTGGCGAAGTCGGGATGGACATTCACCACGCCGTACTGCCGGTCGTCGTCTTCGCGGACGGCCGCCATCATCCACAGGAAGTTGATCGACCCGCCGGGCGCCGCGACATTGGGATGAAAGCCCTGCGGCATCATCACCACGTCACCTTCACGGACGATGGTGGCGACTTCCGGGTCGCGCGCGTTGTTGTAGACCAGCTGAATGCCAAACGCTGGTGCCGGCATGTCGATGTAGAGGTAGGCCTCTTCGAGCATGGCCGCATGCTCGTGGGGCGGCCACGACGTCCAGTGGCCTGGCTCGCTGAACGTGACGCCGGCCATGATCCGCCCGGCCTCGACGTTCTTGCCGATCAGCACGTTGAGATCGCGCTTCGAGGACGGCCCGCCGGCGTTGAAATGCAGGCCCGGATTGGCCTGTACGTCGGCGAACGAGACGAACTGAACCGGATGTCGCTTGCTGACCGGCGCCGCAATCTCGGCGAGGTCGCAGCCGTCGGGGCCGGGGGTGATCGCGACCTTCGCATCGCGGGGCGCATACAGCGCATCGTAGCGCCCCAACGTGTGCCCGGAGCCGTCAACGGTGATGGTCGCCGACCCGCCGAGGCAGACGAACCCGGTTTCGTTGCCGCCGGTGTCGATCGTCACCGCGGCATCGCCGGCGTCGAGTACGACGCGGCCGTAGTGGAGATGGCGCGACGCCGCCTGGCCGCCGGGCGCGATGGCGTGGGTGCGGCCCTTCTTGCCGGCCGTGTCGCGGATGATGCAGGTCGATGGAGCGACGGGATGAAGGTTCATCTGGTGATCTCGTGATCTCGCGATTGGGGGATTTGGGTTTCGAATCTGAAGGTTTGAGGATTTGAAGACTTGGATTTTGGGATTCTGGGATGGGATTTGCCGACCTATGCGACGACCGGCGCGGCGAAGGCCGGCGCCGCGACCAGTGCGGCGGCGCCGCGCAGGCGTGGATACTCGGTCGACGCGACCGGCCGGATGTCGGTTTCGGCAGCCGCCGGCGTGAGCGCGCGTTCGGCGATCGCGGCGCGGACCGCGGGTTCGATCAGGTCCCACGCGAGCGTGATCTCCCCACCCACGTAGACCCGCGCGGGGTCCAGCACGTTGATGACCGACGCGAGGCCCAGGCCCAGGTAGCGCGCCGTCGTTTCGAGCGCGGCCGAGGCCTTGGCGTCGTGCGCGCGGGCGCGGGCGATGAGGTCTTCGACCGTGAAGTGCCGCTGCTCGACGCGCGTCGGCCCGGCCTGCTCCACTTGCCGGCCAAAATAGCGCGCCAGCGTCGCGGGGTTCGAGACATACGCTTCCCAGCAGCCATTCGATCCGCACGAACAACGCGGGCCATCGAGCGACAGCGGCAGGTGGCCGAACTCGCCGGCAATGTTGTGGCGGCCCCGCAATACTTCCCCGTGGATCATCACGCCGACGCCGACGCCGTCCGAGACGCTGACAAACACCAGGTCGCCCGAGGTGCCGCCCAGGTCGTCGCGGCTCGCCCACGCCTGGGCCAGCGCGCAGGCGCGGCCCGAGTTTTCAATCTGCACCGGGAAGCCCGTCGCGGCCGCCAGCAACTCGCGGAGGTTGACGTTGCGCCACCCCAGGGTCGGCGCATGCAGCACGCGCATCGTCGAGTGCTCCACCATGCCGGGCACGACCACGCCGACGCCTTCGCAGGCATCCACTTCGGGATGGTCGGCCAGCAGCCGCTTGATGCGCTCGGCCAGCAGCGCCACCAGTTCCTTCGGGTCGCGCACGGTTGGAAAGCTGCTCGGGCCTGCCATGGGCTTGCCCAGCAGGTCGGCCAGCATCACGAAGGTCTCGCTGGCGCGGATGTCGGCGGCGACGACCGCGCGGCGGCGGGAATCGATATAGAGAAACGTGGGCTTGCGGCCACGAACGGTCTCGCCGGTGGCGCCCTCGAAGATCAGGCCTTCGCTCAGCAGGTCGTTGACGATCAGCGAGACCGCGCCGCGGCGCACGTCCATGACGCGCGCCAGGTCGGCGCGCGAGATGGGCTGACGCTCGCGCACCAGGTTCAGCACGATGCTCCGGTTGATTTCCCGGGAGGTGCCCCGGGTCGCAACCCGGAATCTGGAGGTATGAACTCGCTTCATTTGTATGCCTAAAAGACTAAATTGCCGTTCGCATGGTCACGCCACGCCATAAATAGGCTCAAAACACCGAATCTGGCCAAAGGCGGCCTAGAAGACAGGCCACATAAACGCTAATTAATCTTACGGATGGACAAGATATGCCTGCCGCATCGGCGTGTCAAGTCTCGATGTGTGCGGCGACTGTGCGCGCGCGCCGTGCGTCACGCCAAGGCACAGGCGACGCCTGCCGGAAGTGCCCGCAATTGGCGTAAACGGCACTTGGCATGCCCAATGCTCTGCTGGTGGGCATGTCGGACCACACCATTCCCGCGTATGAAATCGATTCCCGCTGGCGCATCGTCAAAGCCAATGACGCCTTGTGCCGCACGCTTCAGTGCACCGAGTCGAGCCTGATCGGCCGCGACGTGCGGGACCTGCTCCGCGCGGATTGGCGCGCGGACTTTCGCAACTACGTGGCGCGAGCCCTGGTCGGCGTCGGCGATCTCGACGTGACGCTGCCGCTGGTGGCGCCGTGTGGCAAGGAAGGCTGGTTCAAGCATCTGCTCGAGCCGGTGAGCGAAGACGGCCACCTGGCCGGCTACTGCGCGACCATTCAGCCGCACCCAGTGCCGGCGAACACGGCCGAGTCGAAGCGGTGGTGGCAGTGGCGGCCGGTGGCGGCCCACCTGGTGTGGGACTTTGACGATGAGCAGTTCGCCAAGGCGAGTTGATCGCGGCCCCCGGCAACCGGGGGCCGCAATCCGCTAGCGGGCTTGCCGCGCCGGCCGCAGGCGACGATAGCCTACGAACATCAGCCCCAGCGCGAGCACGACAAACAGGTATTGCGGCATGGTCGGCACCGCCACGCCAAAGAGCATGGTGTAGCGCCGCTCCGCGAAGCATCCCAGCGTATCGGTTGCGCGGATAGTGAAGGTCTGCGCCAGCGGCACGGTCGGTGTCCCCGACAACAGGCCACCAGTCGACAGAATCAAACCGGCCGGCAGCGAAGCCGCGTCGGTCGAATACACGTACGGCGCGGTGCCGCTGTTGCCGGAAAACTGCTGGCTATAGGCGACGCCGACGCTGCCATTTGGCACGGTCGCCGGCGTGAGGCCAACAGCCGGGCATCCCGCCGGCTGCGGGGGACCGGAGACGGGAGGGCTCCCAGGGACGGGTTCCGCAACGGTCGCACACGAGGCAGCCGTCGTCGTGTTGGTGTCAAGCGTCACAGCGCCGTTACGCGCCAAGGTGCGGCCCGTGACCGTGGCGCCGGTATTGAGCGTGATGCTGGTGAGTGCCAGGATATTGCCAATGAACGACGTCGTCGTCCCCAGCGTCGCCGAACTGCCCACCTGGAAGTAGACGTTGCACAGCGAGCCGCCGTTGATCATCGTGATCGACGAGTTCGATGCCGTCGTCAGGGCGCTGCCAATCTGAAAAATCCAGGCGGAGTTCGTGCTGCCCTGGGCATTCAAGGTCAGGTTGCCGGTCAGTTGCGCCGACGAGTCGAAGCGGTAGACGCCCGAGGTCAGCGTCAGGCCGCCGAGGTCCTGCCCGGAGAGGTTCTGGGTGGGGGCCTGCCCGGCGAGATCGTTGTACGCGGCGGTCAGCGACACCTGGGCTGCCGACGACGTGCCGTTCGCCGCGTGGAACGAGCTGCCGCTCGAAATCGTTCCTGGCGGAAAGCCCGTGATGGCGCCTCCCGGGCTGACGCCGACGTTACCGCCGATCACGCTGGATCCCGTATTGGTCACGGTCGATCCGGCGAGTACTCCGAAGGGTGCCGCGTTGCCCAGTGTGGGCGAGGTCTGCGCGGACGCGGGGATCGCGGCGACGACAAGGATGATGAGGGCCGTACCGCAAGAGAGGCTTTGGCGTGTGCGTTTCATGATCGGAGCTCCGCTCTCCAATTGACTACGTGACGTGACACCAGCGTACTGTCCCGCTTCAGGCTGGACTGTGCGGTATTGCACAGTGCGGGTCGAAAGCGGCGGGTTAACGTCACAAGGCATGACTTCCGTCGCACCACCTGTGCTGTATGCGGCAGAGTTGACCGGTTGCCGGCTGGTCGCCGCACTCGAGCCGACCCGGGTGGCCGAGGCATTCAGCGCGGCGCTGACCAGCGCCGGCGCCACGGTCGTGCAGGCGGTGTCGCATGCCTTTCCCGGGGGCGGCCAGACCTGCGTCCTCATCCTCGCCGAATCGCACGCCGTGCTGCATACCTGGCCGGAAACCGGCACGGTCAATCTCGACATCTTCTCGTGCTCGAACCGGTTGCGAAGTCACGCCGCGATCGACGCATTGGGCGCCACCTTCGGTGCCGCCGCGATCTCGGTCCAGGAGATTCTTCGTGCAAACGGGCACCTCCCGCTACCCGACTGACGCCGGCCGGTTCGTGCTGGCGAGCCTCGGCGCGAGCCTGGCGCTGTTCGGCCTTCTTCGGATCGCGTGGGTGGAAGCGAACCTGGTGCTCCCCCTCACCCTCTGGCAAGGCCAGCTCTCAACCATGTTGTTCGGTGCGCCACGGCTCCCCGTGCAGGTGACGCTGGAGTGCAGCGGCGCCGATGCGCTGGCGCTGTGCGCCGGTGCGGTGCTCGCTTTTCCGGCTCGCCTCGGCGCACGCCTGGCCGGAGCCGCGGGTGGCGTCGCTCTCATCCTGCTGCTCAACACCGTGCGCATTGGCACGCTCGGCCTGGCAGCGCCGGCGTGGTTCGACACGCTCCACCTGTATGTGTGGCCCGCCGCGCTGATGCTGGCCATCGGCGGCTACGTGTTCGGGTGGATGCGTTACGCCGACTCGCCAACGGATTCCCCCGAAGCGGTGCCCCCGGCCGTGTCGGTCGAGGCCCCGCGGCCAGCGTTGCGGCCGTCGTGGCGATTCATCGGGATCACGGCCGCCTGCGCCCTCGTGTTTGCCGCCGCCACACCGCTCTTGCTGGATAGCGCGATGGTCCTGGCGTTCGCCGGCCTGATCGCGACGGCGGCCGCCGCCGCGATGGGTGCACTCGGTGTCAGCGCACAGGCCACGGCCAACGTGCTGTCGACCTCGCGCGGCGCATTCATCGTGACGCAGGAATGCATCACGACGCCGGTGATCCCCGTCTACTTCGCGGCCGTCATCACCTACGCGACCAGCCGCCGCCGGCTGGTGCTCGGCCTGCTGGCCGCGGCGCCACTCTTTGCGCTGCTCGGCATGCTGCGGCTGCTGGTCGTGGCCGTGCCGGCCACGGTCATGGCCGCGCCCCTGTTCTTCGTCCATGCCTTCTACCAGTTGTTGCTGGGCGCCGTAGCCATCTGGATGGCGGCCCGCTGGCATCGGAGTAGTGGCCCGACGGTCCTCCCTGCCGGCGCCGGCATGCTCGTCGGCGCGGCGCTCGCCGCCTTGCTTGCACCGGTGTACGGGTGGCTCGCCGCGTTGCCGGCCACACCGCCGCTTGACGATCCCCAGGGGGCGCTCGCCTTCCTGCCCTCGTTCCAGCTTGGGCTGTATCTCGGGATGTGCGTGGCCGCATCGCTCGCCGGCGGCTGGCGGCGCGTGGCCGGCGGCCTGAGCGTGCTGCTCGGCACGCAGGCGGCCGGGTTCTACGCGCTGCACTGGCTGGCGGCGATCGGCGTCACCGCGCAGGTGCGCGACGTTCGCGCGTGGGCGATTGCGGCGCCGGTGCTGATCTTCGCGGCGGTAGTGACCCGTGCCCGCATCGCTCGCTGACGTGTGGCGGGTGACAGCCCTGGCCGCCGGGATCACGTTGGTCCTGGCGCTGCCGGTGTTGCGCGCGCCGTCGGAGCGCGTCTTCGGCGCGGAGATCGTCGGCCGCCATCACGACCCGTTCACGGCCATGCAGCAGTTCGCGCGGCCGGGCCTCATCACGAGGTCGCCGCAGCCGCTGACGGATGTATTCGGCGCACTGCTGACCCGGGTGACGAGTCCGGTCGCCGCCTACAACTGGCTCGTCTTGCTGAGTTTCCCGCTGACCGCAGCGGCGACGTTCCTGCTGGCTCGTCACCTGGCGCTCTCGACGGGCGGCGCCACCGTCGCCGCGTTGGCATGCGGCTTCTCGCCGTTCCACCTGGCGCACGCCGGTTATCACCCGCACATCGCGCAGGTGCAATGGGTGCCGCTCTACTTTCTCGCGCTGTGGCGGTTCGTCGATACGCCGGCGCCGGGCCGGCTGGCCGCGCTGGCGGCCGCCACGGCCGCCGTCACCTTGTCGAACCTGTACGGCGGACTCACCGCCGCGGTGATCACGCCGATCGCCGTGGCCGCCTACTGGATCGCCACTCGGCACCGCTACGCGCAACCGGGCCGGCGGCTGGCCATGACCGCCACGGCCCTGGTCCTGCTGGGCAGCCTGGGTCTGATCTACATGACGTGGGCGCTGCCGGCGGCACTCGCTGACGGAGCGCCCGCCGTCGCGAACCGCGCTGACCTCTTTCTGTATAGCGCAAAGTGGTGGAGCTACCTGGTGCCTCCGGTCGGGCATCCCCTGCTCGGCGACGCCGCCGCGAGACTCTGGATCAACGCCGGTGTCGGCGTGGGGCTGCTCGAACAGCAGGTTAGCCTGGGCGGCAGCCTGCTGTGGCTCGCGCTGATCGCCGGCATCTCGTGGCGGCTGCCGCGCGGGGCGACACCGGCGATCGCCTGCGTCGCGGTGCTCGGGATCGTCGCGCTGGTGGCGCTGCTGTGCTCGCTGTCACCGGAGCGGACGATCGGCTCCGTCACCCTGGTGCGGCCGTCGGCGTGGCTCTACGAGATGGCGCCGATGTTCAGGTCGTACGCGCGGTTCGGCGTGGTCGTGCAGTTGATGGTCGCGCTGCTCGCCGGCATCGGCATCGACATCCTGTGGCAGGCGCGCACCTGGCACGCGCGCATCGCCTGCGTGGCGCTGGTGGCGCTGGCCGCCGCCGAGTACGCGGTGCCGCCGTCGGCCTTGTGGCGCGACGCGCTGCCCACCGCCGCCCACCGATGGGTCATGCAGCAACCGCCAGGCGGGCGCGTGCTCGATTGCCAGCCGCGCAGCCAGGAATCGGATTCAGTCGAGTGGTTGACTGACAGGCGCATCGTCGGCCCGACCGCGGGCCTCACCGACTGTGGGGAACCGGGCCTGGCACCGAAGCTCGCCACGCTCGGCTACACGCACATGCTCGTGCGGTGTGGCACGCCGGCGGCCGGCACAGCGCCGCCGGACGCACGCGACGGCTTCCGGCTGGACGCCGGCTTCGCTGACAGCCGTCTCTACGCCGTCACCGCCGGCCGCCCGGCGGTCTACACCAGCCTTGTCTCGGGCCTGTCGCCCCGCGAACACGACGCGGAGTGGTCGTGGCGATGGATGGAATCGGAGTCGGCGTGGGTCGTCGTCAACACCACCGGGCTGGCCGTCGCGGCGACGCTTGACGTCGAGCTGTCGAGCTTCGCGCACGAGCGGTGGATCACGCTGGCCCTGAACAAGGTCGCGGTGCAGGACCTGCTGGTCGAACCCGCGCGCAAGCGGTACCGGGTCGGCCCCCTGGTCATTCAGCCCGGCGCCCACGAGCTGCGATTCGGCACGTCTCACCCGCCGACCATCGCTGACGACCTGGTCCACAACGGCGATCGCCGGGCGCTGTCGATCGCCGTCGGCACCTGGGCGTGGAATGTGGCGGAGCCCCGGCCATGATGACGCCGGCCCACTATCGATCGTTCTGGGCGGGGGTCGGCGCACGCTTTCCTGATCTCGCAGGGGCCGCCTCGACGCGCTACTACGCCGAGAACGAACAGCGGTTGTTTGCCGAACACTTCCCGGAGCTCGCCGGACTGGCCATCCTGAAGACCGACTTGTGGGATGAAGCGCGCAACACGCGCATCCTGGTCTGGGCGCACGCGCGCGGCGCACGCGCGTTCGGTATCGACATCTCCATGCCCACGCTGGTGCTGGCCGGCCAGGCGTTCGCCGCGGCGGGCTTCCCGGGCGGGCTGTCGGCCGCAGCCGGCGACGTCCGCGATCTGCCCTTTGCCGACAACCAGTTCGACGCCATCTACTCCATGGGCACGATCGAGCACTTCGCCGAGACTGAACGCGCCGTGGCGGAAATGGCGCGCGTGCTCAAGCCAGGAGGCCGGGCCATTGTCGGCGTCCCGAATCGCCTGGACCCGTTCCTCCGGCCGCTGCTGGCTACCGTCATGCAGGCCCTGGGGATCTACGGGTACGGCTACGAGAAGTCGTACACGCGCGCCGCGTTGCGCGGAATGCTCGAGCGGGCCGGACTCGACGTGGTCGCCGAGACCGCCATCCTCTTCATCCCCGGTTGGCTGCGCATGCTCGACCTGGCCTGCCACACCTGGTGCCGGCCGCTGACCGTGGTCACGGGGGCACTGGTCCAGCCGTTCGCATGGCTCGACCGGCACGTGCCGGCCGTGCGACGGCACGGCTACCTGCTGGCCACCGTGGTCCAGAAACCCTCGCGCTAGCGAGTCACCAGCGGCCACGCGCTCACGAACTCGACCAGGTCGTCCTCAGACCGGCCGGGCGGCCGCGTGCCGCCGCCCACCTGGATGTCGCGCCAGCGCAGAGGCCCATCGACGCCGTGCACGGCCAGTGTGACCCGCTGCGCCGAGCGCTCGACTCGCACTTCCACGAAGCTTTGGTAGAACGGCGCGCGGTTGAAGTCGAAGACCGCCGACAGCGCTTCCACCGAGAAGGGCCACGCGCCGAACCGGCGCACCCATCCCCACGCCGGCCATTTCCACCACGGTGTTTCCTGCGACAGTTTCGCCGTCACCGCGTCGGTGCGCGGATAGTAGGCGTAGTCGGCAACGACCGGGGTGGGGGGCCAGTCGAGCGCGGTGCCAATGCTCAAGTAGGCGCCGCCACCGCCGTTGACGAAATGCATCGCGCCGTTCTCGCCGGGCTCTCGGTAGTACTCGAAATCGTGGGTGTCGCCGGCCATCACGACCTGGACGCCGTAGTCCCGGAGCAACGCGTGCATGGCCAGGAACGAGGGGTCGGCCTCGCCGACGTACTCACCGGCCGCGTAGAACGGGTGGCCGGCAATCACCATGGTGAAGTGGCCGCGGCTGCGTTCGAGCGCCGCCTTCAGCCACGCCAACTGGCGATCGTCAACGCGCCGCAACGCGCCGGTGTCGACGGCGATCAGCGAAAACCCGCCGCTCTGCAATTCGAAGAACGGCGCCCGCTGATGGCCCGCCGAGACGCCATAGAGCCCGCGCAGGCGCGCCCCTTCGCCAATCAGGCCGTCTATGCGCTCGGTCGTGGTGCTCGACAAGCTCAGGTCGGCATCGACGCGCGCGGCCAAGGCCGCCCGCGCGATCGATGGCTCCATCAGGTTTGCCGCAAAGCCATCGAGCGCGTTGAACCAGTCGTGGTTGCCGGGAATGGCATAGACGGGTTTGCTGATGCCCTTCATCGGCAGATAGAAATTGGCTTCGTAGTCCTTCATCGCGCCGGTCGGATACACCACATCCGACGAGATCACGACAAACTTCACCGCCGCCTGCCCCGCCGTGGCCAGCAGCCGGTCGCGCAGCGAGTGTTGCGACGGATCGCCTTCCCCTGGGTCGCCGATGACCAGGAACGAGAAGTCACCGCCGGTGCCGAGGCCTTCAGGCGAGACTGCGAACAGCCCTGGCTGCGCCGGGTCAGCGGCCCCCTGGTGTGCGAGCGCGGCGCCGATCATGGCATCGCGCCAGGCGTCGGTGCGCGACTCCGCGATCTTCTGCCACACGGCGGTCGCCCAGTTCTCGCTGTTGAAGTACCACGAGAATCCCCAAATCGGATTCACCGCGATCAGCACGGCGGTGAGCGGCAGTCCGGCACGAATGGCCTGCCGGACCGCTCCGAGCAAGGTGTTGTTCTCGCGGTCGCGCGAGACATTGCGGCGCAGCCGCGTCTCGGCCCAGAAGCGCAGGCCCCTTTCACTCCAGGGCTGCGCCATCTCCGGCGACGTGTCATGAAGCATGCGATGCCACGCCAGGCGCTCGATCGGCCGCGTCACGCGCTGCACGGCCAGGTCGAGCGGGTAAATGACGATCACCGACAGCAGCAGCGAGGCGACCACGTCCCCGAGGGTGGCCACGGCCGGTGTCAGCATGCCCAGCATCGTCCACTCCGCGTCGAGCCGGCCGACATGGATGGCGAAGAACACCCCGACGAACACCACGCTCCAGTAGAAGTCGGTGGGCGCCCGCGAGGCCGACGCCGCGATGGCTTCGCGGTGAATGAAGCCGATCAGCGGATGCGGACCGAGCCCCAGCGCCCGGTTGGGATGCTCGTCTTCGTACTTCGCGAACTCGTCCGACCCGAGCGGCACCGGCGCGAAGATGGCCTGCCACCCCGAGGCCGCCATGCGGAACCCGAGAATCAAGCCGAAGCCAAGTGGTCCCAGGGTGTCGCGCAGCAGCCACACGATCACCGCCAGCAGGACGTTGGCGGAGCCGTTCAGGAAATCCCAGCTCCGGCTGCCCGTGCTCGTGCCGCGAAGGGCTCGCGTCACGTTCACCGCTCCGTCGGCCAGCAGCACCGCGCTGACCAGCATGACCAGGCCGCTGAAAACGAAGGCGTTCTGAAACGAGATCAGCGCCCCGGCCAGCACCGAGAACGCGCCGGTGCTGAAGTGCAGGCCGCGGCCGCCCGACACCCACGCATCGACCAGTTCGACGACCCCAGACAGGAAGATGGCGACGCCGACAATCGCCATGCCCCAGACCGGAGAAAAGAGCGGCGCCAGCACCGCGATGGCGCCGAGTACGAACAGGATGACGCCGCGCAGCCGCGCTCGCTTGATCACGTCAGGCCGATGGCTGGTAGTCGCTGAAGTTCCACACGAAGCCCTCGGGGTCGCGGGCAATGTAGCCGCGGGCGCCGTAGCTGGTGTGCTCGAGCGGGCGCAGAATCACGGCACCGGCCGCTCGCGCGCGCTCGAAATGCTGGTCGGGTTCCACGACCCGCACGCTCGTCATCTGGCTGTGTCCGTTCCAGAGCGCCTCGTCTTTCGGTGAGGACCCGAGCATCAGGGTATCGGCGCCGAGGTGAAGCTCGGCATGGGCAATGGTGCCGTCCGCGCCAGGCACCACCAACCCGGGGGTGAAACCAAACGCCGCGGACAGGAACTGGATGGCCCGTTGCCCATCGGCGTAGTGCAATCCGGGAAACAGGCTCGCCGGCCCCGCCTGGCCGTTGCCTTCGCGATAGGTGCCGAACGACCACAAGTGGCCGCCGGTGTCACGCGCCGAGAAATCGCGCGAGCCGTACTCCTGGTTCGCGAGTGGCCTGACGATCTCGGCGCCGGCCGCTTGGGCGCGATCGTGCAGCGCATCGACCGCGGTGAAGCAGACGTAGAGCCCCTGGCTGACCGTGGTCCAGGGGTTGGCGTCCGAAACGGGTCCGACCGAACTCAGGCCGATCACCGCCGTGCCCATCTGCAGCTCGGCGTGGCCGATCGACCCATCCGGGCCGTCGTAGACCACGTGACGTGCGAAGCCGAACGCCTGGCACAGCCACTCGATGGCGGCGCGGGCGTCGCGGTAGCAAAGGACGGGGTGCAGGCTGGGAATGCTTTCGTGAGTCATGATGACGATCCTCCTGGCAACAAGGCTACCGGCCACGCAGGGCGGAGGTCTTGGACGAATCTTACCTTCAGCCGCGAATCATCACCCGTCGAGATCGGACACGACAAACCCGCCGGCCGGCGACACGCTGTTGACCAGGTCGCGCGGCGCCACGCCGGCAAACTGGCGGACGTCGCGGATGAAGTGCGCCTGATCGTAGTAGCCGCAATCGGCCGCCAGGTCCGCAAACCGGCAGGCTCGGCCGCTCTTGAAGACGTCGACGGCGCGCGCAAACCGCAGCACCCGCCCCAGCATCTTCGGCGCCAGCCCGAGCTCGTCGCGGAAGCGGCTGATGAAGTGCTTCTGGCTCCAGCCGGTCTCCTCGACCAGCGCACCGATCGAGACGCGCCCGGCGCTGGCGCGCAACTGGTGCCACGCCCAGGCCACCGGCGCCGCCGGCGCGCCGTGCGCCGCCATGCGGCGCATGATCTCGCTCTCCACCATGGTGAATCGGGCGCCCCACGAACCGGCATCGCGCAGCCGCTCGCACAAGTCGTTCGACGGCGTGCCCAGCAGGTCGGCCAGCGGCACCGCCAGGTTGGTCAACTCTTTCAACGGCTGCCCGAAGAACCGGCGCGCGCCGAGAATCGTGAAATTGATCTGCAGCCCGCCGGAGTCGCCGGACGATCCCACGATCACGTGTGAATCGTACGCGCCGGTCGCGAAGCTGGTGTGGTCGGTCCACCTGCGCGGATTGGCCTGGGCGTAGATGCGAATCGGCGCCCCGAAGTTGATGATGACCGGAATGACCTCGGTGGGCAGCTCGCGGCGGTTGATCGGGGTGGCCGCGAACTCGCGCCAGCCGACGTACTCGACGACGTGTGCGCGCAGCGGCGGCGACGGCAGGGCCCGGACCATCTCCCAGCCAACGGCGCTGGACGCGTCTACGATCTCGGGCCGGGACACCGGGTCATCGTAGCCCATTCGCGCGGCTCCGGGCTTGACCGCCAGCCCGATGAGGGGCAGGATGAACATCTCGGTCGTTACGGAAGGACGCACATGACATCGAAAGCTGGACGCAACGACGCCTGCCCCTGCGGCAGCGGCAAGAAATTCAAGAAATGCTGCGAGCTGAAGGAGCAAAAGAGCCGCAGCAACAAGATGCTGCTCGTCATCGTCGGCCTGCTGATGGCCGCCGGATTGGTGGCCGGCATCACCTCGCTCACCGGCGAGAAGGACGTCGCGCGCCCCGGTGGCGTCTGGTCAGCGGAACACGGGCACTATCACTAGGCGGAACTGAAGTTCCGCCCTTCTGGCATCACTCGTCGAGCGGGGGGAAGACGTGACGGCCGTCGGCGCCAAGCGGTAGCGGCTGGACCCATCGCACGGCGCTCACGGGCAGCTCGTCGTAGAGGTGCGGGAAGAGCGCACCGCCGCGTGATGGCTCCCATCGAAGCTCCAGCCCGTCGGTCGCCACTGCGACCAGGACGAGGCCGGCCACGCCGGCAAAGTGTTTCGCCGCCGTCTCGCGCACCTGGGCCGGCGTCGAAAAATGGATGAAGCCATCGGTCACATCCACCGGCGATCCCGTGAAGCGGCCCTTCGCCACGGCCTCGCGCCACAATGCGTCCGGCGCAATCTTGAACACGAGCTCGCTCATCGCGCCGGGCAGGTGGCGTTCAGCAATCGCCACGACTCCACGTCGATCACCGATTGGCTCACGCCGGAATCGCGGCCGGCCGTGGATCCCACCGGCGACCGGCCCGGCATGATTCGAACGCGGCCACCGGCCAGGCCGACGCCCTGCTCGATGAGGTCGGAATTGCGGACCAGTCCGGTCAGCTCCACCATGTCGCCCTTGCGCGCCTTGATCTCCTCGAGCAGCTTCTTCGGCCCCGACAGCCGCAAGCGGCGGCCCGGCTTCATGTCGGTGCGCGGCATCTCGTGCTCGGGGCTGACATCGACGATGAACAGGCGGTCGTAGGCGCAACCTGGCACCGAAAGCCGGGTCGAGTCCCTGGGCACGGGCTTTTCCTGGGCCAGCGCCCACCCGCTCGACATCGCGATCGCCGCCGCCAGAAGCAGAACCCTCATGGCTTCAGCTTACTCCCGGGCCGCGTCAGCGGATCCAGTTTCGGCGGTCGCGCGCCGCGCGGGCGCACCCCGGGGGTCAGCACCTCGTACTCGAGCTCGGCGCCGTCCTCGACGCATCGCAGCAGCAACCCACCCCGGCTCATGTCGCCGCGGCCAATGAACGCGGTCGGATAGCACAGCCGGGTACCCAGGATGGGCAGCAGCACGTCGACGTACTTGCCCGACGAGACGCTGCCCAGCAGCACGACCTTCTCGTCTTCTGGCAGGTCGCGCGCCAGCAGTCTGGCGTCGCGCTCGAGCGGGCCCCGGTACCGCAGGTCGTCGACGGACACATCGACCGCCGCAAACTCGTGGATCAGGGCCGGCGACACGCGCTCGCCCGGCGGCAGCAGCCCGCGCGTCGGCGTGATGATCAAGGTCGAGCTCTCCGGCGCAAACGCCCGCGCGTACGCCAGCTTGCCGCGAAAGTAGAGGCCGCTGACGAACGCAAACGCCGCGCCCAGTTCAAGCGTGCCCTCGCGCAGTTGCTGCGCGACCAGGAAGGTGGCGTCTGGCTTCAGCGCGAGAGTGGCGCGCCGGCCGCCGCAGTAAGCTGGAGACAGGAGAAACACAGGTATACTACATACCTTAGTTCCGCTTTCCTGAGCACTGCGGCCGTTCCGGCCCAACAGCCCTCACCAAGGCACGTGATTGAGGGCTTGTGAGCAATTCAACTTCCGCCAGTCGTTTCGAATCCTGGGGCACCGCCGTTGCCGATGCGTTCGGCGCGTTTGCGGCCGTGTGGGGCGTGGCGCTCGGCGTGCTGCTGATCGGGCTGCCGATCGCGCTGTTGTTTGCGCTGCTCCTCCGCCTGGCGCGGATGGTTTTCCCGGGGCTGTGATCGCCATGGATGTAACGATGATTTATCTGGCACTCGTGGTCGTCGGCGCGGTCATCCTGGTGGCGACGGGCCACTACTGGGTGGAGTCGAACACGCGTGACATGGGCACGATGAGCCGGCAGTGGCTCGCCGAATACAACCAGTCGCACCCCTAGCTGCGATCAACGGCGGGTCGCCACCGCGGCGCTGCCCGTTCTCACCCAGGTGCCACATTCGCTGGTGCTGGTGAAGCCCGCGTCGGTGCTGGCAATGGTAACGATCTGGGCGCTGGTCGTGCTGACAAACGCGCTGGCGATCACCGCCGCGGGGCTGGCTGTGAAGTCGCTCAACCGCTGCCACTCGCAACCCACACTCGCACTCTCGGCGCGGTACGTGCCGGCCGTGACCTGCGTTCCGACCGCCCAGGCGCCTGCGGTGATGGTGGCTTCCAGTCCGCGGCGCGGGGTCGTGTGCCAGAAACCGCACGAGGAATCGGTCGAGAAGCCGGCGTCGGTCGGCAGCAGGCGAATCACCCACTGGCTGGCGTCGAAGTTCAACTGCGTGGTCGTGATCGCATCGCCGGAGGTGCCGCCAAAGCCCTGGAGCCGGCGGAAGCTGCAGCCGTGGCCTGGATCGCTGTAGTACAGCCCGGCCGGCATGTCGGCGCCGACGCGGTACTGGCCGGGGCCGAAGCGGGTGCGCGGCGCCAGCGGATTGAGCCGGATGTTGAACGTCGTGTTGCCGTCGATGCCGACGGGCAACGCCGCACTGCCATACCCGGCGAGTGTCGCCGTGACGGTGTAGCCGCCGTTCACGACGCCGGCGATCTGGTAGCGCCCATCGGTGCCGGTGGTCGCGGTCCTGCCCTGATTGGCGCCGTCGATGATGGTGACCACCGCACCGGCGAGCACCGTGCTGATGGTGGGTGCCGACTCCGTGACCTGGCCCGAGAGCGTGAAGGTGACCGCGCCGGCGCCCGTGCCCGACACCGCGATGGTGCTGGTGCCGCTCGCCTGGTTGCCGGTCACCGTGATGTTTCCCGTATAGGCAGTAGCCGCCGTGGGCGTGAACGTCACCGTCACGGCTTGCGTGCCCGACGGCGCGATGGTCCCGCTCGTGAAGTTGCCGCTGAAGCCTGCCGGATAGGTCACGCCCGTCACCGTCAGCGCGGCCGTGCCGGTGTTGCTGATGGTCAGGGTGCTGGTGGCTGTCGCCCCTACCGTGACGCCCCCGAATGAGAGATCGCCACTCATCCCGATCACCGCCCCTGGCGTCGGCGTGGGCGAGGTGGGCGTTTCGTCCTTGTTGCACGCGCCCGTCGCCAGCAGGACCGTGAGAGCGGCCGCAATGTAGAGGTATCGCATGCCTCGTCCATTGCAAGGCTGATACCGTGGTTGAGTCGCATCGGGAGGCGGCGGAAGGCAATCCCCTTCGCGATCGATGGAACGAACTGCCCAGTTCAGGACGAGACCGGGCCACCGCACGGCCGCGCCGCGAGCCGGCGTGGCCCGCGGCGAAGCCATCGAGGACTACGGCAGACGCAGCACCTGCCCGGGCTTGATTTTGTCGGGGTCGGTCAGCTGATCCTTGTTCAGCTCGAAAATCTTCAGATACGCGCCGGCGCTGCCGAGGTGTTCCTTGACAATGGCGCTGAGGGTGTCGCCGGCCTTGACGGTGTAGGTCTTGGCGGCCGGAGCGTCGGCGGGACCGCCCGTCACCTGGATGTCGGCGACGATGTCGTTCTGCCAGGTCGGGATGGTTTTGATCGCGGTCCAGATCTCGTTCTTCTCGGCCTCGGTGGCCACGGTCCCCTTGAAGTACAACTTGCCATCGCGCTCCTCGGCGTTGCCGTGGAACTTGCCCTTGGATGTTTGAATTGCGTACGCGTACATGTCTCTGAGACCCATATCGAGATGCTCCTTGCGATCGCCGACGATGGCGTCGTGTAGCTACCGTATGGGAACCCACTCCAGTCGTCAACGCAATTGCTCGGATGAGGTGGCCCCGCTCGTCGTCATGCACGCGACCTCGGTACGCTTTGTGCTACTCCCGAGGCCAGATTGCGCCACCACTCAGGGAGCTACAGAAATGACCGAAACTCTTCATGACGCGTTCGTCGACGAAATCAAAGATCTCTACGACGCTGAGAAGCAGCTGACCAAGGCGCTGCCGAAGCTCGCCAAGAACGCCACCAACGAGGCGCTGCGCGACGCGCTCGAATCGCACCTGGCCGAAACCGACGTGCACATCCAGCGCCTGGAGCAGATCTTCGAACTGCTCGATGAGAAGCCGCGCGGCAAGCACTGCGCCGGCATGGCCGGCATCATCGAGGAAGGCAGCGCCATGCTCGAAGAAGACCTCGAAGGCGCGGTACTCGACGCGTGCATCATCGCGGCCGGCCAGCGTGCCGAGCACTATGAGATAGCCGCCTACGGTACCTGTGTCGCATGGGCCGAGGCGCTCGGCCTGACCGAAGCCGCCGAGCTGCTGAACGAGACGCTGGCGGAAGAGAAGGCCGCTGATGAGAAGCTGTCGGCCATGGCCGAAGGCGACATCAACGAAGCGGCGGCGGGCCAGGGCGACGACGAAGACGACGAGAGCGAAGACGAAGAGAGCGAAGACGAAGAGAGCGACGGCGACGACAAGGCCGAGGAAGAGCCGGCCGCCACGCAGGCCCGGCCTGCGGCGTCCGCCCGCTCGAGCAAGTCCGCCAAGCCCCCCGCGGCCTCGCGGCGTCGCTGAGCCAAAGCGCGCGACTGGGGGCGGCGGCGTTGCCGCCCCGGCGGCAATCTTGCAACGCCTGTGGCCACGCTCGCCCGTCCCTCGGTCAGCGGGCCGTCCACTCTTCCCTTCACTGAGCGCAGCGCCGACGATCTCGAATCGCAGGCCGCCGCGACCGCCGAGTTGGCGGAGGCGTTTCCGTTCAACGCCTTGAAGCCGTCGGAGTGGACCGGAAGCTCATCACTTCCGGTCCACTCGGTCTTCAGCGGTCCATGCGGCCCGAGCCGGACTGGGTGTCGTCGTTCTCACCGCCGAGATCCTCGCCAGGGCGGTTTCGGCCCTCGTCGTTCGGGTCGTTGCTGGCACCGGCCTGATCGCCCTGATTGCCGCCCTGCGCGCTGCGGCCCTGACGGGTCTCTTCCTGCCCCTGTCTGCCGCCGTGGCTCTGCTGACCCTGACCCTGACCCTGACCCTGACCCTGACCCTGACCGCCGGCCTGACGGTCGTTCTGAACCTGTTTGTCGCCCCGATTGTTCTGTGCCATTGGAATACTCTCCAGTCGGTTGAGCTGAACCATGAGCCGCGTGATCTGCAAAACCCACGGCCAGCCGTACGCGGGAAATATGAGCAAAGATGGTGCCCGAGAAAATGCGCTTGTGCTCCATTCGCGATCGAAACCCGGCGCCCATGAGTATTCGCTGCTCGAAGATGTGACCACCTGTTCAGAGTTGTTGATGTGTGCGTGTTGACAAGGGCTCGCTACGGGCATCACGCATGAGACGCCCCTGTCGCCAAGCCCATCTGTTGTCTGCGCCCAATCGACATGCGAGCTGACCGATGCCGATCTGCTTGGCGAATGCGACGACTGCAGACACCAAAAGCGCTCGAAACCCATTCGGTGATCTGCTAGCGTAGCCATTGCTTGGAGAGACGGCGCAACGGCCCGTGGTTCAGTGCCATCTCTCGCTGGCTCATCGTCAGCGCAAGTGCGGTGATCTGTGTCCCGGCCCTGCCGGTCGCTCAATCGGCCTCCGATGAGTACCGGCTCAAGGCGGCCTTCCTGTATCGATTCCCCCAGTTCGTGGAATGGCCGGCAGCAGCGCGACAGTCGCGAACACTGGACCTGTGCGTGCTCCAGCCCAACCCCTTCGGGTCTGACCTCGAGCAGTTGGTCGCTGGCGAATCCATCAGCGGACGCGCGCTTCGTGTGCGCGTGGTCCGCACACTTGACGCGCTGGCGGACTGCCACACCCTGTTTGCGGGCGCGCACAACGATGCCGCCGCTGCCGCCCTCAAGGCGGTCTCTGGACTTCCAGTCTTGACGGTCGGTGAAAGCGACCAGTTCCTGAAGGCCGGCGGCATCATCGCGCTGAAGATCGTCGATCGCCGGGTCCGCTTCGAGGTGAACACGGCCAATGCACAGAAAGCCGGCCTCCGGATCAGCGCGCAACTGCTGAACCTGGCGACCGCGGTTCGCGGGGAGGCGCAGTGACACGCTGGTTCGAGCGGCTGCCGATTCACCGCAAACTGGCCGCCTCGGCCCTGCTGATTACCGCGGCGGCCCTGGCCGTTGCCATCGTTGGCTTGAGCGCCTTCGATTTCTGGCGATATCGAGTCAGGGCCGCGGAAGACGCGGACGCCCTCGCAAGCATGCTCGCCGAGAACACCGCCGCGGCGGTGATGTTCAACCAGGTCGACGCGGCGGAGGAGATTCTCCAGAGTGTGCGCGGGCGCGACGTCGTGACGCGCGTCTGCGTGTATCTGCCGAATGGCGATCTGTTCGCCGCCTTTCCCCGGACGGCCGCCAGTTGTCCACAACTCGAACCCATGGCCGATGCGTGGAACGGCGTGCCCGGTCGCGCCACCATCAGGCGAAATGGGCAGACGCATGGCACGGTCATCGTCGAACGCAACCTGTCGGATCTGCAACAGCGCCTGGCGCTGACGGGGTTGGCGGCCGTGGCGATCTTCCCCATCGCGGCGCTGGCCGCCTTCTTCCTGGCCCAGCGTTTGAACGCGGGCATTTCGCAGCCCATTCGCGACCTCGCACACCTGGTCCAACGATTTGGCGACACCCCGGATGCAGAGCTACCGGCAATCCGAACGGCGCCGGACGAGCTCGGGAAGCTCGTGGCAGCCTTTGCCGACATGATGACCCGTGTCCGAACGTCCAGCGAGGCATTGCGAAGCTCGAACGAGGCGCTTCGCCACGAGCAGGTCGAGCGCGAGGCGGCGATGGTGCGCCAGCAGGAGAGCGAGCGGCGATTCAAGACGCTTGCTGATGGATCGCCGGTACTGTTGTGGGTGAACGGGCTCGAGGGATGCGAGTTCGTGAATCGCGCCTATCTGGATTTCGTCGGGTTGCAGAGCGCCACGGAGCTGCGGGGGTTCGACTGGTCTCGCTTCGTGCACGCTGAGGACCGTGAGGCGTACCTCAACGCCTACGCGGAAGCATTTCAGTCGCGGGCGGCCTTCCGGGCGGAGTTCCGGCTTCGTCGCGCCGATGGCGATTGGCGGTGGATGCGGTCGGAGGCGACGCCTCGACTCGACCACGACGTGTTCGTCGGATTTGTCGGCGCATCCGTGGACATCACCGAGCGCAAGCACGCCGAAGAAGCCTTGCGAGAAGCCGATCAACGCAAGGACGCCTTTCTCGCCATCCTGGCCCACGAGTTGCGCAATCCGCTCGCGCCCATTCGGACCGGCCTGGAGTTGCTCAGGGTGGGCGGCGACCAGCCGGACGCCGTCCACCGCGTCCGGCCAGTGCTCGAGCGCCAGGTGGCGCACATGGTCCGCCTGATCGACGACCTGCTGGATGTGTCGAGAATCACCTCGGGCAAGATTCAGCTCCAGCGTCAACCGGCCTCGTTGCAAGAACTGCTCGCCAGTGCGATCGACGCGCACCGGGCGGCAATCGATGGGGCTGGACTCACGCTCGCGGTCGACCTGCCAGGCACCCCTTGCATTCTGGATGTGGATCCCACGCGCTTTGTCCAGGTGCTCTCGAATCTTCTTCACAATTCGACGAAGTTCACGGATCGGGGCGGACGGATCGACATCATCGCGGCGTTGGACGACCGCGTCTTGCCCCAGCGGTTGACGCTGACCGTCCGGGACTCGGGTGTGGGCATTGCCAGTGCGACGCTGCCCCATGTCTTCGACTTCTTTGTCCAAGGCGAGACGCCGGGACGCGGCAAGTCCGGCCTCGGCATCGGCCTGGGCCTTGCCAGACAGTTGATCGAGATGCATGGGGGCACCATCTCGGCCCACAGCGACGGAGTGGGGTGCGGCAGTTCGTTCACCATTGAAGTTCCCGTCAGCACCCGGGAATCTGTGGCCGGCGTGCCCGAGGTTGATCGAGCGATGCCGCATGGTTGCAGCGGCCGGCGGGTCCTCGTCATCGACGACAACGTCGATGCGGCCGATACGCTCGCGGCGCTGGTGGTCGCACTGGGCGGTGAGGCGGCGACCACCTACGACGGGCGCAACGGCTTGCGGTGCGCCACCGAGTTTCGTCCTGATGTGATCCTGCTGGATATCGGAATGCCCGACATGGACGGGTACGAGACCTGCCGGCAGCTGCGGACGCAGCCCTCGGGACAGGCCGCATACATCGTCGCCGTTACCGGCTGGGGCCAGTTGCACGACCGTGAACGAGCACTGGCCGAGGGCTTCGACGCGCATCTGACCAAGCCGGCCGATCCCCGCATGCTCGAAAGACTCATGGTCGACACACCACTTCGGCGGTTCGGCGCCGAGGCGCGTTAGGAAAGGATTCCCCGGGATGGAAGTGCAATCAGGCGCGTGGATCAGGCAGAAGGCGCGGATCGCCGTCGCGATGGCAGGCCTCGTCAGCTGCGTGGCGTTCGAGGCAGGCGCGCAGTCCAGCACGCAAGAGCTCAAGCGGCTGAGTCTCCAGGAACTGCTCCGCATCGAGGTGACGACGGTGTCGCGGCGGCCTGAGCTGACAACGCGCGTCCCGGCAGCGGTCCATGTCATTACGGGTGACGACATTCGACGCTCCGGAGCGCGATCCATTCCCGAGGCCCTCAGGCTGGCGCCTGGAATCCAGGTTGCGCGCATCAACGCCGGGACGTGGGCGATCGGCATGCGTGGATTCGCTGACCGTCTCGCTCGCTCAATGCTGGTGCTGATGGACGGCCGGGCGGTGTACTCACCGCTGTTCGCGGGCACGTACTGGGAAGTGCAGGACACCCTGATCGAAGACGTTGACCGGATCGAGGTGATTCGAGGCCCCGGCGGCACCTTGTGGGGCGCCAACGCCGTCACCGGCATCATCAATATCATCACCAGGCGAGCCAAGGAGTCGGCTGGTGCGTTCGCATCCGCCAGCAGCGGCTCGGCCGAGCCGGGTTTCGTGGGTTTCCGATACGGGGGCGCGGCTGGACGCGATTGGAACTACCGGATCTACGGGAAAGCCTTCGACCGCGCGTCGCAGTTCCACGCGAACGGCCTCGACTACGATGGCCTGCGCATGGCCCAGACGGGATTGCGGGCCGACTGGACACCGTCAAGTGGCGGAGTCGCGACGGTGCAAGGTGACCTCTACTCAGGCACCCTGGGGCAGCGTCCTACTGTCACGAGCTACACGCCACCCTACTCGCAGGTATCCAACCTCAAGGCCCCGCTGTCGGGCGGAAACGTGCTGGCGCGCTGGACCAGCCCTGCAGCCGGCAAGTCCAGCGTCCAGCTCCAGACTTCTTATACCCGGACCAATCGCGACGAGATTCCGGTCAAAGAGAATCGCGACACGTTTGACGTGGACTTCCAGCAGACGCTGCGGCACTTTGCCCGGCACAATCTCGTCTGGGGTCTTGGGTATCGCGTGACGTCAGGTCACATCACAGCGATCTCACCGACGCAGTTCACGCCGGCGCGGCGTACGGACAATTTATACAGCGGGTTTATCCAGGACGAGATTGCGCTCAGCCCCAACCGGCTGCACGTGACCGTCGGCTCCAAGGTTGAGCACAACGACTACACCGGCGTGGAGTTGCAGCCGAGCGCCCGCCTCGCGTGGACGCCAAACAGCCGGCACACGGCATGGTGGTCAGTCACCCGCGCCGTCAGGACGCCGTCTCGCGTCGAGACCGATTACACCACCGCCAGCTTGCTCAACCCTGCGACGCCCCTCTTCGTTCGCTTGCAGCCCAACCCGGCGTTCACATCGGAAGAACTCGTCGCATATGAAACCGGCTATCGGGTTCGCCTGGCCGAACCCGTTCACCTGACCTTCTCGGGTTTCTACAATGTGCACGATGATGTTGTAAGCACCGAGATCTTCGCGGCGGTACCGGACCCGATGCCCAATCCCGTGCGCCTGGTCATCCCGGTCACATTCGCCAACGGACTGGCTGGGAACAGCTACGGAGCAGAAGTTACCGCGGACGCCAGGCCTGCGCCGTGGTGGCGGGTAACCGGCAACTACTCGTACCTGCGCGCCGAGTTCCACAAGCAACCAGGCAGCCTGGATGGTTCACAAGAGCAGCGTTACGAAGGGCTGAGCCCCAGGCACCAGGTGCAGGTCCAGTCTTCAGTGGACCTGCCACGCCGCTGGACGCTCGATGTCTTCGCCCGATACATCTCTGGATTGGAGTTTGGACCCATTCCCGGCTACTTCACCACGAACCTGAGACTGGCCTGGCAAGTCACGCCGCGCGTCGAGGTCGCCGTCGTCGGGCAAGAGTTGAACGATGCACATCACGTTGAATGGGCCAGCGGCGCTGGCAATGTCGGAATACGCCGCAGCGCGTACGTTCAAGTGGCCTGGCGGCGGTGAATCATCGGCCGTGGCCTTCCCTGATCAGCATGCATCTTGCATCTCGTCCACTTGGGGGGCTGAGAATGGCAAAGTTCGGAAAGTCGGCATCGAAAAGCATCAAGTCTGCCATGCACCGCCGGAAGAAGGGCACGCTCAAGAGCGGCTCCGGGCAAACGGTCAAGAGCCGCAAGCAGGCGATTGCCATCGGCCTGAGCGAGGCACGCGAGAAGGGCGGCAAGGTGCCGGCGGCGAAGCCGGCGCGGACAACGTCTTCCCGCAAGAAGACCGCTCGAAAAACCAGTGGCCGGTCCGCGAAGAAGCGATAGCGGCGGCCGACCCGCTTAGCGGCCCGTCTCGTGGTGAGGCGCATGCACCGGGTTTGACTCGGGCGACCATCGCTGCCTGAGGTAGACGGCCAGCCAGACCATGGCCGCGATCGCCAGGAACTCGCTCTGCCAGTTCTGAAACGCCTCGAACCAGAGCGCGCCGACGTCAGGTTGAGCATCACTGCGGGCGCCGCGTCACCCAACCTGGGCGCCGGTGGGCGATGAATGGGACGGCGGGTCACTGGCCGGGAACGAGTCGGCCAGCTCGTCATCGACCCGAAGACACTCGTCGTCATGCTGACGCTGGCGCTGACGAGTGCGGTATCTGGTAGCCGCGGCCATCAGCAGGACCGCGCTGCCCGCCAAGACCAGGTAGAGAATGCTGCGGCTTCGCTGCTGTTCGTCAATGTTGTGATGTGCCATTCGGTCCTCTCGCGTTTGTCACCGGAGCCTGGCGACGTCTCCCCTCCCTCTTCAAGCAAGATCAAGGCCGGGTTCGCGGAATCACGTAGACTACGCCCATGCGATCACTGGTCACCCTCGTCGCGCTTGCCGGGCTTGCCTTCTCGTCGATCGGGCTCGCGCAGGGTCCAAACCGCATCAATCCCATGGTCGCGTTGCACGAGCGCGGGTTACCGGTGTTTGGCATCACCCACCCGCCCATCGTCGCCAGCGGACGCGGGCCTGGCAACGCGGCAGGTCTGAACGCCTCAGTGCCCGCTGCGCCGGCGGCTCAGCCATCGCTGACCGAAGCAGCGCGCGAGACGATGGCCTATCGGTTCAGTGACTTCGCCTATAACAACTACTCCCCGGCCAGCGCCGATCGCTTCCTGGGCTACATGGGCGCGATGATCGCGGCCGGCGGTTCAGCGCGCGAGCATGCCTACATCTCGAAGGTGCCGATCATCCGTCGCGATCCCACCGTGGCTACCGCCCGCATCGTCGAACAACTGAATGCCGGGCACGTCGGTGTGATGCTGCAGGAGGTCGAGACGGCGGACGAGGTCCGTGCTGGCCTGGCGGCCATGCGATTCACCTCCAGGGGCGGGACGCGGCCGGAATCTGGCATCGGCCTCGCGGCTGCGTATTGGAAGCTGACCGAAGCCGAGTATCGGCAGAAGGCGGATCCCTGGCCGCTCAACCGCGAGGGCGAGCTGGTGCTGTGGGCGATCGTCGAGAGCAAGGCAGGTATCGCCAACATCCGCGAGATCGCGCAGGTGCCCGGCCTGACCGTGATCGTGGTGGGCGCCGGCACCCTGGGCGGCGTCTTCTCGAGCACCGGCGCCGATGGCCAGCGCGTGCGCGATCAGGCAGGCTTTGACGCCGGCGTCTCGGCCATTCTGTCGGCCTGCAAGGAGTTCAAGGTGGCGTGCAGCCACCCGGCGAACAATCCCCAGGAGATCGAGGCGCTGATGGCGCGCGGCTTCTCGGTGTTCACCATGCAGCGGCGCGATGCTGCCGCGTTCGATGCGATCAGCACGGGTCGCAAACTGGCGGGGCGTTGACCCTAGGTCGTCGTGCGCCGGACGTTCGTTGCCCGAGGTCCCTTCGGGCCGTCCTCGCTGAGGTCGAACTCGACGCCGTCGCCCTCGCGCAGGTTGTCGATGCCCTCACCGTAGATGGCGCTGGAATGAAAGAACACTTCTTTGCCATCCTCACCTCGGATAAAGCCGAAGCCCTTGTCTGCTCGTAGCGTCTTGATCGTTCCTGTCATCGCCTAGGCTCCTCTTCTCGTCGAATCGTGTGAATTCTCGCGGCGCCAATCGCCACGCCGAAACCACATAGGGCCGACGACAACTGGCTTGATTTGGTTGCGGGGGGGGGATTTGAACCCCCGACCTTTGGGTTATGAGCCCAACGAGCTACCGGACTGCTCCACCCCGCGACAAGGAAGAGACTGATACTAACACATCGGCAGAAAACTGCCAATTATCGTGTAGTCTTCCCGGCGGAGGATCGATTGCGAACACTCGCCCAGACCGTCGCCGCCATGACCCTGGTCACTGCGCTCCCCTTGACCGCCGCTGCCCAGGCTCCAGCTGCCGCGCCGCCCGCCAACCCCAACGCGAACATCGTCGTCGACAACCCGACCTACATCACCATCCCGCTGGAACTGGCCGTCGACCGTCCCGCTGCCGAAGTGTGGAAGCGGGTCGGCAAGTACTGCGACATCGCCGAGTGGCTGCAGATTGCCGCCGGCTGCAAGATGCTGTCGGGCGTCGAGGGTGAGGTCGGTTCGGTGCGATCGGTCGCCAACGAGGTGCTGGTTGGCAAGACCGAGTTCTCGTACACCTACACGCAGACTCCGCGAGCCGGGCGGCCGTACAACCTCTATCACGGCACGCTCGAAGTCCGGCCCGTCACCGACAAGACATCGCGCATCTACTACACGCTGGTCTACGACAACTCCATGCTGGCGGACGATGCCGCGCGGGAGAAGGACATGGCGTCGCGAACCGCCGTCTTCCAGCGAGCGATCCAGAACATCAAGACCCTCGCGGAAGGCGGCAAGCTCGCGACCAAGTGAGGCTATTTCGACCGGGTCGTCACCGCCTCGGCCAGTAACCGCTCGACCGTCGCCGTGATCTCTTCCTTCGCGCTGTCGTGATAGGCGCCGCTGGCCGCGCCGGCAAAGCCGGCGTGGACACCGCGCACCAGGCCGTCCTTCCCCAGGAAGATCGTGGTCGGAAACGAGTTCAGGTTGTGGATCTGCGGCACCTTCTCGGCCAGGTCCGCCTGCTCACCCGCCAACACCACCGGGTAGGTCACGCCGTAGCGCTTGTTGAATGCCAGCAGGCGCGGATAGCCCTTCTCGCGCTGCGCCTCTTCCTCGAACGACAAGGCAACGATCTCGAGGCCCAGGCCACCTAACGCATATCGGAGTGATTTCATGCCTCGAATCGGCTGAGAACGTTGAAGCCGGCTGGCTTCAGGAAGGTCAAGGGTCCGCCTTAAACATCGACGGTCCGGCTAAAGCCGGACGCCACATCTGGCCGGACGCTACAGTTAGGATGCCGGCTTGCGGGCGTAGTTACGCCACAGGCGGATGCCGAGAAGGGCGGCCACGCCAATGCCGTAGTAGATCGGGTAGGTCGCGTCGAGCTTGACCTTCCAGAAGTAGTGCAGCACCGCTGCCAGCGCCGTGATGTAAATCAGCCGGTGCAGCAGATTCCAGTTTCGGCCGCCCATGCGGCGAATCCAGCCGGCGGTGGAGGTAATGGCCAGCGGGATCATCAACACGAACGCGACGAACCCGGCAGTGATGTACGGCCGCTTGACCAGGTCGTCCCAGAGGCCCGACGCATCGAACTCCGAGAAGCCGCCGACGAAGAAGGTGGTTACGACGTAGATGACGAAGTGCAGCGTCGCGTAGAAGAACGCGAACAGGCCGACCACGCGGCGGTAATTCACCAACTGGTTGATGCCGGTCGCCCAGCGCAGCGGCGTAATCACGAGGCCCGCGACGATCAACCGCAGGGTCCAGATGCCGGTGGTGTTGGTGACTTTCTCGATCGGGTTCGCGGTCAGGTTGTCGGTGAACCCGTCGTAGAACAGGAAGCCGAGCGGCGCCAGGCACACAAGCCAGACGACGGGCTTGAAGACCCGTCGTCGCCATTGCGTTGAGGTCACTTAATAATTCTTACGCAGGTCCATCCCGGCGTAGAGGGATGCGACCTGGTCGCCGTAGCCGTTGAACATCAGCGTCTTGCGGCGGAAGAACTCGCCCAGCCGGCGCTCGCTGCCCTGCGTCCAGCGCGGGTGATCGACCTGCGGGTTGACGTTGGCGTAGAAGCCGTACTCCGCCGACTGCTGCTGCTTCCACGTGTTGACCGGTTCGGTCTCGACGAAACGCACGCGGACGATCGACTTGATGCTCTTGAAGCCGTACTTCCACGGCACCACCAGCCGGATGGGCGCGCCGTTCTGGTTCGGCATCACCTCGCCGTAGAGACCAAGGCCCAGCAGCGTCAGCGGGTGCATCGCTTCGTCCATGCGCAGGCCCTCGACGTATGGCCAGTTCAGCGAAGGCTCGATCTGCCCGGGCATCTGCCGGGTGTCGACCAGCGTCCGGAACTCGACATACTTTGCCTTCGAGGTGGGCTCGAACCGCTTCAGGAATTCGCTCAACGGATAGCCGATCCACGGAATGACCATGGACCACGCCTCGACGCAGCGCAGCCGGTAGATGCGCTCTTCGAGCGGCGCGTACTTCATGATGTCTTCGATGTTGTAGGTGCCGGGCTTGGCGCACTGCCCTTCCACCACCACGCTCCACGGCTTCGGCTTCAGCGTGTGGGCGTACTTCGCCGGGTCGCCCTTGTCGAGGCCGAACTCGTAGAAGTTGTTGTAGGTGGTGACGTCCTTGTACGAGTTGAGCTTCTCGTCGGTGCTGAACGGGCTCTTCTTGAGGTTGGTCAGCTTTTGCGCCGCTGGATTCTGCGCGCCCGCATCGGCCGTCCCGGCGAGGCCAAAGCCGTTGGTGGCGACGCCCACGGCTGCGGTGCCGGCCACGGCGAGAAAGTCACGGCGTTTCAGAAACGTCTCTTTCGGCGTGACGTCCGATTCGCGCAGGTCGGCAGCTTTCTTGATCAGCATAAATGTGGCTCCAGGCGGGTCCAAAGACCCGCCTCTACGTGTGTCGCAGAGCCGATAATACCGCACCGGCACCCCTTAAGACGCCGCCGCCACACGGCACGTTTCAAGGTGCTAAAGTGCTGTAGTGCTGAGGTGCGTGGGTGCGGTGGTGCTGGTGGTCGCGTCGTTCGCGGCCCCTGCCGCGCAAGTTCGCCTGGCCGACGAGTCGGATCGGGCCGCGTTCCGGTCGTGGTTCGTGCTGCTGGCCGATGCGCAGTTCGAACGCCCGACGGCCGACGTCAACGACTGCGCCGCCCTCATCCGCCATGCCTTTCGCGAAGCCATGCGCGCCCATACCCCCGAATGGGTCCGCCGCGCCGGGCTGCCGTTCACCCCGCAATTCGCTGATGTCCGCTCCGCGCCCAAGGCCGGTGCCAACGGCTGGCCCCTGTTCCAGGTCACCAGCGGACCCACGCCGCAGCACGCGGAGTTTGCCGACGCCAGGACCCTGATCGCCTTGAACGCGCGGACGCTGGGACGCGACACCCGTGCCCTGCGCGCCGGCGACCTGCTCTACTTCCACCAGCCTGGGCAGAAGGCACCCGATCACCTGATGGTCTTCGTGGGCCGCTCGCAGTTCGAGGCCCACGGCGACGACTGGGTCGTGTACCACACCGGCCCGACCGATGACGGGCCCGGAGAAGTGCGGAAAGTCCGGCTCGCCACGCTGCAACAGCATCCGGCTGCCCGATGGCGCCCACTGGTCTCGAACCCGCAGTTCATCGGCGTCTATCGATTGGCCATCCTATGAAGTTCGCCAGACCCTGGCTTTTCTTTATTTGTTCTTCGTTCTTCGTTCTTCTCCATCCGCCTGCGGCACAGGCACAAGGCGAGGAGGAAGAGCGCCCGGCGTTCTCGTTATCGACCAGCGAGGTCTTCACCACCAGGGACGCCCCCAACTTCTACCTGACCTTCCGGCGCATTGCCCACCTGGACTTCCGCGTCTACAAGGTCCGCGACCCGTTCGCGTTCTTCTCGAACCTGCGCGATCCGCATCAGTTGGGCAGCAGCGAGGTCGAGGTTGAACAGGAACGCACGTGGATCGAGCGGCTCGCTGACTGGAAGCGCGGCCAGCGGCAGTACGTGCAGCGCTTCGCGCGCGCGCAGGCCAGCCACACCTACCGCGCGACCCGCCGCGCCGCGACCGACCAGGCCGTCGTGGCCCAGCGCGTCGTGCTGAACGCCAACACGTTCGCGCAGGTGCCGCTGCTCAATCCCGACCAGGTGGTCACCACCTGGCGTGAACTCCTGCCCAATCACCGCGATGCCGAAGTCCGCCGCGTGCCGGTCGAGCTCCGCCAGCCCGGCATCTACGTCGTCGAGGCGGTGAGCGATCAGCTGCGCGCCTACACGATCGTGATCGTCTCGGATGTCGGCCTGGTCACCAAGACCTCGCCTGGCCAGATGCTGTTCTTCGCCGCCAACCGCTTCACCGGCGAGCCCGTCGCCGACTGCGCGGTGCGCGTGATCGTGTCGCAGCAGACCGTGGCCGAGGGCCGCACCTCGGCCGACGGCCTGCTCGAGGCGACCCTGCCGGAGCAGTCGATGGAGAACGTCGTCGGCGTCGCGCAGTGCGGCGAACAGATGGCGGCCACCGATCCCGGCTCGTGGTCGCTGCAGGAACCGGCGCGCGAGCTGGCGGGCTACATCTACACCGACAAACCCATCTATCGTCCCGGCCACAGCGTGCACCTGAAGGCCATCCTGCGCTGGCGGCACCACGATGCGCTCGCGAAGTTCGATCGACCCGAAGTGGAAGTGGTCGCGTCGGATCCGAACGACAAGGTGGTGTTCCGCCAGCCGGTGAAGGTGGATGCCTTCGGCGCCGTGAACGCCACGTTTCCCGTTCCGGCCACTGCGGCGCTGGGCAACTACGCGTTGCGCATCCAGAGCGGCGAGTTCCAGGCCGCCAGCGGATTCGAAGTGCAGGAGTATCGAAAGCCCGAGTTCGAAGTGATCGTGACGCCGGCGTCGCGCTTCGCCGTCCAGGGCCGCGAGGCGGTGGTCACGATCCAGGCCCGCTACTACTTCGGCCAGCCGGTGGCCAACGGCCACTTGCGCTGGGTGGTGAACCAGCAGCCGTACTACTCGCCGCTGCGGTGGGACGATGGCTTCGAGGGTGGCGAAAGCAGCTACTGGTACGGCGACGATCAGACCGCGCAAGGGACACTGCGGCTCGATGCCCAGGGCAAGGCCGAGGTGCGCATTCCGCTGGCAGTGGACGACGACGGCCGCGACTTCAGCGCGCGCATCGAGGCGCAAGTCACCGACGCCGCCAATCGCCAGGTCTCGGGTAACACCACCGTGCACGCTACCTTCGGCGCGTTCGTGGTCTCCGCTCAGACGACCAACTCGGTGTTCGGCGCCACCAGTTCGGTCGAGGTCAACATTCGCGCGATCGACTACACCGGCGCACCACAGCCCAACGTGCCCGTTCGCGTGGTCCTGGAACGGCTGATCTACCCCGCCGGCTACTACGGTGATCCCGAGGTCGAGCAGATCAGCGACAACGGCGTCACCACCGACGCCAGCGGCCTGGCGACCGGCAGGGTCACGCTGCCGAATCAAACCGGCAGCTTCCGCATCCGCGTCAGCGCGCCCAGCGAGGGCCGCACCGTTCAGGACGATGCCTGGCTGTGGGTGCCAGGCCCCAGCGAGACCACCGACAGCGAAGAGCGCTATCTCGAGCTGCTGGCCGACCGGAAGTCGTATCAGCCTGGCGAATCGGCGCGGCTGATCGTTCGCGGCGAGACCATCACCGGTCCCGTGCTGGTGACCAAGGAAGGCCAGCACGTCTCGTGGTTCCGGCTGATGCGGCCGACCGCGACCGAATCGATTGAGGTGCCGATAGACGAGGGGGATGTCGGCGATGTGTTCGTGAGCATTGCCTTCCTGCGCGATGGCCGGCTGAGCCGGGCCGAGCGCCGCATCGGCGTGCCGGCCACCTCACGGACCTTGAAGGTCTCGGTCACCGCTGACCAGGCGGTGTCGAAGCCGCGTGAGCCCGGCGCCTTCACGGTCCTCGTCACCGACCAGGCCGGTCAGCCGGTGCGGGCGCAGGTGAGCCTGGCGGTGATCGACGAGGCGGTCTACGGCGTGAAGGCCGACGACACGCCAGACCCGATCCGACACTTCTACCGGCGCGAGTATTCACGCGTCAACACGACCTTCTCGCGCGAGTACTACTTCACGGGCTACTCGGGGCGCGATCGCCTGCAACTGGCGCGGCGCGGCCGCCGCCCGTTCACGCTCGCCGACTTCAAGGGCGACAAGGAAGTGCAGCCCGAAGTGCGCAAAGACTTCCCCGACGCCATTTACTGGGTCGGCGACCTCGTCACCGACGCGCAGGGCCGCGGGCGCATCGCGGTGACCTATCCCGACGCGCTCACCACGTGGCGGCTCACGGCCCGCGCGTTCACCGACGACACCAAGGCCGGCGTCGTCGTGGCCCGCACCACCACCACCAAGGACCTGATCGTCCGCCTGGTCACCCCCCGCTTCCTCACCGAAGGCGATGAAGTCGTCGTGCCGACCGTCGTCCACAACTACCGGGCCGACACGCAGACCGCCCAGGTGTCGATTCAGGCCTCGGGCCTGGAGTCGGCCTCGTCGTCCACGCCGACCTCGTCGCCGCTGGCCAGCGGCAGCGAGCGGCGCGACGACTGGCGGTTTGCTGCCAGGGCCGTGGGCCACGCGACCATCACCGCCACGGCGAGGACCGCGAACGACACTGACGCGGTGGAGTTGCCGCTCCCCGTGCTGCCCTTTGGCATTCGCCGCGACGTCGGTACCGCCGGCTCGATCGTCGGCGCCGGCGAGGCCACGACCGTGGTCACGGTGCCCGAAGGCGCCAATGCCGCGGCGCGAACGGTGTCGATTGCGCTCGCGCCGTCGCTGGCCGGGTCCATGCTCGGCGCGCTCGACTTCCTGACCGGGTATCCGTACGGCTGCACCGAGCAGACCGTGTCGAGCTTCCTGCCGAACCTGCTGGTGACGCGCGCGCTCACCGAGCTGAAGCTGGCGCCGACAGAACGCCTGTCGGCCCTCGACCGCCAGGTGTCGTCGGGATTGCAGCGCCTGTATGACTACCAGCATGACGATGGCGGGTGGGGATGGTGGAAGTCGGACGGCAACCATCCCTTCATGACCGCGTACGCCCTGTGGGGGCTGGACGAGGCACGCCGTGCCGGCGTGAAGGTGCAGGAGCACCGCATCAACAACGCGGCCCAGGCCCTGGCGCAGATGTATGTCGCCTACCCGCGCGTGGAACCCGACTTGAAAGTTTACGAGGCCTATGTGCTGCAGCGGGCGACGCCGGCCGGGGACGAGATCTTCTGGTTCACCGACGGCACGCGGCAGACCTACAACCACGGCACCGCGCGCGATGAAATGTGGAGCGCACGCGGCCGGATGAGCGCCTATGGCCGCGCCCTGCTGTTGCTGCTGCTCGACGAAGCCAAAGACGCGCGTGGCAACGAGCTGGCGCAGACGCTGGCCGGCGAAGCGCAAACGCGCGGCGACGTCTCGTGGTGGGCGGTGGCCAACGACCCGCTGCTGTTCGATGCGGCCGAGACCAGCATCGAGGCGACCGCATTTGCCGTGCAAGCCCTGGCCCGCCGCGATCCGACGAACCCGCTGGTCGAACGCGCCGTTCGCTGGATGATGCTGAACCGCACCGCCGGCTACTGGTCGAGCACCAAGCAGACCGCCATGGCCATCTACGGCCTGCTGGGGTTCATGCAGGCGCGTGGCGAGACGGCGCAACCGTTTTCGGTTGACGTGTTCGTGAACGGCCTCAACGCCGGCCGGCGCACCTTCTCGGCCGCCGCCATGACGGCGCCAGACCCGCAGGTCATCACGGTGCCGGCCAACGCCGGCCCGAACGAAGTGCGCCTGGTCAAGCGCGATGCTCCGCCTTCGCCCGGGGCTTCCGACTCCGCCAAGGCTACGTCGGACAGGTCGGCGGGACAAGCGGCCCTCTATTGGTCGGCGTCGGCCAACTACTACGACACGGCTGGCGCTGGAGCACGCTCCGGCGACCGGCAACTCGCGCTGACGCGGAAGTACGCCGTGTTGACTCCTGTCACCGTGAAGGGCCGCATCGTCTATCGCGAGCAACCGTTCACCGGCACGGCGCAGCCCGGCGATGTCCTGACGGTGCGCCTCACCGTCGCGGGCTCGCCCGAGTGGCGGTACCTCGCCATCGAGGATCCGTTGCCGGCCGGCGTGGAAGCCATCCAGGACACCACCGCCTATCCCCTCGAGCGCGAGACGGCGGACGCGTGGTGGTACGGGTCGCGGGTCGAGTATCGCGATTCGAAGACGGTGTTCTTCCAGGAGACCTTCGATCGCGGCCGCTATGAATACAGTTACCTCGTGAAGGTGATCGCGCCGGGCCAGTTCCGGGCCATTCCGGCGCAGGTCTCGCCCATGTATGTGCCGGGTGTGCACGCCTCCAGCGAACCGCAGACGTTCGTGATTGCCGCGCCCGCGGGGAGCTCGCGATGAGGCTCGTCACCGTCACGCTGTGGATCCTGCTCGGCGCAGCCCTGACGGGCGCCGCCTACTGGTCGTTCCTGATCACCCCGGAGTCGACGATCTGGATGCTGATCGTGTCTGCCGTGCTGCTGCTGACGACATGCTTCGTCGTCAGCCTGACGCTGGCAGGGGTCATTGTCGGGTGGCGCGATGGTGTCTCGGCGGGAATGCTGCGCACGGCCATTGCCGCGGTTCCTGCGGCCATGCCGGCGGCGCTGCTGGTCGGTGCGATCTGGTGGGCCACGAGCAGCGTGGCCGATGTGGTTGCCATCAACAGCGGACCGATCAACGCGTGGTTCATTGCGACCCTCGGATGGGACGATGTGTCGTGGCTGTTCACCGGTATCGATTGGCTGGCGTCGTGGCTGAAGTGGGTCGTCGCACCGCTGCTGGGCCTGGCTATGATGGGGCGCATCACTCTCGGCGGCTGGCCCGAGCTGGCCGGCTTGACGTGGCTGCGGCACGGGCTCGCACCGATCAACCTGGCAGTCGCGACGCTGCTGTTCGCGGCGTTCGTGGCGGCGCCGTGGATCTACCTGGCGCCGTGGCGCCCCACCAGCCTCCCGGCCACCACCGTCGAGCTGGTGTTCATCATCGTAAAGCTATCGGTCGTGACGGTGCTGATGTCCACCGGAGCCGCACTGATCATCCGGCAAGCCACCCTGAGAGGAGCGTGACTCGCCGCATCGGGAACTATTCGATTCGCACTATAGTCTAAGTCGAATACGATGCGCCGACTGACACGTGATCCCGCCGAACTGATCCCGCTCAAACACTCCACGTTCCAGGTCCTGCTCGCCCTCGGCGACGGCGACGCCATGCACGGCTACGCCATCATGCAGGCGGTATCGGCCATGACGGACGGCCGCGAGGCCATCCTGCCCGGCACGCTCTACGCCGCGCTCGCCAGGATGGTGGACGAAGGCCTGGTCACCGAATCGACGCCGACGGGCGATGCCAGCGGCGGGCCGCCGCGGCGGTACTACCAGCGCACCAGCTTCGGGCGCGCAGTCGCGCGCGCGGAATCGGAACGGCTGCGGGCACTCCTCGATGTGGCCCGCGCGCAGAACATGTTCGGAGGCCCGAAGTGACGCGCCTCTATCAACTCGCGCTGCGCGCCTTTCCCCGCCGCCACCGCGATCGCTACGGCGTGGAGATGCTCGATGCCTTCGACCGCGAACTCACCGGCCGCGCGGGACGGGCGCGACTGTCGTTCGCATGGGCGGCCTGCCTGAACGCGATCAGCGCCGGACTCGCCGAGCGGCAACGCCAGCGCCGGATCCGCAAGGGCCCGGCGTTTTCCGCGCTCGACTTCACGCTGGCCTGGCGCATGCTGATCCGCTATCCGGGGCTCAGCCTCGTCAGCGTGCTCGGGATGTCGGTCGGCATCGCGATCGCCGCCGGCGCCTTCACCCTCGTTTCGTTGATGATGGGCACGACGCTACCGCTGCCCGAGGGCGATCGCCTGGTCGCGCTCGTGAACTGGGACGCCGCCACGAACAATCGCGAATCGCGCCTGCTGTACGACCTCGACACGTGGCGCGAAGCGAAATCCATCGAAGACTTCAGCGTGTCGCGCGATGTCCAGCGCAACCTGATCGTCGGCGGCCGGCCGCCCGAGGTCGTGACCGTGGCAGAGATCTCGGCGTCGGCGTTCCGCGCCGCCCGCGTCGGGGCGTATCGTGGCCGGACGCTGCTGCCGGAAGACGAGCGCTCGGGCGCGCCGGACGCGATTGTGATCGGTCATGACGAGTGGGTCCGCCGCTTCGGCGCCGATCCGGACATCGTCGGCCAATCGGTGGGGCTTGGTCCCACGGCCTACACCATCGTCGGCGTGATGCCGGAAGGGTTCGGATTCCCGACTTCCCACAGCTTCTGGATCCCCTGGCGTGTCGATGCCGCCGCCTATGCCCCGCGCAGCGGTCCCACTATCAGCGTGTTCGGGCGGCTCGCGCCCGGGGCCACGCTCGACAGCGCCGGGGCGGAGTTGACAGCGATCAGCCGGCACCTGGCGACCGCATCGCCGGCCACCCACGAGCACCTCCGTCCGCTGGTGATCGCCTACACCCACGCCTTCAGCGACATGGACGATCCGCAGAACGCGCTCGCGATGTATGCCATCGCGATCGCAATCCTGCTGTTGCTGGTCCTCATCTGCGTCAACGTTGCCATCCTCGTCTACGCGCGGACGGCGACGCGGCAGGGCGAGATCGCCGTCCGCGCGGCGCTCGGCGCCAGCCGCCGCCGGATCGTCGCGCAGTTGTTCGTCGAAGCGCTGATGCTGGCCGGCGTGTCGGCGGTGATCGGGGTTGGCCTCACCGCCGTGGCGCTCCGTCAGCTCGAGGGCGCCATGCTGACCCTGGTCGGCCGCTGGCCCTTCTGGTTCTCGCTGGAGCTGCAAACCAGGACGGTGATCTACGTCGTCGGGTTGACCCTGCTGGCGGCGGCCATTGTCGGCGTAACGCCGGCGCTCAAGGCGACCGGCCGTCAGGTGCACGCGCGGCTGCAGACGCTTTCGCCCGGCAGCGGATCGCGCATGCAGATGGGGTGGCTGTGGACGGCGCTGATCGTCGCCCAGGTCGCGGTGACCGTCGCGCTCCTGCCCATGGCAACGTACTTCGCGTGGAGTGCCCTCCGGATCCAATCGGGCGGCGGCCACGCCACCGCCGAGTTCCTCAACGCGAGCCTGTCGATCGATCGCACGGCCGCACCGCCGACCGAGACGGGTGAACAGGCCTACAGAGCCCGGTATGGCGGCGCGCTCGCGGAGATCGAGCGCCGCTTGAACGACGACTCACGCGTGCGCGAGGTAACGTTTTCGCTGACCAGTCCCGGCGACGAGCTCGCCGTGGTGGCCGAAGCTGAAGGTGTGCCGGTGCCCATCGATCCTTTCGACTACAACATCGTCGAGGGCACCAAGCGCGGCACCCTGGTGCGATTCAACCGCGTGTCGACCAACTTCTTTTCCGCGTTCGACGTGCCGGTGAGCATCGGGCGCGGCCTGACCGCCGCCGATGCGTCGGCCGACGCCGACGGCGTGACGCCCGGGGTGCTCGTCAGCCGGGGGTTGGTCGACCAGGTCTTCAGCGGCGCCAATCCGCTTGGCCGCCGGATCAAGTACGTCGGCCGGAGCCGGGAGGCGCCGGCGCGGAATGTCGTGCTTGAACGCTGGTATGAAATTGTCGGCGTGGTGCCCGACTTCCCTGTTCCCGGATCGTTCGACGACGAGTCGGAAGGCCGGGTCTACCACGCGGCCGTCACCGGCGACCTGTATCCCGCCCGCCTCAACGTGCGCGTCCGCAGCGGCGATCCGGCGGCGCTGGCCGATCCCCTGCGCGACCTCAGCGCGTCGATCGATCCAGACGTGCAGTTACTCGACGTATCCACCGCCGCAATCGCGTTCCAGCAGGCTCAAGGCATGATGCGGCTGATCGGCGTCAGCCTCGCGCTGGTGATCCTGAGCGTGATCCTGCTGTCATCGGCCGGCATCTATTCGCTGATGTCGTTCACGGTGGCGCGGCGGCGGCGCGAGATCGGCATTCGCGCTGCGCTCGGCGCCAATCGCAACCGCATCCTGGCCGGCATCTTCTCGCGCGTCCTGACGCAGCTCGGTGCCGGCGCGGTCCTCGGCCTGGTCCTGGCGGTCGGCCTGGAGCAGATCCTCGAAGGCGACATGATGCGGAGTTACCGCGTGATGCTCCTGCCGACCGTGGTCGTGCTGATGATGACGATTGGCCTGATCGCGGCGATCGGTCCGGCGCGGCAGGGCCTGCGCATCCAGCCGATCGAAGCCCTGCGCGACGAGTAGGCGGCTATCGCAACAGCCCTTCGAGTTCCTCGCCATGGCCTGACCGCGCCATCGCTTCAGCCCGGGTGATGGCGCCGCTCTTGACCAGTCGCGCGAGCGATTCCTCGCGCGTGATCGAGCCTGCCTTGCGGGTCATCGTGATCTCCTGGTGCAGGTGCTGCAGCGCATCCTTTCTAATGTGCTGGCGGGCGCCGTAGCTCACCATCAGCAACTCGACCGCCGGGATGCGGCCACCGCCGGTGCGCGGGATCAGCGTCTGGATCAGCACCGCCGACAGCGCCAGCGACAGCTCCTGGCGAATGGTGTTCTGGCGTTCGTTCGGGAACGAATCGCAAATGCGGCCGACCGAGGCGGCGACGTCGGTCGTGTGCAGACTGCTGAAGACGAGATGCCCCGTTTCAGCGGCGCTCAGGGCAATGCGCATCGATTCGTGATCGCGCATCTCGCCGATCACCAGGATGTCGGGCGCCTGCCGCACGGCCGCCCGGAGAGCGGTCGGGAAATCGGGCGCGTCGATGCCCACTTCCACCTGCTCTACCAATCCCGCCTGGTGGGCATGCTCGTACTCGATCGGATCTTCGACCGTGATGATGTGGCGCGCCTCGCGGCGGTTGATCGCATCGACCAGGGCCGCCAGCGTGGTCGTCTTGCCCGAGCCGGTGGCGCCGCCAATCAACACCAGCCCGCGGCCCAGCCGCGACAGCTGCTCGACTTCGGGTGGCAGGTTCAATTCGTCGAGCGTGGGCACCCGGCTCGGCAGCACCCGAATGGCAGCGGCGGCTCGGCCGCGTTCGTGATGGAGGTTGACCCGGAAGCGGCCCAGCTCCGGCAGCCGCAACGAGGCGTCGGCAATGCCGGTCTCGCGAAACTGGCGGGCCGCGTGGGGCGGCAGCAGCGGCGTAATCGCCGCCGCGATGTCGTCGCCATCAAGCACCAGATCGGCGACCGGCGACAACAAGCCGTCGATGCGAACCGCCGGCCCCCGACCGGCGACGAGCAGCAGGTCGCTGCCCTTGCGGCGAATGACCTCGGCCAGCCAATCCTCGACGCGGCTCGACCCCTCGAGCAGCGGCGCCTCGCCGGCAGCCGTGGCGTTTAGCTCACCGATCAGGGCGTCCAGATCGTCCATGGGGATGGATGATAACTGAGGTACTTGGGTGCTATTTGATCTGATCCCGGCGGGCTCCGTTGGCTATCGTCCTGGCGAAGCACGCTTCGGCCGTGGAAGGACTGCTTCGCCAGGTTTTTGCACAGGTTAGGGACAAAGTGGCCTGAATTCGCTTCTGTTTGCTGTCTGCCGGGGACCAAATCCGGTTTATGCTCCGCACCAGCCTTGTTCCTCGGTGCCGCCATCCCTGGCGGCTTGCACGACCCCGTCCGGCGCGTCGTTGTCGTTTTGCACCCAAGGAGGATCCATGCGCGCTTCGAGAGGTCTACCCGGCGTTGTCCTGGTGTTGCTGTTCCTGTGGTCGGGTTCTGCGTCGGCGCAGACCCAGACCGGTGAGATCTTCGGCCGGGTCGCCGACCAAAGCGGTGCGGTCCTGCCGGGCGCCACGGTCGTGCTGACCAGTCCGGCGCTGATTCAGCCCCTCTCGACGGTGGCCGCCGCGAGCGGCGCGTACCGATTCCCCAACCTGGGCATTGGCGTCTATACGGTGACCTTCGAGCTCACCGGGTTCAAGCGCGTCATCCGCACCGACGTTCGCGTCCAGGCGGGGTTCAACGCCGAGGTCAACGGCCGGCTCGAGCTGTCGAGTGTCCAGGAGACGGTGACCGTGACCGGCGAAAGCCCGATTATCGACGTTCGATCCAACACCCTTGGCACCAATTTCGGCAAGGAGTTGCTCGAAGCCATCCCGTCGGCTCGCGACCCGTGGGTCATTCTCGAGCAGACCCCGGGCATGGTGATGAGCGTCCAGAACGTCGGCGGCAACATCTCGGGGCAGCAGGCCAGCTTCGGCGCGCATGGCAGCAGCTCCAATCAGCAGTGGAACCTCGACGGCGCCACGATTACGGACATGGCGGCCGGGTCTTCGCCGACCTACTTCGACTTCGACTCGTTCGAGGAAATCCAGATCACTACCGCCGGCGGTGATGCTTCGCAGGAAGCCAGTGGCGTCGCGATCAATTTCGTGACCAAGGGTGGCGGCAACCAGTTGAAGGGCTCCGGGCGGCTGTTCGACGCCAACAAGCGGTTTCAGTCGTCCAACGCCCCGGCGGAAGTCATCGCGCAGGGCGGCGGGGCGGGCAACCCCCTGAAGAACGTGATCGAATACGGCGTCGAGGTCGGTGGACCGATCGTCAAAGACAAGGCCTGGTTCTGGGGTGCGCTCAGCCGCCAGAGCATCCAGGTCGGCGTCCTGGGCTTTCTCAAGGCTGGAGCACCGACGGGTTCCACCAACGCCGACGATCTGGAGACCGATGAAACCATTCTGAACAACCAGAACCTCAAACTGAACTACGGCTGGACGGCACGGCACAAGACCACGTTTCTCTACAGCCGGGGCGATAAGGTCCGCAACGCTCGTGGCGCCAGTTCGACCACTCGCATCGAGGCCACCAACCGCCAGACCGGTCCGACCAACTACTACAAGATTGAGCATCAGTGGGTGGCGAGCGACCGGCTGATGCTCGAGAGCGAATACAGCTACAACAATGCCGGCTTCAAGCTCGACTTCCACAAGGATGAACTGGCGACCGTGCAGCGTCTGCTATACGTCGACCAGGGCAGCCTCCTGACCCGGTCGGGGTCACTGAGCGATAACATCCGTCCAACCTATGAGGGCCGTCTCGACGGCAACTACTTCCTTCCGCACTTTCTCGGCGGCGATCACTCGACCAAATTCGGCGCCCGCTGGCGCAGCACGCCGTACCAGACAATCAGCCAGACCGGCGGCGGGGCCACGGCCCGCATTCGGTCCTCTGGCATCCACGAGGTCGACGTGACGCGTGATGGCGACACGAATCGCGAGATGTGGCAGTACTCCCTGTACTTCAGTGACTCGTACAAGGTCAATCGCGCGACGCTGACCTGGGGCGTCCGCTACGATCGTCAGGACGACCGCGCCATCGCCGCGAACATTGCCGCCAATCCGATCTTGCCGGACCTGCTGCCGGCCGTCAGCTTCAGCGGCGCTGACGGCGGCGCGGTCTACAACGACATCGCGCCCCGTATCGGCCTGGCCTACGATCTTCGTGGCACCGGACAGACGGTCGCCAAGGTGAGCGCGGCCCGCTACTATGGCCTGGGTATTTACACGGCGGGCAGCATCAGTCCGACCGGCCAGACCACCTTGTCGTATTTCTGGAACGACCTGAACAACGATCTCTTCGTCACCCGAAACGAGATCGACTTCGGCCGTGGCTTCCGGGCGACGCCCAGTGCCAACTACGACCCGACCAATCCGGCATCGGTCGTCTCGCCCAATCGCGTTGACCCGAAACTCGAGAACGACATCACCGACGAGTTCGTGGGTGGCATCGACCATGAGCTGATGCCGAACTTCGCGGTCGGCATCAGCTATATCTGGCGCCGCTATCACAACTTCCAGGGCGATTACCGCAACGCGACGCCCGGCGAGTATGCGCCGGTCACCTTCACCGCGCCGTGCGGAAATGCCCTGTGCGAGCAAGCCACCTACACCGCGACCTATTTCCAGCGGGCCACGCCACTGCCGGCCGGAACTGTCCTGCGCAACAACCAGGCATCGCGGGACTACAACGGCATTGAGGTAACCGCACGGAAACGGTTCAGCCGCAACTGGCTGATGAACAGCAGCTTCACGTTGAACAGTACCGTGCTCGCCTACGACACCGCCACCGACTTCTCGACATCGAGCGATCCCACCAACTTCGACTTCACCAACGGTGCGGACTCATCGGGCTTGAATGGCCCCCGCTGGACGGCGAAGTTGTCGGGCATGTACGCGCTGCCGTGGAACATGTCGGTCGCGGCATTCTACAACCTGCGAGACGGGCTGCAGTTCAATCCGACGATTCTGTCGCCGAATCGGACCGGCTCACTCGGTACCATTGCGGTGTTGACGGCGCCGCAGGGCACCGCTCACTACCCGACGTTCAGCCAGTTCGACTTGCATTGGGACAAGAGCTTCCTGTTCGGTCGCCGCCGTATTCAACTGAACGTGGATGCCTTCAACCTGACCAACGCCGCCACGGTGCTGGCACGCCAGACCCGCCAGAACTTCGCACAGGCGAACTACGTCACCAGCATCCTGGCGCCGCGCGTCGTGCGGTTCGGGTTGAAGGTGAACTTCTAGCGAGCACGCAGGCCAGGGTGTACCAAGCCGTTTGAGGGCACCCTGGCTTACCTGACCTGATCCCAGCGTTTCCCATCGGCAATGGCCTTGGCGAAACAGGCTTCGGCTCGTGAATAGGCTTCGCGCTGGGCGCCGGCGGAAATCGGGCGCAGCAGTTCCACGTCTTTGGGACACGTGACCCGCGCCGGTGCGGTCCGCGAGGCCGGCGGGCTGGCGAAATACGCTGCGGCCCCTTCCCTGACCCACATCGGCCGGCTCGACAGCGCGCCGTCCAGCAGCGCATGCGCGACCTCGTGGCGCAGGGTGCGTTCGAGCTGGCCTTGCTGCTTGAGGGTCGTGAGGGGCAACAGATCAATGGCGGCCCCATCGGTCGCGCCCGAGACCCACCAGGGCTGGCCGGTCGCGCGTCCGAAGCTGTCGACGGTCGGATGCACCGTGACGCGCAGCCGTGCCGGAGGAATGGCGCCCGTCGCCTTCGCAATGTCGTCGCGGCTCTTGCGGATCAGCGACAGGATGGTGCTGCGCTCGCGCTCTTCGCTGGCTGGCAAGGCCAAGGCGATGTCGGTTGGAGCGGCCAGGACGGGTAGGGCGGGTGGGGCCGGTAAGGCGGGGGCATTGGTCGTGAGCACTGCCGGCGAGCCGGCGCCAATGGTGAGACCCGGATAGTAGAACTTCAGGATCTCGTCGGCGGTGCTGCCGCGAGCGGCGCGAGTGCCGGCACCGACCACGCACAATCCAACCCCGTGACCGAAGCCACGCCCGCGAAAGTGAAACCCGCTGCCGGTGCGGTTGATTTCGAACGCGGTGCTCTTGATCGCCGCGAACCCGGCGACGCGGCCCACCGCCATTCGGAACTCGTGGCCGCTCATCTCGGCAGGCGTCCAACCCTCAATGCGGACGCGTGACACGCGGTTCGACGGGTTCCGCGCCACTATGCGGATGTCGCGCACGCGGTCGCCTCGCAGGCCGGCCGCGCGCAGGGCCCGCTCCATGTCCTGCACGCGGACATCGCTCTCCCACGCCGGCTCGCTCGCGTCTGCATCGTCGTGCGCCGACGGCTCCGCGGAATAGTCAGCGGCGCCGGGCCACACCTCGGATGCCCGCTCGGTCCGGCCACCGCAAGACGCCGAGTAGAAGACAAAGGCCGGCTGCCCCTGGTGCAGCAGCAGGCGGCCGGAAGTCGCTTGCGCGGCCCGCCGGGTCGTCGCGGTTGGGGCGCGGACGACCTGGCAATGCGTGGTGTCACACAAATCGAAGCCTTCGCGGCGATGACGGTTGCGATTGGCAATCGCAAACGTCCGAGCGGCAATGGCCAGCGCCTGTTGCGCCGCATCCCCAGCCCGCGGCTGCCCTTCTCCCGCCAACACTTGCGCGATGTAGTCATCAACCGGAATGGACTCGACACGGGTCTGGCCGCTGGCCAAGGTACGGCCTAGACGAATTGGTGCCAAGGGTGCGTACGGTGCCTGGGGTGCCCGAGTTTGTGCCGGTGCCGATGACGGTGCCAATGGTGCCGTGCGCTGGGACCAGACATCGACCGCGATTGAAGCGGCATCGACGCCGGCTCCGCCGGGTGCGGCGACCACCACGCCGTGCGTGGGCCGATCAGCCGGCGTGAGGGCAACGACAAGGCCCAGCGTGACGCCGCCTGGCATCAGGATGGATCCGGTCTTGGCGAGCGCCGACACGCCCCCCGCCTTGAACGCCGAGGCCGTGCCGTAGTCGGCTGCGCCGCGAAGCCCTTCGAGCAGCACGGCCTTGGTGGCCGCGCTCATGGGCACCGGCGTGTCCTTACCCGCTCCCGCCAGTCGCGCCAACACATCGATCATCGCTCGTGGGCTGGTGCGTGGACCCGCAAGTCCGACCAGCGCCGCCGACAACGGTGTCGCGGCCGCAATGGGCGGCAGTCCCGCCGCCAGACGCGTCTTGTTGAGGCTGCCGCGCGACAACCGCGGTGCCAGCGACACGAAGAAGTCGTTGCACGAATAGGCCAGCGCCTCGGCCGGCGACAGCGGGCGCTTCACGTCGGGATGCGCGCACACGTACTTCACGCCATCAACCGTGACCGTGCGGCGGCACATGTGACGGGAATCGGCGCGGATCACGCCATCTTCGAGCGCGGCGACCAACGCCACTGCCTTGACGATGGAGCCGGGCAGGACGGGAGTATCGAGAATGTCGGCGCGCGCTTCGCGCCGCTCACGCGGATTGTCGAGGTTGCGAACAAAGAATGCGGCCTGCCGCGCCGTATCGTCTTCGAGAAGGCGGGGGCCAGTTTGCGCGTGCGCGCCAGCCATGGCGACCAGGATCGCCAGCGCCACTGCGCCCCGCCACCACCTCATAGCTTGGTTTTGCAGCCCGGCCGGCACAGGCACGGGATGATCTTGTCGCCTTCGGTGTTGTAGTCGTAGGTCAGCTCAGAGCCCTTGGGGATGAACTTCGAGGCGCGGATCCAGATGGTCTTGGTCTTCGCATCCACGTCGATCCAGCAGTTGCCCTTGCACGAGTGGTTCAGGTAGCGGGCGTCGTTGCCGCCGACGTTCGCATCGCGGCTCCAGTTGCGGTTGACCCGGAACACCCAGATGCATCCCTTCTTCAGGTAGCGATCTTCGCGGCTCTCGCTCTGCTTGTTGGTGATCAGCTCGCCGGCGTAGTCGATGATGCGGGTGTTCTTGTTGATGTCCTGCATGGCGAAGACGCCGAAGCCGTGCAGTTTGGAACGTTTGCGAAGAATCTTTGGCAGGGGCAATTTAACGACCTCTTAACGGTTCAGCCAGTGTAGCAAGAGGAATGATACATTGTCGCCCCAGAGGTGTACCAGTGCGACGCTATTTGACGACGATTCTGCTTGTCTCCGTGGTGAGTTTGGGGGTGACCGTGCAAGGCCAGCGACAGCTGTTCCAGGCAACCGGGGATCTGCCGTTCAGCGCCGCTGCCAAGGGCGATGGCTTGATCTACGTGGCCGGCACCATTGCCGCCCAGGGCGACATCAAGGCCCAGACCAAGGCCGTGCTCACCAGCATGGGCCAGACGCTGACCAAGGCCGGCTCGAGCCTGTCGATGGTGGCCACCGTCAACGTCTACCTGAAGAACGCCGCCGATGCCGCCGCCATGACCGAAGTGTGGCGCGAGACCTTCCCCAAGAACCCGCCCGCGCGGACCACGGTGATTGCCGACTTCGTCGTGCCCGGCGCGCTGATTGAAATGTCGGCGGTGGCCATCCCGACCGGCGGCGAACGCGTCGCCATCACCCCGGCCGGCTGGTCCACGGCCAATCCGTACAGCTACGCCATCAGGTCGGGCGACAGCCTGTTCCTGGCCGGCATGGTCTCGCGCGGCGTGAAGGACAACGTGCCGGTTGAGGGCGACGTCACGACGCAGATGAACACCATCATGGCCAACGCGGGCGAACTACTGAAGGCCGCCGGCTTCGGCTTCGAACACGTCGTCGCCAACCGGGTCTACCTGACCGACGGGACCAAGTTCGGCGAGATGAACAAGGCCTATGTGCCGCACTTCCCGAAGGATCCGCCGGCCCGCGCGACCACCATCGTGGGCCTACCGGGCCCGACCTACCAGGTCGAGGTCACGATGACGGCGAACCGTAAGCCCAAGCAGACCTTCGCCACGCCCAACGCCGACGGCACGCCGGGCCGGCCAAGCGCCACGCTCAGCAGCGCCGTCAAGGTCGGCAACACGCTGTACCTGGCCGGTCTGCTCGGCAACAACGCCACCAACAAGGGCGACATGGAAGCGCAGACCAAAGAGACCCTGGCGCGCGTGGGCCGCACGCTGACCGCGGCCGGGTTTGGCTGGGGCGACCTGGTCGATGGCACGGTGTGGATCACCGACCTCGCCGGTTTCAACGCCATGAACGCCGGCTACCGGTCGGTGATCTCGACAGACTTCCCCGCTCGAGCGACGGTCAAGTCGGGGCTGGTCGGCAACGACGGCCTGGTCGAGATCATGTTCGTCGCCGCAAAATAACGATGCCATGTAGCCTCCGGCTTTAGCCGGAGCTCGCAACAGGAAAGGCCGGGGACTACGCCCCGGCCTTTTCCTTTTCCGCCATCACCGCCGCCGCCCGATCCAGCGCCGACTGAACGCTCTCGCAAATATTCGCCTCGCCCAGCCGTGCGTGCAGCTGCGCCTTCTGCAACGCCGCCATCGGCTGCCGCGGTGCCCCGCAGAGCACCAGCGTGCGCCCCTTCGCTCGCAGTTCGTCTCCCAGCTCCTCGATCGCGCTCAGGCCCGTGGCATCGACCGCGGTCATGTTGCGCAGCCGCAACACGACCACCGGCGGCAATTTTTCGGCGTGGTCTGAGACCTCGTGCAGCTTGTCGGTGCCGCCAAACAGGAACGGGCCGTGAATACGGAAGATGGCCACGTACGGCGGAATCACCTTGTCCTGCAGAATGTGTGGACGGCCCGCTTCGATATAGGCGTCGGTCACGCGGCTCACGGTGGTCGTGCTGGCGACCCGGCGAATGAACAACAGCGCGGCCAGCACCATGCCCACCTCAACGGCGACCGTGAGATCGGCGAGGACGGTGAGCGCGAACGTCGCGGTCCAAACCATGATGTCGGCGTACGACTGCCGGAAGACTTCCCCAAGCGCCAGCCACTCACCCATGTTCCACGCCACCACGAACAGGATGGCGGCCAGCACCGGCAACGGGACAAACGCGGCGAGCCTGGCGCCAAATAGCAACACGCCCAGCAGCGTCAACGCGTGGATGATGCCCGAGATCGGCGAGCGCGCGCCCGAACGGATGTTGGTGGCCGTGCGCGCCAGCGCGCCGGTGGCCGGTAAGCCGCCGAACATCGGCGACACGACGTTGGCGACGCCTTGCGCGAATAGCTCGGTGTTCGGGTTGTGCCGATCACCGCCCATGCGGTCGGCGACCACCGCCGACAGCAGCGATTCGATCGCTCCCAACATGGCCACCGTCACCGCCGGCGATAGCAACGTCAGGATCAGCTCGGGTTTGAACTCGGGCACGTGAAACGACGGCAGGCCCGAGGGGATGCCGCCAAACCTCGAGCCAATGGTTGCGACATCGAGTTGCAGCGCGGCCGCAGCCGCCGTACCCGCGAACAGCGCCACGATGTACGCCGGCACGCGCTTGACGTAGAGGCTCCACAGGATCAGCAGCAGCAACGTGCCGCCACCGAGCAGCACGCTGTCGGACGAGACCGATCCGACGTTCGCGCCGATCACCTCGAGGCGCTCGATGAACTCCCCCGGCACCACGACGTCAAGGCCCAGGAAGTCCTTGAGCTGCGTGCTCGCGATCACCAGGGCAATGCCGTTGGTGAAGCCGACGATCACCGGCTTCGGGATGTACTTCACGGCGGTACCGGTGCCGGTCAGCCCCATGATCATCAGCATCACGCCCGCCATCAGCGTGCACATGAACAGGCCATCAACGCCGTGCTCGGCGACGATGCCCGATATCACCACCACGAACGCGCCGGTGGGACCGCCAATCTGGAAACGGGACCCACCGAGGGCGGAGATGATGAAGCCGGTGATGACGGCGCAGTAGATGCCGGCCTGCGGCGTCAGCCCCGAGGCGATCGCGAAGGCCATGGCCAAGGGCAGGGCGACCAGCCCCACGGTGACACCCGCGATCAGGTCGGCCGTGAACGCAGCGCCATCGTACCCACCGGCCAGGGTGGCAACCGACCGCGGCATCCAACCTGGCAGGTTCCTGCTCATCTCATGGTGTAGAAGACGGCCTCGTAGCTCCACACCGTGAAGGCGATGCGCGCGCCATCGGGTGACCACGCCGGCTGCGTTTTGTGTGACGGGTCGCTCGTCACCTGTACCGGTGTCCCGCCGCCGTTCAAGGGCATGCGGAAGATCTGGAAGTAGCCGTCCCGTCCCGGCGCGGTAAACGCGACCATGCGGCCATCGGACGAAGCCGCCAGGCCCGGGAAATCGTGCTCGGTCTCGAACTCGTGGACGACGTGCGGACGCCCGCCGGTGATGGGCACGGTGACAATCGCGTGGCGGCCCGGTGCGACCTTGGCGATGGCGACGACCGTGGTGCTGCTCGGCAGCCACTCCGCGTGCAGGATTTCGGCGTCGAAGCCGTCGGTCCCGACCTCGCGCATCTCAGACGTGACCTCACCCGAATCCTGGTTGACGCCAATCACGAACACCACCGAGCGGCCATCGCTCTTGCGAGCGCCGTTCAGCAACACCGACTGGCCATCGGGCGACCAGCGCGGCCACCCCACTTCCGCGCCGCGGCCCAGGAAGGTGATGCGGCGATCCGGTCCCTTGCCATCCGCCGGCCGCAGCCACACATCGTCGGACATCTCGCGATGGGTGTGAAACGCAATCCAGCGGCCATTAGGCGACCACGCCATGGCCTGGTCTTCGGAGTCGGACTGCGCTACGACGTCGGCCGGCTTCTCGGCCGGCAGCGTCTGCGACAAGTCGATGACGCCGATCTCCTGCGCAATATCCGGATACTTCGCATCGTCCACGACGCGGCGCCACGTGCCGTAGGTGAAGGCGATGCGCGGCCGCGACGGATGGTAAGACGGCGTCTCGGCCTGGAAGGTCGTGAGCTGGCGGGTCGCGCCACCGACGGCGGGCACGTCGGCCAGGAAGGTGCGATAGGACTGCACCTTGAAGAGGATCGTGCCATCGGCGGCAACCGACGGCGCATAGGCATCGCGGGAGAACGACGTGAGACGCCGCGCGCGGCTCTTCGCCGGGTCGGCAGCCCACAGTTCCACCATGCCCTGGTCGTTGGGCGACGCAAAATAGGCTTCGCTGCCGTCGGCCGAAAACGCGAGCGGGCCAATGGCGTCGAGGTCGGGTTCGAAGCGCAGCGGCGGGGCGCCACAGGGAATGGACAGCCGCGGCCGCGCACCGTCGTTGGAGATGCAGGCGACCTCGCCAGATGGAGTCCAGGCCGGCGAGGACGGCCGGCCCGCCAGGGCGGTTCGCTTCCGCGTGGCGCCATCGGCGGAGATGCGCCAGAGTTCCGCGCCTTCCTTTCCGGTGGCAAGCGCCACCACCGACTTGCCGTCACGACTCCATGCCGGCTGGCGCAGGTGGTTCACGTCCTTGCCGTCCCATAGGGGTTTGCGGGTCGCGGTGCCAGCCGACAAGGTGTAGTGCTGCCAGCGCACGTCCGCGCCGGTGTCTTCGGCGACCAGCGTGTCGTTGCTCGACCAGGCGAGATAGCGAATCTGTCCCTCGCCGGCCGGCAGCGTGTGCGCCACACCGCCGCCGATGGGCATTACGCGCACGTAGCGTCCCTCGGCGAAGGCCAGGCGCGTGGCATCGGGAGAAATCACGCCGACCGGATCGCGATAGCCGACCACGCCGAGCTGGTTCACAGTAGTGACGTAGGTGAGCCGCGGTGGTTCGCCACCCATGACCATGGCCGGCCGGGCCCACAACAAGGCGACGAGAGCGCCGACGACGACGCCGAACAGGACGAGCGCGCGCATGAGGCACCATTCTATGGTGCCTAGCGTGCCTAAGGGTGCCTTGAGTGCCTAAGGGGTGGGTGCCGAGGTGCCGGTGACGAACCCCTGAAGCTTGACGTCGGGCACCCTCGCGCGGATGGCGGCGATGAACCCGGCCTTGTCGGCGGGCGACACCATCAGCCACAAGCCGCGGTCGGTACGAATCTCGATGCGGTCGAGCGACAGTGCCGGCGACGACCACATGTCACGGGTAGCCTTCAGGACCCGAATGCGCGCGAGCGGCAGGCGCCACCTAAGCCAGCCCGCCCGAACGATGATCTCGGCATCGGTCAGCTCGTAGGACACCAGCGCCAGCGGCGCGACCACCGCGAGAACGAGCAGCGGCACCACGGCGCCCGCGAGGGGTCGGCCCTCGGCGAGGCCGCGGACGATGAGCAGCACCGGCAAGCCGAGGCCGACGAGTCCTGGCACCACGAGGAGCGCGTCGACCCTGGAGCGAAAGCGCGTCATGCCTGGCGCCAGCATACGCCCGACAGGGTCGGCCCGCTACTTCTCGAGCAGGCTCCTGAGCATCCACGCAGTCTTCTCGTGGAGCTGGATGCGCTGGGTCAGCAGGTCGGCGGTCGCCTCGTCGCCGGCCTTCTCGACCACCGAAAACAGCGACCGCGCGGTCCGCACCACGGCCTCCTGGCCTTCGACGAGCAGGCGGATCATCTTGTCGGCCTTGGGCACGCCGGGGGCGTCCTTGATCGACGTCAGCTTGGTGAACTCGGCGTAGGAGCCTGGCGCGGGATAGCCGAGCGAGCGGATGCGTTCGGCGATCTGGTCAACCGCCAGCGCCAGTTCGGTGTACTGCGTCTCGAACATGACGTGCAGCGTCTGGAACATGGGGCCGGTCACGTTCCAGTGAAAGTTGTGCGTCTGCAGGTACAGCGTGTAGCTGTCGGCCAGCAGGCGTGACAGACCCGCGGCGATCTTCGCGCGATCCCGATCCTCGATGCCGATGTTGATTTGCATGATGGCTCCTCTCTGTCTACCGTGCCACAGTGAGCGCGGCGCGGGCAATGCCTCGCAGCATCCCGCCGAACACCAGGTGATGCAGGGGGCTGATGGCGTACCAGTAGGCGCGGCCCAGCGCGCCCTGGGGATCAAAGGTCGCGGTCTGGCGAATGCGTGTGCCGCCGGCCTCGGGTTCGACCTCGAACTCGAGCCAGGCGCGGCCGGGCAGGCGCATTTCCGCCGACAAGCGCAGCCGGCGCTCGGGTTCGATCGCCTCGACGCGCCAGAAATCGAGCGTGTCGCCCACGCGCAGGGTGTCTGGCGACGGACGGCCGCGCCGCATGCCCACGCCGCCGGACCACAGATCGAGCAGGCCACGCAGGTGCCAGAGCCAGTTCCAGGCATACCAGCCGGTGTCGCCGCCAATTCGTTCAATGCACTTGAACACGACCGCCGGTGTGGCCGCCACGACCATCGAGCGCGCATCGCTCAGCTGGTCGCCAAACTGAACGCCGGCCCATGAGGGCGGCACGCCCGCCGAGGACACGGCGTCGGTCCATCGCGTGGCCACGGCGCCCCCGGCATCGCCACCGAGCGCGCGCCGCACCGCGGCTTCCACGCCCATCGGCCGTACCGCAAACGTCCGCAACGCGAGGTCGTCGCTGACCACGGTGGTGTGCACAATGCTTTCGATCAGCTTGCGGCCGACCCGCGCATAGAGCGGCGTGATCAATCCTAACCACAGGCTCGACACGTAGGGGGTGAGGATGGGCACCGCCAGCATCCGCAGGCGCCGCCCGCGCAACCGCGCGTAGAGCCGCATGATGTCGGCATACGACACGCGATCGGCGCCGCCAATTTCGTAGACCCGGTAGTCGGCGGCCGGCAGGGTCAGCGCCTCGATCAGATATTGGAGCAGATCGTCGATGGCGATGGGCTGCGCCGGCACCCGCACCCACTTCGGCGTGATCATGAACGGCAGCCGTTCGACCAGCGACCGGATCATCTCGAACGACAGGCTTCCGGCGCCGATCACGATCGAGGCGCGGAACTCGAGCACGGGCAGGCCCGACTCGCGCAGGATGCGCCCCACTTCCTGGCGGCTGCGAAGGTGCGGCGACAAGTCCTCGTCTTCGCGGCCGAGCCCGCCGAGGTAAATGATGCGGCCGACGCCGGCTGCCTTCGCCGCCGCCGCAAAGTTCACCGCGCCTTGGCGGTCCGCATCCTCGAACGAACCCTCGGCGCCCATCGAGTGCACCATGTAGTAGGCCACGTCGACGCCGCGCATGGCCGCGTCGAGGCTCGCGCGGTCGAGCACGTCGCCCCTGACGACATCGCGGGCGGGATGTCCGTGGGTCAGCACCTCGGGCCGGCGGGTCACGCAGCGCACAGCGTGGCCACCGGCCTCGAGCGCGGGCAGCAGACGGCCGCCGACGTAGCCGGTTGCACCGGTCAGGAGGATGAAGGGGGCCTTTGCCATCGCGTCTGTCCAGTGTGACGCCTTTACCGGCCCGCGCGGTGCAGGCAATGACCTGAATCAGTGGAAATCGTGCGAGTCGATCGCCGCACTGTCGGGCAGGCCGGCCAGCCGCGACACGCGCTCGGCCTTGATCGACGTGACGCCGTCCTGGTTCTGCAACACACCTTCCACCAGCAGGAAGGACGATTCGACGATGATCAGCCGGTCGGCGGCATACAGGTCGGGCCGGACGATGATGTTGGCAATGCCGGTTTCGTCTTCGAGCGTGAGGAAGACGAAGCCCTTGGCGGTGCCGGGACGCTGGCGCGTAATCACCATGCCGGCGGTGCGCACGCGGCGGCCGGCGCGCGCCTTCGGCAGCTCGATGGCCGGCAGCACGCCGCGCATGGCCAGCTCGTGGCGGCGGAACGTCAGCGGATGCGGCCCGACGGTGAGGCCGGTGCCGGAGTAGTCGGCGATGAGGCGCTCGGAGACACCCATTTCTGGCAGCGGTGAAGTGGTTTGGCCGGGACTGAAGTCCCGGCCCTCCGAACGGCCCTCCGAACGGCCCTCCGAACATCCTTCCTCGAACAACTCGCCGGCGGGACGGACCGCGCGTTCGACCTGCCACAACGCCGAGCGGCGATCGTGGCCCAGCGAATTGAGCGCGCCGATCTCGGCCAGCACCACCATCTCGTCGCGGCGGACCCCGGTGCGGCGCACCAGGTCGTCCACGTTGCGATAGCGTCCCGTGCGCGGCGGCGTCCACTCGTGCGAGCACACGTTGCAAAACCGAGAGGCCTGCGGCGTGGTTTCCAACATCGTTGGGTCGTCGCAACGGCACTTCGGGCACCGCTCGGGGCCAGGCGGGTCTGACTTGTCCGCCGAAGCGCCTGGCGCGAAGGTGGAAGACCCGCCTCTACGTTCGTTGCTTTGGGCAATCGCATGGCCGGCTTCAGCACGCAAGCCGCGGACATAGCGCAGGCCCAGCCGGATCGAGCCATCGTCTTCGACCGTGCAATCCCAGTCCGACACCTGCACGTCGATCGGGTTGAAGCGGACGCCGCGCCGCTGCGCGTCTTTCACCAGCGTGGCGGGATGGTAGAAGCCCATCGGCTGGTTGTTGAGCAGCGCCGTGTAGAACGCCGCCGGATAGTGCGCCTTGAAGTAGGCGCTGGCATAGGCCAGCAGCGCGAAGCTGGCGGCATGCGATTCGGGAAAGCCGTAGAGCGCAAACGAGGTGATGGCGAGCACGATGCGATCGGCGGCGTCACCGCTGATCCCGTTCTTGGCCATGCCGTCGCGCAGCAGGCCTTCGAGCTGCCGCATGCGCTTCTCGGATCGCTTGAAGCCCATGGCCCGCCGCAGGTCTTCGGCCTGGCCGCCGGTGAAGTTGGCCACCACCATGGCCATGCGCAGCAACTGTTCCTGGAACAGCGGCACGCCGAGCGTGCGCTTGAGGATGGGCTCGAGCAGCGGGTGATCGTAGACCACCTCTTCGCGCCCGGCACGGCGGTTCAGGTACGGATGCACCATCTGCCCGACGATCGGACCGGGGCGGATGATGGCGACCTCGACGACCAGGTCGTAGAACTTCTGCGGCTTGAGCCGCGGCAAGGTCGCCATCTGCGCGCGCGATTCGACCTGGAACACGCCAATGGTATCGGCCGCGCAGAGCATCTTGTAGACCTCGGGGTCGTCCGCCGGAATGGTGGCGAGACTGATCGGGTCGGGTTGTTCGCGATTGATCAGGTGAATCGTGTCTTGGAGCACCGCCATCATCCCGAGCCCTAACAAGTCCACCTTGATGATGCCCATGTCGGCGCAGTCTTCCTTGTCCCACTGCACGATCACGCGGCCGGGCATGCTGGCGTTCTCGAGCGGCACCACCGACGACAGGTCGCCCTGGCACACCACCATGCCGCCGGAGTGCTGGCCCAGGTGGCGCGGCAGGTCCTGCATTTGCCGCCACAGCTCGGCGAAGTGGCGCACGCGCGGCTCGTCGGCGGCCATGCCGACCTCGGCCAGCTTCTTCGACAGGGTGTCGGCGGGATCGATGAACTCGAACTGGTGCATCACCTTGGCCAGGCGATCCACTTGCGCCTCGTCCAGGTCGAGCGCCTTCCCCACTTCGCGCGCCGCGCTCTTGCCGCGATAGGTGATCACGTTGGCGGTCATGGCGGCGCCGTGCTGGCCGTACTTCTGGTAGACGTGCTGGATCACGCGCTCGCGCCGCTCGCCGCTCGGCAGGTCGAGATCGATGTCGGGCCACTCGCCGCGCTCTTCCGACAGGAAGCGCTCGAACAGCAACTCCATGGCCACCGGATCGACGGCGGTGATGCCGAGGCTGTAGCAGACGGCGCTGTTGGCAGCCGAGCCGCGGCCCTGCACCAGGATGTCCTGCTGCCGGCAGAAGTTCACGATGTCCCAGACGATCAGGAAGTAGCCGGCCAGTTGCAGCTTCTCGATCAAATCCAGCTCGCGCGCCACCTGCGCGCGGGCCTTGTCGTAGTACGGCCGGTAGCGATCGCGCGCGCCGACTTCGGTGATCTTGCGAAGAAACGAGATCTCGGTCTCGCCGTCGGGCACCGGGTAGCGCGGAAAGCGGTAGCCGAGATCGGTCATCGAGAACTGCAGGCGGTCGGCCAGGTCGCGCGTGGCGTGGATGGCGGCGGGCCGGTCGGCGAACAGCCGCGCCATTTGCGCCGGCGGCTTCAGGTAGCGCTCGGCATTCGCCGCCAGGCGGCGGCCGGCGCGATGCAGCGGCACGTGCTCGCGAATCGACGTCAGCACGTCGAACAGCGGCCGCTCTTCGGGCGTGGCAAAGCTCACGCCGCCGGTGGCCACCAGCGGCACGCGAAACGCCTCGGCCAGGCACACCAGCGCGTCGTTGTCGTCTTCCTGGTCGCGATGCAGGTGGCGCTGCAGTTCGACGCAGGTGTTGGCGCGCCCGAACGTGCCGACAATGCGATCGAGCAGGCCGCCGACGCCGTAGCGCTCGGCCCTGAGCAGTGCGCGTCCGGGCATGGCGATGAGACCGGTGGTGAAACCGTCGAGTTCGTCGAGAGCGAGCGCCCCCTCACCTTTCGGCGACCGCAGCTTCATGCGCGACAGCAGGCGGCAAAGGTTTCTCCACCCTTCCTGCGAAGAGACCAGGACGGGAAGATGAAATCTGGCGATCTCGTGCGTTGGTGATTTGAAGATTTGGCTACGGGATTTGGTGATTCTGCGAGCTATCTCGTGATTGCGAGTGGCCGCTTCGACCGTCAGTTCGGCGCCGATCAGCGGGCGGAGGCCGGCGGCCAGGGCGGCCTTGTGAAAGCGCGGGGCGCCCGAGACGCCGTCGCGATCAAGCAGCGCCACCGCCGGGTAGCCGAGCATGGCGGCGCGCTCGACGATCGTTTCCGGGGTTGAGGCGGCACGCAAAAAACTAAACGCCGATGACGTGTGCAGTTCGATATAGGCCACAGAGGACACAGAGGACTCAGAGGAAACAAATTATTGAAAAGCGGAGTGACAGTTCAGGTCAGCGTGGCAGTAAGAAAAGTATTCCTCTGTGTCCTCTGTGTCCTCTGTGCCCTCTGCGTCCTCTGTGGCTAATTTCTCTGCGTCCTCTAATCCACGATCCCCTCTAAGAACCACTGCCCGACGCCCCGTTCGACGACGAGCCGGTAGATGGTGCCGTCGGTCATCGCCACGTCCCACTCATCGCGGTCCCAGGCCTGGCCGTCCTGCCACCACTCGCCCGACGTGCGCCACGGCCCGGCCGCCTGGGCGATGGCGCCGCTCGAAAAGCCCTGGCGATCGGTGGTGACGCGAATGGGGCGCCCCTCCTGCACGGTGACGCGCGTGGGAATGGGAAACCGGAACCGCCGCAAGGCACTCGGCACCTCGGCCCCGCCTTCGCTCGCCGGGGCCTTTGAGGCGAGCTTCGGCGAGGTCTCGCCGTAGCGGCCTTCGGCCGCGAAGGCGGACATCTCAAACGCCCCCGGCTTCCAGCTATCGACCAGGCGCGGCGAGCCGACATGCGTGTCGCCCATCAACGCACTAAGCCGAGCGATCAGCGTCGACACCTGCTCGGGCGCCGGCTGCGCGCGTTCGAGCAGCGTCCACTGCAGCACGCGGCCCGGCGTCGGCTCAATCAGCACGCGCACCGTGTCGATGGGCGCATCGGGCGGATGGGTTTCGAGGTCGAGCAGCACCAGCGTGCGCAGCGTCTTGGCATCGCGCATGGGCGCCGGCAGCGGCAGCGTGCGCGCGTGCACCCGTTTGGTGGTGAGACGCAGCGAGGTGTGAATCACGGCGGCGCCGCGCTCGGCCAGTTCCAGGCGATCGGACAACGGCTCGAACAATCGCGCCAGCACGAACGACAGCGGTTCGAGGCCTTCGATCGGCCACTCCAGTTCGAGGGCGGCTTCGAACGGCACTTCGTCAACCCAGGGCACCAGGGGACGGGCATCGATCCCGCGCGCCAACGCCTGCCACTGCAGGCCGTGATCGCCGAGACGCTCGAACACCTCGGGCCCGGGAATCGCCGCAAACGCGCCCAACGTGCGAATGCCCCACTTTGTCAGGATCTCGAGCTGGCGGTTATCCCCGGCGCGCGGCTTGGGGCGGCTGGCTTGATGCGTGCTGCGGGGGTGGTGCCAGCCCCCGCCTACGCCGGAGGCTACGGCGGGGTCTCGCCGAAGCTCGCCCGTTTGTTCGCGAGCGGAGGCGGACGCTCTAAGGTGGTCGTAGCGATCGAGCACGCTGATGCTGAGGGGCGCCAGCGCTTTCTCCTCTTGTCCGGGTTCGACCACGGTGAGTCCCGGCCGGCCCAGCGCCAGGAGTGCGGCGGCGGTCTGCGTCGAGGCAATGGCCACACGTGGCTGCGGATACTGACGGGAGGACATGTCTTGTCGGGAGGGCACGTCTTGTCGGGATGCCAAGGCCTCCAGTAAATGCGTGCCCAGTTCCTGCGCGCTGCCGAACAGGCGCGACAGGCCGGCGGCATCGAGCAGCACGAGCGGCCCGACTTGCTCGAAGCGCGGCGTAAACGCACGCGCCACGTCGAGGATGGCCGCGGCCGGAACCGACGGAGCAACAAGTGCGGCAAACACGATTACACCGCGTGAACGAAACGGGTCTGGACGTTGACCGGCTGCGTGGTTGACCAGCGCGCCGCACTAATGGCCGTGGCCGAACGCACGCCGCTGAAGCGGCGCGTGCGATCGTGGTCGCCTTTCCACAGAACCTGACGGGAGGGCACTTCTTGTCGGGAGGGCACTTCTTGTCGGGAGGGTGCTTCTTGTCGGGAGGGTGCTTCTTGTCGGGAGGGTGCTTCTTGTCGGGAGAATGACTCTTGACGGGAGGGCACTTCTTGCTTGCCCAACGTAGCGTCAGGCGCGGAGGTGGGACGGGAGGTGGCGCCCATCACGATCGAGCGGCCGCCGCTGCTACGCGCCACCGGCTGGGCGGCCAGGATCACGACCGCCGTGTCGCTGCCTTCAATGGCGCGCTCGATGCGGAACCAGGTGGATGCCGGCAACCGGCGCAGCGCCGCCGCCGGCACATCGATGAGATCGATGGCGACCAGCGTGCACACGCCCGACTGCACGACCAGGTTCAGCGACTTGATGGCGCGATCGATCACCCGTTCGACGAACGTGCCGGGGCCGTTGACCGCGCGCACGCCCGGAAGCCAGGCCGGGTCCACGGCCACCGCCGTCTTCGACACCGCCTGCCCGCGCACCCACAGCAGGCGCGGCAGCACGATGCCGCAGGCCGCCGCCGTGGGCGGGTCGAAGCGATCGAAGGTGTCGATCAACGCCACCGATTCGCCGCGGCGCGTGGCCGCCGCCAGGGCGGCCCAGACCAGTCCCGTACGACCAGACGAAGCCGGCCCCACCACTTCAGAGACCTGCCCTCGCGGCAAGCCACCGGCGACTTTTTTGTCTTGCGGGCCGGCCAGGCCCGCGAGGCTGCGGTCCAGGGCCTCGACGTCCAGCGGCGAGACCGCGTCTTCGCCCAGGCGTTCGGGAATGGCAGAGGTGAGGGTACGGTCGAGTTTTCGCTCTCGGAGCAGGGCTTCTACGGTGGCGCGGACGGCCATATCTCACCTCTTTTCGCTTAACTTTCGCTATCATAGCGAAAATCAGACGAAGATCAAGAGCTGGCTGTCGTTCTTGTTAAAGGCTCAGGCCTTTAAAACATGTTTTTGTGTTTATATTAAAGGCTGCAAGCAATAAAACCCCATCTGCATCCCATGTCAAGGGCCATTCAACATACGGAACGGGCTGGGCGATACGCCAAGCAACCGGCCGGCTATCGCATCTTCATGCCGAAGTCGTTGCCGCCTGTGCCGGCCCTCTCGTTTGCCGGCGAGCTGCAACAACGCTTGTCGCTGGCCGACCGCGCGCTGGGACGGCTCGATGGCTCGGTCACGACCCTCCCCAATCCCGATCTGTTCGTCTACATGTACGTCCGTAAGGAGGCGGTGCTCTCGAGCCAGATCGAAGGGACGCAGAGTTCGCTGCAGGATCTGCTGTCGGCGGAAGCGTTGCTGGCTGAGAACGTCCCGCGTGATGTAGGCGAGGTGGTCAATTACGTCCGCACCATGCACGCCGGACTGGCTCGCTTGCGCGAGATCCCGGTGTCGACCCGCCTGATCCGCGAGATGCACCAGAGCTTGCTGCAGGGGATGCGCGGCGCGCATCTCACGCCGGGAGAACTGCGCCGCAACCAGAACTGGATTGGCCCGCCGGGTGCCACGCTCGCCACCGCGTCGTTTGTCCCGCCGCCACCGCAGGACATGCCACGCCTGCTGAGTGAGGTCGAAGCGTTCCTGCATCGGCACGACGATTTGCCGCTGCTGATCAAGATTGGCCTGGCGCACGCGCAGTTCGAAACCATTCATCCGTTTCTCGATGGCAACGGCCGCATTGGACGGCTCCTCATCACCTTCCTGCTGTGCGAACGCCAGGCCCTTCAGCAGCCTGTGCTGTACCTCTCCCACTACTTCAAGCGTCATCGTCAGCAGTACTACGATCGGCTGCAGGCGATACGAGACGAAGGCGACTGGGAAGGCTGGCTGACGTTCTTCCTCGCCGGTGTGGCCGAGGTGGGTCTCGAGGCGGCCGAGACCGCGCGGCAGATCCTGCTCTTGCGTGAAACCCACCGCGGCCTGATTACCGACCACCTCGGACGCGTCGCCGGCCACGGCCACCGCGTCCTCGAGCGGCTCTACCAGAAGCCGATCGTCAGCGTTGACGATGTCCGCGGGATCACGGGGACGTCGTTCCCCGCCGCCAACGACGTCGTGCAGCGGTTGGTGGACATTTCGGTGCTGACCGAGATCACCGGGCGGGCCAGGAACCGGCGCTTCCGCTACGACCCCTATGTGAACCTGTTCACCTGACTTGTCTCTACATTTCTTCCCCGACCCGCGTTACCGTATGGGGGTGGAGGGACTGGCCGTGAAACGACTGGCCATCACGCTGCTCGCCGTCGCCGGCCTGGCCGTCACGGCCGCGCACGCCCGCCAGATCTGGGCCGGCGGCTTCGGCGGACGCACGCCGCCGCGCTTTGCCACGGCCACCACCTTCCAGGGCGGCTTCAATTTCTGCCGGGCGATGTTCCGCAGCGACCATCGCGAGAAGCAGGGCTGGGGCACCGACTATCCCGGCGCCGACATCAACTTCAGCATCCGCCTGGCCGAGCTGACCAAGGTGAACGTGACCATGGGCGGCACCGGTGAAGAGCGCGAGCCCGAGGCCATCGTCGTGCGGCTGACCGACGATGCGCTGTTCCAGTGCCCGTTCCTGTTCATGCAGGACGCCGGCACGGCGCGGTTCACCGAGGCCGAGGTGACGCGGCTGCAGGACTATTTGCTGAAAGGCGGCTTCCTGCTGGTCGCCGACTATCACGGCAGCTACGGGCGCCAGCAGTTCGACGATGAGATTGGACGCGCGCTGCCGCGCTCACGTTACCCCATCGTCGATCTGACGCCACCCGGCGATCACCCCATGTGGCGCACCATGTTCCCGGTGGCGCAGTTGCCGCAAATGGCGTCGATCAACACCTGGCGCCGTAGCGGCGGGCAGGAGGTCATCGAGCGCTGGAATGAAGACGGCTCGCCGCCCACCGCTCGCGGCATTGCCGACGAACAGGGCCGGCTGATGGTGGTCATGGTGCACAACACGGATCTGCCGGACCCGTGGGAGCGCGAGGGCGAGGACCAGGACTACTTCTATCGTTTCTCGCCCGAGGCGTATGCCGTCGGCATCAACATCCTCCTGTATGCGATGACGCACTGATGTTCAACCGACGCCGGTGGAGCCCGATCTGGGGTGCGTTTTCGGCCATAACGGTCTCGGCCATCTATCTCGTCGCTGGCTTCAGCGGCTATCAACTCAACCGGCGCGCGCGCTTCCTGGCGCCCGAGGCCTGGACCGGCACGGTCATCTGGTGGCAGGTCGCGGCCGGCCTGGCGGTGATCCCAGTCGCCATTTACTTCTGGCGCAAGGGCGCGCGCGAGATTGAGAAACGGCTCGTCAACCCGCCCCGTAACCCTGAATAAGAATCTGCGTCTAATCGGTGTCTATCTGTGGCCTGCCTTTTTGGAGGTCCTACGAAAGAGCAGGGGGAGAATCTGTGTCTGAACGAACCATTCTCATCAGCGGCGCCACTGGCCAGCAGGGCGGCGCCACGGCACGCGCGCTGGCCGGCAAGGGGTTCAAGATCCGCGCCCTCACGCGCAATCCCGACAGCGACGCCGCCAAGGCCATTGCCGCCACCGGCGCCGAGCTGGTGAAAGGCGAGCTGGATGACGAGGCCTCGCTGAAGGCGGCCCTGGCCGGCGCCTGGGGCGCCTATGCCGTGCAGAACACCTGGACGGCCGGTGTCGAGGGCGAAGAGGCCCAGGGCCATCGCTTCGCGAAGGCGGCCCGCGCCGCCGGCGTCCAGCACTACGTGTATGCGTCGGTGGCCTCGGCCGATCGCAAGACCGGCATTCCCCACTTCGACAACAAGTCGCGCGTCGAAGACACCGTGCGCAGCCTGGGCTTCCCGTCCTACGCGATCATTCGCCCGGTGTTCTTCATGGAGAACCTGCCCAGCCCGTGGTTCCTGAACGGCGACAAGCTCGTGAGCACGCTCGCGCCCACCACCAAGCTGCAGATGATCGCCGTGCGCGACATCGGCGAGTACGGCGCGCTGGCGTTTACCGACGAGCGTTTCAAGAACCTGGAGCTCGACATCGCGGGCGATTCGGTCACGCTGCCCGAGGCCGCCGAGACCCTGGGCCGCGCGCTCGGCAAGCCGCTGTCGTATCTGCAGATTCCAATCAGCGAGGTCCGCAAGAACAGCGAAGACTTCGCGCTGATGCTGGAGTGGTTCGAGGCGGTCGGCTATGACGCCGACATTGCCGGCAACGCGAAGGAGTACGGCGTGAAGCCCACGTCCCTGGCGGATTGGGCGTCGACGCTGAAGAAGTAGGCGGGGGGCCATAGGGCGGGTGGGGCGGGTAAGGCGGGTAAGGCTGGTCAATTCCCGACCTGCCCCACCTGCCCTACCCCGCCCTACCTGCCCTGACTCGTTGTCGAAGCACTATCCAGCTTCGTTGGCTTCCGCGTGTGGAAGCCGGCCACATCCTGGTAAGCCTTCGCCAGCGCGATGATCTCAAGCTCGCGATACGGCTGGCCGAAGATCGTCGCGTTGGTCGGTCCGCCCGTATCCGCAAACCCGTTTGGCAGGTTGATCGCCGGATAGCCCGCCGAGTTGGCCATGCCCGAGTGGCGCTGCGTCGGCGTCTGCGGACGTTCGGGCTGCGCCGGCGGCGGCGTTGCGGGCGCACCCGCGGCACGCGGCGGTCCGCCCACTCCCGTGTTATTCGAGCCCACCACATAGACATCGACGTGCGCGGTGGCCTTGGCCAGCTCGATCATCATCATCATGCGCGCGCGCTGCTGCTGCAGATAATCGGGTGCCGGAATCAAGCGGCCGTTGGCCTGGTTGCCGCCGCGCGTGCCCTTCATGCGGCCGGCGCGGATGTGCTCGTCGAAATACGCCGTCCGCTCGACGTTGAAACCGCTGACGTTGGGATTGAACTCCGGCACGTCCACCGGAATGAACTGCGAGATGCCCAGCCCGCGCAGCGTCTCGAGCATCTTGTCGGCATTGGCCTTCGCCGACGCGTTCGTGATGCTGTCGAACGAGTGCTGGATGATGCCGACCTTCAACTTCTTGATGTCGACCTGGGCGTTCCAGTTGAACGGCACATCGGTCACGCTCATGTCGCGGCCATCGGGCTTGGCGATGGCCTGCATGACGATGGCGGTGTCTTCGGCGTAGCGACAGATGGGCCCGAGGCGATCGAGCGTCCACGACAGCGCCATGCAGCCGTGGCGGCTGACGCGGCCAAACGTCGGACGCAGGCCCGCCAGGCCGCAGCGCGCCGACGGGCTGAGAATGGAGCCGCTGGTTTCGGTGCCGATGCCGAAGGCGATGCAACCCGCGGCGGTGGCCGACGCAGGACCAGCCGATGATCCACTGGAGCCCTGCGTCGGATCCCAGGGGCTCTTGGTCTGGCCGCCGAACCAGTTGTCGCCGCCGGCCAGTTCGCCGGTCGTGACCTTCGCGATCAACACCGCGCCGGCATCGCGCAGCATCTCCACCACGCTGGCGTCGTAGTCGAGCACCTGCTCCTTGAACGGCGCCGATCCCCACGTCGTTGGATGGCCCTTCACCGAGATGATGTCCTTGGCGCCCCACGGGATGCCGTGCAGCGGGCCTTTGTACTTGCCGGCGGCAATTTCGGCATCGGCGCGCCGGGCTTCAGCGCGGCCGTAGTCGTCCAGGAAGGTGACCACGTTGTTGAGCAGGCCGTTGTAGCGATGCAGCCGCGCCAGGTACATCTCGGTGAGTTCGAGCGAGCTGACCTGCTTGGTGCGCACCAGCTCGGCCAGGTGGCGCACCGGCCAGAACGCGACATCTTCGAGATTGCCGGGCCGCCTCACCGACGGCGCCGCGCTCAGGCGGAACGGCTGGCGGGTCTTGTTCACGGTAAGGCCAGGCACGACCGGGCTGAAGTGGAACGGCGGCGAGACATCGGGCGGAATGTGGAGCTTGCGGATTTCTTCGTAGCCCGTGAGGTTGCGATTGGCGCCTTCGACCAGCGCCGTCCGTTCCTCTTCGGTCAGCTCGATGCCCGACAGCTTCAGCGCATCGGTGACCATCGCCAGCGTGACGCGCTGGGCGCCGGCGTCCTGCATGCGCGCCCACAGAATGCCGGGCGCCAGGGTCGTGCCGAGGCCGGCCCCCGCGAAGTGGGCCATGAATCGTCGCCGCGTCTGGTCAATATTCTTCATCTGGGCTCCTGGTCCGCCTGAAGGCGGACGCCACATCCATGTAGCATCCGGCTTCAGCCGGATTGACCGCCCCACTATACCCAAATCGCATAAAATTGAATCTCTTGCAAAACAGATTGAATCAAGCCGCATTACGCATTGCGGTCGCCCTCACTCACCGCAACTTCCGGCTCCTGTGGTTAGGCGCGCTCACCTCGAGCATCGGCACCTGGATGCAGAAGATCGCCCAGGCGTGGCTGATCGTCACGATGACGGGATCGGCGTCGGCGTTCTACATCGGCCTGGATGCGTTCGTCGGCGAAGCGCCGATCCTGTTGTTCACGTTGATTGGCGGCGTGGTCGCCGATCGCCGCGACCGCCGGCACATGATGCTGATGTCGCAGGTGGTGCAGATGACGGTGGCATTCATTCTGGCGGCGCTGGTCTTCACCGAGACGGTCCAGATCTGGATGGTGCTGACGCTGTCGTTCATCACCGGGCTGGCGCAGGCCTTCGGCGGACCGGCCTATCAATCGCTGGTGCCGACGCTGGTCCCCAAGGATCATCTCCCCAACGCCGTCGCGCTCAACTCCATCCAGTTCAACCTCGCCCGCGTGATTGGGCCCATCGTCGCCGGCACGGCGCTGGCCGCGTTTGGCATGGTGGCGTGCTTCGGCTTGAACGGTGTCTCGTTCCTGTTCGTGATTGCGGCCATCCTGTCGCTCCGCAACATCCACGTGCCGCCGGCCGCCACCGGCAACATGCTGGAGCAGTTGAAGGACGGCCTGCGCTACGTCCGCAACTCGCGCAACCTGATGTCGGTGACCGTGCTCGGCTTCATCGGCGCGTTCCTGGGCCTGCCGCTGCTGACGTTTCTGCCGGTCATCACCAAGGATGTGTTTCAGCAGGACGTCGCGTTCTACTCGTGGCTGATGACCTGCTCGGGTGCCGGCGCCGTGACCGGCGCGCTGGTGGTGGCGTGGATCGGCAAGCACAAGCACATCGGCCGGTTGCTGCTGGTGTTCCTGGGGCTGTTCGGCTTTGCCATGGCGGGCTTCTCGCTGTCGCGGACGCCGATGCTGAGCGCGTTCATCCTGTTCCTGGCCGGTGGCCTGCTGGTGATGTGCTTCTCGCTGACCACGTCGCTGGCGCAACTGCTCGCCCCCGCCGAGCTCCGCGGCCGCGTCGTCAGCATCTACATGGTGGCGTTCCGCGGCGGCTCGCCGCTTGGCGGCCTGGCCGCCGGCTGGCTGGTGACGCAGGTGGGTTCAGCGCCGACGGTGCTGATGGTCAACGGCCTGGTGCTCGCCGCCGTCGCAACGTTCTTCCTGATCAAGGGGCACGGGCTCAAGGACATCTAGCGGGCTGAACCGAGCCGGGGTCTGACCCCGAGCAGGAAGCGCCGAGGGGTCTGACCCCATCGCGAGGGCAGCCCGCTGTTGCCGGGAGGGCACTTCTCGTCGGGAGGGCACTTCTCGTCGGGAGATGATTCTTGCCTGCCGCGCCGACTTGTCCCGCCGTAGCCAAGGCGAAGGCGGAAGCGCTTCGCGCGAAGGCGGGTCGGGAGGTGCCTCAGGTTGAGCGGTAACCCTCGTCGCGACAGAGCCGGCTAAAGACACGGGTTCGAATCCCCTCGCGTGTTCGCACCCGTGCGGCGCGCCCTGGGACTTATGCTGCTCAATTCAAGCTATGCGAACGATAAGCTTTAACGTCCAGCCGCGACGCGCATCACCAATGGACGTTGTCGCGCTGTCGCGCCTGATGATGCGCGCAGCTTGGAGTCCACAAGTTGAAATGTTCTCCATCCACCGCGATAAGAGACTGACGTGGATCAACTTTAATTTCGAGGGCCCGTCGGTCGGCCAAATGTGGGAGATGCTGCGCTCCGAGGTCTTGAACCATCGGCAGTGGGGACCTCGACTACGGCGATCTTCAATCGTAACCTGCGAGGGATCACGCGGCTGGAACAATTACCTGCTCCTGCACCATTTCAAAGCCGCTGAGCCGCTCGACGCGCTGTCGGCTTCCGGCAGGGCGATTCGTAATCCTCGGGGCTCAGGACAGCAGTGAACCGCACGCGCACTAAGCGACGACTCCCGAGAATCGCTGGCTCCACCCTTTCGCGGTTCCCGTCGGGGACGCCGACTGTCAGTTTCTAGGCAGGGTCTTGCGCGGCCAGCCTCGGCCCCGTACCTCGATGACCGTGCCATACGGCAATCACGTCCACGTGATCCGCACTTGGCACGTAGTACACGTGGTAACGGCTGCCCTTCAGAAGTAGTCGACGGGTACCCGCCACAGGCGAGCGTCGATAGAGACGCCCCATATTGGGGGTGTGGCCAATAAGCTCAAACGACGACGCAAGTTCGGTGGCAAAAAGATCTGGCGACGCAACACGATTCGCCACCAACCGTCGATGGCACGGATCTGGTCGGCCGCCTCGGGCGTGGTCCGAACCGGCAGGCTCACCGGCGTCGGCGCAGTTCGTCCAGAATTTCCGAGGCAGGCCGTACCCGACCTGCCTCGACCGACTGCCACGAGGCCGCCAGCGATTCGTGCAGAGCACGGCGCTCGTCGTCTGTCAGGTCATCACCTTCATCGTCGGCAACAAGGCTGACCACCGTCCCCTCGGGCAAGTCGGTCGGTTCGTCGAGAACAAGCCTGCCCTTCTCGACACGGGCGAGTAGACCCCTCATGCGCCTACTCTACGCCACTCGGGCCGGGGTATCGACAGCCACCAGCCGGCCCTTCTCGACCTTGCGGTAGGCTACGGACGCAGCCATGCTGACGTTTCCGGACATCATTGCCGCCAGGGAACGCCTGGCGCCGTTCGTTCCCGTGACGCCGCTGCGTACGTATGCCAGCCTGGATCAGGCGGTCGGCTCTGGCATCAGCGTGTTCGTCAAGCACGAGAACCACCTGCCCACCAATTCGTTCAAGTATCGCAATGGGCTGGCAGCGATGACGGCGCTCAGTCCTGCCGAACGCGCGCGCGGGGTGATTGCGACCACGCTCGGCAATCACGGCCAGGGCGTGGCCGTGGCCGCACGCATGCTGGGTGTGAAGGCGATGATCTTCGTGCCGCTCAACAACAACCCGGATAAGAACGCCGCCATTCGCGGCTTCGGCGCCGAACTGATCGAGGTCGGCGACAACTACAGCGACACCATCGCCGCGGCGGAGCGGGTCGTGGCCGACACCGGCATGGTGTTCCTGCACTCATTCACGAACCCGACCGTGGTGGCCGGTGCGGGAACGGTGGCGCTGGAGATGCTGGAGCAACAGCCGGACCTCGACGCGCTCGTGCTCTCGGTGGGCGGCGGCTCCCATGCCGTGGGCGCCATCCTGGTGGCGCGGGCGCTGAAGCCCGGCCTGAAGATCTACGGGGTGCAGGCCGCCGGAGCGCCGGCCGTCCACGACTCGTGGCACGCCGGCACGATGATGAGCTCGGAGAAGGCAGAGACGTTTGCCGACGGCATTCGCGTCAAGGCGCCGGCCGGTTTCGGCTTCAAGGTGCTGCAAGACGGCCTGGCGGGCTTCATCACGGTCAGCGAAGACGCAATAGGCCACGGCCTCCGCATGTATCTGCGCTGCACGCATAACCTGTGCGAAGGCGCCGGGGCGGCGGGACTGGCTGGGTTGTGCGCACTCACGAACGAGCTCGCCGGCCAGCGTGTTGGCCTGGTGCTGACAGGCAGCAACATCGATCAGGCGACGCTGGCCAAGGTGCTGAACGAGGCTTAGGGCGCATCGACCGCCATCATGGTGGCCGTCATCTTTGCGAGAATGCGCGTGCGCGTCGCATCGAGGACGGTGCCATCGCACACCGTCAGTGTCCGCCCGGCCTGCACGACCTGCCCCACGGCGATCACGCGCTCGGTCTTGGCGGGCTTCAGGAAGTTGATCTTGAACTCGACCGTCAGCACCTCCCGCCCCTCCGCCATCATCGTCAAGGCGGCATAGCCGCACGCCACGTCGGCCAGGCTCGCAAGCACGCCGCCGTGCCACAGGCCGTGCTGCTGTGTGATGCGTTCGTCGAATGCACACGAGATGATCACGGTCCCCGCTTCAACGCCGTCGAGGCTGGCGCCAAGCGTGCGCAGGAAGCCCTGCTTGTCGAAGCTCTGGCGAATACGTTCCATTGGTGGTCAAAGTATGGCACGCGCGTGCGTGACGCCTCATGCTAGAGTGCGACTCCACACAGGTCCGAGAGCAGGAGAATTGTGATGACGAAGAGAGCATTCGCGGTCGTGATCGTGTTCTGCGCAGCGGCGATCGCCGGCGCCGCCGCCTTCCAGGGCACCGGCAAGAAGGGCTACATCATCGCGCAGGTGGATGTGACCAACCCGCAACAGTACGCCGAATACGCGAAGCTCACGCCGGCGCTGATCGAGAAGTCCGGTGGACGTTTTCTCGCGCGGGGTGGCCGGACGGCTTCGCTCGAAGGACCCGCGCCGCGAAGTCGCGTGGTGATCATCGAGTTCCCGAGCATTGAACGCGCGCAGGAGTTCTACAACTCGCCCGAGTACGTGGCTGCGAGGAAGCTTCGCGAGGGCGCCGCAGTGACGCAGTTCGTGGCGGTCGAAGGCTTCTAATACGGGAGGAGCAGTCCCGACAAGAATCACCCTCCCGTCCCGCAGTGCCCTCCCGACCCGCTTCCGCGCTTGCGCGCTACGGCGAGGCAAGCAAGAGGTGCCCTCCCGTCTGGCGAGGCGTGGCTGGCCGCCTACTGCGGTTTCTTGGCGGCGTCCCGTTCCTTCGAGCGCTCCCCTGACAAGATGTTCTCCATCGCGTGATTGCCCTCATGACACGCGTACTCGTAGACCTGCTCGTCGATGCGGTTGAACGGCAACTCGCCGGTGAACGGCGCCGTGAACGTGTCGGGATCCTCCATCGTAAAGCGATAAACGATGGTGTCGGGGCCGGTGCGGGTGAAGCGCTCGGTGACCTTCAGCTTTTCTGATGCGCTCCGGTACGGCCACAGAATGCTGGTCTGGCTCAACTGCATCGGGTTGATCTGCGTGGTCTCCACGACCAGCGTGTCACCTTCCCACCGGCCGATCGACTCGCCGAACCACGGACGAATGGCATCGGGCAGGCGGTCCTTCGCGTTCAGGCGGATGATGCGCGCATCGTGATTCATCTCGGTGAGGATCATCACGTGATCCTTGGTCTGCACGATGGTGTAGTTGTTGTTGTAGAAGTAGTTCGGCAGCATGGGCGGCCCGGCGTTCGAGCCGAACGACACCAGGCAACGATCGGCGAGCGGCCGCATTTCCGGATGATCGAACTCGCCGAACTTGCGGGCACGCGCGTTGATCTCGGCCAGGCGCTTCTTGCCGGCATCGGTCAATCCCGGAATGCGACCGTTCGGCGGGTCGATGATGATGGAGCTGCGCGGCACGCCGTCGATGCGGATCACGCTCAGGCCCGGGTCGAGCCAGAAGCCGTTGTAGCCACCCACCGCCCCGCCCGCAGCTTCGGAGATCTGTTCGATGAACGAGCGCTGGCCAGGCACCGAGAAACCTCCGGAGCCGCCGCCCTTCGGTGGCGCACCGCGGTTCGGGTCGCTCGGCTGGTCGCGGTGTTCTTCGACCTGCAAGGCGCGCTGCTCGATAGCCTCGGCCTGCGCGTCGGTCAGCGTGGTCCCCTGCGCGCCCATGCGTTCCAGCGGGGTCTGGGTCTCGTTGGTCCAGTTGCCTTGCAGATTCGGCTTACCATCAGCCGTGCGCGGCACCACCCACGGCTTGCCCTTCACCGCAGGAGCCGGCGGCTTCGCGGCGGGCGCCTGGCCCATGACCGGCACCACGGGCGCGATGACACAACTGAGCACGACCGCGGCGATGGCACCAATCGACTGCGTAAGACGATGGCTCATGGGGTCCTCCGGACAGGTGGATTCTAGTCTGGTTTCACTGTGTCCGGCACGGACCTGATCGGTCGCTAGAAACTTCGCGCCAGGCGAATCGACACCGTCCGCGGGGCCACCACGCGGGTGCCCACGAACACCGACTGGAAGTTGTAGAGCGCCGTGCGATTCGTCAGGTTCGTCACCTGCACCTGCGCGCTCCACGTGCGCCGGCCACGGCCGTCTTCGAGATCGATGCCGGCGGCGAGGTCGACAATCGTCCGCGGACGCACACGCGGCACTTCGCGGCCGAGATTCACATACGGCAGCAGGTCAAAGAAGTCCGGATCGGCGGCCACCTCGATGGGATCGGAAGGATTGGAGACGAGGCCGCTGTCGTAGCGAACCGACGTGCTCGCCCACCAGGCGCCTGCGGGATCGATCGTCAACAGCCCCTGCACGCCAAGCCGTTGATCGTGGTCGATGGCAAACGGCCCCGCCGACAACAGGTCGACGGCCTCCTGGCCCAGAAACAATCCGCCGGTGAACGGCGGCGACGAAATCGCCCGGCCGGTGGTAGCGCTGATCGATCCGGAGATGCCGCGGCGCGGCAACGCGGTCAGCCGCACCTCGGCGCCGGTCACCTCGATCCGGCTGAGGGTGGTGGGAAAGATGATGCCGGTATCGAAGAAGTTGTTGTTGTCCTGCTGGTCGCGCGAGGTCTTGCGATAGACGGCGCTGTCGAGCGTCAGCGCGCGGCCAATCGCGACCTGCGCCCCCACTTCGAAGACGTCCTGCCGCTCCGGTTGAATAGCGCGGTAGGCGCTGCCCAGGGCGTCGCGCACGCTGGCCGGCGCGAGCCGGCTCGCCGCCTCGGAGTTCGACAGCAGCAGGTTCTCGTTGGGCGGGGTCTGGTAGTTGCGGTTGTACGACGCCCGCAACACCAGGGTGTCGCCAGGCGCGGAATACGACACGCCGACCCGCGGCTGCAACTGCCGGCCGTTCACCAGAAAGCGATACTCGTCGTGCCGCACACCGGCATTCAGCGTGATGCGCGCGAAGCTGATGGTCGACTGGGCGAACGCGCTGGCCTGCGATCCCACCTGGCTGTCGGCAAACACAAACGGGACGCCGCCGCGCGTGACGTCGTACGGCAGCAACGCGTCGTTGTAGCCGGGCGAACCGGGCTGGTTGAACGCCGCCGACGTCAAGGCCATCGAGAACCGTTCGGTCACCGGAAACCGCTGCCAGTCGGCGCCGGCGCGGAAGCGGTACCGGCCCGAGCCGCGGTTGTAGCGGCCGCTCAACGTCATGGTCGACAGCCGCCGTTCCTGCGACGCGGTCACCGGCGTGTCACCGGCGCTCGGTAACAGCGTGGCGCTGGTGGTCCGGTAGCCCGCGGTCCCCTCGAACGACGAGCCGGCATCAAACGTCCGAACGATCGTCGTCCACACCGACACATCATCCAGTTCCTGCCGCTGATCCTGTCCGGCCGCGTGCTGCGACCGCTGGTTGGCCAGCTCGAAGCGCGAGCCCCCGGCCATGATGTGGCTGCGCAGATGGGTGCGGTCGTTCAGGGCCACGTCGATGCGGCCGAACGAGCGCGCGAAGCGGCCGGCATTGTGCAGGTTGTCGAGCGAGACCTGGTCGAGAAAGCGATCGGTGGTGAGGGCCGTGATCGAGCCGAAGTAGCCGAACCGTCCGCGCTCGCCTCCCAGTTGCAGCGATCCCTGGCCGGTGGAGGCCCCGCCGCCGGCCAGCGAGAACGAGCCGGTCAGTCCCCTTCCCGTGCCCCGACCGCTGCGGCTGTTGAGAATGGCGACGCCGGACACCTTGCTGCCAAACTCCGCGGGGATGTTGCCGGTCAGCAGCTCCGCGGTCTGGATCACCGCCACGTCGAGCGAGTTGGCGAAGGCGCCGGTCAGCTGATCGCTGATCGGCAGGCCGTCGATGAGAAACGTCATCTGGTTGTGCGCGCCGCGCGGGTGAATGGCGCCGTTGGCGTTTTGCGCGAAGCCCGGAAAGGCGACGAGCACAGCCTCGATGCCGCGGCTCGATACGGCCACCGGCATGCGCTCGATGCGCGTCACGCTGACGGCATGCCTGGTCCCGGCCGAGGTGGTGTCCATGGCCGGCGGCTCGGGGACAACCTGCACGGTATCGGCAAACGCCGCGACCGTGACCACCGCATCAACGTGACGGGGATTGGCATCCAGCGCATCGACGCGCTGCTGAAAGGTGTTGAACCCGGCCAGCGAGATGGTGACGTGATGCGTGCCGAGAGGCAGGTTCTCGACCTGGAACCGGCCCGATGCTTCAGTGATGGTGTTTCGCTCGAGACCGCTCGCGGCATGACGAACGCTGACCAACGCTCCCGGAATGGCCCCATTCTGCTGGTCGTGCACCACCCCGGTAATGCTGGTCGTGCCCTGCGCGACGGCCAGCTGCGGCAGCAGGAGGCCCAGCGCCAGGCAGAAAGCGACTCGGCGTTGAGTCCTGGAAATTATTGTCGCCGTTAATGAAAACATATATTTTGAATAATCAAAATATAGCCTCGGTCTACGGCTGTCAAGTGGCATTCAGGCCGAACTACTGAGGTGGAAGGATGCGGCCGCCGGTCAGGAAGCGGCGGTAGCTCGAGTATTGGGTGCTGGTGCGCATGCGAGGATTGCCCGAGCCGCGAGTGATGCGGAACGAAGTGGCCGACACCGGCAACACCAGCGTTTCGTGTGGTTCCTGGAACGTCACCGGCTTGAAGCGAATCGACGTGTCCCACCGCTCCATGGTCCACGAGTTCCAGCGCGAGCGGTTGCCCACCTTGCGCGGCAGCGGGATGTCGACCAAGCCGATCAGCCCTTGATCCATGCGCAGCACGTCGAACGTCTCCGCGTCGATCCAGATGCGGCCGCGCATGCCGCCGTCGAGCGAGAAGCTGACGCATTCCTCGCGGTCGTCGACCAACTGCGACGTCACCGACGGCTTGCTCACCATGCGGTAGTCGAGCAGGATGGCCGCGCGGTTGTCGATGCGCGCCGCCCCGGCCAGCTTGAATGAATACTCGTGCCGCTGCTGCGGCAGCAGCAACGACAGCGGCTGCACTTCCGACGTGTTCTGCTCGGGGCCGGTGCAGTTGTCGTGATCGTTCTTGCGGGGCGGATGGCCGTTGACCTTCAACACCTGGCGCAGGGTGCGCGCTTCGATCGGCGTCGGATTTTCTTCAGTGGGTTCCCACGACAGCCGCAGTTCGGACTCCACCGTGCGGTTGCGCGAGAGTCCGCCCGTATCGAACGGCATCATGCCGACAATCTCGATGCAGACCAGGCTTTGCGCGCGGGCGAAGTACTGCTCGACCCGCTCCCCTACCCGTTGCAGCACGTCAGACAGCGTGGGCGAACTTGACGCCTGGCCGAACGTGACCGACCCGGCAAACAAGACCAGGGACGGCAGCAGCAGTGCGGTTGAGGTAGGCCGCAGATTCACGCTGGCGGGATTATACCCACGGCCAGCCTGGATGGAAGTCCCTGCCGAACTGCGGTTGAGCTACTTGACGTTCAGGGTGAAGCTGACCGGGATGCGCGTCGGCGCGTAGCAGACCTTGTCGTCGCAGGCCTGGTACTCGAGCCGGCCCGAGATCTTCGCCGTCGGCGATGCGGCCAGCGCCTTCTGCGCCTCGGGCGTGGCCAGGACCGCAATGTCCTGCACCAGCGTGAACGGCTTGCCGTAGGTCTCGACCTTCTCGTCGAGCTCCTTGAAGTGATAAATCTCCGACGGCGGGTAGTTGATCCCCTGCACGCGCAGCCACGGCTGCGGGTCGATCTTGATGCCAATCACCTGGTACTCGTGCTTGCCCGGTGCGTAGACGTGCATCAACTTCTTGGGCGTCACCGCGAACGACATTGACAGGCGCTGGCCGGGCGCGATCTCGGCGTCGCTAATGGAGCTGACCACCGTGAGATGCATGGTGTCGGCTCGCACGGCTCCGGCCGGCGAGGCCTGGGTGGTCTCGACTTTCGGCCGCATCTGGCCGTGCACAGCCGAGCCAGAGGCCATGGTCAGGATGCCGAGGATCACGAGGATGGGTCGCTTCATAAGTCTCTCTAACGGATGCCGCCGATGCCATAAACGATACCGCAACTGCTAAGATCCCCGGGAATCATGTCCGGGCGCCCCCCCACCCGCATTCTCGTCGCCGAAGACGACCCCGACATCGGCAACCTGCTCGAGCATTACCTGCGCAAAGCCGGTTTCGTGGCCACGGTGGTCACCTCGGGACGCGACGTCATGCCACAGATCAAGCGCGAGGCGCCGGACCTGGTGGTGCTCGACCTGATGCTGCCAGGCCTCGACGGCTTGCAGGTATGCCGCGCGATTCGCGCCGACGCCAACACGGCCGCCATCCCCATCATCATGCTGACGGCGAAGGCCGAGGAATCGGACCGCATTGTCGGGCTCGAGCTCGGCGCAGACGACTACATCACCAAGCCGTTCAGCCCCAACGAAGTGGTCGCCCGCGTGCGCGCGTTGCTGCGCCGCGCCCACCGCGCCGCGCCGGCCAACAGCCGCTTGTCGTACGGCGGCCTGTCGATCGATGTCGATCGCCACGTCGTCAAGATCGACGGCATCGAGGTGAAGCTCACCGCCAAGGAATTCCTCCTGCTGCAGTACCTGATGCTGCACCGCGGGCGGGTGCTGTCGCGCGACCTGCTGCTCTCGGACGTGTGGGGCTATTCCTACACCGGCGGCACGCGCACGGTCGACGTGCACGTCCGGCGCCTGCGCGAGAAGGTGCCGATGCTGGCCGACACCATCGTGACGATCAAGCAGTTTGGCTACAAGCTGCTCGACCCTGCCCCGGCTTAGTGCTCATGGATTCGACCGCCCTCTTCCTGCTTGGCGTGGCCGCCGGCCTGGCGGTGGCCCTGGCCGTGGTCGCGTTCCTGCGCTCGGCGCGCGGCGCCAGGCGCGCCCAACGGGTGCAAGCCATCCTCGAAGTGGCCCGCCGCTACGCGCTTGGGGACCTCAGCCGGCCCGCCCCCGACTACGGAGACGATGACGTGGGCAGCGTCGCGCGGGGCATGGACCAGGCGGCGCAGGAACTCGGCCGGCGTGTGGAGAGCCTGACCCGCGACCGCGCCCGCATGGAAGCCATCCTGTCGAGCATGATCGAGGGCGTCCTCGTCATCGATGAGCAGGGCCGGCTCCAGCTGGTGAACGACGCCGCCCGGCGCATCCTCAAGCTAGAAAAGGGCGCGCTCAACCACTCGTACGTCGAGGCCATCCGCCACCCGGGGATCGTCGAACACCTGGGACGCGCACTGGCCGGTGGCGAAGCCAGCGCGCTGGAGTTGTCCGTGACCCGCGACACCACGCGCACGCTGGTCGCACAGGTCGCGCCGGTCGTGGCCGCGGGCCGCGGCGCCGTGCTCGTGATGCACGACATCACCGAACTGCGCAAGGCCGATTCCATCCGCCGCGACTTCGTCGCCAACGTCTCGCACGAGTTGCGCACGCCGCTGACCGCCATCAAGGGCTACGCCGAGGCGTTGCTCGACGACCCCGACGATCGCGATGCGCACGAGCGCTTCCTCGAGATCATCCATCGCCAGGCCGAGCGCATGGAGCGGCTGGTGAAAGACCTGCTGCGTCTCGCGCGGCTCGAGGCCGGCCAGGAAGTGGTCGAGGTCGCGCCCTGCGACATCGCCGCGCTCGTGGGCGGCATCGTCGGCGACTTCGCGACCGCGGCGGCCGACAAGCAGCTGACCGTGGCCGTGTCGGTGGCGCCAGGCGCGGAGATGTTGAATACCGACGCCGCCAAGCTCCACGACATTGTCCGCAACCTGGTCGAGAACGCGGTGAACTACACGCCGGCCGGCGGCGCCATTACCGTCACCGCCCAGACCGCCGGCGATCGTTTCCAGCTGAGCGTCGCCGACACGGGTCACGGCATTGCCCCCGACGACCTGGGGCGCGTGTTCGAACGCTTCTACCGCGTGGATAAGTCGCGCGCGCGGCCCGGTGGCACCGGGCTGGGGCTCTCGATCGTCAAGCACCTGGTGCAGGTACTCGAAGGCGAGGTCGTCGTCGAGAACCAGGCATCGGGCGGTGCGCTGTTCACGCTGAGCCTGCCCATCATCTAGGGCACGCCGATCGCGTGCAGGATGTAGAACGTCACGGCGGCGATGCCTGCTGACGCGGGAATGGTCAGGATCCACGCCCACACGATCTGACCCGCAATCCCCCACCGCACGGCCGACAGGCGGCGCGTCGAGCCGACGCCGATGATGGCGCCGGTGATGGTGTGCGTGGTGCTGACCGGCACACCGAGCGCCGTGGCGGTGAAGAGAGAGATCGCGCCGGCCGTTTCCGCCGCAAAACCGCCCACCGGCTGCAGCCGCGTGATCTTCGAGCCCATGGTGTGGATGATGCGCCACCCGCCCGCAAGGGTGCCGAGCGAGATCGCCGCATGCGCGGCCATCACGACCCAGAACGGAATCATGAACTCCGTCAGGTAGCCGCCGGCGTATAGGGCACCCGCAATGATGCCCATGGTCTTCTGCGCGTCGTTGCCGCCGTGGCCCAGGCTGTAAGCCGCCGCCGAGACCAACTGCAGCTTGCGGAAATGGCCGTCGACCCGTGACGGCGCGGTATCGCGGCACACCCAGTAGACCGTCACCATGAGGATGAAGCCGAGGATGAAGCCAATGCCCGGCGCGAGGATGATGAAGAACAGGGTCTTGGTCCAACCCGACGGAATCAGGGCCACCATCCCCGCCTTGGCGACGGCGGCGCCCGCGTATCCGCCAATCAGCGCGTGCGACGAGCTGGTAGGCAGGCCGTAATACCAGGTGATCAAATCCCAGACGATGGCGCCGATCAGGCCGGCCAGGATCACCGAGGTCGTCACAATCGTGATGTCGACCATGCCCGAGCCGACCGTCTTGGCGACGGCGGTGCCGAACACGAACGCGGCGATGAAATTGAAGAACGCCGCCCACACGACGGCCTTGCCCGGCGACAACACCCGGGTCGAGACCACCGTCGCGATTGAATTGGCTGCGTCGTGAAAGCCGTTGATGTAGTCGAAGATCAGCGCAACGGCGATGACGAGAATGACGAGGGCGAGGCCGGAATCCACTGCAGCGCTACCCGTGCTTGACGACGACGCTCTCGAGCACGTTGGCGCAGTCTTCGCAGCGGTCGGTCGCCTCTTCGAGCAGGTCGAGTACTTCCTTCCACTTGATGATCGTAATCGCGTCTTTCTCTTCCTCGAACAGCCGTCGCAACGCCTCGTCGTGCACGTCGTCGGCGGCGTTCTCGAGCCGGTTCACTTCGACGGCCAGGTCGTGCACGCCGGTCTTGCGCTCGAGGGCTTCGACCGCGACCTTCACCTGCATGGCCGACTGCCACGTCAGCGAGGCCAGCTCGCGGGCGCCGTAGCGAAGCGACGCCATGCGGTAACGGCGGGTCACCGCGGCCGCGGCATCGATCGCGTCCATGACGTCATCCAGCGACTTCGCCAGCGCATGAATGTCTTCGCGATCGATGGGGACCACGAACGTGGAGTTGAGTCGCTGGATGATGCCGTGCGTCAGCGTGTCGCACTCGCTTTCCACCTGCTTGATCTTGAGCGCGGTGTCCCAGTCGGGCGGGTCGGACGCGAGCATCCGCTCCAGCAAGGTGGCGCCGGTAACGATCCGGTCGGCCAGGGTGATGAAATCGCCGAAAAACTTCTCTTCGCGGGGGATCAGGCGGAAGCGCACGCCCGAAATTATGTCACACGGATGTTACATTGCCGTTACATCTTGTTGGGCAGGCTGGCTAGTCCACCACGAACGAGAACAGCTTGTAGCGGCCGTCCTTGACCATGGCTGACCCGAACATCTGGAGGACCAGCTCGCGCCCGGTCTCGTCGGCTGCCACGATTTCGCTGTCGCGCATCACCGAAAACGACGCGTAGTTCGTGGTCTCACCCGCATAGCGCGTGCGAACGAATCGCAGCGGCCGGCCGGCGTAGCGGCTGAGGGTGCCCTCGAGCGACCCGTCGCTACGCTGCTTCATCTGCCCCCACGCGTAGTCGAACGGCACGTTGCGCTCGGGCCGGCTCGTATCGAGTTCTGGCCAGACGTGGTCCCTGAACTCTTGCTCCGAGAGGGCCAGCGCCTTCAGGGCGGCAACGTCGCGGCTGGCCAGGTGCGTGAGGACCGCCTGGGCCAGCGCCTCGGGCGTCTCGAACGTGTTGGCGAGGGGGATCTTGCTGGAGGGAGAGGTGGGCTGGGTGCAGCCGGCCATCGCTATGGCGATGACGACGACACCCAGCCCCTTCAGAATGTTCTCGAACATGCTACTAACAGTATTCCCCGAGTCCGGCTCAAGCCGGACTCCACATTAGCGCTGAGGGAACGACGTCCAACCGGTCATCCAGTTATCGGCCGGTGCGGGCGGCACGGCGCCGATGAACGTCACCGGCTCGAAGAAGCCGTCGTTGGGCGGCTGAATCGGCGCGACCTGGCCGCCGGCCAGCGTGGCGACACCGCTCGGCTGGAAGTTGGGGTTCTCGTGGTTCGAGCAGCCCGCCGCCGAAATGCCGACCTCGGCATCGGTCGCGGTCGTCCGGACGCTCGGGAAGCGGCCGCTCGCAATGAACGGCGTGATGCTCGAGTGCGCCGGGGTCGGGATGCCCCAGATCACGCCGGCGCCCACCTGCGTAGTGCCGTTATTGACCTGGTCGAGCGTGGCCGCGCCGTCGAACTGGATGCCGGTGGTCTTGAAGCCGGTCACCAGGAAGTTACGCAGCGTCACGGCCGTGCCGCGGCGGATATTGGCCGCACGCACGCTCTCGCCACCCTCGTTGCGATCGGGATCGCCGCACAGGGTCATGTTGTAGATCTGGGGATTCGAGCGCGGCAGCAGGTTGTTGTTGAACTCGTTGTTGTCAGCTTCGATGCCCTGGTCGGCGTCGTCACCCCGCTGGTGCACAACCACGAACTGCGCCCGCCCCGTCCAGCCGAACGTCCAGTCGAACGAATCGTCCGCGGCGTTCGAGGCAATGGCGTACTTGATGTCGGCGGTACCGCCGAACCACTCGAGTGCGTCATCGCGGTTCATGTGCACCTGGATGTACTCGTAGGAGCCGCCGCGGCCGACGCCCTGGAAGGCGATGCCGTTCAGCTCGTTGTCGGGGCTGAACTCGACGCCGGCGAACTCGACGCGCACGTAGCGCAGCGAACCGCTGTTGTCGTTGGGGTTGCTGCCACCGTAGACGCCGGTGTCCGCTTCGCCCGCGGCCTCGCCGCCTTCGACGTTGATCGGCGCGCGGCCGTTGATGATCAGCCCGCCCCAGTCGCCGCGCGAGCGGCCGCCGACCGGTTGGTCGCTGGTGAACACGATCGGCGCCGTGCGGGTGCCGACCGCATTGAGCCGGCCGCCCTTCAGCACGATCAGCGTGCCGACGCTGCCCGACTCGCCGATGATGCGGGTGCCGGCGGCGATGTTCAGCGTCGCGCCGTCCGGCACGAACACCGCGCCGCGCAGCACGTAGTAGTTGTTGCTGGTCCAGTTCTCGGTGCCGGCGACCGAGCCGGTGACGACGACCACCGGCTTGTCGATGCCCGGCACGGTGACCGGCGGGGCCTGGTCGGTGCGCACCGTCGCCACCTGGCTGACGGTGATGGCTGCGCCCACGAGGAACGCCGCCAGTGAACGTGATACGTGAATCATGATTTCCTCTTCGCTCCAGTAATCGCTTAGAACACGTTGAAGCCGAGCGAGAACCCGATGGTCCGCCCGAGCTTGAAGACACGCTGATCGCGGTCGCCCTGCGTGAACAGGTACTCCGCATCGGTGAGGTTCTCGAAGCTGAGGCGGAAGTTGGTGCGGCCCACCTTCTGGCTGAACACCAGGTCGACGGTCTCGCGGCCCTGCTCGATGATGTCGGGCGCCTGGTTCGAACCGACGTCCGAGATGCGGTCGCCGGCGTAGTTCACCAGCGCGCGCATGGTGAAGCCGCCGAGCGCGTATTCCGCGGTCAGGTTGAACAGGTTCTTCGACTGGCCGGCCAGCGCGCGCTCGAGCGAGGTCTGCACCGTGCGCTGCTCGGGCAGCAGGGTGATCTTCGAGTCAACCCAGGTGTAGTTGGCGTTCAGGAACAGCCCCTTGCCCAGTTCGAAGGCGCCTTCCAGCTCGACGCCCAGGTTGCGAGCCTTGTCGGCATTCTGGAAGGTCGTAATCGGCTGCGCGCCGGCAATGACCACGCGCTCGATGGGCTGGTCGAAGTTCTTGAAGAACACGCTGCTCGCGAAGATGCTGCGGCCACCGGGGAAGAACTCGTAGCGGGCGTCGACGTTCTGGATGAGCGCACGCTTCAGGTCGGGGTTGCCGCGCGTGGCGCGGCTGCCGACCACGTCGGTGAACTCGAAGGCTGCCAGCTCGCGGAACTCCGGACGGTTGACGGTGGTGCTGTAGCTCAGGCGCAGGTTCTGCCGCGAGCTGAGCACCTGCACCAGGTTGAGCGCCGGGAACACGTCGGTGTTCTTGTTGGTCGCGGAGATCGAGCGCACGAACAGACCGAACGGGTCGAAGGTGGTGACCTCCTGCTCGAACCGCTCGACGCGGGCGCCGCCGTTGATGCGGGTCTTCGCCGACAGCGCAATGTCCACCATGCCGTAGGCCGAGCTGGTAGTCTGCTCGCCGTTGTAAGCGTCCACCGGGCGGGTTTCCTCGTTAAAGCGGAACGCCGTGCCGATGTTGTTCGAGGCGTAGAGTTCTTCCGGGGTCAGCGACTGGCTGATCGACGGCGCGCCGTCCTTGGTCAACACCACCGGGATGAAGCGGAACCGGCGCGACTCGAAGTCGCGGGTGCGCTCGACGTAGTTGACGCCGAACTTGTACTGCGTCGGACGCGAACCGGCCGCGCTGAAGGTGCTCCAGTTGAAGGCCGCGTCGATGGTCTCGTCTTCCAGCTTGTTGAACATGCGGAAGCCGCTCTGCGACTCGTCGGCCAGCACGGGCGCCGTGGCCACCGGTTCGAGGGTGCCGGGGCGGAAGGCCGCCTGGTAGAGCGTCTCGCGCAGGTCCGGCTCGTTGCGATCCGCCTGTGCGACGTTGACACGCCAGTCGATGCGGCTGTTGCCGAGGCCGCGCAGGAAGTGGTCGCCGCTGAGGCCCGTCGACAGCAGTCCTTCTTCGATGTACTGCAGGCGGTTGTTGAAGTAGTAGAACAGGTTCTCGGTGTTGGGCCCCTCGAAGTAGCGGCCCTCGTCGCGGCCGCTGTGGCTGTAGAAGTTCTCGAGCGACAGGCGGTTGTTGCTGTTGAACTGGTAGGCCAGGTTGGCCACCGCGCCGAGCTGCGCGCGCTGGGTGCCGTACTTCATGGCGTAGTTGCTGACGGCCTCGAGCTCCTCACCATCGCCAATGCGATAGAAGGCCCGCTGCTCTTCGACGTAGTTCTCCTTGTAGGAGTGGGTCGCGCTGGCGACCACGCCGAGCTTGCCGAAGCGGTTGCCGAAAACCATGCCCCAGTTCTGCCCGGGCTTGCCGTCGACATTGGTCGGACGCCACTGGTTGCCCAGCAGGCGGCCGAAGTTGGTGATTTCATCGGGGTTGTAGCCCACCTCGGGCGTGTAGATGCCGCGGCGCACGATCTTGTTGTCGGGGATGCCCGCCGGCAGCGCACGCGCACCGTCGTCAAAACCGAGCCAATCGCGATTGCCGAGCGAGCTCAGCGGAATCGACTTGCCGGTCGCCGTCGAGTAGTGGCTGAGGCCGTAGGAGAAGTCCATCACTGGGCGGTTCGGGAACTTCAGCGGCTGAATCGACACCAGGCCGCCGGCGAACTCGGCCGAGCGATCCGGCGAGTACGACTTGCTGACCTGGACGCTGTCGAGCAGGCCCGCGGGGAACAGGTCGAGCGGCACGACCTTCTTGTCGGGCTCGGTGGTGGGCAGCGTCGAACCCGACAGGGTCGTGTTGCTGTAGCGCTCGCCAAGACCGCGCACGAACACGTACTGGTTATCGACCACCGACAGGCCAGTCACGCGCGACATGGCCGCGGCGGCGTCCGAATCGGCGTTCTTCTTCATGTCCTGCGAGCCGAGGTTGTCGGTGATCACCGGCGCGTTCTTGCGCTCGGCAATCTGCGACTCGGCCGACGAGGTCACCGAATCCACCGGCGCGTCGCCGCGGACCGTCACCGTCTCGGCGAAGCGGCTCATCTGCAGGCCGATGTTGGCGTCAATCGCGGTACGCGAGTTGGCCGGCACGGTCACGGTGACGGTGCGCGTTTCGTAGCCTTCCATCGCCACCTTGATTTCGTGCGGCCCAGGCGCCAGGTCGAACACGAAGCGGCCATCGACATCGGTATACACGGTGGTGCCCCCGGCCTCGACCGGGACGCCAGGCAGCGTGATGTTGTTGGCATCGTCACGAACGACGCCGGTCACGCGCACTTTCCGCGCCGTCGCCGATTGCGCGGCCTGCTCGGCCCACACCGGCACCGCGGCGGTGGTCAACAGCCAGCCCGACAGGACGGCCACACTAACAGTTCGAAGGTTCATACACTCCTCGACAAAAACGCTGGGATCACGACGTTGCCATGCTCAAAACCACACGAGGGCAACAACCCTGTCAGGCTACCGACGGGGTATGAATCACAGATGACAGGCGTGTTACGGGAGGGTTAACGATCGGCCGGCAGGGTCCGGCCGTGCTGGGTTAACACGGTCGAAATGTGCGATTATCGAGGCCATGTGGAGCCGCGAACACGCGGTGCGATTGGCCCGGATCAGCTAGAGGAGCGACATGAATCGTTTAATTGCAGCAAGTGCGGTGGCGTGTTTCGTTGGTGTGGCCGGCCTGGCCGCGCAGGGCATGAAGCCGGTGGAACTGAAAGACGCCAAGGGCGCCTCGGTCGGCACGGCAGTGATTTCGGCAGCGACCGGCGGCGGCATCGCGATCGCGCTCGACGTGAAGGGCCTCACCCCCGGTGAGCACGCCATTCACATTCACCAGATCCCGAAGTGCGAAGGCCCGGCCTTCCTCAGCGCGGGGCCCCACTTCAACCCGGCCGGCAAGAAGCACGGCATGCAGAGCCCCGACGGTCCTCACGCCGGCGACATGATGAACTTCACGGTCGCCGCCAACGGCACCGCCAAGACCACCATCACCAACAAGAACGTGACCACGGCCGACGGTGCGAATTCGATTTATGCGAATGGCGGCACCGCGCTGATGATTCACGCCGCGGCTGATGACATGAAGACCGACCCGGGCGGCGCGGCCGGCGACCGCATCGCGTGCGGCGCCATCGTCAAGTAGTCGCTTCGCTCCCTGCCGGGAGGCACTTCTTGTCGGGAGGGATTTGCCTGCCGCGCCGAAGCGCCCTTGGCGCGAAGGCGGGTCGGGAGATGATCCTCGTCGGGATTGTCTCCCGGCGCAGCTAGCGGAAGCGGCGCGCCAGCGTCAGGGCGTCGAGGCCGCTGCTGCGGCGCTCGCCCAGCCGCAATTCGCGGCGAATCTCGTTCTCGCGTTTGATCGCGCACGACTCGGTGGCCCGCTGACGGGGCGCCGGGTCGGCGCACTTCCCCGACAAGTGGCCGGCCAACAAGTACGGAATGGCGTGCCCGTAAATCTCGTGCGCTACGATGCCGTCCAGATCGCGCTCGAGATCGAAACGGGTCGCGTCGCTGTAGAGCGTGTCCATCAGCGGCAGGTTGATCACCACGATCACGGTCTCCACACGCGACCAGTGGTCGGCTACCGGATACACCTCGGCCAGCACGTCATCGTCAAACGGTCGCTCTTTGGTACCGGCGGCGTCTCGCAACCGGACCTTGTCCGGTGTGACGACGACAATGCGGCGGCCGGTGTCGGCCACGGCCCTGAGCGCCTCACGCCACGTCACGCTGCCCGCGTAAATTCGCGCGAGGCTCGCCTGCAGGTTCGGGTGATTGGCACTGAGGGGCTCGCTGCCAGCCGGCGAGTGGGACCAGAAGCTGGAAGGGCCGGCCACGGCGGGTGACGAACACACGAGCAGCCCGGCGGCAATGACGAACGAGGCGAACCTGGTTACGCGGCTCACTCCCATAAAACACTGGTGTAACGGTAAAGTTAATTCCACGTTACATCAAGTAAACTTTTCGCCCCTGGACTAAGCTTCCGCCCCCTATCTGCTCACCGAAATCTGCAACAACGGCTGGGGCACCGGCGTCCCGCAGCCACAGCCACTCTCGCCGGCCGCTTTGGCGTCGGCGTCTTTCACACAACACGCATCCACTTCGGCTGGCGCGGGGCCGCCGCAACATCCGGCCGCACCGTCGAGGTTGGTCGTGTTGCAGACGCCGGTTTCCGGCAGTTCCAGTTCCACGCGCGCGGCGGCCGCGAAGTCGCCGGCGAGATACGCCACCACCGAGCGCGCCTGCTCGAAACCGGTGGCCAGCAGGAACGTCGGCGCCCGCCCGTAGCTCTTCATGCCGATGACGTAGAAGTCCTTCTCGGGATGCGCCAGTTCCCTCGCGCCGTGCGGGCGCACCGTGCCGCAACTGTGTTCGTTCGGATCGATCAGCGGGCCCAGCGCCGAGGTGCACTCGAGCCACGGATCCATCGTGATGCGGATCTCGTTGAGCATGGCGAGGTCGGGCCGGAAGCCCGTGCACACGATCATCTCGTCAGCACTCACCGTCGACTCGACGCCACGCAACGCACCCGTGATGGCGAGGCCATCCCCCGCCTTGGCGATGGCGCGGATGCGGTAAGGGCTCAGCACCGTCAGCCGGCCGGAATCGACCGCCGCCTTCGCGCGCGCACCGAGTGCACCGCGCGCTTCGAGCGCATCGGCGGCCCCGCCGCCCCACACCGTGTCGAGGTTCTCGCGGCGCATCACCCAGGTGATCTGCGTGCCCGCCGACTGCTCCGCCAGTATCAGCAGATCGAGAATCACGTTGAAGGCCGAGTGGCCGCTGCCGACGACCACCACGTGCTTGCCGGCATAGCGGGCGCGGGCGCCTGACTTCACGTCGGGGATGCCATAGGCGATGTGCGCGGCGTTCTCGCGTTCACCAGGCACGGCCAGGCCGCTCGATCCCGCAGGGTTCGGGTGGCCCCAGGTGCCGCTGGCGTCGATCACCGCGCGCGCCTCGATCACCTCACCCGAGTCGAGGTGCACTTCGAATGGCTGCTCGTCGCGGCCCTTGGTTCTCACCTTGTCGAAGTCCTTGCGGCCAATGGCGGTGACCCGCGCATTCAGCCGCACGTGCGGAGCAATCACCGGGTGCCGCCCCAGCGGGGCAACATAGCGATCGACCAGGTCGTTGCCCGTCGGCAGCACGTCTTCGGGCGGCGCCTGCCATCCGGTCGTCGCCAGCAGTTGCTGCGCGACCTTGTCGGCGGTGTATCGCCAGGGGGAGAACATGGCGACATGCCCCCACTGACGAACGGCCGCGCCCACTTCGGGGCCGGCCTCGAGGACGATGAAGGGGATGCCCCTCGCCGCCAGGTGCGCCGCCGCCGTGAGGCCCACCGGGCCTCCCCCGACGACGGCGATGGGCAGTGCTGTGCTCGCGTTCATTCCTTGGCTCGCTTTCGTGACAGACGGGACGAAGACTCTTGTCGGGCGGGCGATCCTTGTCGGGATCGCATCCCTTGACGGGAGCGTCCACTTGCCAGTCCCGACAGGCAGCGCCCTCCCGACAAGTGACTCCCTCCCGACAAGGATTGCCACCTCATATTCGGTTTAGCGAATATAGGACCCGGATGATATATTTGTCAACACGAATATTCGGGCCACCGATAACACAGACGCCAGGGCCGCAGATGACACAGATGACGCAGAGCAAAATGCCGGGGTGCTGTTCGGCCAGGCCGGCGCCCAAGGTCAAGGATCTCGATGCGCTGACGCAGGTCTATGGCGCGCTGGCCGATCCGACACGGCTCCGCATTCTGGCGCTGCTGCGCGATGGCGAGGTCTGCGTGTGCGACATACACGCGAGCCTTGATGTGCCGCAGCCGACGGCGTCGCGCCACCTCGCCTATCTCCGAAAGGCCGGGCTGGTCGATGCCCGCCGGGCCGGCACGTGGATGCACTACCGGCTCACGCCCATCGACAACCCGGTGGTCGCCGCCGTCGTCTCGGCGGCGCTGCACGCGCTCTCACATACGACGGCCAGCGTGGTTGACGAACGCCGGCTGCAGGTGGCGCGCAAAGCATCCGCCTTCGCGCTTCACGCTTCGGCGGACAGGTCGTGATCACGGTGCTCTTCGCCTGCGTGCACAACGCCGGGCGCTCGCAGATTGCCGCTGCCCTCTTCAACCGCCACGCCGATCCCGCCAAGGCGCGCGCCATCTCCGCGGGCACGCAGCCTGCCGATCGCGTGCATCCCGAAGTGGTCGCGTTGATGCGCGACATGGGCATCGACCTGTCCGGCGAGCGTCCGCAGAAGCTGACCGAGGCGCTGGCCTCGCGGGTGCAGTGGCTGATCACGATGGGTTGTGGCGATGAGTGTCCGGTAGTTCCGGGCACCAAACGCGACGACTGGCCGCTGGCTGATCCCAAAGGCCAGCCACCCGCCATCGTCCGCGGCATCATCGATGACATCGAACGGCGCGTTGCACAACTGATCGAGATGGAACGCTGGCGCTAAGCGTCACGCGGCGACAAGTGATCACGGAGGTCACTCGCCTGTCACGACCCGTTCACAGCCGGTGGCTACGATCCGGCCGTGATCACACGACGACAATTCATTCACCGTAGCGCCGCCGGGCTGGCCTTGCCGACACTGTGGCAAGCCGCGCCTCCTCCCACCACCTTTTACATCGGCGTGATTGCCGATTCTCACGTCATCGACCAGTACTACAAGGGTCCTGAGAGCAATCCCGAAGACAGCGAATCGATCTTCAAGACGTCGGAGCGGCTAACGTCGGCCCGCGACGTTCTGAACAACGTGCGTCCCGCGCTCGACAAGGTGTTCCTGGTCGGCGACTACTTCCACGACTACCCCTCACCCGACCTCGACTTCTACTTCACGAACACGACGCGTATCGATCACGCCAAGGCGCTGACCGACAGCTTCCGCATGCCCGTGCATGTCGGGTTCGGCAACCACGACTACTCGGTGCCGAACGTCTCGCGCGAGGCCAGCCACGAGCTGTTCCGCCGCAAGCTGGGCGTGAAACCGTTCTACGCGGTTGACCACAAGGGATGGAAGTTCATTCATCTCAACAACTTCCTGGGCACGACCTGGCAGGTGGGCCATGACGCCTATCGCAAGCAGCGCGGCAGCCTCGGCGAAGAGCAGCTGCTGTGGCTCGAGGCGCAGCTCCTGGAGCGCCGCCCCACCATGATCTTCATTCACTACCCGCTGAGCCTCGTCGAACCCACCGAGGTCCGCGACCTTGGCTTGCACACGCTGCTGAAGCGCCACGCCGCGACGGTGCAACGCGTGATCTCGGGCCACTGGCACCGCTGGGTCGATGCCGGCACCGAGTTCGGACCGCCGCACCTGGTGATCGCCGCCACGCGCTACGACGCCGACGCGTACCTGATTGTTGCAATCGACCCAAAGGCCGGCACCCACCGGCTGCTGAACCTCGACCTGGTCGAGTGGAACACGAAGTACAGCCGCGCCTACATCCCTGCCCTTTTGCGTTAACGAGGATTCCTGACCATGCCTGTTCGATTGCTTCCTGTACTGTTCGCCCTGCTCATCGCCCTGGTGCCGTCCGTGGCCCATGCACAGTTCGATGCCGCCACCATGCTCGGCCGCATCACCGACCCGTCGGGCGCCGCCGTGCCCGGCGCGACGGTGACCCTCACCAACACCGCGACCGGCGTGCAAGCCGTCACGGTGAGCGACACCTCCGGCGCGTACCAGTTCCTGAACGTTCGCGTCGGCACCTACCGGGTGGAAGCGGAGCTTTCAGGCTTCTCGACCGCGGTCGCGCCGGAAGTGAACGTGACCGTGAACGCCCGTCAGCGCGTCGACCTGGCCCTGCAGATCGGCGGCGTCGGTGAGACCATCGAGGTGACGGCCGGCGTGCGGCGTCTCGAAACCGACTCGAGCGATCGCGGGCAGGTCATCACCCGCGAGCAGATCGTCAACCTGCCGCTGAACGGCCGGGCCTATGCCGACCTCGCGCTGCTCAGCCCGGGCGTCCGCTCCTCGTCCATCAGCAGTTCGCGCGATGCCTCGTTCAACGTCAACGGCATGCGCAGCGCGCTCAACAACTTCATTCTCGACGGCGTCGACAACAACTCCTACGGCACCAGCAACCAGGGGTTCTCGAACCAGGTGGTGCAAGTCACGCCCGATGCCGTTGAAGAATTCAAGGTGCAGACCAACAACTTCTCGGCCGAGTTCGGCCGCGCCGGCGGCGCGGTGATCAATGCCACCTTCCGCAGCGGCACCAACGGCTTTCACGGCACCGCGTGGGAGTTCAATCGCAACACGGCGCTGAACGCGACCGGCCACTTCAAGCCCACCACCGGCAAGCCGACGCTGAACCGCAACCAGTTCGGCGGCGTGCTCGGCGGCCCGATTGTCCGCAACAAGGCGTTCTTCTTCGCCAACTACGAAGGGTTCCGCCAGGTGCAGCGCACCGTGACGTTCGCGAGCATTCCCACGGCCGCCCAGCGCCAGGGCGTGATGGGCAAGCCCGTGATGAATCCCCTGACCGGCGAGGTCTACGCCGACGGCATCATCCCGGCTTCGGCGATCACCCCGTTTGCGGCCAAGGTCCTGGCCGGCCTGCCGGCGCCCACGCGCACGGGCACCAGCAACAACTTCGACTCGCTGCCCCGCCGCCAGGACTACAACGACAAGTTCGACATCAAGCTTGACCAGCAGCTCCGCGAAGGCACCACCGCGTTCGTGCGGTTCAGCCACCGCAAGGTCGACAACTTCGAGCCTCCCGCCATCCCGGGCGACATCGGCAGCCCGGCCAACGCCTACGTGGAAGTGCTCAACCAGCAGCTGGCCCTCGGTGTGACGCGGACGTTGTCATCGCGCTCGCTCCTGGAAGTCCGGCTCGGCATCTCGCGCACCAACGCCGGCAAAACCGCGCTCGGCACCGGCACCGCCGACATGCTGCAGGCGTACGGCATCACCGGCCTGCCCTCGGGCACCGAGTTCTCCGGTGGCCTGACCGAGCAGAGCGTGAGCGGTTGGACGTCGTGGGGCCGCCAGAACAGCAACCCCCAGTTCCAGAATCCGTTCGTCATCAACCCGCGGCTGAACTTCTCGTGGATCGCCGGCACGCACTCGTTCAAGAGCGGCTACGAGTACCAGTCGATCAACACCGAAGTGGACGATGTCAATCCGAAGTACGGGCAGGATTCGTACTCCGGCAGCTTCAGCCGGCCGGCCGGCGCGGCGGCCGACGCCGCCACCTTCAACCTGGCCGACTTCCTGATGGGCGCGCGCAGCAGCTACTCGCTGGTCAACCCCTACGTCTTCGAGCTGCGCCAGCGGATGCACTTCGCCTACCTGCAGGACGACTGGCGCGTGTCGCCGAAGCTGACCCTGAACCTGGGCTTGCGCTACGAGTTCGCCACCCCGCAGTGGGAGGAGAACAACTTCCTGACCAACTTCGATCCGGCGACGCAGACGCTGCTGCAGGCCAAGGACGGCTCCATCTATGACCGCACCCTGGTCAACCCCGATCGCAACAACTGGGCGCCTCGCGCCGGCATGGCCTACACGCTGAATGACAAGACGGTGCTGCGCTCGGCCTACGGCGTCAGCTACATCCACTTCAACCGGCTCGGCGGCGAGAACCTGCTGTCGTTCAACGGCCCGCACGTGGTGCCGATCTCGGTGACGCAGCAGCCCTCGCAGGGCCGGTGCGCGCCGAACCAGTCGCCGATCACCTGCTTCCGGACCACGCAGGAGGGCTACCCCACCGGCCTGAACGTGCCGGCCAACTTCAATCCGCTGAACGGCCGCGTCAACCACATCCCGAAGGACCTCGAGACCGGCTACGTGCAGAGCTGGCACGTCACCCTGCAGCGCGAGCTGCCCGGCAAGTTCGTGGTCGACCTGGCCTACGTCGGCAACAAGAGCGACCACTTGATGATTCTTGGCGACCTCAACCAGGCGCGGCCCAACGCCGCCGGCGAGAACACGCCGCTGCAGACGCGCCGGCCGATCCAGGGGTACCAGTTCATCCAGAGCGCGTTTGACGGCGGCAAGGGCGACTATCGCGCGATGCAGGTGAAGGTCGAGCGCCGCTACTCGCAGGGGCTCTACCTGCTGAACTCGTTCACCTGGTCGCGCGCCCGCGACAACGCCTCGGGCCACCTCGAAACCGCCAACGGCGACAACAGCCGCGTCAACATGGCCAATCTCGACAGCGAGTTCGGCATCTCGGGCTACAACCAGCCGCTGAACAACACCACCACGGTGGTCTGGGAGCTGCCGTTTGGCCGCGACCGGCGCTGGGCCAACAGCATGAACGCGGCGGCCGACGCGCTGCTCGGCGGCTGGCGCATGACGGCCATCAACACCATGACCAGCGGTGTGCCCGTCAACCTGACCTACAGCCCGAGTTCGACCTTCAGCGTCAGTGGCGCGCCGACCTACCGTCCCAACGTCAGCGGCGACATCTACGCGGCCGACCCAACTGACCGCGCCTACTTCAACCCGGCGAACGTCACCATCCCGACCGACTCGACGCAGCCGTTCGGCAACGCCCCGCGCAACGCCGCGCGCGGCCCGGCCATCTACACGCTCGACATGGGGCTCCACAAGACCTTCAACCTGCCGCGATCGCAGACCGGCTTCGAGTTCCGGCTCGAGGTGTTCAACCTGTTCAACCGCACCAACTTCGGCGCGCCGAACGGCAACCGCTCGTCGACGGCCTTTGGCACCATCACGTCGCTTGCGACCACGCCGCGGCAACTGCAACTGGGCGTGAAGGTGAACTTCTAGTCATGGCCGGCACGACCGACGCCATTCGCTTCTACGACCGCGCGCTGGCGCGGCTGTCGCGGCGCGAGCTGCTCAACGTGATCTGGGCGCTCGGCGCTGCGGCGGTGGTCAGGCCGCTGTCGGTGACCGCCTTCGCCCAGCCGGTGTTCCGGTCGTATCCGTTCGCGCTGGGGGTCGCCTCGGGCGACCCCTGGCCCGACAGCGTGGTGCTGTGGACGCGGCTGGCGCCCGAACCGTTCGCGGGGGGCGGCATGCCGACAGCCAACGTCGAAGTGACCTGGGAGGTCGCCGCCGACCGCGCGTTTCGCTCGATCGTGCGCTCGGGAACGACGGTCGCGCGACCGGAACTGGGCCACAGCGTGCACGTCGAAGCCGGCGGACTGTCGCCGGCCCGCCAGTACTTCTACCGCTTCCGCTGTGGAGGCGAGGTCAGCCAGGTAGGCCGCACCAGGACGGCACCGGCCGCGGGTGCCGCGGTCGACCGCCTGCGTTTCGGGGTCTGTGGATGTGGCCACTACGAGACCGGCTACTTCACCGCTTACGGGCGGGTGGCTGACGAAGCGTTCGACTTCATCTTCCACACCGGCGACTACATCTACGAGGGCCGCGGCGATGCCGGACGCAACCCGAACAACGTGCGCCAGCATCTCGGCCAGGAGATCTACACGCTGGTCGACTACCGCAATCGCTACGCGCAGTACAAGGCCGACCCAGACCTGATGGCGGCGCATCACTCGGCGCCGATGATCGTCACCTGGGACGATCACGAGGTCGACAACGACTACGCCGGCGACCTCGACGAGCGCGACACGCCGTCGGAAGTGTTCCTGCTGCGGCGCGCGGCAGCCTACCAGGCGTACTACGAGAACATGCCGCTCCGGGCATCGGCCATGCCGAGGGGGCCGCACCTGCCGCTGCATCGCCGGCTCCAGTTCGGCAACCTGATCGACCTGAACGTGCTCGACACGCGCCAGTATCGCTCCAAGCAGGCGTGCAATCTCAGCGCGCAAGCGGCCTGCACCACGGCGGCCCAGGATCCGTCGCGCACGATTCTCGGCGCCGCGCAGGAGAAATGGCTGTTCGACAACCTGGCGGCCGGCTCGGGCACCTGGACGGTACTCGGTCAGCAGGTGCCGACGTTTGCTCGCGACAACCGCGGGACCACGCCCGAAACGCGATTCTCCATGGACAAGTGGGACGGCTACGTCGCCGGACGCCAGCGCCTGTTCCAGCGCCTGAAGGACACCAAGGCAGCCAACCCGATCGTGTTGTCCGGCGACGTTCACACCCACTGGTGCGCCGATCTCAAGATGGACTTCGGGAACGACAAGTCTGAAACGGTCGGGGTCGAGTTCACCAACACGTCGGTGACCTCCGGCGGCGACGGCTCGGACGTTCAACCCACGTGGGAGCGGCTGCGGGCCGACAACCCCCACCTCACCTACCACAGCAACAAGCGCGGCTACATTGCCTGCACGGCGACGCCGAAGACCATGCAAGCGGACTTCAGGGTGATGGACCGTGTCACCGTGCGCGGCGAGACGGCCCGGACGGCCGCAACGCGCGTCGTGGAGTCGGGGCGCCCCGGCAGCCAGGTGTCATAGGCACGGCGGCGCGACGCGATTGGCAGCGTCGCGCCGTCTTCACGGCCGCGTCAAGGCATCGTCATGGCGGGCCATCAAAATGCGGCTCCACATGCCAAAGTTCATCGTTCTTGCCCTGCCCTTATCCCTGTTTCTATTGATTCTCGCAACGGCCCAGCCGGCGGCGGCCCAGTCCGACAGCGCGTCGTTGTCGGTCAAGGTGACCGACGAAACCGGAGGCGCCATCCCCGGGGCGGCCGTGGTCGTCCGGCACACGGCGACCGGAACCACCCGCGAGCTGAGTACCGATCGCGCCGGGCTTGCGGTGTTCCCGATGCTGCCCCCTGGTGTCTACGACTCGATCGTCAGCCTCGATGGGTTCAAGCAGTATCGCGGCTCGGCCCTGCATCTGCAGGTCGCGCAGGCCGCTCGACTGGAGGTGGCGCTGGGCGTCGGCGACGTCACCGAAGCCGTGCAGGTGACGGCCGAAACGCGGCTGCTCACCGTCGATACCGTGGCCCAGGGCACCGTGATTGGTGAAGAGAAGGTGCAGGCGCTGCCACTGAACGGCCGGCAGTTCATCCAACTGGCGCTGCTGGTGCCGGGCGCGAACGCGGGTGGCCGGGCGGTGCAGCAGAACGTCCTCCGCCAGAACCAGGTGGGGGGGCTCAGCATCGCCGGCGGCCGCACCAACAACACCGCATTCCTCCTCGACGGTGCGGTCAACACCGACCCCGACTACAACTCGCTGAGCTACTCGCCCAGCATCGACGCAATCGCGGAGTTTCAGGTCCAGACCGCGCAGTTCAGCGCCGAGTACGGGCGCGCCGGTGGCCAGGTCAACGTGGTCACCAAGTCGGGCACGTCGCGACTGCACGGCTCGCTGTTCGAGTATCACCGCGACGACCGCTTCGACGAGAAGCCGTTCAACCTGGTCGGCGACCTCCCCGAGTTCAAGCGCGACAACTTCGGGGGCTCGCTCGGCGGACCGCTGGTGCCCGGGCGCGTCTTCTTCTTCGGCGCGTACGAACAGCTCCGCCGCCGGGAGGGGGCGGCGTCGCTGACCACCGTCACGGTGCCCACGGCGCTCGAACGGCAGGGCGACTTCAGCCAGTCGCCGGGCGGCATCTTCGATCCGCTCACGGGCACCACCAATCGACTGCCGTTCCCCGACGGCCGCATTCCCCAGAATCGCATCGATCCCCTGGCACTCGCGGCCATCAATGCCTTGCCGCTGCCGAACTCAGGGGTGCGCAGCTACGTGAACACCGAGAGCATCCTGTCGCAGGACATCTACAACTCGTCGCTGCGCCTCGACCTCAACGCCGGCGGCGGTCACCACCTGTTCGGACGCTACTCGTTCGCCGACGAGAACGCGATCGTACCTGAGACCGTGCCGGGCCGCGACAACCTGCAGGATGCGCGGCCGCACAATGCCGTCGCCGGCTGGACCGCGGTGCTCGGTGCGCGCGCGGTCAACGAGGTGCGGGTGGGCATCAGCCGCCTGAAGTTCGTCTCCGGGCTTCCCGAGCTGTCATTCAGCGTCGGGGGCCAATCGCAGCCGCTGCCACGCTTCCTGGCCACCGGCTATCCCACCATGGGTGGCGCGGGCGCTTTCACCGGGACGACTGGCGGCGGGATTGTCAACGTCGACAACCGCACCTTTCAGATCTACGACAACCTCTCCGTGCAGCGAGGGCCGCACGCCTTGAAGGCGGGAGTCGAGTACCTGCGCACCGAGTACAACCGCAACGAAGTCCCCAGCGCACTGGGCACCTTCACCATGACCTCGGGCTACACCAGCCGCACCGCCGGCAATGACGGTACCGGCAATGCCCTCGCCTCGCTCCTGCTCGGCATGCCGCAACAGGGCAACCGCGCCGTCGGCCCCAGCACCATTGCCGGCCGGCAGTGGTACTTCTCGGCCTACGCGCAGGACGATTGGCGTGTCTCCGACCGGCTGACGCTCAATCTGGGCGTCCGCTATGAGCTGTCGCCGCCGATGTACGACGCCAACGGCGGCATGGCCAGCATCGACTATCGGAACGTGCCGACACCGGAGGCGATCTTCGCCGAAGGCCGCACCGGTTTCTACGCGCCGATCGTGTTCGTGTGTGGCCAGAGCGGCTACCCGAAGGGCTGTGCGTACACCGACAAGAACAACGTCGCGCCGCGCGCCGGCGCGGTCTGGCGTGCCAGTGATCGCCTGGTGCTGCGAGGCGGCATCGGCATCTACTACGCAGCGACCGATGCCAACCCGCTGTTCCGGCTCGCTGCCGGCATTCCGGCCAACATCGCGCAGACCGTCACTTACAACAACTTCATTCCGGCGCGCGGCCCCGGCTTCGACATCTTCGGGCCCGCCATCCTGGGACCGACCCAGGTGCAGCAGGCCGGCATCGACCTGTTCCAGGAGAACAGCCAGTCAACCCAGTGGAGTTTCAGCGCGCAGCGAGAACTCGGACGCGAATGGGTGGTCGAGGTGAGCTACATCGGCACCCGCGGCAAGTTCCTCGAGCAGAACGTGCAGCCCAATAACGCGCGGCCCGGCAGCGGCGCCGTGGATCCGCGGCGTCCCTACGCGGCGATGCAGTTCGCCGCCGGCACCGACTTTCCGGACTACGTCACGGTGCAGGGCGACCGCGTGCCGGTGGGCTTCATCAACTACCTGTCGAAGACAGCCGAGTCGAAGTACGACGCCCTCGGCGTGCGAGTCGAGAAGCGCCTGACCCGCGGCGTGTCGCTGTTGAGCGCGTATACGCTCTCGGAGGCCACCAGCAACGCGCCGCAGTTCCGCAATGCCGGCGGCGTCACTGGCGCCGAGAACTCGCCGCCCCAGGACTCCTACGACCTCGAAGCCGAGTGGGGCCCGGCGCCGTACGACGCGCGCCATCGCTGGGTCACCAGCATGACGGCGGCACTGCCGTTCGGTCCGGGTCAGCGCTTCGCGCAGACCGGATTCTGGTCGCACCTGCTCGGCAACTTTCAGGTCGCGGGGATCTACACCATGCAGAGTGGCTTTCCCTTCACCGTCAATCTTCGCGGCGACACGGCTGGGGTCGGAGCCGGCACCGGCGGCATCTTCGTACGACCGAACCCCGTCGCCGGCGTGGATCCGTACCTGCCATCCTCTGAATGGGCCAAGGGCCGCTACCTCGACCCGGCGGCGTTTGCCGCGCCCCCTGCGGGCACCTTCGGCAGCATCGGCCGCAACTCGGTGGTCGGGCCGGGCTACATCAACATGGACCTCTCGATCGCGCGTGGCTTCCGGCTCGGGCGGGCGCGTCTCGACGTGAGGGCGGAGGCGTTCAACCTGACCAATCGGCGCAACTACACCATTGTCGGGCGCATCCTGAACGATCCGACGTTCGGGCAGTTGTTGAGCCAGGCCGACCCGCGCCAGTGGCAGTTCGGTGCCCGTTTGACGTTCTGATCGTCAGATCAGGAACAGGCTTGCCAGCCCGAGGAACAGGAAGAAGCCCATCCCGTCAGTGATGAAGGTCAGCAGCACACTGGCGCCATGAGCCGGATCGCGGCCGCTGGCGTGCAGTCCCAGGGGGATGAGCACGCCGGCCGCCGCGGCCACCACGAGGTTCAAGACCACGGCGCCGGTCATGACCAGTCCGAGTCCGATCTGCGCGTAGATGATCACGGCGAATCCGCCGACTATCAACCCCCACACCGACCCGTTCAGGATCCCGATGGACAGTTCCTTGGTCAGCAGCCGCCGCGACCGGTCCGGCTGAATCTGATCGGTGGCGAGCGACCGGATGACCAGCGCCATGGTCTGGTTGCCGGTGTTGCCGCCAATGCTGGCGACGATCGGCATCAGTGCCGCCAGCGCCGCGAACTGTTGAATCACGCCCTCGAACTGCCCAATCACCCGCGAGGCCACGAAGGCCGTCACGAGATTGACCGCCAGCCACGGCCAGCGATTGCGCGCGCTGTCCCAGAGCGATGCGAACAGGTCCTCGTCGTCGCTCAGGCCGGCGCTGCGCAGCGCCTGCCGGCTGGATTCGTCGCGCAGCACGTCCATCACCGCGTCGACCGTTAGTCGCCCGACCAGCTTGCCGCGGTTGTCGACGACCGGCGCCGACACCAGGTCGTAGCGCTCGAACACGCCAACCGCCGAGCGGGCGTCGTCCATCGGGCTGAACGTCACGACCTCTTCGCGCATCAGGTCGGTGACGAGCGCCCCAGGCTCCGAGACCAGCAGGACGGGCAGCGCCACGCTGCCGCGCAGGACGTGCCGGGCATCGACGACGAACACGTGATCGGTCTGCGGGGGCATGGCATCCAGGCGGCGCAGGTCGGCCAGGGTGTCGCCGACCGTGTGCCGATCGCTCACTTCCACCCACTCGCGCGTCATCACGTAGCCGACGCTCGATCGCGGAAACCGGATGCTGTCCTCGAAGAGGGTGCGCTCCGACTGCTCGAGGCGTTGCTCGACCAGCACGCGCACCGGGTCGGGAATCGACGCCGAGATGTACGCCAGGTCTTCCGGATCCAGCCGGGCCAGCATGTCGACCAGTCCCGGGCCGTCGGCAGCATCGATCAGCGAGCCGCGGACCGCCGTCGACACCTCGACCAGGACATCGCCGGCCTGTTCGGCAGCGACCTCTCGCCAGACCGTGGTGCGATCGTCCAGCGGCAAGCCCTCGAGCACGTGGGCGATATCGGCGGCATGCATCAGCCGCAGCCGCTTGCCAAGTTCCGCGACGTTCTGCCGATGCTGCAACCGTTCCACAAGATCGCGGCGTGGGCTGTCCTGCTGATGCGCCAGGGCTTCGAGCACGCGATGCCGATCGAGCAACCGGGTGATCTCGGACAGGCTGTGGTGCAACCGGTCATCAGAGCGCGGCGTGGCCATGCCGCGATGGTAGCCGACCCGCGCACCGCACTTCGTCGCGCGGCCGTTACATGCTGGGTGGCGATGCAGGCTCAAAAAAAACGTCCCGTCGCCAGCGGTGTGCGAGCCGGCAACAGGACAATGGAGGAACTCCAGACTAAGCGCCGCACCTGACGATTCGTTGACGGTCTGTTGACGAACGTGTTGCAGGAAGCATGTCTCGCAACTGTTACTCGGCGGTGGTACAAGAGCGGAGCGATGTCGATCTGGGTGATTCGAATTCTCGCGGCCAGCCTGGCCTTGGCCGCCCTGCCGAGTGCGCGCAGCGAACAGCCGGCGCCCGTGCCCCTGCTCGGCGGTGCCTCGCTGCTCCATGCGCACAACTGCTACCCGGAGGACGGCCGCTGGCTCGATCGCATCGATCGCGCGCTCGCGACGGGTCTGCCGCGCGTGGCCATCGAACAGGACCTGGCGTGGGTACCGCCGTCGGGCGGCCGCCCCGGCCGAAGCGTGGTGTCGCACGACACTGACTTGACTGGCGGAGAGCCGTCCCTCGAGCAGCACTTCTTCGCGCGCGTCCGGCCGTTGATGGAGCGGGCACTGGCCGAGAACCGCCGCGACCGATGGCCGCTGCTCGTCCTGCACCTCGATTTCAAGTCGAACGAACCGGCACATCACCAGGCCGTGTGGGATCTGCTGGTGCGTCACCGATCGTGGCTGACGACCGCCGAGCGGGTGGCCGACACCGCACGCGTCATGCCATTCGAAACGGGTCCGTTGGTGGTCCTCACCGAGAACGGCCAAGGGCAGGAGGCGGCGTTCAACGATCGGGTACTCGTGGGCGACCGGCTGTTGGTCTTCGGCACCACGCCCAGTCCCGAGCTGCCGCGCTCGGAAGACCCGGCTGTCCGGGCTCGCATCGCAGCCACCGCTTCACCGGCGGCGTTGATTCCGTGGCCGGCCACCAACTACCGGCGCTGGACCAACTTCGCCTGGAACGTCGTCGAACGCGGCGGACAGGCTCGCGCCGCTGAGTGGACGGCCGACGATGTGGCGCGCCTGAATGCCATTGTGGAGCGAGCCCACGCGCAGGGACTCTGGGTCCGGTTCTATACCCTGAACGGCCACCAGGATTCAGAGAACCGGGGCTGGAGCGGCGGCTACAACTTCGGGGCGGCGGAGGCCGTCCAGGCCCGCTGGCAGGCCGCCATTCGGGCCCGCGTGGACTTCGTGGCTACCGACCAGTACGAAGCGTTCGCAGCTCAACTGAATCGTTACCGGATTGAAACAGGGCAACGGTAAGCTCAAGCGCAGATGCGCACGCCCCGTCGCCAGTTTCTGAAGCATGCGGCCCTGTTCGGCGGTGCCGCAGTCACGGTCCCACTCGAAGCGCTTCTGCAATCGGCCGGGGCCGGCCGGCTCGCCCCGGACGACCGCGGCTACGGTCCGTTGTTCCCCGCCAACGACGAGACGACGGGAGTGCCGCTGCTGCAACTGCCTGAGGGCTTCCGTTACTGCACCTTCGGCTGGACGGGCGACCCGCTCGACTCCGGCACGCGCACACCTGGTGGCCACGACGGGATGGCGGCGTTTGCCGGGCGTGACGGCTCGGTGGTGCTGATTCGCAATCACGAGTTGAATCCCGGTCCGGCCTTCGACAGAGCCATCGCCTACGACGCCGCGGCGGGTGGTGGCACGACCACTATCACGTTCGACCCCGTGACCGGACGTGCGACGAGCGCGCGGACCAGCCTGGCCGGCACGCTGCGCAACTGCGCCGGCGGGCCGACGCCGTGGAACAGCTGGCTTACGTGCGAAGAAACCACGCTCGGGCCCGAGGACAACCCGGCCCTCGCGCGCCGGCACGGCTACGTGTTCGACGTGCCGGTAGATGGTCGTCCCTCGCTCGAGCCGCTGGTGGCAATGGGCCGCTTCGTGCATGAAGCGGTCGCCATCGATCCCGCGTCGGGCATCGTCTATCAAACCGAAGACCGTCGCCGATCGGGGTTGTACCGCTTCATTCCCAAAGCTCCGGGGCGGCTCGCCGATGGCGGACAGCTGCAGATGCTGGCCGTGGACGGCCGGCCACGCACCGATCTGCGTACCGGGCAGGGTGCGGGCGCCAGCATGGGCATCCACTGGGTCGACATCGATCGTCCAGACGAGGCGCACGTCGACCCGAAGGCCTTCGATGGCGGCGGCGTGTTCGCCCAGGGCCTGGCGCGGGGAGGGGCGATCTTTGGCCGGCTGGAAGGCGCGTGGTACGGCGAGGGCCGCGTCTTCGTCACCAGCACCGACGGCGGCGATGCGCAGATGGGACAAGTGTGGGAGTTGGACATTCCGAGCCAGGCCATCCGCCTGGTGTTCGAATCACCCGGCGCCGCGGTGCTGAACATGCCCGACAACCTGGTAGTCAGCCCGCGCGGCGGGCTGGTGCTGTGCGAAGACGGCACCGCCAACCCGTGCGTGCATGGCCTGACCCGCGACGGCAGGATCGTCCGCTTCGCCCGCAACAACATGGTGCTCAACGGCGAGCGCAATGGATTCACCGGCGACTTCCGCAACCGCGAGTTTGCCGGCGCCACCTTCAGTCCCGATGGCCGCTGGCTGTTCCTCAACGTCCAGACACCAGGGTTCACGATTGCCATCACCGGACCCTGGGAGCGGGGAATTCTCTAGAGCGGAGCTCAGGTCCGAGTAGAATTCAGCGCAAATGTCGCGCACTCGTGGCCTAGCCGCGCTCGCTCTGCTCTACGTCGTTCTCGCCTACGTCATCCCGGCCCCAGAGACGGTCACGCCGCAGGGCTGGCGGCAAACGGCCATCTTCATCACCGTGATCGCCGGCATGGTCACCGAGCCGCTGCCGGCGTCGGCGCTGGTCCTGATGGGCCTGACCGGCATGGCCGCCAACGGCATCCCCATGCGCGAGGTGCTCGGAGGATTCGCCCAGCCGTCGGTGTGGCTGGTGATCATCGCCATGTTGATCGCGAAGGTGATGCTCGACTGCGGCCTGGCCCGGCGCATCGCCCTGCTGTTTGTCCGCGCGGTCGGACGCACATCTCTTGGCGTCGCTTACGCACTGCAGATGACCGACGTGACGCTGGCCTCGGGAGTGCCGTCGATCACCGCCCGCAGCGCCGGCATGGTGCTGCCGATCGCCCGCAGCATCTCGGAGCTGTTTGATTCGCGGCCCGGTCCCACCGCCAATCGACTGGGCGCGTTCCTGATCGTCGCGATGTATCAGGGGTCTGCGGTGGCCTGCGCCATGTTCCTGACCGGCCAGGCCAGCAACCTGCTGGGCGCCGACCTGGCGCTGAAGCTGGCCAACGTCGAGGTGACCTGGGCCAGCTGGTTTGTCGCCGCCATCGTCCCCGGGCTGCTGTCGTGCGCGGTGGTGCCGTGGATCGCCTATCGCCTGCTCAAGCCCGAGGTCACCAGCACACCGGAAGCCCCGATTTTCGCTGCCGGTGAGCTCAAGAAGATGGGGCCGCTCAGCCGCGACGAGTGGGTCACGCTGCTGGTCTTCGGCGGTGTCGGCCTGATGTGGATCACGTCGGCGTGGCACCGCCTCGATGTCACGTTCGTCGCCATGGTCGGCATCGGCGTGCTGCTCGCATCGGGCACGCTCACCTGGCAGGCGGCCGCCGGCGAGCGCTCGGCGTGGGACGTATTCGTCTGGTACGGCGGCATGCTGCAAATGGGCGACTTGCTGAACCGCACCGGCTCGACGCGCGTGCTGGCGGAGAATGTCGGGGCCCTGTTCGTCGGCATCCCGTGGGTGGTGGTGCTCGTCGCGATCCTGATCATCTACTACTACGCGCACTACTTCTTCGCCAGCATCACCGCGCACATGCTGGCGATGTTCCCGCCGTTCGTCGCGGTGCTGATCGGCATCGGCGTGCCGCCCGCGCTGGCGGTCTATAGCCTGCTGTGCACGGCCAACCTCACCGCCGGCCTCACCCACTACGGCACGACGACCGGACCGATCCTGTTTGGGGTGGGCTACGTCAGCCGCACCGACTGGTGGAAGGTGGGCTTCGTCACGTCGGTCGCCAACATCGTGATCTGGCTGACCTTCGGCGCCGCATGGTGGAAGTGGCTGGGCCTCTGGTAGGCGCGTAGGGCTTGCGCCTTCGGCGCTCGTCGGGCTCGGCGCTGCGCGCCTCGTGGGGGTCGCTCGCTACGCTCGCTCCTGCGGAATGCGTTTCCCCACGAGGGCCGGAGGCCCGAGCCCCACGAAGGCGCGAAGCGCCGAGCCCGACGAGCGCCGGAGGCGCTAGCCTCACGCGGTCGCGAAGCGACCGCGCCCTCTCTACGCCGCGAGCACGCCCGCGACGCGCGACGCCTCGGCGGGCTTCGCGAGCAAGTCGTACAGCAGGTCGCGGTTGAAGCGCTGTTCGTGAATGAAGTGCACGAACGCGCCGGTCATCACCAGCGGCATCACCGGCAAGCCCAGAATGCCGCCGAATGTGCCGGCGTAGCCGCGCCAGTCGGCCGGATTCTTCACGGTCGTCGTGACCGCCTCGGTCACGAAGTTGCCGGCGAAGCGCCACATGTCCGAGAGCATGGTGCGATGTCCGCCGTGGTCACCACCCGCCACGGACCGTCCGGCGCGCAGTCCGGCCATGAACTCCTCGCGGGTGCGGGCGCCGGGGACCTCGGTCCAGGTGAGGCCGATGCCGCGACCCGTGTGTGAATCGCCGCCGCCCAGCATGTGCTTGCCGGTCGCCTGCGCCAGGCACATGGCGGTGCGGTTCTGCGACGGCAACCGAGTGCCGTTGATCACCTCGAGGCCATCGACCCACGGCAGAATGGCGGCCAGGTGGCCGGCCGTCAGCGGGCCGTTGATGCCCGAGGCCACGTGATTGAGCGAGGTGTAGATGCCCTGTTGGCTCAAGTACGGCATCAACTGCCGCACGTCGTGCCGCAACCGCTGAATCTCGTCGTGCTGCGGCTCGGTGATATCAAGAACGTTGAGGTGAACGCACAGGTCCACATCCGTGAACTCTGCCGTCACCTCGCAGCCCACCAGCACATCCGGCCGGTGAGCCATTTCCAGGGCGCCGCTGATCGCGTCGTGGTCGGTCACCGTGACGAGATCCATGCCGCGCCGTTTCGCGGTGCTGTAGACGCTCTCGGGCGTGTTGTAGCACTCGCGCATGAAGTGGTTGAATGGGAACACGCTGGCGCGGCCGGAGTGGAACGTGTGGACGTGGGTGTCAAGCTTCACTCGGTCACCTCGCTTTCCTGCAAGGCAGAATGCCCTAAGCCCGTAACGATTCCGTGGCTTGCGGTTGTCGATAGCGCAAAATCTGGGGTCACGGCCGTCACGGGCCGCAAGGGCGTGGGGCTTGGGCGGCCCGCGGCAGCCACGCGGCGCCGGTGGAGATCATCGTAAAGGCGGAAGAACTGTGACGCGACGCGGCTCCAGTCCAGTTGCCTGGCGGTTTCGGTGGCAGCCGCCAGCCTGGCGTCGCTGGGCCTGGTGACGACCGAGCGTACGGCGTGTGCGAACGAAGCCCCAACCGGCTCGGCGAGCCAGGCATTCATGGGATTGGCGTAGCTCAGCACGCCGCCGGCCGACGGCAGCACCACCGGAATCCTCGAGGCCATCGCTTCGAGCGGACCGATCCCGAATGGCTCGCGAGGGTTCGGGTGCACGAACACATCGGCGCTCGCGTAGTACTTGGCCAGTGCCGCGCGATCGCGGACGGAGCCCAGCCAGAGAATGCGGTGAGGCACGCGGCTCGCCGCCGCTCTCTGCAGTGCGCCGGCCAACGGACCATCACCGGCGACGACCAGTCGATAGTCGCGCGCATCCGACTGCGTCGGACGCTGCAAGAACTCCATGGTGTCGATCAACAACCCGGCGTTCTTTTCCGGCGACAGCCGGCCGGCATAAAACAACAGCACGCTGTCGGCGGTGCCACCGGCCTGGGCCAGCAGGTCGCGCCGCAACTGGCGGTCGCGATGCACCGGCCCGAACGACGGAAAGTCAACGCCCATCGGCGCCACCTTGATAAAGTCGGGGGAACGATCCCACAGGCTGCGCCGCAATTCGCCGGCCGTGTACTCGGAGTTGGCGACGTGGGCATCGAACGGCGGGCCGTACAGGTGGCGGATGTACGCGCGCGAGAACGCCCGGCCGGCGAGGCCGTCCGAGATGTAGGCCGAGACGTTGTCGTCCATGCGCTCGCAACTCAGCCCGACCAGTGTTGGCCGCTTGACGTTGGGCAACCAGTTGCGCCGGAGCAGCGCCGCCAGGTAGAACAACGAGTACTTGTCGCAGATCTCGACCAGGTCAGGCTGCTCGTCCTGGAGAATTTTTCGCAGGCGTCCTTCGGGCGCGACGTACGACGGCGGCAGCAGCAGGCGGTAGCGCGAGTCGAACACCGGCGAGAACCTCGCCTTGATGGTGTAGATCCGCGCGCACCGGCCCAGCTCCTCAACGCCGTCCTCCGCGCCGGGGACGACCAGCCGGATCGGCCGCTGTTCGTCGTTGGCGCGCGCCAGCAACGCACGATAGAACGTGCGGATGCCACCGGAAGTGGCGTGATAGGCGTTGGTCAGATGGAGGGTCTTGATCGCCACGAGAAGATAAACGCTGCAAACAGGGACGGCATCATCGCCAGGTCCTGCAGCAGGGACCGGCTGCCTTCGCCGATGATCAACGCGCCCCGGCGCATGGCGAACAGGTTGAAGGCCGTCGAGAGCGCGGTCAGCGCCACCGAGGCGAGAATGCTTTCCGCCAGCCGCGGGGTGCCCCGCGCCCAGTGCATCGCCAGTTCGAGGCTGTGGCCGACCAGCGGCAGCAGCACCATCACGGCGATGGTCGCGGCCCGCTCCGGCTCGGCGCGCCGGAACGCCTGCGTCAGCGCGCCGTAGAATCCCGCGGTCGCGAAGCGCAGGGCAAACTCGGCCCCCATGGCGCCGGCCGCCGCGCCGAGGCCGGCGCTGAGATTGACGGCAAAGAACAGGAGGCCGCGGAACGGCGAACTCATCGCCGCCGACTTGTAGTTCCAGCGCCGCGCCACGTACCGCCATGGGTGGCGAGTCACGAGCAGCAACACGCCGGCGACGCTCAGGCCCGGCGGCACGTCCTCATCAGGCCGCACGCGGAGCCCTCCGATCGGCGAATTCGCGATACGAATCGAAGAGCGGCGCGAGCGCGATGTCCCAGCGTCGCGACTGTCCATACGCCCGGGCCGCGCGCGAAGCCTCGGCATGCACGGGCAGGTGACTGAGCGCGGCGATCGCCGCCGCCCAGGTCTCGGGGTCGCGACCGCTGCAGACCGTGCCGGTCGAGCCGGGACGCATCTGCTCCATGGGTCCGCCGGCCGCAGACACCACCACCGGCAGTCCCGAAGCCTGGGCCTCGAGAACGACGTTGCCAGCCGTGTCGGTTTCGCTGGGGAACACGAACAGGTCGGCCGAGGCGAACACCCGCGCCACGTCCTCGCGTCCGAGGGGGCCGGTGATCACCGCATCGGGGCATTCGTCGGCGAGCTGACGCCGCATGGGGCCATCGCCGGCGAGGATCAACCGGTGGTCGAACGACCGCGCCCGCAGCGCCGACTGCAGTGCCGGGAGCAGCGCGAGCCCCTTCTCGCGCGACAGCCGGCCGACGTACAACAGCGCAGGCCGCGTCTCGGACACGCCCCACTCGTCGCGAAGCGCCTGCGACCGCCGCTCCGGCGTGAACAACTCGGTGTCGACGCCCCGGCTCCAGATGCGAATGCGATCGGCCGGACACTTCGCCGCCTCCATCAATTGGCGAGTTGATTCCGAGGGCACCAGCACCCGGCGGCACCGGCCGTACATCCACCGCATGTATTCCCGCATCAACGCCCCCAGCCGATCGGACCCGCTCAACAGCCTCGTGTAGGCGGAGAGATCGGTGTGAAAGCTGCCGACCAGCGGCAACGACGCCTGCGAGGCGACCCACAGCGCCACCAGTCCCAGCGGTCCCGGCGTGGTGAGATGAATCAAGTCGACCCTGTCGCGGCGGACGCGGTCGAGATACTGCCGCCAGTGCGGGACGTACATCTTCATCTCCCGGTAGAACGGGATGCCGACCCCGAAGGACCGCAAGGCCAGGTAGTCGGGCTGATCCGAACCAAGCGCCGCCGCCGTGTAGATGCGCGTCTTGATGTCGTCCGGCGAGTGCCGCAGCACGGCCGTCAGCGTGGTGGTGACGCCGTTGACCTTGTCGAAGTCGTTGTCGGTGAAGACGGCGACTCGCATGATCAGGCCGCCAGGTCGGGAACCACCGCGAGGACACGCGCCGGCCGCCTGACCAGATCGTACAGCAGCGCACGGTTGAAGCGTTCTTCGGCGACGAAGTGCAGGTAGGCGCCGGCCAGCGGCAGGGCGATCAGCGGCAAGCCCAACACGCCGCCGAAGACGAAGGCATGGGTCTGCCATCGCCACGGGTCGCGCACGACGTTGCCGGCGCGCTCGCGGTAGAACCCGGCGGCAAACCGCAGCATGTCTCCCGCCAGGGTGAAGTAGCTGCCCTGCCGGCCGCCAATGCGGCAGCGGCCCTCCCACAGCCCCGCCATGAACTCGTCGCGCGTGCGCGCGCCAGGCACCTCGGTCCAGGTGAGACCGACGCCGCGCAGGGTGTGCGCATCACTGCCGGCAATGCCCGGCTTGCCGCCGGCCTCGGCCAGGCACTGCGCCGTCAGGTTCTGCGCCGGCAACCGCGACCCGTTGTTCGTCTCGAGCGCGTCCACCCACGGCAACAATGCCGCCACGTGGGCCGCGGTCAACGGGCCATTGATCCCGGACGCGACGTGATTCAACGAGGTGAACAGCCGCTCGCGCCTCAGGTACGGCAGCAGTTCCAGCACGTCCTTGCGAAGGCGCTGCATCTCGACGTGCTGGGTCGCCGATAGCCCGAACACGTTCAGGTGGACCCGCACGTTGTCATTCGGGAAGACCCCGGTCACTTCGCTGCCAACAATGACGTCGGGGTAATGGGAGATCGAGAGCGCGCCGCCGATTTGATCGTGGTCCGTGACGGTCACCAGGTCCATGCCGCGTGCCTTGGCCAGCCGGTACACGCCTTCGGGCGTGTTGTATGACTCGCGCATGATCAAGCTGAGCGGATAGATCGAGGTTTGACCCGAATGGTGCGTGTGGACGTGCGAATCAAGTTTCAACCGCGCCTCCCTTATTGCCGTTAGTGTCTCAACGGCGAATGACAGACGGGTGGCGATCCCATCTCGACTACGCAACATCTAGGGGCGGACATCGAGATGGACACTATCTTTGGGACGGTGATGCAGAAGTTCTGACCAGAAATTCCGTACGTAGAGGCGAAACACCGCGCCCTTCCCCATCGCGTTGTAGCGCCGCGCCGAGGTATGCAGGTAGCAGTCGTAGCGCAGCTCAACTCGCCCGATCTTCGACAGGCGGCGGCCAAGATTGGTGTCTTCACCGTGGAACTCGATGGCGGTGTCGAAGCCGCCGATGCGCTCCAGCGCCTCGCGCCGCACGGCGAAGTTGCCGCCGTAGAACACCACGCCGATTCGCATCACGTACTTCACCAGCACATGCGTGGCCGGCCCCAGCGTGAAGTCATACGCACGTAGCAGCGTCCGCCCCCACCAGTCCCAGTCGTAGAAGCGGTAATTGCCCGACAGCGCGATCAGGCCGGCATCGCGGGCGAACCGTCGCTCGATGCGCTCGAGCCAGGTGCGCGGCGCGCGGCAATCGGCATCGACGTAGACCAGCACGTCGCCCGTGGCTTCCTGGCGGCCGCGCTCGCGGGCAATCACCAGACCCTTGCGCGGCTCGTCGATAACCCGCACACCAGGCACGCCGCGTGCGACCGCACCGGTGCGGTCGGAGCTGGCGTTGTCGATCACGATGATCTCGTCAGGGGGCCGGCTCTGCGACCGCAGCGACTGCAGGCACGGCGCGAGGTAGTGCTCTTCGTTGTAGGCGCAGACGATGACGCTGATGGTCACTCTGGAGCGACAGGCTAGCGGCTCGGCGTGACGGCGGGATCTCGCACGGGTAACACTGAGGTGAACTCTGCCCCCACGAGGGCCGGAGGCCCGAGCCCGACGAGGCGCAAAGCGCCGAGCCCCACCGCGCCCAGCGGGCGCGGCCCCACGCACGTCGTGCAGCGCGCCCCAATTGGTAACCCAGAATTAACGCCACCGTCACTGGCCGGAAATCTGTGGCCGCTACCGTGGTGATGCTCCTACATGCAGGTAAAGGACCGCAAAATGCAACAGCACAGCGTCGCTCGCGCCGATCACGACTCGGCGCCCGCCCGGCCCCGGGTGGCCGGCACCGCCAAGAACAACGACAAGATGCGGGTGCTCGTCGTCGAAGACGAGAACGACATCTCGGGCCTCATCAAGCACACGCTCGAGCGCGGCGGCGAAGCGATCGTGGACATCGCCTCAAGCGGCGACCAGGCGCTGAAGCTGGCCAGCGAACAGCAGGTGGACCTGATCATCCTGGACCTCAACCTGCCGGTCCTCGGCGGCCTGGAAGTGTGCCGCCTGCTGCGCACGCGGCCCAATACCGCCAAGACGCCCATCATCATGCTGACTGCCCGCAGCAGCGAAAGCGACCGCGTGATTGGCCTGGATGCCGGCGCAGACGACTACATCACCAAACCGTTCAGCCCGCGGGAGCTCGCCGCGCGAGTGCGGGCGGTCATGCGCCGTGGCCGCGCGGAGGATCCCGGTCCGCCACCCATCTATCGCGGCGAACACCTCGTCGCCGACTTCGATGCCGTGTCGATCGCGGTCGATGGCATTGCCGTCCGCCTCACGCGGCGGGAGTTCGAGCTCTTGCGCTACCTGGTTGAGAACCGCAACCGGGTGCTCTCGCGCGACCGTTTGCTCGAACGGGTCTGGGGCTACGACCGGATGATCGAGACGCGCTCAGTCGACGTTCACGTCGGCCGCCTGCGCAGCAAGCTGGGCGTCGCCGGCAAGCAGATTGAAACGGTGGTCGGACTCGGCTACCGGTTTATTGAGACTGGGACGTAGCGACTTCCGTCCAGCCCTTCGTGCGGAGCTCGTCGAGCTCGATGGCGATCGCCCGCTTCACGCGCTCGACGCGGTGCCAGTCCTGGTAGACGGCTTGCTTGACGAGCTGGCTGTCCCTCTCCTCGCGGACCTGCCATCCCTCATCCGTCGCCTCGATCGAGTAGCGGCGCGTGTGGTCGCGATACTGCAGCTGGGTGGTAAAGGAATTCATCGCTAGGCCATCCTGACGCAGGCCCCACCCCAACCGGTGTAAATTCTTGGCGACAATTCCTCGGTCAGATGCGGTAACTCACTGCCGCATCAGGACTTAACTCGAACCATCAACGTGCGATTGTGGGTCCGTAGCGTCAAGGCTGCGGCGCCGATGCGAGGTTCCCCGTCGACGTGGAAGGCCATCTCGCCCCCGCCCGTGATCACCGCACTTGCGGTGGTGTGCATCAAGACCTTGTCGTCGGCTTTCAGGGTGCCGTTGAAAAAGGCCGGGATGCGCGAAGCCATGCTGAGCAGCGACTGGGGCTTCACCACCACAATCTCCATCAAGCCATCGTCGAGCAAGGCGCCTGGGGCGATTTGCGCGCCGTTGCCGTATTGACTCGAGTTGGCGATCGCGATGAATAACGCCGGCGAGGCGAAGCGTGCGCCTGACGGGCCGGTCAGCTCGACCGCGTAGTCGCACGCGCGGTAGGCCGGCACCTCGCTGAGCGTCGCAAGCACATAACCCGGCAACCCTCGCCTGGCGCCCGGCGCGGCCATACGGCGGGCGATGCTGGCATCGAGACCAATGCCGGCGACGTTGAAGAACAGCGATCCGTTCAGCTCGCCGGCATCGATCGCCCGGTTCGTGCCGCGCGCGGCCACCTCGAAGGCACCCGCGGCGTCGAGTGGCACACCGAGATCGCGGGCCAGGCCGTTCCCCGATCCGCCCGGAATAATCGCCATCGGCACGGGCGAACCGGCCAGGGCGGCACCGACGCCGTTCACGGTGCCGTCACCGCCCCAGGCGGCCACCAGCGCGTGTCCGGCCTCCAGCGCCTCTTGCGCGAAGCGTTGCGCATCGGGTGGGCCGGTCGTGATGCGCACCTGTGTGTCGAACCCGCCCCGGCCAAGCACGTCTTTCGCGAGCTGCGTGCACGCATCCAGCGAGCGCAGCCGGCCCGGGCCCGCAATGGGGTTGATGACGACGGTGGCTTTCATCGGGGATCAGGGAAACAGGGATCAGGGAAACAGGGATCAGGGATCAGGGATCAGGGGGCGAGGGCGCGCAGCGCGCGCGGCGTCAGTAGCCAACGAAGGGTTCCAGGCCCGCCCGGTGTGGCGCCGTCCACATCGATGGCGCAGACCGCGCCCTTCTTGAACTGGACCATGCCGCGAGCACCGAGCAGGCGGGCAGCCAGTTCTCCAAGGTCGGGCTCATGCCCCACGAGGGCGAGCCGCCGATGCCGTTTCGCGTGCGTCCTGATGGCGTCGATCACGGCCTGGTGGCGTCCCCCCGGTGCCAGCGCATCGAGCTCAGCCAGCCCCGGTTTGGGCTTCAAGCCCGCGGCCAGCAGCGTCGCCGTGTCGTGCGCGCGGACGAGCGGGCTGGTCAGGACGAAATCCACGACCACGCCCATCTCGATCAAGCCTGGCACAGACGAGGCGAACTTCTTGACGCCGGCCGGCGTGAGCGGGCGCAGGCGGTCGTCTGGATACTTCGGTCCACGCTCGGCGGCCACGGCGTGGCGGACAAGGTACAGCTCGATGGTAGCGGCCATGGTCAGTTGATTATGCAGCGGTCGAGCGCGACGGTCGAGGCGTGGCGCCGACGATGTCGCACAGTTTCAGCAAGGCGGCCCGCGTGCGCATGTAGGCGGCATGCCCTTCACGGCATTCGTCTTCGAGCACGCGGATCAGTGAATCCAAGTCGGCCATGACACGGCGATTGCGGGCGGTCAGCGATTCCTGCACGGCTCGCGTCCGCTCGATCAGGATCTCGAGGTCGTGCATGCGCCCCAGCAGGTCCTGCTGCGCCTTCAGCCGATTGAGATGGGTACGCGAACGCGACTGCGTCAGCTCGCGCTGAATCTCGAGTGCGTAGCGCAGCTTCTTGGCCTCGACGCGGACGCGGTGCAGACGCTCCCCGATGTAGATGCCGCCAGCCCGCTCGATGGCGGCGCGCAGCCGGCGCGCGCGCCTGGCCGATTGCGCGGCCGCCTCGGCAAGCGAGCTGCCCTTGGTCGTGGGCTGCGTTTCGGGTGCGGCCACGCCGACCAGCCGCTTACGCAGCTTGTCGAGGCGTGACGGGGTGATCTCGTCGAGCATCTCGCGACGGCGCTTCACGCGCTCGGCGGCCACCGCCGCTCGCACGCGGCTGATCGCGCCGGCCGAGGCCGCGCCACGACCCGCGAGTTCGGCCAACAGCAAGAGCGCGACATCCAACTCGCGGACAGGTCCCAGTGCGCGGGTGATGCGGCGAACGCGGCGATCGACACGATCGAGCGCATCGGGGTCGGCCGTAGCCGTGAGCATGGGCAACGCCCCGCGCAGCCGGCGCGATGCCACGCGCGCCTGGTGCACCGAGGTTTCGTCACCCGACTGCGCCGCCGGCATGGCGGTGAGCAGCGTGACGAGGCGCTGGCGCAGGATCGCGACGGAGAGGGCTGAACGCTCCATGCTAGGATGAGCCTCCCATTATAGCCTCCCCCTTATGCGCCTAGCCGCCATCGACATCGGTACCAACTCCGTCCACATGATCGTCGTCCGCGTCCGCCCGGATTTTTCGTTCGAGGTGGTGGACCGCGAGAAGGAAATGGTCCGCCTGGGTGCCGGCGGCCTCGACGGCAAGAAGATGACGCCGGAATCGATGAATGCCGCGCTGCAGGCGTTGTCGAAGTTCCAGCGCCTGGCCACGTCTCATCAAGTGGATGAGATCCTGGCCGTGGCCACGAGCGCGACGCGCGAGGCCGAGAACGGCGGCGCGTTTCTCAAGGCCATCGAACGCAAGACCGGCATTCGCGCGCGCCTGATCACCGGCACCGAGGAAGCGCGCCTCATCCACCTGGCGGCCGTCTACGGCGTTGACACGCCGAAGCCCGCGGTGGTCATCGACATCGGCGGCGGCAGCGTCGAGATCACCCGTGGCAGCGGCAACCAGGTCGAGTTCGCGCGCAGCTTCAAGCTGGGCGTCATCCGCCTGACCGAACGGTTCGTCGATTCCGATCCGATCTCGAGCCGCGATGAGAAGAAGATGGTCGAGTTCATCAGCGAGCAGGTCGATCGCTACCTGGCGACCATCGTCGAGGCCGGCTTCGACCGCCTGATCTGCACGTCAGGCACCGCCCTCTCGCTGGGCACGGTCGCCACCGCCATGGATCGCGGCGTCGCGCCGGAGGAAGTGCGCAACCTGCGGGTGCCGGCCAAGAGCCTTCGCCGCCTGCGCAAGACCGCGGTCGACATGGACCTGGAAGAGCGCATGCACCTGCCCGGCCAGGATCCGCGGCGTGCCGACCTGATGGTGGCCGGCGCCATCCTGCTCGACACGCTCGTGAAAAAGCTCGGCGCCGACGAGTTCACGTTGTGCGACCTCGCGCTGCGCGAAGGCGTGCTGCTCGATTACATTCAAGGTCACCGCAAGCACATCGCGCGGGTTGATTCGTATCCTGATGTCCGGCGTCGGTCGGTGATCGAGTTGGCCGAACGCTGCAGCTGGGAAGCGGAGCACTCGCGCCAGGTCGCGGCCCTCGCCCTGACGATGTTCGACTTCACCAAGCGGATTCATGGCCTGGGCGATCGCGAGCGCGAGTGGCTGGAGTACGCCGGCTTCCTGCACGACATCGGCAACCACATCAGTTACGAGGGGCACCACCGCCACTCGCACTACCTGATCAAGAACGGCGACCTGCGCGGCTTCGAGCCTGAAGAGATCGACATCATGGCGCTGGTCGCGCGCTATCACCGCCGCGGCCTGCCGAAGGACGACGACGAGGGCCAGCAGGACTTGAAGAAGCCGCGCCGCCGCACGGTCGAGATCCTGTCGGCGTTCCTGCGGCTGGCCGAGACGCTCGACCGCAGCCGCCACGGCGTCATTCGCAGCCTGGAGATTCGCGAGCGCCTGGGCGAGCTGCGCATCAAGGTGCAGGCGGTGGGCGACGCCGAGCTGGAGGTGTGGGCCGCGCACAAGCAGGCCAAGGCGCTCGAAGTGGCGCTCGACCGGAAGATTCGGATTGAGAAGGTCCCCTATCGCAAGGGGTTGAAGTCGGTGGAAACCGAGTTGACGCGCCAGAAACTCGCGCCGGCGGCCTCCACGCGCAAGGTCAGGCAGACAGCTACCAGGCGGTAGTCCCCGGCGCGCGGGACTGTGCAACCCAGGCAGTCGTGGGCCTTATACTGCGCCGCATGTTCCAGGACATACGGTTTGGCATCCGACGGGTCTTCGGCTCGGCCACCTTCTCGCTGTCAGTCGTCATCATCATTGCCGCGGGCGTCGGCGTCGCCGGGGCCATGGCGAGCGTCTTGAACGCGCTGGCATTCCGAAGCGTGGCGTTCCCCAATCCATCGGAATTGGTCGCCGTTTCAACCCTCGACAAGGACGGCCGGTCGCGAACCACACCGCTTCCGGCGATCGAGCAGTTGCGGGCGGCAGACCTGATCGCCGAGGGCTGGTGCGCCTACAGCTCGACCATCGACGCGGTCGGCGCCAACAGCCGGGTCATCGACGGGTACGGGGAGATGCTGGCTGGCGACTGCCTCCCGGTCACCGGCATTGCGCCCGTCATGGGCCGCTGGTTCACCGCGGACGAGGCACCATTCGTTGGCGCCGGCCGCCCCGTAATGGTCATCACCGATCGGCTGTGGCAGCGTCTGTTTGACCGGCGCGCCGATATCCTCGGGCAACAAGTCACCATCGAGGCCATTACCGCTACGGTCATCGGCGTGATGCCGCCGGCCTACCGCGGGTTCTCACAGGACCTCTCCACCGATTTCATCATTCCCTTCAATGCGCATCGCCCCTCGTCTGGCGGGTTCATGTACCTCGGCCGGCTGAAGCCAGGCGCGACCGTCGAACAACTCCGCCTCCAGATTCAGACGTTGTGGCCGTCGCTGCTCGAGTCGGTGCTGCCCGCGAGCGCCACACGGGCGCAGACACTGGCCGAATCGAGTGGCGGCGTGGAGTCGGCCAGCGGCGGCTTTTCAACCCTGCGCCGGCTATACACCTCACCGGTCCAGCGCCTGACGATGCTGGCGGCGGTGTTGATGCTGCTGGTGTGCGTCAACGTCGGTGGACTGCTGGTGTCGCGGATTGCGGCACGGTCGCCGGAGATTGCCGCCATGCGAGCGCTCGGGGCGACGCCGCTGCGAATCGCCAGGCCGCTCGCCGCCGAATGCACGGTGTATGCGCTAGCCGGCTCGCTGCTCGGGATCCCGTTGGCCTATGTGGGCGCGGTAGCGTTTGCCACGCTGTTGCCGATCGGCAACATGGCCTGGACGATGGATACGACGCCCGACCCGGTGGTGATCGCCGGAGTAGCCGCCGCCTCGTTGGTGGTGGCGCTACTCATCTCGGCGCTGCCCATCGCGTTGGCGACAAGGCGGGGCCCGCAGTTGCGCAGCGACCGTAGCGTGTCGCGCGCTACCAGTCGGTGGGCGCAAGCGCTGCTGGTGGCGCAGGTCGCGGTGACGGTGGTGCTCGTCTTCTCGTGCGGCCTCGTCTTGCGCTCGTTCAACAGCCTCCGCACCACCAACCTGGGATTTGATGGCTCGCAGTTCTTGTCGCTTCGACTGACCTCGAATCCTGGGGGCTACGTGGGCATGAACGCCGCGGCGTACTATCAGGACCTGGTCGCGCGAGTCGCGGCACTACCCGGCGTCGAGTCGGTGGGCCTGGCGCGCTATTTCGGGACGATCAACACAACCTTGCCTGAGCAGCCGGTGAGTTTCGCAGAGCGCGACGACGCTCACACCACCGGGGCGACTGAGTTCATTTCACCAGGTTTCTTCGAGACCGCAAGGGTACCGTTGTTAAAGGGGCGTGATGTCGCATGGAGCGACCTGCCGGAAAACCCACGTGTGGCGGTGATAAGCGAGAGCCTGGCGCGGGCCCTGGCGCCGGATGGCGACGTGATTGGCAGGGTGATTCGACACGGCACCAGCCCAGCCATGGCGAAGCTGCAAATCGTCGGCGTGGCCGGCAATCTCAGCATTGGCAACTATCGCCAGACCGACCCGCGGATGATCTATCTCTCGTCTGTCCAGACCGGCGACACCACGTTTGCCACCGCGCATGTCAGGACCGCAGGCTCTCCGTTGCAGCTGGCTCAACCCGTGTCAGCGGCCATCGCTGGGCTCGGCCGCGAGCACGTTCGCGGCGTCTATACCGACGTGCTCTTCTCCAACAGCATCGTCGCCGAGCGGATGGGCAGCTTGGTCAGCGCCGCCGTCGCTCTGCTGGCGCTCGCGGTGTCCGGCATAGGTCTGTTCGCGTTGATGGCGCACACCGTCGAACGCCGGACACGGGAGATTGGGATCCGTCTTGCGATTGGCGCGACACCGGCCATCGTCTCTCGTCTGGTGCTTCGTCAAGCGCTGGTCCTGGTCGCAGCCGGCGTCATCGTAGGCCTGCCGATAGCGATCGGCGCCGCCTCGGTCATTCAGTCGTTGCTGTACGAAGTCTCCACCACCGACAGTCTGACGCTTGCTGGCAGCGCCCTCGTGCTGTTTGGCACAGGTGCCCTTGCCACGGCACTGCCCGCGGCCCGCGCGGTTCGCGTGGATCCGGCGACAGCCTTGCGAGCGGAGTAACACATGACGTTCAACACCATTGCGGCGCTGCTCCTGATGTGGTCGGTCGCACCCCAGGTCACCAAGATGACGCCGGACTCACCCCGGTTCATGAACGAAGACCCCAGGGGATCAACCTGGAAAGTCTTCGCTGTCGACACCCACGACACCGGGCCAATCGCGGTGGTCGAAGTGGAAGAGGTGCGGCAGCAGAACCCGCCCAGCCATTGGGCTGTCATCGTGCAGAACCGTGGGCTGATGCCGGTGCTGACGTATCGCATGGCCGCGGCCGTCGTGACCGGCGACAACAAAATCAAGGGCACTCAGCTCCTCCAGGTGGTCAAGAACCTCAAGCCAGGCCAGGTATCGCGCCAGCAGATCAAGATCTTCCCCACCATCCTCAACCCCACAGACCGGGTCGTGTTCTACCTGAGCGAGGCCACCACCGACGTCGCGCCGTGGAAGGCCGACAAGGCCGCGGTCACCGGACTGATCACGGCCATGGCCGCCCGGTTCCCGGTTCCGTAACGACCTTCAAATATCTTTGTGATATAAAGCCACAGTGGAACCTCGAACGCGCCGGTGGCTGATTGGGCTGGCCCTTGCAGGCATTATCGGCGTACCGGTGTTTGTGGCGGCCTACCTGTCGCTTGGCCTGATCTTCGCGCCCGCCTGGCCGGCGGCATCCACCAACCCCGTCGCGCCGCTAGTCGGCGAAGCGCTGTGGGTCCGCGCCAACACCGGCGCGGCGACCGAAATGCGGCCCATCGGTCCCGTGAGCCTCGGCCAGTTCATGGGGTGCATGCTGCTCGCAGAAACCGAAAGCGACGCGTCTGTCCAAGACGCACGGCAGGCGGAGTGCCAACAGTACCTCCCGGCGATTGATGCCGTCGAGTACCTGTCCACGCGGCACCTGCGCGCAGCCGGGTTCGACAGGCCTGGGTTCAGAGAGGGACATGCCCGTTTCGTGACTACGCTCTGGATGACGCGATCGTGGACGAGGGCTGACCTGGTCAGCACGCTGGCCGAGCGCGCTGAGTACGGCATGGGCTTTCGCGGCTTTGAGGCCGCGGCGCAGGGCTACTTCGGCCGGTCTGCTGCTCAACTGACGGTCGCCGAGGTCGCCATGGTGGCGGCGCTCACCGGCGGGGTCGGCCCCGACCCTTGGTGCGATCCCGCTGACACAGCCGAGCTAAGGCATCGCATCCTGGTCGGGATGCGTCAGAATGGCGCCATCGACGACGCGGCCTACGATGCCGCCGACCGCGCCGAACTCGGCCTTGCGCCGCCCCCGGCCGGCCACCCCGGCTGCCTTCGTTAACACGGAATTAGCGGAAGCAGGCTGCTGGCTCCGTCGAGATCTGCAGACTCCTCAACAAATTGAGGTATTGGGCGGCCTCTGGCACTTGGCAAAAGGGCGCCTGACACCCTGAATGACACCCCCACTCCGAGACGTCTGCCGAGGCGACAGCGTACAATCCCCGTTCCCTACAGTGGTCGCCACAAAGCATCCAACAGCGATTCCGAACATCGACCACTACGAAGTGGTCGAGGGAGTTAGCGTCGGCGGCGCCACGGTCAAAGACGTCCTGCTGGACCCGGAAACCGGACACAAGTACATCGCGAAACTGGGTGGTCGCAATAGCGACTTGGAGGTGCTGACCGAGTACGCGATCTACCTGGTCGGGCAAACGCTTCCCCTCACCATTGCCACGGGAGGCGTGGGCCTGTACAAGGGCGAACTGCGGTTCCTAAGCCAATACTTTCTCGATGCTTCAAGGGCCGAAGAACTCGTCCATGGGATGCAGTTGTTCCGTGACCTGTACGACGCGAAAACCGTAACCAGCATCGTCGGCAACCAATTCAGGGAGCAATCATTCTTCACCGTCCAGGCGATCAAGGCGGCCTTCGGTGCAACCTACATGCACCATGGCGCGCACACCGAGGACTCGCTTTTCGATTCGTTCGTTTCGATGCTCACTCACGACGCCTTGCTAGGGGTGCAGGACCGCCACCATGAGAACTGAGGCGTGATTGTGCAGCGCGACGTCGGCGGCAGCATTCCCAGGTTTGCGCCCTTGTACGACAGCGCGCGAGGGCTTTTCTGTAACTTTCTGGATCCGCAGTTGCGGCGCTTCTATGGGCCTCCCGGCGTAGAGCGCCTGGATACTTACATCTCGAAGTCGCGACCCCTGATCGGGTTCATCGGTCTCAGCCCAACCAATGGCCGCGCGTTTCTTACACACGACCAGCTGTTGGCCGCGATTTTCCACGACTATCCACGGCAGCGCCCAAAGATCGTGGCTATCTTGGAGAGCTACGATTGGCTCAGGGTCAGAGAGGATCTGACTCGGGCCCTCGGAGGGGTTTGCTCCAAAGGCAGAATTGCCCTAATCTTGACCTGTTTACGTCGGCGGCAACGTGGCTTGTACCGGGCTATTCACGGTTCCGATTGACGGAGCCGATATATAGTGGGGGGCTCAGCCATGAAATTTATCAAGTCGCTTTGGGCCATGATGTCTCGAGCAGCCGGAAGGCCTGCAAGTTTCGATCTCCTCTACCATCCAGCTGAGGGTGCGCCTCCTGTCACGGTCGGACACCTGCGCTTTGAGGCAGGGACCTGGACCTTCCACTACGACGACGAATTCAAGCTCCGCCGCGACGAGTTCCATCCCATTGAGGGATTCGACCAGTTCGATCGGGTCTACAGTTCTCCGGCGCTCTTTCCGTTCTTCGCGGTTCGGATTCCTGACATCGAACGGCCAGACGTGAGAAGCCGTCTTGAAGCAGCTCACGTAAGCGATCCAGAACCGACAGACCTGTTGCGGCTGTTTGGACGTCGCGTTGTTTCCTCTCCGGCGTTTGAACTGATCCCCGCCTGAGCTTCGGCTCCTAAAGCACGATCGCCCATCGACGGGCTAGGGTCGGCTACCGCTTTCCAGAGAACTCCAAGAACATCCGATCGTCAAGCGACTCGGGCGGAGGCCAAGCCTGAGTCGCGGAGGCCGGACCACCCAACAAAATCGTCTTGTCATAGTGCGGACCCGGCAGAGCCCAGCCCACGCGCCCTGTCGATTCTTGGTATCGATCTGCGTCCACTCTCAGGATCACTCTGCCCACCTGCAGGATGCCGCGAAAAGAGGGAATCTCCGTCGCCTCTCCAGACAATCGAGCGATTCTCTGGCGCTTTGGTTGCGCTGTAGCCTTCCAGGTTCCCGAATAGTCAGCGGCCACTGCAATGCATTTGGAGATGAGGGCGCCATGGTCCCGCCGTAAGAGGTCGCGCTCGTCTTGGCGCCAATAGCTGTCGCCAATGGAGTCAAACACCATCAGTGTCTTAACTGCCCAAACTGAGAGTATTGCTTGCGACAAGCCCGTTAGTTCACTGGGAAGGCCATCGGCCATCGGCGAGAGGATCGGCTTCGTCAGGGCCTCTGTATTGCTCATCCATCCGTTGTTGCATTCCCGGCAGGCACAGGAAACGCGCTGCACGATCCGATCGGACATGTGCGTTCTTGCGTTGGCGCCCGAGCCGCGAGTGACGCGCAAACGCCCGCGACCGACATGGTTCACCAGCCACACCGGCCAACCGTCTTCTTTGGTTACCGGCGTCAGCCCGCAGAAGATACAACTCCGCATTCCGTCAGGCCTTCGCCTTCAGCAACTTGTCCATTCGTGAGGCGGCGCCAGCCGTCATCTCCGGAACCAGGTGCCCGTAGATGTCGGCGGTCGTGCTGATCTGCACGTGGCCGAGAATTCGGCTGACGTCGAACGGCGGAGGGCCATCGGTCGAAGGCGACGTGGCCATGTGCCTCAGCGTGTGGAAGTTCACCACGTCCAGCCCTGCCGCCTTGCCTGCTGCCGAACGTGTGTGAAGAAAGGGCGACGCGCGGCGATGGACCGACCGCGAAACCCGCTCGAGCGCCGTGGGACTGCATGACTGGACGCGCCGTGTCATGCCCCAGATCATAAGTCCACTGCAGCGCTGCCGCAGTCCGTCGCGACCTGCCGACTGCGTGAGCGAATAGAACTATGATTTCCGAGCCCGATGCTCGGCTCATTTGTCGCCCTCGACGTCGAAACAGCCAACCCGGATTTCGCCAGTATCTGCCAAGTGGGAGCGGTGGCATTCAAGGACGGCGAGGTCACGGCGACATGGCAGTCCCTCGTGGACCCGGAGGACGATTTCGACCCGGTGAATGTCTCGATTCACGGAATCGACGCCGATGCGGTCGTGGGAGCTCCTCGCTTCGTCGATCTGTGCTCCGAGTTGCAGCCCCTACTTGAGCGTGCCGTCGTGGCCACCCACACAGCATTCGATCGAGTGGCGATTTCCAGGGCGCGCTCGAAGTACGGCTTGGACCCGTTTTCCTGCGAATGGCTTGACACGGCCAGGGTGTGTCGGCGCGCATGGCCTCAGTTTGCCCGACGCGGCTACGGGCTGAAGCATGTTGCGAAGCACTTCGACATTGAGTTCAAGCACCACGATGCGCTTGAAGACGCCCGCGCGGCGGGTCAGATACTGCTTCGAGCGATGTTGGACACCGGGCTTGGAATCACCGACTGGATCTCCCGGGTCAGACAGCCGCTCGTCCCTGGCGCAACCAGCCGCAGTGGCAATCCCGACGGCGAGCTGTACGGCGAAGTCGTCGTCTTCACAGGCTCGCTATCGATGGTGCGCTCGGAGGCTGCGGAGATGGCTGCCCGCGCCGGATGCGCCGTCGCCAGTTCGGTCGGCAAAGCGACGACCATCTTGGTTGTTGGCGACAGCGACATTCGACGCCTCGCTGGCCACGAGCGAAGCTCCAAACATCGGAAGGCTGAGTCTCTCATTGGAACTGGCCAGCCCATTCGAATCTTGTGCGAGCGAGACTTTCTGGCCTTGGTGCATCTAGACTGACAAGTCAGATATGAGCAGTGAGAACTTCGCCAACGAGAGCCCCGCGTTCGCTGTGCTGTATCACCCCGTGGACGACAATGGCTCGTCTGCCAGAATCGTTGATTTGAATTCCCACATCGTGAGTGCTGAGCCCTGCAACCTCACAAAGGCACAGGACGCCTATGCAGTGCTCTATACACCGCAGCCGGATGGAAAATGGCTGGCGGAGATTGTGGACCTGCCGGGATGCAGTGCGACCCGGCCCGAGATTGCTCAGGCTCGGATCGGGGCCAAGGCGCTGGCGATGAAGGTACTAGGCGGGCACAAGGCCCGTGGGGAGCCTGCGCCACCAGCCGTGACGTTTTGCCACTACACCAGGCCGACGGACGCCGAGTTGAACCGGGGTGTGGACCGGACGATTGTTGAAGAGGTTGCCGATGCGGTCGCCAACTTGGTTGACCAGCATCGCCGCGAACAGGGCACGACGCCACAGGCCAGCACCCTCTGTGGCTATGTCTCGCTATCCAGTCACGACAAGGATGAGGCAGGCGAAGAACCAGAGCGGGGCTGACCAGTAGGGTGCCAAGGGTTCCGGTTCGTTAACACGGAATTAACACGCCAGAAACTACCTCGAAATCCCCGCCGCGTACGCTGAGAGCCATGTTGCTGCTACCCATTCGACACCTGATCGCTGTTGGCCTGTTGGCCGTTACGCTCGCTGCCTGTGGCGGCGGCACTTCGTCCGACGGCTCCGCCACCCCTGGCGGCAAGGCGCTGGTGACGCTCGATGGGTCCAGCACAGTCTTTCCTATCAGCGAAGCCGTCGCGGAAGAGTTCCAGAAGTCTGTCCAGAACGTGAACGTGACCGTCGGCATCTCCGGCACGGGTGGCGGCTTCCAGAAGTTCTGCCGCGGCGAAATCGACATTGCCGATGCCTCGCGGCCGATCAGCGCCAGCGAAGTGGCGGCGTGCGGCAAGTCGGGCATCGAGTTCATCGAGATGCCCATCGCCTACGACGGCATCGCCATCGCGGTGAACCCCAAGGCCGACTGGGCCGACAAGATCACCGTCGCCGAGCTGAAGACGCTGTTTGCCCCCGAAGCCCAGGGCCAGGTCAAGAAGTGGAACCAGGTGCGCGCCTCGTGGCCCGACCGCGAAATCCACCTGTTCGGCGCCGGCGTCGACTCGGGTACTTACGACTACTTCACCGAGGCGATCATGGGCAAGGCCAAGGCCAGCCGCGGCGACTTCACCTCGAGCGAGGACGACAACGTGCTGGTGCAGGGCATCAGCAACGACGAACTCGCCCTCGGCTTCCTGCCCTTCGCCTACTACGAAGAGAACGCCGCGCGCCTGAAGCTGGTGCCGGTGGACGATGAGAAGGCCGACAACGGCGCGGGCCCGATCTTGGCCTCGCCCGAGAGCATCAAGACGGGCACCTACCAGCCGCTGTCGCGCCCGGTCTTCATCTACGTCTCGAAGAAAGCCGCGGAACGGCCCGAGGTGCAGCAGTTCGTCGAGTTCTTCATGAAGAACGCCGAAACCCTGGTGCGCGAAGTGAACTACGTGGGCCTCGGCCCCGAAATCTACGGCATGGTCACCGACCGTTTCGCCAAGCGCCACACCGGCTCGGTCTTCTCGGGCCAGAACACCGTCGGCGTGACCATCGACCAGCTGCTCAGCAAGGAACGCGCGCAGTAGCGCGGCCGCATGTCAACCCGGACGCTCGAATGGATTATCGAGCGGGTGCTGTTTCTCTGCGCAGCGCTCTCTGTGCTCACGACCGCCGGCATTATTGCCGTGCTCGCGATTGAGACTTACGAGTTTCTGCGCGAGGTGCCGCTGCTCGACTTCCTGACCGGCACCGAGTGGACGCCGCTGTTCGCCAACCAGCAGTTCGGCGTGCTGCCACTCGTGGTCGGTACCATGCTGGTGTCAAGCATCGCCATGGTGGTGGCCCTGCCCATGGGCCTGCTGTCGGCCATCTACCTCAGCGAGTACTCGCCCAGCGGCTTCCGGCGCGTCGTCAAGCCGGTGCTCGAGATCCTGGCCGGCGTGCCAACCGTGGTCTACGGCTACTTCGCGCTGACGTTCGTGACGCCACTGCTGCAGCAGTTCTTCCCATCGCTGTCGGGGTTCAACGCGCTCAGCCCCGGCCTGGTGATGGGCCTGATGATCCTGCCGCTGGTGTCGTCGCTCTCGGAAGACGCCATGCGGGCCGTGCCGCAAGGCCTGCGCGAAGGCTCGTATGCGCTCGGCGCCACGCGGATGCAGACCGCCCTCAAGGTGGTGGTGCCGGCGGCCTTCTCGGGCATAACCGCTGCCTTCATCCTGGCGGTGTCGCGCGCCATCGGCGAAACGATGATTGTGGCGATCGCCGCCGGTCAGCAGCCGCGGCTGACCGGCAATCCCTTTGTCCCCATCGAAACCATGACCGCCTACATCGTCCAGGTCTCGCTCGGCGATACCCCTCAGGGAACGATTGAGTACCGCACCATTTTCGCGGTCGGCATGTTGCTGTTCGTGATGACCTTCGCGCTGAACCTGATCAGCACCTGGCTGCGCGAACGGTTCCGCGAGGAATACGCATGAGGAAGCACGCCGACCTGGCCTTCCAGCTCGTCTCGCTGAGCACGCTGATCGTCGCGCTGGTGGCGCTGGCGGTGCTGGTGCTCGACATCATCTCGGACGGTGCCAGCCGCCTCAGCTTCCAGTTTCTCAGCAGCATCGCGTCGCGCAATGCCGAGGACGCCGGCGTTTACCACGCGCTAATGGGCAGCATCTGGGTGATCGCGCTAACCGGCGCCCTGGCGTTGCCGATCGGTGTGGCCGCGGCCCTCTATCTCGAAGAATACGGGTCGCGCAGCCGCGCGGCGCGGTTCATCGAGCTCAATATCTCGAACCTCGCCGCGGTGCCCTCGATCATCTACGGGCTGCTGGGCCTGGGGCTGTTCGTCAGGCTGATGAGCATGGGACAAAGCGTCATGGCCGGGGCCATGACGCTGGCGCTGCTGGCCCTGCCGGTGGTGATCATGTCCACCCGCGAAGCGTTGCGCACCGTGCCCAGCTCGATTCGTGAAGGCTCGTACGCGCTCGGCGCGACGAAGTGGCAGACCATCTGGAACCAGGTGCTGCCCATGGCGCTGCCGGGCGTGCTGACCGGCCTTATCCTGGCCCTGTCCCGGGCGATTGGCGAGACGGCGCCCCTCATCACCATCGGCGCGCTCACCTACATCCCCTTCGCGCCAGACGGGGTCTGGTCGAAGTTCACCGTGCTGCCCATCCAGGTCTTCAACTGGGTGTCGCGGCCACAACCCGAGTTCAAGGCGAATGCCGCCGCTGCTATTCTGGTGCTTATGGTGCTGCTGCTCTCGATGAATGCCATTGCGATCATTGTTCGCGATCGCCAACAGCGCCAGGGGCGCGTATGAACGCGAATCCTCCGGTGCCAGCCAGCCTTGCGGGTGTCGCCAGCCGCCGCGGGCAGCCACAGGTGCCGCTCGACGCGCCCGTCAAGATTGGCGTCGAGGGCCTGAACTTCTACTACGGCCCCAAGCGCGCGCTCGACGGCATCTCGATCGAGATCCGTTCCAACCTGGTCACCGCCTTCATCGGGCCGTCGGGCTGCGGCAAGAGCACCTTCCTGCGCACGCTGAACCGGATGAACGACATCATCCCGTCGACTCGGGTCGAGGGCAAGGTGCTGATCGACGGCGAGTCGATCTACGACCCCGGGGTCGACGTGGTGCACCTGCGCCGCAAGGTCGGCATGGTGTTCCAGAAGTCGAATCCGTTCCCGAAGTCGATTTTCGAGAATGTCGCCTACGGCCTGCGCATCAACGGCCTGGTGAACTCGAAGGCCGAACTGGCCGGGCGCGTCGAAGAAAGCCTGCGGCAGGCGGCGATCTGGGACGAGGTCAAGGACCGGCTGCACGACTCGGCGCTGGCCCTGTCTGGCGGCCAGCAGCAGCGCCTGTGCATAGCCCGCGCGCTGGCCATCCGCCCCGAGATCCTGTTGATGGACGAGCCCGCCTCGGCCCTCGACCCGATCGCCACCCAGCGCATCGAAGAGCTGATTTACGAGCTCAAGAAGCAGTACACGATCGTCATCGTTACGCATAACATGCAGCAGGCGGCGCGGGTGTCGGACTTCACGGCCTTCTTCTGGCTGGGCAAGCTGGTCGAGTTCGACCGGACCGACCGGATGTTCACGGCCCCCGCTGAGAAACTCACCGAAGACTACGTCACAGGCAGGTGCGGCTAATGGAACGCGTCGTTCGCCATTTTCAGGACGATCTCGATTCGCTCAAGCAGCGAATCCTGGCCATGGGCGGCCTGGCCGAAGAACGCGTTCGCGAGGCCGTTCGCGGCCTGATGGACCGCGACGAAGCCGCGCTCGAGGCCGTGCTGCGGGGCGACCAGCCCATCAACGACCTGCATATCGAGCTGGACGACCGCTGCTTCAAGCTGCTGGCGCTGCACCAGCCCATGGCGGCCGACCTGCGCGTGATCGTGGCCGCGGTCAAGATCAACACCGACCTGGAGCGGGTCGGCGACCTGGCGGTCAACATCGCCGAGGCCGGCAAGCGCTACCTGCGGCACGCCCCGGTCAAGCCCCTGATCGACATCCCGCGCATGGGTGAGCTGGCGCAATCAATGCTCCGCGACGCCCTCGACGCGTTTGTCCGCCGCGACATGGCCCTGGCCGAGGCCGTCCTCGCCCAGGACGACATCGTCGATGCCCTGAAGACCCAGATTTTCAGGGAATTGCTCACCTACATGCTGCAAACCCCGGCCACCATCGAGCCGGCCCTCGACCTGATCCTGATTTCGCGCCACCTCGAGCGCATCGGCGACCACGCCACCAACGTGGCCGAGGACGTCATTTTCATCCTGTCGGCCAAGGACGTCCGGCATACCAGCATCGGGCCGGCCCGGCCCGAATAAGCGGGGAGAATCGGCGGTCCCCGTACTCTCTATGTGACGATGGTGGGCGGGTGATCTAGAATGAATCGGATCACCCATGCCTGAAACGCTCTCAATCACCGACAACCGCACCGGGAAGACCTACGAGGTCCCGATCGCGGACGGCGCCATCCGCGCCACCGACCTGAAGAAAATCACCACCGGCGGCGAGGATCCGGGGTTGTGCACCTACGACCCGGCGTTCATGAACACCGCGGCGTGCAAGAGCAAGATCACCTATATCGACGGCGATAAGGGCATCCTGATGTACCGGGGATACCCCATCGAACAGCTGGCCGAGAGCAGCACCTATCTCGAGACGGCCTACCTGATTCTCTACGGCGAGCTCCCCAACAAGGGCCAGCTCGACGCGTGGACGCATCAGATCACCATGCACACCATGGTGCACGAGAACATCAAGAAGTTCATGGAGGGCTTTACCTACGACGCCCACCCCATGGGCGTGTTCATCAGCACCGTCGGTGCGATGTCGACTTTCTACCCGGACGGCAAGCAGATCTTCAACGCCGAGTCGCGGCAGAAGCAGATTCTGCGGCTGATCGCCAAGACCCCGACCGTGGCCGCCTACGCCTATCGCCACAGCACCGGCCGGCCGTACGTCTACCCCGACAACGACCTCAGCTTCACCGGCAACTTCCTGAACATGCTGTTCAAGATGACCGAGGTGAAGTACACGCCGAACCCCGCGCTCGAGCGCGCGCTCGACGTGCTGTTCATCCTGCACGCCGACCACGAGCAGAACTGCTCCACCAGCTCGATGCGCGCCATCGGCAGCTCGAACGTCGACCCGTTCTCGGCCCTGGCCGGCGCGGCCGCGGCGCTCTACGGTCCGCTGCACGGCGGCGCTAACGAAGCCGTGCTGCGCATGCTCAAGGAGATCGGCTCGGTCGATCACATCCCCGCCTTCATCAAGAAGGTCAAGGCCGGCGAAGGCCGGCTGATGGGCTTCGGGCACCGGGTCTACAAGTCGTACGACCCGCGCGCCAAGATCATCAAGAAGACCGCCTACGAGGTGTTCGAGGTCACGGGCAAGAACCCGCTGCTCGACATCGCCCTCGAACTCGAGCGCATCGCCCTCGAAGACGAGTACTTCGTCAGCCGCAAGCTCTACCCGAACGTCGACTTCTACTCCGGCCTCATCTACCAGGCCATGGGGTTCCCGGTCGAGATGTTCGCCGTGCTGTTCGCCATTGCCCGCACGGTCGGCTGGGTGGCGCAGTGGGAAGAGATGCTACTCGATCCCGAAACGAAGATCGCCCGTCCGAAGCAGATTTACGAGGGCGCGCAGACGCGGAACTACGTTCCGATGTCCGCGCGGTAAGGAGTCACGATGCGGCCGCTTATTCTGGCAATGGTTGGGTTGCTGGCGTCAGCGGCCGTTTCGGCCCAGGCGCCCGCCGCCTTCGACAGTTCCAAGGCCTGGGAACACCTGCGCCAGCAGGTGGCCATCGGTCCGCGGCCCTCGGGCTCGCCGGGCAACGTCAAGAACCGCGAATACATCACCAAGACGCTGGCAGCCATCGGCATCAAGACCGTCGAACAGGCCTGGACGGCGACCACGCCGATCGGCCCCATCAAGATGGTCAACCTGATCGCGACCATTCCCGGCCAGCGCCCCGATCGCATCATCCTGGCCAGCCACTTCGATACCAAGCTGTTCCGCGAGTTCCGCTTCGTCGGCGCCAGCGACGGCGCCTCGAGCACCGCGGCGCTGCTGGAACTGGCGCGGGTCATCAAGGCACGGCCCCGGCTCCCCTTCACAATTGAGCTGCTGTTCCTCGATGGCGAAGAGGCCACCGGCGAATGGCTGGGCACCGACAACACCTATGGCAGCCGCCACTACGTGGAGGTCGCCACCAAGGCCGGCACGCTGAAGTCGATTCGCGCGCTGGTCCTGCTCGACATGATCGGCGATCGCAACCTGAACATCCGTCGCGAGAGCAATTCCACGCCGTGGCTGACCGACATCGTGTGGAACGTCGCCCGGCGCCTGGGCCACCAGGCCAGCTTCATCAACGAGTCGATGGCCGTCGAAGACGACCACCTGCCGTTCCTAAAGGCCGGCGTGCCGGCAATCGACATCATCGACCTCGACTACCCGGCCTGGCACACGGCGCAAGACACGCTCGACGCGGTGTCAGCACGCAGCCTGCAGATCGTTGGGGATGTGGTGGTGGCGGCGCTCCCGGAAATCGAAGCGCGCCTGCTGAAGAACTGACGCATGGTCCGGCCAAAGCCGGACACCACATCGGAGTGGCGTCAACACCGATGTGGCGTCCGCATCAATGTGGCGTCCGCCTTTAGGCGGACCACTCTAGCGGTAGACTTCTGCCAGAATCTCCGCCTCGGTCAGCACCGTCGTCGACCCCTTGGCCTTCGCGAACACCCGATCCACCACCGGGTCGCTGCACGGAATGCCGTGCCGCTCGAGCCAGAACATCACGTTCGACTTCCCTGACATCGGCCCGACTTCGATCTCCTGGTGCCGGCCGACGAGGCTGGCCGGGATCGACGAATAGACCGCGTCCATCAGCTCGATGTCGCCCTTGCGCCACGCCTTGACGACGGCGGCGGCGTGCACGCCGGTGGCGGTGCGGAAGGCATCGCGGCCGACGACGGGGTAGTTGTCGGGGATGGGGACGCCGCAGGCTTCCGACACCGTCTCGCAGTACGGCATCAGCGGCGTCAGGTTGCGTTCGATGAACCCCATGACCACCAGGTTCACGAGCAGCAGGTCCATGGGCGTGTTGCCAACCCGCTCGCCAATGCCCAGGGCCGCGGCGTGCACGCGCGAGGCGCCGGCTTCGAGCGCGGCAATGCTGTTGATGATGGCGAGGTCGCGATCGCGATGGCCATGCCAGTCGATGCCGACGTCGGCGCCTTCGTCCTTGATTACTTGCGCGGCGAACTTGACCACGGCCGTCGCGCCCCAGGGGGTGGCGTGCCCGACGGTGTCGGCCAGGCAAATGCGCTTCGCGCCTGCGCGGATGGCGCACACGTACAGGCGCCTCAGCGTCTCGGGATCGGCGCGCGTGGTGTCCTCGGTCACATACATGACCTCGAGGCCTTCCTTCACGGCGAAGGTGATCGCTTCTTCGGTGCTCTTCAGCAACCAGTCGATGGTCCAGCCTTCGGTGTACTGGCGAATCGGCGACGAGCCGATGAAGGCGCCCACCTCGATCGGCAGGCCCGTGCGCTGGGTGATCTCCGCGATCGGCCTGATGTCGGTGATGGTCGTGCGGGCCGCGCAGTTGGCGCGCACCTTGAGCCGGGCGCCGACAATCTCGCGGGCGAGACGCTCGACATCAGCGACGACGTGAGGGCCGGCCCCAGGCAGGCCAATGTCGGCCGTGTCGATGCCGAGTTGGTCGATCAGATGAAGGATCTTGATCTTCTGGGCGATGGTCGGCGTCTTGACCGACGGCGACTGCAGGCCGTCGCGCAACGTCTCGTCGTCCAGCATGACGCGCTTGGGCACGGCCGGCGCGCCGATCTTGTTCCAGTCGTAGATCAGTGAGTCAAGCATCTAGGTCTTTGACGTCCGGGCAGCGACGGCGGTCGCGACCACGCCGGTGCCCAGGATGAGGCCGAACCACACGCTCGAGCGGAGCGCGGCGGCGCGAACCATGGGGCGGAAGCCCTCGTTGATGGTGGCCACGGGCTGGCCGGCGGCGTGACGCCGCACCTGCTCGCCCGCGAACAGCAGGCCCGCGGTGCGAGTCTGCCAGTCGAATGTCACGTTGAAGACCGCGAACGCCAGCACGGCCCAGAGCCCGATTGCCGTGACGGTCTGCCTGGTCATGATGGACCGGTGTACTTGACGATCAGCACCGTCACATCGTCGTACTGCTCGGCGCCGTGCGCGAATGCCTTGACGGCGTCGATCAGCTTTTCGAGCACGACGGTCGCCGGTTCGTTGTGGTACTGCTCGAGCACGGCGGCCATGCGCTCCTCACCGAAATCGTCGCCGGCGACGTTCTGGGCTTCGGTCACGCCGTCGCTATACAGGACCATGGTGTCGCCGGGCTTCAGGTCGACGGTATCGGCTGAATAGGGCGCCATCTCGAACAAACCCACGGGCATGCCGCCGGCCTCGATGCGCCGCAAGCCATCGACGCCGAAAATCAAGGGTGGGTTGTGGCCGGCGTTGCAGAACACCAGCTTGCCAGTGGGCGCCAGCTGGCCGTACATCAACGTCGCGTAGCGCGCGTCGATCTGCCGGCGGGTCAGCACCTTGTTGATGTGATCCACGGTCTGCGCCGGGTCGTCGCCAATCGACGCAAATGCCGAGAAGATGCCCATGATCTTCGAGGTCAGCAGGGCCGCCGCCGGGCCCTTGCCGGCGACGTCGCCGCACAGGAAGCCGAACATGCCGTCGGGTGTGTCGATCAGGTCGAAGAAGTCGCCGCCGATCGATCGCGCCTGCAGCGAGGTGCCCGCCGACTCGAAGAAGGTGCCCGCGTGCGTGCCTTCGGGCAGGAGCGCGCGCTGAATTTCGGCGGCGATTTTCAGTTCGTGTTCGAGGCGCGCCTTGTCGAGGGTCTCCCGATACAACCGGGCGTTCTCGATCGCCACGCCGGCCTCGGTGGCCAGGGTGTCGAGCGCGGTGCGCGTGTGCGGCGCCAGCAGGCTGCCCTTCTCGCGGCTATCGAGATACAACACGCCGATGTTCCGGGTCTCGCTGGCCATGTCGGCGCGGTCCAGATAGCGCACCATGCGCAGTGGAATGCAGGCGACGTGACGAATGCCGAGCGCGACGGTGCCCATGTGCACGTTGGCGAGATCGCCATCAAGCAGGTCGGCGACAATCTTGAGCTCGCCGGTGGCGAAGACCTCTTCCGGGATCTTGCGGCTGGTGTTGAAGCCCGTGCCCGGCAGCGTAATGCGGCCCCTGGCGCGCGCCAGCTTCATCTCGAGCGGCTGCCCGGTGGCGGCCAGCATGATGAAGCCGCGCTCGGCGCCGGCGACATCGATCGCCGCATCGAGGACGAGCGCGAGCACCTCGTCCAGCACGCGGCCTGATCCGAGTGCCCGCAGGCCTTCGAGCAGTGCCGCCAGCTGGCGCAGGTCGTTGACGGCGCTGGCGTGCGACCGATCGGTGTGCGCCGGGGCATCGCCGGTGAGGAACACCACGTCGGCGCCGCTGGCACGGCCGAACTGGACCTTGTCGCCGTGGGTGAGCTTGTGTTCGGTGACCGACTCGCCGTTGACGAAGGTGCCGTAGCGCGAGCCCTTGTCGCGCAAGAACCACTCGCCCTCGACCTCGACAATCTCGGCGTGCTCACGCGAGACGTCGCTGCCCACCAGGCGCAGGTCGCTCTCCGTACGCCGGCCAATCATCAGCTGGGCCTTCGCAATCGGGACGATTCGCTGGCCGAGGCCGTCGTTTACTTCAAGCCGCGCATTTGCCATAGGGAGGAACGGGCCCCTCAGTGAGGGCCCGGAGGTTCATCATAACAGGCTTCCGCACGCCGCCTGGCGGGCGATCGCCGCCAGGGCCAGGCCGAGCAGCACGAGGCCGGCCAGGCTGAGCCGCGAGCGCCGCGGCCGGGCCGACGGCGGCTGAATCCGCGGCTCGGTGGTGGCATCGCCGCATTTGTAGCAGATGAGTGCGTTGGCCGCGATCTCGGCACTGCACGAGCGACATTTCATCGTTAAACGTTATCCTAACTGAAGCCGAATGATTCCCCTGCGCGACGTCATTCCCTCTCGCACCCGGCCGGGCGTGACGATCAGCCTGATCGTCTTCAACGCGCTGGTGTTCCTGTTCCAGGCCGCGCTGCCCGAGGCGACCGCCGAAACCTTCCTCTACACCTTCGCCGTGGTGCCGGCCTACTTCTCGCTCACCGACGTCTTCACGTCGATGTTCGTGCACGCGTCGATGGCGCACCTCGCCGGCAACCTGTTGTTCCTGTGGATCTTTGGCGACAACGTCGAGGACCGCCTGGGCCACGGCCGCTTCGCGCTCTTCTACGTGCTGTGCGGATTCGTGGCGGCGTTCGTGCAGACGGCGCTGCATCCCGACTCGCTGATCCCCATGGTCGGCGCGAGCGGCGCCATTGCCGGCGTCATGGGCGCGTACCTGGTGCTGTATCCGCACTCACGGGTGCTGATGCTGTTTCCGTTTCCGCCGATCCTGTTCGAACTGCCGGCGGTCTTCTTCCTCGGGTTCTGGTTCTTCATGCAGTTCCTGAGCGGCATCAGCACCCTGCCGATCTTCCAGGCCGAGCAGATTTCGGGCGGGGTCGCCTTCTGGGCCCATGTCGCCGGCTTCGTCGCCGGCCTGGCGCTGGTGGTGCCCATGCGCCGCAAGGAGCGCATGGCCGTCGACTGGTGGGACACGCGAACGCGAATCTCGTGATCTCGCGATCTGGTGATTGGGTGACCTGCCGTCAGGACTTCTTGCGGATCTCGGCAGAGACCTGGGCCAGCTCGAGCATCAGCTTCTCGAACTGCGTGTTCCATTCCGCGTCGGGCATGACGCCCTTCAACTGCTTGTGCTCTTCCGCCTGCACTTCAAGGGTGCGGCGGCGCTTGGTCAGCGCGGCCAGTTCGGGGGTGGCCGTGTCGGCGGTGTTCTCGGCGTCGAGATACGCCAGGCGGGCCACCCCGCCATCGGGGCCCTCGACGCTGGCTTCGCGGCCCTTGCCGTCGCCGTTGTCGTCGAGCACGGCGCGCTCGGTGGCGAGCTGGCCCTTCTGTTCGTAGTGCTGCTTGACCGCGGCGCTCGCCGCCACGAACACCTCGAACAGTGACGTGCGGCCGTTCTTGTCGAGATCGGTCGACGCTTCACTGAGCGCCTTCACGAAGTACTCCGGAAACACCGTCGCGTACTTCTGGGCGGCCGAGTCGGTCGCCGTGATCACCACGCGGCCCTTGGCCGTGAGCGTTTCGAGAAACGGAAAGCTGGCCTCGGTGGTGTTCACGACCGCCAGCCGCCCTTGCACACCAGCCAGGATGCCGGTCCAGTCCTGCGCCGTCAGATCGGGGCCAACCAGGTTGAACTTGGCGACATCGCCGTCGTAGGTGCCGTGGCCCAGCAACACGACCATGACGAAGTCGTCCCTGGTGCCGGCCTTCTTGATCTCGGCGAAGATCTTGCGGACGTTCTCGGCGGACCCCTTCTCGCCGGCCGCCACCGACTCGTCCACGAGCACGCGGACATGCTCGGGTTTGAAGCCGTAGCGATCGACCATGGCCGACCGCAGGCCCTCGCGCCAGCCGCGCATCTGCTCGGCGTACTTCTCGCCGCCGGACGCGCCCGAGATGATGACCGCCCAGCGTGCCTCGGCCGCCGCGGACGAGGGCCACGCGCCGAGGACGGCGAGCAACACGGCGATGCATTTGATCTGAGTCATGACAGTCCTGCTCTGCGGCGAGCAACCCATTCGGCCGACAGCAGTCCGACAATGGCCAGCAAGCTCCATCCATTGTGCCAGAGGTCGCGTTGTTCCGGGACACCCGCATCCACGCGCGCCTCGCGCAGCAGCGAGGCCAGCTCTCCTGCCCGCTCGGCCGGCAGGTAGTGGCCCTTGGTGTCGCTCGCCAGCCGGCGCAGGACCGCCTCGTTCAGCCGGGGCTGTGCCATCTCGAGATCGGTGCCGCCCACCAGCACCTGCCGCGAGGCAGCCCCGATTCGAGATCCGTCGCGTTCTGCCGTGGCCTCGATGCGATAGACGCCGGGTTCGTCGAACCTCGTCGCGACCGAATAGCGGCCGTCTTGCGGGCTCGACAGCGCGGGCGTCAACAGCCGCGCCTCGCCATTGGGGGCAGTCACGGCCAGCGACACCCCGGCATTGGTGACCGGATCAAAGTCTTCGTCCCGCACCGTCACGGCAATTCGCTCGGCAAGACCCGGGACGGTCGGCGACATCTGCGCAATCGCCACCGGCAACGCTGCTCCGGCCGTGATCCAGCGTGCGAGCTGGCGCCAGATCGTTTCGTAGCTTTGATCGGTCGCCGGCCGTTCCATGCGCCAGCGCCACGAGGCCTCGCCGGCGAAGACCAGTGACCGTCCCTGCCCGTAGCGCTGTGCGGCAATCAGCGGCTGTGGTGTCGTGCCGCCACCGCTCGCCACCACCAGGACCTGCGCACCGGGCCGCGGCCCGCCAATCGCGGCCACCGCGCCGAGCGGAGGCAACTGCGCCCATCGCTGGCGGCTCTCCTCGATGGACGCGGCGAGCCGAGTCGCTGGATGCAGTGCGCCGTCGGCGGTGACGGCCGTTGAATTGGGAGGTGCCGCATCGAGGACGTTCGAGGCCAGCGCGACCGTGGCGCGGCGATCAGTGAGGTCGATCGGCAACACTTCCTCGAGTGCCGTCCCCGACAGCCCCTGTCGTTCGAACGATCGGGCGCCCAGCACCAGCAGGCCGCCGCCCCGCTCGGCGACGAACGCCGCGGTGAGCTCCAGTTGCTCACGCGTGAAGAAGTCTGCCTCGATGTTGCCGAAGATGATGGCGTCGTAGACGAACAGCTCGGACCGCGTCGCCGGGTATCCATTCGTCAATGCCGCCACCCTGCCGGCGCCGGCCTGCACATAGAAGGTCTCGCGGCCGTCATCGTTCTGGCCCTTGCGCACGACCGCATCGACTTCGAGGCCCGGGTCCTGGGCCAACGCGCGTTTCAGGAACGTATGCTCGTACCCGGGCGCGCCCTCGACCATCAGGATCTTGCGGCGGCCGGCCTGGGCCGGCACCAGCACGCTGCGCTTGTTGTTCTCGGCCGCCAGCTCCCCATCCACCACCGGGATCTCAACCGCATAGACCGTGGCGGCGTCCGGGGACGGCGACACGGTGAAGACCTCGTGGATGGGCGCCCCCTCGGCGCCCGGCCTGACGCGCCGCACTTCGAGCGGGCGGCCGTTGGCGCTGATGCGCAGTTCGACAGGTTCGGTCCCGAAGCCGGCACTCGCCGCCGAGACGCTCAAGTCGATCGAGGCGCCGGCCAACAGCGGCTCTCCGGCGGTCAGGTTCAGCACCTCGCGATCACGCACCGGCTCGACCCCGCCGATCCCGACGGCCAGCACCGGCGCATCGACGAGCCGCGCCGACGCGTCGCGTTCTTGCGGCGAGGTGTCGCCGCCGTCCGACAGCACGATGACCCCGGCCACCCGCTCGCGGCGATAGCGCTCAGCCAGGTCTGCGAGCGCGCCGGTCAGGTCGCTGCGCCGCGCAGTCGGCGACAGCTGGTCAAGCGTCGCCGGCGCCAACGCATCGCCGAACGTCAGCAACTCGATCTTGTACTCGCCCGCCAGCGCGGCCTGAAGGTCGCTGACGATCGCCCGCGCGCGCGCCATGCGCGACCCGCCCTCGCCATCGTCCAGGCGCATGCTTCTCGACACGTCCACCAGCACCGGCAACCGGCTGTTGCTGGCCACGGCGGGCGGCACGAGCACGACCGGCCGCAACAGGATGGCGATCAGCAGGATCAGGGTAACGGCGCGCAGGCCCGACAGCAGCAGGCGAAGACCCGGGGCGAGCCTGATCGGCACGCGCGCGTAGGCCAGCCATGCCAGGACCAGCGCGCTGCCAAATACCAGCGCGTAGCCCCACCACGGAAGGACGACGGCGAACCTCATCACTTCTTTCTGGGCACAGCCAGCGACTGGTAGTAGCGGTCAACCAACTCGCGATAACTCTCGGCGACGGCGTCGTGCCGCCCCGCGTTCAGGCGTTCGCGGCTCTCGCGCGCGCGCAGTTGGTCCGACAGCTTCGACTCGGTCCGTTCGAGCGCCACCAGCAGGTTGTTCTTGAGCGACTCCCAGTTGGTGAAGTCCTGCTTGAACGCCTCGGTGCCCGGGGCCGACACGCTGCGCTCCCACTGCTCCGGAGTCGCGCCCCTCGGCATCTGCGGGTTCTGGCGCTGCACGCCCTCGGCCAGCTTCTGCGCCTCGCGCATCTGGTTGTCGACGTCGCGCTGTAACCGCGCAACCGATGCCTGCCCGTCCTTGCCTTCGCCCGCCTGAGCCAGGGCGTCCATGGATCGCTGCAGCTCGCCCAGGCGGTCGCGCAGCTCCTGCGTTCGCGCCAATTGCTCCGACAGCTTGGCGGCCTCGCCGTCCTGCTCGCCGTTGGCCGCGCCCAGGCGCTCGGCGACCCGGTCGAGCGCGCGGGCCAGTTCGTCGGGCCGGCTGGCGCCGCCCTCGGCGCCGGGTTGGCCTTGCCGCATGGCACCTGCCGACTGCCGCATGCGTTCGCCAATCTTCTGCTGATCGATTTCGCGCGACGCCTCGGTCATGGCCTGCCGATCGCTGCCATCGCCACCGGCTCGCGCCAGTTGTTTCACCGACTCGCCCAGGCGATCGGTGCGGTCGGCCAGCCGCTCTTGTTCGGCCGCCATTCGCCGCCGCGCATCGTCGCCGGCTCGCCCAGCGCCGGCACGGCTGGCCTCGTTGCCCAACCTGCGCTCAGCCTCGGCAAGCTGGCGGGCTTCCATTTGCAAGTCACCGATCGCCCGGCGCCGCTCGTCGGGCCGTGAGCCCTGCATCTGCTGTTCGAGGTTCCGCAGCTGCTGCGACGCGCGTTCGCCGCGGGCGCTCGCTTGCTGGGGATCCTGCCGGCGCAGGTCGCCTTCGGCGTTGCGCATCTCCTCAGACACTTCCCGCAGCTTCTGCTGCTCGCCGGCCGACCCTTGCCCCTGGCCGCCTTGTTGCGGCTGCGAGCCCTCCTGATTGCGGGCCGACTGCTGCTTCTGCAGCTGTTGCGACAGCTCCTCGGCCTGCTTGCGCAACTCGTTCTGGTCGCGGGTCAGGCGTTCCAGTTGCCGCTTGATCTCCTCAGCGGTCAGCCCCGGCTGGTTCTTCGCCAGCTCGCGCTGCTGACGCGCCAGCGCTTCCTGCCGGCGGGCCAACTCGCGAATGCCGGCCAGCGGATCGTCAGCCTCTTCAGATTCGTCGGCGCGTGTCTCGTTGGTGGACGGCGTTTCGTAGTTGGTCTGCTGCCGCTTGCGGAGTTCCTGTTCGAAGAGCGTCGAAAGATCCAGGGACTGGCGATTGCCGTTGCCACCGCCGCCTTGCGCCTGCTGCATGGCGATCTGCCGGCGGCGAATCTCGGCCTGCGCTTTCAACAGATGCCCGAGCGCGGCTTCTTCGAACGGCAGTGCCCTGGCAGTGCTGAGGCGATCGAGCTCGCTGACCGCCTGGCCCATGGCCGTGGCGGCCTGGGTGACCGGATCGTCGGTGCCCGCTCGCGACAGGCCGGGCTGTGCGCCGCGGCGGCGGCGCTGCGCGAACGCGGCGGCCGCCATGTTGGTGGCAACCTCTTCGGTCTTTTCCTTGATGCCGGCCTGGGCCGTCGAGACGGCCTTGATGTCGCCCGCGGAGCGCCCATCGCGCGCGCGGCGGGAGCGCGCGTCGAGTTTCCAGGTGGCCGCGATCACGTCCTTCTGCTGGGCAATCAGCTCTTCCAGCCCGGTCTGCTCGCCCTGCATGCCACCCATGGCCTGGCTCTCGGCCGCGGTGAACTCTTCCTCGTAGGGCTTCACTTCCAGGAAGAAAATGTCGCTGCGCGCCTCGGCAGGACGACGACCCCGGCCGACATCGCGGGCGCGGGCATAGTAGGTGACGAAGTCCCCAGGCGTGACACGCAGGTCTTCGAGATAGACGGTGTGCCCCCCTTCGGCGACCGACCCGCTGATGGGCCGGCCCAGCGGCACGACAGTCTCCTTGCCGCCAGAGGTCTTGAACACCAGTTCCAGCGACTGCACCCCGTAGTCATCGTCCGCGCGCGCGTCGATCGCGACTTCCTCCAGCGGCGACACATGCTTGTCGCCGGCCGGACGCAGAATGCGCACATCCGGCGGGCGATCGTTCAACATGCGGATGAAGTACTCGGTGCCTTCGCTCGACAAGCCGTCAACGTCGTTCAGGGCGATGCGGTACGAGCCGTCTTTCGACACGTTCAACGCGGCGGTCAGGACCGTGCCGTTGCCGGCGAGTGCCACGTTGCTGCCATCGGAGACGGCGAGCTGCCCCTGCGCCACGGCCTTGTCGGTCGTGATGGTGAGGTGCGCCACCGTCCCGGCCGGGGCGTAGATGTCGCCGGTATCCTCTTCGGTCTGCGCCGGCAGTCCAACGCCCTCCGGATACTCGTATCGCACGTCGACGCGCGACACGCGCACCGGCCGAATCACTTCGATTTCAAACTGTTCGGATCGCACGGCACCGAGCGAGATGGCGTACGGGAACGACGTCTCGATGTTGTTCAACGTGATAGTGAACTCGCCGGGGTTGGCGCCGGCCGCCAGCCGCGCGGAACGAGCCGCATCACCAGTGCCGACGGTGATGTCCGGTGCCAGCCCGCCATCGATGCCCGGAATGCGGGCCACCACGGTCAACGGCTGGCCGGCCCGCACCTTCGCCGAGCCGGGCTGGACCTCGATCACGTATCGCTTGGGAAAGACGTAGGCGCCGACGACGTCGGCGGCACGCCCGGCCGACGGCGCAAAGAACACCGCCGACGCGGCCAGCGCCAGGCTGCCGAGCGCGGCGCCGGCCATGGCTCGCCGCACGGTCTCGCGACTGACAAGTGCGCCGGCATCGATCGCTCGCGCGGCCCGGATGGCGTTGGCTGCCAGCACCTCCGACATGGGCGAGGGCCCGGCGCTTCCTTTATCCACCGCCGTGACCAGCACGTCGTCGAGCCCGCCCGACTGCTCTTCAATGAAGCGGGCAATCTGCCGGTCGGTAGGCGGCTGCCTGAGGGGCAACAGGGCGAAGACGAGCGAGACCACCGCGAAGCCCAGGACGAGCGCCACGGCCAACACGAGCGGCAGGCCCTCGCCGGCGACCAGCCAGACGGCCAGCAGGCCCACCAGCAGCACCGCCGCGGCCGTGACGGCGCCGAGAGTCCACGCGCGCAGGAAGGCGCGGCGCGCCCAGCGAGCCCTCACCTCCGCGAGAATGGTCCGAAGCTCGACGAACCGTTCGCTCATGTTCCCTGCTGCCTCAATCGTAACTTACGCCGCGCGACGGCCCACGAGGGCCTCGCCGGCCAGCGCTACCAGCATGACAATCAAGCCCACTTGCCACCAGCGCTGCTGTTCTTCAACCTCGCGCGCCACGTTCGCAGGCGCGGCCTCGTCAACTCTGGTGGTGCGGGCGATGCCGTTGGTGAACTCATCCACAGTCGTCGCCAACGGGCTCGATTCACGCACATCCACGTTGACCACCATGCGCCGCGCGGCGGCGCCTTCCCCGGTCACCACGATGCCCGGAACCATGGGCGCTCCGGCCGGCACGTCGGGCAACGTCCACTCCTGGCGCTGCACTCGACTGTGCGTCAGGTAGCGCGCCGTCTCGACCGCGAAGGGCACGAACGACGGATGCAGCGGAAACCGGCTCCACTGGTTGTCGAGGTCGGAGGTGAACACCAGCAGGCGCCCCTGGCCCACCGCTTGTTCGGCCAAGGCCGCATCGCCACCCGACAACCGGGCCAGCACGGTCCGGCCGTCCTGGTCCTTTAGACGCCGATGCTGGTCGATCTGGACGTCTCCCAGGGCACCTGACGGAATGAGAAATGGTCGAAAGATTGGATGGCGACTGTCGCTAGCCACCAGCGTCGCCCCCGGCGCTCGAACCGGCGCCGGCGCGACACCGAGATCGGCGCCGATGACATCGCCCAGGGTTCCGGGATCGACATCGGGGCCCAGCGTCAGCAGCACTTGTCCCCCACCCGCCAGGTAGTTCTTGACCAGCTCTCGCCCCGTGCGATCGAGTGTCCGGGTCCCCAGCACGACGAGCGCGGCATGCCGCGACAGCTCGGCAGCAGTCCACTTCGAGAACACCCGGCCATCGGCCACGGTCACCGCAAACTCGCGCCCCTCGTTCGCGACCGACAATGCCCGCTCGAGATAGATGCCACCGGTCGTACCGGTCGGGTCGGCAACGACCGCAGCCACCGACACGGCCGGCCGCGGGTCGAGCGCGACGAAACGCACATTGTCGGCCTGGTAGCCCGCCGCATCGTCAACGACGACCTGTGCCGCCCCGGCCCCGCCCAGGGCACCGCGCAGTTCGACATCGGCCGCCGCAAACGGCGCCATGGCCGCCATGGCGCGCGCGACCTCTCGGCCATCGACCATCAACTGCACGGCGGCCTGTGACGCCTCCGCACCGTAGTTCTGCACGGTCGCCGACACGACGCCGCCCCGATGCACCGCCGACGTGACCGCGAGGTTACTCGGCGGCGCCGCGACGGCAACCACCTGCACATCCACACCATCGGGAAGGCCGCCTTCGTCGTTGGCCTCCCATCCGGCCTGTTGCAGGTCGGTGACGATCACGACCTGCGCCGCACGCCCGCCGATCAGCTCGCTTGCAGTCGCCAGCGCCGCCCGGTATCGCGTGCCACCGGCACCCGCCGCCGCAGCCGCAATGGCCTGCTGCACGGCGCCGCGATCCGACGTGGGCGGCACCACGACCGTCGCCGAGTCGGCAAAGGTCACGAGCGCCACCGCGTTCCCGACCGGCGCCGCCGTCACGGCCTGCGTCGCGGCCTGCTGCGCCCGGGCGAACTGGCCCGGCGCCGACAGGCTCATCGACGTGTCGAGCGCCACCACCGTCACCGGCGCCGACGCCGGCGCCACCGCGCCCGCGACATACGGACGCGCGAACGAAATGGCCAGCAAGACGAGCGCGGCCACGCGCAACGCCAGCAGGATCAGCTCCCGCAGTTGCCGGCGCCGCTGGTTCTGCACCGGCGCGCGCGTCAGCAGCTTGATCGATGGGAAGTCGACCACCTCGTCGGTCCGGCGATGGAACAGGTGCAGCAGGATGGGCACCGCCGCGGCCAGCGCGCCGATCAGGAACAACGGTGACAGGAAGGAGATGCCGAACATCAGGGCATCCGCCGGCGGGTCATCAGGTACGCCATCAGCCCCAGCTCGAGCGGCTGCGACGTGTCGAGCAGGCAGTAGTCGATGCCGACGAGCGACAGCTCGCGCTTGTAGTGCGCAATCATCGCCTGCATCCGCTCCACATACTCCGTGCGGATGTTCGCCGGTACCGCCATGACTTCGGCGGAGGTCTCCATATCGCGAAACCGCGCCGCCCGCTCGAACGGGAACTTCAGTTCGTAGGGATCGAGCACCTGGAACACCACCACGTCGGTGCCGCGGTAGCGGAAGTGCTTCAGCCCCTCGAGCACTTGCTCTGGTTCATCCAGCAGGTCCGAGACCAGCACGACCAGCCCGCGCCGCCGCACCGCCGCCGCGAGGTCGTGCAGCGGCTTGGCCACGTTGGTGTGCGTGCCCAGCTTCAGGCGCTCCAGGGCAAGCAGCACGGCGCGCAAGTGGCCGGTGCGCGCGCTGGCCGGCACCAGCGAGGCGATGTGGTCGTCGAACGCGATCAAGCCGAACGCATCGCGCTGGCGGTTCATCAGGTAGGCCAGCGCCCCGGCCAGGTATGACCCGTACTGGAGCTTCGTGACGCTGCCCGAGCCGTAGCCCATCGATGCGCTGACATCCAGCAGCAGATGGCAGGCGAGGTTCGTCTCCTCCTCGTACTTCTTGACGAAGTGCTTGTCCGAGCGCGCGTAGACCTTCCAGTCGAGCGCCGCCAGGTCGTCGCCGGGCAAGTACTGGCGATACTCGGCGAACTCGACGCTGAACCCCTTGTAAGGGCTGCGATGCAGCCCGGTCAGGAATCCCTCGACGATGGTCCGGGCCTTCAGGTCGATCGTGCCGAGACGCGCGACGATCGCCGGATCGAGGAACCGTGCCTCGCCAGCCATGCGTTACAACCCGCTGGCAGGCAGCGGCACCGCGTCAATCAGCTGGTCGACAATGCGATCGGCGGTGATGCCTTCTGCCTCGGCGTAGAAGTTCGGCAGGACACGGTGCCGCAGAATGGGCTTGGCCAGCGCCTGGATGTCCTTCACCGAAACGTGCACGCGGCCATGCAAGAGCGCCCGCGCCTTCGCGCCAATCACCAGTGCGTGTGAGGCGCGCAAGCCGGCGCCCCACTTCACCCACTTGTCGATGAAGTCGAGCTTCGCACCGCGGCCGGGACGCGTGCTGTCGGCCAGCCGCACCGCATAGCGCACGACCTCTTCGGCGACCAGCACCTGGCGGACGCAGTCCTGGATGGCGAGAATCTCCGGGCCATCGAGCACCCGCGACGGTTCGGCCTTCTTCGTACTGGTGGTGTCGGTGACGACCTGCACTTCGTCATCCTCGGACAGGTAGGTCATGACCACGTTGAACAGGAAGCGATCGAGCTGCGCCTCGGGCAGCGGATAGGTGCCCTCGAGTTCGATCGGATTCTGCGTCGCCAGCACGAAGAACGGACGTTCCAGCGAATAGGTCCGGCCCGCCGCGGTCACGTGATACTCCTGCATGGCTTCAAGCAAAGCCGCCTGCGTCTTCGGCGGCGTGCGGTTGATCTCGTCGGCCAGGATGATCTGCGCGAAGATCGGCCCATGGACGAAGCGCAGGGCACGATGCCCGTTCTCTTCGTCCAGCACCTCGGTGCCGGTAATGTCGGCCGGCATCAGGTCGGGCGTGAACTGGATGCGCTTGAACTTGAGATCGAGGATCTGCGCCAGCGTCTTCACCAGCAGCGTCTTGGCCAGGCCCGGCACGCCGGTGATCAGGCAGTGGCCGCCGCAGAACAACGACATCAAGACCTCGTCCACCACTTCGTCCTGCCCGACGATCACCTTGCGCAACTCCGTCAGGATCTTCTGCCGGCTCCCGGCGACCCGTTCGGCCAGGCCTTCCACGGCCACGTCCGTCATCCGATTCATGCAACCTCAGTGTGTCAGCGAATAAATGACTTCGTTGATGAGCATCTGGTACGCCAGCGCGGTCCACCGGATGTAGCCCTGGTACTCCTGCGCGTTGGACCACTCGACGCCATCGCCCATGTCGGTGTTCCAGTTGATCAGCACCATCGGCCGGCCGGCATCGTCGAGAATGCCGCGCAGCCGCGCCACGAAGCCGCCCTTTTCCCAGGTCCGCCCGCTCAGGAACGAGCCCAACCCTGGAATCTGCGGATACTTGTCGAGGCGATAGAAGCAGTCGTAAATCGGGTGCGGCGGCGCAATCTCGACGATCTGCCGATCCGGGAACACGCGCTGCAACTGGCGCGCGGTCAGGTCCCATTCGTAGGGACCGTGAAAATCGTCGAGCGTGAGCGTGCCGCCCCGCAACAGGAACTCGCGGAGGATGGTGACTTCCTTGTCGGTCAACAGCAGATTGCTGGGCTCGACGATGTAGATCCACGGGTGCTGAAAGAGCTTCTCGTCATCGAGCGTCAGCACCTGCGGTTCGCCGACCTCGATGGCAGTCACCGACTTGATGCGGCGCGACAGGTTCTGTTCAGCCGCGGGGGCATCGATCGCCCACGGGTCGTCCCAATAGGCCAGCTGCGAGTTGCGGGCGCCGCCCTCGGTTTCGTAGGTGCCGTACTTGATGCGGACGAAGCTCCACTTGAGTCCCTGGAACTTGTCTCCTCTCATGACGGGGATCTGCGCGCTCACCTCCGATGCCAGCCACACCAGTCCCACCAGCAGGGCAATGGCCGTGACCCATCGAGGTGGACGCATCAACGACTTCCTTGCGCGAGCTTGAGCAGCAGGTCCTGGGCCCGGGTGAAGGTGGGCGCGATCTCGAGCGCTGACAACGCCTCTCGCTTGGCTTCGTCGCGCTGGCCCGCCTCGGCCAGGGCTTCGGCGAGGTCGGCGTGCGCGCTGGCACGGTCGAGCGGCTTGGTGGCCAGGGCCACGCGGAAGTTGCGGATGGCATCGTCCAGGCGCTTGGCTTCGAGTTCCATGCGGCCGAGCGTCGAATGGGCGGCGCCGTCGAACGGATCGATCGCCACCACGCTCTTGAGGGCGACCTGCAAGCGGCTGCGGTCGCGGGCGGGATCGGCCAGTGTCGCCAGTTGCCGGGCCGACGCGAGGTCGGTGTTGCTGCGGCCGGTCAACGCCTCGAGCGCGACCGCGGCCCGCGTCTTGTCGCCCTTCTTCAGGGCCACCGCGGCAATCATCGCCTCGGGGCTGTCTTCGCCGGTCACGTTCGGAATCAGCTTCGCCGCGCTCTCAAACGCCGCAATCGCGCCATCGGGATTGCCTTCAATTAGCGCCGCGCCCAGCGCCATCTGCGCCGTGTAGCTGGCAGGGTTGGCCGACGCGATCACCTTCAGCTGCTCGAGCGGCGTGCTCTCGGTCAACCCTTCAGGCACGGCCAGCGCCTTGCGCACGCCCGAGTAGCGGGTCTCGAGGAACGCGTCGAACGACTTCTGCAGCGCGTCGATATCGATGCCGAGCGCCTTGCGAATGGCCGTCTCGGTATCGGAGCCGTCGCCGTAGGCCGCCACCAGCGCGCGCAACTTCGCCTGGCCATGCACCTCGACGATGTGCTCGACGACCAGCGACGCCTGGTAGTAGGAGTACGAAATCTGCTCCGGGTTGCTGAAGCCCGAGTTCAGGTCGCGCAGGCTGATCAGCTTGCCGCGATCCATGGCGCGGGCAAACGGGATGTCCATCTCCCGTCCCCACTCTTTGCGGGCCCGCCGTTCTTCGTACACCGATGCGCCCTCGCTCAGCCACCGCGGCAGCCGGTTGTTCGACAACTGCAGCGTGATGACATGCGCCATCTCGTGCCACAGCGTCTCGGCCCAGTTGAAGCTGCCGGGCGCCCTGGCCTTCGGCGAGTCCATCGTCACGACGCGGCCAAAACACGCGCCAAGCGCGCCGATCATGCCGGGCAATCCCAGCGTGCGCACCGCGAAGTCGTCGTGATTCGGGAACATCTGGATCAGGATGGGCCCCTTCGGCGTGAACTCCCACCGCTTGGTCAGGGCGTCCATCGATTCCTTGGCGAGCTGCGGCACATACTGCCGCATGACGCCGGTTTCGTCCGGATGCAGCCGGATCACCATGTCGCCCTCGGTGATGGTGTCGAAGGGCTCGAGCGTGTCGAGCAGGGCCAGCAGGTTGTAGGTGACGACGTTCCACGGGTCGACCTTGAAGGCCCGCTCCAGGGCGCGGCGGGCGCTACGCTCGTCGCCGGTGCGCATGAGGTGCGCGCCGAGGTCGGCGTGCGACTTGGCGTTGTCCTGGTCGAGGGCAATGCCCTTGCGCACATGCTCGACCGCTTCGTCGAAGCGGTAATAGTGCGCGGTGATCGAGCCGACGACCCGGTGAATTTCGCCGTAGGTGGGATGCACCTTCAGCGCCGTCGCCACGGCCGCATCGTGATCGGCGATACGGCCTTCGACATAGGCCAGCGCCGCTTTCATCGACAGCGCCTCGAGGTGCCTCGGGTTGACCGCCAGCACCCGTTCGATCGCTTCGCCGGCATCCTTCTTCTTGTCCTGGTACAGCGCCATCTCGGCGATGAACAGGTGCGCGCCAAAGTCGTTGGGGTTCTGCTTGAGGGCCTGCTCGGCCAGCCCGACAGCCTGGGGCGGATTCTGGTCGGCCAGCGAGCGCGCCAACCCGAGCAACGCCGGACCGTATTCGGGATCGGCTTTCAGCGCTTCCTGAAATGAGCGCGCCGCGTCCTTGTTGTTGTACTTCTCGACGAACAGGTCGCCCCACTCGGCGTTGATCGCCGCGTCGTTGGGCGCCAGGCTATCGGCATCCCGAAAAAATGCGTTGGCATCGTCGAAGCGGCCGAGCGCGCGGGCCGCGCGCCCGGCGCGCAGGAAGTCGCGCGCGGTCGGACTGCGCTGGTCCCCGGCCATGACCAGCTGGAGCGAACGGCGCGCCTCGACCTTGCGGCCGACCAGTTGTTGCAGCAGCCCGGCCTCGAGCGCCGCCTCGCCGGATGGACTGGCGGCGGCAAACGGCTGCAGCAACGCTTCAGCGCGCGCGTAGTCGCCGCGGGCGGCGATCGCCTTGGCTCGCAGTACGGCGAGCAGTTCATCCTTGGGAAAGGCCTCGGCGAACTTGTCGATTTCGTCGAAGCGGCCGGCCCGCCACGACTGCTCGGCGTTCGCCCGCACCGACGCGACGGCCGGCGACTGCCCGGCCGTGACAAACGGCGCGAGCGCGATGGTTAGCACGACCGAAGCCAGGAGCAACCAGAGGCGGCGAGACATAGGCTTGGGTCGAGTATAGCCTCGGGGCATGTGATTTGGACGCCGGAACCGGGGTGCAGGCCTGCCGGCGGCCGATGCCCTTTACGCCTGGGCGGAGGCGAAAGCGTTTAGCATGGTGTGACCCATGAGCCCCACACCTGCGACCGGCCGAAAGACCACGACGACCGACACCGCGGCGGCCGTCGACGAGTTCATGGCCAAGCTCGAGCATCCGCACAAGTCGGCGATCGTCGAGCTGCGCCGCATCATCTGCGCCGCTGATCCGTCTGTCGCCGAGGGCGTGAAATGGAACGCGCCGAGCTTTCGCACCACCGAATACTTCGCGACCACGCACCTGCGGACCAAAGACGGCATCGGCGTCGTGCTGCACCTCGGCGCCAAGGTGCGCGAGACGCCGTCGTTCCAGGTCGACGACCCCCGGGGCCTGCTCAAGTGGCTGGCCAAGGATCGCGCGCTCGTCAACTTTGCGGGGGTAGAGGACGTGAAGGCCCACGAGGACGCCATCCAGGCGATTGGGCTTGATCCGATCCCGTGGACGGTTTAACTACGCTGCCTGAGTCAGTGCCCGTCGCTCGAACGCGGCCGGGCTGATCTGGCCCAAGGTCGAGTGGCGCCGCCGCTGGTTATAGAACACT